>Ga0215275_1001_pt1 | contig 591001 bp, 502 predicted proteins | sample ZER3_100Endo4_M3_FD_182623 | JGI IMG/M metagenome (GOLD analysis project Ga0215275, IMG submission 182623) | Enriched cells of freshwater protists from Biology Centre CAS, Ceske Budejovice, Czech Republic - ZER3_100Endo4_M3 | ecosystem: Environmental > Aquatic > Freshwater > Unclassified ...
TATAGAAATGAACAGAACAATTACCCTGGAACAGGATCATTTTGACCGCTGGCTGATGATATGGACGGATACGATAAGAACACAGTTTTGTGGTGAAAGAGCAGAAAATGCAATTTTAAGGGCAGGTACCATTGCCCAAATCATGCAGTCAAAACTCAGGCAGTCAGAAGCCGGTTAGTTTAATCGGCCAAACTGAACAATTGCGTATCGGGTTGTTTGGCCCATAACCTGGCATCGAAAGCCATGCAGATGTTCCTTAAAAATCTTTTGCCTGTATTGGTAACCTGTACCGCATATTCATCACAGGTGATCAGGCCATCGGCTTCGAGCGGATATAATCTTTCCCTGATCTGTTGCATGACCGGATCATGATTTGCTGATTTCTCCCATGGAGTATATCCTTTACACATGAGGTTAAGGATATGCCTGCGGAGTTTCAGATCTGTTTCATCCAGCAGATGTCCTTTGAAAACAGGGAGCACACCCTGATCTAAAATTGCCATGTATTCTTCCACAGTTTTCACATTCTGTGAAAATGCAGTCCGGCAGTCGCTGATGGAAGAAACCCCAAGACCGATCATCACCTCTCCTGCCTGTTCGGTATAGCCCATAAAATTCCGGTGCAGTCTGCCCTTCTGTGCAGCCTTGTGCAGGCTATCGGCAGGTTTTATAAAATGATCCATGCCTATTTCAACATAACCTGCGCCGGTCAGCATAGTTCTTCCCATTTCATAGAGTTCTCCTTTCAGTTGAGCAGAAGGAAGATGCGCTTCGGTATATCTCCTCTGTCCCGGTTTGACCCAGGGCACATGTGCGTAACTGTAAAAAGCGATCCTGTCCGGGTTGAGTTGGATGACCTGTTCAATGGTCCTGCTCAGCCCTTCAGCAGATTGCAGCGGAAGTCCGTAAATGAGATCGTAATTCACAGATTCATAACCGAGTTCCCTGGCCTTATGTGTGATGTTTTCAACGGATTCAAAGGATTGAACCCTATTGATAATGGACTGAACCCGGGGATCAAAATCCTGAATCCCCAGACTGATGCGCCTGAAACCAAGACTGTATAAAGCAATTAAGTGTGCTGCAGTTGTATTGTTGGGGTGTCCTTCAAAACTCAATGTGGCATTTACCTGCAAAACCGCTTTACTGACTATGCCCTGAATAAGGAATTCCAGGTTCTCAGGGCTAAAGAATGTGGGTGTTCCCCCGCCCAAATGTATTTCCTGGATAACGGGTTTGCGGCCAAGCTTATCCAGGTAAAGCTGCCATTCTTTTAGCACAGCCTGGATATAGGGTAGCTCTACGCCATGATTTTTAGTAATCCTGGTATTGCAGCCGCAATAGGTACACAGGTCTTCACAAAAGGGCAAATGAATATAGAGGTTCAGCCCGTCCTGATTTTCACGACAGGAAGTGACTACCCTATTCTCCCATTTTTCTTTGCTAAAACCAGCCTGGTCCCAGTAGGGCACTGTAGGATAACTGGTATACCTGGGTGCTGCCACCCTGTATTTATCTGTCAGTTCAGTGCTCATGGTCATCGTGTTTTACCCCTACCCCTGATTTCATCTGGTCACATGCTCTTGAGCATACGCAGGCAGTTCCAAGGCATCTTTTTGATTGCCATTTGTCGAGGTTTTTGATAGTTTCTACAGCCAGGGCCATAGGAAGATCTTCCAGATTCAGACAGATCAGTGAGGCATGGGGAACATTGGCGATTTTAATGTCAGACCTGCCGGCTGCTTCTTGATCAATATGTGCTGTCGCGGTAGATCTGGTAGCGATATATTTTACTCCGAGTGCGGCAAGTTTACGGATCACGGTGTCTGATACGTGATCGTCTGTAAAAACCACTACTGCTTCTTTACCTTTGGCATAAAAAGCGGTTTCTTCCGATAAGGAATTGGATATTAAAGTGATCTCGTGTTTTTTATGGTTGGCTATTGCCAGCGGTTCCTTTTCCGCGGATTTTATACTGTAGGCTACAACTCTCATTCTGTTTGATTTTAACATCAAATTTAGCGGGGCTTAAGCCCTTAAAGAATGAGGCCGGTCATTAGAAATTAGTGATCTTGATCAGTTTTTCATGTTTTGGAGTTTTGGGTAATTGAGTATGGAAATTGTACTTGCTTTCCTTTCTATGATGCCCTCTTCCTTAAAATCTCCAAGTATTCTGCTGACTGTCTCAGTAGCCATGCCTGCCATCGCTGCTAAATTATCTCTCGAAATGCTCATGGCACTACTGGCATCGTCACCGTTCTGCTTCGCCAGTCTTAGTAAGACTTCAGCCATGCGTTTCCGTACAGAGTGATAGGCAAGCTGAAGGAGCTGTTCTTCTTTATTCAAGACATTATTGGCCAGAATCCTGATAAACTGACCCGCAACCTCAGGGTATCTTTTTAACAATTCATCTATAGGTTCTTTTGGCAAAAGGCACAGAAAAGTATCTTCCGTGGCTTCGGCTGTGTCCCGGTAGTTTTCATTTGCGAGCAATGCGGCTAAACCAAAATATTCACCTGCGCCGTACATACCGGTTAACAGTTCCCTTCCATCATCGGTCATTTTTATGGTTTTGACCTTGCCCGAAATCACCAGATAGATCCCATTGACGGCATCGCCTTCGTAATATACAATTTGCTTTTTCTTAATGTGTCTTATCTTGCGATCCGCAATTAACTTCTGCAGTTCATCATTTCCCTTGTTGCTGTGCAGTAATTCGTTTAGTTTCTCAAAAGACCGCCCATATTGATCTTTAAGGTGATTGTTCTTGTTTAATCTGCATTCTATGGCATTAAAAAGCTCAAGTTCATCAAATGGTTTGGTCAGATAATCATCTGCCCCCATTTCCATCCCTTTGCGCATGTCGGTGCGTTCGGTTTTTGCGGTCAGGAAGATAAAAGGAATCACTGAGGTTTCCAGCTTCTTAGTCAAAAGGTGCAATACTCCATATCCATCCAGTTCAGGCATCATAATGTCGCAAAGAATGAGATCAGGAACGTGTTTTATAGCCAGTTCCACGCCCTGTTTTCCATTCTCCGCTTTAAGCACAGCATAATTTCCCAATTCCAGAATCTCCGCTGTGCTTTCCCTGATGTCTTCATTATCTTCAATTACAAGAATGGTCTTTTTTTTCATTGTTATATTGCTTGATTGTTAAAGGAAAGCGTAAATTTTGCTCCATTGTTCAATTCACTCTCAAAATGTAATTCTCCTTTCATCAGGTTGGCATACCGGAGCACAATATTTAACCCGAGTCCGGTTCCTGGAATGTTACCTGTATTATTTGCCCTGAAAAAAGGTTGGAATAAATTCTTCTGATCTGACTCCGGGATGCCAATGCCATTGTCACTGATGGTCACCATACACTTGGTGTCTGTGATCTCGGTATTAAACTCAATGAAGGTGTGTTCGCCGGAATATTTAATCGCATTAGAAATCAGATTGATCATGCAATTTCTCAATAAGTTCTGATCCAGATTCACCATGTTGTTCAAACCGGTATGCTGATAAATGATATTTTGTTCCTGTTTGGCGATCATCTGCATCTCTTCGGTCACTTCCTCTGAAAGTCTGACCAGGTCGAATTGTGTAAAATCAGGTTCTACCTTACCTGCCTCCAGTCTTTCCAGAGACAGAAAATCATTCAGGATGGTCGTCAGATTTCCAACCGCATTTTTAATCTTGCTGACGTGTTTTCTGATGTGGGCATTATCAAAAGGTGCCGCATATTTCTCTATCAAAACGGATGACAGCTGAATGGAGCTCAGCGGGGTCCTGAATTCATGTGAGGCCATGGAGACAAATCTGCTCTTCATCTGGTTCAGCTCTTTTTCTTTCTCCAGTGAGAGACTTACTTCTTCTTTGGCTTCACTGAGCGCGAATACCATTTTTTTAAGCGATTTGGTTCGCTCATCCACCAGATCTTCCAGTTCAGCTGCATATTCCATCAACCGCTGCTCGGCCTCTTTTTCTTTGGAAAGATCATGAATGAAACCGGTATAAATGATCCTGTGATCATATTGTACCTCACTTACAGCCAGACGGAAGGGAAAAGTTGTTCCATCTTTACGAAGACCTCTTACCTCTCTGCCTTTTCCAATGATCCGCTTTTCACCGGTATGCTGATATCTCCCGAGGTACCCGTCATGACTGCTTTTATCAGGTTCTGGCATCAGCATAGAAATGTTTTTACCCACTACTTCTTCCAGTTCGTATCCAAATAGCTTTCGTGCAGCAGGATTCAGGCTTTCAACAATGCCCCTGTTGTCTATGGTAATAATACCATCGATTGCTGTTTCTATAATTGCTTTTAAAAGCTTCGCTCCATCCATATTTGTTACTTTATCGCCCGATTACAAATCTAAACAGGCAGACTTTACAACAAAATAACACATATCATTTGAAATAGTGACCACGGTCATATTTTTTACTGGTCAATATAAGCTTCTTTGTCGCAAAATCTGTTTTATGTATCATACTTTTCATATTCCTGTTTTAGGCCTTGGGTATTCTATAGATACTCCTTTAAAAGTTGCACGCTACGGTGTCTCCTCAGTCGTTTCTATTGTTGATGACGAACTGATTGAACGAATGAGAAAACACCATTCAGAATTGAACGGAATATCTTATACCATGATCTCAAAAACAGATCCTGGTTTCAGGTCCAGAAGGATCACAAGCTATCTCGATATGATCAGCAAATTGGTGAACAAACAGATAGAACACCTGAAAACACAAGATTTTACTGAAGGAAATGATCTTTGCAATTATTTTGAACTTCTACCGGAACACACCGCGCTAAAGATCAGTTACAGAAAAATGCAGGAGCTTCAGCCCGGCACTTCGAAGCTAAAGCTCCAAAGCCAGCTTAAAGCCGCTATTAAGGGTGGAACTATTGATGTAAACATCATGTCTAAAGTGGACAAAGTCAATGTCATAAACGGACAACCTGCAGGAGAGGAAAACACGGATGCACTTGCCGCTCTGAGGGGATTTGCAGACAGTATTTTAAATTCTTCTCTTATCATTTCTGCAGGAATGAATCCAAGGCTGTTTACGTATATGGAGCGCTTTTCCGATTTCTATCCTGATGAAAATGGCCTTCATAAAAAGAAGATCATTCTGAAGGTCAGCGATTATCGTTCGGCGATGATACAGGCAAAAGTATTGGCAAAAAAAGGATTATGGGTATCGGAATTCAGAATAGAGTCGGGCCTGAATTGCGGAGGCCATGCTTTCGCTACGGAAGGTTTCCTGCTGGGACCTATTTTGCAGGAATTTAAAGACAACAAATCACATTTGTATGCTGAGCTTTTTCCGATGTATACCCAGGCTTTGATCGCCAGGAATCTGGACAGCAATATTACCTCGCTTCCACAGCAAAAAATCACTGTACAAGGGGGTGTTGGTACAGCGGAAGAACACCAGTTTCTGATGATGCATTACAATCTTGACACCATAGGCTGGGGCAGTCCTTTCCTTTTGGTTCCTGAAGCAACCAATGTCGATCAGCAAACATTAGGCGATCTTATAATGGCCACAGAAGATGATTTTTACCTGAGTAATGCCTCTCCTCTGGGCATTCCTTTTAACAACTTCAAAAAGAGTACAGCTGAAAAACAACGGCTGGAGAGAATACGCCGCGGCAGACCGGGCAGTCCCTGTACAAAAAAATACCTGGTTAACAATACTGAGTTTACAATGGAACCTATTTGTACCGCATCCAGGCAATATCAGAACCTGAAAATAGCTCTCCTCAAAACTCAGGGATTAACGGATGAAGAGCTGGTTCAGCAGATAAATGCTGTGGTAGAAAAGGTTTGCCTGTGTGAAGGCCTGTGTGCATCAGCTTATATCAAAGATGATATGTTAAAGGATAAGGAAAACAGTGCTGTAAGCATCTGTCCGGGACCGAACATCGCTTACTTCAATGGACAATATAGTCTTAAGCAAATGATTGGACATATTTATGGCAAATGCAATCTGCTTAAAGACACCAGCAGGCCCAATTTATTCATAAAAGAGCTTGAACTGTATGTAGATTACCTGAAAAAGCAATACACGGGTCTGCAACATGATCTTAAGAAAGAAAAATATCTCAGCAAGTTTTATCAGCAGCTGCAAAACGGAGTGTCCTACTACAAGGACCTGATCAATACCACCGATAAGGCATTACAGATGTGGAATTCGGAGCAATTGTTGCGGCTCGATCAATCCATTTCCAACCTGCGGACCATTTCCACACTTTTTAATCTGGCCTGACCGGACAAAACCTTTTAAAAGAATGCCCGGATGATCTGTCCGGGCATTTTTTTTAAAAAACTTTGTTGACCCCTTCGGGTATTACCAATAAGGGGATATGAATGTGACCGGCTTGTTTCTTTGTAAAGCTACCGTTGAAAATACGGTCTATTAAAGTACGCTGGCGATGTACCATGACCATCATGTCAATTCTACCATAGTCTCCCAGCCAATCCAGCCCCTCATTAATGTCATCGTTAATGACGTGACGGAAATAGATTTTATTGTAATTGATTTTAGAGGTAATGTCACTTAAAAAGAGTTCTGTCTTTCTTTGGTACTCCCTTTCACCGCTACCCACGTGTACGATAACCAGTTCAGCATCAAAGTAACGGGCAAAACCAGCGAGAGAATGAATGGCATCAATATCTCCGGAACTCAGATCAGTGGCAAATCCTATTTTCTTAATCTCCTTAAAAACGAGTTCAGCCGGAATAAGAAGAACAGGAAACGCCGCTCTTTCTATCATGTTTCTGCTTGTGCTGCCCAAAATCAATTTGGGTATTGATCCAGCTCCTGACATGCCCATCACAACCAGGCAAACCTGTTTCTCTTCTGAAAGTTTTATGACCAGATCAGTTGCAAAGCCAGCTTCACTTGTTTTTTCGATCTTTGGCCCGAACGTATACTTACTGACAGTAAGTTCACTTTCGGCTTCCAGTTGTCTGATAATGGAATCCATCTGTGATAAAGTCTCTTTTTTTAGCTCATCATATTCATAAACCGGCCATACCATCTGTCCGGCGACGCCTGCTTCTGAGGGGACCATAAAAGCATGACACAGTTCGATGTCGGCCTTTAAATATCTTGCTAGCTGCAAAGCATAAGCCGCTGCATTTGTCGCAGATTCAGAAAAATCTGTAGGTACTAAGATCTTTTTCATGTTTTTTTATTTAGAAGGGTGGTATTACTTTAGTACAGCATTACCAGCAAATCAAATTTACTGTCATACAGACGGCTAAATAGTGACCTACATCATGTATCTTATTGATAAAGAATACAATAAACAAAAAAGGGATACCCAAACCGGGTATCCCTTTTACCATGATTAAACCGTAGGTTATTTTACAGGTTTCTCCAGTAATTTAAAGAACTGATCCAATTGCGGCAGGATTACAATCCTTGTCCTCCTGTTGGAAGCCTTACCGGATTCAGAATCATTGCCTGCTACAGGAATGTATTCACCTCTGCCCGCAGCAGTCATTTTAGCGGGAGGTATGTTGTATTCATTTTGCAGGATCCTGACTACAGCAGTGGCACGTTTGACACTCAGGTCCCAGTTGTCCAGCAGTACGCCCTGTTTATAAGGCACATTATCGGTATGCCCTTCCACCATAAATTCGATATCGGGTTGTTTCAGCAGCACCTGAGCTACCTTACCCAGTACTTCCTTTGCAGGCTGCGTTACTTCATGCTTCCCTGTCGTAAATAGTAATTTATCTGAGATATCGATGTATACTACACCTTTGTCCACCTTAATATTGATATCCTGATCGTTCAGGTTGCCTATAGCACCTTTAAGATTCATGACTAAATTCATAGTCAATGAGTCTTTGCGGGATATGGCCGACTGCAAGTTCATGATATAGGAATCTTTGGAACTCAGGTTATCCAGTGACTTTTTGATGCTCTCCGCCTGTGAACCGGAAATGACAGAAAGGTCTTTCAGCTGGTTGACCATTTGGTCATTTGAACTTTTTTGCTGCCCTAACTGTGCCCGAAGCTGTTCGCTCAGGGATCTGTATTTTGCTGTTGAGTCCTGGCTGCTTCTCAGATCCGTTTGCACAGATCTGTAATTGCTGTCCAGTGAAGCGTATCTCCTGCCTGCCTCCTGCAATTTCTTTGAAGTCCCGCAGGACGCTAATACTATCGAGAGAGCCGCTAATACTAAAATTCTAGATTGTTGCATGATATTAAATTTTAATAGTAAAATGATAGAGAGAAGCTAATTGACTTATAGTATGGCAATTATCAAGCCATTCTAAAAATCAGGAGACTGGCTCAAACTCTGTTTCCTTAAGCAACAAAGTGTGGAGATGTTCTACAGTTAATTCTGGAAGATAAAAAATTAAATAACTAAAAATCAGATAGATAACACCAAATAAGCTTAATGGCATCATTATGTAGCATAGGTTAATCATAAGTAACAACGCATATTATTAAATACTTAAATAAACAGTTATGAAAAAGATCATTTTATCAGCAGCAATTTTAGCAGTAGCAGGATTAACATCAGTAAAAGCAAGTGAAATCAGGACCCCGGTAGTAATTGCTGTATATCAGGATAGCACGACAAAGACTCCGGTTGAACTAAAGGATCTTCCTGAAGCAGTACAAAAAACGCTTCAATCTGAACCTGTAAAAGCATGGACGCCAACGGAAGCTTTCCTGGTGACGAATGCAGACAAAACCACCTATTACCAGGTCAATGTTAAAAAGGAACAGGAAACCGGTTCTCTTAAAATTGACAAAGACGGTAAGATCATACAGTAGACCCCATATATAATCCCTATTATATATAGTTAACAAGAGCAAAGGCCGGAGGATTCCGGCTTTTGTCATTTTTAGGGTACTAATTACAGGCGATTCACGTTTCAATAAAATGAGAATCCTTTTTCAACTGCTCCTGTTGCTCTGCTGCTCCAATTCATTCGCTCAAAGTTTTAAGTTTCCGCTGGTTCCGGCTCAGGGAAAATCAATCAAACCGCTGATCCCTACACAGTGGAAGGCGATAGATTCTGTACGGGGTGACCTGAACAATGATGGTATAGAAGATCTTGCACTGATCTTTGAATTTTATGCATCTGTAAAAGAGAACCGGGCTTATGGTGACAACACCACTGAACTCATTACCGAAATTCAAAAACCAAGAATCCTGGCTATATATTTTAAATCCGGAAGGAATTACAAACTGGTTACTCAAAACAACAATTTTATCCTGCGTTCTGAAGAAGGTGGCGGTATGGGTGATCCGCTTCGCCCTATGAGTATTGCAGAGAATAGGCTGAATCTTGCTTTTGAAGGAGGAGGAAACTGGAAATGGAAACTGAGCTACAGTTTTAAATATCAGAATAATGACTGGCAGCTAATCAAAGCCGGCAATTATGCCTACCACACCGGCTCCGGTGAAATGAATGACAAGCAATATGACTTTGTAAATAAAAAACGCCTGATCAGCAGCGGCACCATTGACGACAAAAATGGATCAAACGAAAGAAGAGAACAGACTTTAACTGTAAAAACACTGCGCACTTTCAGAAGCTTTAAGAAGCCATGGACCTGGGAGATCGGGACCGACGAATATTTATAGATGAGTTCCAGATCTTTATTTGCATTAGCTTGACGCGAAGAAAAAAACCTTCTCAGAGAAGACATCAGCGCCCATGTTGCGCAGCTTCAGGGGATGCAGTCTTCGAAGAGAACGGTATTTTTCTTCGCTTCCAGGCGGTTTTCTCCACAAGAGATCTCTCAATTTCACAAGAGATTTCTCAGAAAACCCGGGAGATTATCGTGAATAATTAGGTGCTTCTTTGGTAATTGAAATATCGTGCGGATGGCTCTCTCTCATACCTGCAGCTGTAATGCGTACAAATTTCGCCTTTTGCAAGTCATCTATAGTCGCTGCACCACAATAATGCATACCGGCCCTTAATCCACCTACATATTGATAGATCACTTCTGCAAGTGTTCCTTTGTAGGGTACCCGGCCGACAATACCTTCAGGTACCAGCTTAGTTACCACATCAGTTTCATCCTGAAAATAACGGTCTTTGGACCCCTGCTGCATGGCCTCCACGGAACCCATACCACGGTATGACTTAAACTTACGTCCTTCATAGATGATGGTTTCACCCGGTGACTCCTCTACTCCGGCGAATAACGATCCTGCCATGATAGCGCTTGCGCCTGCGGCGATCGCTTTTACGATATCACCTGTTTGTTTGATACCACCGTCTGCGATTACAGGGATCCCTGTACCAAGCAATGCCTGTGCGCATTCAAAAACAGCATACAACTGAGGTACCCCAACTCCTGCGATGATCCTCGTGGTACAGATCGAACCCGGACCGATACCGACTTTTACAGCGTCAGCTCCCGCGGCAGCCAGTGCCCTTGCGGCGTCAGCTGTTGCGATGTTACCGGCAATCACCTGCAGATCCGGCCATCTTTCCTTAATGGCTTTTACCATATCGATCACGCCTTTGGAATGACCATGGGCAGTATCCACAGTAACCACGTCAACACCTGCTTTAACCAGAGCGGCAACACGGTCAATGTTATCAGCGGCTACGCCAACAGCGGCACCGACACGAAGTCTGCCCTGCTCATCTTTACAGGCTTTAGGGTAGTTTTTATATTTCTGAATATCCTTAAAGGTGATCAGTCCGGCCAAGCGGCCATCTTTGTTCACCACTGGTAATTTTTCTATTTTATAATCCTGCAGGATCTCCTCTGCCTGCATCAATGTAGTTCCCTCAGCAGCAGTAATCAGATTTTCTTTGGTCATCACTTCTGAAACATTGCGCTGCATATCTTTCTGAAAGCGAAGATCTCTGTTGGTAATGATACCAACCAGTTTGCCATCTTCATCAATCACAGGAATACCGCCTATTTTGTATTCTTTCATGATTTGAAAGGCATCTGCAACTTTAGCGTCTTTTCTTAAGGTTACCGGATCCTGGATCATGCCGCTTTCGGAACGCTTCACCTTTCTCACTTCCTCCGCCTGACGTTCTATGCTCATGTTCTTGTGCAGCATACCAATACCTCCTGCCTGGGCAATGGCAATGGCCAGACCCGCTTCAGTTACGGTATCCATAGCAGCAGAAACTATAGGAACATTAATGCGTATATTTTTGGTAAGGAAACTTCCGGTATCCACGTCGCGTGGCAGAACTTCAGAATAAGCAGGCACTAATAATACGTCATCGTATGTTAGTCCTTCGGCGATAAATTTATTGGGATCGAGTTGCATAGCAAATAAGTTTACGAGTTACTATTTGCCGGGCAAAGATACTATTTTTATGAAGACTACACAATAGTTGGGCTAATATTGCCGGACAAGCACAAAAGATTACATTGCGGAAACTTTAGCTTAATGGGTATCAGCTTAGTGCGCCTGCTTATCGGAATGGCCCAGATGCTTATCCGGACTGACTACATCCCGCACCAGCTGTTTCAGTTCTTTTATTTCGGGAAATCTGCCATGCTCCTTCCTGTCAAAGGCTGGTTTTCCGTCAATACTGATAATATAAGCTCCGCCTGTTTCACTGGGTACCAGCAATACCCCATGAATCTCATCTGTAAAGGTATTCAAAAGTTCCTGTGCCATATAAGCGGCTCTGAGCATCCAGCCGCATTTCGGGCAGTATTCTATGGTGATTGTTGGTTTGGGGCTATTCATCAGATAAAGTTATGAATGTTATTTCACATTGGGTGTATCACTAATCCAGTGGAAGCTATTTTCCTGCAGCGCAAACACTTTCTTTATGAGTTCAACACTAACTTCATTATCCAGTATTTTTCCTTTAAGAACCAGCCTTTCCGGATCCGGTATGGAATAGTGAAAATGATAAAAAGTATCTGGTTCATCTGAAAAGGCCAGACTAAGTTTTCTGTTTCCGGTATCGGTTTTTAAAGCAATCTTTTCCCGCTTATCGTTCGTAAACAAAATGAAAGTCTGATCTTCATAATCGACAACAAGTTGTTTCCATACCCATTCATCCCGCTTTGCGGTATCTCCCTGCTGATCAGTACTTATAAACTTGCTCACTTCATAGACACCATACAAGGCCGGTTTGGGCCGCAGATTTCCCCGTACTTTCCTTGCCTCAATTGTATCAGATAATGAAGGAATGATGGCAAGCGCAATCAATGTGTACTTAATTACATATTTTGTGATGAGAAGCCACTTGTATTTAAGAACAGGCGCCTCAAACTGGTAAAGTTTCACAGCTTCTCCCCTGATCAGCAGCCGGTAAAACCGGGAGATATTAGGTAATAAAAGAAACAGGCACATCACAAAAAGCACCATAGAAAACATCTTAACTGAAATGTCATAAAAGTAATTGATAGCGACCACATTGGCCATTACCGCCGTACAGATCAATGCTCCGAAGGTAGCCGTTTTTCTGAACAGCAATAACAAACCACAAAGCTCAGCCATACCCAGAAACAGGTTATACCCTTCAGAGTAACCCAGGAAATTCCAGGCAAGGCTAACCGGATAAGTATCTCCGAATGGCTGTGCCATTGCAGAAAGACCCGGAAAGGGAAACTGGAGTTTAATCACTTTAACTATCGCATAATAAAAAAGCACGATACCCACAAAAAAACGGACAAGGACAGTGAGCCAATAATAAAGCTTTACATATTCGGTTCTTTTTCTGTCCAATATTGTCCATACCATTGTGCCTGCCAAGGCAGCAAGAACAATCAAGGCCAGCAATGTATAATCATAAGCAGTGTCGCCTCTTCGGCCCTGTCTCTCGATATCGTAAGGCAAATGAAGAACGCTGGTTCCAAACCAGGTAATAAAAGAACCCAGTACTCCTAAAACCCACTGGGTAATACTGCTGAACCACAGATTATAGATGAAGCAAATAACAAGTACAAACAGAATAAACACAAACCTGAATGATATTTTTTGAAGAGCGCTCCAGACTTGCATACAGAAAGATTCTTATTGGTAAGTTACCGCAAAAGAAGAAAATTGCGCATCCTGTCCGGCTTCACCCTTAAAGTTCAGACCTATCCGTGGGCTCCTGTCCCACTGCGGTAAAAACGCATAAGAATAATCACCCTCACCTTTCAGCTCTTTCCATTGACCCGGTTCCTGGCTCCAGTAGACTTTACAAGTCAGATTGGCCTGGCCAACCAGTTTCAGATTTACAGGCTTTGTCTTTGAAATTAGCGCTTCATCAGCTATGACCTTCCTTTTACCATCCTTCACTACCCAGTATTCTATACGGTTTCCGGCAACTCCAAGCCCCAGTGAAGCATTCGCATCACCATAATAAGCCAGCCCTTTCAGGGCCGTATTGTGATTGATCACTGTAGTGGTCATCTCCCATTTGGTAGAAACAGGTCTTACCGTATACACGATCCCTGATAGATTGCCTGCTTTGATGGTACCTGACAAATGCAGATTGCCATTTACCTGCTTGGCCACAGGGCTGGAATTCCTGAAATCCCATTGCCAGTAACCGGCAGGGGTCTTATTGGTAAACGAATCATCGATCTGCTGCGTTTTGGCAGTTGCATTAGGCTCCTCCTTAAATACAGGCCAGCCATTCTTTTCCGGCCAGGTCAGCTCAGCAAGCATTCCCTGTCTGCCCGTATACACTGTCGTTTCCCTGTTATAGGCATGGTACAGGTAAAATGTTTTGCCCTCAGGAGTATTTACAAAAGTACCATGACCGGAACATTTCCAGTCTGTATTGCCCTGCAAAACAGGATTGCTTTCATAATCCTGATAAGGACCTTTGTAATTCTTTGATCTGGCGATCCTCACGTTATAGTCACACTGGCTGCCGCAGCAGTTGCCTGCCGAATAAAAAAGATAATAATAATCGTCCTTTTTAAGGATGCTCTGCCCTTCCAAACCCATCCGTTTGTCATCCTTAAACATGGTAAACAGTTCGCCTTCCAGCTTCAGACCATCAGCAGAAAGTTTGCTGCCGAGAATCTCAATGGGTCGGTTATCCAGTCCGTATGCTTTAAAACTGATGTAAAGCTGGCCGTTATCGTCATATACGAACGCATCAATCGCTTCCTTACCATGTTCTATGATCACCCCATGATCCTTAAAGTCCTTATCCGGGTATTGTGAAGTAGCCACACCGATATAAGAAGTATTGTCCTTCTTGCGTCTGGCCGTATAATAGATAAAATAAGTACCCTTATGATAATAATATTCCGGAGCCCAGAATGATCCCGTAGTCCATTCGGGAGCTTTATCAAACACATAGCCTGTCAGCTTCCAGTCTTTCAGGTTCGCAGAAGTATAGATCGGGAAATGAGGTGCCCATTCAGAAGAGGTACCCACGGCAAAATACTCATTGCCCTTCCTGATCACCGAAGGATCGGCAAAATCACCGGAGATCACCGCCTTAATGGAATTTTGTGCCATTAAAGGAGTGGTACAGCAAACAGTCTGAACAACAGAAATGAATAAAAGCGTCTTAAAAAGATTCCTCATATGGTTTATAGCAATGGTTTGAACCTGCAATATATCATTTTGGCTTATAAAATCCAGTGCTTTTTAACAGAGAAGGTGCCTGCGAGAGGCACCTTCCTGTAAAGATCATATTATTTTCCTTGCATCAATTGATGCTGCCGATCAATGTACCTACAGGGAAATTACTCTGACTGCAGCCATCCGTACCAAACAGACCTGCGCTGCCATTGCAGGAAGCAAAATTCCAGTAATCCCTGCTCCGGTACAAAGGCCCTTTGCCAATCGTACCCCAGTAGCCGTTAAAACTGAAATGAGATTTGCCGCAATCCATGCCCACCAGGTTATTCCCGCTCAGCACCTCATCACCAGACCCGTTCGGATTTCTGTAATCACCATAATAACTGCAGTCGTAGCCCGGAAAAGAAATCGAATTTCCGAAGTGATAAGAACCATGTGCCTTCTTGCCAACAAAAATCTGCACCCTTGTACCCGCTGCAACATTCCTCCAGTCCCTGGTATACCAGCCGCTGTGCTGAAAATACGTTACTGAGATGACCTTATTGGTCTGGGTATTTACCTGAAGAACCGTATGCTCCCAGTCGTAATCATGACCGCCAAGATTCGCGAAGCAGGTAGTTTGTGTCTTATACGTCCACCAATAATCTATAAATACCTTATTGGCATCGTTCGGATGCTGCTGCACCTCATAATAAGTCGGGAACTCCTTACTCCTGGTCGCATCACGATTGGTCAGCACCAGCGTACCATCACAAACAATACTGCTGGGGTCCGTACTGTTCCAGACAATCTCTACAGATGTAGGATACTCCGGTGCGGCCCGGTCAAACTTCAGTAAAGGCGCATAAGTACTGGCCAGGTTCTGAGCGGTGGTACCCGTAATCTTACTGCCACTTTCCTGGCAGTTTTCACAGAGAAATAAAGCTCCGGTCTCGTTGGCCACTGCCATACTGTTGGTTACGGCCCGTTTTTTTCCTGTTGAATCAGAAACGGTTTCTTTTTTGCATTGGGTAAAGATCAGACAGATCATTACCATGGACAATAGGGATGTTGTCTTCATAATGAATTTATTTTTGGTTAGAAACAACTTAAAGATAGGAGTTTACACTAAACAGATAGGAGTTTGCGGTAAATAAAATACTTTTGCGTCAATGGAATATTTCAAAAACCTGCTCAGCCTGCTGAAAACCGAAAGGCAGGAAGACCTCAGCCAATACCTTGCCCATACCGAAGCCACTTCAATTGCCGACAAAAGAGCAAACGGCCTGTCCTGGTACCCCATCGCCATCAGGGGAACAGAGATGACCCGGGGCGAATACCTGAATATAGAGATGGATCGCACCACACACCAGGAGTTCAGTCATCAGTTCCGTTTTGGCTCCTCCGTGGCCTTTTTCTCCAACCACGATGCCAGACAGGACCGCATCGAAGGTACCGTGACCAATGTGAGCGGCAACCGCATCAAAGTCACCATCAAGAGCGACGAACTGCCCGACTGGAGCAGCGACGGCAAGCTGGGGCTGGACCTGCTGTTCGACAACAACAGTTACGATGAAATGCAGCAGGCACTGAAACAAGCCACCCTGATCGCCGAACAAAAAGAAGAGGGCCCGCTGAACCTGACCGAAGTACTCACCGGGCAGCGCAAGCCAACTTTCAAGCAAGAAGGACTCCATTATACCCTGAGCAAACTCAACGAAATACAGCAGCAGGCTGCAGACCTGATCATCCGCGCAAACGAACTGGCCATCGTTCATGGCCCGCCCGGAACCGGAAAAACCACCACCCTGGTACAAGCCATCAAAGCACTCAGCAAACAGCATCCCGGGCAGCAGATCCTTGTTGTGGCCCCCAGCAATACCGCAGTAGACCTGCTCAGCGAAAAACTCGCAGAAGAAGACCTGAACGTATTACGGATTGGTAACCCCGCCAGAGTCTCTGCAAGACTGCTTGGCCTCACACTCGACAATAAGATGGCCGCCCATGAAAGCATGAAGCAGGTCAAAGCCCTGAAAAAGCAAGCCGCAGATTACAAGAACATGGCCCATAAATACAAGCGCAATTTCGGCAGGGCCGAACAGGAACAGCGCAAGGCACTGTTCAACGAAGCCCATAAGATCCTGAAAGAAGCCGGCAATACCGAACAATACATCATCGACCATGTTGTAGCCAAAGCACAAGTGATCACCTCCACGCTTGTCGGTGCCAATCACTACACCATCAGAGGGCTGAAATTTGATACCGTAGTCATTGACGAAGCCGGGCAAGCCCTCGAACCCGCCTGCTGGATCCCCATTCTCAAAGCGAAAAAAGTGATCCTTGCCGGCGACCACTGCCAGCTCCCCCCTACCATCAAATCAGCCGCAGCCGCAAAAGCCGGGCTGAGCACAACCCTGATGGAAAAATGCGTCGCCCTCTGGCCCGAATCCGTTGTGTTGCTGGAAGAACAATACCGCATGCACGAACTGATCATGAACTACCCCTCACAGGTATTTTACAAAGGACTCCTCAAAGCACACCCCGGTGTTGCCGCACGTCAGCTGTTCCCCGATGACAAAGTGCTTTCCTTTATCGATACCGCAGGCTGCGCTTTCGATGAAAAAGCAGAAGGCACCAGCACCACCAATCCCGAAGAAGCCGTCTTCCTGATCAAACACCTCAGTCAGTACGTCGAAGAACTCAGCAAACACTACGGACCAGAAAACTTTCCCTCTGTCGGTGTGATCGCCCCCTACCAGCAGCAAAACCTGCTGATCAGAGAACTGCTCCTCAGCTCAGACGAGTTACAACCCTATGCTGCCCACATTACCGTCAACACAGCAGACAGTTTCCAGGGACAGGAAAGAGACATCATATATCTAGGACTCACCAGGAGCAATCCCGACCGCAATATTGGTTTCCTTGCCGACATCCGCAGGATGAACGTAGCCATGACCAGAGCCCGGCAAAAGCTGGTCGTTATAGGCGACAGCGCCACCCTGTCCAGACTCCCTTTTTATGATGACTTTGTAGCCTATGCAGAAAAAAACCAGGCCTATCAGAGTGCCTGGGAATACGTATAAAACGGAGAGAAAGAAAAAAATACCAAACCATGCAACTTTTTAAATAAATTTCCGTCCTACTATTAACAAGCAATAAAATTCAACAGGAAACCATCTACCAGGATGGCTTCATCACAAAAAACGAATAATTATAAAACAGATGAAAAAGATATTCCCGATATTAATTGCAGCAGCGATCTGCAGCACCAGCCTGAACACCATCGCCAAACCAGTTGTTCCAAATACTACCAGTTTCATATCCAAAGACGAAAGAACCGTAAAGAATTTTAACGGCGTAGTAGCAGGCGGTCCGATAGAAGTCATCATCACCATAGGCAGCACCGAAGGACTCCGGTTTGAAGGAGATGCCGAAGCCATCTCTACTCTGGTTTCAGAAGTAAAAAGCGAAGTACTGATCATCCGCCCGCAGATGAGCTGGCAGAGCTGGTCCAGAAAATACAGGGACAAAAAGATCACCGCCTACGTCAGCGCGAAAAACATCAGCAGCCTCACCATGAGCGGTGAAGGAAGCATCCTTGTGAAAGGAACCGCTACCGCAGCAGAACTGGCCATCACCCTAAGCGGATCAGGAAGCATAAAAACAGGCGTCAGTGCAGACCTGCTGACCACCACCATAAGCGGATCAGGGAACCTGGAAGCAACAGGAAAAGCCGGAAAAGCCTCTGTCAACGTCAGCGGATCAGGTCAGCTAAACGGAAAAGGACTTGCCCTCACCGATCTCACCGCACGCATCAGCGGATCAGGCTCGGTAACCGCCAAAATCAGCGGAACCATCAAAGCATTCATCAGCGGATCGGGTCACATCTACTATAGCGGCAACCCGTCCATAGAACAAAGAGTAGTAGGATCTGGCGGGGTTAGCGAATTGTAACCCCACCGCTCCATCATTACCTCCCCTAAACTAAGTTCTTTTATTTGTCACTCAGCAATTTTACAACAGCAGGCTCGTTCTCCTCAATTTCGGAGAACCTGCCAATCTGATCATTAGAGAAGAAATTATCGTTCAGATCATCATTTGCAGTCGATACCTCTCCGATAATACACTCCTCCGAATCCGGATAGAACTCATGCCAGACACCTGGAACAATCGTTACCCGTTCCCCCGCCTGCAAACTCAGTTTCTCTCCCGAAGCAATTTCCCTGAAGCTGCCGTTTACCTTCACACTGATCCGCGCAGGACTGTCATCAACCAAAGGGTCATTCGCCCAAAGCTGCACCACCAATATACCCGTCCGGCAAATGATGTCCTCCTTTTTCTGCTGATGCGTATGACTCGGCGTCACCTGAGCCCTGACCGCATACATCAGCTTCTCGCAGTACTCCTGCTCCTCTGCTAAATTGACCAGCACCAGACCACAGCCCTTAAAATCTCCCAGACCAAAATCCGTCACATCCCATTTAGGCTGAGGCGGCAATGCCCATCCGTTTGCGTTGAAGAAGGCTGTTGCTCTTTTAACAACACCGTTTATCTCAGATCTTTTCATTTGGTTAGCAATTAATTGTAAAACACTAATTATGGATAAAACCGATCACATCAGCCGGTTTGGCCCCCTCATGCACAATAGCCATCAGCGCCTTTGTCATTCCTGCCGGATTCGCATGCTGGATCACATTCCTGCCATACACGATCCCCTTCACGCCCTGCTGCATCAGCCCGTAAGTCCTGTCCAGAATCTCCTGATCACTCGCCTTGCCACCACCGCGAACCAGCACCGGAATCCGTCCTGCAATCTCCACGATCCTGTGGTACTGGTCCACATCATCCGTAGGATCCGCCTTAATGATATCCGCACCAAGCTCCACACCCTGACGCACCAGCGGAATGATCTTTTCAGGATCACCATTGACCATATAGCCCCCAGCCTCACTATTCGGGCGGAACACCAGCGGTTCCACCATCAGCGGCATCGCAAACTGCTCACAAAGTGGCTTTATCTTCAAAATATTCTGTATACACTGATCCGTTACCTCCGGCTCCCCCGGAATACTGAACAAATTGACCACCACACAAGCCGCATCCAAACGGACCGCCTGCTCCACAGGATTCTCTATCATCCTGCTGAAAAGTGCCCGCGGCAGTTCCTTCCCATACACATTGGCCACATCCGTACGCAGCACCAGAGAAGGCTTTTCCCTGCCCGGCAAAGTCTGCAAATAATGCGCCTGACCAACCGTCAGCTGTATCGCATCAGGTGCCGCATTCACCAGGATATCCACTGCGTTGCCGATGTTTTCAATCCCCTGCAAAAACCCATACTCATTAAAGAACCCATGGTCTATCGCCACATCAAAGCAATTGCCTGACTTACTGTTGAATAATCTTTTTAATCTGTAATCTTTCATCTTATTTATTGTTCTGTTTCCGTAGAAATTATCTTTTTATCAATTGAATGGCGCCCTGCCAGCCGCCGCATCCGGATTTTCCTTCAGATAGATCCGGTACAGCTCAAAGAAGACCGGAGCATCCAGGATCACCGCATCAGGGTCCAGCTTTTTGACCTCCTCTACCACCTTCACATGCCAGGAAGGCACCTTCAGGATATTCCTGAACCAGTGAAATGGCACCTTTCTCCTGCGGATCAGGTCCGCAATCACCCTCGCCGCCTCCTTAGGATCATCCTGGTTCACATCCTCGCCCGCCCTCAGCACCGGCATATTGCCATGCAGCGACATTAGCGGAACCTTTTGCGGCACAATCCCGTTCGGACTGAAAGCCGCATAGGCATCCAGCCCCTTGCTGTTCATACCCGGAGCCTGCCCGTCGATGACAAAGCCTGTAATACTCAAATCCCATTGCCGGTAATACGGCAGATTATGCTTAGCCCACTGGCTTACCCCATCCGGAAGACCAGATATCGCCCTTGGCGCCTGCAGCATCCCCGGCATCAGGTAACCCGCGCCATTATCTGCCGCAGCAAAATAATCATGCGGCGCCGCCGTCTCCCTGCGGTACTCCATCGCCATCGGCACCCGCTGCGCCAGTACGGGACTGATGCTCCACATCATCGGCACCTTGCCCCTGTCCGGATCATCCCAGATATCAGGCGTCGTCTGCGACAGCCAGGAAGCCGCATCATAATCGCCCACATAAAAAATATAGAAGTTTTTGCCGCCCAGCTGCAACTTGCCGTTTTTATCCAGATAACCCAGCTGCTGCAACTGCCCGCGGGTCACCCAGTTCTGTTTATACACCTTTTTCAAAGGATAATGCTGCCAGAAAGAAGCATTCGCCAGCGCGCCGAAACCAATCGCATCCGCATCCTTAAACGCATTATACGCACTGATCACCCTTGAATATTCCCATTCCGTCTCCACATCTTCGTGCTTCCCGCCCGCATGCTTCGTATACTTATACGCCCATGGCGGAAAACCACCCAGATACGTAAACCGGTCGCCATTGCCATTTCCCTGATAAGCCAGCAGCAAATACTCCTTTAGTGTCTTCAGATCCGTGCCCTCCGTCTGTGCCGCATCATCCGTCGCCTTCTCGTCCCCCCAGGGGCTCAGGTCATAAAAAAACGCATTCCTGCTCACAAAGAAATCATGATTGGACAACGTATGGTGGTTGATCCTGGTCGCCGTCGGTTTCTGCATCCACTGCTGATCCAGGTAATAAGCCCCATATCCCGGATTGCTGCGGCCTTTTTTTATATAATTTTCTATAAACCAGAGATAAGCATCATTCTTTACCGATCCGCTCGATGCCCTGTTCGTACCCGGGATCGTTCCCCTGCCCGTAAACAAAGAAGAGCCGTCCGGTTTCAGCAGCCACTTCCCCACAGGAAGCTTAGGCCCGTTCAGCACCAGCCTGGAATACAGACTGCCCTCAGAAAGGTCATACCTGATCGCGATCAGATCCTCCGCACCCGCCACCGAAGACGCCACATTACTCGTCGCCGCTACCTTCGGATCATACACCACTGCCCCCTTAATGTCCCTGCGGAAGGCCGTAACCAGCTTTACAATATCCGTATACAATAACGTATCCGCATCCTGCAGCCACTTACCCGGTTTCCGGTACTTATCCCACCAGTAATGGTCGATATTGACCCCCGCATTCTCAATAAAGAAAAAATATAACCTTGGAGATTTACGGTTTACGATCCCCTGCAAAGTCGCCAGCGTATGCGCATGGTCCCAGGTGGCCCGCACATTCGCCTCGTTTTTCATATCCAGTTTCAGCGTATAGCCCAGATCATATAGCGCAATGTGTTTTCTGCCCTGAGCATGCACAGCAGGGCCTGATAGCCAGGCAAGCAGCAGGATCAGCACCAACAGCAAACCACATCTTTTCAGTACTATGTAAAAATTCATCCCACTTATTTTTGATCAAAGATCCCGTAAGTCCGGAACCACAAAGCAATAATACAAAAAGAAATCACAACTTGTATAGACAAGATAACATTTATATCCTTTAACAGATAAAAAATAATTTCTTTAAATGATTACCTTTACAATCAAACCTACACAACTGCCTTAATGAACAGAAAAGAAACCACTCCTTTATATCAAAAAATTATAGATGACCTTAAACTATCGATAGAAAAAGGTCAGTATAAAAAAGGAGATCTGCTGCCTTCAGAAAACGACCTCTGCAAAACCTACACCACCACCAGGGTCACCATCAGACAGGCACTTTCTGCCCTGATGGTCTCCGGACACATCACCCGCAGGCATGGCAAAGGCAGCATCGTCGCAGAACCCAAAAAAGGACTGGGCATCCTGTCCCTGAGAGGCGTAACCGCCGGAATAGGTGACAAACTCCTCACCACCAGCATCCTTCAAAAGCCCGTCAAACAAGACTGGCCTGCCGATTTCTTTTATGAACTGGACGAAGAAGAACTCGCTGCCGGATGCATCTGCTTCACCAGGCTCAGGTACCTCGATGAAAAACCCCTGCTCTACGAAGAAACCCTCATCACCAATACCAACCTGAACCGCTTCACCTCCAGGAACCTCGAAAACAAGTCCCTGTTCAAACTGCTCGAAGAACACTACCAGATCAAAGTCATACAGGGCCAGCAGAAGATCTGGGCCATCAACGGCGACAAGGAAATCAGCAGATTACTGAACGTCAAAACCAGTGACCCGCTCGTACACATGAAACGAAGACTGCAGACCAATATCAAAAACCTGAACATCTACTCCTCATTATACTGCAATACCGCAGAGTACTTTTTGCAGGACTACTTCTAAACCAGCTATTGCTTCAGCAGCCGCATCACCTGACCGCCACCCTGCTCCAGCTGCAGGCTGATCACCTCTTTGTTGTTTACGACCCTTGAAGTTTTGACCAGTGCGTTCGGATTCAGAGCCGTCTCCGGGCCGTCTGCATACAGCTCCGCACGGTAACTGCCCTCCGGCAGGAAATCCAGCGGGATACGCATCGGCCGAACCGTACTGTTATTGATGGTCCCCACGTACCAGTCACTGCCCTTTCTGCGGGCCACCGTCAGGAAAGCGCCCGGCTCCCCGTTCAGCACCTTGACCTCATCCCAAACCGTAGGCACCTGCTGCAAAAACTCAAACCCCGGCTGCCCCTCATAAGCCTCCGGAAAATCCGCCACCATACTCAGGTAACTTTCCAGCACTACATACATCGCCAGCATATGGCAGCGCGTACCAGCCATCAACGGCTTTACATACCGGGACTTGAACTGCTCCGGCCGCACCGCCCTGAAACCACCCAGATGATAATCGCTGGCACCGGCCAGCAGGCGGGTAAAAGCAATATCCAGATCATGCTCCGGCGTAACCGCCGCCTTCAGCCATTTGTTCTGCTCATAATTGTACGTACCCTCCCGGGTAAACTCATTCGGGTACGTGCGGTTCATCCCAGTCGGCTTATAAGCCCCGTGAAACTGGATAAACAACTTATGCGCCGCCGCCCTTTGCAGGATCTCCTCCTGGATCTTCACCATCTCCTGATCATCACGATCCAGGAAATCCACCATCATCCCCTTGATACCCCATTTCTCAAACTGCGTAAAAGCTGCTTCCAGCTGCGGATACAAAGCCATCCAGTTGATCCAGACATGAATCCCGACCCCCTTACTTTTGGCGTAATCGCAGATGCGCTGCATCTCAATAGAAGGAATCGCTTTGGTTACATCCGAATACGTTCCCTTTACCGCATAATTCGGCCAGTCATTGGGATACCAGGCAAAGCCTCCGTAACCGATCACAGAATGATAAGCAATGTTATTCCTCGCGCAGAAATCTATATAATATTTATTCGTTTCAAAGTTCGCACCCGGTGCAAAAGTCGTATCCGGCACCACATCCCCGTTCCACCAGTGAAAAGACGTCTTCCCCGGTTTCAGCCATGACGTATCCTCAATCTTCGAAGGCTCATTCAGACTGGTCAGAATATTGGATTCGATCAGCGCACCTACCCTGTCGCTGATCAGCATGACCCGCCAGGGCGTCCGGTGCGGCAAAATGGCCTTCACCTTAATTTCCTGCTGACCCTGCAAAGGCGACAGCTGCGCAGCCAGCAGCCCGTTCTTTTTACTCAGGTACATGCCCGCATAGTCCCTCAAACTGGCTTCCGTGATGGCCATATAGGTCTTGCCTGTAAACTCAAACAAAGCCGGAAGATCCATCAAGGCCTTCTCCTTCAGCTCAGCAAGTGGCATTTTCTCATACAAACCCTCATGATTGTTGTTGAACTGGTCAAAAAGCAAAGTCCTGACGCCCGGATTACCAGCCACATTAAAACCCGTATTTTCCTCCGTCAAGGTATACGAATCCCAGCCGGCCTGCTTCGGAAACTCGTAGCGGAAAGCCAGCCCGTCATTGAAAGCCCTGACCAGCAAATTGATCTGCCTGCCCCCCTTTTCGATCAGCGGGATCAGCACCTGTTTATAATGATTGCGCACCTGAGAAGTCTTTCCTATCGGAAGCGCATAAAATTCATCTGCCCCGCCAAACACCGCCTTAGGTGTCTGCAGTCCCCTGCCAAAAGCCCCCTGCTCCTTAAAAGTGAACCCAAGCTCCGAATCGCCGATCAGCAACCTGCCCTTATAAGCCACCCGATAGACCGGTTTATCCGCCTTCAGCTGAAAAGTAAAAACAACATTGCCGTCAGGAGATTTGAGCCCGATGGTTTTCTGAGCCCATACGGGCGATGAACCCAAAGACAGCAGGATTAAAAAAAAGATAAAGACAGGTGATTTCAGGAAATTCATAAGGCCCGGTTGGTATATCTGGTTAGCGGATGACACTAAACTAAGAAAGATTTTCCGGACTTAGCGGAATTCCGGCGATTAACCTGTGGTCAGCTTCCTGACTACCGGCGCCACCTGAGTGCCAAACAGTTCAATATTTTTGAGCACCTGCTTGTGCGGGATTACCCCTGTAACCAGCTGGGCAAGGAACCTTGTATTCTGAAACAGCTCATGCTGGTGCATGATCTTGTCTATGGCCTGCTGCGGGCTGCCCACCACCAGCGGACCATCGCTGCGCAGGTATGCAAACTGCTGCCTGGTCATCGGAGACCAGCCCCTGTCACGACCCACCCTGTTCATCAGGGCCTCATAGGAAGGATAAAATTCATCCGCTGCCTGCTCCGAATCCTCTGCCACATAAAACTGCGAACTGATGGCCAGCTGCAATTTGGACACATCATGCCCCGCATCGGCCGCCGCCTTGCGATAAAGCTGTATAAAAGGCACAAACTGTTCCGGAGCCGAGCCCAGGATAGCCACCGCCATCGGCAGGTTAAGTCTGCCCGCCCTTTCTGCGGATGCCGGTGTACCGCCCACACCGATCCAGATCGGAAGCGATTCCTGCAAGGGTCTCGGATAGACTCCGCGACCCACAATAGCCGCCCGGTGCGTACCCTTCCAGGTCACGATCTCCTCGGCACTGATCTGCATCAGCAGGTCCAGCTTCTCCGAAAAAAGCGCATCATAATCGCTCAGGTTGAAACCAAACAAAGGAAAAGATTCAATGAAAGAGCCCCTGCCGGCAATGATCTCAGCCCTGCCACCCGAAATCAGGTCTACAGTGGCGAAGTTCTGAAAAGTGCGTACCGGATCAGCAGAACTCAGCACCGTTACCGAACTCGAGAGTTTGATGTTTTTGGTGATCGCCGCGGCCGCAGCCATAAATACCTCCGGCGCAGAGATCACGAAATCAGAACGGTGGTGCTCGCCGAAGGCGAAAACATCCAGACCGACCTCATCGGCGAGTTTTACCTCTTCCAGTAATTCCTGTACCCGCTGGTGTGCATTAACCGCGTTTCCTGCTTTATGATCGGCTTGCAACTCGCCAAATGTGCTGATTCCTAATTCCATGTGCTGGTGTTGATGTATTTAAATAAGCCCTGAATATAGCTGGTTTGTGTGTTAACTGCTCGTCATAAAACACATTTAAAGGTACTTTTCAGAAAGCCGTTTTGGTGCAACCAGGCAATAAGAAAGCGTCAGCGCATCCATCAGCATTTCTTTGCGCAGGCCTTTCAGCACCAGTACGGTCCATCCCTGCCGGCCCCAGCCACCCGGAACAGGATAAACTATCGCAGGATCAAAAGCACAAAATACCGACTGGTCTATTTCCGAAAGCTTCAGCACAACCTGCTCCTTTTCGGTATCGAGCGTAGCGAAAATCTTCTTATAGACCCTGAAGGAGGTCTTCTCAAAATGCGGCTGCTGTACTACTTCTTCAAAAGACAGCGCCATTTTTATACATGTGGCTTTGCTGATCATGCTATAAATTTAAACAATCGTATTGGTAAAATGAGGTGGTGTCTTAATCGGCACCTTAGATTGACGCAGTCGCCCCCTTGTATTCCGGGCTGGAGGGTTTAGATTTGTAATACACTGGTTGTGAAGAACCTTTAGCTTTATGACACATCAACTATCAAACCCATATGAGACGAATAACCGCATTTAACTTTGTGAGCCTGGATGGCTACTACAAAGACGCACACAACGACATCAGCTGGCACCAGCATGGTGGCGAAGAAAGTGAGTACTCCGCAGACAGCCTGAAGGCTGACAACATCCTGCTCTTCGGCAGAATAACCTATGAAATGATGAAGAGCTACTGGCCAACGGACATGGCCAAAGCCAATGACCCTGTAGTGGCTGCAGGGATGAACAATGCGGAAAAGATCGTTTTTTCGAACAGTCTGACGGTTGCAGACTGGCAAAATACAAGCCTGATCAGCGGTGACATTGTGGAAGCGGTAAGGACGCTGAAACAAAGCCGGGGCAAGGACATGGCGATATTGGGCAGCGGCAGCATCATTACACAATTTGCCGCAGCCGGACTGATCGATGAATTTCAGATCATGGTAGATCCGGTGATCATTGGTGCGGGTACTTCTGTTTTTCAAGGTCTACCTGCGCAACTGACGCTGAAACTGACCAGCAGCAAGGTGTTTAAAAGCGGGGTCGTGCTGCTGTGTTATGAACCTGCCTGAAACCGGAGAAATTTTCTAAATTCAGGATTTAGTTTACTATAATTCTCAAAGAGATTTTAATAGAATACTGATTACTATCAGGAGAATTTATCGTTAAACACTATACAACAAGACCAAAGTCCACAACCGATATTGTAAAAATATGGCAGAAACTATAAAATTTGAAACCGTAACCCAATACATTAATACCTTTCCTGAAACCGTGCAGGTCCTGCTGGAACAGATCAGGAAGACCATACAGGAAAACGCCCCTGATGCGGAAGAAGTGATCAGCTACAACATTCCGGCCTTAAAATACCATGGCATGCTGATCTTTTACTCGGCCTACCAGAAACACGTATCCATTTCTACTGCACCTTTTGCCGTATTTGAAATCTTCGCCAAAGAACTGGCGTCTTATAAACGCAGCAAATCGACTGTACAGTTTCCTTTGAATGAGCCGCTTCCGCTGGAATTGATTGCGAAGATGACCCAATTCAGAGTAAAAGAAAATCTGGAATTAGCAGAGGAAAAAGCAAGAAATAAGAAAAAATAGCACAGGGAAAAGGAAAAAATAGACCTCTCCTGGAATTCGGGTTTGAATAATAATTGTAATTTTAACCCCAATTACAACAACCCGCCATATGCAAGAGTCAAATTCACTAAAAAAAGTCGCAGAATTCCATAAAACATTCAAACATCCGATCAAGGAAACACCTGGAATCCCAGCCAGAGAGCGGGCCAACCTGAGGGTTTCTTTGCTGGCCGAAGAACTGCAGGAACTGAAGCAGGCGATAGAAGCCAATGATTTTGTAGAGATTGCGGATGCGCTTTGCGACCTGCAATACGTCTTGTCGGGTGCGATCCTGGAGTTTGGCCTGGGCGACCGGTTTAAGGATCTGTTTGAGGAAGTCCACCGTTCCAACATGAGCAAAGCCTGCAAATCTCAGGAAGAAGCCGAACAAACGATTCAGCACTACCGCAAGAACCACCAGTGCGATGCGTATCATAAAGAAGAGGAATCGCTGTTCCTGGTGTACAGGAGCAATGACCACAAGACGCTGAAGTCTATCAACTACTCGCCTGCAGATTTGAAAGGCATACTGGGTTAAGAAAGTATTTTCTTCTTTACATCATCCAGATAAACAGGGAGAGATCGCTTGTTGTTGTACAACTCAGGGGATCCCTCCCTGTTGTTTTTCAAACCAATACTTCTGCTTTTCCGGATCAGTATTCAATTTAAAATCAACCTAAATTCAGCTCAGACTTGTCTTATTCCAGTATAGGACAACTAAAGTCTGAAAGCAACTTGCCAGCCCCTAGCGCGAGGGTTGGTAGGGGGTTGCTAGGGTGTTGCTTCGGTCCGGACGCACCCAACCCAGTTGTATTGCCATGAAAACTCACCTAAAAATCGGCCCCAACCCACCATTTTATTCAAACCGGCTAATACTCTGGCGCAAAGCACTTACCCTTCCCGCCCAGATTCTGCCCAGCCAGATCAGCTGGATCACCACGATCAGCCCGAAGACCCCCATCATGGCATACTTAAAATTAGTAAAATGGATATTATATGCAAAGAAGCTGAAGAAACCCGCCATAAATAACAACCTCGCCACCAAAGAAACCGCCGCATAACTCTTGATCCTGCCGAGATAATGCTGCAGGCCCGTTTTGATGTCTCCGCCCTCAGGCATGAACCTGGCAAAACTATAACCCGTCAGGCTGTGCAGGATGGCACAAAGTATGGCAAGAACCAGCAAAGCGTTGATGAAGAGCGGTTTTTGATCCCCGTCGAACATGGTATAATAACACAGCAGGAAAGCCGTCCAGCCGCATACCTCGATCAGGATCTGTTTTCTGATACCCTTCAGCACCGGATGCTCACTTTCTTTAAGCATTGTTTTCAGTTCGGCAGCGGTTTTAACAGGTGCTTCTGCCCTGTTCCATTCCATTTTAAGATCGTTCAGTTCCATGATTTATAGGTTTAAAAGTTTTTGAATTTTGTTTTTAATGCGGTTGAGTTTTACCCCAACATTGTTCTCGCTGATGCCTGTGATCTCCGCGATCTGCCTGTAGCTCAGGTCCTCGAGGTAGAGCGCAATGATGGCCTTTTCGGCATCATCCAGCTGTTTGAGCGCTGCAAACAGGCGTTCCTGCCGGTGCTGCAATTCCTCGTCTTCGCTTTCTTCGGCCCGGTCTGGCAGTACGGGTGCAAAGTCGATCTCCGGGCGGCGCTTGCGAAAAGAAGCAATTGCGGTGTTGAGGGCGATGCGGTACATCCAGGTGCTGAATTTGGCCGTGCCTTTATAGGCCGGGCTGGCTTTCCAGAGCTGGTAAATGATCTCCTGAAACAAGTCTTTGCGGTCTTCGGGGCCATCCCGGTAGAGCCGGCAGACTTTGTGAATGATGCCCTGATGCTCACCGATCAGGGTCAGGAAGTCCTGCTCATCCATAATTTTGCTGATTTAAAATCTTCATTGTTCTGGTTTTAGAGGATTAGTTGGGGAAATCAGAAAATCCTTACAGCAAGGGGGTTGTTTTTCCTGTTTTCAACCAACCTTCTTCTTATTCTGATTGGCTCCGTTTCTTATTGCAATCTGCTTGATTTCCTATTTTAACCGCTCTGCTTCTTATTCTGCTCTGAATGTGCTAAATTTAGGCAACTAAATATAAGTATCAGGTGTGAAAAATCTTTCTCTTTCTCTGTGTGCCCTTGCCTTTGCCGGTTTGGCCAGCAGCTTTAAACCTACAACAACACATTTCAAACCAGAAAACCCTCCTGTAGCGAGGGAAACCGTGGCTTCAAAAGTATATAAACTCGCGCAGGCCTTCAAAGCGACACTGAATGCACAACAGCTGGCGGCGCTGGAAATTCCGCTGACCAAAGAGGCCTCCACAAAATGGACCAATATTCCGGGCGGGGCATCTAACAGGAACGGATTGCAGTTCAGCACTTTAAACCCAGCACAACTGGCAGCGGCAAAGGCGATAATCGCGGCAGCGGCAGGTACGGCAGCCAATGAAGGCTATGACGAGTTCCTGCAGATCGGCCTGGCCGATGAAGTGATCGGCAAAAGCGGCAGAAAGGGATACGGTTCAGGAGAATACATCATTGCTTTTTTGGGCACGCCAAGTGCGACGGGCCAGTGGATGCTGCAGTTTGGCGGCCACCATTACGCCCAGAATGTGGTGTACAATAAGGGCAAAACGGCCAGCGCTTCACCTATATTTGAAGGCGGCGATCCGAGGGAATGGACCACAGACAATAAGAAATATGCGCCTCTGGTGCAGGAACATGATGCCATGGCGGCCATGCTGGCGGCGCTCAGTACGGAGCAACTGGCCAAGGCGAAGGTAGATGAAAAGATCAGCGATGTGCTTTTGGGCACGACTAAAGATGGTCGCTTTCCGGCGGCAAAGGCGGGGATCAAAGTTGCTGAACTCAGCTCCGCCGCAAAGGCAAAGGTCATGGCGGCCATGATGCCCTGGCTGAACGACATTGACGCCGACATCAGAACTAGTTTACTGAAAACCTATGCGGCTGAACTGAACGATACCTATATCTCCTATTCGGGCAATCCGAAAGGGATCAGCGGAGATCCTGCTTCTTTCCTCACGGAGATTGCCGATTATGTCAGAATCGACGGTCCGGGGGTATGGCTTGAGTTTGCCTGCCAGCCGGGGGTGTACTCGAATCTGGCGCATTACCATACGGTCTACCGGGATCACCGGCTGGATTACAACAATTTATGGGATTTCTGAGCCAGTTCTGATTCATTGGTGAGGTCGAGTCTGAGCGGCGTGATCGATACGAGGTCGTTGTCTATGGCCCATCGGTCGGTTCCTTCTTCTGCGGGTTCCAGCGGGGAGACGGTGATCCAGTAATGCTGGCGGCCCATCGGGTCCTCGCCGGGCACTACATGGCCGTCGTAGAGCCGCACGGATTGGCGGGTCCAGCGCAGGCCTTTGGGCTTGCGGGGAAAGTTGACATTGTACAGGCCAAAGGTCTGGTCTTCTATCAGCAGTTTCAGGGATTCTTCTACGAAAGGTGCCAGTGCTTCAAAATCAGGTTCGGTCTTGCCTACGGGGGTACTCAGGGCGATGCCTTTGATGCCGAGCAGCACGGCTTGTTTGGCAGCGGCGAGGGTGCCCGAATGCCACATGGAATTGCCGAGATTCGGCCCCATATTGATGCCCGACAGCACGACTTCGGTATCGGGATACATGTGCAGACCGAGGGCTACACAGTCTGCGGGAGTTCCGTTGACGCGGAAGGCTTCTATGCCTTCAAAGGTGATTGGGGATTTCTTGTAGGACAGCGGTCGGGAATGGGTGATGGCATGGCCCATAGAGGATTGTTCCACATCGGGCGCCACGACCCTTACTTCGCCGAATTTCAGGGCGATTTTGGAGAGAGCGGCTATTCCGGGGCTGTAAATGCCGTCGTCATTGGTGATCAGAATTTTCATAGGTCGGGGGTTTATGTTGAATCAAAAACAGGTTACTGTTAAATAAGCATGCAGGTTTAAAACCTTCTTAGCCATCATATTGTTCAGTCAATATGAAAAAAACCGGCAAACTGATCAAACTGATTCACAATCCAACCGCTGGTGAAGGCGATTATTCGAGGAAAAGAATTACGGCTTTGATGAAGTCTCATGGCTACCGCTGTTCGTATGCTTCGTCCAAAAAGAAAATCCTCAAATCTGTGGCTCCGGAGACGGAGTTTATAGTGATTGCCGGGGGCGATGGCACGATCAGGAAGACGATTATGCGCCTGCTGAATAAGAAACTGAAGTATAAAAGGCCGATTGCGCTGCTGCCTTTTGGTACGGCGAACAATATTGCGACTTCACTGAATATCCCGCAGAATAATGCGAAAAACATCAGTTCCTGGTCGGGTTATCACCTGAAGAAGTTTGATGTGGGTCAGGTGGTGGGTTTGCCGGAAACGGCTTTTTTCATAGAGTCCTTTGGCTTTGGTTTGTTTCCGAAGCTGATGAAGGTGCTGAAGAAAATGGATACGGATCATATTGAGCATGCCGGGGAGGAGTTTGAGCTGGCGCTGGATACCTTGCTCAGGCTGACGGAAAATTATAAGGGTGTACCTTTTAAAATGGAAGTGGATGGCAGGGTGATCGAGGACCGGGCGATCCTGATTGAGGTGATGAACATCTCTAGTCTGGGCCCGCATCTGAAGCTGAGCAAGACGGCTGATCCTGAGGATGGTTTGTTTGATGTGGTCATTGTGACGGAAAGTCAACGGCAAAAGCTGCTGGATTACCTCAAGGGAAAGATCACTAACAGGGAACCTTCTTTTGCGATCAAACCGATTCTCGCAAAGAAACTGAGCATTTCCTGGCAGGGAAAGGATGTGCATGCCGATGACCAGGTCATTAAGGTGCGTGAACACCCTGACCTGGTCATTTCTTTGCTGGACAGTCTGCTGGAAATTGTGACTCCTGCGGAGGGGGTTTAGTCGTTTTAGCTGTGCTGATTGGTTTAGCCTGAGCGAAGAATCAGCACAGCCCGAACCGGGGTTTAATTGACCGGCATTACAAACAATGGCGTTTCTGTTACGGTGAGGGTCAGTTTGCCATTGCTTACTTTCACAAGTTCCTTCCGCATTTCGTCTTTTCCGGCTGTCGGGTAACACAGATTTACCTGCTTTATACCTTTGAGCTGCAACGTATAGGTTGTCGTACTGCCGTCTTCGGAAGGTTTCACCAATATATAGGCAGATTTGCCTTTGAGTTCGTATTCGTCTACCAGCGGGCTTTTAGAAAGGGCGGTTTTGTAGGTGTACTCCCCCATCAGCTTATTGGCCTGATAAATATAATCCAGGGCGGGCTTGCGGCGGCGGTTCTTGTCGAGCAGGCCGGAAGAGGAAAATCTGCCCCCGCTTTCGAGGTTCTCGTCGTAAGTCTGGTACAGGAAAACCCTGGCTACGCCATGACGGGGATACAGCAATGCCGAACGCAGCACCCAGTCGGCCTGGGTTTCTGATGCGGTTTTGTTGCCGATAGGAATTGCTCTCAGCGGGCTTCTCTGGTCTACATCGTAGCCGGTTTCACTCATCCATACGGGCATACCGCCTGCCTGCTGTTTTGCGAGCAGCATAAAGTTATTGGCGATGGAGTCTGCGGCAGACAGTTCGGGAGCCATGCCTCTGGTGGCTTTGGTGCCCTGGGTGGATTCGTCGTCGTCTGAGTAGAGGTGGTAATTGATCACGTCCCAGCAAAGGTCTACCGAGCCATCTGGTTTGTAACCTCTGTTTTCTTTGCACCAGCGGATCATTTCGGCTACGTAGGCGGTGTCTGGTTTGGCCAGCCCACCCATCACGACCTGCATGGCGGGGTCTGCGTTCTTGACGCCTACGCCCGGGCCCATGGTGTTTTTATGTCCGTCGTAAAAGGCGGAGAGGTTGGCGGCGTAGTGCCGGCCGCTCTGATAGGCTCTGGGTCCTTTCCACCATTTGTCGCGTTCGTTGTCGCACTCGATGTAATGGATCAGCCCGAGTCCTTTCTTCACGACATTGACTTTGTCGTTGGCCCATCTGGGTCTGCTGTCTACACTGAGCAGTTTGGTATCTACGTTGGTATTGCTGCCGTATCTGGCGGCATACTGAAAGGCGACTTTGGCCTGTTCGATATAGGATTTGGGATCGGCGAAGTCCTTGCCATGACGTACGGGTACATTGTCCTGGTCGGCTTCTCCGGCAGGATAGGTATTGACCATCCATTTGGGCAGGGTTTTCAGGCAGGCCAGTACGTCGATGTGATTGGCTTTGCAGGCTTCGTACATGGCATCGTAGTTCCAGCCTCCGCTGAGTGTGGGGTTGAAGGAGTAGCGGCCTTCTTCGGTCTCGAGTTTCTCCCAGTCCATATAGTGGCGGATGGCGGTAAAGTATTTCATGCCGTTCAGCCTTTGCTCGTCGATGTTCTGCGGATCTTTCTCGCTTTCAAAGTCCCATTCAAAGGCGTTGACGCCGAAGGTATGTTTCAGCGGTATTTTTGCTGTTTTGGGTTTTACTTTGTTCTGGCCCTGTACGGGCGATAAAATGGTCCAGCCCAGCAGACAGAGGGCGGTAAGCAGCGTTCTTTGAAGGTTCAATTTGATTGGATAAAAGTGTTCGACTGCCGAAAATTAAGCAATTTATATGAGTTATATTTAGGGCATGGAAGATTCTATGGAAATTTTAAAGTATCCTATCGGTCGTTTTGTTCCGGCTAAGGGGTATGATCCGGACCGTCTGGGTTCCTGGATCGGGGGCATCAGGTCTTTGCCTTTGCTGCTGGATTATTGTATTGAAAATCTGGATGAGGCGCAGCTGGACACGCCTTACCGCCCCGGGGGTTGGAACGTGGTGCAGGTGATCCATCACATCGCTGACAGCCATATGAATGCGTATATCCGGTTTAAACTGGCGCTGACGGAGGAAAGACCGGCCATTAGTCCTTATGACGAGGTGCGCTGGGCAGAACTGCCTGATGTGACGGGAGTGCCGCTGAATGTGTCGATCACTTTGCTGCATGCGCTGCACAGACGCTGGACTTATCTGATGGAGCAGCTGAAACCGGAGGACTGGAACCGGGAGTATTATCACCCTGGAAATAAGGAGTATATGCCTTTATGGCAAATGGTGAACCAGTACAACTGGCATGGCACGCATCATGCGGAGCAGGTTTTGGCTTTACGCAAGCGAATGGGCTGGTAAGGTCGGTATTTGTGGCTTTTGCTTTTTCCTGCTTTTCTTTTTCTTTTTGAGCCAGATGATAAAGCCGGTAACGGGTAAACTGGCGGAGATAAGGCTGACGATGACGGCGATGATCTTGCCTGTGAGCCCGAAGAGTTTGCCGGTATGGAGGTCGTAATTGGTGGCTTCTACCAGGTCTGCCCTGTTGTAATCTTTATAGAGTTTGGCCCGCAGCAATTGCCCGCTGGCTTCGTCAAAGAAAAAGGTATTCTGTTTGCGTGCCCACCGGTAGGGATAAATCATCCTCAGACGGAGTTCTCCGCCTTTTCTGACGGAAATGCTGGTGCTGTTGGCACCGGGGTATTGGGCTTTGAGCCTGGTATACATCTGGCCGTAACGTTCCGGAAGTGCTGCTGTGTTCAGTGGTTTGGGGCTTTTAATTTCTTTTCCGCTGGTCAGTTTGGTGCCTGTTAAAAAGGCGGCGGCTGTTTTGACTTCTTTGAAGGCAAAGAACAGGCCGGTCAGGGAGATGACGATCAGAACCGGAAAGGTATAGAAACCCAGGGTGTTGTGGAGGTCGTAATTGACTCTTTTAAAGGAGCCGCTCCATTTGATGCTCAGGGCTTGTTTGAGTGCCTTCATCCGTTTCGGGAACCAAAGCACGAGTCCGCTGAGGAGCATCAGCACAAAGATCACAACGGACCAGCGCTGGATGAATTTGCCGGTTTCGCCCATGAGCAGGGTCATGTGGATTTCTTCTACGGTATCGAGCCAGTCGGCTTTGCCCTGCTTAACGAGTGTTGCGCTGTAGGGATTGTAGTAATAGACTTTGTTTTTGGTAGCCAGGGCTACGGTAGCGTTTGGTTGTTCTTCGCTGATCCGGATCACCGTGATTTTCTCTTTCGGGGCGGTCTGCTCAAAGTTGCGGATGATCGGGGCCAGCCCGGCAAAGGGTTTCTGCTCCGCTCGCACATAGAGTTGTTCGCTTTGGGTAGCTTCCCGGATCTCTTCTTCGAAGACGTAGATGCAGCCGGTGATGCTCACCACAAATACAATGAGGCCGGTGCCTAAGCCCAGCCACAAGTGTATTTGTCTGATGATGTCTTTAAATCCTTTGCTCATTTATCTAAAAAGAGTATCCCACGGCAAGGTTGAATCTCCGCCCGTTGCCTCTTACGTAGTTGACATTGCTGCCATAAAATTGTGAGATGCTTGGGTAGTAGCTTTTGTTGAGCAGGTTCTCGATGCCCAGGTTTACCCGCAATGGCTGGGTCACCTGGTAGGCGGCTGCGAGGTTGAACAGGTCAAATGCTTTTACGGGTGCTTCTCCTAGTTTGTATACTTTGGTGGTGGCATTTGGCTGAAAGCGGTCTCTGTTGCCTACACGCATCCAGTTCAGGTCCAGGCTCAGGTCCTTAATAGCTGAGAGCTTAATGTAGGCGGTGGTTTTGGATGGGGCAATTCGGTTGGTGTTCAGATAGATATCTGTTGGTCCGTCAAATTTACCGTCATCGTCGATATCTCCCTTTCCTTCTACTTCTGCATAGTTTCCGCCCACTACCAGTCCTTTGATGACTTCGTAATCGATCTGTATTTCATAGCCTTTCACTCTTTCGGGCAGACGCTGTGAAATGTATTTTCCGTTCACTTCCAACAGGTTTGCACCCAGTTTGGAGGTACTGATGTAGTAGGCGGCGCTCAGGCTCAGGTTGCCGATGCTGCTGCTGAAACCTGCTTCATAGTTGTTGACGATAATGGGTTTAGTTTCCAGCTGCGCTAAGGTGTTCTGTTCGGCGGCTCTGAGTACTCTGCCCAGTTCAAATATGGAGAAGGATTGTGCGTAGCTGATGAATGGATTGAAGAATTTAAATTTAGAGTACCTGGCGCCTGCGTTGAATACCTTTGCATTGTAATTTAAGGTTCCGCCTTTTACGGCGATACTGCCTTCTCCATTTGCTCCGGTGGCCAGGGTATTGAAGTCTGCCACGTCGATATTGATATTTTCAACCCTCAGTCCGCCTTTCAGGGTCAGGTCTGTAAAGAGGTTGGCGCTGGCCTGCAGATAGGGCGCCAAGTTGACCATGTTCATTTTAGGTACCCAGGCTCTGCCGTCCACGAGGTTCTGTGCCGTCTTGTCGTTCATCAGGTCTATTCCGTAGTTGACTTGTACGGGCACGTGTTTGCTGATGTTGAAAGGGGTATTCAGGTTGGCACGGGCACCTTTCTTGGTCGAGGTGATCGCCGACTGCCCGCCTTCGAAAAAGGAGGTGGAGTTGGAGTAAATGGTATAAAAGTCCTGGTAGTAGATGTTGGCGGTCAGGTCGGTCTGTCCAAACAGCTCCTGGTTGGTATACTGCAGATTGGAATTGTGGTTGAAACGGGTGCCTTCGTCTACGCCAGGTCTGTTTCCACGAACTCCGGTAGCCGGAGAAACGCCGTATACGCCGGCTTTGGTGATGTACCTGGAGTCTTGTCTGGAGCTGAAATAGTTGTACATCAGTTCGAGTCTTTGTTTGTCGTCGATGTCGTAGCCGAGTTTGGTGAAGCCGTTATAGGATTTGGTTTCACCCAGTCCGTATTCGGGAGAGATCACGAGGCCTTCTGCATCACGGAATACTCCGGTCTTTTCGTACATCCCGCTCACTACGTAGTCAAATTTCTTTACTTTTCCGTAGAATTGCTGGGTGGCTCTGTAGCCGATGGTGCTGTCGCCTTTGGTATTGCCGGTCAGTCCGATTTGTGTGTAGCCGCCGAATGGTTTTCCGGAGTTTCCTTTCTTGGTGATGTAATTGATCAGTCCGCCTTCTGCACCGTTGCCATAGATGGCGGTAGCGCCTTTGATGACTTCGACACGTTCGATTACGGAGGGGTCAATGCTCCGGATGTCCCTGCCACCTGCTCTGAGTGGGGTAGACTGAGGGATCCCATCGATCAGGACGAGTACGTTTCTGCCGCGAAGGGTTTGTCCGGCGTTGCCGGTCTGGTTGGTTGAGGTGCCTAATCCGGGTACGCTGTAGGACAATATATTGGCCAGATTCGGACTGATGATCGCCTGGGTAGCAATTTCTTTTGCTGTCAGTACGGTAACTGAGGAAGGGGTCTGTGCCAGTGATTCTGCTCTTCTGCTGGCAGATACGATCACTTCTTTCAGGTCCGAATTGCTTTCTGTTAAGCTGATATCAAGAATAGTAGTGCTTGTTGCTGAAACGGTTACCTGCTGTTCTCTGGTCTGATAACCGGTTACGGAAATCCTGATGGTCTGGTTCCCAACTGGCAGATTGTTCAAAGTGAATTTCCCTGCTTTGTCTGAGCTGGTTTTGATGCCAGCTCCTTTTACCTGAATGTTCGCGAAGGCGATGGCCTGGCTTAAACTATCTGTTACAGTGCCACTAAGGGTACCTTTGCCGCTTTGGGCCAGCATATACAGGGGACTGCACAAGATCAGCAGGAGGAGAGCGTGCTTAATCCGGATGTATTTCATCTAATTTTGATTTTATTTGAGCGCAAAGATATACTTATTTAGACTTGATACAAATAAAGATGAAGATTGCAGAGAGTATTATTTTATAAATTTTTTAATTCTCAGTTTATGTACTATAATTGTTGCGTTATAAGTTAAGCTCCATGAATTCTAAAAATACCGCTCTCCTCTGCTGGCTGCTCTTTGCCGCTGTTTTCGCCTGCGCGCAGGAAAAAGCCAGTTCATTTAAACCTTCTAAATTCGGGAAAATTGCTCCGGAAGAGTTTCTGATCAAACCTGATGGTGCAGATTCGGCGGCTGCCGCGGTCGTTTTATTTGATGTTGGCAGAGGCTGGTTTGAACTCAATTCAAATACTGGGAATTTTATGTATATTATGGAAAGGCATACCAGGTACAAGATCATCAACAAAAGCGGATACGATTATGCGGATCTGGAACTTCAGTTTTATAAGAATAATGGTGTAGAGACCGCACTTGAACAAATGGATGGAGCCAGTTACCATATGGAAAATGGCAAAATGGTGATCAGTAAGATCAATAAGGATGCTAAGTTCACGGAGAAACAGGACAAGAAGTATACACTTAAAAAGTTTACACTGCCTAATGTGAAGGAAGGTTCGATTATTGAATATAAGTATAAGGTCAAGTCTGATTTTATTTATACGCTGAATTCCTGGAATTTTCAGCGAAGCATTCCTACTTTACATTCTCAATATGACATTACGATTCCCGAATGGTACAATTACAGAGTAAACGGAGGCGGTTATGTGTTCATCCATCCCAAACAGGAAAGAACGAACGAAACCATTATGACCCGCAACGGTTCTGTTTCTGTGCCTTCTTTAAAGATGCATTATCATGCGGATTCTGTACCTGCACTGCTGCAGGAAAACTTTGTGACCACCATGAGAGATCATGTCAGCAGGATTGGTTTTGAACTGAACTCTATAAATGTTCCGGGGGAGGTTTACCGTAAGTTTACTTCGAGCTGGCCCAAAATTGTTAAGTCGCTTAGGGAGGACGAGAATTTTGGAGGATTCGTCAATAGAAGAAGTTATATCAAAACACTGGTCAAAGACATTTTAAAGGGCAATACCAATCCGGATACTTCAGTTCGGCTGTTGTTTAATTATGTAAAGAATAATATCAAATGGAACGCCAAGGACGATTTTTATACTTCTGATGTCAATCCTAAAACCATATTTGAGAAAAAAGCAGGGAATTCTGCCGATGTAAATCTGTGTTTGTATGCGATGCTGAGCGAAGCGGGTATAAAGGCATCGCCTGTGCTGTTGAGTACCAGGGATAACGGAACGCATCCGGGTATTCCGATGCTCTCGGAGTTTAATAATGTGATTGTGAATGTGGTTATAGGTGATCAGCAGGTTTTGCTGGATGCTACAGATAAGAATCATGCTCCGGGTCTGATCTCTTACAATAACCTGAACCATGAGGGTTTCGAGCTCGATCTGGCGGGAGAGAATGGTAAATGGATCCCTCTGGATGATCCGGTGATGAGCAGAAAGACCATTAGCTATATCTTATCCTTAAACGAGGAACAGAAACTGACAGGAAAACTCTTTATTTCTTCCAGTCATTATGAGGGTCTGAACCGAAGGGAAAAGTATGTCTCGGCATCGGATCAGGAAGATTTCTTAAAGGGTTATAAAAACGGGAAGACTGGTTTGGCTATTAAAAATTATGAGGTGAGCAATCTCGACAATCCCGGGGAGCCTATGGTGGAGTCTATGGAGGTCGGGATTGATGACAATGTAGAAGAGGCCGGGGATCTGGTCTATTTTACACCGCTCCTGTTTGAAAGGACTAAGGAAAACCCTTTCAAGCTGGAAGACAGAAAGTTTCCTGTGGATTTTGGTTTTCCTACGGAGGAGGTTTACCGCATTACGGTTGATCTTCCAAAAAATTATCAGCTGGACAAGGCTCCTAAAAATGAAAAGGTGATCCTTCCTGATGAAACTGCTGTGTTTAGCTTTATATTCGCTATGGAAGGTAATAAAATGATGATTACCAGCAAGATCACCATAAAGAAACCTGTGTATACGAATGAGGAGTATCATTTCTTAAAAGAACTTTTCAAAAACGTGGTGAGAAAACAGGCTGAACAGATCGTATTTAAAAAAAGTTAAGATGAAGAAATTAATCATTTGTATATCGGCTGTATTGTGTATGGGCAGGTCTATTGCCCAGGATGTCTATGATGTGGCCAGGATTCCTGCGGAACTGCTAAAAAATGCTTCTGTTGTCATCAGGAATGAGGAGCAGATTTATGAGGTTAAAAGTCCGGGTACGGCGACCATGGATTATAAAACCGCGGTGACGATCATCAACAAAAGCGGGGAAAGGGCTTCTCAGATGTATGAGTTCTACAATAAGTTTTCTAACGTATACAACTTAAAGGCGGCTTTGTATGATGCGGCGGGAAAAAAGCTAAAGGACTATAAATCCTCAGATTTCAGGGACCGGAGTGCGGTTTCTGATGGCACGATGTACCAGGATGACCGGGTTAAGTTCCTCGAGTTTTCTTCTAACAACTACCCTTATACGATCGAATACAGTTATAGTGTGGATTATAAGGGCATTCGCACCTATCCGGACTGGTTTCCTGCCAGTTCATGGGCCTATGCTGTGGAATCAGCAAGTTACGTGTTCAGGATACCTGAAAATATGACGTTTAAATACATCAAAAGCAAGGGGCTGGCTACAGACTCTTCTAAAGTAAAGGACAAATTGCAATACAAATGGAGCTGTCAGAACATAAAAGCCATGGAGTACGAGCCGATGAGTACAGGTTTGAGAACTGTTTTGCCCTGGGTAACTCCTGCTCCTAACCAGTTTGAGTACGACAATTCTAAAGCCAATATTGAAAACTGGGCAAATCTCGGCTCCTGGATGTATGGGCTGAGCAGTGGCATGCAAGAGCTTCCTGAAGTGGCTAAGGCTAAATTCCTGAACATCATTAAAGATGCCAAAACACCTAAGGAAAAGATCGGGCTGCTGTACAATTACCTGCAGGCCAACACCCGGTATGTGGGCGTGCAGCTCGGTATCGGAGGCTATAAGCCTATAGCAGCAGAGAAAGTATATGCGGTAAGTTACGGGGATTGCAAAGCTTTGTCCAATTATATGAAAGCAATGCTGGAAGTTGCAGGAATCAAATCTAACCTGGTGGTGATCGGGAACGGGATGCCTTCCTTAAATAAAGGTTTTACGAGTGTGAATCAGGCCAATCACATGATCCTTTGCGTACCGCTGGAAAAGGATACGACCTGGCTGGAATGCACCAGTCAGTATGTTCCTGCAGGGTATATTGGCAATGGCAATTCTGACAGGACGGTATTGCTGGTTACAGAGAACGGAGGAAGACTTGCGCAGACGCCGGTTTACAGCCCTTCTGACAACTACCAGAAACGACTGACCAGAGTGGAACTGAATGAGGAGGGTAATGCTGACATCGCCATAGAAACCAAATACGGGTATGCCCAGTTTGAGGATAACCTGAGGATGCTGGTTATGGATCCTACTGAACAGCGTAAACGGGTAATGAGTTCGCTGAGCATTCCGAACATGCAGATCACTACCCTAAATTATGCCCAGCCTGATAAGGATGCGGCGGTACTGACCGAAAAAATAAATTTGAAGTCTACTCAGTTGCTCACTAAAGGGGGTGACCGCTTGTTTCTGACGCTCAATTTGCTGAACAGGCAGGAATCTGCTGTAACTGCGATGGAAAACCGTAAAACCTACTTTTCTGTAGATTACAGTTTCAGCGATGAAGATGAGATCATATATACCGTACCTAAAGGCTATAAGGTAGAGTTTGTTCCTAAAGACATCGTAATAGAATCCGAATTTGGTAGATATACTGCCAATGCATTGGTAAAGGACAATACTATCGTTTACAAGAGAACCAAGATGATGGTCAACAGGAAATATCCTCCTGAAAAGTACAATGAGTATGTGGCTTTCAGTAAAAAGATCTTCCAGGCTGACAAGCAAAAAGGGATTTTGGCTAAACTTTAATAAATCCTATATTAGAATACCAAACCAAACTCGTATGAACAAAGTAATTATCGCTCTTATTACCCTTATTTTGGGGGCATTTTCCTATGCTGATGCCCAGAATAAAACCACTCCTGAGCCTAAAGCGGTCCCTGAGAAATTAGTGAAGTACGGGAAGATCGCTCCTGAAGAGTTTGAGACCAAGATAACGGGTGCCGATTCTGCTGCTCCGGCAGTAGCTTTGTTTGATATTGGTAAGGTTATATTTGAGCTAAGTGGTCAGAAACTTGGTTTTGTGTATGTCATGGAACGCCACATAAGATACAAGATCATCAGTAAAACAGCATATGACCTGGCCAACCTGGAGATTTCTTTATACAATGATGGGGAGAATGAAAGCTATCTGGCAGACATGGATGGGGCAACCTATAACATGGAGAACGGAAAAATGGTAACGACCAAAATTACCAAGAGTTCGAAATTTACAGAGCGCCAGGATAAGAACTTTACCATTAAAAAATTTGCACTCCCTAATGTTAAGGAAGGTTCTATTATTGAATTTAAATATAAGATTAAATCAGATTTCCTGGGTATGCTGCAATGGTATTTTCAAAGCGGTATTCCGTCACTCTATTCAGAATATGACGTGAGTATTCCTCAGTTCCTGAAGTACAAGGTAAATCAGGGTGGCCTGATCGATATAAAGCCTAAAAGAGAACTGGGAGAGCAGAACATGGTTTCTTTTTATGGCGGCGGAACTATGCAGATTGCCAGAACGGTATTCAGAACAGAAAATGTGCCTGCGCTGAAGACTGAAAAATTTGTCCCTACTATGGGAGATTACATCAGCAAAGTGGAATATGAGCTGACTTCAATGGCCATGCCTGGCCAGTCATTTTTGAATTACTCTCTGACTTGGCCAAAGATTGTCATGCAGCTGAAAGGCAGTGATCGGTTTGGAGGATTTCTTGCACCGGGAGATTTTGTAAAGACAACTCTCGCAGGCATCATCAAAGCGGATACCAAACCGGATACGGTCCCTTTTCTGATCTTTGACTATGTAAAGAACAACATCAAGTGGAACAATCAGATCGGGATATTCGGTTCCCAGAACGGACCGAAGGAAGTCCTGGAAAAGAAGACGGGTAATTCTGCAGACATCAACCTGACGTTGCTGGCACTGTTAAAGGAAGCTAAAGTTGATGCTGCTCCGATCATTCTGAGCACCCGCAGCAATGGCAAGCATCCTGGCTATCCCATTACTTCAAAATTCAATAATGTCATCATAGATGTTAAAATTGGCGAAAGGCATATCTTTTTTGACGCGACCAGTAAAAACCATACTCCTGATATTGTAGCTTTTCAGAATCTGAACCATGAAGGCTACAGGATCGACTTCAGCACAAACAATGGCGGCTGGGTAAATACGGATGAATTTAAGGTGAGCAGGAGAAGCATCAGCAGCTATCTGACACTGGATAAGGAAAACAAGCTGACGGGTAAAATGCAGCTGACCTGCACAGACTATGATGCTCTGGACAAGAGGAACCAGTACAGCAATGCGGCAAATGAAACTGAATATCTGAAACAGTTCAGGAATGACAAAACCGGATTAGGTATTAAGGACTATAAAGCCGAAAACCTGGACAATCCGAACGAACCTTTTGTGGAATCTATGGATGTAATGATAGATGACAATGTGGAAGAAGCAGGTGACCTCATTTATTTTACACCGATGCTGTTCGAAAGGACGAAAGACAATCCATTCGTCATAGATGACAGGAAATATCCTGTAGATTTTGGCCATCCGAATGAAGAGGTATACCGTATGACTATAGAAATTCCTAAGGAATATAAGTTTGACAAATTACCCCAGAGCGAAAAAATAAGTCTGCTGGAAGATGCAGCTTCCTTCTCTTTTGTAATTGGTCAGGAGGAAAATAAGATCTCTCTGGTGAGTAAAATTTCATTTAAGAAGGCCATTTATACGATACAGGAATATCACGATCTGAAAGAACTGTTTAGTAATATTGTAAGAAAACAGGCCGAACAGATCGTGATTAAGAAAAGCTAATGGTTATTTCTTTCCAACAACGACTTTCGTAAATGCGGAGGTATTAAGATAGGTATTGGCCAGTGTCTGCAGTTCTTCTGCAGTTATGGTTTTTACAGTTCTGATGTAATTGTCATAATAACTGTAATCCAATCCTGAGAAATACACGTTCTTAAACTTATCAGCATGTGAAAATGCATTTTCAAGACTGCCCAGCATAGAGCCCAGCATGTAATTACGGACCAGATCGAGTTCTTCAGCTTCTACAGCTGTTTCTTTCAACAGATTGATCTCTTTTTCAATCTCTGTTAAGGCACTGGCACACACATCTGCTCCCACCTCTGTAGCCAGGAAGAAATATCCTGCATCCTTCAGCGAGGATACCGCAGAACCAATGCCATAGGTGTAACCTTTGTCTTCACGGATATTGGCCATCAGTCTTGAACCAAAATAGCCACCCAGCAAACAATTCAGCACCTGCAAACCCGGGAAATCAGCATGGCTTCTGGTAATGGCCATAACGCCCATCCTGATGGCAGACTGGATAGCTTCGGGCTTTTCTATGAAGATCTCAGATCCCGCTACAGGTTCAAAGCTAAACTTATTGACCGATGAAGCGCCAGTGTTAAGCCATTGCTTACCAATGATCTCATTCAATATACCAAATTCCTGTGCCTCAAATTTACCGGCCACTATGATGGTACAGTTTTCAGGTTTATAGGCCGCCTGAAAATAATCCAGCAGATCTTCCCTCTTCAGGGCATCATAATCTGCCGGGCCAATATTTGATCCGTAAGTTGTGTCTCCAAACAATGCATTGGCAAAATGTTTTCTGGCCAGAAAGTCGTTTTTCTGCAGACTTACCTGCAGCGACTGCTTTTGGTTCTGAACAAAAATACCCAGTTCCTGATCGGGGAAGATACTTTCATTCAGTATGGCATAAAGAATAGGCAATACCGCAGCCAGATGTTTATTCAGTGTATATAATTTTACGCTCGACTGATCAGCACCGTATTCTGTCTGTAAAAAAGCACCGTAATAATCCACCTTATCAGCAATTTCCATAGCGGTAAGATGATCTGTACCATTATTGATAAGGTGATTAACAGCTACTGCCTGTAAAGGCATACCTGAATTCCAGTTTACATTTTCAAATATAAATTCAATTCTAACCAGCTCCTGCTGACCTGCATTAATCGTAAAAACAGGAATACCATTGTCGAGTGTTTGTCTTAGGGGTTCAATGAAACTGATCTCATCTACCTGTTTTGATTCCGGGGCTAAAGTACGGTTAAGCATCTTGGGAAGTTAAATAGTATAAAGTTGAACATTGTTCGTGTACAAAGGTAGCTGTGGCAGCCTTCATGATCCGTTCTGGAGTAACGGAAAGATATTTATCAATCTCTGTATTTAAACCCGCAGCATCGCCCAGCAGCTCATAATAAGCAAGGTTCATGGCTTTATCGAGAAGGCTCATCTCCGCAAACACAATGATAGACTCCGACTTGTTTTTCACTTTAGTAAGCTCGTGATCACTAACCTCCTGGTGAATTAGTTTTTTAAGCTCAGTCCATATGGCCTGCTCTGCCGTACCAACAGGCACACCCTGTACCAATTTACCTTCTACAATGAATAAGCCTTCATCGATACTGCTGGTGATATAGGCATGAATATCACTAAAGAGCTGCTGCTCTTTAAGCAAACTATTATACAATCTTGAGGATTGTCCCTGCGAAAGCACATCAGCCATCAGGTCATACACCTGATATTCAGCATCCAGCCTGGCAGGCATTTTGAATGCCATATAAATGGCATTCAGAGGAACTTCTGCGTTTACGGTTTCCCTTCGGCCTTCTGTTTGCAGGGGTTCTTCTGGCAGATCTCTATGGTATTTTTCTCCGGCAGGAATGGGTTCAAACCATTTTTCTGCCAATACCTTTATCTCCTCTGTTTTCACGTTTCCGCCAACCACCATGATCGCATTTTGCGGATTGTAATGCTTCCTGAAGAATGCCTTTACATCTTCCATCCGGGCATCCTCGATCTGTTTGAGGTCCTGCCCTATGGTAGCCCATTGGTAAGGATGTTTTTTATAGGCAAGCGGTCTCAGCTTCAGCCATACGTCTCCATAAGGCTGGTTCAGATATCTTTGCTTAAACTCTTCACAAACTACATTGCGCTGGGTTTCCAGGCTTTTCTCTGAAAATGCCAGGCTCAGCATTCTATCGCTCTCCAGCCAAAACGCCGTTTCCAGATTTACAGCAGGCAACGTAATGTAATAATTGGTGATGTCATTGCTGGTGAAGGCGTTGTTCTCTCCTCCTACCCTTTGCAACGGTTCATCATAGCTAGGGATATTGACCGAGCCCCCAAACATCAGGTGCTCAAATAAATGCGCAAAACCTGTCTTATCGGATTCCTCATCGCGGGCACCTACATCGTATAAAATATTTAAAACAGCCATTGGGGTGGTATTGTCTTCATGGACCAATACACGAAGCCCATTGGCTAAAGTAAAACGATTAAAATCTACCATATATTAAAATAATTGTTCGAAGATAGGGATTAAGATAGCGGGAATTGTGATAATAATGTGAAATAAAACCAAAAGAATTATAGCTAAATTTGCAGTATGGAAACTGCCGATCTGCTTCAACGGGCTTTGCACTTTGACTTCTTGACTAAAGAAGAAGGTGTCTTTTTATACCATAACGCAGCAACTGCCGATCTGGCGTTTGTAGCCAATGAACTGAGAAAGAAACAAGTATCTAGCGGCAAGGTTACCTGGCAGATAGACCGCAATGTGAACACCACCAATGTGTGCATTGCCAACTGCAAATTCTGTAATTTTTTCAGAAGACCGGGCCACGATGAGAGCTACATTACTGACATTGAAACTTATAAAGTCAAAATCGAAGAAACCTTCAGACTTGGCGGCGATCAGCTGTTGCTCCAGGGTGGCCATCATCCTGACCTTGGACTTGCCTTTTACGCAGATCTTTTCAAAAAACTTAAGGACCTTTATCCTGATCTGAAGCTTCACGCTTTAGGCCCGCCTGAGATTGCTCACGTAGCCAAACTAGAGGGTATTTCACATACGGAAGTGCTCAAAGCGTTAAAAGCAGCAGGAATGGATTCCTTACCAGGTGCAGGCGCAGAGATATTGAATGACAGGGTCAGAAGGCTGATCTCTAAAGGAAAATGCGGCGGACAGGAATGGCTTGATGTGATGCGTGCTGCCCACCAGCTGGACATCACGACATCAGCAACCATGATGTTCGGACATGTGGAAACCATAGAAGAACGCTTTGAACACCTGGTATGGATCAGGGAAGTACAAAGTGAAAAGCCTGCCCATGCCAAAGGATTTCTGGCTTTTATTCCATGGCCTTTTCAGGACGATGGTACATTACTGAAAAGACTGAGAGGCATCAGCAATAATGTATCTGGTGATGAGTATATCCGTATGATTGCATTGAGCAGGATTATGCTGCCTAATGTGTTAAATATCCAGGCTTCGTGGCTTACGGTAGGTAAAAATACAGCGCAGCTATGTCTGCATGCCGGGGCTAATGATTTTGGTTCGATCATGATTGAAGAGAATGTAGTCTCTGCTGCAGGTGCCCCGCACAGGTTTACCGCCCAGGGAATTCAAACGGCAATTAAAGAAGCAGGATTTGAACCCCAGCTGCGCGGTCAGCAGTACAACTATCGTGATCTGCCAGAACATCTGGAAGAACAGGTGATCACTTACTAAGGTATAAAACAACCAGCTTTCCCCATTCTTCCTCAAGGTTGATGGCAGGTTTTTTTTGCCCGGCACGGCTATACCAATAATCGGCATTCCAGATGTCCCCTTCCTTTCTGTGCAGGTAAGCGTGTACATGCGCAGAAGCCTTATCATTGAGCTGATCGATCAGGTCATGCGCTTTTTTCCAGTCACCTTTGCCGTCATGCCAGAGCGCCTGGAGGTGTAAAGGTAAATCTGATGGTATCTGATTTTGCGCTATTGAGCTAATAAATTCATGAGTATTCAAGTTGTTTTGGTTTTAATTATTCTGCAAACTTAATGGAAAAAGTACAGGGATTAAAACGCTGAAGCTAACAAAAAAGAGAGAGGGCTTTCGCCCTCTCCCCAATCTTAAACTTAAACAAACTTATCTTTATACTTATTTTTTGAAGAATAAGCCCGCAATAGCCAATACTTGCTGTGCAGTTAACGGTTCGTCAAACGATTCAACAGCTTTCGCTTTAGTTACACCTGTAGCGATACCAGTAATGGGTACTCCAGTCTGTACATCCAGGTCTTCACCAGCATATACCGCATCTACTGCCGGAACACCCGAATCATTAGCGCCACCATTGGCACCAAGACTAACCCATGGTTTAATAGCAAAACCTCCACCATTCAGCCCACCTGAACGCATAAAACGGATGTGTGCAGCGTGACGGGCCTCAACTGAGTGAATCTGAAGTGCAGTAGTTAATACAGCATTCCCTTTCAATAAACCTGCCTGTCCTTTGTATGCTCTCACACCAGTATCTTCAAAGGCTTGTGCTACTGCAAGAAATGTCTGATAATTGGTATATACATCAGCAAAGGCTCCTCCGGCAGTGAAGTCAAATTTATCATACGTAAAAGAAACAGGAGTGGCACCAGCCGCTGTAAGTGCTCCTTTTAACAGATCAACGTGTGCTTTTTCATGGTTACGAATAGTAGTTATAGCACCCACTGCCGGAGTACCAGCAGGAATCAGACCGGGAGATGCCTCAACAGCGTGGTTATAAAAATGATACTCTAGGTATTCCAGTGTCAAAGCGTAGTTTAGAACGCTAGCTACATCCGTTGGTACAGTTTGTCCATATGCTTTTTGAAACACAGACCCTAATGCAAGGGGCATAGCAGCAAGTGTAAGCTTTTTCCCTATATTGAAAAAGTCTTTCATGGCAGCCCTTCTAGGGTTTAATCTCTCATAGATTTCGCCGTCAACTTTTTCTATTTCTTCTAATATATTTACGATATTCATGTTTTCTGGTATTAAAGGTTATAGGTTAATCACGTTAATTTTGGTTTTCACATATTTGCCTGCGATTGGCAGAACTTTGTCCGGGGTTAAAGCGGCATCTAAACCATTAGTGTTGTCAGACCCAAACGCTGACAATGTGGCTAAATCTGCAAAACTTCCATAAGATACCAGATCGCGGATATAGGAAGCATGACGTGCTTCAACCGAAACGATCTTTCCGGCAGCCAATAAGTAATTTGTATCTTTAATACGAACACCTGCACCATTATAAGCTGCAACACCTAAATCTTCAAATGCCTGCGCAGCACCCAGAACACCTGCACGTTTTGTGAAATCAATGGATGAAAAATCAACTTCCAGACCAGTAATCGCATTTCCACCCAATGCTTTTTTCAAATATTCCCTGTGAGCAATTTCGTGAAATTGAATATCCTGGAAATAGGCTTTTTCAGCAGCGCTAAAGTCAGAAGGCGGAGCTGAAGCCACTTGAATATAGAATGCGGCTTCCAGTTGCTCCAAAGCATAAGCGTAATTCAATACACCAAAATCATCTTTAAAATCTAAGACAACACCTTCATATTCCGGTATACCTCTGTCTCTTTTTTTACAGCCTGCGGCAATTAAAGCAATACCAGCTGCACCCGCACCTGCATACTGCAGAAAGGAGCGACGTTGCAATTGAGCATTAAATATGCTTTGCTCATCTTGCGTGTTTTGTTCTTGTAAGTTTTTCATAGCATTTAAAATTGGGGGTTAAGGTTCAGGAACCTTATCAGATAAGATTCTCGTAGTTTAAAATTTAATTATTTAAGTACTGATATAATCAGTTATTTTGCATTACCGAATATTTAATTTTTAGTTATTCTGGCGGTTATATTATGACATACGCATGAAAATTCGATTTGGTTTTATGCTTTAGATTAAAAAACACGAAATCCGCGTTTTTTTAATAAATTCACAGAAAAAATCGTACAACTGTGTTGAATGCTATAATTGTAGACGATGAAGAGTTTGCCAGATCGTCCTTGTATTTTCTTCTTCAGGAGAATTGTGAACAAATCCAGATCACCGGAATTGCCAAGTCTGTAGCCGAAGCAAAAGTGCTTCTGGCACAGCACAATATTGACCTGATATTCCTGGATATTGCCATGCCGGGAGAAAACGGATTTGAACTGATCCCGAGCATCCGTCAGTCCGGCTCCCATGTGATTTTTACTACAGCTTATGATCAATATGCACTTAAAGCCATCAAAGCCAATGCGCTTGATTATTTGCTTAAGCCAATAGATATTGACGAGCTCAAAGAAGCTGTAAATAAGGCTGAACGTTATATTTCGCTCAACAGAAATGAACAGAGCAGAGCCGAAAGCCTGCAAAATCTTGCCACTGCTTTGGCCGACAAAACAGAGACCAGAAAAATCAGTCTGGCCAATGGGCAGGGCTATAGTCTGATTAGCATAGACGATATTATACACATTGGAGCTGATAGCAATTATTCTGTCTTTTACCTGGCCAATGGCGAAAAAATAACAGTTTCCAAGGTATTAAAGGAATATGAAGAAATACTGCCCGAACAGCAGTTTGTAAGGATTCATAAATCCAGTATTGTTAACCTGAACTACATCAGGGAATACAATTACCGTAACGGTCACGAGGTGCTTTTAAAAAATGGAGAAAAAATTGCGGTGTCAAGAAGAAGAGCAAGCGATCTGGCGGAAAAGGTAAGATCTTATACCAGTTTTGATGGCGAAAAATAAAATCAGACATCTATTAAGCAGCACGATAGTATTCCTGTCTCTGTTATTTAATACACCAAACGCCTTTGGTCAGACCACCTATTTGCAGCATTTCAGTACAAAAGATGGTCTTCCAAGTAATAATTGCTACTATACTCTTCAGGATTCCAAAGGTTATCTATGGATAGCTACCGATGCCGGTGTGAGCCGGTTTGACGGAAGTGTATTTGAAAATTTTTCTGTTGATGACGGATTGCCCGACAATCAGATCCTCCAGCTTAAGGAAGATAAAAGTGGTCGCATCTGGTTTTTGGCCCTGAACGGCCAGCTTAGCTATTTCTGGAACGGCAGGATCTATAACGAGTCCAATAACCCGCAGTTGAAACTGCTGAAATTCAATGCAATTATAGTATCCTTTTTCCAGGATTCAAAAGGCAGGATCTGGCTTGGCACCAATAAAAATGTATTGGTCATGTGGGATGGAAAAACCATTATGAAATACATCTCTGCCAACAGCAGCCGGCAATTTATCAATACGTTCGTATATGAGGATGCTTCCGGCAGAATATGGGCATATAGCAATCGTTCCCTGAGAGTACTCAATGGTAAGAACTTCGAAGTAGTGCCTCATGGTTCCCTTCCCTTTTCTTACAAGACTGCGCTGAATCTTCCCAACAAGACCATGACTTTTGTGGACGATAAAGGCGGACTTAACGTAAAAAGCGGAAGCCGGCAAAAACTTAAATTCCGAATAGACCCTTCTTTACTGATCAATGATCCCGGATATATTTATGCTGACGAGCATAATGAGCTTTGGGTAAGCAACAGTTTTGGGATCTATCATATAGATAAACAAGGGAAACTGAGTACCTATCTTGACAATATATCTTCCAGTCAGATCATAAAAGATGACAAGGATAACATGTGGTTTACCACCAGTAATGGTATATATATGCTGCCTCAAAAAGACGAACGTCTGTATATCTTAAATAAATTTAACGGATTGAGTAGTGATGTAATAAAGAGCATTACAAGTGACGGCAAGGGTCACCTTTGGCTTGGGATGGATTATGCCGGTCTAAATGTAGTCAATACAGCTAATTTTGATATTAACGAAATAGACATCCCAAATAGTCAGAAATATAACGTCATCAAACAGGTAAGTTATGACACTGCAAGCCGGTCAATATATTTTGCTTCCGATTACGGACTCGGCAGAATCAACAACGTCTATAAAAACTACGGCTTTGAGTACCTGAAGGAAGCCAACAATTCCATGTTTGTGATTAAAAGCTTTAGTGTTGGTCACGATAAGAGCCTGGCACTTGCCCTTTCATCGGGTGTGGTGATCCTGCCCGACCGTATAAATAAGTTTGAATTCAGTTCATTCTATTACAAGCGGGTAGCGGACTTTTTCAACTACAGGGCATATAGTGTCTTTTATGACAAGGCAGAAAATCTGTGGTTTTCCAATATTAACGGATTATCTGAATATTCAAATGGCAAGCTTTATAATTACTTTGAAAAAAGTCCTTTACTGACCAGGAGAATAAATGATATACAGGAACTGGACGATGGTACGATTATATTAGCTACTGATGGTTACGGCCTCATTTACGTTAAGGAAGGAAAGGTAATTAAGGTCATTACACAACGGGATGGTTTAATGGATAATATCTGCAAAAAACTATTTGTAAAAGGCAACGAGACCTGGACCATCACGAATAATGGCATTAATAAGATCGTACTCAAAGGCAAAGCGGCTCAGATAGAGACTTTCGAATACACCAATACCCTGCTGAACCAGGGTGTAAACGGAATGTATATTGATGAGCACAATGCCTATTTCGCAACAAATATCGGCCTTGTCTATTTCTCAAACAGCAAACCACAGACCGTTAATGAGTCACCCAAAGTATTCATCACTTCGATCGTCAGCAATAAAGTAAAACTGGGCCTGAACCAGGCAAACCATGTTCTGGATCCATACAATAAAAATATCACGTTTTATTACAGTGCCATAGACTTCCAGAATAAAAATGTCACCTACCGCTACAGACTTAAGCCTGACGCCCCCTGGACAGAGACAAAAAACAGAAGACTGGAATTTTCTTCTCTTGAGCCCGGTGAATATACTTTTGAGCTGATCGCAAAATCAAGCAACAGCCCCTGGAGTAAGACTGCAACAGTCAAATTCGTAATGGAGCGGCATTTCTGGCAGACGCTCTGGTTCTTCCTGGCGATTCTTATTGTCTCGGGATTAGCACTGTACAAACTGGCGGTTATGGTAACCAAAAGACAAAAAAACAAGGAACAGGAACAACTCCTTCTCAAAAATAAAATCCTGATGCTGGAGCAGCGCGCCTTACAAGCCATGATGAATCCCCATTTTGTTTTTAATGTGATGAATTCTATCCAGCATTATATCAATACGAAAGATACTACCTCTGCCAACAAGATCCTGACGGGCTTTGCGAGACTGATCAGAAAGAATCTCGAAATTTGCACAAAGAGCTATGTATCACTGGAAGAAGAATTGGAATACCTCGAATTGTACCTCAGTCTGGAGAAAAAAAGGTTCGGTGAGAAATTTAATTACCTCATTGCCATTAATGCCGAGATAGATAAGGAAGAAACTATGATTCCTTCCATGATCCTCCAGCCGTATATCGAAAATGCCATCTGGCATGGGATCATGCCCAAAGAAGATGGAGGAAAGATTGACATCAACATAGATTTAAAAGATACAGACCATTTGCTGATTCAAATTATAGATAATGGCATCGGTATCGATAATTCTCTCCTGGAAAAAAAAGGTCATCATGTGAGCAAAGGAATGGACCTGACCAGGGAAAGAATCAATCTGTTAAACCAGGTAGCATCAAATCCTATACAAATGGAAGTGCGTCAGAATGGAGAATCCGGCACTTTTGTATCAATTATAATCCCGCTGAGACAATAAAATACCGTTTACTCAATATTCTATACCACTCACTAATTAATTAGAAATGGTTATCAAATTTGCACTAAACTTGTTATAGATATTAAAACAAACATAGTTTGTAAAAGCGTTCTTATAGAATTGATACAGATATTTTACCTAACCTAAAAACTATATCTCAATTCAGGTTTCATTTGTGTGTTAAAAAATGGTAAAGTTCATAGCTTTACCATTTTTTTTTGCATTAGACTTTCCTCCCGCCCATTTACCTGTAAATCAATCTCCTGATTCAGATCAAATATTTTTAAAAATATTCTTTCCCGCAAAATGATTTTTATAGTATTTTTGGAGTACCGAAATCTATTTAAAAAAGACCAGTCTTCTGATTCAAAAAGATTTTTGTAAATTTAAATCATAAATAAAAACCTTAGGGAATTATATTTTTTATAATGAAAACTCCAAAGAAACCAATCGCGAAAAGTCCACAAGTTGATCCAGAAGATGAGATGGAAGATATCCAGGATGAAACAACGGATAAGAAGAAGTATGAAGATGATGACGACGATGATTTTGATTTGCCGTTAGATGATCTGGATACGTTTGACAGTTATGGTGACGACGACGACGACGATTATTAATACATATCTTTTTAAATAATAGCAAAAGCATTCCATATATTGGGATGCTTTTTATTTTACATCCCGATACAAAACCACATGACCATAGTCCCTGTTTCAGATCAAAAGACCGCAAGAAATTTTTTAGATGTAGTTCATCTCATTTACAGGAATGACCAGAACTGGATTTGTCCGCTGGATCAGGATATAGAAAATGTTTTTGATGAACATAAAAATCCTTTCTTCAAACACGGTAAATGTACCCGGTGGATCTTAAATGACGACAAGGGACATACAATAGGAAGAATTGCAGCCTTCATCAATGAAAAGAAAGCCTATCAGTACGAACAGCCCACAGGAGGCCTTGGATACTTTGAATGCATAAATGATAAGAATGCAGCATTTAAGTTGTTTGACGCTGCTAAAAACTGGCTTCAGGATCAAGGCATGAAAGCCGTGGATGGCCCCATTAATTTTGGAGAGAACGATTCATTCTGGGGCCTTCTGGTAGAGGGCTTCACCCCTCCTTCCTATGGCATGAATTATAACCCGCAGTACTATCCCGCTTTCTTTGAGGCATATGGATTTAAAAAAGAATACGAACAAATCACCAATCACCTTGCCGTAAGAAAACCATTTCCTGAAAGATTTACCAAAATAGCAAATTGGGTAGCCAATAAGCCTGGATATACATTTGAGCATTTCTCTAAAAAGAATGCCTCAAAATATGTGAATGATCTGATGGAAATCTACAATGATGGCTGGCAGGATTTTGAAAATTTCGTACCCATAAAAAAAGAAACACTTGAAGAATCTTTTAAAAAAATGGAAACCATCATGGATGAAAAGCTGATCTGGTTTGCTTATATAAACGGAGAACCAGCTTCATTTGTCGTGATCATACCTGATGCCAATCAGATGATCAGCGGTTTCGATGGTAAGCTCGGAATGATAGAGAAATTAAGATTTGCATACAGGCGCTGGAAAGGGGTAAACAGAATGCGTGCCATTGTAATGGGGACTAAAAGTGCTTATCAGAAGCACGGACTGGAATCTGCCCTGTTCATCAAGCTTAAAGAGTATGTATTGCCGTTGAACCAGTATGACGAACTTGAACTCTCCTGGGTTGGAGATTTTAATGATAAGATGCTATCTATACATCATGCAACAGGTGCCACTTTTGGGAAGCGACACCTGACTATGCGTAAAGTATTCTAACCGGAATTACTATTTTTCTCTGATCTCTTCGTAAAGATCAATTACTTTCTTCTGAAGTTTGATAATCTCTTCCTCTCTCTGAGAAAGTTTTTCTTTCAAACTGCTGATCTCTTCAAAATTAAGAGATTGAGGATTTTCCCCTTCCTTGGATATAATATCCATAGTAGACACTTCAAAAAGACCGGCAATCTGGGCTAGTCTTGAGATATTAATATCAGTAATACCAGTTTCAATTTTAGAAAATGCAGGAATGGAAATATTCAGACGTTTCGCTACTTCTCCCTGACTCCATCCATTTTTCTGTCGCAACTGTCTAATGTTTTTACCTATAATATTCATACTTTAAATTTAGGTGTGTGTGTTAGTTAATATTCTTTTGATGAAACTGTATTCAACTCACGTGCCAATTTAGTAAGATCCAGACCACCAAAGTTTCCGGAACTCATCAGCAGCAGATTAGTACAGTAAAAATTTCTATTTAATAAGTAATCTTTCAATAACGATGAATTATTAAAAAATAGTATTTCTTTACTGTTAAAGGCCGTTTGAACGTCATTTTTAGTAAATGGCTCCATTTTCTTATGTTTAAAAGTATCTTCATCAATATAAACTATGGCTATATCTGCTTTTGTCATAGTATTGGCATATTGTTCCAAAAAGGTTTTATTGAGGCTGCTGAATGTATGCAACTCTATACAAGCGACAAGTTGTCTGCCTCTAAATTGAGCCTTAACAGCCTCAATTGTGGCTTTTAGCTTAGATGGAGAGTGAGCGAAGTCTTTATAAACATTAGTTTCATGTTCAGCACTTAGCAGTTCCAGTCTCTTTGACGCTCCGGTAAAAGAGGATATGGCCTGGTTAAATTGTTCCCCATCAATCCCCAATTGAGCACACACCAGTTTTGCTGCGTTAAGATTCATCAGGTTATGATCACCAAATACTTTTATAGGTGTTTCACCGGGCAAAAGATAAGTGATTCCATTTTCTACCCTATGTTCCGGAATACCATACCCGATCTTTTCCACCTGTGCTTCAGATCTCTCAACCAGATCATTCAGGTCCTGATCTGTTCTGCAATAGATCAGTTTACCCTCAGGCTGGATCGTATCTATAAAGATCTCAAACTGCCTGGTATAATCCTCATAGGTCGGGAATACATTAATGTGATCCCAGGCAATACCGCTGATCACAGCGATATTTGCTTTATAAAGATGAAATTTTGGTCTCCTGTCAATAGGCGAAGCCAGGTACTCATCCCCCTCTATTACAATAAGCGGAGCGGATTCAGTGATCTTGACCATCGTATCGAAGCCGGCAAGCTGTGCACCTACCAGGTAATCAAAATCTTTCCCATAATGATTCAATACATGAAGAATCATAGAGGTAATGGTGGTCTTACCATGACTTCCGCCAATAACTACCCTTAATTTATCTTTAGTCTGTTCATATATATATTCCGGATAAGAAAACATTTTTAATCCCAGTTCCTGGGCCCTGAGCAGTTCCGGATTGTCCTTAAGCGCATGCATGCCTAAAATAACTGCATCCAGATCAGCTGTAATATTACTTTCATCCCAGCCCATTACTTTCGGAAGAATACCATGCCGCTCCAGTCTGCTCACGGATGGTTCAAAAATAACATCATCTGAACCTGTTACCTGATATCCTTTTTTGTGAAGGGCAATGGCAAGATTGTGCATGGCACTACCGCCTATAGCTATAAAATGTATACGCATAGTATTTTGATGAATTATGTTTACTGAGTATTCCTCAGTCCTTCTGAAAATGGGCTGCTACCCATTCTCCGTTTTTCTTATGATTCACATAGTGAATGTCATATTTTTCACACTCCTTACTGATCATTTCCAGATCAGGCACTTCGTAAAATCCGCTAAAATAGATGCTTCCTCCGGCAACAAGTACTTTTGCATAAACTGCGATCTGATCGAGCAGTATATTGCGGTTGATATTGGCCAGAATGACCTCAAACGTAGTATCCAGAATAACTTCTTTCCCACCCCACACCGCTGTAATATTGCCGGCATTGTTCAGTGCCGCATTCTCCAGTGTGCTTTGATAGCAAACTTCATCATAATCAATAGCTACCAGGGGTCCTGCGCCTCTTTTTGAAGCAAGAATGGCCAGAATACCCGTACCACAGCCCATATCGAGTACAGTCTTATCATGCAGTTCTGCCGACAGGATATATTCCATCATCATGGTAGTAGTTTGGTGATGACCAGTGCCAAAGGCCATCTTCGGATCAATCACAATCTCATAAAGATACTGAGGTTGCGGCTGATGGAAAGTAGCCCTTACATAGCACTGGTCACTGATGATCAATGGTTCAAAATTCTTTTCCCACTCCTCATTCCAGTTTTCAGCGGCAATTTCAGTTATCGTATAAGCATACTCAAACGCTCCTTCAAACTGAAGGAGCGTTGTCTTGAGATCAGCCTCACTGAAACTTGCCTGATCGATAAATCCTGCAAATCCATCGGCTGCATCCTCAAAAGTATTGAAACCTATATCCGCCAGTTCAGCGATCAATATGTCTTTTTGATACTCTTCAACAGCCTTAAAACTAAAAATAACCTGTATGTACTGCATTAAGCATTAAAGGTTTTAACGATGTCTGCAAAATCTCTTGATTTTAGTGAGGCACCACCAATAAGACCTCCGTCAATATCTGCCTGAGCAAACAGTTCAGCGGCATTCTTAGGATTGCAGCTGCCTCCATAAAGTATCGTTGTCTCTTCAGCTACTGCTACATCATATTTGGTGGCAATCTCTTTACGGATGAAAGCATGAACTTCCTGAGCCTGCTCTGAAGTAGCTGTTAAGCCGGTTCCTATAGCCCATACCGGCTCATAAGCAATCACGATCTTACTGAAATCTTCTGCTGACAATCCAAAAACACCCAGCTCAAGCTGTGATTTCAATACTTCAAAATAACTTCCGTTGTTTCTTTCATCAAGCGTTTCACCGATACAAAAAATAGGGGTCAAACCATTTTGCAAAGCAATAACAGTTTTCTCCGCCAGCAATTCATCACTTTCTGCAAAATACTGACGCCTTTCAGAGTGCCCTATGATCACGTATTCGCAACCTACAGATTTGATCATCTTTGCAGAAATCTCTCCTGTATAAGCACCGCTTTCTTTCTGATGACAGTTCTGCGCACCAATACTTACCGTGCTGCCACCCAGTTTTGCCAGGCTGTTCAAATGAATAGAAGGAGCGCAAATGATGGCCAGCTGCTCACCTTTTTTCTCGTCCCTTATCATGTTAACAATTTCTGAAAACAAAGATATGCCCTCAGCATAATCCAGGTTCATTTTCCAGTTTCCGGCAACTATTTTCTTTCTCATAATTATAATATATTTAGGTTGGTCCTTAAGACAACCAGGTTTAAAAGTGTCTGTGTATTTTGGTATCTTCAAATATCCTGGTCAGGATGTCTTTTTCCTCCTGACCGAATTCCATGTTTCTGCGTTCGAATACCTTCATGGTAGTTTCAAACATTTTAGGTAAACTATAGGTCTCAAACCCATGAGCTCCGCCCCATGCAAAATCAGGAATGAAATTTCTGGGGAAGCCGGCACCGAATATATTGGCGCTTACCCCGGCAACAGTACCCGTATTGAACATCGTATTGATGCCGCACTTAGCATGATCTGCCATGACCAGACCACAAAACTGCAACCCGGTTTTACGAAAATGCTCAGCAGAATAGTCCCACAATTTTACTTCAGCATAGTTATTCTTTAAATTAGAATTATTGCTGTCGGCCCCGATGTTGCACCATTGACCCATCACGGAATTTCCAAGATAGCCTTCATGGCCTTTTGACGAATAACCCCATATCACCGCATTATTGATCTCTCCTCCAACCCTGCTGTGCGGACCGATTGTCGTCTGCCCATAGATTTTCGAACCCATCTTAACCTGTGAATCATGACACAGTGCAAACGAACCTTTAATGTTAGTACCTTCCCATACCTGTGCATTTATGCCAAGATAAATAGGTCCATTTTTACTGTTGAAAGTAGCGCACTCAGCCTCAGCACCCTCTTCTATAAAGATATCCTCTCCAATGAGCGTGTTGGTATTGCTGAGTTTGCCGGAACTGCGTCCTTTGGTCAGCAATTTATAGTCCTTCCGCAACTCAGCATCATTGTATTTAAAGATATCTTCAGGGAAATTGATTTTTATAAATTCATCACCATAATCCTTTACTTTGAAAAGATTCACAGCCGCTTCATCAGGATTTTCACCTTTTCCTGCAGCATAAGCGATGAGCAAGGCCCCCTTCTTCAGCGACTCACCGGCACTTAGCGAATGAACAGCCTCAGCCAGGTTGGCGTCAGGACAAACAGAACCGTTGATAAACAACCCGGCATCTGAAGCCAGTGCATACTTGAAAGAGAGATAAGGACTGGTCTTAAAACCTATGTCATCCGCGTTTAAATATTTTTCCCATTTTTGAGCTATGGTTAAAATTCCTATTCTCAGATCGGCAACGGGCCTGGTGAAGGATAACGGGCGCAGGGTAAGCCATGCACCATCATCAAATAAATTGATTGTCATAAGCAACAAAAATAAAAAAAGTCCCGAAGCAATAGCAACGGGACCTTAAAATAATTTCTATTTTGGTATAATTACTTCTTAGCGTAACGTGTTTTGAATTTATCGATACGACCAGCAGTATCAACCAATTTCATTTTACCAGTATAAAAAGGGTGTGAAGTGTGAGAGATCTCTAATTTATAAAGAGGATACTCATTTCCATCTTCCCACTGAATAGTTTCTTTAGTATCTACACAAGATTTTGTTAAAAAAGCATATTCGTTAGACATGTCTTTGAACACTACAAATCTATAGCTTGATGGATGAAGATCTTTTTTCATATTATATAAAACTTATTTATCGCTTATTTTTAAGGATGCAAATATCAGATTTTTATTTTTTATAAACAAGTGATAGACAAACAATTTTAAACCATTGTGGAAAACTAGCTATAACTTTAGCGACAATCCGACCTCAAGATCGCCTATTGTTTGGCTGCGTATCTGAGAAGCCCCCATTGTATAACTGCTGTTGATGCCGTACTTTTTATTGAAAGTAACTCCAAAGCCAAAGGTAGCGTTTTTGGAGCTATGGTACATCGCAATCAGGTTAAGGCTATTTTGCGTAGTAGACTTCAGTGCCAGTGTAGCGCCCGCGTCAATAATATGATCAAATCCCTTTACGCCTCTGAATGCCACAAGCGGAGCAAAAACACCTATTTGCGTATTGAAACCATAACTTACCGAAGAAAAAAACAATGCATAATCCGCCTGATTCTCCCTGCCCTTTGTCAATGCCGTGATCATATTCGGGAACACAAACTGTAATTTAAAACGGCTGGCAGTGTAAGTGACACCAAAATCACTGTCAATGTAAGTATTTCTCTGGTTTACATCCATCGCCTCCTGATCACCGGCATCACCCCTGATGTCAGCAGTATTCAGCCCATAGTTTGTAAATGTTCCTGAGATACCGAAATGAAGCTCCTGCTCCTCACTGATCGGCAGGTGATAGGCATAGGTAACCGCAAGAGCAGTTTGCCGGAGCAGGCCGGCCTTATCGTTATACAACTTAATTCCCACACCTGAATTCCCGGCAAAACCATAATCTGCTGTAAGATACTGGCTCTGAGGAGCCCCGGGGATAGAAGTGAGTTGTGCACGATAACCGATTGAGGCATTGACCAGAGGCTCCATACCCGCCATTGCAGGATTAATGATATAATCATTTAAATAATAGAGCGCATTTACCGGTTTCAGCTGCGCTGAAACCGGATGATAACAAATGCCCGAAAGAAGTACCAGCATACCAATGCGGCTTTCTTTGAAAAATGAGGTGAGCAGTTTCATAATTATCTTGATTTTTTTCTAATGAGGGTAATAAAAGACTTAAACAATGGACCTCCCCGACCAGGGTCAATCACATAGTAATAGGTATCTTCTGCAAGTAAGTTCCCGTTTAATCTGCCATCCCAGTCGTTCTGATAATTTGAAGCTGTAAAAATGGTCCTTCCTGCCCGGTCAAAAATCCTGATGCGGTTTCCCGGATAAGCATTGATATTTTCTACGCTCAATACATCATTTTTACCATCACCATTTGGCGTCAGAATGTTATTCGCAGACAAAGAAATGTCAGGCTGTTTTGGAATCACCAGAAGAACAATAAACACGTTGCTGGCCACACTTACATTACCGGCCGCATCTTTAGCTTTTACTGTGAATGCATGGTTGCCTTCAGTAAGTGGAATGACCAGATTAAAAAACCAATTGCCCGCAGCATCTGCATTCACCGTTCCGATTTGTTCGATATCCTTAAACACCATAACCACCACGCCGGCATCCGCAGTACCCCTTAGCAGAGGCAGGGCATTCTGTGTAATCGCAGGATTGATCAGCTGTCCGTCTATACTTACAATAACAGGAAGCTCGGGCACACGCGAATTGATCGTAAAAACAAAAATATCGCTTGGCTGACTGGTGTTGCCCGCCTCATCCCTGGTCTTTACCGTTAGTGTATGCGTACCATCTGCAAGTGCCTGTGTCAGGATGAATGTATATTTTCCTGAAGTATCTATTTTGATGATCCCCAGGCTTTGATCTCCATCAAACAATTCTACTTCAGACCCCGGTTCTCCGGTACCTGTGACCACAGGTTTATTGTTTGCAGTAGTGAAATTGCCGGTTGTTTTGCCATCCACACTCACAATAACCGGAGCATCCGGTGCAGTAGTATCTATATTAAGGGTGAAAACTGAAGAAGCTTCGCTTGCAGGGCGTCCTGTCCTGATTGCTTTGGCTGTTATTTGATGTAAGCCATCAGCCAGTGCTACAGGCACAATAAATGTCCATGCTCCAGCTGCATCGCTGGTAACTGTTCCTATTGGCTGGCCCCCGTCAAATATCTGAATGCTGAGTGCAGGATCTGAAGTACCGTTGATAACAGGCTTATTCTGCGCTGTAAGTACGGGTGAAACCGTTTTACCATCTATACTGGCAATAACAGGCGGAGGCAGTATCCTGGTATCAACCGTAAAATTAAAAACATTGCCTGCCAAACTGATATTCCCCGCTGCATCAGTTGATTTCGCTGTTATCACATAGTCCCCGTCTGGTATAGCTTGTTGCGGCGTAAACGAATAATTACCGGCTGCGTCGGCAGTCAATACGACCAGACTCAGTGCATCATTAAACAGTTCTACTCTGGCTCCGGGTTCCGCAGTACCAATAACAACAGGCCTGTTGTTTGAAGTCACAAATGTATCCCCGGTCTTTCCGTCGATACTGACAATAACCGGTGCAGAAGGAGCCTGTGTATCTACCTTATAAATAAAAACTATACTCGGCTCACTTGTTTGTGCCGCTTTACTCGCTTTCACAGTCAGGTTATGATCACCCTCCGCCAAGGCTGAAGGCACTGCAACCGTCCAGCTACCGTCCGTACCCGTTGTAGTAATGACTATTGACTGAGTTCCGTCAAAAATCTCAATGGTAGTACCCACATCTGCGGTTCCCTTTAGCACAGGCTTATTTTCTTTGCTCAATGCAGGTGATGTTGTTTTTCCGTCAACACTGGCAATCACCGGTTTTGTAAGTGCGACCGCAGCACCGATGGTAAATTCCCGCTGTTCAAAGGCTCCCCATCCGTCAGCACTTTTGGCCCTGATGAACAAGAAGTGCTTACCTTCTGCCAGCCCCGTAGTTGGTACATCTGCAATGAATGTTACCGAAGTACCCGGAGTTCCTATATCCACCAGCGTCCCTTTCCCCGTCCCCGGATCGGTATCGATAAAAAATTCTGCAGCGGTAATATCAGCAGCGGGCAGCCCCTGACCGGAAACGTAAAATACCCGGCCTTCTGCGTGGCTCCACTGACCTGCAGCATTTTTACTCCTGACAAACAGGTTATGAAAACCTTCCCCGAGACCAGTGGTTGGCACATCTAAGAGAAAAGAGGCTGCATTTACATTCAGCGCTGTTCCTTTTCCCTGGCCGGGATCAGCATCGATAAAGAATTCCGCAGCAGCGATATTTGGAGCCTCTGCTCCCTGTTCTGACACGTAGAATACCCTTCCCTCAAAAAGCCCCCATTCTCCTGCAACATTCTTACTCCGGACAAAAAGGTTATGAAAGCCGGGGTTAAGCCCGGCAGCAGGCACCTGTGCCACAAAATTCACAGCAGATCCGGCTGTGCCAACTGCCATTGGTGTGCCTTTGCCCTTTCCAGGGTCTGCATCAATAAAAAATTCAGCAGCCGTAATGTCGGGACCTGCCAGCTCAACACCGGAGATATAGAACACCCGGTTCTCTGAAAGTCCCCATTGTCCGGCCGTATTTCTGCTTCTGAGGTATAAATTATGAAAACCAGCGCTAAGCCCAGCAGTAGGTACAGTGGCGACAAAACTAACTTTTGCGCCCGCTGCACCTACATTAATGGCCACGCCATTCCCCAACCCGGGATCAGTATCGATGAAATATTCCGCCGCAACAAGGTTCCCGGCGACGGTCTCCAAATCGGAAATAAACAGCAATCTGCTTTCATAAAATCCCCAGGTTCCGTCATCCAGCCTCGCACGGATACCCAGGTTATGAAACCCGCTGCTTAAACCGGCAGTCGGAACACTTGCGTTAAAGATCAGATTAGTCCCTGTATTTCCAAGTGGGATGTTGATTCCCTTTCCTGCCCCGGGATCGGTATCAATAAAGTATTCTGCTTTATTGATCACCTGCCCTCTCGCAAACAGATTTGCAAAAAGAGCGATTAATAATAAAAATCTTTTCATGGCCTTTAGCTTAAGATCAGGCCTAATTATTCTTTTTGGCAGTAACTTCTACATTCAAATTACCACCCGGAGCTACTGTGGGATTGGTGATGTTCATACTGAAGATGTAAGGAAGGCGTGCTCCTCTGGCACTCGCCCAGTTCAGGCTGCCGGTAGCATCAAATAACAGGCCCATATCCTTACCGTCCGATCCTGAATTATTGGCAGGACCTGCTGCAACGGTGAAATCGAGCAGCGGGTTATCTGTTCCTTTATTGATCTCGACCTGAGCGGTGAGTTTTGGATCAGTGGCATTCACATTACCTCCGCCATCAATATTCTCTCCTATTGTCCATGGAGCAGGATTTGGTGCAATACCGGAATAAAATGTGATGTTGTTATTGAAAGTTGATTTTTCCAGACTGTTTCCAACATTCATATTTACAAACACATTATTGGTAAGGGTCAAAAATCTGGTAACGGTGTTTACGAAAATTGGAGAACCGTTTGCCCCCGCTGCATTGGTATAGAACAGATTATGGTCCAGAAGTACCGCACTGGAATTGGCAAGACCGGTAAAACAGCCGTTATTAGAATTATCAATACGGAAGGTGTTGTTATGAAAAAGCAGATTGGAGTAACTTGCCTGGGCGTTGAATCCAAATCCGGCAACACTGCCTGTGAAGTAGCAGTTTTCCACAATGTAGTTGCTGGCAGTCAGGCCAATTTCAACTCTGCTTCTGAATTCACAGCGGTCTATTCTAATGTTATTGACACCAACATCATTGATGATCCCCTGACCAAAAGTGAGCCCCCGATTGAAAACAAGGCCATGAACCACGCTGCCTGAGGAGGTAGCCGCCACATTTGATGCCGTATTGTTGCGTATAACACCAAAATCAACCAAGGCCCTTACAGCGTTGTTCTTATCCGGCGCCCAGCCCGGACCAAAAAAAGCGATCTTTTTATTCAGCAACAGGAAGGATTTATATACCGTTGGACTTCCGTGTACAAAGATGGTATCCCCGTGCCCGGCTGCATCAATAGCCTCCTGAATCTCGACAAATTGAGCTCCCCCATTGAGGGCGTTGTTTACGGTAAGTACTTTGGCACTTGCATTTATAGCAAGAAATGCAAAAACGAATAGTAGTAATTTTTTCATAGCATTAATATTTTAGAGGTTTGTATACCTGTAAAATTGCTATGTTCATAAAGATATTAAAATACCCCATCGGGTGATTTGTCATTGGAGCCCGGCTGATTGATTTTCTACTTGGACAAACTCAGACAGGTACTCCTGTCCGACAGAACTGAGGCAAAACCGTAACGGGAGCGTACCTGCTTCGGAAAACGGGTACCTTTTTCCGAAGGTCTATCGAAGCTGTTGCGCAGTTGTCCCGGAACTGGTGGTAAGCAAATCTTTACTTATCTAGTACTCAAATACTGAACTACCGGAACAGCCCCTGCTGTCTGGCCTTTTGAATGGCTTCTGATCTGCATGCTACATGCAGCTTCTTATAGATGTGCTTGACATGTGTACGTACTGTTTCATAACTGATAAAAGCCTGATCCGCTATCCCCCGGTAATTGTGGCCTTCCATCATAAGTGAAAGGATCTCCTTTTCTCTGCTGCTCAGATCGTAATCACTCATTTCTGGTTTTACAAGGATCACATTCTGCTGGACAAAGAAGTTGAGTACCTTCTGGGCTATAGCGGGAGACATCGATGCACCCCCATCATACACTTCCTGCAACGCTTCCAGCTGTTTTAAAGGGGGATCACTTTTCAGTATATAGCCTGAAGCACCTGCACACAGCGCACTGAAGATCTTCTCCTTATCATTAAACACAGTCTGTATCAATACTTTAATATCAGGAAATCTGGCTTTTAAGATCCCCGTAGCTTCTATTCCCGTTCGCCCCGGCATCTCGATATCCATAAGGATTACATCGGGCCTGCTGAACAAGACATCGGCCTCTACCTGATTGACATTGGCAAAGGCACCTGTGCAGATAAAACCGGTGGTCCCGTTAATGATGGTCTGCAAAGCCTCACGTATGAGTTTGTTGTCTTCGAATATGGCTACCTTAATTTCCATTTTTTTAGCGTTTTAACAATAATGCACATTTAATGGCTTTTTCCATGTCACCCATCAGGTGATTTTGATCTCCTGGCAAAGTTCGATCAGCACACCACTGGTGTCTTTAGGGTGAACAAAGCAGATGAGCTTATTGTCTGCTCCTTTTTTTGGTTCTTCACTAAGCAGGGTGAATCCCTCCTGCTTTAAACGCTTCATTTCCGAATAGATATTTTCAACGTCAAATGCGATGTGATGAATCCCCTCTCCCTTTTTTGTCAGAAATTTCGCGATGGTACTATCCTCTGATGTGGCAGCCAAAAGCTCTATCTTATTGGCGCCAATCTGAAAAAAAGCAGTTTCCACGGATTCAGATGCCACGTTTTCTTTTTTATAGCACGCTGTCCCCAGCAACTTTTCATAGATACTACAGGACTTGTTCAGGTCCTTGACCGCAATACCAATATGCTCTATATTCTTCATAACAGGATCAAAAGGTTAAACTAATGTAAAAATGCGGGATTTACCTATAGCAACATAGCTAATATCTATAATTATTGGCAATCTTTTTTCGTATCTTTGTCTATCAATAAGATATAATAAAACGATGGAACTTCCTATTTACTTAGATAATAACGCAACTACACCTCTGGATCCCAGGGTACTGGAAGCGATGCTACCTTATTTCACAAATAAATTTGGTAATGCCGCGAGCCGCAATCACGCTTTTGGCTGGGTTGCTGAAGAAGCAGTGGATTACTCGCGTGAGCAGGTAGCCAAATTGATTGGCTGTACTGAAAAAGAAATCATTTTCACTTCAGGTGCTACAGAGGCAGATAATTTGGGTATCAAAGGTGTATATGAAATGTATCAGGATAAGGGTAACCACATCATCACGGCTACTACTGAGCACAAGGCGGTATTGGACACCTGCAAGCATTTAGAAAAGCTGGGTGCAAAGATTACTTATTTAAATGTAAAGGAAGACGGCCTGATTGACCTTGCTGAACTGGAAGCTGCAATGACTGAGCAGACCATTCTGGTGACCATCATGTATGGTAACAATGAGATCGGTGTAGTTCAGCCGATTAAAGAGATATCGGCAATTGCCCATAAGTTTGGCGCATTGTTTATGACAGATGCGACTCAGGCTGTTGGTAAAATACCTGTAAATGTAAATGAAGACGGGATTGACCTGATGGCATTCTCTGCACATAAAATGTACGGCCCTAAAGGTGTTGGTGTACTTTACGTTCGCCGTAAAAACCCAAGGGTTAAGGTAACTGCACAAATGGACGGTGGTGGTCATGAGCGTGGTATGCGTTCGGGTACATTAAACGTACCGGGCATCGTTGGTTTGGGTAAGGCTTGTGAACTGTGTCGTTTGGAAATGGATGAAGAAGCAAAACGCTTGTCTGGTCTGAGAGATAAACTGGAAGGTGCCCTGAGCCAGATGGAAGAAAGCTATGTAAACGGAAACGTACAGCACCGCTTGCCTCATGTAGCCAATATATCTTTCAAATATGTAGAGGGTGAAGGTTTGATGATGGCAATGAAAGACCTGGCGGTATCTTCAGGATCGGCATGTACGTCAGCTTCATTAGAACCTTCGTATGTATTGAAGAGCTTAGGCCTTTCTGATGATCTGGCACACTCTTCGATCCGTTTTGGACTAGGTCGCTTTACTACTGAAGAAGAAATCGACTACGCAATTGAAAATACTAAAAAGGCGGTTAATCACCTGAGAGACCTTTCTCCGTTATGGGAAATGTTTAAAGATGGTATTGACTTAAGTAAAATAGAGTGGGCAGAACACTAAAAAGAAACTAAAATGGCATATTCAGAAAAAGTAATGGAACACTATACCAACCCAAGAAATGTTGGTACTTTAAATAAAGACAGCAAATCGGTTGGTACAGGCTTAGTTGGCGCACCAGAGTGCGGTGACGTGATGCGTCTGCAGATTGAGGTTGATGAAAACAACGTGATCACTGACGCTAAATTCAAAACATTTGGCTGTGGTTCGGCAATCGCATCTTCTTCATTGGCTACAGAGTGGCTGAAGGGCAAAACGGTTGATGAGGCAATGACCATTGACAATATGGACATTGTTGAAGAGCTGGCACTTCCGCCGGTTAAGATCCACTGTTCGGTTTTGGCAGAAGACGCGATCAAATCGGCAATTAACGATTTCCGTGTAAAAAATGGTTTAGAGCCAATTGAACTGGCTAAATCACATCACTAATTTAAAGTAGCTTTTAGCTGCTGTTTAATACAGTAAATTATGATCACAATAACAGATAAAGCAAAAAGCAAGATAGACCACCTGATGCAGGATTCGGAACTGGGCAGCGATTATTTTTTGCGCGTTTCAGTTAAGGGTGGAGGTTGTTCGGGTTTGTCTTATAACCTTGACTTTGACAACGAAGAAAAGACCGGAGATCAGTTCTTTGAGGACAGGGGCATCAGGATAGCACTGGATATGAAATCATTTTTATATCTGGCTGGTACAGAACTGGATTTTTCGGACGGACTGAATGGTAAGGGATTTAATTTCCATAATCCAAACGCCAGCCGCTCATGCGGTTGCGGTGAGAGTTTTTCTGTTTAACAGATACAATTACTATATTTGTGAAGGACGCTTTTAGCGTCCTTTTTTTGTATACAGCTAACCAACGAACACCATATGGTATCATTCAACGAGTTTTCTACCGTTCCGGGTTTACTCAGAAATGTAGTAGAAAATATCCATAAACCGGAAGAGACTTTTTTAATCGATAAAAAGAAGTCAGACTGGGAAGAAATATCTTTTAAACAGACTCTGGAAAATGCCGATGCCGTGTCTGCTTTTTTTTTAGATAAGGGTATTGTAAAAGGTGACAGAATGGGGCTGATGATAGAAAACTCCCCGGAATATGTATATTATGACCAGGGAATCCAGCAAATTGGTGCCATCAATGTATCGATATATCCTACCCTTTCCGAGCATGAAGTAGAATATATTATCAATGATTCAGGCATCAGGGCCATACTTGTAGGCAACACTTTTCTTTTCAAGAAGATACTCAGGATAGCTGCAAATTGCAGGCAGTTGCACTACATTATACCTGCCTTTGAGGAGTATACAAAAGTAATCATCCCGGAAGGTTTGAAGCAACAGGTGATCAGCTTTGATGAAATCCTGAATACCAAACCGGATGCCATACAACTGGAACAGATTGTTGCAATCAGAGTATCATTGCGGCCAGCAGATATCTCTTCTTTGATCTATACATCCGGTACTACCGGTACGCCTAAGGGCACGATGCTTTCGCATTATAATTTTGTAGAAAATGTAAAGGTTTGTCTGGAGCAGATTCCTGTGATAGATGAAACCGAAACATTTCTTTCCTTCCTGCCGCTTTCACATGTATTTGAGCGTACCGCTACTTACCATGTCTGCTGTGCGCAAGGTTGCAAGATAGCTTTTGCACAAAGCCTGGAACTCCTGGCTAAGAACATGGGAGAGATCAGGCCTACGGTAATGAATTGTGTGCCAAGGCTTTTGGAAAAAATCCATGATAAGGCCATTAAGAGCGGTACTTCTGGCGGAGGGTTAAAAGCCAGGATTTTTCTGTGGGCTTTGGAGACCGGGCAGAGTTACAGACAAAAAGCAGCCAACGGAGGCAGTCCCGGATTGATCCTTTCTGCTAAAAAAGCGGTTGCGGAGAAACTGGTCTTCAGTAAGATTAAAGAAAAAACAGGTGGCAGATTGAAATTTATGATCTCCGGCGGTGCCGCACTGCCTAAAAATGTGGGCGAGTTTTTTGGCAACCTTGGCATTAAAATACTGGAGGGCTTCGGATTGACTGAAACTTCTCCTGTTATGGCGGTAACAGAATACCACAGACAGGTTTACGGAACGGTAGGCCGGGTAATACCAGGTATAGAGATTGGCATCCAGAACGTAGAGACAAAGGAAATGATCAGTATACAGACCCATGAGTCATTCGAAGAAAACTTTGAATGTGAAGAGGGTGAGATTATTGTACGGGGTCATTGTGTAATGCAGGGCTATTTTAACAAACCGGCCGAAACTGCTGAAGCTATTGATAAGGACGACTGGTTTCATACCGGTGACATCGGCCGGTTCTACAAGGGTAACCTGCAGATCACCGACAGGTTAAAAAACATGATCGTGAATGCTTATGGCAAAAATGTTTATCCTACTCCTGTAGAAAATATTTATTTAAAGAGTCTGAAGATAGATCAGCTTTTTCTGATCGGTGATAAGAGAGAGTACCTTACGGCAATCGTAATCCCGAATAAGGAAAACATGCAGGAAGCTTTCCAGCTTCCGGAATCTTTCTTTCAGGAACCGGATGTTTTTATTGGCGATAAAGAGATCATTGACTGGATCGCTCAGGACATCAGGAAGTTTTCAAATGAACTGGCAAAATTTGAGCGCATTAAGAATTTCAAGGTCAAGCGTAATCCTTTCAGTATGGAAGAGGGTGAGATCACTCCTACGCTTAAAGCCAAAAGAAAGGTCATAGAGCTTAAATATGCTGAAATCATCAATCAAATGTACACGGAAAGTGTAGAGACGGATTAAAAACAAATACCTATTTTTGCCTAAATTTTAATTTATACACAAACAAGCTTATACGACCCGGTCGTGTAGAACAAGATATGAGTACAGGACTATCAGAATTAGAGTTGTTGCGCAGAAATTCGCTCAATCAACTCCGTGAATTAGGGATCGACCCCTACCCTGCCGAAGCATTTGACATCAATGCGAATGCCGCAGACATTTTAGCGAACTACGAAAGAGATAAGACGGCTTATAAGAACATCAGCATTGCCGGAAGGATTATGTCGCGCAGGATCATGGGTAGTGCTTCTTTTGTGGAACTGCAGGATGCTACAGGAAGACTGCAGATCTATCTGAAGAGAGATGATCTTTGCCCGGATGAAGACAAAACCTTATACAATACTGTTTTCAAGAAATTACTTGATCTTGGTGATTTTATTGGTGTGAAGGGCTATATGTTTACTACACAAACCGGTGAGATCTCCCTGCATGTCACAGAACTTAAATTACTGGCTAAGTCCTTAAAGCCCCTGCCCGTAGTAAGACGTGATGAGGATGGAAATATTTATGATGCCTTTACTGATCCTGAGCTCCGCTACAGACAGCGTTATGTCGATCTGACCGTTAATCCAGGCTTTAAACAGATCTTCATCAACAGGTCTAAGGTCATCAATACCATGCGGAATTATTTTGACCAGCAGGGATGGATGGAGGTGGAGACGCCTATTTTACAACCGATACACGGTGGTGCTGCTGCGCGTCCTTTTGCTACGCATCACAATACACTGGATATGCCTCTATATCTTCGTATCGCTAATGAGCTTTATTTAAAACGACTGATCGTTGCAGGTTTTGACGGCGTATATGAATTCGGCAAAATGTTCAGGAATGAGGGTATGGACCGTACGCACAATCCGGAGTATACCGCTATGGAAATCTATGTAGCTTACAAGGATTACATCTGGATGATGGGGATGGTTGAGGAGTGTCTGGAAAAGATAGCGGTCGCTATCCATGGTAAACCGGTGGTTCCTGTAGGTGAGCATCAAATCAATTTTGAAGGTCCTTATGAAAAACTGACCATGTATGAATCTATTGAGAAGTACACAGGCATAGATGTTTCGGCCATGACTGAGGAGCAGATCAAAGAGGTTTGCAAAAGTCTGAATATTGAGGTAGATGCTTCAATGGGCAGAGGTAAGCTGATCGATGAATTATTCAGCGAGAAGGTGGAAGCTAACCTGATTCAGCCCACTTATATCACGGATTATCCTTTGGAAATGACTCCTCTTGCTAAAAAGCACAGAAGCAAGGAAGGCTTGGTAGAAAGGTTTGAGTTATTTGTCAACGGAAAGGAAATCGCTAATGCGTATTCTGAGCTGAATGATCCTATTGATCAGAAGGAACGTCTGGTAGAGCAATTGAAACTGGCAGAACGCGGCGATGATGAAGCAATGGCAATGGATGAAGACTTTTTGCGTGCACTGGAATATGGTATGCCGCCTACTTCCGGTCTGGGCTTTGGTATAGATCGCTTGGTGATGCTGATGACTAACCAGTCGACCATACAGGAGGTACTTTTCTTCCCGCAGATGAGACCTGAGAAAAAAGTTAAAGTAACTACTGACGAAGATTTCATCAATGCGGGCATCCCTGCAGAATGGGTACAGGTTATACGTAAAATGGGCATCAATACGATTGAAGAGCTTAAAGCAGCTAATCCGAATAAAGTATTTAATGATCTTGGCGGAATGCGTAAGAAGCTAAAACTGGAACTGACCATGCCTGCTAAGGAAGAGGTGATGACCTGGTTTGCTTAACAGAAGCAGGTTCTGCTTAACAATTAAATAATATAAATTTAAAGGCTTGCTGCATAAAATGACAGCAAGCCTTTTTAATTTTATAGCGTATTTAAATTGATAATATATGACCAGTTCATGCCTTGAAATAAACGAAAAAGAGTATTGCATAAAACTGAGCAAAGATGCATTTGACCTGACGCTGGTACGCCAGCTGATCACAAGAATTCAATCGGAGCAATTGTTTTTCAGCAAGAAAAGAGATTTCCTTGAAGATGATATCATCAGCAGATCATCTGATTATGAAAGAAACGACAATTTTGACAATCTTAATGAAAAATAAAAAGCCGGATATGTATCCGGCTTTTTATTTTTAACGTTCTCTCTCCCCTATCTGTATCTCACTTGTTGTTGTTTGTCCAGCATACCCAGCTGATCTTTCATTTGTTTAATCTGATCAGCAAGTAATTTATTCTTATCTGCTTTCTTGGCTTCGGTCAGATACATCTGAGCTTCTCTTTTATTTCTCTTGGCCATTGCGATACCTGCCAGACTTAGTTTGGCAAGCGCAACATTATGGTCCATATGCAGTCCTAATGAAAGGGATTTCTTAAAGAATTTCTCTGATTGCATAGGTGCTCTTCTGGATTCTATCAATCCGATCAGTAAATTATAATAGCCGTGCTGAACTCTGATCAGCTGTTTTTCATAATTGGTGATCTTATTCAAAAAGGCTTCTGCCTTTGGCATATTATCCTTTCTTAAAAACCATTGTGCAAGCAACATATTCTCATTAAAGAAATAAGTAACGAATACCAGGATACTCAAGAATACCCCCAGAATACCCCAGCCCCAAAAGCTGGTAAAAAATATAGCTATGGAAGCTCCCAACACCACAAAACCTATAATAAGACGAACAATATTCTGCATATCCTTATGTAATTTTTTTTTGCAAATATCGTGTTTAAATACCAAAAAGCAGATTTAAAATTATAATTTCAGCCTTATTTCTAATCCCTATGAATACCAGTACTCAAGAGCTGAATAAAATGATTATAGATCCCACCAAAGGCAGGGCTGTATTGATAAATAAATGCAGCAGGGAGGGGTTAATTGCTTTCCCGGAAATGCAGGAAATGTATGACACGGCGTATCAGGAGTATTCTCCGGACCCGGCAATTATAAGCAGACTGAAAGTACTTTCAGCAGATAAAAAGATAATCATTGTATTGGGTACCTGGTGCAGTGATAGTAAACAGCATATACCACATTTTTTAAAGATTACGGATACCCTGGACATCGGGGAAGAAAACATAACCTTTATTGGGGTGGACGGTTATAAAAATGCGGAAGGAGGGCTGCTGGATATGCTGGAGATTGAAAAGGTTCCCACTTTCATTTTTTATGACAGAAATAAAGAAACCGGACGCATTATTGAATTTCCGCTAACCACACTGGAGGATGATATGTTGTTCATTTTAAATAAATAGTATGTCGGTAGCACTCGAAAAAAGCTGGCTTAAAGTTCTGGATCAGGAATTTGATAAAGCCTATATGAAGAATCTGAAAGCTTTTCTGCTGGAAGAAAAACAAAAGGGGGCTACGGTATATCCTAAGGGAGGCGATATCTTCAATGCCCTGGATCATACTCCCTTTGACAAGGTAAAAGTGGTCATTCTCGGACAGGATCCTTATCATGGTACAGGCCAGGCACATGGACTGTCATTCTCCGTACAAAAAGGAATTACTGTACCGCCATCTTTGAAGAATATCTACAAAGAATTGTCAGTGGATATACCCGGTTTTGAGATACCCGGGCATGGAAATCTGACTAAATGGGCAGATGAAGGTGTTTTGCTTTTAAATGCAACGTTAACGGTAAGAGCACACGAAGCCGGTTCACACCAGGGCAAGGGCTGGGAAGTTTTTACAGACACCATCATCAGCAAACTTTCTGAGCAGCGGGAAGGTATTGTATTCCTGCTTTGGGGACGTTATGCACAAAACAAGTCTGAACTGATCGACACTAAAAAACATACGGTACTTAAGGCTGCGCATCCCTCACCTTTCTCTGCTTATAATGGTTTTTTTGGCTGTAAGCATTTTTCTAAGACAAATGAAGTATTGGCCATGGAAGGAATAAAACCAGTAGACTGGCAAATTATATAAAAGCAAAGGACAGATGCTCACCTGTCCTTGCTTTTACATTAAGGTATGCCTTAATATTCCAAAGGAACAATTGGCTCCTTTTTGGTGGTAGACATGATCATCATGGTCTGAAAGGTCTTCACCACAGAGATTTTGCTGATCTTGTCCATGATCAGACGTTCATATGATTTAATGTCGTTTACGTACACTTTCAGCAGAAAATCTGCCTGTCCGGTTACATGATGACATTCTGTAATCTCCTTGATCTGATTTACCTCATCCAGAAAGATTTGTATTGTATTGTTTTTATGAAAATCCAGTTGTACCTGGATAAAGGTCTTAATCCCTAAGCCCAGTTTTTCTTCGTCTACCAATGCATGGTAGCTTTTAATAAAGCCTGATGTTTCTAATTTACGAACCCGCTCCAGTGTAGGGGCCGGAGATAATCCAATCTCCTGGGACAATAGTAAATTGGTCATTCGACCGTTTTCCTGTAAAAGCTTTAGGATTTTAAAATCCGTTTTATCTAGTTCTGCTGCCATGTTTAATTTCTATCAGGCCCAAAGATAGACTATAGACCTAAATTTTACCAAATTTTATTCTAAAAAATCTACATTATTTTATAGTTTATTTTATAATAATATTTTTAGATTTGTCTAAACTTTTAGTTAGACAGATATTAATGCAGTCATTTACAGAAGAGAACTATCTCAAAATAATTTATCATCTCTCCGGAAATCCGGAAACTGCTGTTCAGACAAATGCCATTGCAGAAAAGATACAGATTAAGGCTGCATCAGTAACTGATATGATTAAAAAGCTGGCTGATAAAAAACTGGTAGATTATATAAAATATCAGGGCGTAAAATTAACAGATACCGGCAGGCGAGCGGCGATCAATATCGTGCGCAAGCACCGGCTTTGGGAAGTATTCCTGGTTGAAAAACTGAGCTTTAAATGGGATGAAGTGCATGATATTGCGGAACAGCTGGAACACATTAATTCTTCTGAACTTATTGAGCGGTTGGATGAGTTTCTCGCTTTTCCTAAAAATGATCCTCATGGAGACCCCATACCTGATAAAAACGGAAAGTTCGATACTGCATCGTTCATTAAATTAAATAAACTGAAGAAAGGTGAACGGGGCCGGATCATGGGGGTCAGTGAGCATTCGTCTGCGTTTCTAAGGCATCTTGAAAAACTCGGGTTGACTCTTGGAAAGGAAATTGAAATTACAGAGATTACTGATTTTGATGGGTCTGTAGAGCTTTTTGTACAGGAAAAAAAAATAAGTGTAAGCCGCGAGGTGGCTAAACACATTCTTATAAAATTATGATATGAAAAACAGTCATCATGCAGAGTCATTAAGTGAAGTTCACCAAAGTGTTGACACCAGCAAGCGAACCGGATGGAAACGCATACTGGCGTTCATCGGACCGGCCTACCTGGTGAGTGTGGGTTATATGGATCCGGGCAATTGGGCTACGGACATAGCCGGGGGTAGTAAATTTGGTTATCAGCTCATCTGGATTCTTTTGATGTCTAACCTGATCGCATTACTCCTGCAGTCTCTTAGTGCAAGACTGGGAATTGTAAGGGGGCTTGATCTGGCACAGGCTTCAAGGAACGGTTATCCTAGATGGGTTAATTTTCCATTATTCGGTCTGGCGCAAACGGCCATAGTTGCATGTGATCTCGCTGAGATCATTGGTATGGCGATAGGATTAAACCTGCTTTTTGGTTTGCCGCTGATCTGGGGCATCAGTGTCACCATTTTTGATACGGTGCTGCTGTTATTCTTGCTCAATAAGGGGATGAGAAAAATGGAAGGGTTTATTGTGTCCATGGTATTTATAGTTGGGTTATCCTTCCTGATCGAAATGTTTATTGTCGAACCTTCTCTGAAGGAAATAGCCATGGGTTTTGAACCTTCTATGTTATCAGGTGATGCCTTGTATATTGCGATTGGTATTATTGGAGCCACAGTGATGCCGCACAATCTTTACCTCCATTCTTCGCTGGTGCAGACAAGGAAATTTGAAAGAGATGAAAAAGGAATAAAGGAAGCTATAAAATTCAACTTTATCGATACTGCAGTTGCGCTGAACCTGGCTTTCTTTGTGAATGCGGCAATCCTCATCCTTGCAGCTGCAGCTTTCTTTAAGAACGGTCTTCATGAAGTAGCTGAAATACAGGATGCGCATAAATTGCTGCAAAATATCTTTGGAAATGTAGCCCCTGCATTGTTTGCCATTGCACTTATTGCTGCAGGACAAAGCTCTACGATTACCGGTACACTAGCGGGTCAGATTGTCATGGAGGGTCATATTAAACTACGTATACAACCCTGGTTACGCAGGCTGATCACGCGTCTGCTTGCGATTATACCTGCTTTCTTTACTATTCTGTATTTTGGTGATGATGCACTTGGCGGCCTGCTGATCCTGAGTCAGGTGGTACTGAGTCTTCAGCTTGGTTTTGCTGTTATTCCACTAATACATTTTACATCTGATAAAAAAACAATGAAAGGGTTTGCCATTAAACCCTGGGTTCAGGTGCTGGCCTGGATCAGTTCATTGGTCATCATCTCTTTAAATGTAAAACTGGTTGTAGAAGAGATCAGCACCTGGGGTGCTGAGGGTGGGTGGTATGTCTACGTAATTGTCGTTCCACTGGCCATCCTGATTGGTTTGCTGCTGTTATTTATATTTCTTTATCCTCTGGTCAATTCCGGAAAAAAAGAAGTAAATGCTGCTCCTCATGGCAATGCTCTTAACATTCAGGAGATCGAAAAAATAAGCTATGTCCGAATCGGCATTACGGTTGACTTTTCAAAGAACGATAGAAACACCATCAGGCACGCCCTGATACAGGGGGGTAAAGGGGCACATTACTACCTCATCCATGTAGTTGAGACCGCTGTAGCCCGTTATCACGGTAAATCGGCACTTGACTATGAAACACAGAGTGATGCTGACAATCTGGAGAAATATCGTAACAACCTGGCAGAACTTGGATATGAGTCAACTGCCCATATTGGTTATGGGGGAACAGTACAGGCGATAGTAGAAATTGCGGATAAAAACAAACTGGAATTGCTGGTAATGGGTGCCCATGGACACCAGGGCATTAAAGACCTGATCCTGGGTACCACTGTCAACTCTGTGCGTCATAAAGTATCGATTCCAGTCCTGATTGTAAGATAAAATTGAGATATTAGCCGATTCTTATGAAAAACGATATTCAGATAAAAAACAAAAGGGCGTATTTCGATTACCACGTCGTCGAGAATTTCAACGCAGGTATTGCTTTACTGGGTACTGAAATAAAAGCCATCAGACAAGGCAAAGCCAATATGTCAGATGCATTTTGCATGTTTATAGGCAATACCCTTTATGTCAGAAATCTGCACATTTCGGAATACAGTCACAGCTCTTTTTACAATCATGACATTAAGCGGGACAGGGTATTGCTCCTGCACAAAAAAGAACTCAAAAAGTTGAAGGCCAAAAGTGAGGAAAAAGGTTATACCATTGTTCCTTTGCGCATTTACACCAATGAAAGAGGTTTTGCTAAAATTGAGATCGCCCTTGCACAGGGTAAGAAAGAATTTGACAAACGCGACAGTATTAAAGACCGGGAATCTAAACGCGAAATGGACCGGGCCATGAAGGTATAAGACTACCTAAAATTACCAGGCCTGATCGCCTACTAAGGGTACAAATCTAAAGGTATCCAGTTCTATACGTTCAAAGTCTGTTTCACTAATCCGTATCACTGTTAACATTTTTTGAGAATGCTCATCACCTACGGGTATCACCAGTATCCCTCCTATTCTTAATTGTTTCAGTAGAATTTCAGGTACGAATGGGGCTCCGGCAGTAACAATTATTTTATCGTATGGCGCATAGGACGCAATGCCTTTTGAACCATCACCAAAAAAGAAATGTGCATTATAGCCCATTCCGGGTAACACTCTGATGGTATGTCTGTAGATGCTTTCCTGTCTTTCTATGGTATATACATTTGCACCAAGTTCCATTAAAATACAGGTCTGATAACCAGAGCCTGTACCTATTTCCAGAACCTTATCCCCTTTTTTCACATGAAGCAATTCGCTTTGATAGGCAACTGTGTAGGGTTGAGAAATGGTCTGCCCGTCACCTATAGGAAATGCAATGTCTTTATAGGCCTGATTCCAAAAGGTTTCATCAAAAAAGAAATGACGTGGAACTTTCCCGATTGCTCTGAGTACTCCTTTATCAGTAATACCTCTGGATTGCAGGTGAACTACTAACTTCTTTCTTGCACCCTGTTCCCTGTAATTGTCAACAAACTTATATGCCATAGCACATCAAAAATAGCTTTTTGATTCCTAAATCGAGGAACAATTTGATGAGATTAAACTAAAAAACAGCTAATGGGCACAGAATCAATTGTAATCATTTAATAGGGATCAACATCCACCTGTAGTGTGACAGCCCGATGGTCTTTATCTGTCTGAAACTCTGAAATGACATCTTTTAATAAAGATTTCACTTTAGCGACTGAAGTGGTTTTATCGCTTTTAATAATTACTTGTTTTATATAATAGTTTCTGATCCTGGAAACCAGTGGTTGTTCTGGGCCCAGCACCCTGTGACCAAGTTGCTGTCTCAACATACCGGCAAATTTCTGTGCTGCAGCATTGAGTACATCTGGATCTTTGTGCTTAATATTGACAAATATGAGCCTTGTAAACGGTGGATAATGAAATTGTTTCCTTTCTGCCAGTTCTTCATTATACATCTCCAGATATTTGTTTTCTATTACCTGATTAATGATTCTGTGGTTGTCATCGTAGGCCTGTATGATTACCTTCCCCTGTTTATCCCGTCTGCCTGCCCTTCCGGCCACCTGAGCAAGCAATTGGTAGCTTCTTTCAAATGCTCTGAAATCGGGATAGTTCAACAGTGTATCTGCATTGATCACCCCTATCAATGTCACATTATCAAAATCAAGTCCCTTAGCTACCATTTGCGTTCCTATCAGGATGTCAGTTTTCTTATCCTGAAATTCTGATATGATCTGCTGCAAACCGTTTTTGGTACGGGTACTGTCCACGTCCAGTCTTGCAATGGTCGCTTCCGGAAATATCAGCTTTAATTCTTCTTCTACTCTTTCGGTACCAAATCCCTTTTGTTCTATATGAACTGAACCGCATGCCGGACAAATATTAATACTGCTTTGATGATACCCGCAATAATGACAATGTAGTTTTCCGCTTGTTTTGTGATAAGTCAGTGACACATCACAGTTCACACACTTGGGTGCGTAACCACAAGTACCGCAAATCAATATGGTTGCATATCCCCTTCTGTTCTGAAACAGAATAACTTGTTCTTTGTTACGCAGTGTATCGGTGATTTCGTCGACCAGTTTAGCTGAAAAATAAGAGATCATCTTCTTTTTCTTAGTTTCTTCGGAGATACTGATCACCTCCTGCAGGGGCAATTCCACTCCACCAAAGCGTTCGTTTAGAATTACCAATCCATATTTGCCGTTCTTAGCATTAAAATAGCTTTCTATTGCGGGGGTAGCAGAACCAAGTACGACCTTTGCATGGTGCAGATGCGCCAGGTAAATGGCTGCATCCCTGGCTTGATAACGGGGTGAAGGCTCCTGTTGTTTATAAGAAGATTCGTGTTCTTCGTCGACAACTATTAGCTTCAGTTCTTTGAACGGGAGAAATACTGCAGACCTCGCACCCAGCACTACCCTGTATTTACCTGTCAGTACTTTATTCCAGATCTCTACCCTTTCGTTATTGTTAAATTTAGAATGATATACGCCAATTGCATCTCCAAAATATCTTTGTATGCGTTCTACTATCTGCGTGGTAAGCGCTATTTCAGGAAGTAAGAACAAAACTTGCCCCCCCTTTTCAATTGCTTTTTCTATGAGTTTAATATAGATCTGTGTTTTACCGGAAGCAGTCACACCATGCAGCAGAACTACGTCTTTTTCTTTTAATACATTATCTATCTGATCAAGCGCATTGTTCTGACTTTTACTAAGCTCAAAGTTCAGGATAAACTCATCTGCATGATCTCTTAGCCTGCTTACCGGTCTTTTTTGTATGGCAAATATTTCTTTATCTACCAGTGTTTTCAGTGCCGCAGCACCGCATGCACTCTCCTCCAGTAACTGTTGTTTGGAAATCTGCTCCTGCTGTTTACTGAGCTTTAAATAAGCCAGAAAAGCATTCAGTTGCTTGGGTGCTTTTTCCAGCACATCAAAAAGCTGCCTTAAATTAGCTTCTTCCTGATAGAAGGTATTTAGTGTTATAAATGACTTCAACAAGGGCTTATACTTTTCGATTACCTCTTCAGCAATATATACCATACCCTTGCCCAGTAAGGAATTGATGATGGGGTACACGGTTTTCTGACCTAAAAGTACTGATACATCGTCTATAGTTAATCTTAGTTTGCTCCTCAACGCATTGAGCAGGGTTTTCTCTTTATCAGTGAATACTTCGTCACTGGTCTCTGCATCCTCTTTCAGCACAATAACCGTTTCACTTGCAAGCTTTAATCCCGCTGGGAGTGCTGCAGACATTACATCACCTTCATTACACAGATAATAGGAGGTCATCCATTCCCACAGCTGCAATTGTTCAGTAGTAATAACAGGATGCGTGTCCACAACATCAATGATGTATTTAGCTTCATATACTTCAGGTGCCTGGTTACTGATACTTTTGATCAATGCGGTATAGATCTTGTTCTTTCCAAATTGTACGACAACACGTTTACCTATCGCTATCTGATCATTCAGCTCAAAAGGAACCCGGTAACTATAGTTCTTCGCCAAAGAAAGCGGCAATATCACCTCTATAAAGAAGGTCTGCCTTTCTTCAAAATCCACAGCATGAAAATCCAGCATTACTTAATCTTTAGTGCCGCAAGAAATAATGAAACCCAGCCGAGTATAAGCAATAACCCACCAATCGGAGTAACAGGGCCTATGTAATCTACAAAATTAAGGTTCAGCATTGATCTGGTAGCCAGCAAATACAGACTTCCGGAAAACAATAGGATCCCAAAGGTAAAAAAGCCATAAGAAAGCTTGGTCAGCTTAGGACTCTCTGTTTTAAAAATAGCGAGAAAAAGCAAAGCAAACACATGATAGAACTGGTACTCTACACCTTTTGCCCAAATTTCAAGGTCAGCTGTGTCAATAAGCTTCTTTAGTCCATGCGCACCGAAGGCACCAAGGATTACCGCCAGGGCACCCAGCAAGGATGCAGTTACCAATATTCGTTTATTCATAATAAACCTGCTTTTATAACACAAAATTAACATTTTTTTACCGCTATACATGAATGCTTACCCAGTTTTATCTAAGTTTGTACATACATCAAATGAAAAGGATTCTCATCTTAATTATTGTACTGTTTATTGCCATTGTTACAATGGCTTATCTATATTTTTCGGAACTGAAGCCCGGCAAAAAAAATAATGACAACGCCTTATATGCTGTATCAGCCGATGCCTCTGTTATCTTTTCTTTTCAAAATGATAAAAGCATTCTCGATATTTTAACCAGCCAAACCTTACTCAGTGAATTGATTGGAGAAAATAAATCACTTCAGCTTAGCTCTTTATACCATTATCTCTTGGCTAGGCCAGCTGTAAACCATATCGCAGATAAACAAAACGTGTACATCAGCCTGCTTCCCGGAGAGGAAAACAGCATAGACTTCCTGTACAGTACGCAACTCAATGCAGGAGTAAGTCTCTTACAACTGCTGAATACGCTGAAGTCGGCTGGCATCAAAACAGATACTGTTGAAAAATTAACCAGGCTTACCCTGCCTGACAGCAGCACTTTTTTCCTGTCGGTCAAAGAACACCTGATTCTTTTATCCGGTTCTCGGGGACTCTTGCAGACTGCCATATCCATGCCAATCAACAGGAGCAACAAATTTGCTGAATACATCAGTTCTAGCAGCAAACTTGCAAAGAATAGTATGGCGGAAGTATACATCAATTTCAACAAACTACCCAGACTCCTGCAAACTGCCATTCCGGGAAATTTGAACGGCAACCTATCGATTTTCAATCATCAAAATGCATTTGCTTCACTGGTTTACAATTACAGCGCAGATAAGATACTGTTTAACGGAACTACGACATTAAATGATCTGACAAGTTATTATCAGCTATATACATCAATCCAAGCTCAAAAGATTACCATAAACAGCATATTACCTCAAAATACTGCGAATTATACGATTTACACAATAGCTGATTATTCTACCTGGGAAAAAAGATTACGTGCATGGTTCACAGCGCAGAATCAGCTTAAAAAGCTCGAATCCTTACTTAACAGCATCAAAAACAAATATCATCTTGATCCTGAACAAATCTTTCCTAAATATTTTAAAAATCAGCTCATCACCTTCCAGCTGAACACGGGAGAAAGTATTGGAGCAATAGCACTTACAAATGGAGAAAAGCTTGAGCAGTTACTGCTTGACATTAGTAGTACCGGTGCAAATGAGGATATTAAATCATTCAAAGAGTCTGATCTGTTGTACTGTTATTTCGGAGAACCTTTTAAAAGGTTCAGAAAACCCTATTATGTGATCATAGATAACTATATGATTTTTGCTAACAACAGCAGTTCCGTACAATCCTTTTTAAATAGCTACAAAAACAACAGATTATTGATCAATAATCCGGATTACATCAATTCTATCAATCAGATTCCGAATAATTCAGGCATTACGTTCTTTATCGATTTCAAAAATTCATCGGACATCTTTTTAAGAAATGTACATGTGCCTTATTACAGACACATCACCAATGAAAAAGGATTAAAAAACTATAGTTCATTCATCTGTCAGCTGAGTGGAGAAGGTGGAGAAGAAGGTAAATTTCAGACGAATGTACTTTTAAACAGGAAAACAACTGCTTTAAGAATCGATTCTCTGATCTCTGAAACTGATTCTTTAGAGACACGGCCCTTACAATAAATTAAAATCATTAGATTTAATCATTTATTCGCCTGCCATGATCAGAAAATATCTGTTTATCTGTTTTTTCTTGCTTTGTTCTTCCCGGTTAAATGCTCAGCAATATGGCTTATTCAATACGAAAACCTTATTTGATGGTTTCGAAAACCCGGCTCAAAAAACATTTGTCCTGGATTCTTCCCGTCAGTTCGCTTCTAACTTTTTACTCCCTTATCTGGGCCTCCACGCAGTGGTTAATGGCGACAAAAATGTTCTCCGTACATTATTGAAGGAAGGTCTTTATACCACATCTGATGTACCTCTGAATAAAGGACAGACTAATAATATATTTCTGACGACTAACATCTATCTACTTAATTTCAAGATATTCAGATCTTATAAATACCACAAAGAATTGGGATTTTCCTGGCAGCTTCGTGCGGATGCCAATATAGATTACACCAATGAAACATTAGCGATATTTGACAACTATCTTCGGTTTATAAACGAAGAGAATCAAAACTTCAATAACGCTTTTAACGATAAGGGCTATTCACAATCCTATCACCAGTTTAGCTTAAGCTACCGGGAAAATTATAATAAAAGGCTGGCTTTTGGTGTAAAACTTAGTTTACTGAGCGGTATTACTTATAATAAGATTGCTATTGACCAATCTGTTTTCTCATTGGAATCCGTGGATGGCCCAATGAGTGTTGCTCTTCGCGGGACTTACAAAACTAATTTCCGGAATGGGAACGACCTGAGTAAGAGCGCCGCACCTTTTTTCAAAAACCCAGGTGCTGCCATTAGCATGGGTACTACTTATACCTCTAAGAGCGGCGTATTTATCATGGCTAATATAAAAGATCTAGGATTCATCAGGTGGAGCAAGGATTCTTATGTGAATAAATTTGACAACACTGGCAATCCTGTAGTACTGGACAGCCTGCAAGACCGGGAGCCTCACGAAATTGAGGACGCAGTTACCGGGATTCTTACAAATGGAAACAAAAAATCTGCGTTTTATACTCCTATTAATGCAAAGGCAGATCTTCTCATTTCCAAAACATTTGGTTTTTATACGCCAAGTCTCATTATTTCCAAAAACCTTTTTTTTAAAGGAGGCGATGTAGCCGTGGTTAACAAATTTTATAACGATGGGTTCTCTGTTAGTGTAATTCCTGCATATAATTTCAATAATGCTGTTTTCATAGGTATGCAGGGCATGTACCAAACACCAAACTTTGAAGTATTTCTGGGATCAGACAATCTTTTGAAAACGATGTCGAATTTTGTCGGCAAAAATAGCATATCCACCAATAATTCAAGATCTTACACCAGTGCATCTGTATATCTTGGAGCGAGTATAAAATTTGGATACGTAGTAGAGCATCCTCAAAACAGCAGTTACATGCCTGGAGTAGGTGATGAAGAGGAAGGGTTTTTCAAACGACTTTTCAGTGTATTCAGAAGCGGAAAAAAATAAATTATTTCTTTTTTGGGGTAGTCAGTACAAAATCCTTTAGATAAAAAGGCTCAAAGTAAGCTACATCTTCAAACTTCCCGGAAAGGAATGCTTTATTGGCCAGTCTGCTCATATTTGCTGATGAATTATAATTGGCTTCAGAGAACCGGGAATGTTCAACAGAGATAATGCTCCTGCATTTTGATGCGCCATCTCCTATAAAAGTGACAACATTTGAGGCTAATTGTATCTTAAAACTATCTTCGTCTATGATCAGGGCAGCAGTCGGGAGTACATTGTTCAGCAATGGGTCAAATACGGCTGTAAATACCTCCATCCTTCTGGCGTCTATCATCGGACAGATTAGTCCATTATAGTCAGGATGTGAATTCATATAGCCTTCTGCCATCATTTGCAATGTATCTATCGCAATCAGAGGTTTGTCCAGGGCATAGCATAAACCCTTTGCCGTAGAAACTCCTATTCTTAATCCTGTATACGATCCTGGCCCCTTGCTCACTGCAACAGCATCAAGTTCGGTAAATTTTAATCCGGCTATATTCATTACCTCTTGTATAAATAGGGTAAGACTGCCGGCATGGATATTGCTAGCCATCAATTCTTTTAAGGCAATTGTCTTTCCGTCTTTTGATATTGCGGCAGAGCAAACTTGTGTCGCCGTTTCAATTTGAAGTATTGTAGCCATCTGGATATGTTAAAATACGAGTTAGGGTACAGGGTCATGGCCATGCGAACCCCATGGGTGGCATCTGCCAATTCGTTTTAATGTTAGCCAGCCCCCTTTAAACGGACCATGCTTTTTAATGGCTTCTATTCCATATTGGGAACACGTTGGAGTAAACCTGCAGCTGGCCCCCAGGAGCGGAGATAACAACCATTGATAGAGCTTGATCAGCCCCAGGAATATCCAGCCTATAAATAGCTTAATTATTCTCATCCAGCTCCCTCATTTTCTTTCGAGTTTGGACCATCAAGAGCAGAGATCAATTTCCTTAACGCTCCTGTTAACTTCTTTTCAAAAAAAGCATAGTCATAAATCTTCTTCCCTACAAACTGTACTGAAAGCAGCAATAGCTTATCAGGATCGGTAAGGAAAGTGTATAACTCTAATTCTTTTTGAAGCCGGTAAACCTCGCGACAACGTCTCTTGACCAGATTCCGGTCAACTGCCCGCTTATATCTTTTCTTAGAAACATTGATCACGATCTGAACGGGAAACTTACAAGGTACATCTGTAAGCAAATAAGAAATCCTAAATGGATATAACAAAAAAGAAGAACCGTTTTTAAACAGTAAGTCTATTAACTTTCTGCTGCACAACCGTTCTTCTTTAGTAAATGTGTTCATGTTTTTTGATCGCAAATTTGCAGATTGTCCTGATCTGCTAACACTTAAAGTGCTGCAATCAAAAATTATGCTTTATGACGACGCTCGTCAGAAACTGATAATCTTTTTCTTCCTTTTGCACGGCGCGAAGCTAATACCCTTCTACCGTTTGCTGTAGCCATTCTTTCGCGGAAGCCATGTTTGTTTCTTCTCTTTCTTTGCGAAGGTTGGAATGTTCTTTTCATAACTGTATAATATCTTAGACTATTTTTTTAAATAAGAGGTGCAAATATAGTTTGATTTTTTTCTAATTGCAAATAGAATTATAATTTTCTACATACCCAGCGCGGCTTTCAGCTTTACATAACCGGTTTTGCTTACCGGCAGCCAGATGTCTGATTTTAAAAGAACAATGTAACTGTCTTTTTCCTTCAGTTCAATCCGGGTCACCTGTGCCAGATTAATAATGTATGATCTGTGAATCCTGATAAACTGTGAGGTGTCCAGCGTACGTTCAAAGAAACTCATTGTTTTGTTTTTATGAAACAACCCTTCTGTTGTGCTTAGTTTAACATAATCGTCATCAGCTTCCAGATAATGTATATCGGCTACTGCTATGATCTTAATTACACCATTCTTTTTTACCACCACCCTGTTTTGCTGAGCAGGACTAGTTGCGGCAGAATCCAGCAATTCCTGTGTTTCGGCAGCGTCCATACTGTTTAGTTTTACAGAGATCTTTTTTACAGCCTGATCGAACCTGCTTTTCTCTATTGGCTTCAGCAAATAGTCTATCGCATTTACTTCAAAAGCTTTAATGGCATATTCATCAAATGCAGTTGTAAATATTACCGCAGGTGGTTTTTCTACAAGCTCCAGCATTTCAAAACCATTGATCTTTGGCATCTGAATATCCAGAAATATGAAGTCAGGCTGACATTGTGTAATTGCCTTAATACCTTCAAAGCCGTCGCTGCACTCTGCCACGATTTCTATTTCAGGAAAATCGCTTAAATAGTGCTTTAAAATATCTCTGGCCAGAGATTCATCGTCAATTAATATCGTCCTTATCATTTCGTTGAGGTATTTTAAGCGTAGTTCTAAACAAATTCTCTTCAATTGGATGTGCCTGCAGCAGGCTCTCGTCGGCGAACAACAAATATAGTCTTCTTTTTATTGCAGACAACCCAAATCCTGTACCCCCTGCTGCCTTCATTTCCGGATCAAAAGGATTCTGTACGCATACCTTCAATATATCATTTTCTAATGTAACTCTCATAGTAATGGTGATTGCCGCCGAAGTATTATACAGACCAAACTTAATTGCATTTTCTACAATAGGCTGTAGCAATGTTCCTGGAAGGCTTAGCTTCAGGGTATCTTCAGCAATCAAAATATCAAGATTAAGTCTGTGACTAAACCTGACTTTTTCTATATCCAGATAAAGCTGTATATACTCCATTTCTTCCTCTACATTTACCCAGACCTCATCATCCCTTTTCAGTGTTCCCCGCAGAAAGGCTGCGAGCTTAGTAATCATGGTGCCTGCCTCCCTGGGATTTACTATAGTAAGTGCATATACAGAATTGAGGCTATTGAACAAAAAATGCGGCTGCAGCTGATGTCTTAACTTATTGAGTTCAGCTTCCTTTGAAAGAGTTTGTGCTGCAAGCAGCCTTTCTTGCGTCGCAGATTGCTCTTCCAACCTGTACCATAAAATATTGGCGAGCGCACACCACCCTAAAAAAACAAATAGGATAATAAATCTCACCAGTAATGAAAGACTGAGAAAACTCATATAGGTCTTATCGTCTGCAAAAAGAAAATGCAGCATAAATTTACTGATGAAGGTAATAATAAGCGCGAGCATTACTGTGAGCACTAGTATGAATAAAATAGTTTCGTTCTTTGGCTGGTAATAGCCAAGCAAATTGCTCAAACAGATACATCCTGCGGCAAGCAAACCGCTGGTAATTACACTGTCTGCCACAGATACCAGTATACTGAAGTTGAGGGAGTAATAAAATAAAAGCACAAACACGACCACCCATGCCAGCAGGATCACTGAGGCAATATTCTGTATCTTGGGTATGGATAATGGTCTGGTAGTCAAATTAATTATCTATTTAAATTACAGCAAATTCGTTTTCACATTGTATATGTTCCTTTAAAAAAGCATTTCGCTGTTCGATCACATCTAAAAAAGACGGCACATCACTTGGTTCATGCAGTATTGAGGCCACTTCTGCACCATCCTCAGGCATTTGAATCTCATGAAGGTCGGCTATACACAAGAATTTCCATGTTACCATTTCATTTCTGCAATTCCTGAATGGTGGCTGGAATCCATTGGCCAGATCTTCGGCTTTTCTTAGTGCCGTATTTGCATTAGTTGCCATGATCAATCTCAGTTGTTCGTCGAACTGAGCATTATAATTGCCATCACCACTAACGATCTGATAAATATATCTTACTAAGAACCATTTCATAACATAGGGTTTAAAAATTTCTAATATCTACACCTCCAAATAAAGCCACTCCTTTAATAATCAGTATTTTTCTATCATCAGAATTCGGAGGATTCACAGCTCTTTTATCATCCACTCCTCCAAAAATGGCAGTAATCTCAGATTTTATTTCCCAGCCTGGTGGAACAATGATCTTCATTCCTCCAAAAATCGCTACTATATCTAATACAATTGTATTCTGAAAATCAGCTTGTGTAAGGTTGATGTCAGCCCCTCCAAATATCGCCATGACATCTCCCCCCTTAAAGTTCTTCGAATAGATATTCTGATGGCTTCCACCAAATACATTGACGGAGTCAAGTACATCGTTATCTTCTTTATCATTAAACACATATCCGGCATTTTTCCTCTGATCAAAATCACCAAACTTGTCTCTCCACTTGGCTTTCCACACTTTTGATTTGGCACTTTTAGGTTTAAATATCATAAAGAGACCCAAAGCAATAAATAAAATGGCAAAATAATACTTGGACAGATCATAACCGCCGATATCTTCAACAGTAAAAAATCCTCCCACCGTTATCATAATTAACCATCCGCCCCCATTAAATTTCCTTTTATATCCAATCAATAATCCTATAACAATTAGCAGGGTATGCCAGCTGATTACCCAATTCGGAATATGGATTCCCACATTTTTTAAAAGAAATACTAACCCTACTGCCAAAATAATCAGACCACTCCAAATTCTGCTGGTGTTGTTGTGTTTATTGTTATTATTATAATTTTCCATTTGTTGTTTTCTAAATCAGCATTTAATCACCATCACACATCTTTACTCTCATTCCATGTACTTTAATAAATTTAATGGCACAAGCGTAAAATGTTCTCTAATCTATCAAAGTTGACAGATCAAAAATAAATAGAATCAGTTTATGGGTAAACAGCGATGGTCTATAGTAAGGTAAAAGATCGGCAAACTGCCTTTTTTTATCGGTGAAAGATTAACTAAAACAAACCCCCGGGGATTTTCATCAGCCCGGGGGTTTGTTAATAAATTGAATTATTTTAACTCTATTTGGATTTCAGCAAATCTCTGATCTCAGCCAGTAATACTTCTTCCTGAGATGGAGCCGGCGGTGTCGATGGCGCAACCTCTTGTTTACGTTTCATTGAATTGATACCTTTTACTAACATAAAAACAGCAAGAGCCAATAAAAAAAAGTTAATAGCTACGGTAATGAAATTTCCATAAGCAAAAATCACCGTATCCGGGACCTTTCTGGCATCTTCAAGTGCGAGATTTGAACCAACTGTACCCTTCAATACTATATACAGGTTACTAAAATCAACCGACCCTATCACTGCAGAAATCAGTGGCATAATCAAATCCTTTACCACACTGTCTATGATTTTACCAAATGCACCTCCGATGATCACACCAACAGCAAGGTCCATAACACTGCCTTTTATGGCAAATTCTTTAAATTCTTTTGCAAATCCCATGACGATATTAGTTACGTTTATTTAAAAATATATAAAATAAAAGATTTTTTCAAACAAATTGTTTTACCCCCGATATAAAAAACAATATTCCCCTCACGATAACCGACGCAGCAGCGTATCTAATATATACATTTACAAACATTTAAGTTTAACTTTCTTATTAAGGGTTTTAAGCCCAAATTATGCGCAGATGCGAATATACTTTTTAAAGGATCTCCATATGATGATGTTCATTATTCCGGTTAAGAGGTAGCCTGTTGACATAATATACGTTCGTATATAACAACATATATGTTCAAAATATGTATTTTTGAAGCAGGTATATAAATACCAGCGAGCTAATTTATGCTAAAACAACATTTACAACAAAAGTTACTTCAAAAGTTATCGCCTCAACAGATTCAATTTATAAAATTGTTGCAGGTACCTACAGTTGCATTGGACACCCGGATAAAAGAAGAGCTGGAGGAAAACCCGGCCCTTGAAGATCCCAGCTTAATGATAGCCGAGGAACCAAAAGGTGAATATGATGATCTGAATGAAACTTCAGATGATTATGATGCCGGTTCGAAAGAGGAAACAACCACTGATGAATTTAATGTAGATGATTATCTGCAGGACGATAGTGTAAATGATTACAGCACATCATACAATAATAATGATGATGATGATGAAAAAAAAGAAACTCCGATTGCAATTGAAAGCACTTTTTTTGAAAGTTTGCAAGAACAGCTTGATCTCGTACCACTTTCAGATGAAGATTTTATAATTGGAAAACAAATTATTGGCAGTCTTGACGATGATGGTTATTTGCGCAGACCAATTACATCTATGATCGATGATCTTGCATTTTCACAGAATGTATTGGTCGAGGAGGAAGACGTTTTGGAGATGTTAAAAGTGATCCAGAGCTTTGATCCTCCGGGAATTGCTGCCAGAGATCTTCAGGAATGCCTCACACTTCAGCTAAGACGTAAAGACCCGGGTAATCCTATTATTCTTAAAGCTATCGAGATCGTAGCTGATCATCTGGATGAATTTACACGCAAACACTACGATAAACTTGAAAAGTCTTTAGGGCTCAATAGTGAGGACCTGAAAGAAATCATAGCTGAGATACTGAGATTAAATCCTAAACCTGGGGATTCCAACCAGGTTACTACTAAACAGCTTCAGATCATTCCGGATTTTCACGTATCCAATAATGATGGCATACTTATTCTTACTTTAAATTCCAAAAATGCACCTGAATTAAGAGTAAGCAGATCTTACATTGACATGTTCGATCATTATGACAAGGCTGCTCAAAAAGATAAAAAAATGAAGGAAGCTGTCCAGTTTGTAAAGCAAAAACTGGATTCTGCAAAATGGTTTATAGACGCTATTAAACAAAGGCAACAAACTCTCCTCAAGACAATGAATGCCATTATGCAGTATCAGTATGAGTACCTGCTTACAGGTGATGAACGCAAAATGCGCCCAATGATCCTTAAAGATATTGCTGATAAGATTGACATGGACATATCTACAGTGTCTCGTGTCGCTAATTCTAAATATGTACAGACGGAATTTGGAACTTTTCTGCTTAAATCATTTTTCTCAGAAGCGATACAAACAGAAAGTGGGGAAGAAGTATCAAACAAGGAAGTCAAGAAGATTCTGGAAGACTGTATCGGCAATGAAGACAAGCGTAAGCCACTGGCTGATGAAAAACTTACAGAGATCTTAAAAGACCGTGGTTATAACATAGCCAGAAGAACCGTGGCTAAATACAGAGAACAGATGAACATCCCTGTTGCACGCTTAAGAAAGGAACTCTAGACAGAGTTTTTTACCACATTCTTGTAGTACTCCAAACTTCATAAAAGTTGTTTAGCTGTAAGCCGAGCACAATTTCATGACTTCCATTACTTACCTTATTGAGTTCTGAAGTAACAAAATCGTAAGAATAAGTCAGGTTAATGAGTTTACTGATATTTATTCCTGCCAATGCGGAAAAAGAATCATTTCTGCGATAGCTGCCCCCTATCCAAAACCGATCCTTAAAAGCCAGTTTTAGATTGGTATCAAATGACAATGGAGCCGGGCTGACCTGTTTAAACATAACAGATGGAGTAGCAGCAATTTCATCTGATAAAAAGAAACGGTATCCTGTTGTGAAAAACCAATGTGGTACATTTTTCCCTGAACTGAATCCTGGATCATTAGTAAATTTCAATTTCTGAGGGAGAATTTGCTGTACCGATGCCCCTGCAAAAAAACTCGCTCCATATAACCAAACACCTACACTCAGATCCGGTTTGATCTGGCTTACAATGGTATTGTTTACGGCTGGATCGTCCTGCGGATCAGGCGTTCCAAAATCCAGTGCATATAGATCAAGTGCAATACGTGAAAAGCCTGCTGCTACACCTACAGATAAATTTAACTGCTGCCCCAACTGAAGATGATAGGCATAGGTCAGATTTGCATCAACTCTCGACAAGGGGCCTACATCATCGATTACAGCAGTTATTCCCATTCCATGATGGGCAGGTGAGGCAGTATAGTTTTGCATATAATTTCTGCTCATAGGATCATCACCATGATCCGGTAATGAAAGTGGATTTCTCCATAAATAGTCATCGCCAAATTTCCAGTTTGCGGAGAAGAAGGAGGTTTGAGGGGCATCCTTGATCCCGGTCCATTGTTTTCGATAACCTAATTTTACATCAGTATAATTCTCCATTCCACTCAATGCCGGGTTCAGCAGGTAATTGTTAAAAATATATTGAGTATACTGAGGCCTTTGTTGTGCTGTAACATTATAGCACAGCGAGAGCAAGATGGCTAAAATTATATATACAGGTATTTTCACGTTATCTTATTATGGTTAGAGGGCCGGTTAAAATTTTCCTTCCGTTATTTGGATTGATAATATAGTAATAAGTTCCGACAGGTAAAGGCTGATCTTTATAATTTCCGTCAAATGGTTTATAAAAAGCTTTACTAAAAAATACACGCTGGCCATAGCGATTAAATATTTCTACGGTAGCGCTTAAATAGTTTTCGATATTCTTTAATACCCATGTATCATTTTTCCCATCTCCATTGGGGCTAAAAGCATTGGACATTTCTATTTCAGGAATGACATGAACGTAAATTTTCTCTGTAATTGTGCAGCCTTTTGAGGAACTGATATTAACAGTATATACCATTTCTCCTTTAGCAGTTACTACAGGATTTTGCACATTGTCCGCATCCAGGTTGACTGAAGGCTGCCATTTAAAAGTAAGTCCTTCTCCGTTAGCAGTCAGATCCAGTCGTTTTTGTTCACCTGCATAGAAAAACACATCTTTTGTAAATGTGACAACAGGTATTGGAAAAACTGTAATTGTTTGCGTTTTGACTTCGTCACATCCACTATCAGTTTTGTAGTTATAACTTAAAATATGCGTCCCCGGCCCTGCTACTAATGGATCAAATATTCCTTCTTCTGTAATTCCAGGACCGCTATATTTAAATCTTCCCGGCACGCCCAGGATTTCCTTACCCTGATCAATCCTGACAACACCACTATTAACACATATTGGAGGAATTGGCCCAAACACAATGTTTGGGCTTGGATATATAGTTATCGTTTGTCTGAATTCTTGTGAACAACTTATTCCCGAATAAGCACGAGCTACAATTGTATATGTCCTTGATGCATTTGATGTAGCAGGCGGGTAAGAAAAATCGAATGTCTTTCCAAGTACAGGGTCTTCATCGGTTACAGATTCATCTGGTTTGGTCTCGTCCATAATCCAAACAATCTTAGTGAGATTTCCTTTATCGACAAAAGAATTATTTGTAATGGTCACTTTATTATTGCTACAAAGATTATTTACATTAGCAACATCAAAACGGGCAGTAATATCTGATCCGTTTACCGTGAAGTTCTTAACACTTTCATTAATACAACCTTCTGCAGTAACGACAATTAATTTAACTCTGTAATTTCCAGGTTCACTGTATTTATGTGTTGCGTCCTTATCTGTTGAAGAATTGAGCGGACTACCGGCATCACCAAAATCCCAAAGAAAAGTTAACCCTAGTTTATTCCCATCCGCATCGGTGGAATTATTGACAAACCGTGCTGTAACGTCATTAATGCAAACTTTAGGCATAGTAAAATCTACCTTAGGAAGTCCTTTTACAACAACTTGAATTATCCTTGGTTTGCTGAAGCAGCCATTATCTGTACCTACAGTTAATGTAATCGAATAAGTCCCGGGAACAGCATAAGTATGTTTGGCGATTTGAGTCGTAACCTTAGGACTGTTATCTCCAAAATCCCAGCTCCATGAATTAATAGCCGCAAGATTATTCTCTACCGTTGAAAGATCAAGAACCACTACCTGCGAAGTAATGCACTCAACTGGATTAATCCTGAAATCGGCATTTATTCCAGGTCTTATTGTAATTCTTCTGAATACTGGATCAGACATGCAACCTGCTTCAATTCCAGCTGAAAGACTAATTATAAACTCACCGGAAGTAGCATAAACATGCTTTGGACTTTGTTCGGTTGAGGTCTTTCCATCTCCAAAATCCCACTGCCACCTGTTAATTTCCAGATCAGGAATGTTTGAACGGCTTTTATCGGTAAACTCAATGTCTGCATCAAAGCATTGCTGATCCAGAGAGTCAAACGATGCTATTGGTATTGGATAGGAATTAAAGATAAAGGAGTATTCTATCGGACGTCCGATGCAACTACCCGTATTGGGCATAGTGGTAGTTACAGACATACTATGTTCCTCTATAGATGGAAATGTTTTGTTGGCATCATAAAGATATTCAAAAAGCAGGTCACCATTTGTTGCACTAAAAATTCTAGGCGGAGCTGTAACCTCAACAGCAGAGTTATTGTCAAGCTGCCAGATTACTCTATCATCCTGAGCGCGAAAAGGTAATACGATTTTAAAATCGGATTCCTGTTCTATACATGCATTTGGTGAGTCAAACCGTGTTACTGAATTACTGACCTGCAAATAATTATTTGCGGCCAGATTTGTTCCGGCAGAATATGCATAGGATTCATAATCACCGAATCCGTAAGCAATGGCATTAAATCCTTCGGTGGCTGTAAGTGTAGAATTATCTTTATATACCTGGATCTGCGTATAAGAAAAATCCGGATTCGATGGTATCACAGACCAGTTACCATCTGCCAGCGGCTGGCCATTCAGCCTAAAGTTTGATCTGGCAGAAGTCTTAATAGATATGTTAATGTATCTTTCTGAAATCTTCTGGGCTTCTGATGAAAATAAGGTAACGTTTTTAATATTAAACTCTACTGGATTTAGCAATACCATTTCAGGATCACCGGGTAATCCGTTAGCACTTCCGCACTCCTGACTGAGCGCATACTGCGCAACGCTTATCTTTTTATTCGCAGTAACCATTAAAGGTCCTGACTGAGGAATCTGAATATCATCTGCAGGATAGTATTCTCCCTTTTTCAGCAGGCCCGGCACGCGTACATTATTCACCATCACTTCAGTGTTGTCTTCTTCTGCCAACACCCTATAATAATAGTACCTGTTCTTAAAGGGAATAATACTGTAACTTTTGCCCCAGCTGGTCGTAGGATAAAGTTGCTGATATAATGGATCTCTTGATTTGTTACATCCTATGCTAACAGATGTACTACCTGAAAATACGGCAAAACGTTTGGTGCAGTTGTCTGGCGAACTTGGATCAACCTCAACATATGTACCGGTTAGATCTTTTCCATCCTGAGGTACATACTGATAAACATCACCGGCATTAGCCAAAGTTACCGGTATCGTACCAGCAGAGCCCGCATGTATCAGCAGTTTAGTATTGGACTCAGATGCCACAAGTGTTAAAAGATTTCTGCTATTGTTTCCCTCTGCAACGGTCTGCATATAATTCATTGAAAAATACTTCTGTCCTAACGATTCCTGAGGGAGAATCAGGGAGGCGGCAGAACGTAAACCTGCAAAAATATGAGCATACACCGCGACTTTCGGATAACCAGGGACAACTTCTATGTGAATACCTCTGCCAACCAGATTTTTATTCCTTTCGTCAAATTCAATATAAGCCTGATTTCTGGGAATGTTAAACGGAGTAACACCATTCGCACTGATATCAAAAGTTCTGTCGTATGTACCGCACCTTACCCTGACCTTTGAATTAATTTTACTCGTTACATAGACTGTGATATTCGCATATTGTGGCCCGTCTCTTTCGATTGAAGGATCATGACTTGGAAAAACTGCCCAAAAATCAGTGCCCTCATTAGATATATTCTGGGCACTCGCATTGTAAATTAATGGGAAAAAAATCAGCAGAAAAAAAACTACCCCCCACCGTTTCATCATAAAAAAATTTTATCCCATAACTAAGATAAGAGATTTTGTCTTAATAAGAACTCCAACTGCTTATTTGCTAATAATAACTGTTCTGTAAGTTCCCTATTCTCTTTTCTCAGTGCATAAATCTCATATGCTTTCTCTATGTTGATACGAAGATCTTCATCCATCCATGGTTTTTGAATGTATTTATATACCTGACCTTTATTGATGGCGTCGATTACGGCATTGATATCTGCGTATCCTGTAAGCAGAATTCTGATAGGATCCGGAAAATCAGGAATTACCGATTCAAGAAATTCAATTCCGGTCATAACAGGCATCCTTTGATCAGTTATGATCACCTGAATGTTTTCTGATTCCAGAATCTTTCTGCCTTCGGCAGCAGACTCCGCAGTAAACACATTAAACAATCTCCTAAATCCTGCTTTAAAAGAGTTCAAATTATGAACTTCATCGTCTACATATAATACACTTATAACTGCGTCTGAAGGCATTTTGTCAAATATTTTTATAAATATATTATTTTTAAAAATCTTAGAAAACTATTTCCTATTTATATTTAATTCTGTCGTACCAACGTCAAAATAACATATAAAACCACACGGGCTCGATCACTGATAAACCTTTAGAATTAAAGTTAAAATAAAGTCAGTTTAATCCTTCATTATAAATCGAAAAAACTATAATTTAGTTGATATTTAGCGCTAGCTAAAGCTACATTTATTAGATTTAAAGGGACAATTTCATATTACGACAAATGCATTTAGGTAAAGATTTAAAAAAATCGATAAACGCGCTAATTTCATCAACGGCAGCATCCAGAGACTTATGCAGACCTGAGTTTTACAGAATTAATAACACAGGTGAAAGAGCAGCTCTGGCCGCTTTAATTGCAGAAAAACCGAATCTTCAGGTCTTTGATACCATTCAAAATCAGCTGCAGGATCTTGTTAAAGGATTAAATCCGAAAGTCATTTTTAACGACATTACAATTGATGAGGCTATAAAAAAATACCTTAACGGAGCAGATCTTGTAGAATATGGGGTTTGGGTGTATTATCCCTGGGCAGAAAAATTAGTCCATATGCTGGATGAACAAGAATTTATTGAGGTTCGTACCGGCAGGAACAAACATAAAATAACACAGCAAGAACAAGATCAGCTCATTCAAAAAAAAATAGGTGTAATTGGACTTTCAGTTGGTCAGTCTGTATCTTTAACGCTAGCGATAGAAAGAGGTTGCGGAGAATTACGTATAGCAGACTTTGATTTGCTTGACCTGACAAATTTAAACCGTATCCGTGCAGGCGTTAGTAATGTCGATTTAAAAAAGACAGTTATTGTAGCAAGGGAAATTGCAGAAATAGATCCTTTTTTGAAAGTAAGCTGCTTCCATGAGGGTATTACCGAAGAAAACATTGATGCCTTTTTAACGGACAATGGCAAACTAGATCTTCTTATTGATGAGTGCGACGGTATAAACATAAAAATTCTTTGTCGCCTTAAAGCGAGAGAATACCAAATACCTGTATTGATGGAAGCCAGCGACAGGGGTACTATAGATATTGAACGCTTTGACCTTGAGCCTGCACGTCCGATACTTCATGGTTACATTGAACATCTGGATGTTTCCAAAGTTAAATTTCTTAAAACAAATGAAGAAAAAGTACCTTACATCTTACCAATTGCAGGCGTAGAAACATTATCAACCCGAATGAAGGCATCTATGATGGAGATTGAGCAAACCATCACTTCCTGGCCACAATTGGCCAGTGCAGTTGCTTACGGAGGCGGCATAACAGCAGACCTGTCCAGAAGAATTTTACTAAAGCAACTAAGTATATCGGGAAGATTTTTTGTTGATATTGAAGAAATCATCTCAGATCCCAAAACGGGGGATAAGGACCAAATCGTATCTTTTTCAGACGAGAAAATAACTTTTGAGACCATTGAGATATTAGCTGAGAAAATAAAAATCAATTCAATACCAAATCGCGTTTCCCTTAAAGGGAATGAGCTGAATGATATTATGATCACCGCACAGAGGGCAGCTTCTGCAGGTAATAATCAGCCCTGGAAATGGTATCATAAAAATGATTCACTTTACCTGTTTCATGATGCAGAACGTTCTTCATCATTTGCTAATCAGAACAACATTGTTGCTTACCTGGCATTTGGTCTTGCTCTTGAAAGTATCCGGTTAAAGGCTGAATCACTTGGGTTGATTGCACATGAAATGACCTTTCCTGATGAAACCATTTCCTCACTTATCGCTGTTATCCAATTCTCAAAAGCCGGCACCAATTATCAGAAAGATCTTCTTGCCGATTTTACAGGGGTGAGGCATACAAACAGAAATGTTCCCAAGATTAAAAAATCTATCGAAAGTGATCAACTCCTGGAAATAAAGAAAGAAACCGAATCAATTAAAGGCGCTAAATTTTATTTTACAGAGGACGAGAACAGTATAAACACAATGGCTCAGGTAATGGGAGAAGCGGACAAACTACGTCTTTTTACGCCCACAGGCCACCATGAATTATTCAACATGGAGTTAAGGTGGACAAAAGAGCAAAGTAAGGAAAGTGGCGATGGGTTAGATCTGGCTTCTTTTGAACTGACCCCACTGGAAGCAATAGGCATGAGGTTAGCGAAAGACCCGGAAGTGCTGAATTTACTTAAAAACTGGAAAATGGGCTCCGGGTTGGAGCGGATGTCCAGAAAAGCAGGAAATGCTTCGTCGGCTCTCGGATTAATTACTATGCCTGGATATGATGCGGCTAATTTTATTGATGGTGGAAAAGCAATTGAAAGGGCCTGGTTAACCGCAAATAAAAATAAGATCTCCGTACACCCGATGACGGCTAGCATACTTCATTTTAATATTCTCAAATTTGGTAATGCACTGAATAATGACGAATTTTTAAAAGAAAAATTTTCCCATCTGAACAGTTTGTTTTACAAATGCTTTCCTCAAGCTGACAAAAAAGAAATACCTGTATTTCTTTTTAGATTATTTTATTCAGAAAATAGTGGCGCACCATCTGAACGCTTGCCTATGAATCAAATATTTATGTCAAATTTAAATACTTAGATGATAAGATTTAAAGCATTTAAGGCTACTGACGATGAAGCTGCGTGCCACAAATTTATAGAGGGGCATAGAAAGGTTCTGGAAATATATGGAATAACAATGATCACCTCTGCAAAACATCAGTGGATCCATCACGACAATACCTATGTCATTATCGTAGAATCCATGGAAGACAATAGGGCATTAGGTGGTGCCCGGATTCAAATAGCTGACGATGTTCTAGCCCTTCCAATACAGGAAGCTATAGGTAAGGTTGATATGAATATATATAAACAGATTGAGCAAAGAAAGCCGCTTAAAACAGGAGAACTTTGCGGACTTTGGAACTCAAGAGAAATTGCAGGGTTTGGAGTAGGAAGTATTTTTTTAATAAGAGCTGCGGTCGCTCTGGCATATGCTTTAGGTTTGAATAGTCTTTTTGCCCTATGTGCTCCGGCTACAGTTAAGGGTGTAAAGAAAACAGGCTTCGATGTTAATGTTGATTTAGGGAATAGCGGGCAGTTCTATTATCCCAAATTAGATTTGATTGCAACAGCAGTAATTATTAGTAATTTAAGGACGCTGCAAAATGCAGAACCTGAAATAAGGGAACTGGTATTTGACCTGATTGAGAATCCAGTTCAAATAAAGAGAGAAAGTGGTCCGAAAGGAGTCATTGATGTAATGTATGATTTAAAAATAACCTAGTTTTAATTGTGAAATTATTCAAAAAAACAAGTCTTTCTTTAACTTTTTTATTTGTGTTTGTATTTTCTCAAATTGGTGCGATCGCTCAAATAATCCGCATTAATGAGGACATCTATAAGCAACAAAACATCAGTAATAATATTTCTGTTTATGAAGACCCGTCTGGAAAGCTCTCATTGAATCAAGTAATTGCAAAACAGCAATTCGAGCTCATTACAGAAAAAATTGCAAACTTTGGTCTCACTTCATCTACAATCTGGCTAAAATTTCAAGTTGTTAATCCACAAAAGTATAGGGATATTTTTCTTGAAATCAAAAACCCGACCTTTGACAAAGTAGAGCTTTTTACGCCTCAACAAAATGGTCATTTCAACACCCACATATCAGGCATGATCGTCGATGTTAACAAACGTGAAGTACGTCACCAAAATCCAATATTCAGACTTTCGCCGATATCCAATGATACTACAACATATTTCCTTAGTGTAAAATCTTCAAATCCTTTAACCCTACCCGTATTTTTAGGCAGCTTTAAATCTACTTTAAGTTCCATAACATTAGTGAACAGTATATTTAGCTTGTACATAGGATTAATTATCACCATGTTCTTGTATAATATTTTTATATACTTTACAGTAAGGGACAAAAGTTATTTATTTTATGTAATATATATCCTGAGTGTAGGTTTTACCCAAATGTCTTTGCTAGGATATTCCCAGATATTTTTGTGGGGTAATAACCTTTGGCTGAATATACAAGGCATTGTAGTATCTATAGTTCTGGTTGGGATAACATCCGTACTTTTCGCAGCAGAGTTTCTTCACGTCAAGCATTATTCAAAAAAGGTAAACTACTATTTGAATATACTTATAATGTTATACAGCATCGGGCTATTAATTAGTTTGCTCGGTTATCCACTGCAGGCTCAGATGATACTGCAAATTTTAACAATAATTGTTTCTATTTCTCTTATTACAACTGGTATAGTAATTTATCGTAAAAATTACCGTCCAGCATTATATTTTGTGATATCGTGGTCTTGTTTTCTGCTCGGAGTTATTATATTTATCTTAAAGGATATAGGTGTACTTACTTCATCCTTTTTTACTAATAACTCCATTCTTATTGGCTCCGGTCTTGAAGCAGTGTTACTTTCATTCGCACTGGCCGATAAGATCAATATCTTTAAAAAGGAAAAAGAAGAATCGCAGGCAGAAGCATTGAGGGTGTTAACTGAGAATGAAAAACTTGTACGAGAGCAAAATATGTTATTGGAAATAAAAGTAAAGGAGCGGACAGTAGCATTGGAAAACACCAACCAATCACTAAATGTAGCTTTGGTTAATTTAAAAGAGACCCAGTCACAATTGGTAGATGCAGAAAAAATGGCAGGTTTGGGTCAGCTTACAGCAGGGATTGCACATGAAATCAATAATCCGATTAACTTTGTCACATCTAATATTAAGCCACTGCAACTCGACATTAATGATTTAGACGAAGTGATTAGCCGTTATGAGAAGCTTAATTTTAATGAAGATATAAAACCGCAGCTCGAAAAGATCGATTCTTTTAAAAGGCAGATTGATCTCCCTTTTGTCAGAGATGAGATTAAATCATTACTTTCCGGAATTGGCGAAGGCGCAAAGAGAACTGCAGAAATCATAAGGAGTCTGAAGAATTTTAGCCGGCTTGATGAAAATGACACCAAACCTGTAAACATAGCAGAAGGTCTTGACAGTACGCTAATACTTATTCGAAGTACATTCCCACCCAATTTAAAGATCATCAAGGATTACAGTCCCATTCCGGATGTAGAATGTTTACCCGGTAAAATAAATCAGGTATTTATGAATCTGATAACTAATGCTATTCAGGCGATCAAAGTCAAAGAACACCAGAACGAAGAAGAACAAATTATTCTAAAGATCTGGCAGGAAGATAATTTAGCCAAAATAAGTATAAAAGATTCTGGAACCGGAATGTCTGAGGCGATAAAACAAAAGATATTTGAACCGTTTTTTACTACAAAAGATGTTGGAGAAGGTACAGGACTTGGGTTATCAATTGCGTTCAGAATTATCGAAAATCATCATGGTAGCATAGATGTTGTCACAAAAGTGAATGAAGGTACAGATTTTATTATTAACTTGCCTATAAACTAATACTTTCATATGTCAACAATCCGGGTTCTGTACATAGATGACGAGGAAAACAACTTAACTGCATTTAAAGCAGGATTTAGGCGGCAATATGAAATATATACTGCCATCTCAGCGGCTGAAGGTTTAAAAATCTTGCAGAATGTTTCTCTACATGTAATCATAGCCGATCAAAAGATGCCACAAACAACTGGTGTAGAGTTTTTTAAAAGCATCTCCACGACTTTTCCTGATCCGGTCAGGATACTATTAACAGGCTATACAGACATAGAAGCTCTCGCTGACGCCATCAATCACGGTGACATTTACAGATATATTACTAAACCCTGGAATGACCTCGAGTTACATAATTCAATAAAGAACGCCTACGATGCTTACAAAGCGAAAATAGACCTGAGGGAAAAAATAGCTGAGCTCGAAAAAACAAATGATGAATTGAACAGGTTTATATATAGCATTTCACACGAACTCCGAGCTCCTCTTGTTTCTACTATGGGTATAGTTAATGTGGTAAAAATGGAGGGCCTATATGATTCCTGTGGCGAATATTGGAGTCTAATCGAAACTTGTGCAACCAAGCTGGATTATTATGTACAAAAAACCCTCCAATATTATAAAAATAATAAAACGACATCCGATATTACCCCAGTAGTATTTAAAACACTAATTCCTGACCTTATCGATTTATACTCCTACACGGATAAGGATACTCACTTTTTTGTAGACATCAAACAGGACTATGATTTTTATGGCGACGTATTTAGAATAGAAGTAATACTTGGCAACCTGATTTCAAATGCCATCAAATATCAGAAGGAAGACGAAAAGGAAAAAAAAGTCAATATTATGGTGCAGGTCAATAAAGAAACTGCAGAAATTGTGATCAGTGATAATGGTATGGGAATTTTAAATGAACATCTTGAGAAGATATTTACTCAGTTTTTTAAAATTAAAACCAACCATGGAACTGGATTGGGTTTGTTTATAGTTAAAGAAGCATTAAATAAGATTAATGGTAGGATATCTGTAAACTCTGATCTTAAGGATGGTACAACATTTAAAATTATAATCCCAAATGTCAAACAAGTATAAAAAGGTAATGCTGATTGATGACAATGAAGTTGATTTAAAAATCAATTCGAAGATCATCAATATTTCCAAGCTATTTGATGAGATTATTATCTGTCATTCAGGAGATGAGGCGCTGACTTATCTAAACAAACATATAGATGATGAACAAAACTTGCCTGATTTTATATTGTTGGATATACAAATGCCGGAAATGGATGGCTTTGAGTTTCTTGAAATCTTTAAAAAATTCCCAGATAGGCTAAAAGAAAAATGTCTTATTACTATACTCTCTTCGACCCTGGATTTTGGAGACATTAAAAAAGCGGAAGCCAATCCTTATGTCATCAAGCTGTTGAAAAAGCCGTTATTCCCTAAAGAACTTGAAGAAGTTTTAAATAAATTTATTAAATAATAAACAGTGTTTCGATAATTCGATTGAGAGTCCAGTTGAATTATACGCTCAACTGACCTTCGATCGAATCGTCCAGTGTTTTACCTATCGCTGCTCCTATTAACATCTTCGCTCCGGCAATCATATTACCGTGTTTGTTGTCCCAATAATATCCCGTCGATGGCACTACCTTCAGCAAGGAAATGCGCGGATCATTTTCACCTTCTGTAAACCATGTTTTGAGAAAGGGACTCCATAGCTCCTTGATCTTTGCCTTATCATCATGGATGGTAGCCTGAGCAGTCAGGTATAGGAAATCAGAATGTTTCGAACCTTGAAAATATAATTTTACTCTTGAATCTAAAGCAATCTCTGCGTTGGTATGGCTGTCATTCGCAGTTATGATCCAAAGATTACCTGACTCATCTACCTGCTGAATACTCATCGGCCTTACTCCCTTTGACGGACCCGTTGCAGCTTCTGTACAAAGAAAACAAGTGTCTGAATCTGCTATCATCTTCTTAATCCTATCCAAAGCCTCATCGTTATTTAGATTCTCTTTTGTCTCTTCCGGTTGATTTTTATTGATACTATTCATAATGATGTAGTTTATCTGAAATTAAGTTCTCAATAAACCAATTAACCGGTGCATTAGTTTTAGACATTTTAAATTATCCCCAAAAGTGGATAACTCTAATGAAGTGGATAAATACTATAAACTTCTAAGCATCAGCAATGTTTAATAATTAATCTAATACCACGAGCTATGAAAAAGTGTATTTATGTCGTAGAAGATAACGCAGCAATCAGAGATATTATTGAATTTATGCTGACAGAAGAAGAATATCAGGTAGTAATGTCTGCTACGGTTAAAGAATTCTGGAAGCAAATGCAACAGCAAACTCCTGACATGGTTGTACTGGATTTAATGCTGCCAGATGGTAACGGCATAGAGATCTGCAATGAACTGAAAGGCAGGGCAAAGACTCATAACATTCCGGTAATGGTAATGTCTGCAAACAATTACATCAATAAGGTCAAGTCAAAATGTACAGCAGATGAATTTATCAATAAGCCATTTGATCTGAATGACTTTACAAATCGCATAGAGCACTATATACCAGCGAAAATTCAGAATAAAAGCTAAACTCACAACGAACAGTTATTATGCTGGCCCATTCTTGCCATGCCCGTCTTCATAATTACAGATAGCTCTTCTTTAAGGTGGGTCGGCTGAATAATCTCCCCGACGTCAATAAATCTTAAAAACCACCTTACGAACGATGTGGGATGAGATTTACAATTAAAATACATCAATACGTTCTCCCCTGTTATAACTTCGTTGACGTAACCAAAATTATCCCGTTCGAATGATAAAAAATGGGCATATTTTCTCTCTACATTAATTGTAATTTCCGTAGAGTAACGGGAATGATAGTGATCATTTAATTCATTTACTGAGGGATGGTCTTTCTCAAAATATTTTTCCAGGACATGCAATTTTTTTATTCTATCCAGTCTGAAATTTCTATAATCGCATCTGAAATGGCAGTAGGCTAAAAGATACCAATTGCCATTCTCACTAAAAACGCCAATTGGCTCAACTGTTCTTAGATTTGGTTTCTCACCCTGTGCATTTTTATATAAGATCTGTGCCAACTTCTTGTTTACAGAGCTTTTGAGCAAAGTGTCCATAATATTGGGAACATAGTCTTTTGCGTCAAATTTCTCCTTAATGATGAGCTTATCCTGAAGATGCATAATTTCATGTTTCTGATGACTATGAAATGAACTCTTGATCTTAGTAAGAACTTGTTCGAAATTTCTTCGGACGGATTCAGTTTCATGGCTGTGCATAATTTTTTCTGCGATCATCACACTCAATACTTCCCCTTCGGTAAATCTGGCTGGAAGAAGCCTGAAACCATCAACTATTGAATAACCCGCTCCCGGGCTATGAACCATTGGAATTCCTAAACGCTCAAGCATACTAAGATCCCTTGTATATCGTTCTCTTGGTTACTTGAAATTTCTCCATCAATTCTTCGATCGGTAAGACAGACCTCGATTGAAGCAGAAAAAATATATGAACTATCCTCTCAAATTTCTTTATGTTTTCCATCTGCTGTGATTATGGATTCATATCACATTTAAGCCACTATCGGGATTTAGGTTTGGATAAATAAATAAATAAATAATACTTAAATCAAAAACGATGGAAAAAAGATTAATTGACCCGTGGAAATGGGGTAAGTACACGAATTCAGCTCAGGCGGTTGAGGTTAAAAATGTGGAGAGTACACTTTATTGTTCGGGGCAAGCAGCAATAGATGTGAATGGACAGCCTAGTGCAGCAGATATGAGAACTCAATTCATACTTACTATTAATAACCTGGAAGAACTTATCCAAAGTGCCGGGTATGATTGCGCGGGTATTGTTCGTTTGAATATTTACATCACTTCTGTATAAGATTTTTTTAGTACTTGCACAGATGTATATAAAGGATTTCTGCAGAAGTACGGCATAAAACAAACTACAACTTTACTGGAAGTTAATGGTCTGTTCGCAACCCTGACAGTCGAACTGGAAGCTACTGTTGTAAGGTAGCAAAATGGAATTCAATTTACCGACGGTGAAGGAGTTTCTAAAACAATGTAAGACAAAAAAGCCGCTTTTCTTTGCAGAAAGCGGCTTTTTAAACAGTGGGCCCAGCTGGGCTCGAACCAGCGACCAAAAGATTATGAGTCTTCTACTCTAACCAACTGAGCTATAGGCCCGAAAATCTTTTAGATTTTGCGAGTGCAATGTTACATATTTGTATTCAATTATGGAAACAGTTTTAGCACAAAAAATAAAAAACATCATTTTCGATTATGGCAATGTTATCTTCGAAATTGACTTCTCCAGAGCTCAAAATGCTCTTTCACAACTAGGTATCCCAAATATTCAGGAATTTTTTGCACACAAGGCACACAGCGAAATTTTTAACGACTTTGAAACTGCGGCTATTACCCCGGCAGAATTCAGAACCGGTATCCGCCTTGCGGCAAGCAATAACAACCTGACAGATCATCAAATCGACGATGCCTGGAACAGCCTGTTAATAGGTGTTCCCTCCCCTGACATACACGAAACCTTGTTAAAAGTTAAGGAAAAGTATAGAACCTTTCTGCTGAGCAACAACAATCAGATTCATTATGATTGGATAGTAGACTATCTGATGAGAGAATTCCAAGTTCCGGATAACAATCACTTGTTTGAAAAAGCTTATTATTCACAACAAATGTTCCTGCGGAAACCAAATGTAGAAATATTCGAAAAAGTAATAAAGGACAACAACCTTATTCCTGAAGAAACATTATTTATAGATGATAGTCCCCAACACATTGCCGGTGCTAAACTGGCAGGATTAAATACCCTGCTTATGGATCGCAAGCCCAATGATCTGAAACAGTTTTTAATAGAAAATCACCTCTTGTAGGCCCCTTGTCACTTAATAGTTTTTAGCTATGATCTCATAGAGAAAAGCAGTTTGAAAGTCGTTGTTATCTATTGTATATTTAAGTTATAAGCATCCTTTCACTTACAAAAAAATATTAAAAATGGAAAACGATTCTAACGACATCAGCAAGTGCCCGTTTCACAATGGCAGTATGAAGCAAAATGTTGGCGGTGGCGGTACCAGAAACCGCGACTGGTGGCCCAACCAGCTAAAATTAAGTATCCTGCGTCAACACTCTTCGTTGTCAAACCCTATGGATGAAGATTTCAAGTACGCTGAAGCTTTTAAAAGCCTGGACCTTGAAAGCTTAAAAAAAGACCTGCATGCACTCATGACTGACTCACAGGATTGGTGGCCGGCAGACTTTGGTCATTACGGTCCTCTGTTCATCCGTATGGCGTGGCATAGCGCAGGAACATATCGTGTCGGTGACGGCCGTGGCGGTGCTGGAGCAGGACAACAACGGTTTGCTCCGCTAAACAGCTGGCCCGATAACGTCAGTCTGGATAAAGCCCGCAGGTTGCTCTGGCCTGTTAAACAAAAATATGGCAACAAAATTTCATGGGCAGATCTAATGATCCTGACCGGCAATATTGCATTGGAATCGATGGGTTTTAAAACATTTGGTTTTGCCGGCGGACGTCCGGACGTATGGGAACCGGATGAGGATGTGTATTGGGGTACCGAACGCACGTGGCTTGGTGGTGATCTGCGTTATGCTCATGGATCCGAGGGGGTGAAAGAGAATCACGGGGTATTGGTATCAGATGATGATGCTGATGGTGACATCCACTCGCGAAGGCTGGAGAAGCCACTTGCTGCAGTACAAATGGGCCTCATTTACGTAAATCCCGAGGGACCTGACGGTAATCCTGATCCTGTCGCCTCTGCTAAAGACATTCGTGATACTTTTGGCCGTATGGCAATGAACGATGAAGAAACGGTTGCACTGATTGCAGGCGGTCATAGTTTCGGCAAGACTCATGGTGCGGCTCCCGCTACCCATGTAGGCAAAGAGCCGGAAGCTGTTGACCTGGAATTGCAGGGTCTGGGATGGAGTAACAGCTACAAATCCGGGAAAGGTGCAGACACGATTACAAGCGGGCTCGAAGTAATCTGGACGAAAACACCAACCCAATGGAGTAATAATTTCTTCGAAAACCTATTTGGGTTTGAATGGCAGCTTACCAAAAGTCCGGCCGGCGCACACCAGTGGGTGGCAAAAGATGCAGGAGGCATTATTCCTGATGCATTTGACGGATCAAAAAAACATGCACCTACGATGCTGACCACCGATCTGGCCTTAAGGTTTGATCCGGCCTACGAAAAAATATCCAGACATTTTCTGGAAAATCCTGAAGCGTTTGCTAATGCTTTTTCGCGGGCCTGGTTTAAATTGACACACCGTGATCTGGGACCTCGTGCACGTTACCTGGGTGCTGATATACCCCAAGAAGAACTGCTTTGGCAAGATCCTATTCCTGCAGTTGACCATAAACTGATAGACGAAAAAGATATTACAGCTTTGAAAACAAAAGTATTGGAGTCAGGATTGAACGTATCAGAACTCGTTTCCACAGCATGGGCTTCAGCTTCCACCTTTCGGGGGTCAGATAAACGAGGTGGTGCCAATGGTGCCCGGATCCGTCTGGCCCCGCAAAAATACTGGCAGGTGAATAATCCAGGCCAGTTACAAAAGGTACTTGATACGTTAGAAGGGATTCAGAGAGATTTTAACGGGCTGCAGTCGGGCGGCAAAAAAGTCTCTTTAGCAGATCTGATTGTACTGGCCGGGTGTGCTGCTGTTGAAAAAGCTGCTAAGGATGCAGGACATGCAAGCACAGTTCCTTTTGTACCTGGTCGTATGGATGCTTCTCAGGAAAAAACTGATGTGGAATCAGTAGGTTATCTGGAACCCATTGCTGATGGTTTCCGCAATTACCGAAAATCAAAAATTCCCGTTTCTACTGAAGAATTGCTGATAGACAAAGCCCAATTGCTTACACTCACAGGCCCTGAATTAACAGTATTAGTAGGCGGAATGCGTGTATTGAACACAAATTTTGACGGTTCAGAACATGGTGTTTTCACGTCACGTGCCGGCCAGCTTACGAACGACTTTTTTGTAAACCTGCTCGACATGCGCACCGCATGGAAAGCGGTATCTCAGAACAGGGAAATCTATGAAGGCACTGATCGCTCTACCGGCCAAATAAAATGGACAGCCACCCGGGCAGATCTCGTGTTCGGTTCCAACTCAGAACTAAGGGCTATTGCCGAAGTGTATGGGAGCACAGATGCTCAGGGAAAGTTTGTAAAAGACTTTGTATCAGCCTGGAATAAAGTAATGAATCTTGACCGTTTTGATCTGGATTGAATGATGTAGCTGAAACGCAGAAGGCTTAAAGCTTTCTGCGTTTTTTCTCTTTAATGATAAGTCCGAGTTCGCGACTCGTTTGTCCGGCAATAGAAGTATTTTCCTGTGCCCTTCTGAAAAGATAAGGCATTACAGCTTTTACAGGCCCGTAAGGAACATACTTTGCCACATTGTAACCCGCATCAGATAGATTGAAGCTGAGGTTATCACTCATTCCAAGCAATTGTGCGAAATAAACATGCGGATGATCGTGTTTTATACCACGATCATCCAGCAATTGCGCCAGTAACCGGCAGCTCTGTTCGTTATGCGTACCGCATACAAAAGCTATGCGTTCAATATGGTCAACCGAATATTTTAATGAGTCATCATAATCGCGGTCTGAAGCATCCTTGCCAGATTGTATCGGTGACGGGTAGCCCATTTCAGCCGCTCTTTTACGTTCCTTTTCCATGTAAGCTCCTCTTACCATCTTTACTCCAAGAATAAACCCTTCGTTCTCGGCGGTTAGATGATCTGTTTTGAGACTATCGAGCTTATCATGCCGGTACATTTGATAGGTATTATATACAATGATAGACTTTCTGTTAAACAAGCGCATCATATTTAAGGCCATCCCATCAATAGTATCCTGAATCCAGCTTTCTTCAGCATCGATCATTACCGGAACATTTCGCTCAAAGGCAGTTCTGCAGATTTTTTCACATCGCTTCGCTACCTTTTCAAATTCAGCCGTTTCGATACTTGTCAGTTCCTGTTTTAAATTCAATTTTTCCAATAATCCAAATCTGCCTATACCAGTTACCTTAAATACAGTAATCGGTATCCGCGTATCACCTGCCCCCCTTTCAATGGTCCTGATGATCTCTTCACAAGTAAAATCAAATACAGCTTCCTCTTCCTCACCTTCCACAGAATAGTCCAGAATTGTACCAACTTTACCAGAATGAAGCTGCTGAATAGTCTGTTCACATTCAGCAATCGTTTCACCCCCGCAAAAATGTTTAAAGATTGTAGCCTTAATGATTCCCTTTACAGGCAAACCTATACTCAAAAAGAAATTGGCAACCGGAGGTCCCACTTTAGTTAGAAAATTACTGCTAATCATCTTAAAAAGCCAATAAGCACTATTAAGTTCAGCATTAGTTTTGTTGCGGAATGCAACCTCTGTATCATCAAAATTCAATGATTTCTTATTGGATAATCCCATTTATGAATGTCAGTTAGTCAATTCGTTGACAAAAATATGAATTCCAATGCTAGGAGTGGTAAAACACTTTATAAATAATTGTAAGTTTGCGATAGCATGATACAATTTAAACTTGAGGGTGAATTCATTCCCCTGATCCAGTTGCTCAAAGCAACTGCCCTGGTACAAAGCGGTGGAGAAGCTCAAACCGTTGTAGAAGACGGGCTGGTTAAATATAATGGAAAAACAGATTACCGTAAGCGCCTAAAAGTACGTGTAGGTGATGTCATCGATTTTATGGGTCAAAAAATAACTGTAATTTAATGAACAAACTAAATAGCGCAGGTCACAGCATTCATTTCGAGTCGCAACTTGCACCTTTATCTGAAATAATAAATTCAGGGAAGTACAGCAAAGTTTTTGTATTCGCAGACTCTACTACCGCAGAGCTTTGTCTTCCCTTATTCCAGCAGATGCTTGACGATTATACAGGATTTGATTTAATAGAAACAGACCCCGGAGAAGAAAACAAAAACATAGATTTTTGTATCGGTATCTGGAAAACATTACTTGATTTTGAAGCTGACAGAAAATGTCTAATGATCAATCTCGGGGGCGGTGTAATTACAGACATGGGTGGTTTTGTTGCCTCCACATACAAACGCGGAATCGATTTTATTAATATACCAACCACACTTCTTTCTCAGGTAGACGCTTCCGTCGGTGGAAAAACTGGTATCGATATAGATAATGTCAAAAATATGGTTGGCACTTTTACTCTGCCTCAATCCGTATTCATTGAAACCGCATTTTTAAAAAGTCTTCCTAAACGCGAATTACTATCAGGATTTGCAGAAATGATCAAGCACGGTCTGATTGTAGACAAGGCTTATTATGAGCTCCTGAAAAAAACTGACTATGAAGAAATTACAGCTGATGCTATTTATCGCTCAGTAGAAATTAAAAATGAGGTAGTAACTGAAGATCCGTATGAAAAAGGTCTTCGCAAGATATTAAATTATGGGCACACCATAGGACACGCAGTAGAAACCTATTCTCTAATTAATGACGAAAGGCCGCTTACACATGGTGAAGCCATTGCTATAGGAATGATTTGTGAAGGCTATCTTTCCGCAAAAAACAATACACTCGATCAGGAAGAACTAAAAGACATCAGCACATACATTCTGGAGCTTTACCCTGAATATCATATCAAAAATGAAAGTTTTGAACAACTACTGGAGCTTATGCAAAGTGACAAGAAGAATGAGAACGGACAGATTATGTTTTCCCTCCTCAGTAAAATAGGTTCGTGTGATTTCAATTGCCGGGTTTCAAAAAACGATATTTTAGAGAGCCTGGAGTACTATAATGGATTACCAAAATAAATATAATAGCTAAAGTTCTGTTTCTCAATTCTGAATTCGACAAACCATAAATAATTTTTTTAAAATAATCATTGACAAATTAAATTTTGTTAGTACATTTGGCGAAACAAAAAAGAAATAATGCAAAATATCACTACATATTGGTTTGGTTACTTTTACTACTTTAGTAAGAGCAGGGACTAATATGCAATAATATCAAACAAGATAAATGTATACGAAAAGTCCCGGCCCAACGCCGGGACTTTTTTGTTAACAGCCAATAACTCAACAAAGAAGAAGTAAAACTAAAATGAAAAAAGCGACAAGAGTAGCAATTCAGGGGATCAAAGCGTCTTTTCACGAAGAAGCTGCATTCAAATTCTTCGGAAAAGATATCCAAACAGTCGAATGTAACTCATTCAAACATACCTGTGAGGTGTTGGAAAACAAGCAAGCAGATTTTGTTATTATGGCTATTGAAAATTCAATAGCAGGAAGTCTTTTACCAAACTATACTTTGATCAGAGAATATGGCTTTGCGGTGGTTGGAGAGGTTTACCTTCCCATTCAACTGCACCTGATGGCTTTACCTGGAGTAAAATTCGAAGACATTAAATTTGCTACCTCCCATCCTATCGCTCTTCGTCAATGTGTTGACTTTTTCTATGATTTCCCTCACATTCAGGTTATAGAAGGAAGTGATACCGCAGCCTGCGCAAAAAGAATCAAGGAGGAACAGCTTACAGATACTGTGGCTATAGCCAATGCACTCGCGGCTGAACTTTATGGTTTGAACATTATTGAACGCAGAATAGAATCCAATAAGAAGAACTTTACCCGTTTCCTGATCCTGAAAGATGATAAATCTGAAGAAGTAAAAGACATCAACAAAGCGTCTATTTGCTTCCAGATCAGCAACCATGTTGGTGCACTATCTAAAATATTAAACATCTTTGCGGAACAACAGGTAAACCTGACTAAAATCCAAAGCATGCCTGTCCTTGGCAAGCGGAATGATTATTACTTCTATGTAGATATGGAATGGAAGAACACGGAAGCTTACGACAAAGCAATCAGGCAAGCTCTAAAATACACTGTAAATTTTAACATTATGGGTGAATATCAAAAAAACGATAAAGTCTAATCACCAGATATTAACCCAAACAAAATATTAACACATCATCAAACCCCAAAAAATGAAATTACAATTAAACATTCAGCCATTAAACACATGGCTAAACATCAAGAATGAACCTTTGATCATCTCAGGTCCATGTAGTGCAGAAACAGAAGAACAACTTTTAACTACTGCGCATTTATTAGCAGCGACAGGTAAAGTATCTGTACTTAGAGCTGGAATCTGGAAACCACGTACCCGTCCGGGAGAATTTGAAGGAATCGGAAGTATTGGTCTGGAATGGTTGAAGAGAGCAAAAGCTGAAACTGGACTTCCAACTGCTGTAGAAGTTGCTAATGCAAAACACGTAGAAGAAGCCCTTGCTGCAGGAGTAGACATTCTATGGATCGGTGCACGCTCAACAGTTAACCCTTTCACAGTTCAGGAAATTGCCGATGCTTTGCAAGGTGTTGACATCCCTGTATTGGTTAAAAACCCTGTTAACCCTGATCTTCAACTATGGGCCGGTGCACTGGAACGCATCAACCGTGCTGGGATCACTAAACTGGGTGCGATCCACCGTGGCTTCTCTTCTTTCGAGAAAAGCTCTTTCCGTAATGAACCTATGTGGGAGCTTGCCATTCAATTAAAAACATTGTTACCTGATCTGCCAATCATTAATGATCCAAGCCATATTTGCGGTAACAGAGAATTGATCCCATATATAGCTCAAAAAGCTTTAGATCTGGATATGCAGGGATTAATGATTGAATCGCATGTCGATCCTTCTGTAGCATGGACAGATGCTAAGCAACAGGTTACTCCTGCCGCTCTGGCAGAACTGGCAGAGCGCTTAACTGTTCGCGAACCTGAATCTAAAAATGAGGCTTTTACAGATCAGCTTGCAGAATTACGTAAACAAATCGATAAAATAGACGATTTGTTATTGCAGAAATTAGGTGAGCGCATGGCTATTGTAGGTAAAATTGGTGAATTCAAACGTGATAATCAGGTTACTATTTTACAGGTTAACCGCTGGGATGCCATTATCAAAAAAGGAATTGCATTCGCAAAAGCTTTAAAGCTTGATGTGAATTTCACAGAGAAGTTCCTTGAACTGGTACATGGTGAATCTATCCGCAAACAAACTGAAATTATGAACGCAGGCAAAGCTGAACAAGGAATTGCAGCAGAAGCACATACAGAAGTTAAGTCCTAAAAATGAGTAAGAATGCACTTGTTTCTTTTAAAGGTAACAAACAAATCACTACAGAAATCACACTTACCGGTTCAAAAAGCGAGTGTAACAGGGCATTAATTATCAGCTCACTTAGTAAGGGGTTGGTAAAAGTTGATAATATGTCCAATGCGGCCGATACTGTTACGTTAAATGGCATTCTAAATAATATTTCGCAAGATAACCCACATCGGCAAACTGTTGATGTGGGACCTGCGGGTACTGCCATGCGCTTCTTAACAGCATACCTATCCGCTCAGACCGGGAGTTTTTTGCTTACAGGTACAGAAAGGATGAAGCAAAGACCTATTGGTATCCTTGCCGAGGCTCTTAAAGCAATTGGTGCTAATTTAGCTTATGCCGAACAAGAAGGATTTCCTCCATTATTAATTGAGGGGCCTTTACAGCAGACCAAAGACACTGTAAAGATCAAAGGTGATATCAGCAGTCAGTATATTTCAGCTTTATTAATGATAGCTCCAACTCTTGAAAAAGGTTTAACTTTAGAGATTGAGGGGGAGTTAACTTCAATCCCTTACGTAAAGATGACTTTGGATATGCTGGAAGAAGCAGGAATTTCACACAGCTGGATTGGCAACAACATCACCATTAAGCAACAAACTTTCAAAACCGCTACACTTGCAGTAGAACCTGACTGGAGTGCTGCATCTTATTGGTATAGCATTGCAGCTCTTGTTGAACAGGCGAACATTGAGCTGCCCTATCTTAAAGGCAAAAGCCTTCAGGGAGACAGCCGAATCCGCGAGATTATGCTTTCTTTTGGTATAAGCACTGAAAAAACTACCAAAGGCATCAGGATCAGTTCGGCAGATAAGAATTTTAATACTGAAATCCTTAACCTTAAAGACTGTCCCGATCTGGCACAGACGATAATTGTTTGCGCTGCCGCATTAAAGAAAAATCTTGCGTTTACAGGTTTAGAAACTCTAAAGATCAAAGAAACTGACCGCATCCTTGCTTTACAAAATGAGCTGGCCAAGATCGGAGTTATACTAACAGAGGATAATCTGATCTATACTTTAAACTGCGATGGACTTAACTTTCCTGAACAGGTAAGCTTCAAAACCTACGAAGATCATCGGATGGCAATGGCTTTTGCTCCGTTAAGTCTTATGATCAATGAGGTTATTCTTGAAGAAATGGATGTAGTAGAAAAATCTTATCCTGATTTTTGGAGAGATTTGCAAAAAGCAGGTTTTACAGTCAAGGAAATTTAATCAGATCACAAACACAATCTAAAAATGGCAGGTAACACATTCGGACATATATTTCGCATTACCACCTTTGGCGAATCTCATGGAGTAGCCATCGGAGTAATTTTAGACGGCTGCCCTGCAGGTCTCTCTATAGACCTTGATTTTATTCAATCAGAATTAGATAAGCGCAGACCGGGGCAATCCAAAATCACCACCCAACGCAAGGAAAGTGACACCGTACAGATCCTATCAGGAACATTTGAAGGAAAAAGTACAGGCACACCAATTGCCATGCTGATTCCAAATGAAGATCAGCGGAGTAAAGATTATAACCACAATACAGATATTTACAGGCCTTCGCATGCAGATTATACTTATGATGCCAAATATGGCATTCGTGATCATCGCGGAGGCGGACGTTCATCTGCAAGAGAAACCGCAGCAAGGGTAGCCTCCGGGGCAGTAGCAAAATTATTATTAAAACATCATGGCATAGAAATTTTTGCCCACGTATCCTCAGTGGGAAAAATACAGGCACCAAACCTCATTAGCAGTGATGTAAAAGAACTACTAACCATACGTGAGGAGAATATAGTAAGATGTGCAGATCCCGCTACGGCGCATCAAATGATCGAATTTATTGATGGCATACGCAAAGATGGGGATACAGTTGGGGGGAAGATCAGTTGTATCGTTAAAAATTGTCCTGTCGGTCTTGGTGATCCCGTATTTGATAAACTCCATGCTGACCTGGGTAAAGCCATGCTCAGTATAAATGCAGTACACGGTTTTGAGTATGGTTCTGGTTTCACAGGAAGCGAAATGAAAGGTTCAGAACATAATGATCTCTTCATTCCAACAACGGAAGGAGCACCTAAAACTTTAACCAATTTCTCTGGAGGAATACAGGGAGGCATATCAAATGGCATGGAAATCAACTTTACGGTTGCTTTTAAACCCGTCGCTACCATCATGCACAATCAACAGACAATAAATGCAGCTGGTGAAGTCTCAGAAATTAAAGGAAAAGGACGTCATGATCCATGTGTAGTACCCCGTGCAGTTGTTATAGTAGAAGCAATGACAGCATTGGTACTTGCAGATCATCTATTAAGAAATAAAACAAGCAGGATATCTTAATCCTGCTTGTTTTTAAAATATCGAAGGGTATCTTACTGCATTGTGTTCATGCATCATCTGATACACAATTTCTATCACATCATCAACAGAAGGCTTACTAAAATAATCACCATCCGTACCATAAGGAGGACGGTGTGCTTTAGCGGTTAGTGTTCTAGGTTGTCCATCAAGATGGTAATATCCATTCTGCTGTTCCAATATCTGTTGCATAATAAAAGCCGCACCACCACCAGGAACATCCTCATCTACAACCAGTAACTTATTTGTTTTAGAAAGTGATAGCGCACATAACTGCTCTGTATCAAAAGGCAACAGCGTTTGCGGATCAATAATTTCAATAGAAATGCCCATTTGTTCAAGCTCCTCAGCGGCCTCTTCCACAATCCTTAGAGTTGAACCATATGACACTACAGTCAAATCCACTCCCTGTCTGATCAGCTCAGCCTTCCCAAGCGGCACAGTAAATTCTCCTATGTTTTCAGGGAGCTTCTCCTTTAAACGGTATCCATTCAGACATTCAATCAGTAAAGCCGGCTCGTCAGACCTGAACAAAGTATTATATATTCCTGCAGCCTGCGTCATATTTCGAGGAACGCAGATATGGAGTCCCCTTAGAGAACCCAGTATCATAGATATCGGTGATCCTGAATGCCAAATCCCTTCAAGCCTGTGCCCTCTTGTCCTAATGATCAGCGGGGCTTTTTGTCCTGCCCTGGTCCTGTACGACAAACTGGCCAGATCATCGCTAAGCACATTTAATGCATAAAGCAAATAATCCAGGTATTGTATTTCAGCAATCGGCTTCAATCCACGCATAGCTAAACCAATTCCCTGACCTACAATAGTCATCTCCCTTATACCTGTATCTGTAATTCTTAAATCTCCATATTTCGCTTGCAATCCTGCAAAACCCTGATTCACATCTCCTATGGCACCAAGATCTTCGCCAAAAGCCACCAGTCTTGGATCCCGCTCGAAATTCGCATCAAAACAAGCATTTAACAGCTCGCGTCCATCTATCATTTTACTATTGTCAGTGTATTCAGCATCTACCTGCTTAACCAGGAACGGACTTTCATTACCATCCGTAAACAATTTTGAATTATATCTTTCTTCGTTTACTGCAATCTGATCGCTGTACCAGTTCAGCAATTCATCTCTTTTAGCTCCCGGATTATTCAAACTGAGGCGCAGGGCCTTCCTTGCTGTAGAAATCACTTCCTTTCTTAATGCATCAGGTGTATTCCCTAATTGTAAAGCCAGTTTTTTTATAGACACATCATTCTGTCCCATGGCATTAACCATTTCGATCACTTCATTCTTTTCAACAGTAATGCTAGCCAAAAATTCATTCCAGGCTTCTTTTTGTGTATCACGAACAAGTTTCTTCGCCGTAGTTTCCAGCTCCGTTAATTCCTCTTCAGCAACGATAGCAGATTCAATCATCCATTTGCGCATCTGAACAATACAATCATATTCCTTTTCCCAATCCAGTCTTGACTTTTCCTTGTAACGTTCGTGAGATCCGGAAGTAGAATGTCCCTGAGGTTGTGTTACCTCAGTAACATGTATCATTACCGGAACATGTTCTGATCTGCATATCTCAATTGCCCGCTGATATGTTTCACAAAGTGCAGGATAATCCCAGCCTCTTACCTTAAATATTTCATAACCTGCAGAATTTTCGTCCCTTTGCAGGCCTTTTAGTATCTCAGAAATATCCTCTTTAGTTGTCTGATATTTCGCCGGCACCGATATCCCGTAAGCATCATCCCATATAGAAATGGCCATTGGGATCTGAAGTACCCCCGCAGCATTTACCGCTTCAAAAAATACTCCCTCAGAGGTTGAAGCATTCCCAATAGTTCCAAAAGCGACCTCATCCCCATTTACAGAAAAATTCCTGAGATAACTCAGTTCCGGATTTTGTTTATACAATTTAGATGCGTAGGCCAGACCGACCAAACGCGCCATCTGACCACCTGTTGTAGAAATATCCGAAGAACAGTTTTTAATGTCAGTAAGGTCTTTCCAACTGCCGTCGTCATTCAAGGATCTGGTCGCAAAATGACAGTTCATTTGTCTTCCGGCAGATGCAGGATCTGCTTCAATACTAGGATTTGCATACAACTGAGCAAAAAACTCTTTTAGCGTACAAATTCCAGCAGCAAAAGCAAACGTTTGGTCCCTGTAATATCCAGCACGCCAGTCGCCCTTTTTAAAAGCTTTCGCCATTGCAATTTGCGGAACTTCCTTACCATCACCAAAAATACCAAATTTCGCCTTCCCAGTTAATACTTCCTTGCGGCCAATTAAGCTGGCCTGCCTGCTTTCATATGCAATCTTGTAATCATTAATTACTATGGTTTTGAAATCCTCAAAACTTAATTCTGAAGCATCGATTGGATTAGTGGTGAGTTTTATATCTGGCATCATAAGCAAATCGGTATGCGGCAAAGATACATAAAATCTAAAGTATGACTAAACTGTGAATGGTAATTTATATGTTGGAATACTTTTTGATTTATCACATAAAACATTAAATTTGTTTTAAAAACCACATAACATGAAAAAGTTAATATTGTTATTTACACTATTTTTAGGGATAAATGTTGCGGCAAATGCTCAGGCTAAACCTGCTGAATTCAAATTTGACAAGGAAACCTATGATTTTGGAATGATCCAGGCCAACAAACCAGCCGTCATTGATTTTAAATTTACCAATACAGGAGATGAGCCCTTGATCATCACAAAAGTTGAAACTTCATGCGGATGTACAGTACCTGAATACACACAAACCCCAGTAAAAAAAGGTGGATCAGGTATCATTAAGGTTACATATAATCCAACTAACACATTGCCATTTAATAAATCTATAACTATCCTTTCTAATGCTAAAACGACTACAAAAGTCCTTTACATTAAAGGAAATGTGCCTCCAACGGCTACTAAGTAGATTTAGCAGAGATATTTTTAATAAAAACCTCGTTAGTCAACGAGGTTTTTTACTTTTACCACATGCTAACTATTTCAGATAAAGGGATTCAGATGCCTGCATCTCCCATAAGAAAATTAACACCTTATGCAGACCAAGCGAAAGCAGAAGGTAAAAAAGTCTATCATCTAAACATCGGCCAGCCCGATATAAAAACCCCTGCGGGGATGATCAATGCCATTAAGAACATTGATTTTGATGTATGGGCCTATACCCCCTCTGAAGGAACACTCAGTTACAGAACCAAACTAACAGAATATTACAATAAGGTCGGATACAAGATCGCCCCAACTGATATTCTCGTTACCGTAGGTGGTTCTGAAGCATTGACCATCGCCATGCAAACTTGTATAAGTGAGGGCGATGAAGTGATTATACCTGAACCCTTTTATGCAAATTACAATGGTTTCGCCTGTATAAGTAATGTTGTAGTAAAACCAATACTATCTTATATAGAAACCGGATTTGCACTACCCCCTATTTCTGACTTTGAAAAAGTCATCACACCTAAAACAAGAGCGATCCTGATCTGCAGCCCGAATAACCCCACAGGATATTTGTACTCCAGAGAAGAAATGGAAGCATTAAAAGTCCTCTGTCTAAAATATGATCTTTTTCTGATCGCTGACGAGGCCTATAGGGAATTCTGCTATGACAACAATGAATTTATCTCACCACTTCATTTGGAAGGTCTGGATGAGCACGTAGTCATAGTGGACACCGTATCTAAACGCTACAGTGCCTGTGGAGCCAGGCTAGGCTGCATCATCACAAAAAATAAAGCTGTCATTCAATCTGCATTAAAATTTGCTCAAACCAGGTTAAGCCCGGGTATGGTAGAACAAATTGCGGGTACAGCTGCTGTTGACACCCCCGACAGCTACTTCGAAGCCGTAAACAAAGAATATACCCTTCGCCGCAATACGCTGGTAAAAAGGCTCAATGAGATAGAAGGCGTATATTGCCCGAATCCTGGAGGAGCATTCTATGTACTGGCGAAATTGCCTGTCGATGACTCTGACAAATTCTGTCAGTGGATCCTGGAAAAGTTTGACTACCGCGGCACAACTGTCATGATGGCACCAGCTACAGGATTTTATTCTACTCAGGATTCAGGAAAAAACGAAGTACGACTGGCTTATGTTCTTAATACAGAGGACTTAAACAATGCCATGGACTGCCTCGACCATGCATTAAAACAATATCCCGGCCGAACATTGGCATAATTTTAGTACTTTTGTATCTGCCTGACCTCGTGTTGAGCATATACTATGGGGCCGTTTTGGATTTGACAGGGTGGCGCTGAGTATGTTAGCATGCAGTGCGTTGTACGGAGAGCACTTTAAAGAGAACGTTCAAACTATAATTGGCGAAAATAACTACGCCTTAGCTGCCTAATTTAGAATTAGCTTAGCTTTTGTCCCTCTGACTGCTGCGATGTTAGGTTAGAATATGGGGCATCGAAATAACAACGCTGGCAATTGTAAGGTGTGATACAATTGTGAGATAAAGCATCTAAGGTGAAAGGCAAGGTCGGTTTCCAGCCCGCCATAACCCGACAACTAATTGGGAAATAAGCATGTAGAAGGCATAATTTATCACACAACTGGACAAGGGTTCGAACCCCTTCGGCTCCACAAAAAAGCGGGATCTCCATAGAGATCCCGCTTTTTTTATTCCATTTTGGTTAAATCTCTTTCAGATCTTTGGATACTATCCAGCCAATGCTGCCATTTGGCAACTCTACTTTAACCCAGCCCTCAGTCTGTTCCTTTAGCACCACCTTAATTCCTTCATGAATGACAAACAAGGTTTTAAAACTATCCTTAGGCCCACTCTTTACATTTACAGTACCGGCAAACACAATTCCACTGCTGCTGCTGTTCAGGTAGCTTATCTGTTGTCCTGCCATAAAGATCATCACCAGGACCAGGATCAAAACCACCACACCCCCGTAAAAAGCAGGTTTCTTTACAGAAACAGCAACTGCCAGCAGATAAACGATCAGTAAGGCAAAACCCAGTAACACACCAGCCACAGACAATACAGACAAAGTCTGAGCAGACGAAAACAAAATAAATGACCGCCACCACTTAGCCAGGAAAAACTCCGGAACAGCCTCAATCTTATCCCTGATCTTGAGATTGGCCAGTTGAATATTGACCCGAATATCCTCATCACCAGGTGACAGCTTATAAGCCTTCTCATAATTCCATATCGCCTGCGGAATCTCTCCAAATTTATAAAAAGCATTCCCCAGATTAAAATACACCTCCGCAGCAACATATCCCGAATCCAGCACTTCCTGATAAGACTCAGCCGCCTCTTGATACTTTGCCTTCGCATACAATGCATTCGCCTTTTCAAATGACACCTCCGCTTTAGTGTCCCCCATGGAAAACAAAGGAAAAGCCAGCAAAAACAGCAGCACAAATAAATTTCTTTCCATACCCCTATGCATGATTTTCAATGTCATTAATGATATTTTTAGCCTTCTCGAACACTTCAGTCTCTGATATTCCAGATACCGGCGCATACCGGGCCATCTCACACAGATCAATCGTATCGGTCAGTTGTTGGATCACCAGGTCACTGATGCTCCTTGCTCTCAACTGGTCACCAATATTCTCCCGGTTCAGGTCAGCAGCAGCGATGTTCAATTTATCGCTCAGATATCCATACAAGCCCCTGTAAACATCTTCATAAAAAGCATTCTTCTGACCAGCCTGCAACTGTTTAGCCGCACTGGACAAATGTTTAGCTGCAATTCTGTTGGCATTCCTTCCTTTCACCAAAACCTGATCCTTGTTGCGCTCCCTGTACCAGCCCCTGTACATCCACGCTCCGGCAAAAGCCAGAGGCCCTGCACAAAGCAAAATATAATACCATACCGAACCATAAAAACCCTCATTATCTTTACGTAAAGACAACTTACCCGTTTTAATATACCTGATATCATTACCCAAAGCCTTCACATCCTGCTGACCGGCACCATAAGCCGTCACCTCCGTACCCGGATCCCCCTTAGCCACCTTTACCGGAAAAGCACCCGTCGACAAAGTCACATACCGCTGCGTCGCCGGATTAAAATAAGAGAACTTCAGCGGGTCAATCGTATAATTACCTTCATGGCGCGGAATCAGCAAATAGCCATACTCCCTGCTGCCCGACACCCCATTCACCGCAACATTAATATTATCATTCACCTTCGGATCATACTTCTCTACATCCGCAGCAAGCTTCAGCTCAGGAGCCCTCAGTAACTTCAGATTGCCCGATCCTGCAATTTTAACCGTATAATTCAAGGCCTCGTTCGCCTTAATTGAAGACTTATCCAAAGTCGCCCCAATAGAAAAATTACCAACCGCCCCCTGGAAACCATCCGGCTTACCCACCTCAGGCAAAGGCTTCACATTTATCGTCACCGGCGCACTCTTCACCTTATACCTGATATCCTTATAAGAACCGCCCCCAAAGAACTGCTCAATAGGATCATTAGAAGGAACCGGCATCCGGACCACAAAAGTCATGGCCAGCGGATCCAGGACCAGTTTACCATACCGCTCCGGAAACACCACGATCTCCTTCAGGGTCGCCACATGGAACCTGGCACCATTATATTCCTCCACCTTCCATTCCACGTTCTGGTTATCATGTTTGATCTCCTGGCTCCAGAAACCATTAAAATCAGGCAGCTTATCCAGCGCATTGTCCACCAGGTTGATATTCGTATACAACTTATAACTCACACTGATCTGCTCCCCTTGAAACACATTCGTTTTACTCGCCACTGCCCTCAAAAACAAGCGCTTTGAAATATCTGTTGAATTTCCGCTGCTCACCGGATCATCCTGAGGAGCAGCACCCTGCTGACCCTGTTGCTGTGCAGGTGCACGTCCCTTTACCACCCTGATCTTTACCGCATTAGACTTATACGGTTTCCCTCCGATCACCATCGTCGCCGGAGCAATCGTATACTCCCCCTCCTTTACCCCCACCAAAATATAACCCAAAGACATATTAATAGAAGTCGCCCCGTTCACAGAACTGAAGCTCGAAGACTGATTGGGCCCGCCTACCACCTGGAAACCAGAAAGCGTGGGCAGATTAAAAGATTCAGGACTGCCATTGGTCGCAAAAGTAAGCTCAAACTGCTCGCCAACCCCAACCGTACCCGAACTCACAGACGCAGTCACCTTAATACCCTGACCAAAACCGGCCGCACACCAGAGCAACAATACAGACAATAAATAATATTTCAATTTCATGATCTTCAACATACCCCTTACCAGTCCTTAACAATACGACCCTTCACCCCCTTAGCCTTTTTATTTTTCAGCTTATCCTGAGTCTCCTTCTCTTCATTCTTCAACGCCTCCAGCATCCGTTCCGCATCTTCCTTGCTCAGTTTATCCGGCTGAGGCTGCTCGCCGTTCTGCTGATCCTTCTTATCCTGATCCTTTTTATCCTTGTTCTGATCTTTATTCTGATCCTGTTTATCCTTGTCCTGCTTATCCTTATCGTTCTTGTCCTTATTGTCCTTATCCTTCTTATTCTTGTCGTTCTTATCCTTTTTATCTTTATCCTTGTCCTTGTTCTGCTGCTGCTGCTTCAGTTTCTCCTGCGCATACGCCAGATTATACCTCGTTTCCTCATCCTTCGGATTGTTCATCAGCGATTTCTTATACGCCTCAATACTCTCTTCCAGCTTCTTAGACTCCATCAGCGAATTCCCCAGGTTGTGATACGCCTTTGCCTTAACCCCCTTATCCTTGGACGAGCCGGCAATCTCCGTAAACTGCTGCACCGCATTGTCAAACTTTTTCTGTTTGAACAGCGCATCCCCCAGGTTAAAATTACCCTGCACCGACTCCTTAGACTTCTCTACCGACTTCTTATAACTCGCCTCAGCCTCCGCATACTTCTTCTGCTCATAAAGCTCATTCCCCTTATGAATATCCTTTTTTTCCTTTTGCGCAAACGCCACAAAACCGGATAACAAAATGCAAATGACGATGATAAACTGCTTCATTACTTTTTCACTTCAAACAAATTCAACTCACTCAATTTCTTATTCCTGCGGCCCGAGATAAAAAACTCAATGACCAGCATCAGCACCGCAAAAGCCAGGAAGAACTGGAACCTGTCCTCATAATTCTTGAACATCTTGCTGCTGTACGTTTTCTTCTCCATCCTGCTCACCTGATCCATCACCAGCCCCAAACCACTATTCGCATCAGAAGCCCGCACATAGACCCCCTCACCCGCCTCAGCAATCTCCCTGCACATCCCCTCATTCAATTTCGTGATCACCGTTTCACCCTTTTCATCCTTGCGGAAACCCACCGGGCTCCCGTTCTGATACACCGGCAGCGGCGCACCCTCCGCAGAACCCAGACCGATCACATGAATCGCCACATCCTTGGCACGCGCATTCTTGGCCGCACCAATCGCATCATCCTCATGATTCTCCCCGTCAGTCATCAGGATCATCGCCTTGCTCGACCCGTTCACAAAATCAAAAGACTTCATGCCCATATCAATCGCCGCACCGATCGCCGTACCCTGCGTAGGCACAATATCCGTAGTAATGTTATTTAAGAATAACTTGGCAGCCGAATAATCCGTAGTGATCGGCAGCTGCACATACGCCTCACCCGCAAAAATGATGATCCCGATCCGGTCATTGTGCAGGTTATCAATCAACTGGGAAATCGCACGCTTGGCACTCTCCAGCCTGTTGGGCGACAGATCACCCGCCAGCATACTATTAGACACATCCAAAAGGATCATCAGATCAGCCCCCTGCCGTTTCCCCTCCTCTATCTTCGTTCCGATCTGCGGATTCGCAAGACCAATCACCACCCCCGTATAAGCCAGCAGGAAAAATATAAACTTCAGCCCCGGACGCGTAAAAGACACCTCAGGAATCATTTTCAGCACCGTAGGCCTGCTCCCCAGCGAAGCCAGCGCCTTCCTTTTCCAGCGGCGAACCACGAAAAAGACGATCACCATGATTGGTATCCCGGCCAGAGCCCATAAAAATGCTATATGTTCAAACCGTATCATAAACTATGTCAAAGCCCCTTTAAAAAATGTATTCCTCAGTAAAAAATCCAATAACAGCAGCACCAGAGCCAGCAAAGCAAAAGGCAGGAAGCGCTCCGTTTTCTTATGATACTGCGTCACCGCGATCTTCGCCTTCTCCAGCTTATCGATCTGCTGATAGATCTGCTTCAGTTTCTCATTATTCGTCGCACGGAAATACTGCCCGCCTGTAATCTTAGCGATATTGGACAAAGTAGGCTCATCAATGGTCACCGGCACCTGCTGGTACTGTACCCCGAAAGGCGTCCGGACCGGATAAGGCGCAAAACCCTTCGTCCCCACGCCCACCGTATACACCCTCACCCCCATCTGCTTCGCAATTTCCGCAGCAGTAGCAGGCGGAATAGAACCCGTTGTATTAGAACCATCCGTCAGCAAAATGATCACCTTACTCTTAGCCTCACTATCCTTCAAACGGTTCACCGCCGTAGCCAGCCCCATCCCGATGGCCGTGCCATCCTCAATCATCCCATTATTAATGTCCTTAAACAAGTTGATCAGCACATCATGATCAATCGTCAGCGGGCACTGCGTAAAACTCTCCCCGCTAAACACCACCAAACCAATACGGTCATCCGGCCTGTTCTTGATAAAATCAATCGCAATATTCTTACCCGCCTCCAGCCTGTTCGGCTTCAGATCCTCAGACAACATACTGCCCGAAATATCCGTAGCAATCACAATATCAATCCCTTCCGTAGTCGTATCCTGCCAGCTCAAAGCAGACTGCGGCCTCGCCAACCCTACGATCAGCGCCGCAAGCGCAAGCGATTTCAGCACAATACTATAATGCCGCAACACCCCGTAACCACGGTTGCCCGCCTTCAAAAAGCCCGGCATGGCCGACACCCGCAAAGAACCATATAATTTCTCCTGACGCCAGATGTACCAGCCAACCATCACAGGAATCAGCAGCAGCAACCAGAAAAAGCCCTTATTGGCAAACTCAATCCCTCTAAACCACTCCATTGCCGTCCTGTCCTTTATGATCCGTCAATCCCTGCCCTGCCCCCTGAACCGGTGCAGCCACAAGCTGTGTATCCCTGATAAAACCAATGGCTTCCTCCATACGCTGCTCATTCTCAGCCCCGGCAGGCAAAGCCTTCGCAAACTTCACCAGATCCGAAAGCAGCAAAATCTCCCGCAAAACAGCCCTGCTTTCATCAGGAATAACCACCGGCTGCAAACCCGCAAGAATCTCATCAGAAGTCTGTTCCATCGCATCAATATCGTATCTCTTCTCCAGGTATACCCTGATGATGTCCGTCATCTCACTATAATAAGCCTTCACCTCGCCCTGTTCCCAGAGTTTTTTGGCCCTCAAAGCATTCAGCTGATCCATGGCCAGCACATGCGCAGGCAGCACCGGCTTAGGTTTTTCTACCACCGCCACAGGCTTTTTCACCTTGCGGAAATAATACCAGGCCCCGATCAACAACAAAACAGGCACTAAACCCAAAAGCAGCCAGTGCCAGTTATCATGCAGCCAGTCCCAGAAAGAATAGCTCACAGCAAGCGGCTGCTTGATGTCATAAATCCCTTTCGTCGTATCCACAGATACCGCCTGCACCTCCAGCGGAAGCGCCTCCGTAGCATAATCCTTATCCCCGCTCTTGAAAACGAGCGCCGGAACCACCTGCACCCCCGCATCAAAAGCCGTGATCACGTAGGATTTGCTGATCAGCCTCAGCCCCGGATTGTTCTTATCCACCAGCGTATCCGCCCGTCCTTCAGAAACAATCCTCACCTTCGAAGACAACGTATCTGCCAGCACCGGAAAAGCAACCTGTGCCTTCACCGGCATTTCTGCGCTGATCCGCAGCACCGTCTGGTCTCCCAGTAAGATCGAAGTCTTATCCAGCGAAGCCTTTACCTTAATATCCTGTGCCTGAGCATTTAAAACCAGCCCCAAACACAGCAGCAACAAACAGTTAAATTTTAAAAACCTCATCATGTTATCTTCTCGCTCCCCGTTTCTTAAACAATGTCATCAATGGTTTCACATAAGACTCATGCGTCCCGATCTGCGTAAAATCGACACCCGATTTCTTAAACACACTCTGCAGACGGCCATTGCGCTCCAGCGCCGCTGCCCTGTAAGCCTGACGCACCCGCTTATCGCCCGTATTCACCCATTCCAGCTGTCCCGTCTCCTCATCCTTCATTGGAATCAGCCCCAGATTAGGAAACTCCTCCTCATGAACATCAAAAAGCCTCAGGCCCACCAGGTCATGTTTTTTACCCGCAATCTTCAGTTCAGACTCAAAAGTATTGCTCATGAAGTCAGAAATCAGGAAAGCCGTGCATCTTTTTTTGATTGCCCCGGTAAAGAACTTCAAGGCCTGCGCCACATCCGTACCCTTATTCTGAGGCTTAAAATCGATCAGTTCCCTGATGATCATCAAAATATGCGAACGCCCTTTTTTCGGCGGAATGAACTTCTCGATCTTGTCGCTGAAGAACAGCACCCCCACCTTATCGTTGTTCTGTATCGCCGAAAACGCCAAAACCGCACAAAGTTCCGTAGCCAGTTCCTGCTTCAGCTGCACCTGCGTCCCGAAATTCTTCGAACCGCTCACGTCCACCAGCAGCATCACCGTCATCTCCCGCTCCTCGTCAAACACCTTCACATAAGGATGGTTGAACCGCGCCGTCACATTCCAGTCAATCGTCCTGATCTCGTCGCCCATCTGGTACTCCCGCACCTCGCTGAAGGCCATACCACGGCCCTTAAATGCAGAGTGGTACTCGCCCGAAAAGATCTGATTGCTCAGCCCCCGGGTCTTGATCTCTATCTTTCTGACTTTTTTTAACAGATCCTTGGTATCCATCAGTTATGGTACTTCAATCGCATTCAATATCCCGGTAATGATCTTTTCTGTAGTAATGTCCTCCGCCTCAGCCTCATAAGTAAGCCCGATACGGTGCCTCAGCACATCATGGCAAATGGCACGTACATCCTCAGGAATCACATAGCCTCTTCTCCTGATAAAAGCATAAGCCTTAGCCGCCAGAGCCAGATTGATCGAAGCCCTCGGCGAAGCCCCGAAGCTGATCAGGTTCTTATAATCTGCCAGCTTGTACTGCTCCGGAAACCTGGTCGCAAACACGATATCAATGATATACTGTTCGATCTTTTCGTCCATATACACATCCTTCACGACCTTTCTGGCCCTGATGATGTCATCGGTATGCAGGATCGTATTTGGTTTAGGCATGCCCTGAGGGGCGATATTGGCCCTCATGATGCGCTTTTCGTCTTCCCGTTTAGGGTAGTCGATCACGACCTTGAGCATAAACCTGTCCACCTGCGCTTCCGGCAGCGGATACGTTCCCTCCTGCTCGATCGGGTTTTGTGTAGCCAAAACCAAAAAGGGTTCCGGCAGTTTATAAGTTTCATCACCAAGGGTCACCTGACGCTCCTGCATGGCCTCCAGCAGGGCACTCTGTACCTTTGCCGGCGCCCTGTTGATCTCATCCGCTAAGATGAAATTGGAAAACAAAGGCCCTTTTCTGACTATAAATTCTTCTTTTTTCTGATTGTAGATCATCGTGCCCAGTAAATCGGCAGGCAGCAGATCCGGTGTAAACTGAATGCGGCTGAACCCGGCATCGATGGTCTTGGCCAAAGTATTGATCGCCAGTGTCTTTGCCAGTCCAGGCACCCCTTCCAGCAGGATGTGCCCGTTGGCCAGCAGGCCGATCATCAAACGCTCCACCATGTACCGCTGACCCACGATCACTTTGTCCATTTCCAGGAACAGGAGGTCGATGAATGCGCTTTCTTTTTGTATCATTTCATTCAGTACACGGATATCGGTCCCGTACGATGAATGCTCAGTAGTTATATTTGCTTCTTCCATTTCGGATACAATTTTTAAGTTGCGAAAATTAGGCAAAGCTTCTACTTCCTGCAAATTATAAGCGAAATAGTATGTGTTAAAATATGTTAAAATTAACATTTCCGGGTTTTGTAAGGAATTGATGGTTTTGAGAAGTTTCATCAGCACATTATTTACTGCCTTGCCCTGCTGGTGACAGGGAATTCTTATACTGCCGAAGGAAAATCCTGATCAGATCACACTGTTTCTTCAATTGAACCTACCCTTTTTCCCGGTGAACTGACAGTTTAGGTTTCGTATGTCTTGCTTAAGCTTTGGTTAAGGGTTGGTTAAGGTTTGCTTAAGCTAAATCCTTACTCAAGCCTTATTAAAAACATATACAATCCGAAGATAAATAAAACTCAAACACAGATCTATACCAAGCCTATGTGCCACTTGAGCACTAAGAAAAATACGATGAACCCACCTATAATCAGAGATTTTTAGTTAAAATTGCCAAAAAATCAATTTATGTTAGCTCATCATGTTTTATTCTGGCTAAAAGCCGACACTACAGAAGATCAGAAAGCCGCTTTTAAAGCAGCGCTGGATACTTTAAAAGATATTGAAAGTATAAAAAGCTTTCATGTGGGTACACCTGCACCGATTGAGCGTGCGGTAGTAGATACCACTTATACATTTTCACTGAGTCTGTTGTTTGAAGGTCTGGAAGGACACGATGTTTACCAGGTCCACCCCTTGCATACTTCGTTTCTGGACGGATTCCGCCAGTTCTTCGAAAAGGTGATCATTTACGACGCCAACTAAGGGGATCTTAGAAAGATTCTCAGCAGATCAGAAAATTCAGGTATGTAATTCCAGGCTAAGGCCTGGGTTGCATACTTATTAACCCTGCTTTATCCCTACTTTACCTCCACCGAAATCATATTGCTGTTTCTGCTGCCCGGGAAAGGATCTGTACGCAGGGACAAAACCAATTTATATTTACCAGCTTCCGCAAATGCCTCTATCTCTGCATCAATCACCGCAGAGCCATGGCCTTCAATTTTCACCGCTTCCAGATCAGCAGCGACCAGCTTAAACTCACCCAGATCCGCACCCTTTTTATAACCATATTCGAGGTAACATTTCCATTTCTGACCGGTGTTGCCCAAAGATATCTCTTCATCATAAGGATTGCTGATCTTCAGTTTCAACAAAACCTGCTCCCCTTTTTTCCAGACCGCAGGCACTTCCAGAGGATTGACCGCTACCTTCTGATACATCCTTACACTATCCAGAAACAACCCATAATACATTCCTTTTGAAGTATTGATCGTATCCTGTCCCGGCCCCTGGCTTTCTTGTTTTAAAAGATAAGCCCGCTTGTGGATAATGCTGTCTTCCAGCGGCCAGATGTCGAACTGGTTCTTGCGGTAATACCTCGAATCGTAACCGAAGCCTTTTGTGGTATTGTTGTAATAATTATAACGGGACGGCACCTGGAAGGCGTCATAGAAGATCACCGGAGAATCACCGGCTTTTTCATGAATCTGATGTGCCCATTCTTTATTACCAAAATAATAAGCGACCACCTTGATCTTTAGCAGCGGGGCTATCGGGACGATCAGGATCAGGCGCACCAGGAGGACCAGCACAATGTTGATGACCATGAGCCGCTCCAGCCAGTGAACCAAAGGTTTGTCTGCCAGGGCAATATAGGCGAGCATGAACAAGCAGAGCATGGCAGGCAGTGTCCAGTGGGCTTCTACCCGTCCCTTCAAAGTGCTGATCAGGAAAAAGATAAATATGCCGTAAAAATTGAATTTCAATGCTTTGATAAAACCGTCTGAGGAGCGCAGCACCGCAGCGGATTTATAGAGGAACCAACCTACCAGCGGTCCGGCCAGAGCCAGTTGGGCCAGCAAATATTCAGTAGTAAAACTGCTCTTGTAATAGGCGGCTGAGCGGTCGATCACATGATAATAAAAGGATGGGTAATTGTTCTGTACCTGCCACCAGATGTGGGGGAGGAAAACCAGCACAGAAAGGAGGATCACCAGCCAGAAGGAGCTTCTGCGGAACAGTTTCAGGTTGGAGAGCAGGGTAAAGAAAAGGACGAGTATGGCGTGGTACTTACTATACAGCAAACAGGCGATGACCAGGGCCAGCAGCAGTGCCCATTTGATTTTGTCTTCTTTCTCATACCGCTGATAGACGTAAAAGAACAGCACGGTAAAGAAAGCCAAAGGGGAATCGGGGGTGGTGATGAAACCGTATACATGGAACAGCACGACGGAGCTGAACAGCAAAATGAACAGCTTGATATTTGCAGTATATTGCTTTAAGATCTGCCAGAGCAGATAGACGGAAAGTGTACTGGTGATGACCGTAAGCAGCCTGAGGCCGAGTTCGGAATGGGCAAGAGTATCGCCGATCCGGATGAAGAGTGCCACCATTGGCGGATGGTCAAAGTAGCCCCAGTCCAGGAACCTGGAGTACATCCAGTAATAAGCCTCATCGGCATGAAGCTCCACAAAGGCGGCCTGCAAGAGGTTCAGCAAAGTCCATATGCCTAAAAATATAAACAGGGTCTTGTTGGTGCTTCTTGGTATTGCTGACATGAAGGAGGGGTTTTCTATGGCTAAATCGATCTTTTACCCGGCAAAGGTATAAAGATAATTTGCAAAGAAGTTCCACAGGGATACGAATGCGATCGCGCAGACCTTGGAGAAGTAGAAGTTCCATTTCAGCTTTTCGTGAAGCAGATAGATCAGGGAGTTGCTGATGGCCAGCCCTACGAGCGAGATGACGAAGAACTTACCGAACTGCAGGATATAGGCTTTATCCTGGTTGTGAAAGGTCCAGTACTTGTTCAGGGAATAGTTGGTCCCTGTGGCGACCAGAAAGCCCAGGGAATTGGAGAGGTACTTGTGCAGTTTCAGTTTTTCCTTGCAGAGGTAAGTAACACCAAAATCAACGATCAGTCCCGAAAAACCAACCACACCAAACTTCAAAAATTTAAAAAGGAAAACTTTGTCGAACTGGATAGCGGCAACAGGGATCATGCAATATTAATTTGAACAAAAATAACATAATAATAAGATAAGTTCATTTTCATTCATTATTTTTACCATAAAAAAATCCTTTGTTCCATCTTTATAAATATAAAACACCTCAAAGGTACTTACCTGAGTTTAAAAAAGCTTATAGTATATTGAATGTCAACTCAGTAAAAACGCTGAGTACCATTCTGCTCCTGCTGGCTTCTCTGGCCAGGGGTGCTTCCTTTTTTTATTATGATGACCTGACCAAACTCCCTAATTATACAGAATTCAGCATCAGTAACATCACCCAGATCGCGGGCTGCATTATATTTCTGACACTTTCCACAGCTGCACTAAAACAAAACTGGACACCCATTAATATGAACAGGCTCAGCATCGGCTTCTGTTTTTATTTACTAAGCACTACATTTAGTGTAAGTTACATCGTATCTATGCACAACACCAAGAATACACTGGCGGTATTTCTGATCGGCATTATGATCGTCAGTATCTTCTTTGCACTGAACTTAAAAAAGATCATTGCATTGTCTGTGTTCATTTTATTCCTTTTTTTATCGGCAATGATCAATACGGACTTGAGTATTCAGGAAAAGTTTCTGAGTGTGATTGCTTCTTTCATTCTTGCTTTCTTACTGTACACGGTCAGCAGGTATAATTATTTTTTCAAATCCGAGCATTTCATCCAGGTCAAACAGCTGGAGGAAAAAAACAGGGAGATCAATATGCTGAATCATCAGAAAGGAGAAATCCTGGCTTTTGTAGCGCATGACCTGCGTGCGCCGCTCAACAACATCGAGGCGCTGAGTACCATTCTTATTGATGAGGTAAAAGATGAACCCAGAATCGAATTGAAAATGATCCAGAATGCGGCGGTTCATGCCAAAGAGATCATCAATGACCTGATCGAAGTGGTCCAGGAAGAAAAGATTCCGCTGAATGTGAAAAGAACAGAAATGCTTCAGTACCTGAGGGCAGTATGTGTGAAATGGCTCACCAATATGAATGAGCACAGAAAAATTGAATTACTGACTGATGAGCAGGTGCTGTTTGCTTCGCTCAATGAACCTAAATTCACCAGGGTCATGGACAACCTGATAGGAAATGCGCTGAAGTTTTCTCCGGCAGATAGTCCGGTACAGATCATTGCTGTGGCTGAAAACGAGTTTTGCCTGATTAAGATCAGGGACTTCGGCATTGGCATTCCCAAACACCTCCAGCCGATGCTGTTCGATCAGTTCTCTAAAGCGGGCCGGCCGGGATTGAAGGGAGAAAAATCACTCGGGCTCGGGCTGCACATCACCAGCAATATCATCAGTGATCATGGCGGGGAGCTGCAGGTGCTGAGCGAGGAAAATATGGGCACAACTTTTATCATTTCCCTTCCTTTGCTGCCGGCTGTGAGTCCGGCTGCTGATTACGGCGCTATACTTTCTGAAGAAGGGGTTAGTTTAAATTAAATTTATCACTGTTGATCTTGACTACATTGGAGGCAAATACGATCCCTACAATGAGGATGCCTATCACCACGGCCAGGGCTACCTGCAGGGCAGAATATACTTTACTGCCGGATACCATAAAGGCAGAATCCTTGATCAGTTCTTCTCCTACCTGTTTTTGTATGGCCATCAGTTCGGATAGTTTCTGAATGGTTTCATCTGCCGATGACCTCCCTATGCTTTCATAAAGCTTCCTGGCCAGGAGCAGGTCTTTTTTTGCCAGCGTCTGAATGATCCTTTGCTCGATCTGCGCATTACTGAACAGTCTTTTGTCCAGCTCCAGGAGCTTGGCTTTTTCCGGTTTCACCAGGAAGGTCTTTTTATATTTGGTGATCAGGCTGTCTATTGCGTCATTGGAATGGAGCACTTTTTCGGCCAGTATGTGCTGATCTGCGCTTTGCTGTTCGGGCGAGTACAGGGCGGCTTCGAGCAGGGATTTCTTGGCATTGGCGTTTTCAGCGATGTAAAAAAGATCGGTTGCGGGGATCAGGCGGTCGTTGTACATGGATACAAAGGAGGCATTCATGCTTTTTATACTTTCATCTTCCAGAAAACGGATCAGGATGGTGCAGACCATGACAGCAAAGAGCAGCATCGCGATACGGATCTTTTGTTTAATAGAATAGGCAAATCTCATATCCATTTGGTTAGGGTAAGTAAATAAGGCAGTTACAGCCCATCCTGCTCTTCGGCAGGAGAGGCAAACAGGCTCTGGGCAAAATTTACTAAAAATAATTCTTTTTTTGCCCTTGTAATGCCAGTATATAACCATCTGAGGAAATCGAGGTCTACCATTTCGTCGGTCAGATAGCCCTGATCCACAAATACAGCATCCCATTGTCCGCCCTGTGCTTTGTGGCAGGTGACAGCATAGGCAAACTTGATTTGCAGGGCATTGTAGTAAGGATCGTCCTTGATGGCGAGGAAGCGTTCCCGCTTATTAGTCAGGTGGCTGTAGTCTTCATTGAGCCCCTCAAATAGTTTATTGCTGTCCTGATAGGAAAGATTGGGGGTTTCTGCGGTCAGGGTATCGAGCATGACTTTGCAGGTGACCTCTCCGGCTTCCGGAAAGTCGAGGAACTCGAGGGTCACTTCGGTAAACCTGAATCCATAGCGTTCTTCTATGCCCCGCACCCTTTTGATCACGGCCATGTCGCCATTGGCAATGAAGGCTGCTGATTCGTTCTCCGGCAGCCAGTAGTAATTGTTCTTGACGACCATGATCTGGTCGCCTCCGGTCAGTTCTTCTTCTCTGTACAATAGCCTGGCCCTGATCTGCTGGTTGTATACATTGGCAGATTTATTGGAACGGCAGACCACCAGGGAGTTTTCTATCCCGAATTTAGTATAGGCGTATTCCAGACCTTCGACGAGCTTCAGCCCGTTCATTCTGAAGATATCCTTAAAGTTCCTGGTTATGAATTTGGGCAGGGTTACCTTTCCTTCCTGATCGGTATGGATCAGGTTGCGCAGCATGGTGGCATTGGCCAGTATCCCCGATTTCTTTTCCTGCCGCACGACTTCTTTTAATTCAACCGCTTTTACCTGCAGGTGAAAGGCAGTGCTGAGGTAGTCTTTATTGAGAGCGGGGCTGTCCAGACTTCCGACCGGGGGGAGCTGAGCGGTATCACCCACAAAGACCACTGCGCAATTTTTGCGGTTGTACACAAATTCGATCAGGTCTCTGAGCAGTGATGATCCGGATTGCGGATTCATTTCATCGGCGATCATGGAGGCTTCATCTACAATGAACAGGGTATGTTCGGCCAGGTTCGGGGCCAGCTGGAAAGACATTTCTGTGCCAACGGCAGATTTCTTTCTGTAGATCTTTTTATGGATGGTCAGGGCTTTTCTGCCGGTATAGGTGCTCATGACCTTCGCCGCCCTTCCGGTTGGGGCCAGCAGGATGGATTTCAAACCAAACTTCGGCAGTGACCTCACCAGTGCACCCACTGAGGTCGTTTTTCCGGTGCCGGCATATCCCCGCAGGATAAAGCTCCGGCCATCGATCTCTCCGGACAGGAACAGCGCCATTTCCCTGCAAAACAGGAGCTGTTCGCTGGTTGGCGTGAAAGGGTAGGCTCCTGCGATTATCGTGGCTTTATCCATTTAACAAATATGCGATGGTGATGTTATAGAAAAAAGGATTAATTTTGTGTACATGAACAGCAAAAATAGCATATTATTAGTTGATCCGGACTTCGATCCAAATGCAGCTGCAGATTGCAGTTTACTGATCAAAGTTACTGCCGACAGTTTTTCTTATGCCATTATTGACAAAAGCTGCAACCAGATCAAAGCTGTTTACGATCAGCAGGAATGCGGGAATATCGCTCATGATTTGTCTGCTCAGCTGAAGAACGACAGTTATCTGAGCCTGCCTTTTAAGGAGATCAAAGCGGCAGTGTATACAGAAAATTCGATTGCCGTTCCTGATGAACTTTTTGATTTGGGTGACCTGAACAAGTATGGGCAATACTTTATAGACGACCTTTCTGAAAATCTGTACGTACGTACAGTTGCTCCTTTTGGCTTTACGGCTGTTTTCAACCTGAATCCTTCGGTAGAAGAAATACTGAACCAGCTGAATGACTGCAAGCGCTATGACCATGCGGCTCCGCTTCTGTCTCTTGCGCAAAACAGCACTCAGAGTTCATTGAATTTTGATTTTACTGCAAGTTCCTTTAATGTGGCTTTTATTAAGGAAGGCAGCCTGGTCTTTCAAAAGTACTTTCAGATAGAAAATTCTGAAGAGTTCAATTATTACCTGCTCTTTATCATCAGCCAGCTGAAAATCAATGTGGCGGAGACAGGTGTTTATTTAAGCGGGATCATCCATGAAGGAGACGCCAACCACCAATGCATTGCAAAATATTTTAATACCATTAATTTTACAGCGGCAGTGCGCAATGAAATGGACAGCAGGATCCTGGAGGATATGCCGGCACATTATTACAGCAGCCTTTTAGCTCTTGATCTATGCGAATAATAGGCGGCAAATTAAAAGGCATCCGGTTCAATGCGCCTGAGAGCCTCCCGGTAAGGCCTACTACGGATATGGCCAAAGAGGCTTTGTTCAATATCCTTTACAATACTTATGATTTTGACAGCTGCAGTGTGCTGGATCTTTTTAGCGGCACCGGCAGCATCAGTATAGAATTTGCATCCAGAGGGATCGACAAAGTGACTTCGGTAGACAAGCACTCGGGTTGCGTATACTGGCTCAGGTCTGTAATTGAAAAATATAAACTGGAGCAGATCGATGTGCAGAAGGGCGATGTTTTTAAATTTCTGGAGCAGCACAAAGCGCAGTACCAGATCATCTTTGCTGATCCGCCGTATAATTTACCTACCATCCCCCGCATCCCGGAACTGGTCATGAAGAATGATTTATTAACAGACAACGGCATGCTGATCGTAGAGCATCCTTCTTTGCTGAAACTGAACAGCCAGCCCGGCTATACGGAGACGCGCAGGTATGGTAATTCCTCTTTCAGCTTCTTTGAAAAAGTTTTGGCTTAGTATATTTGACACTATGAAAGTTGCACTCTTCCCCGGCTCATTTGACCCGATTACCATAGCCCACGTAGATATCCTGGCCCGTGCCCTGCCCTTATTTGATAAGATCGTAGTAGGTATCGGCCTGAACAGCTCCAAACAGGGCTTTTTATCCGCAGAAAAAAGGGAAGAGATCGTAAGGACCGTATTTGCGGACTACAGCAATGTAGAGGTGCAGACCTATGAAGGTCTGACGGTGGATTTCTGCAGAAAGATCCATGCGCAGTATATGCTCAGAGGGGTGCGCTCAGTCTCTGATTTTGAATACGAAAAAGCCATCGCCCAGATCAACCAGACGATGATGCCAGAGGTAGAAACGATCATCATGCTGAGCAAACCGGAGTATTCGGCCATCAGCTCTACCATTGTGCGCGAGATCCTGCGCAACAATGGCGATGTCAGTAAATTTCTGCCTGAGGAAGCAATACCATATCTGAAACCTGACTTATAGCAGGTCTGCCTCGTCCAGTACCTGTACGATAGAAGGATAGGTATTTTTAAGCACCGGTTTCAGCTCTGTTTTGTCGAGCCATACGGCTTTGGTAATGCCTTCTTCTTTTTGAGGGATCAGTTTGGGTTCGCCTTTTACGGTCATGCTGTACCAGTTGGTCTTTTTGAGTACCAGCTTATTATTCAGCGGATAAACGTGGTAGGTCTTGCAGATTTTCTTGTCATTGCTGAAGATCTTTACGCCGCATTCTTCTTCCACTTCACGCACTCCGGCTTCCTTCATTCGCTCGCCTTTTTCTACCTTGCCTTTAGGTAAGTCCCATTTTTTATTCCTGTAAATGAACAGATAATTGCCTTTGGCGTTCTTCACCAAACCACCTGCAGCCTTGATCAGTTCGAGACTTTGTTTGATCTTTTTAAACAACTGTTTTGGATTTTCGTCCAGCAAAACATACGCTGCGCCAGACACTTTCGCTAAATTCTTATGGAATGTTTTAAAATCAAAATCCTGTACATCAAGTTGTTGTAACTTACCTGCATGTTTAGGCATTAAATCTGATATGAACAAAGTATTATCGTTAATATATATTCTGTATTTTTGAGCCATGTATAATAAAAGTGATATTGAATTAAAGGTAGCTGAATTTTTATTACAAATAAAAGCAATAAAATTACAACCTAATAATCCATTTACATGGGCATCCGGTTGGAAATCGCCAATCTATTGTGACAACAGGATCACACTGTCACACCCGTCTGTCAGAACTTACATCCGTCAAAAGCTTACACAACTCATCCAGGAAGAATTTGGATCAGTAGATTTGATTGCAGGTGTAGCCACCGCCGGCATCCCCCAGGGAGCACTGGTAGCTCAGGAACTGGGTCTGCCTTTCGCTTATGTGAGGGCAAAAGCGAAAGAACATGGTACAGGAAGCCTGATCGAAGGTGAGATTGTAGAAGGACAGCGTGTTGTAGTGATCGAAGATCTGATCTCTACAGGAAAAAGCAGTCTGCAGGCAGTGGAAGCATTAAGAGCGGCAGGCTTATCAGTAGCTGGTCTGGTGGCTATATTTACATATGGTTTTGACCAGGCAGAAGAAAACTTTAAAGAAGCCAAGTGCCGTTTTGCCACTTTATCAAATTACAATACCTTAATCCAGTATGCTGCCGAACACAGCTTTATCGGAACAAATGATGTGGATCTGCTCACCAAATGGCGCAGAAATCCATCAGAATGGGGCAAAGAATTGGAGCAATTAACTTAGTATCAGGATGACAGCAATAGAAAGCACTGCAGAATTAAACTCAGCCGTATCTGAGGTTTACACCTTTTTAGCAGACTTGAACAATCACAAACAGCTGATGCCTGAAAACATCTATAACTGGTCTTCTACTGAAGATGAAGCGAGCTTTACCATTCAGAATATGGCTAAACTGGCCATCAGAATTTCCAGTCGTATAGAAAATCAGGAGATCATTGCGCTTCCTACAGAAAAACCACCTTTTGATATAGAACTCAAATGGACAGTAGCAGATAACGGCAATGGCGGCACTACTGCCAAACTGATCATTTCTGCTGATCTGAACATGATGATGAAAATGCTGGCTGCAGGTCCGCTGCAAAAACTGGCAGACCATCAGACGCAAAGTTTAGCTGCGGTACTGAAATAAGTCAAAAACACAGAATTGCATAATATAAGAAAGCCGGCTACTGATGTGACCGGCTTTTTCTAGTAATTGACGTAATTTTCAGTAAAACTTCCATCTGCGTACAGATCAATAAGGCCGTAACCAGGAGCAGTTTCCCTGCGGTTGCCCTTCCACCACGCACCACACACTGCACCATTGCACAAATAGGTTACGTTATTATAAACCACCTTGTCGCGCATGTGCAGATGGCCGCTCAGACAGAGCTTCACATTTGGATGCTGGTAAAACAGACTGATGATCTTCGCGGTATCGGTATGCATATCACCACCCAGCATTTCCCAGCGGTTAACAATATTGTCTTCGATCATCAACAGTGCCGTGAGAACAGGGATATGGCTCATGACCAGCACAGGTACTTCTTTTGGTGTGCTTTCCAGTTCCTGTTTAAGCCATTCCATTTGCTCCTCTCCCAGTTTGCCGATGTACCAGGTTCCGTCAATATCCAGATGAACGCTGTCCAGCAGGATAAATTTCCAGCCACCCCTCATAAAACTATTGTATGGTTTTTCAAGTCCCAGCCTGTCCAGTGCGTACTTCTTGCCATAGAGTGCCTGCCCTTTGTCTTTTTCATACCACCATACGTCATGGTTCCCCAGGCAGGAGTGAACCGGAACACCCAGTTCATTTTTCTGAATGGATTCATAGAGTTTCCATTGTTCATCAATACTGTCCAGGTTTTCTTTATTCATATCGAACACAATGTCTCCCCCGTTCAGCACCAGGTCAACTTTAGGCTGCTGCCGATTCAAGTGTTTCAGGCACTTCACAAACTTGTCCGGTGCGCCCAGCTCATTTTTGAGATGAATGTCTGTCAGGTGTGCTACGCGCAATGCCGGCTTCTTAACCGTATAATCCGCTGCTTTTGTGAACGCAGGCAGGGCCAGCAGCGCACCTAGTCCTTTAATTGCAGATCTTCTTTCCATAAAAATATTGTTTTCCGGCTAAGTTATAAAAAGAGTCCCGATCTCCATCAGGACTCTTTTTACTTACAGCCTAAATTTAGATACTTACCAAAGTACTATAAATTGAAATTAAGGCACCTGAGTTAAATTAACATTAACTCCGGATCATATTATGCTCTTGAACAAGAACCAGAAGCTATACCAGGACCAGACACAGTATATCTTGCCTGCCACCAGCTCCGGCACAGCTCCGATACAACTCCGTACCCGCTTCGGAAAAAGGTACCTGTTTTCCGAAGCAGGTACGGTTCTGAGGCGGATCTTTCCCAGTTCTGCCGAAGACTAATGGTTTTTTTATCCCTTCTGCTTCTTCAGCAAAAGATGCAGTCTACCGAAAAGCAAAACCTCAGTACTTTTACTCCTTCAACAAAAATGGAGTCCCCGAAAAGTACCCCCTTTTCCCTTCGGAAAATTTCAGTGTCTCAGAGAAGACCTCAGCGCTTTTGCTTCTTCAGCAAAAGATGCAGTCTACCGAAAAGCAAAACCCCAGTACTTTTACTCCTTCAACAAAAATGGAATCCCCGAAAAGTACCCCCTGTTCCCTTCGGAAAATTTCAGTGTCTCAGAGAAGACCTAAGCGCTTTTGCTTCTTCAGCAAAAGATGCAGTCTTCGAAGAGATCACTTAAATTTTCCGAAGAATAGGGGTAAACCACAAAACGGTTGTCATATCTAAAAAAAAAACTTAAATATGAACAGACCTTTCACTATCCCTGTTTTACTGTTCCTGCTATTAACAGGCTCAGCAGGCCATGTATTTGCTCAAAAAAAGGAGTCCCGAGGCGGCTTTATGCAGATACTCAAGGGAACCATTACCGACAAAGATTCCAAAATAGCTTTAAGCGGGGTGACCATCAAAATCATCGACCTGCAGCCGGTCAAAGCGACCAGTACCGGTCAAGATGGTAACTTCCAGATCGCAGCAGTTCCCGTGGGCAGACACACCATAGCCATCAGTGCTACCGGCTACAAACCCGTTCAATTGTCAGAAATCTTGCTTACTACCGGCAAGGAAACCATTCTGAATATAGAACTGGACCCTCAGAACACCAACCTCAATGAAGTAGTGATCAGCGCTTCAGCTGGCAAACAGCCCCTCAACCAGATGGCTCTGGCCAGCGGCCGTTCCTTCTCTCCCGAAGAAACCAACCGTTATGCAGGAGCCTTCTTTGATCCGGCACGTATGGCACAGACCTTTGCCGGTGTCGTAGCCGCAGGAGACAACAATGAGATCATCGTCAGAGGGAATTCACCGAAAAGCCTGCAATGGCGGCTGGAAGGAATCGAGATCATTAACCCCAATCACTTCAGCAGTGAAGGAGCCGCCGGCGGTGCAGTGAGCATGATCAACACCACTGTACTCGGAACATCAGACTTTTATACCGGGGCATTGGGTGCAGAATACAACAACGCCAATTCAGGAGTATTCGATCTCAAATTCAGAAAAGGAAATTCTGACCGGCGCGAGTACACTTTTAATATCGGCGCATTGGGTGCAGGCCTCACTCTGGAAGGACCTTTCAGTAAAAACAGTACCGCCTCCTACCTGGTCAGCTACCGGTACTCCTCGCTGGGGTTGTTAAAAGATGCAGGTATAGAAGTATCCGATGCAGGTGTTCCACAATACCAGGACCTTTCCTTCAACATTGTTGTACCGACCAAAAATGCAGGAACCTTTTCCCTGTTCGGTATCGGTGGGCTCGGCAATCTGAATTCAGAAGCCAAAAGAGATCTCAACAAATGGGAAGAACGGATGGATGCCTATGACATCAGCTCGAAATACCATTCCGGAAGTACCGGATTAAAGCACATGTATATTGCCAGCAGCAACTTATATTTAAGCAATATCATCTCCTATTCCAATAGCCTGAGTTCCAACAAAAGAGATACCCTGACCAACAGTTACGAGGCAAACATGGCACATAAAGACCGCTATGAAAATAGTGCCCTGAGGTATGCAGGAGCAGTCAATTACCGCATGAGCACGACCAATACCATCCGCACCGGATTAAATGCCTCTTTTTTACAATACAACCTCTATGCAATAGAACACAAGAATGAAGAAGGCGGACTAAAGGAGCTGCTGAACCAGCGTGGAGATGCGCATACCTTTGATGCCTTCATCCAGGATAAACATGAATTTGGAGACCAGATTACCCTGAATGCCGGTATCCATGCCAATTACTTTAACCTGAGTGACAGCTGGAGCCTGGAACCCAGACTCGGACTGGAATTCGGACTACCCAACAATCAGCAGATCAATTTCGCAACAGGTCTGTACAGCCGGCTGGAACCACTCTCCTATTATTTTGCCAGCGGAGCATCTTCAGGTCAGGTAGTGAAGACCAACCTCTCACCCACCAAATCGGCACAGGCTGTTCTGAGTTATGAAAAGCTTTTCGGCAGCCTTAAATTTAAGAGTGAAGTATACTATCAGCATTTATACAATGTACCTGTATCCAGTGATCCGGCTGTCAACTTCTCCCTGCTGAATGAATCTGATAATGCCGCAATAGGCTCCTCAGATTACCGGAGCCTGGTCAACAAAGGGACCGGTAAAAATTACGGCCTGGAACTTTCCCTGGAAAGATCATTGAAAAACGGCTATTACTTCATGATCACTTCCTCTTTATTTGACTCCAAATTCAAAAGCATTACCGGACAGGAATTCAACACCGCCTTCAATACCCAATATGTCGGCAATATCCTGGCAGGTAAAGAATGGTCAGTAGGCCGCCGCAAAAAGAACCTGCTGGGACTTAATGCCAAGCTGATCTATGCAGGAGGCCGCAGGTATTCCCCTGTCCTGACAAAGGAATCCATGGAACGTGATGAGTGGGTAGTGGATCAAACGAAGATGAACACATTAAAAGCCGAACCTTATATGCGTCTGGATTATTCACTCAGCTACCGCATCAACGGAAAAAGGGTCAGTCATTTCTTATTGCTGGATGTCCAGAATGGCCTGAACAAACGCAATACCATAGGCTTCTTTTACAACCAAAGCAAGCGCATCGTTGAAGCAAACAAATGGATCGGGATCATCCCTACCATCAATTACAGGATTGAGATTTAAGCATTATTCCTTTCCGCCATCCCTTACTACGTGGTAATTAGGAGACATGATCTCCACTTTATCCTTCTTAAATTCATTCTGAATATGCTCAAGCAGGCTGCTGTAAATCAGCGCCTGCTTGTTGGCTTCTTTGGTATACGCATTGATCTGATAGGAAATGGAAAAGTCATCCAGGCTGGTCTGCAATACAAAAGGTCTGGGCTCTTCAAGAATATGAACCGTCTTCAAGGCCGAGCGGATCAGCAGCTCATAGACTTGCTCCCATGGCACATCATAACCTATCGTCACCGTATAATGCACGATCAGCCCCTGCTTTTCATTCTTGGTATAGCTGGAATAGTTGATGGTAGAACTGGACAGCACCATCGAATTGGGCACCGTGATGTCCTCATTCTTGATCGTTTTGATGCGGGTAACCAGCATGGTTTTTTCCACTACATCCCCTACTACCTCTCCAATCTTAACCCGGTCTCCCACCCGGAACGGACGCATATAGGTAATCACCAGTCCGGCAACAATATTGGTAATGGCGCTGGAAGAGCCCAGGGAAATCAGTATCCCCAGAAATACGGATACTCCCTGAAAGGCCGGTGAGCCAGATCCCGGAAGAAATGGAAAAACCAGTACCAGCATAAAAGCATAGAGAATAAACCTCAGGATGTTGAAGGTTGGTATCGCCCAGTCTGCATGAAATCCGCGGAGCTGTATATTGCCGAGTTTGATCTCGTAAAACAGATACCTGATCCCCTTCAGCAGATACCTGAAGATGAAATAGATCACCAGCACCTTAAACAAATCGGGAAGGTAGTCTACAATTGCTTTGGCAGCAGATCTCAATGGTCCGAGTATCCAGGCCAGCAAGGTTCCGGTCCAGGCTTCGGTTTCAGGAAAGATGCTGAAGAGCAATGGCAGGGACAAATAGATCATCAGTACGATGACCAGTATTCTAACAACGGTATTGAACCTGAGCAGTGCATTTTCAAGATGTTCAGGGGTAATGATCTTTACGCTTTTGAGACGCAGGCCATTCAGGTATTTTTCTTTATTAGCGGATATAAACCTGGCAATGCGTCTGAAGAATCTATTGATCACAGAAACGATCAGCACCAGAATGACAATGATCAGGATCACCAAACCTATGCGCTTTGCCCAGTTGATCAGACTATGCGACTGCCTTTCTTTGGCGATAACCTGCTTTATTTCCTGCAGATACTCCTTCGCTAAATCCGCATTTTTCTTGCCGAACCATAAACCATCCAGATTGCCCACACTAATGATGATGTCCGTATTCTTATAAATGAGGTCATAGCTCCCTTCATTTTCACTGATCAGCAGCGAATCCGGTTTATAAAAAGGATCGTCATATAGTTTTTCAATCTTAGCTGAAATAGAGGCAGCCCGGTCCCTGGCATTGAATGATCCTGTACGGGTATAAACGAAAAATAAAGTATCCTGATTCAGCCGGACCGGATACCCTTTAGTGGTCTTTTTTAAGGCATTGAGCTTGGTCAGCTGATTGATGTTCCTCAAAGAATCGTCAATGGCTATCTGCCTCAGCTTGGTCTCCAGTTCTTCTGTACGCTTCAAATTACCTGATGCAGCTGCCAGTTCCTGCTGCAACTGCACCTTTACCAGTGAGTCTATTCTTTTTTGCTGCTCCTCTTTGATCAGCAGGGCTTCATTCATAGTCGAACTTGAGCTACCTGCAGTATCCGGGGCTTTTTGTGCTTCACAGAAGCTAACTGAACAGATGAAAATTATATAAAAGAGCAGAATTTTGATTCGGAACATAAGTTTATCTTTAAACAGAGATTAGGGATCATTTGCTTAAAGATAACATTTTGACTTATTATACACGCTATACAGAAAGCTTCATCATCCTCATCACAAAGAAGAAACCAAAGGCTGCAAGAATTAGAACGACAGTCGTTCCCCACCACAACGCCTCAAATCCGTAAGCTGCCGCTACCCTTGTGCCTATAAAAGGAGAAAATATATGCCCTACAGAAAAGGAAAGTGCATTGAGTGCCATATATGCACCTCTTTTTTTAACTGAAGAGCGTTTCAGCGTTACGGTTGCCATAAAAGGCATAGCCAGGATCTCTGCCAGACAAATCACAAACATGGAAATATACAGAACCGGAATACCCCTGGCCAGGTTTAAGATCAGGAACGCCAGGGCGCAGAGTAAGGTGCCCGCAATGATCACCGCACGAACCGTAAAATTCCGTTCAGCGATATGGACCATCAGCATCTCCAGTGAAAAGACCACCACACCACTAAAAGCAAGGATGATTCCAATTTCCGTTTCAGATAAGTTATAAATAGTCCTGTAATATAAGGGCAGGGTACTCAGCAATTGCAAAAAGCAAATCGCAAATACACAGCACAGCAGACTGAATAATAAATAAGGAAAATCACGGTAGGGTGATCTGTCCGGTTTCTCCGGTTCCTCAGTTTTTTCAGTTTCATTGGTTTTTGCATTCCCCTTAAGATTTCTGAAATAAGCAAAGAACAATATCCCGGAACACAATGCCCCTATCCCATTTCCATAAAACAGGAAATTATAAGAAATGGCAGCGAGGAAACCGCCAAGTGCGGGGCCAATGGAAAAGCCCAGGTTCATGGCCATCCTGTTCAATGAAAAAGAACGTACAATATTGTCGGGTTTTGAATAATAAGCTACAGAAACCGAATTGGCCGGCCTGAATGTTTCTGACACCAGGCTCAGCAGGAACACACCTATGGCCAGCGCAGGCACAGATTCCAGCTGAGGAAGGATTAAAAACATAGGAACAGTAAGAAACAGACTGATCAGCTGAACTTTAAAATGCCCGGCCTTATCCGTCAGCCAGCCGCCCAGAAAATTACCCGACACCGCACCAAGACCAAAGCAGCTCAATACTGTACCGGTATCCTGCAGGGAAAAATGGAGGTGATTGACCATATAAACGCCAAGAAAAGGGATCACCATAGCCCCGCTTCTGTTGATCAGCATCACCAGCGCAAGCATCCATGCAGGAGTGGATAAGCCTTTGTAGGCATCCAGATATAAACGTATAAATTCTTTCATTTTAGTAATTGGCTAGTGCAAGGCTGAGCACTTCATGTATTTTTTCGACCGGCAGATCCTCGTTTGGATCAATCAGCATGATCTTCATTTTGACCCGTTTCTCTATGATCAGATCAGGATGGTCAATATTTTTACTCCGGACAATACCGATGTAAGGAAGTTTGTATTGCTTATGGATCCACAGATAGCAGAACATCTTGCCCTTATAATAGAAGAATGGCAGTTTGTACTTCCATTCGGGTGTCATACCCGCATCAAATGCAAGCAGATAATCCCTCAATGCAAGCATGCAACCCTTTACAGGTTCCTGTTGTTGCTCGTAAAAAGTATCGAGGGGCGTTAACATGCTGCGATCCGAAAAATAAGTTTAGTACAAAAGACGTAATATTTTAGCTCAAAGCTACACACTAAAGTATATTTTTCTCGTAAAAGACAACAATTCAGGACATTTTTTCAGCATAACACACTACTTATCAGTAAATTAGTCATAAAAAATTCAGACACACAGACAAAATTTCCGATCCTGCACAAAAAAAACAGGATGGCATCTGCTTTGTTTAACAGGAGATATGAACTTCAACAACTTTACTATAAAAGCCCAGGAAGCAATTCAACAGGCTTCTGAAATAGCGCAGGGCAATCAGCAACAAGCTATTGAAACGGCACACCTGCTAAAAGGTCTGCTTACTGTTGATGAAAACGTAGTTTCTTACGTACTGAAGAAACTCAATGTAAATCTTAATGTACTGAACCAGCATCTGGATGCACAAATAGCCAAATTCCCCAAAGTGACGGGAAGCAGCTCCTACCTGACTTCGGGCAGTAATTCTGCTTTACAAAAAGCACAATCTTATTTAAAAGAGTTTAAGGATGAATTTGTATCCGTTGAACACGTATTGCTGGGGATCCTGTCCGTAAACGACAATACCTCCAAACTGCTCAAAGACCAGGGCGTCAATGAAAAAGACCTCAAAAGTGCCATCGTTTCCTTAAGAGGAGACAACAGAGTAACCGATCAGAATGCAGAGGCGACTTACAATGCCCTGAATAAATATGCAAGAAACTTAAACGAATACGCGGAATCCGGCAAGCTGGACCCGGTTATCGGCCGGGATGATGAGATCAGAAGAGTAATCCAGATCCTGTCGAGACGGACTAAAAACAATCCGATCCTGATCGGAGAACCCGGTGTAGGTAAAACTGCAATAGCCGAAGGTATTGCGTTCAGAATCATCAAAGGTGATATCCCTACCAACCTCAAAACCAAGACGGTGTATTCACTGGATATGGGTGCCCTTATCGCAGGAGCCAAATACAAAGGTGAATTTGAAGAGCGTCTGAAAGCCGTGGTAAAAGAGGTGACCCAAAGTGACGGAGACATCATCCTGTTTATAGATGAAATCCATACCCTTGTAGGTGCCGGTGGCGGCGAGGGTGCAATGGATGCTGCAAACATCCTGAAACCTGCTCTGGCCAGAGGGGAGCTGCGCGCGATCGGTGCGACGACCTTAGACGAGTATCAGAAATATCTGGAAAAAGATAAGGCGCTCGAACGCCGTTTCCAAAAGGTAATGGTCGACGAACCCGATACACAGGATGCGATTTCCATCCTCAGGGGATTGAAGGAGCGCTATGAAACGCACCACAAGGTACGGATCAAGGATGAAGCCATTATAGCGGCTGTAGAAATGTCGCAAAGATACATTGCAGACAGGTTCCTGCCGGATAAAGCGATTGACCTGATGGATGAGGCAGCCTCTAAGCTTCGTCTGGAAATGGACAGTGTACCCGAGAAAGTCGATGAACTGAACCGTAAGATCATGCAGCTGGAGATAGAACGTGAGGCCATCAAACGGGAGAATGATACCAAAAAAGTAAAATCACTGGGGGAGGAAATTGCCAATATATCTGCCGAACGTGACGAGATCAAAGCCAAATGGCAGGGTGAGAAAGACCTGGTCGACAGCATCAATACTGAACTGGAACAGATCGAGAACTACAAACTGGAAGCAGATCAGGCAGAACGCGCCGGAGATTATGGCAAAGTAGCCGAGATCCGTTACGGTAAAATCAAGGAAGCACAGGATAAAGTAGAAAAACTGAAAGTACAGCTGGAAGGTCTGCAAAGCGAAAGCCGGATGCTGAAAGAAGAAGTGACCGCAGATGACATTGCAGGAGTGGTTGGCAGATGGACCGGAATTCCGGTCACTAAACTGGTGGCCAGTGAGCGGGAGAAATTACTGAATCTGGAAGATGAGCTGCACAAACGTGTGGCCGGACAGCATGAAGCTATCGAAGCCATATCAGATGCCATCCGCAGATCAAGGGCCGGACTACAGGACAAACGCAAACCGATTGGTTCCTTTATATTCCTGGGAACCACAGGGGTCGGTAAAACAGAGCTGGCCAAAGCACTTGCCGAGTTCCTGTTCAATGACGAAAATGCCATGACCAGGATAGACATGAGCGAATACCAGGAACGTCATGCCGTATCCAGGCTGATCGGAGCGCCTCCGGGATATGTGGGATACGATGAAGGCGGGCAGCTGACGGAAGCGGTAAGGAGAAAACCTTATTCAGTAGTATTGCTGGATGAGATTGAAAAGGCACATCCTGATGTATTCAACATTTTATTGCAGGTATTGGATGATGGCCGTCTGACCGACAACAAAGGCAGGGTAGTGAATTTTAAGAACACCATCATCATCATGACCTCCAATATTGGTTCTCATCTGATCCAGGATAACTTTAAAGCACTGGATGAAGAAAACCGCGATGAAGTGATTGCGAAAACCAAGAATGAACTGTTTGAACTGCTGAAGCAGACCATCAGACCGGAGTTTTTGAACCGTATAGATGAACTGATCATGTTTACCCCACTGACCAGAAATGAGCTGAGGGATATTGTATCATTACAATTCAGACATGTACAGGATACGCTTGCAGAGATGGGCATCCAGATCGAAGCTACCGCAGAGGCACTGGACTGGCTTGCAGAACTGGGCTATGATCCTCAATTTGGTGCAAGACCATTGAAAAGAGTCATCCAGAAAAGGATCCTCAATGAATTGTCCAAAGAGATCCTTGCCGGAAAAATAAATAAAGACAGTAAGATCAAACTCGATATGTTCGACCATCAGTTTGTCTTTCTGAACGCGAAAGAGGTGTAACTGGCGTTATTCGCTTTTAACTAGGAAGTGTGCGTCATCCCGATTGCTCAAGGAATCCCTTGCTGCAATCGGGATTTTTTGCCTGACACCTGAGGGAAACCGCTTGGATCTGCAGCATGGAGCCGTAATGGAATCATAGCGATTACGGTTATTTCCTGGCTTCAATATTCGGCAGGAAACCCGTAAGCAAGCCGATCAAAGGCAGGAAAGAACAGATGTGAAACACATACTCAATACTGGTGCTATCAGCCAGCTTTCCCAGCAGAGCAGAACCTATCCCACCCATTCCAAAGGCAAAACCGAAGAACAGACCGGCCACCAGGCCAACCTTGCCGGGGATCAGTTCCTGGGCATACACCAGGATCGCTGAAAATGCAGAAGCAAGAATCATCCCGATAGGTACGATCAGCACACCCGTCCAGAACAGATTGGCATAAGGCAGCATCAATGCAAACGGTGCTGTTCCTAAAATTGAAAACCAGATCACATATTTACGGCCGAACCTGTCACCAACCGGCCCGCCTACAAGCGTACCAGCTGCAACTGAAACCAGGAATACAAAAAGATATACTTGGGAGGCCTGAACCGAAACATTAAATTTATCAATCACATAAAAGGTGAAGTAACTGGTGAGACTGGCCATATAAAAATACTTGGAGAAGATCAGAATCAGCAGGATCGCCACAGCAAATACCACCCTCCTTCTGGAGAAAGTACTCGTTACAGATTGTAGTTTGGCACTCTGTTTCGCTTTAGTGACCATATAGCCCTTATACCAGTTTCCCACACGGCTCAGTATGAAGATAGCGATCAGCGCAATCGCCGAAAACCAGATCACACTGTGCTGTCCGTAAGGAACAATGATCCAGGCTGCAAGCAAGGGACCCAATGAACTTCCGAAATTGCCGCCCAGCTGAAATATAGATTGCGCCAGGCCCCTTCTTCCGCCTGAGGCAGCATGCGCCATTCTGGATGCTTCGGGATGAAAAATAGATGAACCTGTACCGACCAGGGCAACCGAGATCAGCATCGTATAAAATCCGGTAGACTGAGACAAGGTAATCAGACCAAGCAAAGTAAAACCCATACCTACTGCGAGCGAATAGGGTTGTGGCTTCTTATCTGTATACAATCCAACGAACGGCTGAAATAAAGAAGCCGCCATTTGGAAGGTAAGTGTGATCAGACCAATTTGTGTAAAGTTAAGATGATAAGATTCCTTGACCACAGGATAGATCGCCGGGATCAGGGATTGAATCGTATCGTTCAGCAAGTGAGAGAAGCTAATGGCAAAAAGTATTGGAAATACAGTTTTTTCGGCTATGTTTTGCGTTGAAGCAGCAGTATTCATATGAGAAATTCTAGAATTGGCAAATTTAAGAAATATAATGATGGACATCACGTTTTAATCAAAACAGATTAGCTACCTTACCCTTGTTTTGTTTAACCTTTTACCCATATACATAAATAAAACTAACAACAACAGAACAATTTCCCCCATTTCGTTGTTATAAGGGTAATATATCTTGCTTCAATATGAAAATCGCTTACATCTCAACCTACCCTCCGAGAGAGTGTGGAATCGCTACGTTCAATAACAACCTGCTGAAGGCAATAGGTTATAATAAAAATCTTGTTTCTGAAGACAGTTTTGTGGTAGCGATGAATGATTCCGACAAAATAGACGAATATGAATATCCTAAAGAGGTGAAGTACATCATCAGACAGGAGAACCAAAAAGATTATATCAGAGGAGCCGATTACATTAATACGAGTCTAGCAGATGCCTGTATCCTCGAACATGAATACGGAATCTTCGGAGGAGAAAGCGGCGTATATATCCTGCCGCTGCTGGCCAGACTTCAGAAACCCCTGATCACCATTTTTCACACCATCCTTAAAGATCCCAATTATATGCAGCTCACCGTATTGCGTGAAGTTGCCAAATACTCCTCCAGGATAGTGGTCATGAGTCACAGGGCCGTTGGTTTTCTGACCAGCATTTATGGCATTCCCTTCGAGAAGATCCAGCTGATAGAACATGGTGTGCCTGATCTGGAGCCAAAAGAAGATAACCCTGTAAAAAATTCACTGGCCTTTAAAGGCAAAAAGGTCTTGTTTACCTTTGGTCTGATCAGCAGAAATAAAGGATTGGAAACTGTTATAGAAGCATTACCGAAAATAGTGGCGCAAAATCCGGATGTCATGTACGTCATCCTTGGGACCACCCATCCGGGCGTAATCCGCAATTCGGGGGAAGAGTACCGGGACAGCCTGAAGCGGCTGGCCAAAAAGCTCAACGTAGAAGACAACCTGACCTTTATCAATAAATTTGTGTCAGAACAGGAACTGCACGACTACCTCACTGCCTGCGAGATGTACATCACCCCTTATCTGAACGAAGCACAAATCACCAGCGGAACTTTATCTTACGCTGTAGGTGCCGGAGCTGCCGTCATCTCTACTCCATACTGGCATGCACAGGAATTGCTCGCAGACCACAGAGGAAGGCTTTTTGATTTTAAAGATTCCAATGCCCTTGCTGATATCGTAAATGAACTGTTTGAACAGCCTGAGAAATTAAAACAACTTAAAGCAAACGCATTTGAATATGGCCTGCACATGCGCTGGCCAAGTACAGGAGGAGTATTTGTAGATGTGCTGGATGAGGCCATTTCCAAATTCCTTTCCGAAAAAGAAACCGGCAATAAGCCCATCATAGATCCTGACATGATGCCCGCTTTCAGCCTGGCGCACATCCAAAGACTTACAGACGATACCGGCATTGTACAACACGCAAAATACGGCATCCCCAACCTAAAGGAAGGCTATTGCCTCGATGACAATGCACGTGCCCTGATCCTGACCATACTGGCCTATCAGCAAAATAAAAGCAAAGCTGCACTCGACCTCCTGCCAATCTACCTCAGTTATATCCAGTACATGCAGTGCGATGATGGAAATTTCAGGAACTTCCTAAGCTTTAAAAGAGAATATTTAGACGAAGTAGGTTCAGAAGATTCTTTTGGCCGTACCATCTGGTCTCTCGGATACCTGATCAATAATGCCCCCAACAATTCCTACAGGGAATTTGCTAGAGAGCTCTTTCTAAAATCAGTACCGCATTTCAAAAACCTCAGGCACCTCCGCGGAATTGCCAATACCATGATCGGTCTGGCCCATTTCATGAAAGCCAATAAGTATGATGAACACATCAGAACGCAACTGGATCAGCTGGCTGAACCACTGAAAGCAGCATACCGGGAAAACAAGCAGGGTCACTGGCTCTGGTTTGAAGAGAAGATGACCTATGACAATGCCATACTGCCCCTGGCCCTGCTGGCTTACTACGAGATTACCGAAGATAAGGAGGCTATGGACATCGCCCTGGAAAGCATGGAGTTTCTGTCACAAAAGACGCTGATCCACGGCTATCTGAATCCGGTAGGAAATGACGGATGGCTTTACAGAGATGGCGGAGAAATGGCACTCTATGACCAACAGGCCATTGAAACCATGGCCATGGTCCTGATGTATTTCAAGGCCTATGAAATTACCCATGACCTCACCTACATCAAACAGATGTACCTGTGCTATCAATGGTTTCTGGGCGAAAACAGCCTGCACCTGCCACTCTACGATTACGAAACAAAAGGTTGCGGAGACGGATTGCAGACCTATGGGGTCAACAGAAATCAGGGTGCAGAAAGCACGCTGGCCTACTGGATCTCTCACCTGGTTGTCCTGAAAGCATTGGAATCAGAATATGAATTTATACAAAGCGCAGACCTTACCGCTGCCCGCAAACAAGTTTTTAGTTAGTCTATGAGAATTGCCATATTAGCTCCCATCGCCTGGAGAACACCACCGAGGCACTACGGGCCCTGGGAGCAAATGGCGTCTAACCTTACAGAAGGACTGGTCAATGCCGGATTAGACGTAACGCTCTTCGCTACAGGCGATTCCTTAACAGAGGGCAAGCTCGATGCTGTCATCAGTAAAGGCTACGAAGAAGACCGGGCATTGGATGCCAAGGTAGCAGAGTGCCTGCACATCAGCAACCTGATGGAACACGCAGATCAGTTTGACCTGATCCACAGCCATTATGATTTTCTTCCGCTGACCTATTCCGGGTTGATCAAAACACCCATGATCACCACCATTCATGGGTTCTCCTCAGAAAAGATCATCGAAGTCTATAAAAAATACAATACCTCCAGCAATTATGTTTCTATCAGCAATTCGGACAGGCACCCGGCACTTCAATACCTGGCTACCGTATACAACGGCATCCATATTGAAGATTTTGACCTCAACGAAAGCCCAAAAGACTACCTGCTGTTCTTTGGGCGTATCCATCCAGACAAAGGAACAGCCGAAGCCATACAGATCGCCTTAAAAACAGGCCGTAAACTGATCATTGCAGGCATCGTACAAGACTCCGAATATTTCCGGGAAAAAGTAGAACCCTTTTTAGGAACAGAAATCGAATTTATCGGTGCCGCCGGTCCGCAGCAGCGAAACGAATTGCTGGGTAATGCCGCTGCCCTGCTGCATCCTATAAATTTCGAAGAACCTTTTGGTCTGAGTGTCGCAGAAGCCATGCTCTGCGGTACACCCGTCATCGCATTCCGCAAAGGCTCCATGCCAGAACTCATCAAAGACGGTAAAACAGGTTTCCTCGTTAACAATACAGAAGAGGCAATTGCCGCAATCGCTAAACTGGACAGCATACAGCGCCGAACCTGCCGCGAATGGTCACTGCAGAATTTCTCTCAAAAAAAAATGGCAGAAGACTATATCGCCCTCTACCATAAAATATTACTTTAACCGAGTCCCTTACGAATCCGGATTCTGCAGTTTCGCCAGCAGCAAATCAATTTTCACACTGGCAAAAGAAGAACAATAATCTGATAGCCCATAAGGAATGATCAGTTCACCGTTGTGTATAATAGACCCGCAGGAATAAAGCACATTCGGCACATAACCTTCCCTTTCATCATTATTTGGTATCACGAGCGGCTCCTTCAATCTTCCTGTCTCTATAGAAGGATCATTCAGGTCAAACAAACTTGCCCCCAGGCAATACTTTCTCATAGGACCCACGCCATGCGTGATCAGCAACCAGCCGGCTTCTGTTTCAATAGGAGAACCGCAATTGCCAATCTGTATAAACTCCCAGGAGAACTTTGGAGACTGCAATTTTACCGGATTGTCCCAAACGGTGAGTTTGTCAGAATACATCAGGTAATTGTTGCATCCATCGATTCTCGACATCATCGCATATTTGCCATTTATCTTTCTTGGAAACAATGCAAGGTTCTTATTTTGCGCCCCTACACCATGCAGCGGACTGATCTTAAAATCGTAAAAATTGGTCGTCTGCAAGAGTTTAGGCATAATCATAGCCCCGTCAAATGCGGTATAAGTCGCGTAATAGATCACCGTACCATCTTCCTTTATAAAACGGACAAACCTTGCATCCTCTATCCCTTTCCGTTCAAATTCAGAGATCGGAAAAATGACACGGTCAGAAATGTCCGTATCTCTGGAGAAACTGATCTCATGATAGGTATCAGACAACCAAAGCACCTTATCATATTCCAGCTTACGCAAATCATCCTCCTGCAGGTTCTTACTGTCCAGAATGATCTTTCTTAGCGTAGCATAATCAAACTTGTCCTGTAGCTTGGTACCAATCTCATCCAGCACCTCAATATCAATCCTCGAATCAGCAGCCTTTTTCAGGAAGAGCTTCTTATTGTATACGGCATTCTTGATCACCTCAGCCTCATCGATGTAATTCCCGGCAGGGATAACAGTGATGTCATTGTTGCGGTCTATCAGCGCCCTTCTGAACACTACAGAGGAAATGTGCCCCTCACCTACCGCTCTGAAACTGACAATCACCCTTTTCTCACCCTCAACAAGATCAGACTGATCAGGATCTTCTACAACCGACGGATTAAAAAATGCCGCCGATTCGATAGAATACTCATGGGTGAAATAAGATCCGAGCAGCAATTTCTGATCCTTATCCAGGTCCTCATAATCAAAACCCGCATCGGCTATACAATGACTTATCTTTTTGCAATGCCTGGTCAGGATCTTGGTGATGTTTCTGTGTCTTTTGGAATATTCCTGCAGCAAAGGAGAGATCAGACCAAAAACCTCTTCATCAGAAAGCTCCAATACTTTTTTTATGACTTCCACAGCGCGCTCCTCGCCATTGAAGAAGAACCTGGCAATAACTCTTTTAGGATCGGGATATACTTTAACCGGTTTTCTTTCTATTGATAATCTCATAAGCTAATAACGTTTCAGATGGGTATAAAGGTTTTATGAATATAATTTTTTTTAACGGTATTTTCCGGTTTTATACTCCATGCCCTGAAAGTATGTCATTATGACTGGCAAAAAGGACAGAAAATTACTGACAATTAAACACAAATGGTCAGAATGACTATATTCATAAATGTGATTAAAATGACAAAAACACGAATATTGTCATCCTAAAATAATAAAGGATTTTCTGATATTTTTTATTTCACTATCAATTAAGCATTTACGAAAAGCTGTTGTTTTATAAAAACAGGGCACATTACGTTTGGCACACAGCTTGACTATATAACAACAATGGTCAGAATATATAAACACACTGCTGACCCAATTATAAATTAAACAATAAAGAGATGAAAAAATTATTATTATCACTGGTTGCTGTTGCAGCATTTGCTTTTACTACTCAGGCACAAACTGAAAAAGGAAAATTCCTTGTTGGTGGAAACGTAGGTTTCAGTACTTCAAAAGTTGACGGAGCTGATAAATCCGACATTAGTTTTAAAGTTATTCCAAGTGCAGGATATTTTGTGAGCGATAACTTTGCTATCGGTACAGGTGTTGGTTATGCTTACGACAAATCAGTAAGCGATAAAAACCTGAACCAGGCTATTGAAGTAGCTCCATTCGGACGTTACTATGTAGGTTTGTCAGATCAGTTCAAATTCTTTGGTCAGCTGGCAGTTCCTATGGCATTCGGTAACGATAAAGAATTAGATGCTAAAGGAAAAACAGGCGATAAAACTGCTTCTACAACCAGCATCGGAGCTTACCTTTCTCCAGGATTCGCTTTCTTCCCTACTAAAAGAGTTGGAATCGAGCTTTCAGTAAGCGGATTAGGTTACAACAACTACTCTGTAAAAAATGAATTAACCGGCGACAAAGTAAAAACCAATTCATTTGGTTTAAACGCCAACACTGCTGACATCAACCTTGGTGTTCAATTCCACTTTTAATAGTTAATAGATTTTTATGAAAGAGGCCCGTACAATGTACGGGCCTCTTTTATGTATAATGCCTTTATTTCTTCTGTTCCACCTCCCGGTCCATCTCCAGCATATCCACCTCTCCGGCTGCAGAAAAATCACCGATCAGGTACTTGTTAAAATGATCAGCCAGTTTCCAGAAGCCATACTCCGTCAAATCACCAAAAGCATGACGCTGACCCGGCATGATCACAAACTCAAAGCGCTTACCCGCCTTCATTAAAGCATTGGCCACACGGATCGTATTGGCAGGATGCACATTGTTGTCCACATCACCCGTCATCAGCAGCAGGTGACCTTTCAGGTTCTTCGCCAGATCCGGATTTTTATCAATGCTGTAAGTAAATGTAGTATCCCCCTTGGCCGTCACCACCTCCTTCACACCATGATGTTTTTCGCTCCACCACCTGTTATAAATGCTATTGTCATGATTACCGGCATTAGATACCGCCGCCTTAAAGAAATCAGGATACACCAGCATCGCCGCAGTAGACATAAAACCACCACCCGAATGCCCGGTGATCCCAACTCTTGAGGCATCAATAAATGAATACTTATCTGCCAGCTGCTCCACAGCAGCTTTCTTATCCGCCAGTCCATAGTCCCTCAGGTTACCATAACCATAAGTGTGGTACCATTTCGATCTCGCCGGATTACCACCACGGTTTCCTACCGTGATCACGATATAGCCAAACTGTGCCAGACGATCTGTCCTGTCCATTGACCTGCTGAAAATTGTATTCACAGCTTCCGTCTGCGGTCCGGGATACACATATTCTATGATCGGATACTTCTTCAGAGGATCAAAATCAAATGGCTTATACATGACCCCGTAAAGATCTGTGATCCCGTCGTCTGCCTTAACCTTAAAAGGTTCAGGGAATTTATAACCGGTAGCCATCAGCAGAGACAGATCCGTCGTTTCCAGATCCATGACCTTTTTACCTGTATTGTCCATCAGCACAGATTTAGGAACCGTATTAACCCTCGAAAAATTATCCACAAAGAACTTATTTTCATCATTCATGTTCACCGCATGATCGTAATCTCCCGGATTCAGCAGTTTCAATCCCGAGCCGTCAAAGTTGATGCGGTATAAATGCAGGTAATATGGGTTTTCCTTGCCTTCCCTGCCATTGGCCGTAAAATAAAGCACCCTGTTCTTCTTGTCAATATTCACAATACTTTCGCAATGAAAAGCACCTTTGGTAATCTGATTCTTCAATTTGCCATCGCCGTCAAAAAGATAGAAATGCGCCCAGCCATCACGCTCAGACCAGTGGATCAGCTCTTTGCCATCATTGATCAGACCGGGGCGGTTTACCTCCACATAAGTATTGAAACGCTCCTCGATCAAAGGCTTTACGGTTCCGGTATTGATGTCAATTGTACACACATCCACACGTTTCAAATCCCTGCTCGTACGTGAAAAATAGATCTTGCTGTTATTACCCAGCCAGATAGAAGGGCGGAATTCATTATCCCGGTCCTTATTTAAAGACGGGGCACTCCAGACAGAAACACTCTGGTCCTTAAACGCATCCGTATTCAGTTTTTTATAAGTCTTTGCTGCAAAATTAAACAGCAGCATTTCATCTTTAGGTGCATCAGCCTCTCCCGGCATCTGGTATTTGTAAGTTTCCAGTGTTGGCCTTCCCGCCGCTACATTATTGATCACCCAAAGGTCCTTTACCTTACGGGAATCCGTTCTGTCCAGCACAAAATATTTAGCATCGGGTGACCACAACACATAAGCACCCCTTCTCTTTTTATCGTTCTTTTCAACCTCCTCATTGTTCTCCCCATCGCCGTCACTTCCATAGGAATAGAATTTAACACCGTCTTTGGTCAGCTGATGCTCCACAATGGTACTGTCATCTTCATTTTTAACCGCCTTTTTATAGTTCTCCCTATCCATCCAGTACAGATTGTATTTCCTGGTAAAAATGATCGCGGAAGAATCAGGAGCAACAGAGCCCCATGAAGGTTTAGCCTTAGGTTTGGAGTAATTAGGGACCTCCGTAAGTTTGGCAGCAGCGATATCGTAATTAAAGCAGAAGATCTTTTTCTGCATAGAATCAGCAGCTTTTTTATCCTTACGGTCTTTCTTCAGCTCATCAATCGTACTTTTTACTTCAAAACTGATCTGCTTTTCATTAGCGGAAAACTTCAGGTTCTCCAGCGGCAGATGCTGCGCGTCAAAAGGATCACGAATAATGGTGGTGATCCCGGCCGCAAGCTTCGCATTGTCAAAGATTTTCTTCTTGCTTCTGCCCTGCGGATCCACCAGATACCACTCCTTCCCATTCGGTGTTTCATACTCATACCAGAACCGGTTGCTTAGTTTCAGCCAGTGCGGATCCACGGCAGTAGAATAAACTATTTTCCTGAGCTTGGCAGGAGAAAATCTCGAAGCCAGCTGGTAATTGGCCTTAGGAGCCGGAGCCGAAGATTCTGTAAGCGTAAAGGTTTTTGTCTGCGAAATGGCATTAAAGCCGGTGAAGAGCGCCAATAAAAACAGTGCGTAGAGTCTTTTCATTTATACAGTTAATTAATCGGGCTAAATTATTGATTAATACCATTGACAGGGGGCTTTATTTGTAATAAAAATGATATTTTTGAAATCAAATATTTACAAATGAAGCAACATTTCTTAACACTCCTTACCGCAGCACTGATGCTGTCCGCGAGTTGCCAGTCCAAGTCACAGGCAAACTCCGATAATTCAGAAACAAAAGATACCACCTCACAAGCTGCCGGAACCGAAGCGGCCCCATCTCAAAAAGTTGACGTAAGCAAAATAAAGGTAGCAGATGCAAGAACTATCCTGGCCCGCACACAAGTTCCTATACTGTGTTATCACCAGATCCGCAACTGGAAACCGACCGATGGAAAAGTAGGCAAAGACTATATCGTAGAAGTGCAGAACTTCAAAGACCAGATGAAAATGCTTGCCGACAGCGGTTATCATACCATTTTACCAGATCAGCTATATGCATATTTAAATACCGGCGCCGCACTGCCAAGCAAACCAATCATGCTGACCTTTGACGATACCGATATGGACCAGTTTACAGTAGCCAACCCTACTTTGAAAAAGTACGGATTCAAAGCCGTTTATTTCATCATGACCGTATCCATAGGCCGCAAAGGAAAATTTGTAGACTACATGACCAAAGAGCAGATCAAACAACTTTCTGACGAAGGAAACGTAATCGGCAGTCATACCTATGACCATAAGAACTTTAAAAAATACCAGGGTAAAGACTGGGAAGAGCAACTGGACAAACCAACCAGGAAACTGGAAGAGATCACCGGCAAAAAAATGACAGAATTTGCTTATCCGTTTGGTTTATGGAACGCAGAAGGCATTCCTGAACTGAAAAAACGCGGTTTCAGAATGGCATTTTCCCTGGCAGACAAACGCGATCAAAACGATCCTTTGTTTACCGTAAGAAGGATTATTGCCAGCGGTTACTGGAGTCCAAAAACATTGAGCAACAGCATCAAAAGAAGTTTCTAACTTCTTCCTCATTGCTGAAGAAGCACAGCGAAGAGAGATCTCCTGAACTAGTATACCTAGCCAAGAGATCTCTCCTATCGTCGAAATCACGATTGCCTTACTCCTGAATCCGTTGAATCCATGATTCCAGCATAAATTCTCTAAAATTGTAGTAAGCTATAGCAATTTTCAGTATTTTGAATGTTACCTTATATTGCATTGTGATGAATACACCAGATCTTCTATCCAGAAGATTCAATACTTTAACCAAGTTAGCTGAAAAACAGGATACAATTGTTTTGAGCAACCTGGTTACCATTTATGCTGACGGAACAATTAAGATAACGGCTCAGACTACAATGGCTACCCAACCGTTCCGCTTATTTCTGACAGGATCATTAAATAATTGGCTTATTGTCCTCAAGATACAGAAATTCGACATAGCGTAAGAAAGTATAATAAAGCGCTCGATAGCGTAAGATAATCCATTAAATTTCCTGTTTAATCTATGTGTTTTAATCTACCTAAACCTTAGTTTAGCGATCTCATTAAGAGAACCAAATATTAAACACATATAAAATGAGAATAAGAAAACCGGAACTGCTTTTTTGTTTAGCTTTCCTTCTGATACAAATGACGGCATTTGGCCAGCAAAACCATTCTGCTATAAATCAGGCGGAAAACCTGCCTACCGCAGTGGGCAAGGAAAGGAAACTACCCTATTCAAAGATGGCCACCACTGCAAAGTTTATTGGAACAGCTCTGGCAGATCCTGACTGGTTTAACTGGTGCATTTCTCCGATATGGGGTAAGGACGGGAAAGTCCATCTTTTTGGCAGCAGGTGGCCTGCAGCAGATGGAATGGAGGGATGGACCGGTCCGAATGCTGAGATCGCACACTTTGTGGGGGACAAGCCTGAGGGACCTTTCAAATATGTAAGCACTATTATGAAAACTGCGATGTTTCCTGATCCTAAAACCATGGCAGGGCCTCATAATCCGAGGTTGGAATATGTGGATGGAAAATATATTTTATTGTACATCTGCCAGGATCCATCCGGCAGGTATGCTCAGCGTACCGGTATGATGATCGCGGATAAACTGGAAGGGCCCTGGAGGTTTGCCGGAAAGAACAATGGTATTATGGTCACCAGATCCGACGACCCGAACCACTGGACATACAAAGCGGCCATAGGCGCAGACAATCCGGCATTTTTGAAGATCGGCAAGAAATATTACATTTATTATAAGTGTGGAACACCTGAGCACATGAAAGCAAAGTATGGCTATGCGGTATCCGATAATCTGGAAGGACCTTATATCATGTGTGATGCGCCCATTACAGACAACGTTTCCTACATTGAAGATGCACAGGCTTTTAGTTATAAGGGCAACCATTACCTGCTGATTACTGATAACCTGGGTGGAAATACAGGGATATTCGGAGATCTGATGCTCTGGAAATCTAAAACGGGTTTGGATTTCAAACTAGCTGATGCACAGATTGCTGCCGGCAACTTATATGACTACTGGGGAACGCCTGAAGAACATAAGTGGCTTGCAACTGTTAAGAACCGTTTTATCAGAGACCCAAGTGGTAAACTGGAGAGGCCCGCTATTTTGTTCAAAAATGGCCGCCCGGCATATTTGTATGCGGTCGGGGGCGTGAATATACATGGCGGAAACGTTTCAGAATCGTATGTATTTAAGATCGATTTTGACAAATAAAACCTTAAAACGACTGTGCATCCGGAAGTCTTCATACTCTTCCGGATGCCTGCCAATTTTAACCATTCATGCTGTAAAAAAACTCTTCCGCTACGATCTTACCATCTTTAACCTCATACACACAAATCTCGCTCATAGCCATTCTGCCATGTGCCTTGTATGTGGCATCAATGTCCATAACAATAGAAAAATGATCATTTGCTACGATAGGATCTGAAATAGAGGCACTGTGTATTTCTTCAACGCTTTGCTCCCATTGTATAGTTTTGTTTTTGACAGCCTCTTTACCTTCTGTCAGTTCCATTGGAGAGCCCTTGGACTCTTTGCTTACTACGTTTTCAGCATAAAGCTCATCAATGGCTTCTGCATTTTTGCCTTCACGGCAAAGCTGAACCAATTTGTCCGCTACTTCTTGAGTGTTCATAGGATTGTTTTTTAAGTGATAATCTAAGTTATTAAAAATCTGCCATTTAAGTATTCAGTAGATTTTATATTTAGGTTATCTTAATACTAATTCATCCTACTTCACCTTCACAGGAACCACCACTTCCACTTCTGTAGAATCGGATGCTTTACCTTTAGATTCTCCGATACCGAAATCACCTCTGTCAATCTTAAATCTACCCCTGAATAATGCAGAATCTCCCACTTTTTCAAACCGGAACGGAATATTCACCGGTTTCTTAATGCCGTGCAAATCCAGTTCTCCGCTGGCAATATAACCTGTATCTGTTTTAACAATGGAAGAGGATACAAAATGAATAAAGGGATACCTGACTGCATCAAACCAATGTGTACCCTTTGCATGTTTGTTTTTCAGCTTATTGCCGGTTTCTATGGAATTGACATCAATGGTTACATCAAATCTGGACATGTGCAGGTCGTCCTCTTTGAACACCACATCACCCTGTAGTTTTTTGAAAACGCCATGGGCATATTTGCCGGAGAACCTGACGATATAATCATTGCCTATCTCCCATTGCTGCAGGTATACTACAGAAAAAGCAGAAGCAAAGAGTAACAGTATTAAAAGCAAAGGAGAGATAATTTTACGGAATTTCATGGCAGCACAAATAATAGGCAAAAGTACTGCTTTACCAACCCCCTAAATATCCGGGTATCACTTGTTTTTCTCCGATGGTATATTCAATACTTCCGTCTTTTTAACAGGAATACCGAAGTTTGGTGATCCGTCATCATTCCAGCTAAATTTCTGAGCTCTTGGTGAGCGGAATCCACCACATCCTTGTCCGGGTTTATCATTTGCATGGTAAAGAATCCAGTCTTCCCTGCCATCCGGTGATTTGAAAAAGGAATTATGGCCCGGTGAATAGACTTCATTTTTGGTTGAAGTGATGAAAAGCGGTGTTTTCGACTTGGTCCATGCTTTCGGGTCCAGCAAATCCGCTTTGGCAGAAGCAGTTAACAGTCCAAGTGCATAATTATCTGTCCAGCAGCCACTGGCTGAATAGACTACAAAGATCTTATTCTTGCGAACCAGGAACTGCGGACCTTCGTTTACATCCACATGTTTCAGATCAGGCTCATTCAGGTCGCCGTGTTTCTCCCATTCATATTCTGGTGTGGAAATTTTCACACGGTTCCCTTCGACTGTCCACGGATTTTTAAGTCTGGCAATGTAGATCTCCTGTTTGCCGTTGGCATCGCCTTCCCAGCCGGACCATACCATATATAATTTTCCCATGTGTTCGATGACATCTCCGTCTATAGCCCACTTGTTTGTGGCATCGGTGATCTGCCCCTTAAAGGTCCACTCTCCTTCCATAGGGTCAGCTGATGGGTTTTCCAGCACATACATGCGGTGATTGATGTTGTTATTGCCATCTGCAGCAAAATAAGCATACCATTTGCCCTGCAGGAACATCACTTCAGGTGCCCACAGGTTTTTGGAGTAAGGTCCTGTTTTTGGCGGTGTCCAGATGACCTTCGGTTTTACGTCTTTAAGTCCTTCTATCGTCTTGCTTTTGTACAACACAATATTCCTGGCCGTGGTGTGGGTATAGTAATAAAACCCATCTTTATAAAAGCTGTAGGGGTCTGCTCCGGAAGGCAATAGCGGGTTAGTAAAGGTTTGTGACTGTGCGCCAAACGTCCATACGCTCAGCATAACAGCGAATACGATCTTTAATTTCATGGTGTGTTGAGGTTTCAAATACTAAGATAGTGCTTTTATCTATCCCGCCATGTCCGGTCAGGAACTGAAATCACACATTTGGCAATACCAAAAACAAAAAAGGTCCTGCCGGTAATACCCGGCAGGACCTTTTAAATGACCGGAAATGCGATTATGGCATTACTGAACCATGTGTATACAATTTATCGGTTACCTGCTTCAATTTGGCTTCAGGCACTTTAATAACTTTTCTGTCGTAAGTCATCAGTCCATTGGTTTCGTTCTCTACATCGGTTGTCTGGGTATAAACCGCAGCCGACAATCCTTTTTGGATCAGGAAATCCATTCTGTCCATAAAGGAAGCGTATTTGGCGAACAATTCGTCTGCAGTTTTAAAGCTCTGGTAACCCCAGTTGTCTTTATCTTTCCATACGTGTCCGGCTACAGGAAGACCCAGACCTCCGTATTCACCTAATACTACTGCATGTGTGGCTCCAAAAAGATCTGGTCTCGGCATTTGAGGATCCGGGTAGTGGTGAAAATCTACAATATCTCCGGTGATCACATGATTACCGCCACTGGCACTGTTTACCAGACGTGAAGGATCTTTTTCCTTTGTCCACTCTGCTATTTCCTTTGTTTTGAATTGTCCCCAGGCCTCATTGAATGGTGTCCATACGACGATGCTCGGGAAATTGTGCAGATCATCCATGATCTTGTTCCACTCTTTTTTATAGATGGCTTCAGATTCAGGGCTACGGTCTTTATCGGTACCGCCCATCTGTCCCAGATTTGGTTCCCATTGATTTCCAAGGTCACCGCTTGGCATATCCTGCCATACCAGTATACCCAGTTTATCGCATTCATAATACCAGCGGGCAGGTTCTACTTTGATGTGTTTACGGATCATGTTAAAGCCCATCTCTTTGGTTTTGATGATGTCAAACGTCATCGCCTCATAAGTTGGAGGGGTATACAAGCCATCAGGCCACCAGCCCTGATCCAATGGACCATACTGGAAGACAAACTGGTTGTTCAGCAGCATTCTCTGAACACCGTTTTTGTCTGGTCCGATAGAGGATTTGCGCATGGCAAAATAACTGCTCACTTCATCCACTATCTTACCGTTACGGATTACCGCAATTTTAAGATCATACAGAAAAGGTGAATTTGGCGACCATAATTTGGCGTTTGCGATAGGTAGTGAAGCTTCTTCTTTGGCATCTACTTCCTGCTCGGCTATTTTTGTTTTGCCATCAAAAGCACTGATCCTGATCTTATCTCCTTCCACCGCAGCCTGCACATCAGCAGAAACAGCAAGTGTTTTGGTATCAATATCAGGAGTTTGTTTTGTGGAAGCGATATAAGTTTTAGATACGCTTTCCAGCCATACGGTCTGCCAGATTCCGCTCACAGGAGTATACCAGATGCCTTCAGGTTTTTTTACCTGTTTACCTCTTGGCTGAGGCCCTTCATCTGTTGGATCCCATACACTGATGGTCAGTTCCTGCTTGGCTCCTTTTTTTACAAAGGCGGTTACATCAAATGAAAACGGATCAAATCCGCCTTCGTGCGTTCCTACTTTTTGTCCGTTCAGCCAGATCTCAGATTTCCAGTCTACAGCACCGAAGTGCAGTAAAATGGTATTTTTCATATTGGAAGGAATGGTAAAGCTGGTCTTATACCATAATAAATTGTTTTTATCTATTGTTTTGCCAACTCCTGACAGTGCAGATTCTACAGCAAATGGAACCAGTATTTTTCCCTGGTAGGCTTTTGGTGCACTTTCATCTTTACCGGTAATGGCATAATCCCACAGGCCGTTCAGATTTTTCCAGTTATTGCTCCTGGTCAGTTGCGGACGCGGATATTCGGGAAGTACATTGGCTGGGTTTACTTTTTCTGCCCATGGAGTCATGATCTTACCTTGTACAGGCTTCCAGTCAGACTGAGCGTTGGCGCATAAGAACAGGCATGATAGTGCGGCTGTTAACAGATAGCTTTTGTTCATTTCTTAGTGTGTTGATTAAATTTCGATTGAAATTGGTGATTACATTTGGTCATCAAAGATTCCATTTTTATGCCCGCTCTTTAAATGCATTTGTATCAAAATTTCAGCATTTCGTCTCAAATAGCTGAATAGCTCCTTTATGTTGGTCAGGATGCAGGTAAAACATTGACCGAAATTCTATAAGTTTGGAGCAGCTATCCGGATTTAAACTTGAAAAGACTAAGTATCCTCATATTTCTGATCTTTACAGCAGAGCTGCTCTATGCCCAACCCTATTATTTCAGAAGATATCAGGTAGAGGATGGTCTGTCCAATAATGCGGTACTTTGCAGCCTGCAGGACAGGAATGGTTTTATGTGGTTTGGCACCAAGGATGGATTAAACAGATTTGACGGCTATTCATTTAAAGTATACCGCTTTGATGCCGACAACAATAAGACCATAGGCGGCAGTTTTATCCAGTGCCTGGCTGAGGACAGGAACGGTTTGCTCTGGGTGGGAACAGAAAATGGAATCTACAGCTACAACAATGCCACAGAAACCTTTAGCCCGCTGGAGAGTAATCCGAATAAGCTGATCCGTTCCATTTTATTTGATGAACACAATAACCTCTGGTTCATCTCCCGTCTGGGTTTATTCAGATATGATCTGAAAACAAAAAAAACAAAGGAATATCCGCCGGCAAAGTATTTCTATGTAAGTGCATTTTGCCAGACTCCCGATAAACAGCTCTGGTTTGCCACACCTGACGGTTATATGGCGAGGTACAACCCTGGTTCCGACGATTTTTCAACCTGGCCGATTTTCGATAAGTCTCCGCCTACTTCTTCCAAATGGGTGGAAAACATCTATGAAACCGGCGACGGACATATCCTGATTGGCACCTCTACGCAGGGTGCCAAGTATTTTGATACGCAAAAGCATACCTATAAAGACCTGCTTTCTTACAGTGCCGACAAGACGGGGATCTATGCGCGCAACTTTGTAAAAATAAGTGCGGACAAATACTGGATAGGCACAGAATCGGGGATCTACATTTACGATTTCAAAACGACTGAAGTTACCAACCTTAAAAAGCAGTACAATGATCCTTACTCTTTATCTGATAACGCCATCTATGCGTTTTGCAGGGACAGAGAAGGGGGAATCTGGATCTGTACTTACTTTGGGGGGATCAACTATTATCCGAAGCAGTATGCTACATTTGAAAAGTTCTTTCATAAAGTGGGTGAGAATTCTATCAGCGGTAATGCGGTCCGGGAGATCAGTCCTGATCAGAAAGGCAACCTCTGGATAGGTACAGAAGATGCCGGACTGAATAAACTTAATCTAGCCACAGGAAAGGTTACTAATTTTAAACCCACCGGACTTAAATCCGGCATTTCCCATTCCAATATTCATGGTCTGTTCGCCGATGGCAATGAATTATGGATAGGTACTTTTGAACATGGGCTGGATGTGATGGACCTGAATACGGAAAAGGTGATCAGGCATTACGGCATCAGCCACAGGCCCAATCAGCTGCGAAGCAATTTCATTTACGCCTTTTACAAGACCAGATCCGGCCAGCTCCTGCTGTCAACGACCAGCGGACTTTATAGTTATAACCGGAAGGAAGACAATTTCCGGAACTTCCCTTATGTACCCGATTACATGTTCTATACGAGTATCATGGAGGCCGCTGATGGCACCATCTGGGTGGGAACGGTAAGGGATGGTATCTTTTATTACAATGAAAAAACAGGCAAAAAGGGATCTTACAAAAATGAACCGGGTAATAAAAACAGCCTGATCGACAACAGGGTAAACCGGATCATTGAAGACAGGGATCACAACATATGGATCGCTACGGAAGCCGGTCTGTCCAGACTCAGTACCGAATCGGGCAGGTTTACCAGTTACTCCATTAAAAATGGTTTCCCTAGTAATGTGATCTATGGTCTTCTGGAAGATAAACAACAAAATTTATGGATCAGTTCCTCAAAAGGATTGCTTAGGTTTGAACCCAAAACTGGGAATCTGAAGACGTATACCAAATCTGACGGATTGCTGAGTGACCAGTTCAATTACAATTCATCCTATCAGGATGCTGAAGGCAATATGTATTTTGGCAGCGTGAAGGGCCTGATCCGGTTCAATCCGGCAGATTTCAAACCCGATACATTTAAACCACCGGTATTCATCACCGGCTTACAGGTCAACAATCAGGAACTGATCATAGGTGCAAAAAACTCTCCTTTAAAGAGTTCTATTCTCCTGACAGACAGGATCAGGCTGAACCATACCCAGTCCTCTTTCAGTATTGATTTTGCCGCGCTGAGTTATACCTCACCGGTGATGACGGAATACGCTTATAAGATGGATGGAATTGATAAGACCTGGACTTATCTGAAACAAAACAGGAAGGCTTATTTCACAGACCTTTCTCCCGGAAAATATGTATTCAGGGTAAAAGCGTCAAACAGTTCCGGGGTCTGGAATACCAAAGAAACGGTACTGGATATAGAGATCCTGCCGGCCTGGTGGGCCAGCAGTTTTGCTTTTGTGCTTTATGGCCTGGGTGTAACACTGATCATCTTTATACTGATCCGGCGTGACCACAGGAGGATAGACCGTAAAAATGCCCGCCGCATGGAAGTTTTTGAGAATGAGAAGGAAAAGGAAATCTATCATGCCAAGATAGAATTCTTCACTAATGTAGCGCATGAGATCAGAACACCGCTTACTCTGATCAAGGGTCCTATGGAAAAGCTGATCAAACGTTCGGCTGAGATCCCCGATATGGAAAAGAACCTGAAGGTGATGAACAAAAACACTGACCGGTTGCTGGAGCTGACCAATCAGCTGCTAGATTTCCGAAAGACGGAAATCAGCGGTTTTTCACTGAACTTCGTAAAGACAAATATTGCTGAAACATTAAGGGATATTGCGCTTAATTTTCAGTCCATCGCCGAACAAAAACATGTCAGATACGAGATCAGACTACCAGAAGAAAAACTGCTGGCCTATATTGATATAGAAGCCTTTCGCAAGATCATCAGTAATCTGGCAGATAATGCCATTAAATATGGACGTTCAGGGATTGTGATTGAATTGTTTCCGCAGCAGGACGGGGATGAATACCTGATTATCAAAGTAAGCAGCGATGGTAAGGCCATACCACATGAGATCCATGAGAAGATATTCCAGCCTTTTTACCGCGCCAAGGAAACAGAGATCAAGCCGGGAACGGGGATTGGACTTTCCCTGTCAAGAGCACTCGCTGAACTGCACAATGGATCTCTGGTACTGGAAAAAGGCATCGAAGGATTTAATATATTTGTACTGAAACTCCCTATTCACCAGTTGATCGAGTTTAACCTGAACAGCAAATGGAAAAAAATCTGAGCCATACCCTTCTGTTGGTCGACGACAATGAAGATATTTTAGATTTTCTGTCGGATGATCTGAGCGACAAATACCATATCCTTACTGCGGAAGATGGACTGCAGGCTCTGAAGATCTTAAATCAGGAAACTGTCCATATGGTCATTAGCGACATCATGATGCCTGAAATGGATGGTTTTGAATTGTGCGGAACCATTAAATCCAGCCTGGAGTTCAGCCATATCCCTGTGATCTTACTGACCGCCAAAAACACCCTGCAATCGAAGATCGAAGGATTGGAACAGGGGGCTGATGCTTATGTGGAAAAACCATTTTCACCGGAGTTCCTGCAGGTACAGATCTCCAGTCTGCTCAAAAACCGGGATAAGGTCAAAGCTTATTTCGCAAGTTCACCCTTACTGCACATGAAAAGCATGGCTTATACCAAAGCAGATGAACTTTTTTTAGAAAAGCTGCAGCAGATCATCAATACCAGCATCAGCAATCCTGATCTTGATGTTGAGCTGCTGGCCGATCAGATGCACATGAGCAGACCTACCTTTTACCGGAAGATCAAAGCAATTTCGGATCTGAGCCCCAACGACCTGATCAACCTGGCCCGCTTAAAAAAGGCTGTTGAATTGCTTAATGACGGGGCTTTAAAGATCTATGAAATCGCCGAAATGGTTGGTTACAGTTCACAAACCCAGTTTGGAAGGAATTTTTTAAAGCAGTTTGGTATGTCGCCTACTGATTACATCAATAACCAGCAGACCGACAAGAATAAAATCTGATTATCTAATGTAAAAGGTCTGGCTGAAGGCCCCGTTGGCGGCAATATCCCAGGCTTCTACCCTCACCCATTTACGGCCGGATAGTTTGGTTTTGAACTGGAACAGCTGATCGCCAAAGGCTTTAGTTTTGCTCAGATCGATCTGATCCCGGTAAACCTTTTTTCCATCACCGGAGATCACTTCTATAAAATTCATCGGGAAAGTCCAGAGGAGTTTCATCTTTACGTCTGCGGTTCCATCTGCCTTCAGGCTTAAGGATTCTCCGGAAATCTTTCCATTGATCTTCAGTTCCGGAATCAGTACCTCTCCGGTAGAGCCAAAGAACTTACCGTGCTGCATGGCGTCTAACACCGGCTGCCAGCCTTTGTCAAACTCTGGTAGTTTGTCCAGCATGAGGTAGTTGACATTCAGGTGGGCATACATTTCGTTTTCAGGGGTAATGGTAAAAAGATCGGCTTCTGTGATGACCGTTTTTTTCTCCCCCCAGTTGTTCATGTCATCCATGAGGTCCAGCACCCTCCGGCCCAGACGGGGCTCAGAAAGATCGGCAGGCATGGCTTTCCATGCGGCACCCATAAAGCGGTCAGACTTAAAGAAATCTTCATGATTGTATACATCAGGTGCGTTGACAGACCCCTTGGTGCGTGCATGTGCCGTCCAGGCAAGACCTTTTTCTATTTCCAGCAGTTTCAGCATATCATTCTTATCCCCGATGTGGTAAACCTTGCCATAGCCGGGTTTATCTTCGACAAAAGGAACTCCTTCTTTTCTGGACATGATCCAGTATACAGGTTTCGGAAAGAGCTGCAGCCAGTGTCCGCCAAAGAACTCGTTGGGTTCTTCTCCCGGCATCAGCAAAAACTGCTGATCGGAAAGACGTCTGCATTGTTCAAAAAGTGTTTTCAGTTCCAGCAGGCGCTGAGGGTCTGGTCCTTTTGGATGAGCAGTATAATGAAATTCACCGAGGTGTACCATATCTATCCCCGTTTTTTTGAATACTTTAACAAAGTCCGGAGAATCCGGAACCGGTTTATTGGCCAGCACCACACTCATAATAAATTCATTGTGAAAATGACTGGACATGGTCTTGAATCCGGGCAGCTTTACATACCGGTCATTATTGGTAAACTTCTTTACTTCCGCAAAGGCGTCCTGCCCGCCGGTTTCTGCCAGCAGACAAAAGAAATTCAATCTTTGTCTGGTTCCCGGAGGAGCGTTGAACCAGGGTACAAAGCGTTTGTCTCCCTGCAGATCCTGACGGATGCCAATGCCATAACCGTCCAGCATTTTACGGTACTGATTGCCATACCAGGCAAATTTCAGATTGAAGGCCTCATCCAGCGGGTAAAAGTATTGATGCGGTGCCGGAAAAAGCGCGAGTGTACCTTCGGTACCACTGGCAGCTATCGTACGGTATTTGACAGCCAGATTGATTGCGGTATCTGTTTGTACTGCATTTGTCTTTTGCTGCTGATCTCCTATATCTGTCCATGAAATCGTCTTCCAGCTTCCGGATCTGTTGATCAAACCTGCATCATACACCATTGCTGTTGCATCTATACCGGTACTCAGTACGGCAGCTACGTTAAATAAAGGACTGCCATTATAAAATGTGATTTCGAGCGCACCTTTGAAGCGGTCAGCGGTCAGCTCTCCTATAGTTACTACAGTACGGCTTCCTGTACTCTTTACACTGACACTTGTCTTTTTCAGTACTGCAGTATAGGTCTTGTAAGGCCTTTGAGGAACTTTATCAAAAAAAATGTTCCAGCCGTTTTGCGACATCAGATCACGTTTACCTATGCTGACCAGAAAAGCAGGGTCCAGATCAGCAGAAATGAGCTTCTGCGCCTTGCCTTCACCTATTGTGATGCGCTTAAACAGCGGCTTCGCTGCCTGGAGATCAAAACTGATCTGAGCGGTCTTTCCCGAACCCGCCGGCCATGTGAAGTCAAGAATATTGGCTTTCCTGCTAACTACGGCTTCATTTTTAGTGTTAAAATTCTTCAGATCAACGCTGATCTGGGCATGCGCAGTCAAAGTCAGGAGCAAACAAAATATGGGCAACAGTAATGATCTCATAATTATCTGGTTAAAAGATTTAATTTTATTTAACTACCGGAAAAGCAACAATACGTACCTTGGTAAAACCAAATGGCACTAAGGTGAGGGTTTCTACATTTGAGTCCACCTCACCTTTATAAATCCCTGTCCGGTCTGTAACGGGTTGCCTGGCTACACCTTCCACGACCTTCCAGGCTGGTATCTTTTTACCGGAAGCAGTGATCTCTATCGGGGCGTTCTGCAAATTCCATACAAATTTGGGTTGCATAGGTTTCGTTTTCACACTCAGGTATTTGGCAGGGTCTTGTACAATATTTTCAAGAAGTCCGTAGTTCCAGTCTGATTTTGGATATACGCTAAAATAATCACCTTCATCTTTTTGATTGCCCTTTTCCCAGCGTTCTTCCAGTTTCAGTGCATAGACCAGCGGTCCGCGCTCTATCGTTCTTGAATTACGTCCCCAGTTGGAAGTACTCAATTCCATAGGTAGTTTCAGCGTTACTTTATCTTTGTTTTCCCAGTTCTGGGAAAGGGTTACCAGGGTACCGCCTTTGGCGGTCTGTACCTGGCTTCCATTGATAAAAACCTGTGCTTCCCTGCACCAGGAAGGGATCCTCAGTTCCAGCGGAAAGTTTACTGCCTTTTTAGTGGTAAATTCAAAATTGATCTCATCTTCAAAGGGGTAACTGGTATTTTCATGAATGGTGACTTCCTGATCATTGATCTTTGTTTTGATCACATTGGGCGCATACACCAAAGCGGCAAGACCGTTGTTTGCCGTCTTATACCACAAACTCTGGGTATATTTTGTCCATCCCTGGTGCATATTCGCCAGGCAGCAGGTATATCCGCTTCGCATCCCCAGCACATTGTTCATCTGATGGTCAAAGGGTAATGAAAAATCAAATATGCCTCTGCTGATCTGCACCTGATTGGCGATCTGGAAGTATTGCTTGTTGTTGTAATCGTCAGTTGTTTGCGGTGGCAATGCATTAAAGGTCATTCTTTCCAGTGCATCCATATACTCATGATCACCTGTGATCTCTATGATCTTTTCCAGTGAGTACATCGCTTCTACCGTAGCACAAAGCTCTACCCCTTGTGAAGGAAGGTTGCCATGCAAATCTTCATCGGCTGAGAATATACCCATAGGCAAGCCATGAAGGGTCATCAAGTCCCTGAATCCTGTTTTAAGGCCCTTCAGATAGTTCACATCTCCGGTTCTCTGATAATCTATAGCCGGTGTTTTGAGCGCCATACCTACATTTACACCATGCCTGTTCATCCAGTGTGCCTCATTTTGCTGCGTCGCAGCTCCGATCACCCAATCGCGGTTACTGAGCAGATCACTCCACTGAAAAGCCTGCTTTTGAATCAGCGCAGCCAGTTCGAGTAAAGAAGGATCGCCATTTATGGTGTATAACCACTGCGCCATCATGGCATTGTCATGACCTCTTGATGTTGCCCATTCCGTCCATTTTCCAATGTTCGCTTTTTCAAGAGCTTGCTTCTGATAGTCAAAATATTTTTCCATGAAACTGATGACCCGTTTATCACCAGACGCGGAATAGTATTGCTGCATGACTTTCAGCATGACCATTTTCGGCCACCAGTCATCACCGTTTTCAGGATGTTGTGTGTCTATTTGCTTACCTTCACGTTCTGCATTGGTAATTCCCCCGAAATATCCCGACGGCCGCTGATGTTCCAGTGACCAGTTGATGTATTTCATGACCTTTTGTTTAAGTGCAGCATTGTCAAGCTGCCAGGCCAGCGGAACGGCTCCATCCAGCCAGTATGGGGTTTCTTCCCATGCATCTCCTTTCCCACCAAGCCAGCCGTTATCATTCTTTAGCTTCAGGTGCACTTCATCCAGATGACCGGTTGTACCGGCCAGCATGATTTGCAGCTGGTCCCGAAGCCAGCCGGCTGGTTTTATTTCACCGAGTGCTACTTGGGTATATTTAGGTTTGACAAATCCCGGGTCTTTCGCAACAGGTTTCTTTTCATCAGAAGGCTTAAAAGCCAGCAGTACAAAAGCCAGTGCGGTCAATGAGGTTTTACGGTTCATGTGTGTGTGGTAAATATTTGGTTATTAAGCAATAGCAAAATAAGTGAACCATCGTATTTTTCCTAATACATTATGTCTCAAAATTTCGCTTCTGGGTATCAGTATCCAATCCCAAAATTCCATTAGGTTTTGGCGGAGGATTGTACTAATTTCACTTAAAGTGTACAGACCCGCGTTGAATACCATTAAAAAAGCAATAACGGGGTTGTTCAGCCAAATAACACACCAATGAACCGAAACCTGAAACCAATTCTTATAGTACTGGGCTTTGCCTTTTTTTTATACAGTTATACCAGCAAAACTGATCCTCCTGAGGAAGGAAAACAATGGACAGAATATCTCGGCGGCCCTGGCAGGAATCATTATTCACCACTTTCTCAGATCAGAACAACAAACGTTCATCAGCTTGAAAAAGCCTGGGAATATAAATCGGGTGATTCCGGTCAGGTGCAGTGTAATCCAATCATTGTACACAATGTATTGTTTGGGGTAACGGCTTCCAACCAGATATTTGCACTTGATGCAGCAAGCGGAAAGGAAAAATGGCGGTACAAACAGGACGGCGAACGAACTTCCAACACCAACCGTGGTGTAACTTATTGGGAGAAAGGGGCCGATAAACGCATCTTGTATGCCTACAATTCCTCTTTGTATGCATTGAATGCTGAAACAGGGAAACCCATAAATTCCTTTGGTGAAAATGGTCAGGTAAGCCTGAAAACCGGACTTGAAGCGAATGCCAAAGACCGTTATGTAGTGTCAAATACACCCGGAACACTCTTTGAAGATCTGATCGTTATGCCCATGCGTCTTGGTGAAGACGAGGGTGCGGCAATAGGCTATATTCAGGCTTTTCATGTCACAACAGGAAAGCTGGCCTGGGTTTTCAAAACCATTCCTGATCCCGGGCAGCCGGGTGCGGAGACCTGGCCCGCTGATGTAAAAAAGAAGGGTGAAGTAGGCGGTGTTAATAACTGGGCCGGTATGGCTATAGACCGCAAACGGGAAATCCTCTTTGTACCTACGGGTTCAGCTGCATTTGATTTTTACGGGGGCAACAGGAAGGGCAAAAATCTGTATGCCAATTGCCTGATTGCATTAAACGCCCGTACCGGAAAATACATCTGGCATTATCAGATTGTGCATCATGATGTATGGGACAGGGATCTTCCCGCTCCTCCAAATCTGGTAAGGGTAAAACACAACGGCAAATTCATAGATGCAGTAGCACAGGTGACCAAACACGGGTATGTATTTCTGTTTGAAAGGACTACAGGAAAGCCATTGTTTCCGATCGATGAGAAACCTTTTCCGGCTTCAGATCTTCCAGGCGAAAAAACCTGGCCTACACAGCCGATCCCCAGACTGCCTGCTCCTTTCGCCCGCCAAACTATTACCGAGAAAGACATCAGCACTCTCGCTGAAAACAGAAATGAACTGCTGGAGACTTTCAGAAAAGCAAGAAAAGGAGTCTACAAGCCTTTAAGCCTTAAGACACCTACAATTCTCCTTCCAGGCGCAGATGGAGGTGCGGAATGGGGTGGCGCAGCAGTTGACCCTGATGGCATTATGTATGTCAACTCCAACGAAATGCCATGGTTGTTTAGCCTGAGTTTAAAAGCAAAGTCCGGCACACAATCTGATCTGACTCCGGGACATTTGCTGTACAACAATGCTTGTATCACCTGTCATGGTCCGGAGCTGAAAGGCAATCCGGCCAGCGGATACCCCTCTCTGGTCAACATTAAGGACCGGGTAAGCCGGAAAGAGATCACCAGGCTGATCACTTCAGGCCGGGGTATGATGCCGGGATTCAGCAATATCAGCACCAGCCAGAAACAGGCGATCGTTGACTTTCTCTATCAGGAAGAAAAGGCTGAAGCTCCTTCTGCGGCAATTGCCGGCAAAGGCAATTCATCCGGAAATCCTTACAAATTTGATGGTTACAATAAGTTTCTGGACAACAATGGTTATCCGGCGATCAATCCTCCATGGGGAACACTTACAGCAATAGACCTGAATACGGGAAAACACCTTTGGAAAAAGACCCTTGGTGAGCTGAAAGAACTGACAGCAAAAGGTATCCCGCCGACAGGTACGGAAAATTATGGCGGTCCGGTAGTGACTTCCGGAGGAGTACTCTTTATTGCTGCAACTAAAGATGGGATGTTCAGAGCATATAATAAAAAGGATGGCACGCTGCTGTGGGAAACGGAATTACCGGCTGCAGGGTATGCCACACCAAGTACCTACGAAGTAAATGGGAAGCAATACATTGTAATCGCCTGCGGTGGTGCTAAACTGGGTACAAAAAAAGGGGATAGTTATGTGGCATATGCCCTGAAAGAGAAATAGCAGAGATCAGGATGATAAGGGAAGTGCAAACCAGAATGTACTTCCTTTTCCGAATTCGCTTTCGACGCCTATCTTTCCATGGTGTTTCTTGACAATTTCAGAACTGATGTACAGACCGAGTCCAAGGCCTGAGTACTGACGACCGGCAGTATCTACGCGATAGTATCTTTCAAAAAGATGAGGGATTTTCTCGGGCTTTATTCCTGGGCCTTCATCTGTCACCGAAACACAGGCCATGCCATCTTTTTTAACGATATAGACATTAATTTCCAGCGAATCGGGTGCGTATTTAACAGCATTATTGATAAAGTTGATTACTATCTGATCAATCTTATTCGGATCGGCATTTACTTCAAGCGTTTCATCTCCTTCAATCCGGATATGATATTTAGCCTCCATCCTGATGTCTTCGCAACATCCCCTGATCAGCCTGGCAAGATTGACCCTGGTTTTATTCAAATGCAGTTGCCCTCCCGTAAATTTGGATGCGTTCAATAAATCTTCGATCAAAGTGCTTACCCTGGTCATACTTTTATTGGCCTGTGTCATCAGTTTATGGAACAGCTCAGAATTCGTGTCCGTATTTACCCGGTTCAGCATTTGTAATGATGCCTTCAGACTGGTGATCGGAGTTTTCAATTCATGACTGGCTACGCTGATAAATTCATCTTTCTTTTGTATCATCTTTCGCCTGTGCGTCACATCCATAAAAGTTGCTATGCCCGCTATAGTATCGCCATGTTCATCTTTAATAGGTGCAGCATTAATGGAGATATAAAACCTTTCTCCTTTTAAAGGCTGTATACCTATTTCATGATCATATACAGGCGCTCCGCTCTTCAGTGAAATCGTTACCGGATGTTCCTGCTGTGGCAGCGGTTCTCCATCCAGCATCACATTGGTCCAGTTCGGATCATTGTATATACTGATGATATCCTGATCTTCATTTAATCCAAGTATTTTTTTGGCCATTGGGTTAGCGTAGGCAAAATTGCCATCAAAATCAACAATACCAACTCCCTCAGCCATTGTCTCCAATATCCTGGTCAGTTGTTCCTGATTATTCCTCAACTCTCTTTCGATAAGTGTTTTTTGCTGAATACTTTCCTCCAGGTCCTTTGTCCTGTTCTTAACGGTATCTTCCAGGTGAAGATTAAATTTACGGGTCAGGGCCTGTGCGGCTTCCAGTTGTATGTTTTTTTCACGAAGAAGCCTCTGGCTTTTCTTTTGTTCGGTTAAATCTGTAGTGATTACACTCATGGAAAGCCCCTCATCAATGGTAAGGATATTCAGAGAAATCTGTATGGGGATCAAACTGCCATCACTGCCCTGCAAACTCAACTCACCTTTGGTTTTATTTTGCCAGGCCTGATCAAATAGTTTTTCAAAATACCCATGATCAGATTCAGCAATAAAATTCATAAACAACTTTCCTGTAATTTTTTCAAGAGGAAGCTCCAGCAATGAAGCAAACTGCGAATTGCTATACAGCACGTTTCCGAGTGCATTTAAGGTTACTGCGCCCTCAGTCATCTGTTCAATAAAAATCCGGTAAGTCTGATCGGAATTTTTTAGGGTAAAAAGCTGATGACCCTGATCGGATTTCATAACCAGTGCATCTACTTCGCCATTTCGGATCGCATCTATAACGTCAGTCGCTTCCTCAAGCTGGATTTCCCTGACCTGCAATTCAGCCCTTAGCCGCTCCAGCTCTTCTAACAATTCTTTATGTGATCCTTTTTCCTCCACTTTATTTTGCTTTATAACTAGCTCAGACCCAAACCTCTTAATACCTTAAATTTATCAGACATGTCTCCTATTAATCTTCTGGTGGGTCCTGGAAATGTCTTTATAAGTACCGGAATCGCCATAACATTATCGCTTTTAACCAGCAAAGGCTGCTGATGCGCATCGATAATTTCGAGTTCATACCGGCCGGTAAGATATTCCGACAGTATCTCCTGAAGATTATTGATCGCTCGAACAGAAACTGACGATGTTCCTGTCACAAACAGCCTTAGCTTGTAGACCGGTTCATCAAAGTCTTCCCAATTCGCTGGTTGCTGATCTTTCACAATTGTGGTATTTTAGTTCTGATGTCAAGTCCTACCAGAACTTTCTCTTTATTGGACAGGTCACCTATGATCTTGCGCACAGGTTCAGGAACTTTCTTAACCAGTGTAGGTATGGCCAGAATCTGATCACCCTCAGCCAGCTGAGGATGAACAAGCAGATCAATGACCTCTATAGAATATTCTCCTGCCAAATGTTCTTCACAGTATTTTTTCAGATTGCTCAGTGCAGTTACCGATTTTTGGGTTTTTCCCGCAACGTATAACCTTAATTCATATTTCTGTTCCACGCCCTAATTCTTTTTAGTATTTCTCTTTTTTACTTCTGTCACTTGTTTGACACCTTTCCTCATATTCGTCATTTTCTGGCGGGCCTGAGTCTCCACACTTTTTTTTATCTCTTCTTCAAAATATACCTTATTCAGTTCCTCTTCAGTAGATTCAAACTCTGTTTTCAGACTTTCTATGCGGGCCTCCAGCACCTTTCGCTTGCGAAGCAGCTCTCTGTCTTTGCGGCCAACGGCATAACTGTGCAATACCTGCCCGGTTTCTTCAAACAACTTCTGAGCTTCACGCGCAGAACCGGTGAGCACTCCCTCAGGTCCGAGATATACATCAATTAAATTTAACCCCTGATCTGTGATCACAAATTCGCGAATTTGATTGGAGTGCTGCATTCCCCTGGATTTGATCACATAAAGACCCCTGTTACGTTCTCCATTGACTTCAATGTCCTTGATCTGTATCCAGGCATCCACAAGAGAAGAGACACCTTCATCTGTCTGATCATTGACAATCATATTCATCGTAAGTGCAGTAAACATGACCGTAATCTGTTCGGCCTGCAAAAAGTCAATTAATCTGACCAGCATAGATTTCACATCGCTTACCGATCCAACTGTAATCAGATTGGTAATGGGATCCAGCACCACTACCTGGGGTTTAAATTTACGAATGGCCTTATGTATGGCAACCAGATGCATTTCCAGTCCGTACAATGTCGGTCTGGAAGCATAAAATTCAAGCATACCTGAATCCAGGTGCTTTTTGAGATCGATATTTATCGAAAGCATATTTCTCACAATCTGCATCGGTGACTCCTCAAATGCAAAATAGAGTGTTCGTTCCTTTCTTTCACATGCCTTGCTGATAAAGCTTGCGGCAATACTGGTTTTACCTGTACCTGCTGTTCCGGATACCAATATGCTGCTGCCTTTATAAAATCCACCTCTTCCAAGCATCTGATCAAGCTCTTTAATACCTGAAGACACAATTTTTGTAGAAACAGGTTTATCAAGTTTTAGGGATGTGACAGGCAACACGGAAATTCCTTCCTCATCAATCAGAAATGGATACTCATTGGTTCCATGAAGAGTTCCGCGGTATTTTATGATACGCAATCTCCGCGTAGAGATCTGATCAATGATCCTATGATCCAGTAAGATCACACAATCTGATACATATTCTTCAAGACCTTTCCGGGTCAGTGTTTTTTCGCCACGTTCTCCGGTAATGATTACTGTTACGCCTTTCTCTTTGAGCCAGCCAAACAATCTCCTCAGCTCAGCTCTCAATACACCTTCGTTTGATAAGCCAAGAAACAGATTTTCTATGGTATCCAGAACCACCCGTTTTGCTCCTATGCTATCAATAGCATATCCGAGTCTGATAAAAAGTCCTTCAAGATCATATTCTCCAGTTTCCTCTATTTCCGTTTTATCAACGTGTATATAATCTACTTTAAGTTTTTTTTGCTGCTGCAGTCTTGCCAGGTCAAAGCCCAGTGAAGCTACATTGGTAGCCAGTTCTTCAGGCTTCTCTTCAAAAGCAATAAAAACACCTGGTTCATTGTACAGTTCGATTCCTCTTACTATAAATTCCAGGGCAAATAATGTCTTGCCACAACCTGGGCCTCCACAGATGAGTGTTGGTCTGCCGGTCGGAAGCCCTCCTAACGTGACTTCATCCAAACCTGGTATTCCCGTGTGGGTTTTAGCCAGTTCAGCTGTATGAACTGAATTTTTAGAATGAACCTTTTTTTGCGTCATAGATGTTCGGGTACTTGTAATACAAAATAATTAATCTATCTCCTTTGATGTACCGGCTAATTCAACAAATGGGCCAAACATACCTGAGATAAACAATTACAGGAACAACATTTAAGAGCGGAATGTTTCAATATTCTTTAATTAAGCGCATTAAAACCGTGATTAAGCTGCTTTAGAACACTTTTAAATAAAAAAATTTTGTTTACTTTTTCGGGTATAATCAAAATTACATTTCATGTAAAATATAATTTCTTTCAGATAAATAACACAGCCTGAGGCATAAAATGCCCTGGTAATTATTCAACTCTAAATAAAGAAATTTTGATTATTCTTCAGCAATCAGATACCTGATATCATTGCCATGGATGAGCCAACAAACAATCTCGATATACGGAAAATGCAAATTCTGCAGGATGCAATTAATGAATACAGAGGAACCCTTTTGGTCATCTCTCATGATGCGTATTTCCTGAAGCAGATCCACATAGATGAAGTGATATACGTGTAGCTTAAAATCCAGGACCGTTCATCTCCTTAGCACTTCTACCATAAAACATTGATTATCAATAAAATTAAAAAACAATATAATATAAATTTGCATCGTACGATTTAAATCGTATGTTTGTTTTATGGAAAATAAGATAGAACCTTCAAAGGCTGAACTGGATATCCTCACCGTCATCTGGAAACACGGACCTAATACAGTAAGATTTGTGCACAATCAATTGCTGCTGATTAAAGAAGTCAATTATACCACTACATTGAAACAGATGCAGCTCATGGCCGAGAAGGGAATGCTGGCCCGTGACGAAAGCAGCATGACACACATTTATAGTGCAGCCGAAGATCCCGGTAAAACGAAAGGTCATTTGCTGGACAGATTTGTAAATCACATTTATGATGGTTCCGCCGGCAACCTGGTTATGCAATTGCTGGACAACAAAAAAGCATCTTCTGAAGATCTCAAAGTGATCAGGGAGATCCTGAATAAACTAGACAAACAAGATTAAATCCTACGCATCATGGAACAGCTATTAATTACCATTTTGATCTATTCCCTTGGCTTCGGGCTGATTCTGGCATTACTGACAGGTCTGACGCTCCTCTTAAGCCGGAATACCAAACCACAACTGCGTTACAATATTCTGGTTACTTTAATGCTTCTATTTACTTTAAGCACTATTGCTGTCGGCTTTTTAAAATTTAGCAAAGAAAAAGAAAGCACGGCGCCGGTAACATCTGCATCCATCGAAATAAATCATACGGATCATACAAGCTTCTTCATATCTGACCCCGGTTTTTTAGCTGCAGGATATAGATTTCTAACCGGAAATTCAAAGACAATTGCCATCTTATGGCTGTTTATTGTTATCATCAAGAGTATAAAGCTGGGCAGTAATCTGCTGGAACTTCATTTCCTCAAAACCCGGAAGATTTTTCCGGCTGGTGAACATTGGGAGAAAAAGATAAATGAACTTGCAGGACATATCGGATTGAAAAAAACTGTAAAAGTATTTCAATCGGGAATTACTCAGGTTCCATTGGTAATCGGACATTTCAAACCGGTAATACTGATTCCCCTTGGAATGATCACAGCAATCAAACCACAGGAGATAGAGATGATGATGCTCCATGAACTGGCGCATATCAGACGCATGGACTTTCTGGTCAATATCTTACAGCACATCCTTGAACTTCTTTTTTTCTTCAACCCGGCGGTATTGTGGATTTCGGCACTTATCCGTAAAGAAAGGGAAAATTGCTGTGATGAACTGGTACTCCAAAGTTCCGGGTCAAAACAAAGTTATATACAGGCGTTACTATCCTTCAGGGAATATCAGTTAAATGTAACTGCTTATGCAATGGCTTTTGCCAGGGAAAGTAACCTGGTAATAAGGGTAAAACGTTTGGTACATCAAAAAAATACAGCGATGAATGCTATGGAAAAAGGAATTTTGTTATTCGCAGTCATCCTGCTTTGCAGCTTTGGCCTGATAAAAAACACCGATGCACAGCAGAAGGGTAAAGAACCGTTTCAAGAGCCTGTGAAAAAGAAGGCCACTGTTCAGACTGAGACGGCTAGTGAACCATTAACAGCACATTCTAAAAAAGCTGCTAACCCTAAACCACCTAAGAAAGAAAAAGAGCCGGTAAGCACCGGGGGCAAAAACAACAATATCAATGTCAACATAAACTCCGGAACCAATACCAATATTCACAACCTCAGTGTAGACCTTTCTGATTTTAACGCAAGTGTGATTAACCCAACAATTAACCTCGCCCTTGATAGTACTTTATCTCCTCTTTCCACTACAATTTCAGATCTTTCTGTAAATGTAAATCTTGATACTACAAAAAAAGCAAAATTAAAACCTCTGAGTGCTCCGCTCACAAAAGTTGACATCAGGCCGAATTCAAAACCGGTTCTGCGTTCTCAGGTAAAACTTCTAAAACATAAAAGCCCCTCTGAAGATCTGATAAAAGAACTCCAAAAAGCTGGAATTAACACAGCAGGAGACAAATTCAGTTTTCATGTAACCAACAAACAACTCGTTGTCAATGGAGTGAGGCAACCGGACCAGATACTCCGGCAGGTGCTTTCAGATTTCATCAAATCACCTGAAGACAGGATCGACTTTACGTATAATCGCAATGGCGGATCCGTGTCTACCTCAAGCGACTATCACAAAAAATAAGCACCCGGTAAAAATTTAACTACAGATTTTATGAACTCATTTTTAAGGGTAATGGTTACCCTATGTATAACTATTGCCCCAATTTTTGTAATTGCACAAACAAATCCGGTACAAAAAAAGACAGATACTGCCCTCAAAAAAACAGACACACTCAAAAAAACTGTTGAATTGAAAGAAGTAAAAATCAGCACAAAAAAGAACTTCATCGAACAGAAGATAGACCGTACTGTGCTCAATGTTGATGCACTGATTACCGGTGCCGGCTCCAATGCACTCGAACTGCTGGAGAAAGCACCTGGTGTACAGATAGACCAGGATGGAAAGATTAGCTTAAAAGGAATGGAGGGCGTAGTGGTACTGATCGACAACAGGCCAACTTATCTTTCAGCAGCAGCACTTGCTTCCTACCTGAAATCCCTGCCTGCCGGTAGTATCAACCAGATTGAACTTATACCTAACCCGCCTGCGCGGTACGACGCGGCCGGAAGCGCGGGCATCATCAACATCAGAACAAAAAAGTCCCGCATCATTGGCCTGAACGGAGCTGTTAACCTGGGAACCGGATATTCTTCTAACTGGAGGAATAATGCCGGCATTGACTTCAACTTCAGGAAGAATAAATTCAATTTCTTTACGACTACAGGTTTTAACAAACAGCATAGCTGGAGAGATCTCGACATCAACCGCTGGTTTTACAACGAGAACAACCAGCTTCAATCTGCCTTTAAGCAAAGTACCATTTTCAATCTCCGGAACAATACACCAAACATTAAGGCCGGTGTGGATTTTTTTGCCAGCGATAAGACCACACTGGGCTTTGTGTTCACTGGTTCATATAATCGTAGTAATGATTTAAAAGAGGTTTCTGCTACCGCAGCCAATGCCATGGGAACTGCGGATTCACTGATTACCGCATTCAACGCAGAAAAATCCGGGCAGGACAACAATGGCATTAACTTCAACTACAGTCATAAATATGACAGCATTGGCCGGGAACTGACGTTCGATCTCGACCACATCCGGTATAAAAACAATATCGAGCAAACCTTCAGCAACAGAACCATCAATACGCAGTCAGATTCCACCAAACGTGAAGATCTGCTGGCGAACCTTCCTTCTGACATTTCCGTCTACTCTGCCAAAGGAGATTATGAACACCCTTTAAAAGACAAGGCTAAGCTGTCTGCCGGATTGAAAACCAGCTTCGTAAATACAGACAACATTGCTGATTATTTCATCAGGCATAATGACCAGCTGATTGCAGACAATCAAAAGACCAATCATTTCAGGTACAGGGAAAATATCAATGCTGCTTATATTAACTTCAATAAAGAATGGAAAAGGTTCAGCATCCAGAGCGGATTGCGTATGGAACAAACCAACATGGAAGGTCATCAACTTGGGAATGCTGTCCGTAGAGATTCTACGTTCAGCCAGCACTACACAAGTCTTTTTCCAAGCATGTATTTGTCTTACAAGCTCGACAGCAATAAAAATAAATTGACCTTATATTATGGACGAAGAGTAAAGCGGCCTTATTATCCGGATCTCAATCCATTCATATTTCTTCTGGATAAGTTCACTTACTTCGCAGGGAATCCATACATCAGTCCTGAATTTAACGACAAGCTGGACCTGAATTTCAACCACGACAACAAAATAAACTTTGACATCTTTTACAGTATGCATACCGATATGATTACAGAGGTAATTAACCAGGAAAATGGTGTCTTCATCAGCCGTACAGGAAATGTTGGTCGTTTGCGCTATTTTGGTGCATCGGTAAATCTTAAACTGACGGCAGGTAACTGGTACACCCTGAATTTATACAGCGAAAGTGTCAAAAACAGCTTCAGCGGTTTCCCCGGTAACAATGCAGTGAATACGGGAAGCTTTTATGTCTATATTCAACCCAACAACCAGTTTAATTTAAAGAAAGGATGGAGTTTTGAATTGAACGGCGTTTATCTGTCGCCCAGCGAAAGCGCACAGTTTAAAAAGAAATCTCTTTACATCGTCGGTGCAGGTGTGCAAAAGAAACTACTGAAAGACAAGGGATTGGTCAAACTGGCTTTTCGCGATATCTTCGACAGCAGCAAACCCCGTGGAGAAATCCTCAATATTCCTTTAACCACCGCTACATACCACAATTCTTTCGATAACCGTGCAGCAGTACTATCATTTAGTTATAGCTTCAGCAAAGGTATATCTACCACAAAAAAACGCAGTGCTGGTGGAGCTGGTAACGAACAGGACAGAATCAAAAATTAGAACTTATATCCTGCCGAGATTCCGAAATTTGTGTTTTTCAATTTATCCTTACGTTCAAACCCGCTAAATTCGGGCACTAAATTGGCCAGTCCGATCTGCGCATTGAACTGCACCGACAGCTTTCTGCGGAATTCATAACCAGCCAGAAAACCTGCTCCGTAATCCAGCGGTCTTCCATAGGTATAGGATTCGATACTGCCCCCTTTGGAAGCATCATTTCTGAAAATAACATCACCGTGATCTCCAACCATGATATCTCCGATGGCCGCACTGCTTCCTGACGTCCAGTTGCCGCCCGTTCCATAGCTGACGTATGGACCGGCACCGACAAGTAAATGGCCAATACCCAGCTGGGGTTTGAAGAGTATGGTAACAGGTACTTCAATATAATCAGCTTTAACCTTAAAATCACTTGCAGAACCATAAAAACCATTCGTTTTCTGCTCAAACCCTTTGCGGGAATACAAAAAAGCAGGCTGAACATACAAATCAGCGATCACAGGGATGTCTACTGTAAGACCCAGCTGTATCCCCGGTGTAGATTGGGTCTTCGCTTTCTTCCCGTTTTCATCCTTCATGATCACATTTGAAAAATTTATTCCGGCCCTTACACCCACCTGAGTTTGGGCACCGGCGATGTTGGAAGCAACAATTAACACGAGAAAAAAAACGGAATAAAAGCCTGTTTAACTGGATTTTGTATCATAAATATAGTTTTAGATTATTACTTGGCACTTCTGTTACCTGAACTGTTTAGGTCTTAGGTTTTGGGCAGCCAGCTCTGCAATTTCCACTATTCTCTTTTGTCTGGTCTCTGTACGTTTGGCCAGAACAAGCCATTGTAAAATGGCCTTTCTGGCAGATTTACTTAAACTCAGAAAAAAATCTTCCGAATCTTGTTTAGTCCTGAGCTCCTTTTCCAGGTCCTCAGGTACTTTCAATTCTTCAACATCATCCAGAATTGTCCAGGAACCATTTTGTTTTGCAATTTTAATACTTTCAAAACCTGCCGTGGTCATCCGTCCTTCATCAATTAACCGCTGTATTTTTCCCTTATTTATCTTAGACCAGACACTAACTGCTTTTCGTTTACAGAAAAATTGCATGAACGTTTCATGATCAACAGATCTTTTAGTGCTGTCTATCCAACCAAAACAAAGCGCCTCATCAACAGCATCATTATACGAGACAGATGCAACATCAGACTTCTTCTTATAGTAAACGAGCCAGACAGATGATGTTGAACTATGGTTTTCTATTAACCATGCTCTCCAGTCTCCCCGGCTTGCGGGGCAAAAAGTTTCCATATCCTTTTTTTGTATCAATCTCTGGTATTTTAATCTATACAGCAAAGTTAGACTGCTCTGATGACAGCCTTATGTCAGGCGCAATTTACGAACTTATCTATTTATCAAAAACATTACCTTTTTTATCACTGGCAACCACCCAGCGCAAAGCATCAATTATCAGCTTATTCTGTGTGGCATCACTGAAGATATTGTCGCCATGACCCATATTCATGTAGATCATACGGTAGTCCGTATTGGTCCAGACCACAGGTGTGTCGCCATCAGGCAAAATGTCTTTTAAGCCCAGAGGATAATTGTCAGGAGAAAGACTCGCCAGTACTTTTATATTTTTGCGCGCACGCGGACTGGGTTTCCACTGATACCATTCATTTATCGGCGCAATAAAAGTTTTGGGTAAACCTCTGGTTACAGGATGATTATTGTCATCAATAACTACTTTTGCAGGCAATGGCGGCCAGCTGTTGCGATAGAAAACACCGCCGCCTAAAAAATCAACAAACCATGCCCAGTTGGTGGTTTTATCGTTATAGGCCGCTACATGAAACCCAAACCATCCGCCTCCGTTTTCCATGTATCTTTTGAATGTTTCCCTTTGCGCAGGACTGTGAGGAAAATCATTAATCATCATCACGAGTTGATAATCTTTAAGCTTTTCATCATTCAGATCAGACATTCTGCTTGTCGTATCGAATACAAATCCATCCCCTTTGGTCAGGTCTTTAAAGAACTTGATGGCATCTTTAGAGAAATCCACGTGATCCCCCTCTACTTTCGTGCTGTAGAAGGCCAGTACTTTAAATCTTGGGAACTGTGCGCAGACATCTGAAAGCATAACCATCAGAAAGGCACAGGTCAGCAATGTTATTTTATTCATGGTTTATACGTTGGTTGCTGGTTAATAAAAGCTATTTCTTCGCCGCCCACAAAATGGCATTGGCAAACATTTTTTTGAAGGCCTCAGTCTTTAATAAGTTTGCATGGTGCCCCATTAAGAAGTAGACATTCTTCGCTTTTTTCTTTTCATTGCTCCATATGACCGGATGATCCCCCATTTTGACATTTGATGCGGGCTGATAAGTAGACTCATCCACAGTCGCCAGAACCTGTACATTTGGTCTCGGATTTTCATCAAAAGTGTACCATTCGTCATCAGGAATACTGAAGGAAGCAGGAAGTCCTTTCATCACAGGATGTTTACGGTCTTCTACATGAACAGTTCCGGTGGCGCGTTCCGAAATGTACGATTTGAACCTGATGCCTCCCATAAAATCAGAAAACCAGTTCCACATCGGATAGCCATCAAATTCACCCAATAAGGTTGCATGATGAAAACCTACCCATCCCCCCTGACCCTCATCAATGTATTTTTCAAATGCCACCATGGTTTTCTCTGTCCAGTTATATGGCGGATAATTGAGTTGTATAAACACCTGGTAATCTGCCAGGTGTTCCTGTTCCATTTCTTTAGGATGATTGATGACCTTGATTTCAAAATGCTCTTTCTTCGAAAAATCTTCCAGCCATGTCAGGGCAGCTGCAACAAAACCCTCGTGTCCGCCACCGCGCTCGGTCAATACAAGTGCTTTGAATTTAGGTGCCTTTACTTGTGCAGGCTTTGCAATCTGAACCATAAAGATCATCAGAATTGCAGTTAAAAAACTAGTTGTATATCTCATCTGTTTGTTGGTTTATTTTCCCAGAAGCAATCTTGCCTGTGTTCCCCACTGACCGATAAAAAGGTCTGGTTTACCATCTTTGTTTACATCACCAATGGCAATCCCCCAGCTTCTGCCTACTGTAGACTCCGGGATGACCTCGCTGGTCACCCGTTTAAAATTCCCTTTACCATCGTTTTGCAGGGCCTGTACCTGCATTTGTTCAAAAGGAGGAATCTTAAGCGCGCTTAAAATAATATCCGGATGTCCATCATGGTTAAAATCAAAAATTGCCCCGGCATAGGTAGAGTATTCCTGTTTAGGAATTCTTGTCGCTGTTTCGTCCTTAAAATTTCCTTTGCCATCATTGATCAGTAGCCGCGCAGTAGGATCTTTCTCGAATTTACCACCATTGCTGGTTAAGTTCAGAAACAGGATGTCCGGATGTTTGTCTCCATTTGCATCAAAAACCAAAACTTCTCTGGTATGTAATGGAACAGGCAATTCCAGCTTTTCTGCATGTTCTGTGAAATGTCCTTTTCCATCATTAAACAACAAACGGTTGGGAGGAACTTCATTTCCCGTAACTAAATCAAGAAACCCATCGCCATTCAAATCAGCCAGCTTAACAGATTGTGTTTCCCAGCGGAGCGCAGGCAAGCCTTTTTTGGTATAGTCAATAAAATGTCCAGGTTTTTCCGGGTTATTGAGCCACAGGAAATTTTGTGGTGCAGGTCCGGTATTCCCAACAATGATATCCGGCAAACCATCTCCATTTACATCTCCGATATCCAGACCATTCGCCTCACTTTTTGCAGGCAGACGCTCACTTACGTCTCTGAAAGTTCCGTCTCCATTTCCCAGATAGAACTCGTGATTCTGATCATCTTCTGCAACAAAAATCACATCCAGTTTCCCATCCAGATCAAAATCTCCAGTACGTACATGTTCTGTATCATGTGATTTTTCTGCAAAAACACCTTTTTTCCAATTGAACTTTCCTGTGCCGTCGTTCAGATACAACCGGTTAGGTGAATTTTCCAGAGCCAGTATGGCATCCAGATGCCCGTCTCCATTTACATCCGCCAATACCACATCCAAAGCATGCGCTTCCGCATCTGCAGGCAAATGAGTTACCGTAACATCTTTGAAATATTTGGTTTCCGTGCTTTGTGAAAAAGCAGGATAAACGATGAAAAAGCTCAGCAGCAAGGTAATTGTACAGCATCTTTCAAACAGGGATAGTTGCATAAGAAAAAGATTTAGGCTAAAACAACATTACTATCCTGCAAGATAAGGTTTCTGCTGAAATCTGCTAAACTTTATTCTGCCGGATCAAGTCATCAACTTCCCCGGGTTTAAGATGGTGCAGGGCTTCAAATATAACCGGTAAAAACCTTTTAAAATCAGGGTACTTCAGACGATCGCTTTCATAAATGGCCGCCAGCTTTTCCAGCATCGGAATCAGGATAAAGCCCATTTCCCTGACATGCATTTTTCTCAGGCGGGCCGCTTCTCTTTCATCACCCATAGAGATGGCAGTGCGAATCTCCCCTAACCGGACCAGATGTTCAGTGATACAAACCTCCCAGTTTCCGATGTAGGATTTCTCCAGGGATTTGGCAAATGCCGGAGTAAAAAGTCCGCTGTCGCGAAGCATTACAGGTTTCATTTGGGCAAGCAGCGGATTTACAAAAGAATGGCCGATCTCATGAACAGTTAAAAAACGGATCACTCCGGCATTATCGAATCCAAAATGCTGGTAGTCTTTTAAGCTCTTCATCAACGAAAGCTGTATGCTCGAGCTGAATACCATGGCAGAAACCTTTCCGGCAGGACTGGTCAGCATCGGTCCAAAAGCTCTGTAATTGTCATCGCCGGCAGTAACAGGCATTCCCGGCATAAGGTAGAGTTCATAACCTGCAAACTGTTGACCATACCACTTTTCCATAAAAGGTATGGCCCTGCTGCTGATGTGCTTTCTGGCTTCAGCCAGTGCCCCTTTATAGAATGCAGCATTATTCTTCAGGAATTTTCCTACTCCCGCCTGTTTGTAAAAAGAGGCTAAACTATCACCTAGTTCTATACCCAGCGCCTTCGCACCAGGATACTGAGTTTCATTGTACATAGACAGGCCAGGCGGCACCGTCCATCTGAACCCCTTTTTCGGAAATTCATTGAGGTAAAGCAAATATTCAATTTGCTGAGAATTGTCATGCTGGATGTCTCTTAATTGTTTAAGAATTTCTGAAATCCTGATAATAACCGGCCGGTCCTTCCAGCCCATAAATTCCTTATATCCGAAATATACGATCGGCTGATGGTCAAAGCTGCTTTCCTTATTACTGAACACATAATTGCCAATGTGTTGTACGGCCAGCTTTTCGGCAATGAAATAGGTTTCAATGTTGGCATTTACATTCAAAGATACCTTTGATGATATTTTCTCTGATAACTGGCTATAGGCAGCTATTGGCATTAAGAAAGACAATAGCGAAAAAAAAAGTGTTTTCATATATCAGGGTTTGACAAACAGTCTGCCAGTCTAAAGCCAGAGTGCAAAACTGAAACATAGTTTAAAACAGACGTCTTTTACAAGCATTACCGGAAAAACCATTGTCCGGAACCGTACAGTATCTGTTCATATTGGAACATGAAAATAAGGTATTTATCCGTAAATTGGAGAGGTCTGACTAAAAGTAAACCGGCCATGCAAAAAAATAAGTACCTCCTGATCCTTATACTCTTCTCAGCGCTGATTACCGCAGGGTTCGCTGACCGCGATCAGCCCGTAACTTTACCGGCAGAAGGCTATCAGATTGATACCCTGGCAGACCACCTGAGCGTACCCTGGCAGATTGTTTTTTTGCCCGACAGGAGCATATTATTTACCGAAAGAGAAGGTCGGGTAAGGATCATCAGGAACAACAAACTGGTTTCCAGGCCAGTATTAAACCTTAATGACATTGTGCTCAGAAATAAATCCGGTGCCCTGGGTCTTTGCTTACACCCTCAATTTGCTAAAAACAAACAGGTTTATCTGGCCAGCAATTATCTGCTGGACAACCGGATGAAATTACGGATCGTAAGATATGAGCTGAATAAAGATACTTTATTAAATCCATTGACAATTCTGAAGGATATTCCTGCGAATCAGAACCATACAGGCTGCAGACTGGTATTCGGACCAGACAAAAAATTGTATATCACCACCGGAGATGCTGATCAGCCAATGATGGCCCAGGATCTGAAAGCATATAACGGAAAGATACTCAGGATGAATGACGATGGCAGTATTCCGGCCGATAATCCATTTTATAAAAGCGATACTGCGCGTAAAGAAATCTGGTCATATGGTCACCGCAATCCACAAGGCATTGCCTTTCAGCCTGGAACAGGATTATTATATGAATCAGAGCATGGCCCTACGGGCGGAGATGAAATTAACCTTATCAAAAAAGGAAGTAATTATGGCTGGCCGGGTGTACATCATGATGACCAGCGCCCAGGCATGGAATCACCATTAAAACAATACACCCCCTCGATCGGCCCCGGAGAAATCATGTTCTACAATGCTGCGCAATTCCCGCAGCTAAAAGGCAAATTACTGGTTGCCTGCCTGCGTGGAGAATCTATTTTAAACCTGACTTTAGAAAACAACAAAATTACTGACCAGCTCGTCATGCTGAAAAATCAATACGGCAGAATCAGGTCATTGGTAACCGGCCCTGACGGTTATATTTATTTCTCGACTTCCATGAATGATCCGGGAGAAGGGCACCCACGTGATGAACACGATGACATGATCTTAAGAATGCGGCCTTCGGGAACTTCAGGACTGCGTTCACAAAAGCTAAGTACAGCAAAAACCCCGGCAAAAACACCTCCGAAGTCAGCAGCAGGTATCTTTCAGCAGCTTTGCGCATCCTGCCACGGAGACCAACTGCAAGGCACATCCACAGCAAAGGGTTTTGTTAATACGAAGTTTCTGCACGGTTCCGATAAAAAATCAATAGTAACCAGCATCACAAATGGCATTACAGAAAAAGGAATGCCTGCCTGGTCCGGGGCACTCAGCACCGGGGACATCAGTAAACTTGCAGATCTTATCGTTGCAAAATCAGGAAAATAACCGGCTTACATCGTCGGATTCTGCAGGTAAATGCTCCATTGTTGATCTGCAGAATCTTTTTTCTTTGTCAAAACGATTGCTGAGTTGGTACTTCCCTCTGGATCTGCCGGTGTAAGATACAAATCGGTGGATTTTAATTTGATCAGATAAGTGTCTTTCTTTATTTTAATGAACTCGTATTGCTGATTAACTGCATCGGACACAAGCGGTTGCTCTTCCATAGTCACTGCCTCCCTCGCTTCACCCATCGGCTGGAAGGTCTTGCTGGTGAACAGATTTTTAAGCTGGTAGGTATTTTTTCCCATGCTCTGAAAATCCCAGGTCATACATTTCCAATTTTGAGGGCTGTAGGCCACCAGAGGTGTCCCGTTTTTACCGCTGGCATCCTTAACACGCAGTAACATCCCGGTTTTAACATTTTTGATGGCATAGGTTCCTTTGATTCCCTGTGAGTAAGCAGAACATAAGAATGAGAAGATCAGACAGAAAACAGAAGCTGCGAATTTCATATCAAAATATTTAACATGTGAATAATATAAATATACATAGAAATACCTGCCTCTGAAAATCTGCAGATGGTCAGTTATAAAAACAACTAAAAAGCCTAGAACAGTTTTGCTTCAGTATTTCGCCGGCGGATTTCTTCTTCGGTTTTTAACACAAAATTATCTTTTACATTTTGTTCAGCAGTAGCCTGAACTTCTTCGATGAATGGACGAAGATTGCGCTCGTATTCTCTGAATGCGATTTCATGGTTACCTTCATATTTTTCCAGGGCATCTGCTATGGCAGCGGCACCGAGCATAGATAGGGATGCACCTTGTCCGGCAGCGGGCGACGCACAATAGGCAGCGTCACCGATTAGTGCAACCCGGCCTTTCGTCCAGGATGGCATTTTGATCTGACAGAATTTGTCAAAGTAAAAATTTCCCGAAAGTTTTACTTCTTCCAGCAGTTCATCTGCGCGCCAACCCTGCCCGGCGAATTGACCGAGTATAATTTGCTGCTGTTCATCAATATTACGATAATCGTAAGGAATCTCCTTCTTTGAAACAAAATTGAATATAACGTCGGTCTTACCATTGTAAGCATTAAGCATAATGGATTTATAAGGAACGCTATACATTTGCATCGTTTTTTCCGGAACCAGCAATTTGTTGACAATGCTAATGGAAAAGTAAGTGTCCAGGAAATGCGAGTAACCGGCTTCCGGACCGAACCAGACCTTCCTGACCCCGGAATGCGAACCATCGCAGCCTAAAACCAGGTCAAAGTTTCGCGGGGCAATACTTTGCCGGAATGCAACGGTGACCTCATTATTCTTTTCCTCGAGTGCGCTGACGCTGTTATTAAAAATAAACTCTACTTTATTTTTAAGGTCACCAAACAAAACCTCAACAAATTTATCACGTTCGATCTCGATATCGTCACCCCGGACGTCCTGTCCTTCGTTAAGGATAATGGAGCCTTCGGTCACATCATTTCCGTTTTTATACTCTATCCGGTCGACACTCAAACCGTGTGATTTGAGTTTTTCGTAGAAGCCCATACGCCTGACAATATCGATAGTATTCCCAACCAGGTCAACGGCCCCGCCCGTAGTCCGCGGCGCACCGGCAATTTCGACTACAGTCACCTCGTAGCCGATATGATTGAGCCACCAGGCAGTAGACAAACCAGCGATACTTGCGCCGGAAACCAGTACTTTATTATTTTCTATGATTTTCATGCTGTTAATATTTGAGCACAAAAATCAGAACCCTGACCTCAGGAGGATAGAACAATTGCGACAAAATCACTGCCGAAGATTTTTCTCCGCAATTTAGCTTGTCTGGCAAAAGCGGCTACTGTCATACCGCAATAACGTTTAAACTCCCGGTTCAGATGAGACTGATCAGCATAGGCAAGTTCATGTGCCAAACCGGCAACATTTACATCCGGATTACACCATAAACGATCACGTACCTGCTCAAAACGCATTAATACCGATACATCCTTCACCGTATGTCCCGATGAGGCCTTAAACTTTCGTTCCAGTGTACGTACCGTGGTATGTGCCGCCACGGCTACCGAACTTACGGGCAAGGTGCCATTCGCTTCCAGCATCGCCTTACCCGCTTTAGTCAGTGCTGCAGAAGGTGTCATTGCAGACAGGCCATCCATAAACCATCCACAGACCATCATGAGCGCCTCATTGACTTTCCCGGCGTCTACCAGTTCACTCAGGTTAGTTTGTAGCGAGGCAATGGGATGCGCTAAACCACTTACCCCGGTGTTAACAGATGGCAGTTCAAGCAAATCGTAAATGGCCCAGGGAAAACACTTGACCCCAATGATCCGCAGGTGATCTTTTGCATAAAAATGTACCGGCTGTCCGAGCAACCCGACAATAAAAGGTGAGGGTAATAACTTGAGGTTCCCCTCCTGCAACATACTGCAGCCGCTTCCGAAATAAAAGATGATCTCGGCATGGCCATCCGGCAGTACTTCGAAAGCGGACGGCGATATGCCGAAGTCTTTCTCAAGATACCAAAAGCCCCGTATCATATTCCTGAGTTCTTCGGGGGGATCAAGTTCTATATGTTGCATAATGTTACCCCTGATGCTCAGGCGCGCCCTTAGGATCCATCCATACAAACTCCCAGTGATGTCCATCAAGGTCTTCAAAACTGTGCTGGTACATAAAGCCGTAATCGGTGGCCGGATTAGGTATCGTAGCGCCTGCGGCTTGTGCTTTGCCTACCATTTCATTGACGGCTTCTTTGGTATCGGCAGATAAGCAAACAGAGCACTCTATCGCTTTGTGGGCATCAACAATTTCTTTTTTAGTAAAAGTCTGAAAAAAGGGCCTTGTCAGCAGCATTACATAAATGGTATCGCTGATGATCATACAGGTTGCTTTCTCGTCAGTAAATTTCGGGTTAAAAGTATAACCAAGTTTCGTGAAGAACTCCACAGATGCATTGAGGTCCTTAACTGACAGGTTCACAAAAATTTGAGTTGCCATAAGTGTTTTTCTGATTTAATTTACTCAAATGTACAGTAATGCCATGTACATTCAAATGTACAAAAACGACAAGTTAAGGGGGTAATTACGACTTACCCTTAGCTACCCGGCAACTAAAAACCTGTCTCTTTTATTTAGTCTGTTCAATCTCTTTCAAACTATTCATTTTCTTATAGGCCAGAAAACCCTTAATGTCTTCAAAGTGCTCCCGGACACGCTTATTACCAAACTCGAATACTTTTTGAGCCAGTCCGTCTAAGAAATCCCTGTCATGGGACACCAGAATCAAAGTACCATCAAAATCCTTAAGGGCGTCCTTGATAATGTCTTTGGTCTTCATATCCAAATGGTTCGTCGGCTCATCCAGGATCAATACATTTACTGGTTCTAACAGCAACTTGATCATCGCCAAACGGGTTTTCTCACCACCGGAAAGTACCTTAACCTTTTTAGTGGTATCGTCACCGCTAAACATAAAGGCGCCCAAAAGATCTTTAATTTTTATAGTACCATCACTTAATGGAATCTGATCAATGGTTTCAAACACAGTTAAATTCTCTTCCAGCAATGCCGCCTGGTTTTGAGCAAAATAGCCGATCTTCGCATTGTGACCCACTTTTAGACTTCCCTCAAAATCAATCTCATTCATAATTGCTTTGATCATGGTCGACTTACCTTCACCATTTCTGCCTACAAAAGCCACTTTTTCTCCCCGCTCAATTACCATTGATGCTTTTTCGAAGACTACATGATCGCCATACGCTTTGGTCAGTTCTTCCACCATTACCGGGTATTGACCCGAACGTGGCGAAGGTGGGAACTTTAGGCGCAATGCCGAGGTATCCACTTCGTCAATCTCTATCACTTCGAGCTTTTCGAGCATTTTTACGCGTGACTGCACTTGCAGAGTTTTTGAGTAAGTACCCCTAAAACGATCTATAAATTCCTGGTTATCGGCAATAAAGCGTTGTTGTTCTTCATAAGCTTTTAATTGATGTACACGACGGTCGGCACGCAGCTGCAGGTAGTGACTATATTTGGCCTTATAATCATATATCCGGCCCATAGTAACCTCAATCGTACGATTAGTGATATTGTCAACAAAAGTACGGTCGTGGGAAATGACCATCACCGCCTTTGCTGAATTGATTAAAAAATCTTCTAACCATTGAATACTTTCAATATCCATATGGTTAGTAGGCTCATCCAGCAAAATCAGATCAGGTTTCTTTAATAGAATCTTGGCCAGCTCAATCCGCATACGCCAGCCGCCCGAAAACTCAGAAGTTAGGCGGTTAAAGTCTTTACGTTCAAAACCTAAGCCTTTTAACACCTTTTCTACCTCGGCATCGTAATTGACCTCTTCGACCGAATAAAATTGCTCACTCAGTTCCGATACGCGCTCAATGATCTTCATGTAATCGTCACTCTCATAGTCGGTTCTGATAGTAAGCTGTTCATTCAGCTCCTCCAGTTCTTTTTGCATTTGATGAACCTCCTGAAAAGCCTTTAAGGTCTCTTCAAAAACGGTAACATTGTCCTGCGTAAGCAAATGTTGCGGTAAATAAGCAATCACAGCATCCTTTGGGCCGGTTACATTGCCGGAAGTAGGTTTTGCAGCACTGGCAATTATTTTTAAGATGGTAGACTTGCCTGCTCCATTTTTGCCCATCAGGGCTATTTTATCATTTTCGTTAATCGAAAAGGTTACATCACTAAACAAGGTAGTTCCGCCAAATGAAACGGAGATATTATTTACATTAATCACGAAATGAGGTTTTTTAAATTGAGTACTCTTTCTATTCTTGGACGATTATACCGTTGAAGGAAAATTGGGTAAAGGTTTAGCAAGACGTTTAAAATGAACAGCCACAAAGATTTAACCACGCCAAATTTGAATACCACGAAAACATTAAACCCCAGAACGATCAGTAAGATAATCAAGTGATCCAGTTCAGATTTCCTGGTTTGGTAATGCAAGTTCACCAGAGCTTTGGTATTTTTCTCAATCGGGTTAGATTTTCTAATCAGTTTTTCCCAGCCAGTCCAAACCAATAATTTTCTGAAAAAATTGATTCCAAGATCTTCGTATATTTTCCCCTTTCGTTCCCATTCCTTTTCATCATAATAAGAAGAACTGAGTGGACTTTTTAGTGTGCCTGTAAAAAAAACCACAAAGAACATCAACAGGAAGTTCAGAACCCATGCAAACGGAAAACTATCCATTCTAATATAAGTAACCAAAGCACAAATCGAAGCAGTTGTAATGATTGCAATTAAAATTAAAATGAATGTTTTTCTCATTGATTACTTTCGCCTGGGATTCTCAAATGTCGCACAGTTTTCAAATATACGAAGAGTATGAAATTTAAAAACACAAAACATCCAAAGCTATGCAGCTTTATTAATTTTCCTTTGTTTCACAAATTGCAAAACAGAACCTGCGATAAAAAGAATAAAAAGTAAAAGAAGCGTTTTGCCAATCAGCGGGTCTGCGGGTCCTTTAGCAAGAGGATGTCCGATCGGAATACGAGTAAAGGTTTCATTAACGGTGGGAATCATTGACAGCAGAAAACTAAAGGAAAGAAAGAAGTTTTCGATAAAACGAGCCCGGTTATTTCCTTTAGTTTTAGCGAAAAGAAAATAAGCCACCGCTATCAAAACTACAATTAACAAGGCAAGAATATGCCCGGGATTGATGCCTCTGACACTGGACAAGCCTAAAGCGGTTAATGAAGCGACCAGCGTACAATAAAAATATATTTTGCCGGTAAGTTTGCTTAAATCTATTTTGCCGTTTTTTATAAAGCCCATAACCCCTGCAATAATAGCAACAATACCGATGATGGTATGAAAGATACCTAAGTGTGATAATCCCATGATTTTAATTTTTATTTATCTTAATTGATATTACAAAATTGCAATTCAAAAAATACAAAGGTTTGGCAGATCAGGCCTTTTGTTTGGCAATTTGGGCCAGACAACTGGATCAGAAATCAGATTTGATCTTACTGAATCTATTGGTTTATTTTCGGAAGGTGGGTTTTATTTGGAAGATTGATTAATCCTGTAATTACTTGGTGTAACATGGTATTTATCACTGAAGCTTTTGGTAAAATTTGCCAGATCATTAAATCCGCAATCAAAGGCAATGTCTGTAATCCGTTCACTGGAAACTAAAAGCAGCTCAGCAGCCCTTTCCAGCCTTTTGTTTTTGATATAATTGGCAGGGGAATCGTTGTATAATTTTTTAAACTCTCTTTTAAATGAAGAAACGCTTAAATTATTTTTTTGAGCCAGCTCTTCTACATTGATCTGCAAAAACAGGTTGGCTTCTATAATTTGTTTGAAAGTATAAGCAGTGGGCGAGAACAGTTGTGATAAGATGACCTGGACGGTTTCAGCATCTTGTGTTTGTGATAACAAAAGGATGATTTCCTTTAACTTTAAGATTAAAATCTCGTCATTTACCAAAGAGGGATTTTCAAAATAAAAGAGCAGACCTTCTACATATTTTTGAATCAAAAAGTCATTATTTATTTTTCCGGCCAACTGATTACTTATCGTATTACCCGGTTGAAGTAACAAAGGAAGTTCTCTTGCATAAATTTTCTTTAATATGTCGGGATGGAATGTTACAATTACAACTTCTTCATTGTCGCCTGCGCTTGTTCCATGAACCTTATTGCCAGAGTGAATGCAGTTGAGCAATAAGGAATGATTGACCGGAATATTCAAATGATCATCGCCCGGTTGATATTGCATTTCACCTTTTAGCATATATAAAAAACATGCTTGTTCTGCAACAGGAAAAGCAAATTCAAAAGGTGGTTTTATCACCATTTTTTGGATGAATTGCGCCCCGAATAAATCAATTTTTTTATAGTCGATAACCATTAGCTTCCATATTTCTTCTGCAATGATACATTACTTTACGTCGATTACTTCCTTATCTGATCAGCTTTTGACATCCAGGTTATTCAACCGGGAGATGAATGCATAGAATACCGTGCATACCGAGCAGCACACAGATGTCCTGTATATCGAAGAAATTTCCTTCGACCCTAAGAATGTTATCTTCATCCTCCAGATCTACCGAAATTTTAAACGATGGATAAACATCGATTAACAGGTTAATGATGTATCCCGCACGTGCGGGATTTGCTGCGTTTGTTTTGAAAATTCCTATCATGACCATTGATATATTTATCACTTCTTACCAAAAAAGGAAAAAGGATTGAAGGAAACACCCAGATTAAAATAAAACCTCGGATCGGGCGTGATGTGGTACAGCGGATCTGCAAATGTATCTTCCTTACGGAACAACCTGCCGTTGGGTGTTAACTTAATCCCTGATTTTGCTGTAAGCATGAAATATTTGCCTACCGCCTGCTCATAGACCATTCCAGGATTGATGTCGAGTTGCCTGTATTCATACCTTTGCCCTGTAGCTTCCAGGTTGTAGAGGTAAAAGCTGGTCTGGTCGAGTTCCATTCCCAGGGAAACTCTTCCATTTTTATTAAACACAAATTTTCTCAGATACATGCTTCTTGGCAGCGTAACATCAGCAATTAGTCCGTTATTAAACTTGTGTTCATAAGTAAATATGGGAATTACCGGCGTTTGTGCACTTGGGTCCACGTTAACCATAAAACCTGCCATCATTTTAGTTTGTTTATTTGCCTTTAGAAGCATAGTCCCTGTAAATATTCCTTTTATACGCTCAAAGTGTTTATCACTTCCGTCAACAAGAAAAGTGGAAGAATAGAAAGTCCTCTTTTTGAATAAGGTAGAAAAATAGGTGAAGCTGACAGCAGAAAACAGGTATTGAAAGTCTTTATTAACAACAGTATTTCCCGTAACACCCTGCTGAACAACTTCCGCTTCAATGGAAGTAGCTCTATATCCAAATGTTGCGCCTAAAAGCCAGTTCTGTCTTCTGATAAAATTGAAATTCGCGTTTACTTTTGTTTGTTGAAACCTGGTAATCCTACTGTCAGGCAATTTATCGTTGCCTCTTTCTGATCCGTATTGGTAGGCCGCGGCATTGGCAAATTCGATATTTAATGGCCGTGTAGTTGCAAATTTATCTGCTACAGATGTAATAACCCGCTTAGATAAATTAAGTGTATCCGTATTGGTCTTCTTTTCAATATTCGTGGTTTGAGAAAAACAGTTTGCTGTCAAAGCAAACGAGCATATCGTGGCAATGGTATATCTAATCATCTGTATGTTTAGGCTGAATGAGGTCTATCGGCTCATTTACCCCACAAAAGAATACATTATAGAAAATCATATTTTTATTATTATACCAAAGCACATCTTTTTTATACTAAACAGCCAGATACAAAGTTTCTAGTATAAAAAAACTCAGGTTTGGTATAATATCAGCCTCTTAAAAGGCATGTGAATAGTACCTTTATCAATTAACCGGCCGATGAAAAAAGACCTTGTATTTAAGAACTCCAGGCTCCAGCAACTTATTGTCGATGACAGGCATAGTATCCTCCGTCATGGCGTGCTGTTATTGTTGATGCTGATTGTTATTTTTTTTTCCAATTGGCAATATGAATATTCTGGTGAGTTTAAATACTACAGGTTGCTCTGTGTTTATTTAGGGTTAATAGTCATGTGTTACTTAAATATGTTTGTGCTCGTTCCTTTGCTCTTTTTCACAGGAAGATACCTGCTCTATCTTATCCTGCTGTCTTTAGTAGTACTACTGTGCGGAATTGGGATGTCTATAGCACTGGATACTTTGCTAGTTTCCGCTCCGGTGACAAAAAACTATTTTAGTCACACCGGCACACGAAAATTTTATGATGCCTTCATTGTTTTAGTACCTATTACCCTGATGACAACCATGATTAAATTGTTCCAGCGCTGGACCCGGGACAATGAGCGCATTGCTGAATTAAATAACATAACACTTAGCATGGAACTTAATGAATTGAAAAACCAGATCAATCCCCATTTTCTATTCAATATGCTAAATGGAATCAAAGCCCTAGTGCGAACCGATCCGGATCAGGCGACGCATGTAATTATGAAGTTGTCGGATTTCTTGCGTTATCAAATCTATGAGAATAATGGAGAAATGACTTTGCTTCGTTCAGAATTAACCTTTCTATCGAACTTCCTCAGTCTGGAAATGATAAGGCGGGACCGGCTTAGCATTCAAATGGATTTCACTGATTTAGAGAGGAGTTTGAAAGGTCTGTATGTGCCTCCAAATTTGTTCAGCACATTTATTGAGAACGCTGTCAAACATAGTGTGGATATTAATGGAAATGGTTCATACATCAATATGGAGTTTAGCCTTTCCGGCAATCAGCTTCAATTTCATTGCATCAACTCAAAAGATCCCGATTTCAAGATTGCAGATAAAAAAAACAGCGGATTCGGCTTGGTTAATATCAAACGCAGGTTGGACCTGATCTATCAGAAAAACTATTCAATAATGATAAATAACGATGAAAATCGATTTGATGTTACTTTAACCATACCACTATGAACTGTATCATTGTAGATGATGAGCCGCTTGCCAGAGCGGAAATGCGTGCACTCATCAGCGAAGTTTCAGGCATTGATGTTCTGGGTGATTTTTCAAACGCAAGGACTACCTGGGAATTTCTACAAAAACACAATGTAGATCTGGTTTTCCTTGACATAGAAATGCCAATGGAGACAGGATTAGAATTTGCAGCCCAACTATCAGTATCCACTTTGGTGATCTTTACGACCGCTTACCCTCAATATGCCTTAAAAAGTTATGAACTTGACGCCATTGATTATTTGCTTAAACCGGTGGAGCAATCAAGGCTCGATAAGGCAATAAAAAAGGCAATATCATACAAAATATTACTGGCAGATAGCCCTGAAAAGAATACAATTGAAGGTAATACCAGGGAGTTTTTACTGATCAAATCGGACCGAAGATTTCATAAGGTCCAGTTTAATGATATCATCTTTATAGAAGGGCTAAAAGATTATGTGATTATACATTTGGAAGGTCACAAACTCATCACCGCCATGAACTTGAAAACATTCCATCAGAAAATGCCTCAGGAACAATTTATACGAATAAGTAAGTCCTACATAGTAAATAAAAATCATATAGAATCATTCGATAACCACAACGTTTACCTCAGTGGTAATGAACTCCCGTTGGGTGAAGTTTACAGGAAAGACTTTTTTGATGACTATGCCGAAGGAATGATCTCACCAGAGAATTAAATAGCAATTAAGTGCAGTTAACCCAAACTCAGGGGCAACTGATTGGGTGAAACCCCATATTTCTTTTTAAAAATAAAAGAGAAATGGGACAGGTCTTCAAAACCTACTTCAAGATAAACCTCAGTTGGTTTTTTTCTTTTCTCGGACAACTGGTAATAGGCCAGTTCCAATCTTTTATCTGTTAACCATTTCTGAGGGGTGGTATCGAAAAGCTTTTTGAAATCCCTGTTAAACGTCGATAAACTGCGCCCTGTTAAGTATCCCAATTTCTCTAAAGACATATTGAACATAAAATTCCGCTGCATAAAACTCAACAGGTCAATTTTACCAGGAGTGTCGAAATTTGCCAGTACGCCATCAACGCCCGGATCAATCATACGCAGGATACTTACGGCTTCTGTTATTTTTAAGGAAGCCAGGTTTTCAGGAAATTCACCGTCTACATCGAAATAAGGGATCAATGAAGCCAGACAACTTTCCAATAACGGATGATTGCTGAAGCTATATATTTTTTGTTCCGGCTGTGATCTTTTCCTTACATCTATGTTTTCATAGAATTTCTTCAACCGTTCAGTTGATAAATGCATCACTACCGTTTTATGCGGCAGGCCGTTCTTGGGGTAATTGATGATCGTAGCCAGCTGGTTCCTGGGGATCAGGAAAATATCGCCTGTTTTGAAATTAAAGGTGGTATCCCACTGGATAATCTTTGTTTCGCCGGAAATGAACCAGACCAGCATGTGGTCATCAAACATCAGGTCTGATTTGAACAGCTTATCCTCATAAGAGGAAAGCTTGATCTCTTTGGTTAAGTATCTGGATATATGTTCCATCCTTATAAAGTTATTTATTTTCGATTGATTTATCTAAGACCGGTTTGTTAAAAAAGAATTATGATGCGGAGAGTTCATACAATTGCTGATCATCCTTTCGATAAAGTCCCGCCCATTGTCATCCCCTGAAAGGCCTGGGTTTGTTTATGGTTTACGATTATTTTGATCAGTTTTTCATGTTGTTTTATTCTAAAAAATCTTTAATTGACTTTTCTGTATTGATAATTATGGCGTTGGGAAATATGACCATTAAATATCCTCGAAAGCGATACCTGTTATTTCCCTGCTGAGATGCCAAAGGGTTTTAGCATTGGTTTCATCCAGCGAGTATTCCAGTACACCACTTTGATGCAGTTTAGCATTAGTTTGTACGGCCGGATCTTCAGATAGAAGTTCCCCAATGTCTCCATCTTCGCAGTAAACGCCACCTATGTTGTTAAGTAAAGGACTGGTTGCGACCCATACAGAAGTTGCAGCACCCTGTGATATGGTTTTCAGACTGGCAAGGATTTCCGGGCGCATATTGCCATTCTCATCAAAGAAGCCCATCTGTTTGAACAGCTCAATATCAGCATCTCTGGCCAGCTCTGTTCCTGCAATTGAGCCCGGATGCAACGAGTACGCTCTTACATTAAATGCTTTGGCTCGATTATCCAATTCAAGTGCAAACAGATTACTGGCTGTTTTTGACTGCCCATAGCCCAAAAGTGTTTGATATTCCCTGTGCTCGAAATTGGGATCTTCAAAATTGAAGAATGCCATATGGTGCCCCAAAGAAGAAACATTGACTACCCTTGCCCCATTGGCTTGTTTGAGTGCAGGCCACAACCTGGCTACCAACTGATACTGTCCTAAATAATTGGTAGCCAATTGTGATTCGATCCCACGGCTATCTTTTTGTAATGGCACCCACATGATACCTGCATTGTTGATCAATAAATGCAGCGGTCTGCCTGAAGCAAGGAATTTTTCAGCAAATGCATCAATGGTTTCAGGCTTGGTCAGATCCATTGCCTCGATTTCTATATTCGGAATGTCATCCAAATTTTTCTTTGCTTTTTCAATATCCCGGGCAGGCACGATCACAGTTGCACCTGCAGCAGCAAGTATCCTGGTAGTTTCCAGACCGATGCCTGCATTACCCCCCGTTACGATTGCAATCTTACCTGTCAGATCAATGCCCTTGATCACTTCAGTTGCTGTTGATTTAGCGTTAAACCCTGATCCTATTGGATGCTGTAACGCACCTTGATAATTGTTCTTTTCCATTTTATTTTTGTTTAAATGTGATAGAACAAATCTAAGCAGATCCCGAGAGGAGGGTTTTGTTTAACGTGTCAACTTATTTTGTTGAGCGTGTCAATTTATTTACTGAACGTATCATTTACATGAGCGCATTTCACGATATTCAGGTTTATGAAATTTCGAAAGTGGCAATCTACTCCACACAGCGCTATTCGGGACTCAACAAGAGACAATAAGCGTATCTAAGTCTGAAAAGGACATTAAAAAACCGGAATCGATATGTTCGATTCCGGTTAGTACCCAGCGCCGGAGTCGAACCGGCACGGTTTCCCACAGGTGTTTGAGACCAGCGCGTCTACCAATTCCGCCAGCTGGGCATTTGCTTATTCAGCGGGTTGCAAATGTATTAATTGCATTATTAATTACCAAGATTTATTTGAATTATCTTCTTTAAGCTTTTTATCCACCCAGAACGGTGCAAAAGGGATCAATGAGGCCAGCCCTATCAACGCTGCTTTTTTAAAATTCCATTTGTATTCCTGCCAGGCCATTATGAGCAAAACACCATAAAGAACAAACAGCAATCCATGTGCCCAGCCAGTATACTTAACGGCTTCAGGAATACCTGCCCAGTACTTCAAAGGCATGGCTATAAAAACCAGTAAAACATAAGAAATTCCCTCAGCAACGGCAATTTTTCTAAAAGTAACTAGTGTATTCATAAGATCATATTCATTATTGCGGCTAAAATACACCAATGAACAACACCAAAAATTTCTATTTGGCTTTTTTACAATGAGCTAACGCTTCCTTTAAAAAAAAGGCGATCAATATGTTAATGAGGAAGACGGTTTTTCAAAACGCCATAAAGATAAGTACCCAGCAAAGCTCCCGCGATCACCACAAACATCACCAGATAACCCTGACCAAGCAGTACAAAAATTGGTCCCGGACAAGCACCCGTAAGCACCCAGCCAAGGCCAAAGATGATCCCCCCAAACAAATATCTGCGCCAGCCGCTTTCCTTCGCTTTAAAAACAATAACGGCACCATCCACGTCCTTAGTCCCGAACCTTTTTAACAGTGATACCGCAATAATACCAATCACAACAGCTGTACCGATAATGCCAAACATCTGGAAAGACTGAAACCTGAACATCTCCTGAATCCTGTACCAGGAAATCGCCTCAGATTTGCTCATCACAATACCAAATAAAATTCCGGCTAATATATATTTAACAGATTTCATCATAACCTATCCGAATAAGAATGGAAAAATGAGATGGGTCATGACCAGACCTCCTATAAAAAAACCGGTGACCGCAATGAGGGAAGGCAACTGAAGATCAGACAAACCACTAATGGCATGACCAGAAGTACAGCCGCCGGCATAACGGGTACCAAAGCCAATCAGCAAACCTCCACCCAAAAACACAAACAAGCCCTTAAGTGTAAACAGAAATTCCCAGTTGAACAACTGCATAGGCACCATCTTTCCGTCAAACTGAATCCCCAAAGCAGAAAGGTCCCTCACCGTTGCATCCGATAAGGCCAATGGAGCACCTGAATCCAGCCATTCAGATGAAATGAAGCCTCCGATTACCGCGCCGGTTAGAAACAAGAGATTCCAACGCTGCGCTTTCCAGTCATAATCAAAAAATTTTACACGCTTACCTGCCCCCATCATGCTGCATATGGTACGCAGGTTAGAAGAAAAGCCAAAAGATTTTCCAAAAAAGATCAGCAGCAGCATGATGACGCTAATGGCAAGCCCCGATACATACCAGGGCCAGGGCTGTCTGATCAATTCCATCATATTATTTAGTTGCAGCCTTAATGCTGTCTCTTATTCTCAGCAAATACTTATTGCGGTAATAAAGATCCTTCACCGCAGCCAGCAATTGTCCCTGCTTTTCTACGTCTTCCTGATCAAAAGAAGCAGTCAGGCTCGCTATTTCACTATCTAAACCCTGCTCTATGGCGGCCACATCTATTTTCAAAGCAGCAAGACGGCCTGCATCAGGTTCAAACTGCAGATCCATCAGGGCCTCATTGACCTCCATCATCTCCATCAGAAAACGCTGTGGCAAGACGTAGTTTTCACCTTCCAACAGCACTCCCTTCAGTTCCAGAATATAATGCAATCTTTTTTGCGGATCGCTGAGTACCTGATAAGCTTTGTTATTTACCGTACTCATTTCCAGTACCTCAGCCTGCTTTTCCTCACTTTCATTGATGTAAAAATCGGGATGATACTTCTTACTGAACTCATAAAATTTCTGTTTTACAAGCCCCTGATCCGGATTAAAACCAACCGGTAAACCATAAAAAGCAAAATAATCCTTCATAAACAACGCTAATGCATGAACGCCTTAAAAATATCGTTACCCAGAACAAATACCATCAGAGACAACAACATGACAAAGCCAACAATCTGCGCACGCTCCATAAATTTATCCCCAAGCGGCTTGCCCTTGATCATTTCAATGATCAGGAATACCACATGCCCACCATCCAATGCAGGAATAGGTAATAAATTCATAAATGCCAGTGCGATCGAAATAAAGCCAGTAGAAGCCCAGAACCTTGTCCATATCCATTCACCACCGTAAACCTTACGGGCAATCTCTACAGGTCCTGAAAATGCTTTATTTGGCTTAATCTTACCCGTTAATACTTTCCATATGCCTTTACCATTATCACTAAACACCTTCCAGGCCTGATTAACGCCAACCGGGAAAGATTCCAAAAGACCATAATGAATCGTCTCCTCCTTTAGTTCATTTACATAATTAAAAGCTACACCGATATTACCTCCTGTATCCACAGGAATATCCATGGCCAGCTTTTCCCCGCTGCGGCTGATATCAAATTTAACAGTTTTCCCTTTATTCTTTTTAACTTCAAACCTCACATCCGCATCATCTTTCACCGGTACATTATTGATGGCCAGAATCTTATCTCCCCTTTTCACGCCGGCATTAAATGCAGGCTTACCTTTAATGATGCTATCCAAAGTGGTAGAAACCAGGGGCAGCCTGCTAATGAATCCTTCAATTCCCAGATCAGAAACCTTATTGAGAATATTATCAGGCACCTTTATGTCCAATGCCTTACCATCTCTCATCACAGTCAGCGTAGTATTGCCCAACAGCACTTTTGTGCTGATCAGTTCTTCAAACCGGATCACCTTTTTGCCGTTCACAGCAACTACCTTATCCCCTTTTCTCAAACCTATTTCCTTACCGATCACCCCGGGATTTATCCCAATTACAGAGCTGTTTGGTATATAACTTTCACCATATGAAAAAGTAAGCATCCAGAAAATCAATATGCCGACCACGATATTTACAATCACGCCTCCAAGCATTACAATCAAACGCTGCCATGCAGGCTTAGACCGGAATTCCCAAGGCTGAGCCGGCTGTGCCATTTGCTCAGTATCCATAGATTCATCGATCATCCCGGAAATCTTTACATAACCACCCAATGGCAGCCAGCCTATACCATATTCGCAGTCTCCTCTTTTAAAACTAAACAACTTCACTCCCCAGGCGTCAAAGAAGAGGTAAAACTTCTCTACTTTAATCCCAAAGGCACGTGCCGCCAAAAAATGCCCCAACTCATGTAAAATTACCAGTATCGATAATCCCAGAAGTAACTGGGCCGCCATAATCAGTCCGCTCATATATATGTATTAATATTTTATACTTTGATTTTGATAAACTTGTTTTGTTACCAGTTCCCCGGCAAATATACGTGTATGCCTGTCTGTTTCTAAATAATTATTCAGACTTGCCTCTGCACTGAACTCCAGTTCCTCCATGCATTGTTCTATGACATCACTCATTTGCAGGAAGCCGATTCTGTCCTCCAGAAAAGCATTTACCACCACTTCATTAGCCGCATTGATGATGCATGGCATATTCCCTCCCCTTCTCAGCGCCTTAAATGCAAGATCCAGATTTCTGAAAGTTTCCCTGTCTGCCTGCGCAAAAGTAAGCTCAGGATAATCCATGAAACTGAAACGTTTGAAATTGGTTAATATTCTGTCCGGGTAGGCCAGTGCATAATGAATCGGCAGTTTCATATCCGGCAAACCCATCTGCGCTTTCAGAGAACCATCCGTAAACTGCACCATCGAATGAACGATCGATTGCGGATGTACCACTACATCGATCTGATCTGCTTCCAGATCAAAAAGCCATTTGGCCTCAATGACTTCCAGCCCCTTGTTCATTAGTGAAGCCGAATCTATAGTGATCTTGGCACCCATCGTCCAGTTTGGATGCTTCAATGCTTCCAGTTTACTCACATGAGCCAGCGCAGCACGATCTTTCCCTCTGAAAGGACCTCCGGAAGCAGTCAGATAAATCTTCTCTATCGGATTCCCGGTTTCACCTACCAGGCATTGAAATATTGCCGAATGCTCTGAATCTACCGGAATGATCTTTACACCCTGTTCCCTGGCCATAGAGGTGATCAGATCACCTGCTACTACCAATGTTTCCTTATTAGCCAGCGCAATGTCTTTACCAGCCTGAATAGCCGCAATAGTAGGTTTAAGACCGGCAGACCCTACCAGTGCAGTCAATACAATATCAGCAGAGGCAAGGCCAGCCGCCTCACAGATCGCATCCTCTCCTGCCAGCACCCGTACAGATAAACCCGACAAAGCAAGTTTCAGTTCAGCATATTTTTCTGTGTCACCGATTACCACCATCTCCGGCTTAAAGCGCAGCGCCTGTTCAATAAGCAATGCCACATTTGACTGCGCCGTCAGGACTACAACCTGATACAGACCTGGATTTGCTTCAATAACTTCGAGTGCCTGGGTACCTACAGACCCTGTAGATCCTAATATTGATATATGTTTCAATCTATAAAACTATTTAATTCATCTGCAATCTTCCTGTCATTCGACAATCTTGGAACTTTATTCTGACCCCCAAGCTTCCCTTGTCCCCGCATATAGTTTACAAACGCATCCTTTTTGAGCGAACGAATGATCAGGGCTTGCAGTATTTTTCCCTCAATCAGGTCAAAATAGTAAATATTCTTCTCTTGTAATGCCTTGTCTACCTTTTTACTGAAAGCAGCCAAATCCTTCGGCGGATTGGAAAACTCCACAAACCACTCATGATAAGGCAGTTCACCCTGCGGAACGGCCACCTGAGGTGCCACAGTAAACTCGGTGATCCCTACCTTCTCTTCATTGGCAACCGTAAGTAATGCATGCTCAACTTCCTCGCCGATCACATGCTCACCGAAAGCAGAAATAAAATGTTTTATCCTACCCGTCACCAATATCTTATAAGGATCCTTAGAAACAAATTTCACGGTATCCCCTATGCTATATCCCCATAGTCCTGCATTGGTATTTAAGATCAGGGCATAATTCTTATCCAGCTCTATGTCCCTCAGTCCAATGCGTAAAGGTTCATCATTATAATAATCCTCAGCAGCAATAAACTCATAAAACATGCCGGCTTTAGCCAGCAAAAGCAAACTTTTATCTGCCTGGGTATCCTGATAAGCAATAAAGCCCTCAGAAGCCGGATAAGTTTCTATAGTATCTATTTTCTTGCCTATGCTGGCCTCAATCTTCGCTCTGTAAGGCTCGTAATTCACACCACCGTATACAAACAGACTAAAATTCTTAAAAATATCCCGGATCTGTTTACCTCCTGATTTCTGGCTGAGCCGGTCAAAATACATCTGTACCCATGGCGGTATACCAGAGATCAGGGTCATGTCTTCATGGTAAGTTTCCTCTACTATGGCATCCACCTTTTCCTCCCAGTCCTCTATACAATTCGTGTCATAAGAAGGCAGGCGGTTCTTCTGCAGGTATCCTGGCACCAGATGCGCCACTATACCGGATAATCTTCCCACATTGATCCCGTTCTTTTTCTTCAATACCGGACTTCCCTGCAGGAAGATCATTTTACCGTTTACAAATTCACTCTTGCCCGTTTCATGTATATAGGTCAGCAAGGCATTTCTTGCAGCCTTTATATGCTCAGGCATAGATTCCTTTGAAATGGGAATATATTTAACCCCAGAAGTTGTACCTGAAGTCTTGGCAAAATACTGGGGTTTTCCTTTCCACATCACATCCGGTTCGCCCGCCACTACCCGTTCAATATACGGCCTGAGTTCCTCATAATCCCTTACAGGGACCTGCTTCCTGAAGTCCTCATAACTGCTGATTCCTGCAAAATCATGATCTTTGCCAAAAGAAGTATGCTTAGCTTCCGCGATCAGCATCTGCAGCGTTTCGTCCTGTGCCGCCACTGCATTTTTTTTCCATTTGTTAATGCCACGCACCACAAATGCAGCAAATGGCTTACTCAATGCCGCTTTTAAACCCATAAACTGTTTAAACTATATTGTGTATGATATCCGGATCTGCATCCCCCGAATACTCGCTCATCATCTTTCTGTACGCAATGGTCAATGCCACACTGGACAAGGGGATAATAATGAATGAGCTAAGAATATTGATAAAGAAAGCCAGCAACGGCCATTGTATAAAGCCAAAGAAAAGACAAAGCATATAAAAACTTCCCAAAACCAGCAGCAGCATAAAGATTTTAGTAAAATTACCCCTTGTTGTAGCCAGACTGAATTTGATGGACATAAATGGCGGCAAGTTCTTGTCTATAATAAAGAAAGGAAAAAAAGATATCCTGATCCAGGTGATAAATATGGCCACAATACCTACTGATATGGCAATATTAGTAATGGTCTCAGGATTTATACCCGTGTAAATAAAAGGAAAAGCGATCAGGATCACCACCGAATAAACTCCAACGATACACAGCATGAAATAAAGCGTCGCCACCAGGAAACGAATGATCTGTTTTCTTGTTGGAATCGTGCTGACAATACTTACATCATGTTCCTCATCATCCAGCAGATGAAAAATATATTTAAAAAGAGACAGATTGATGGTAAAGTAGAACAGTATAAAAATAAAGGCCATCAATATGCTCAATCCTTTACTCACATCCTTCAGAAAGAATGCCATTAATCCGGACGCATTAGAAGTTATAAACATCAGAAAGCAAAGTGTAGCAATGGAAAAATAATGCTTCTTAGTTACCGTCCATGCCTTCCCGATCACTTCATTAGTTGCAAAAGTACTTTCCTTTAAAAATTCTATCATTGTTGTTTAAATACTACTCTTTTAATAAAATCCTGCATAAAGCCCAGGCCATAACCAGTCAGTTGGATAAATGCAGCAATAATACTCAAAAATGCAACTTTTAATGACTTATTGACCTGCCATGAGTGAAAAAATATCAACATAAAGTATACCAGTATCAAAAAGTTACACACAAATGCCAGTGGCCGGAAAAATAAATTGATCAATATAGCTGCAATGATACCGCAGGTACCTACCGCAGGGAAGAAATGCACCAGTTTCAGCTCCCCCGGAAAATGTTTATAAATATTAATCCTAGCCCTGCCAAAAAAATGCACCTGCTTATAAAACTGCAAAAAACTCGTCCGGCGTTTGTGATACACTTTAGCATTTGGGATCAACCCGATTTTAAATCCTGCCTCATGAATCCTGATGCTATATTCTATATCCTCACCCAGCCTCGTCAGTATAAAACCCCCAACCTTCTCCCACACAGCCCTCGACACCCCCATATTAAAGCTCCTCGGATGAAACTGTCCGATGTGTTTTTTATTGCCTCTTATTCCCCCCGTTGTAAACGGTGAAGTCATCGCATAGCTGATCGCTTTTTGAACCGGTGTAAAGCTGTCATGTGCAGCATCCGGTCCTCCGTAAGCATCAAGTTTATGTTCGTACAGGTAGTCGCTTACAACTTCCAGGTAATTCGCAGGAATCAGACAATCAGAATCAAAGATCACAAAGTAGTCCCCCCTGGCCTTTTCAAATCCAAAGTTCCTGCTGAAACCCTGCCCGGAATTCGGTTTCACGAAATACTTAATATCCAGCAGGTTGCTGTACTTATCCACAACAGTCCTCGCATCCAGACTGGAGCCGTCCTCGATCACCAGCACTTCAAACTGCAAATAAGTTTGTTTGGTCAACGTATACAGCAATTCATTGATTTCCTGTGGACGATTGTAAAGCGGGATGATTATAGAAAAAAACATGGATTAGATGATCTCCTTTTCAATCTGGTAATTGTTGCGTTCAGGCGCACTTCTGGAAACCAGTTCTGCTACGAAGCCTGTCAGGAACAACTGAGACCCCAATATAATGGCAACCAGGGCAATATAAAATAAAGGCTGATCCGTCACATCCCTTTTCAATGGAATTCCATTCGCGATATCATATAACTTTACAATGATTAACCAGGCTGCAATAAAAGTCCCGATCAGGAAACTAAGCACACCCATTGTTCCAAAAAAATGCATAGGTCTTTTGCCGAACTTACCTACAAAAAATATAGATAACAGATCCAGCAAACCATTGATGAAACGGCTCATACCAAACTTGGTTACCCCATATTTACGTGCCCTGTGCTCAACAACCTGTTCCTCAATCCTGACGAAGCCCGCCCACTTTGCAATAACCGGTATATACCGGTGCATTTCTCCGTAGACCTCTATATTTTTTACCACTTCTTTACGATAAGCTTTTAAACCGCAATTGAAATCATGCAGATTATGTATGCCCGACATCTTTCTCGTCGCAGCATTGTAGATCTTTGTAGGGATTGTTTTGCTCAGCGGATCATAGCGTTTCTTTTTCCAGCCCGAGATCAGGTCGAGTTTTTCTTCCTTAATCCTTTTATATAGCAGAGGAATTTCATCCGGACTGTCCTGCAGATCAGCATCCATGGTAATAATCACCTCTCCCTGTGCAGCTTCAAAAGCTACGTTCAGCGCAGCCGATTTACCATAGTTTCTTCTGAACTTAATGGCTCTGACTGCCGGATATTCCTGCTTCAATTCTTCTATTATCGCCCAGGAATTATCAGTACTTCCATCATCCACAAACAACAGTTCATAAGTAAACCTGTGTTCCTGCATCACCTTTGCTATCCAGGCAGTCAGTTCAGGCAGCGATTCATCTTCATTAAATAACGGGATTACAATAGAAATATCCATGTGCGCTCTAAAAGGCTATTATTAGTTTGCAAACTTAGATAAATTTTATCATCCATTCAAGCCGTCCCCGTTCACTCATTATTTATCACAATTACTTGTTATTAAGCCCATGCTTACCATGACCTGTAAATAAAATCATAAATCACGCTTTCCGGCATCACAAGCGTGCTTGTACGGCTAAACCTGGCAATATTAATACCATAAAACCTGCCTTCCGCATCAAACACAGGCCCACCGCATTCTTCCGGTCTGATCGCCGCATCGTGTGCAAACACCCGCTTAAACCCATCAAGGACCACACTCTTACCACCATCAAAATTTTCCGCAGGATGATCAGTCATTGCCGGACGCGGCCGGATACCTACCATCAAACTGTATTTTTCTCCTTTTCTTATCCCTTCAATAGTGATGCTGTCCCCCGCACTATATTTCATTAGCTCATTTCCGTACTGCTCAGGCCTGCTGATAAGAACCCCGTTAATTCCGACAATCTGGTCGCCCAATTCCAGTTTCCCATCTTCTGCCGGACTACCAGGAGCTATTCTCGTCAAAATGATCTGTTCATTCTGAAAATTTGCACCTGCACCAAAATACCCTATACTGAACTTTCTTGGCAGACCAAAGTTTCTGCTGCTCACAACACCAACCTTACTTCTTTTTCCTGCCAGAGGCGTAATCAGAAACTTACCGATATCTTCAAATTTCACAGAAGCCGTATCAGACAAAGGTTTGAGCTTGATTCCTCCGGCAGTAATATGAGCATCCGCAAGTTCCAGCAATACCAGGTCATTCTCTTTATCCCTCGCAATCAACTTAGAACGCATTAAATCACCATTATACAATCCAACCAAAGCATTGTCCCCTACAAGGGAATTCTTAGAAATCACATAAACACCCTTTTTATTCAAGCCCTTTACCATTGAATCATCCGGAACAAACAATGTACCCGCGGCAAGCTGCTCAGCTCCCTTTACTGAACTTTTGACCCATACAGTTTTATCCCTGTACCGTGCATCATAATTCCTGAAGTTTCCGTTCAAATCTTCCAGCCCGGCAATTGTTTTGATCTTTCCGGCCAAAGGATCAGTCTTTATTTCATCCAGTTGACCAGGTAGTGCCTTATAATCTTCTGCTTTCTGCAAAGCCGTCCAGTATTTTCTATACAGGTCAACCGGCACTTCCAGATTTATATCCTCCGATTTATCGATTCTGCTATGCAGGGCGATAACCCTGCCCATATCATCATACAGCGGACCACCAGAATCACCCGGCTCCATTTTACAGGTTGACTCTATAAAACCCCAGTCATTCATGGTTTTAGCAATCCTTCCAAATCTCACCGTCGGCAGCCGCTGATCTAAAGTTTCCGGATAAGATATGCTTACACAAGGCTCATTCACCTTCAGTGCCGATGACCAGCCGATCTCCGCAAACGGCCATATACCTTTATCCATGATCTTCAGCATACCTATATCAGGCATATTCTGTTTATCCACAAAACCTATCCTGCCCAACCCTGCAGCCAGATACTCCCTTCCATCCGTAAAAAACACCTTATAGATTTTACCAGGTACCACAGCATGAGCCACCGTAAAAATATGCCCCTCAGCACTCACAACTACCCCGCTAAACTGAGAACTGGCCTGAACCTTATTAATGGTATCAAACCCCCATATCCTTACACTGGTCGCATAAGCTTTTCTGACTGCAAAACCTGTCCTCTTCTCTATATCTTTTCTATGGAATGATTGTCCGGAAGCATTATCCAGGGGAAGCAGCAAGGCAAATATTGCCAGTGCGAGAATGTATAGTTTCATGTAAGTCAGTTAAATATTGGCAAAACAGGAATAGCATCTGTTTTATTGGCTCGCAAATCTAACAGATTTCTATTTCAGACTGGCAATTTAAAAGAAAATATTATGGTATCCTGCTCCGGATGAATCTTAAGTTCCCCGCCATTACTTCGGATATATTCACGGCACAGGTGCAATCCAAGACTATCATATTCACACCCATGAGGTCCTGCGTATTGATCCTCGAAGGATTTGCAATCGCATTCGAAACACAAATCTCGACCTCATGCTCAACCCGCTTGAGCATCAGGCTGATCTTTTCCCCCTACCCTGCACAAACTGTCCCGAACTGTCAATAGACCTGACTTTTGCAAGATCCAGCACTGCCGTTTTATCTTCAAAGAAAGTAACCTTTCTTCCTATATTCTTATAGTCGAACTGGAAGTCAGGATCACCCGAACGCGCTGAGACCTCCGAATTCAACCCAAAACAAAGCAACAGGAGTATCCGCAATACAAGGTTCGGATTCTTAATCCCGAAAAAAAATTAAATCGATCTGTAAAAGGAAAGACAAAGAGAAGCGAGCATATTTGAACGCTAAAACTATAAAATTTAAACGATTATAAAAAATTGAACATCATTACAAATGAGAAAATCATTGAATTATAATTATGACAAAATCTAAAAGCTTTCATATGACCAAAATCTTCACGCTCTTATCATTATTATTCCTCTGTTATTTCAAGTCCTCTGCGCAAACACAAGCTGCTGTCATTAAACCTCCATATTCAGTTCTGGCCGCCTATGACAGTAAATATGGCACAACAGTAAACCTTCCCGACAACAGTATGGCCATGATCGTTTCCATGCCAAACGTTGATTTCGCAATTGTAAGCCTCGATAGCAAGCTTACTCAAAAATGGATCAGCCCCCTTGCCGGTTTCCCTCTGGCCGTAGGCAAATTCAAAAACAACATTCTGGTGGTTGCCGCCTCTGAAAGATCATGGTTTAAGAGCTTTAGCGGTTCTTATACCGCTTACCTGCTGGATGAAAACACAGGTAAAAACGTCGCAGAAAAAGTGATCTACCAGGGGCATCCCGGCTTCCTGGAGGATCCGGACTTCTATTTTGCCAAAGATGGTTCTTACTTCAAGATGACCACAAGGCTCACCGGCATGAAACGCAAAACCAGTCTGTCTGGCATAGACAAAACCGACAAAGACTACCGCCTCACCCAAAACTTCAGCATCATCGAATTTGATGACATGCTGAATCAGCGCAACAAAATAGAGCCTAAGATGCCTGCCGGTGATACCTGGAATGCTTCATGCAGTGCCGAAGGAAATTTTCTGATCTCCAGCATGGACCGGGCTGCCGGTAAATTGAATGTAGCTACCTACATCTCAAGCAGTGCTGATCCGCTCAAAACCATAAGTATCCCGGTTGCAATAAGAAAATCATCAGAAATCAGCAGCATTCAAAGCACCGCAAGCACACAGCCTTTTGTCAACTACCTCGCCTTTACCTACCTCAATCCAGACAAGGAAACTACCGTTTTTGTGGCCAGGGTAGATTTCAAAACCGGTACATTTAAAGTCAGTAATGAAGTATTTGACAGCAAGCACACCAAAGAACTTAAAAAATCATTTCAGCCTGTCAATAAGAAATTCGATGAACCGGAATTTAATAAAACAGACTTTCTGAGCGTAAAACATATTGCCGAATATGGTGGAAAATTAGTGGTAGGCGTTGCACCAAGCTATGTTCAGTTGTCCAGCTATGGCAGCCTCATTTTTGATGAATCATTATTACTAACTGTTTTCGATCAGGAACTCAGGGAAGTATTTCACCAATTTATGCCCAGAGCTTACATGAGTGTCAATGGAGAAGGATCAAAGATCTCTTATTCACTCAAAGGAAATCTGTTCAGAATGATCGCCAATCATAAATCCAGTTCACTGGGCAACACCTCTTCACTTTACGCAGAACTGGATTTTAATACGGGGCAGATGTTGAAATTAAGCAAAATCCCCAGTGAGGACATCAGCAGGGGAAATTACGTAAACTCAGAATCCGTATCGTGGCTGGACAATTCCTTTATCATTCCATACCTGGAACGTCAGCGCGTGCTGAGCACCAAGTTAAACATGCAGATTCAACTGCTTAATTATTAACTCTATGCGCCTTCTTCATAAAGAGGGCGTTCTTTTTTTACTACTGCTGCACCAACCAGGCTCACGACCAAACCAAAAAATGTATACATGATCGCCGCGCCAAACCCAATAAAATAAACCATATAAGATTTCATCATTTCCACACCTTTCAGCTTTTGCTCATCACCCCCGGCTGCCTGTCTGGCCGCGTCAATCAGTTTCTGCAGTGCCTCATTGTCCAGCAATACATAATAAAGAATAAGGATCACCGCTAAAAACAATCCGGTATAGGCTGCTACCTTGAAACCGGCTGAAAATGCCTTCCCGAAGGAAATATACCCGCCAAGTTCTTTTCTGAAATTGGTTTGCACGTAGACCACCGCCAGTATAAAAGGAATATAAGATAAGGCAGATGAAACGATCTTTTCCGCAGTCGTGATCGTTGGGCTGTTCTGATCTATTCCAAGAAATTTGAACACATAGATCAGCACCAAAAAGTAGACCGCATAAGCCACAGCACTTTTAAACGCCAGCATATTCGGTTTATATTCCTGTACAAAAGCTTTCTCTTCCATTTTAAACGTGTTATAAATCCTAGTTAGCGTTAAAATTAGCAATCAAAGCATAGACTGCGATGTCAAACTCTTTATTATTGCTATACTCTTCCAATTCCTTCGAAGTCTTCTCATCCGGCTTAGGCTGATAAAAGAACACCATAAACGGTACAAAAAGCTCTTCCATTTCCTCCCCCAGGTCTATCATGGCAGCGTGGCTGCAAATGTCCTCCACACTTGACTCTACCAGTTGCTGGTTACTGATCAGGTCCTCATAGATGTGAAACTCATCCTGAAACTCATCTTCCTCTACCAGTAAAAATTCTTTCAGGAAATCACTCAGTTCAGGTTTGATCCTTTCATCATGACACTCATTGATGTACAGCAGCAAATTCAGTAATTCCGTACCCCTGTCTATCGTCTCTTCCTCTATATCCGCCCACTCGTCCGAATCCAGGTAATCCTCCTCCAGCTTCTTCACATCATTCGCAAAGAAATTGATCATCAGCAGATCAAAGAAAACTTCTCTCAATTCGTCAAATGAGGGATGCTCATCAAATACCTCATCAAACTCTTCAACCTTTTCCAGGAAACCCAGATCCTTGCTGAATACCTCTACCAGGCTTTCTTCCAGTTGCACGGAATCATTTCCGGAAACTGCAGCAAACTTATCCAACGACGCGATCAGCGCTACTTTTACATAATTATCCATAAGATTGTATTTGTTTATTGTTGTACACCAGTTCTACCTTACCGGTCAGCGTTTTATTAATTAATGGCGAATTTGCCGATTTTGAATAGTTATGTTCCGCATCAAACACCCATGTCTTAGACGGGTTATAAATGGTGAAATTGGCTTCCGCTCCTTCAGCGATCACAGGAACATCCAGTCCAAGTAACCTGCGCGGGTTCACAGAAAGCTTCTCCGCAATCTGTCCCGCATCCAGTCCCGCTCTAAGCAGCAATGGAAGTACCGTTTGCAGCCCGATAATCCCATAGGCAGCAATTTCAAACTCCACATCTTTAAATTCTATTTCATGCGGGCGGTGCTGAGAAACTACAGCATCTATAGTCCCTTCTTTTAGCCCGGCCAATAAGGCTTTCACATCTGACTTAGCCCGTAAAGGCGGTTTCACTTTATAGTTGCTATCAAAATCATTCAGCAGCTCTTCCGTAAACACCAGATGATGTGCTGCCACATCACAACTGATCCTTACCCCGTCCTTTTTAGCTTTTTTGATCAGTGCTACCGAACCTGCCGTTGATACCGTGCTGATGTGCACCGGCGCGTTCAGATAGCTGGCCAGAAAGATATCCCGGCTGATGTGCATCTCCTCTGCCAGGGCAGGAATCCCCTTCATCCCCAACAACACACTGGTCTTACTCTCATTCACCTGCGATTTCCCCGCAATCGACTTGTTCTCCGGATAAACCATCAGCAAGCCATCAAATCCCTGCGCATACTGCAGCGCCCTGCTCATGAAACCATCATCAGCAATGGCTTTATTGCCTTCCGAAAAGGCCACGGCACCCGCCTGCTTCATGTCGTAAAGTTCCGCCAGTTCCTTACCTTCCAGATCCCTGCTCACCGCACCCACCGGGTATACATCTACCAGTCCGCCTTTAGCCCTGTTCAATACATACTCGACCTCAGCCTTTGAATGGATCACCGGTTTGGTATTGGGCAGGATCGCCAGTCCGGTAAATCCCCCTGCTTTGGCAGCCGCAGTCACTGTAGCAATATCTTCCCTGGTCTCAAAACCGGGATCACCCGCCGAGCAGTTCAGATCAAAGAAGCCCGGAGACAATACCGATCCCGTCCCATCAAAAATCTGTTCTCCTGATGAAGTCTTAAGCCCCTCCGCTATAGCAGTGATCTTTCCCTGTTCTACACGAACATCGCATTTCTTTTGATTGAACTGGCTGTTTGGATCGGCAATGGTTATGCCCGTGATGAGGAGGTTCATGTTCCTTGTAAGTTTGTTTTATTAAAAAATCTGATCAATAGTATTTCAATCGCTAAAAAAACAACAGCTAAAATTATGCAAAGTTTCCATAACTCCGTACTGTTATTTTTTGCGGTAATGCTCAATGATTGCGCGTCCTTTTCAGCATTAAATACAGATACCTTTTGTTTGCCAAACAAGTCCTTTAATTCACCCTCTGTAGTATAATGCATATCCGATTCTGTCCGGTTGTTGTTAAAGGCCATTACCGCAAGTACCGAATCACCCTTCTTCAACTCATAAAATCCCGGTTTTTTCACCTGATCTGCCACATAAAGCAAGGTACGGCCCGGTGTTTGCCTCAGTTCGGGAATCACCTCAAAATTTTCAGACACCAGTTTGAGCGACTGGTTGTTCATCAGGCTAATCTTTTCACTTTCCAGCAGATTATCCTGACCAATGATATAGAACAGCGGTTGTTCCCGGGCACTGCCAAAAGCCACTTTATACATCAGTGGTACAAATAGCGGATGTCCGGGCAGATTACCATCCTTAAGATTTAATGAAGCAGCCGACAAATAGACCTTACCCGCACCAAGTGTATACCCTGCAAACAACGATCTGCCAAGCGGCAACTGTAAAATACTTTCCCTTGTACTTCTGTTCTGGTCCAGAAAGCTAAAATATCTCGATACTGCCGGCAAATCCATATTTGCAGGAATCTGATCAAATACATCCTTAAACACTTTATTTTTAAGGTCAATACTGCTGGATACCGCTGTACCCGTGATCAGCTGCTGAATAGCCGGCAGTGACAAAGCAGTCAGAAAGGGATTGTAAACCGCAGCGCCTGCATCCAGATCCGGAAATACCACAACAGCTCCCCCATTCTGAACATAAACCTTCAGCTCCTGAGCCAGACCCGATGACGGTTCTTTCAAGCCGCTCAAAACGATCAGGCTGTACTCCGGAAAAGAGGCGTATTTAATATTAGACTCCGGCATTTCGGTAAGCTTAAAATAGCTGTCTGATCCAAATAAAGCACTGATGTATTTGCCGGGATTCTGATCAGAGCCCACAACAGCCGAGCCCTGAACTCCTCCGTTTATATTCAATACCTTCAGCTCATCGCTGACCTTAAAACTAAAATTAAGTTCATCATCAAAAGTCAGCGGAAAATCCTTGATACCCACTACTCCCCTTTGCCAGCCTTCTTTCAGGCCGCTAAACGACAAAGTATCTCTTACTGTCTTGCCAGCTCCTACCGCAACATTGCCTATCGCTTTCTGCTGATTACCAATCGTCAGCTTTACCGGCACACTTGCCGCACTTTCCTCTCCATAATTTTTCAGTTGCACCACCAGCCGCTCCGTTTCTCCCGGTTTATGTACAGGAGACAAACTCCACACACTGTCTACCGAAATATTTGGCAGACTATTGGCATTCAGTTTTACAAAATTATAGCTGATGTCCTTACCCGAAGATAGCCTGTTTACGCCCACAAAGCCCTTTTGAAAATCAGACAGCAAATAGCTGATCTGGTTATTGTTTCCCTCAGGCTGCATCCTGTTCATCACCTGCTGCAAATTGCGGCTTACTGCCGATATCTTTACCTCATCCAGTAACTGAATGAATTCTTCCCTTCCCACCAGACGCTGGTGTCTGCCCTCAAAATCATTAGTGATCAGCCGGAACCGGTCATTCAATCCGTAAGCTCTGGCTATTTCTTTCGCCTTGCGCCTGGCCTCATCCAGCAAACTGCCTTCTTTATTGACAGTTTCCATACTGTAAGAATTGTCGATATAAATGCTAATCACATTTCTAAGCGAGGGATCGGCAAGCGTATCCGAAGAGATGTAGGGTCTGGCAAATGCCAGCACTAAAAACGCTACTGTCAGTATCCTGCACAGCAGCACCAGTAAATTCTTCAACTTTTCACGCGATGAATTTTGTTCTTTCGCTTCCTTAAGAAACTGTACATTACTAAAATATACCTTCTTAAATTTCCGGAAATTGAATAAGTGAATTACAATAGGAATGGCTATTGCCAGCAGTGCAAAAAGAAAACCTGGGTATAGGAAATTCATTAAAAACCAAAGGTAGAACTTTTACCTGAATTATCTACCTAAACTTTTTCAAGGCTTCCCACAAAGTCTCATCCAGCTGATACACATCCGGCCTGAACTGCAGCTGCCCGTTCTGTAACCAGGCTGTTCTGTAATTGATCAGAATATCCACATCCTTCTTTACGCCGAACCATTTAGGCTGCAGTTTAAACACATTTACAGTATCTGCTTTTTTGGCCAGTTTCTTTTTATAACGCTCCATTCTGGTCGTGTCTACCGGCGGCAGGTTCACTTCCATTCTCAGGTCATCATACTGATATTTATCTTTTACCAGGTTCTCTGCAAACACCAGAGGCTGTTCTATCCGGACGCAACCATGACTAATGGCCCTGTTGCTCAGCTTAAAGCCGTTTTTGTTGTTCGTATCGTGCAGATAAATGCTGGATCCGCTTTCAAACACAAACTTAAACTTGCCGAGTGCATTCCCTTCACCCGAACCCTGCTTAAATTGAAAGGGCAGCTTCTCTCGCGGATACTTATTCCATTGTATCGTATCCGGATCCAGCACAGGCTTACCATTGTAATATACCTTAATGTTATTGTTAGACAAATAATAAGGATCCTTCAAGGCCTGGTAATAGATTTCGCTGCGTGCGATGCTCACCGGAATGTTCCAGACGGGATTTACCTGTATAGAATTGAACTTACTCAGCAGGATCGGTGTCTCGTGGTTCTTAGGCTTATCATCCAGATTTTTAGTCTCCAGGTACTTCTTTATTTTTTCTGCGTAACCTTCTTCACGTTTTCCGCCCACACATACTTTCATATGTGTCACGGTATCCTGCTTATCAAACCAAGTCAGGGAAAAATCGGGAATATTCACCTCAACATACTCATCTCCCAGATCCGGCATTTTCCAGCGCAGACGCTCCATATTTACCATCAATGTTCTGGCAACAGCATTTTGCAATCCGGTATCCACTTTAAAAGCAGACAATTTTTTCTGCATGACTTTGTAATCCTCCGATTTTGGTTGAATATCCTTCAGCAAAGAGGAAATATCCTTAACCGCCAGCACCCTGCTCATCGACAGACTATCAGGTCTTTCTACCGCTACGTAATACCGGCTAAACAGTTTCCGCGGATTAATGCTGCCATAATACACGTAATTGTTGTATTTGATCAAAGACTCCGCAGCATTCAATTCCAGTTTGGCCACAACCGGATACACTTCATCTATAGATTTAAATTTAGTAGTCTGCAATTCCTTCAGCAGCTCAGACAGTTGTGTGTAGCCAAACAAGCCGGAGCTGAATCCATGCTCCCCACTCCTGCCGATATAATTCTTCAGAGTATCCAAACCACCATTGACAAAGAAACTGGTCACAAACCTTGGTTCCAGGTTATTGGCCTTATAATAAGCCTTCAATACCTTAGGATTAGTAAGCTTCATCTCTCCGGAATCCAGGTATTTCAGAAAAACGGCATGATAATCAGCCGTATCAAAATCCTTAAACAGTTTATTTTTGAAATGCTTCGACAGTACCAGGCCCACCTCGGGAGTATCCCTAAACCACTTACATGAAGTAATGAGCGTAGTAATGAACAGAATAAGCAGAACCAGTTTTTTCAAAATGAATAATTTAGAGGCAAAAATAGATGTTATTTTCTTTTGCACTATAATCAAATTCAATGCCAGACATTCATCCACTGACCAGCAGGCGCATTGATGATCCAAAGAAATTCACAACAAAAAAAGTCCGGTGTATAAACACCGGACTTTACCACCAGCCCATCAGTTTTATTTCAAAAACACTTTCCTTACTGCTTTATTCTGGGCATCCAAAACATAAATATTACCGTCCTTATCTACTGCCATATCGTCCATGGAACCTATTTTTGCTGTAGAGAATGAACCGTCTGCAAATCCGGAAGCGAACTTTACCAACGTCGAAACTTTTTTGGTAGCGATGTCAATCTCCCTCAAAGCATAGTTATACCTGTCACCTGCGATCAGTTTTCCATTGCCATACAATAACAGACCACCTGCAATACTGTTAAACCTAACCTGCAGACCCGTTCCGTCCTCATAACCCGGATCAGAACTGCCAATCCAATTGGTTTCATTTGGTCCGCCCGCAGCAATACGTGAAATGGCGTTGTTACTGGCGGATCCTGAGTCTATATAATAAAGGTTGCCGTTAGCATCAACCACAGCATGAGCCGAAGGCCATAACGGACCGGTAATTTTCGTATAAACTCCCGCTGTATTTACTTTGTTCATCCCTGCAAAAGCACCGTTAACATTCACATACAGATTCCCCGCATCATCAAAAGTCATCAAACCAGGAGAAAAGCCGGAAGCAACTACCGTATTTTGCCCTGAGGGTGTAATCTTCCTGATGTGGTTGCGACCAATATCCGATACGTAAATGTTGTTCTGCTTATCAATTACAATACCAAAAGGCGTATCAAAAATAATGTCCGCACCATTCGCCTGTAAAATACTTACCATACCATTCGGTGTAATTTTTTTTACCACTTTATTCAGCCTGTCTGCCACATACACATTGCCAGTATTGTCTACCCCTATTCCCGACATAAAGCCTCCGAAAGTATCATTATCTGGTCCACCGGCAAGGGTCAGCATCCCCGCTCTTCTGAATTGCTGAGGAGCCAGGGCTTCCTGACCATCAACCATGATTTTTAAATCTCCCGTACTTAATCCGGATGGTGCATCCAGCACCAGACTATTTTCAGTCGCTGTTTTCACCGCAGCAGGCACACCATTAAAGTACACCTTATTATTTGCCGCGATAGAACTAAAACCAGATCCTTCAATAGTGACAGTAGTGCCCGTCAGTCCGTTATCAGGACTTACAGAAACAATCCCCAAAGTCTGATCTTTAAAATGCGGACCCTCTGTAACCTGATCATTTACCACCACACGAACCAAACCGCTGCCTGTACCTCCCGGCAACACCAGTTTCAACTGGTTTTCGCTGGCAGACTGCACCTGAACTGAAACGCCATTGATAAACACTTTATTTTCATCCGTTACCGTACTAAACAAAGCACCTGAAATGATCATTTCCGATCCCTTTGGTCCGCTCAATGGCGTAACGATCTGAATCGATGGCGGAGCAACTACGGTAAATACCGGGCCGGTAATTTTCTGTCCGTTGATGTTTACAGAAAGCGGACCCGTTTTTACACCATCGGGCGTCACAACAACCAATTTCTCCTTAGTCGCTTCCAGTACAGTAGCCGCGGTTCCGTTAAAATCTACCAGGTTGCCAGCTGTCAGTTCTTCAAAGCCCTCACCATTGATCGTTACTTTCGTGTTTTTACCACCGCTTAAAGGTTTAATATCCGCGATAGCCTGATATGTAAAATTCTGTCCCTGACTTTCCTTTCCGTTTACCTTCACTACTATGGGTCCGAAACCGGCATCCGCAGGTACTTCGGCAACAATGACCTGATCCGAAACGCTGACTACCAGCGCAGCCTTACCGTTGATGAAAACTGTAGCAGGCCTTTGCGTACTGCTGAAACCTGCTCCGGTGATCCTGATCTGGGAACCCGCAGGGCCATTGGCCGGGAATAAGGCCGCTATACTCAGATCCTGATAAACGTAGGAACCGATCTCAAAGTTCTTCGAATCATATTTCAGTGCAAGCGCACCAGTAACACCTCCTTCAGGCATACGGATAACCAGATTAGTCTCCGTAACACTGATAACCTCCGCAGTTTTTCCGGAAATAGCAGCCGAATATTTACCAATATCAGTACCAAAACCCACTCCGGCAACAGTCACCAGAGTACCTGCATTACCGCTATTCGGGTAATAACTATCAATCCTGAATGCTATCGCAGGCAACTCCACCTTATCCTTTTTACAAGCTCCGATAAACAGCAGGAACAACAACACCATCCCGATGCTAACATTCCATTTATGTTGAATCATCCTATTCATTTTTTCTATGATTTAATTTCTAAACTAAAAGCTATACCTCAATCCCAGCTGCATTTGTGTTCTCGACCCGAAATAATCTATACTGTAAGGCTGCCCCGGATCTTTGAACGTAAAGGCCGGATAAATCCCCGGATTTTGTTGTGGCGGGAACAGCGATGGCGTCAGACCTACACTGCTGGTAGAGTTAAATGTGTTCGGCGAAAAATACTGAATGCCCCAGCTTTTACTGATCAGGTTGGCCACATTCATCACATCCAGGGTAAAACTCAGTGATTGCGATTTATTCTCATTCACAAATAACTCATGTGCCAGGTGCAGATCAGCTTGTACATTCCATGGCGTACGGCCCTTGTTCCGTTCTGTATAACTACCTCTTCTGCTGCTCAGGTATTCATTTCCATCAATAAACCGGTTAAACTCTGCAGCCTGCTGTACCGCTGTACCCGAAGAAATATCTTTAAAATAGCGGACAGCTTCCTCACGCAAAGGAACATAAGTCAGGCCGACCTGTTGCGGTAAACCCTGAATGCTTCCATTTACAATACCATAAGTAAAAGGACTGCCCGATTGCGCACTGAAGAACAAGCTGATATTGGTTTTACCGGCCCTGATCCAGTCATGGCTGTAGCTGATACTGGATACGATGCGGTGGCGGATGTCGAAATTACTGTAACTCAATGACGGATGATTAGGCACAAGAGACTGGTTCAGCTGCCAGTTGCTTTCCATAGAATTACGCACACCATTACTCAAATCTTTGGATTGTCCGTAAGTATAAGAAGCATTGATGTCTAACGCCTTTACAAACGTTTTGGCAATAGTACCGGTAAGACTATAGCGGTAACCCTCTTTGGTATTACTCAGCAGATAGATATTTGAGAAACGCGGGTCTACAGTCCCACCGTATACAGGCTGTTGTTTTTCTTTGTCATAACCATAATAAAGCGGATTGTCCTTCGTATTCAATTGTTGAAACAAGACATCTTTTAAGCTTTTGGTATACATCCCCTCCACCGTAAAACGCCAGTCGTTTGCAGTTTCATAATCCAAACCCAAACTGCCCCGCAATACCTGCGGCATCACAAAACCATTATCAACCAGATCTATCTGTGTACGGCCGCTGTTCGGGTTATTAATGACCGTTCCATTCTGTTCAATAAAATCACCAATTCCATTCTTACCAGGTTTAATCGGATCAACCCCGGGCACAAAAGGCTGCTGATCTGCCCTTTGGTCAATGGCACCAAAACTATTCCCAGTATTGTAATATGCATAAGCCAGCCAGGCAAAAGGAATCCGGCCGGTAAACATCCCCACACCTCCTCTGAGAATCAGTTTCTGATCACCCAGCGCATCATACCTAAACCCCAAACGCGGCGACAACTGAACCTTGTTGAAAAATTTATTACGGATACGGTTCAGGGGCGTATACGTATAAGTATTGCCAAAATTCGGATCAGCCATGATATCGCGAACTTTATCGCTCAGAGGTGGCATCTCCGGTAAATTCACCAGATCAGCACGCAATCCCGGGGTAATGCGTAATTTGTCACTTACCCTGATCTCATCCTGCACATATAAACTGTACATATTGGTATTGAAATCTGCTGCCGGATGGCTCAGCAAATAATCCCTGCTGTTGTCGGCATAATTGTAACTGCCTCTTACACGATAAGGATTATTGCTGGTAAAATCCTCAATACTCTGGTAATCCACCCGACCATTCCAGGCATTTACAAAACCATACTGAATGTTGTACAACTCATTATGCGTACCCACCAGGATTTTATGACGCCCTTTGCTCCAGTTCAGGTTTGCGGTAAACTCCCAGGTCTGCTGTTTCATATTAAAGATACTCGCTTCGCGATCGGTACCCAGATAAATCGTAGTACCCGGAGTACGCCCCATGATCTGTACCTGCGGTAAGGTCGGGTCACTTAAAGGATCCCTGTTGTCATTGACATGGGTATACCCAACCAGTAAATTACCCGACAATTCATTACTAAAACGGCTCTTCAATTCCGCAACCGTACTGCTCTGGTTGTTTTCCTGAAGAAAAGCCATACTGCTGAAACGGAAATCCTGCTGATCCCGGTCCATATGCGTAGCCTTGCTGAAAATCGTATTGTTCCTGACCGCCAGCTGATGTTGATCACTGATGTTCCAGTCCAAACGGTTAAAGAACTTTTGAGATTTGCTCCAGTTGGTATAGACCCCGGCAGTACCGGCATCAAAAATATTCCCGTAACGGCTTTTTACTGTATTTTCAATGGACTGAGCATCCGAGACACTCAAAATATGACTGGTTTCTTTTGTACCCGCATAAAGCTGGGTTGGGTCCTGACGGTGAGTGATCTCCTCATTGCTAAAGAAAAAGAGTTTGTTTTTGATGATCGGGAAACCAATCCTGAAGCCAGCCTGATAATCCTGAAAATCACTATTCATTTTTCCCAGACTACCTGCCCGGTCACTACCCGTAATGGATGCGTTTCTTCCAAAACCATAAACCGAACCGCTCACCTTATTGGTACCACTGCGGGTCACCGCATTAACAGATCCGCCGGTAAAATTGCCTATCTTCACATCAAAAGGAGCCAGATACACCTGCATGTCTTCTATCGCGTCCAGAGAAACCGGATTGGTCCTCGTACTGCTGCCATTCATACCCGAAGTTCCGGTTTGCCCGCCCAGTGAAGGACTGAAACCAATCGCATCATTGTTAACCGCCCCATCAATGGTGACGTTATTGTAACGAAAGTTGGTCCCGCCGAAACTGTTGTCCCTGCTGCCCTGAGGGGTTAAACGGGTAAGATCAGTCAGACTCCTGTTGATGGTCGGCATATTTTTCACCTGTTCTGCACTGATGTTCTTTCCGGTTCCATAATTATCCGCCTTTTGTTTCGCGGTACTTTTTGCCGACACTACAACTGTGCTCAGTTCCTGTGCATTTTCCTGCAGGACAAAATTGAGCTGCTGGCTGCCGCCCAAACGAACGGCGATATCATTACGTTCTTCTTTCTTCATTCCCATAGTAGAAACAGTAACTGTGTAAGGCGTACCAATACGCAGGTTATTCAGGAAATAACGCCCATCCTTATCCGCCGAAATGGCATAACGTGTACCGGATGGTGTATGAACAGCCACAACAGTTGCCCCGGGAATTCCCAGACCCTGAGCATCCTTAACCTGCCCGGTGAGCGAACCACTTGTTTCCTGCGCCATGCTGTAAAACGACACCAATATCAGGGCGCACAGCATCACGATTGAATATATTTTCTTCATTTTTTTAGCTTAATTGTTTTACGATCCGAGCCTCCTATTGGGTAATCCTCAAAGCGCCGTCAATAATATGTAATACACCATTCCCAGCCAGGATATCCTGTTTCAGTAACTTGACATCCACTGTATTTCCGATACCTCTTAGGGTGATACCGCTAAAACTCCCCGGGCTATTCACATCCGGAATGAGCTTAATATTGATTGAGTTTCCATCAAGCATCGCCTGACGACTCATATTTGATGCACCTGTACTCAAAATATAGTCGTACACGAAGCGCCGGTCACTCACAATGTGGTAATTCACCAGACGCTTCAACACTTCCGGATCGGTGGCTGCAATTTGCTCCACGCTGCTGTAGCCCATGGCCTGCATGGCTGCATTATTGGGTGCAAAAACCGTATAAGGCCCCGCAGCATTCAGCACCTCCATCAATCCCGCAGTTTTGATTGCCTGGGTAAAGAGTGTGATGCTGGATTCAGCAGCGATAGCATCAGTCAGCACATTGTGAAGGTAAGGCGTAAGTACGCGGCTAAGCACCTGGATCAGGCCATTGGAAGCCGGAATGTTTTGCGCCAGAACCCTGGAACCATTAATGGTCAGGATCGTATCCTGGCCCTTGATCCAATGCGTAGCATACAAGAGTCCGCCCCTGGAACGCAGTTCCTGATTGAATAAAAAAGGCAACCTGTTCAGTTCGTACCTGCCATCAAGCGTATGGTATCTGGCGATACGCGAAACCAGAGTAGGATCTGCGGTTAAAACCCCAATGGCCCCGTTGTAACCGGCGGCATTGAATGCCGCATCTGAAGGCGCCAATGTGGTATAAGGTCCGGAGCCTTTTTGCAATTCCAGGTTTAACTGACTGCGCTGCAAGGCTGCACTGAAGGCAGAGAGATTGAAATTATCCGCTACCACCAGGTTAATCTTATTGTTGTCATAGTCCGACAATCCTTGTTCGTCCTTGCTGCAGGACAAGCCCAGCAGGACAAGCAGGAGCATAGGCCATATTTTCTTATTATTTCGATATAGAGAGATGCACTGTGCCATCTTAGTTGAGTTTAAATCCTTTAGGAATAAGTAGCTGATCGACCACGTGAATAGGTCCGTTGAGCGTATTGATGTCGGCTTCCAGAACTGTAGCTGCAGGACGGTCTGATCCCGGAACCTGAATTTGAGTTTTGTTATTGCTCATTGAAAAGCTGAGCGGCATTTTATATCCATATATGGCTTGAGAAGTACCGCCGATATTCACCATATAGCCCTCTAAAGAAGGGTTCAGGACATTGGAATAAAATACTGTAGTATTATTACGTGCAAGACCATAACTCGGATCTCTGGGTGCGAAGAAACGTCCCCAGTCCCGGTGAAAATTCAATAGGGTATCTAAAGGATAACCACCCGCAATCTGAAAAGTATTCTCGTCAAACCTGGCGTCACCTCTTTCCTCATTAAGTCGCATAATATCCGCCACAGTCTGAAAACCAGCCTTATGAAAAGCTTCATCTGTAGGCGCAAACAAAGTGGATATTACAATATTCGGCACAGGGTAACCATAGTCAACATAGGCCATATCCTCATCGTAATACAGGCGCTCATAGGCATAATCTCTTTTGATTTCCTCATTATCCAGCCTGTAACCAAACAATGGTTCCAGAGCATCACCTATTGTATTGAGATACATTTCATCGGTAAGCCGCTGAGATTCCAGAAACATCCCAAACCTGCCATCGTCTATAAGCGCCTGCAATCTGGTTTTAACTGGTTTTTCAATCGCTTTACCAAGGATATACAGTGCCCCATTTGTAGCGGGGATATAATTGAGTTTTCCCATGCTTTTCCCATTGACCAATAAATTCTCGGCATTAACTGCCATATAGTTGCTGTAAAAATAATTATCGTAACCACCCGGATAAGACTTCGGATTTTCAAAATACTGGACATAAAGTCCCGGATGCTGCAGCATGCTTTTCACTACATAATTATCAGTCCTGCCTTTCAGTACCTCTGCGTTCAATTTCCCGATAGTTGTATAGAACATCAGCAAATTGTCCAGCTCTTCCACAGACATCTGCTGAACTACAGCAGCTGTGAAACCAGCGGCCTGCATGGCGGCATCATCCGGCGCGAATATGGTAATATCGAACTTGATGCCTTTGGCAGCGATTGTATTTTTAAAGTTGCTCCTCTGCCAGGCTGCGTAATAAATTTTTGCAGAAGAGGCAGCCAGTAATTCATCTACTGTTTTTGTAGCTTCATTTTGAAAGGGAATCTGGCTTCCTTCCGGGTCCGGCAGAAATTCTGTTTTGCTGCAGGCACCTAACAAAAACAGGACTGACAACAAGATAACTGACCCTAATTTTCTTAAATCTCTCATATTACTCATGATCTATTATTTTTTAATTGCCTGATCGGGTCTAACCAGTCCGTCAACCAAATGATGAACCACACCGTTACTGCATAAATTATCGTTCTTTGCCGGGATATTGCTCGTTACCGATTTTACAATTACATCATAAACCGTAGTACCCGTACGCAGGGTAAGGGAATAAACCAGTTTAAACTCAGGATACAGTTTCCCGCCTCCGAAATTCATATAATGACTGTCGTTCTTTAGATAATAATTGTATGCGCCGTTCGAATTGATGAGCCCGAATACCTGACTATCTGATACAAAAAAGTGTCTGCCATACAATATGTAAACTCCAAAAAGGAGATCTCCCAGGTATTTTCCGGCATCCATTTCATTTAAGGAAGCAGTGGTTATACCTACATTCTCCAATGCCTTGTTATCGGGCGCAAAAATGGTGAAGGGACCGTTAACAGCCAGCTGATCCCATAGGTTGAACTTCTTGAGGCCGCTCACAAACACGCTGTAATCCGGATGTCCGGCCAGCCATTGCTGCACAGTTTTCTCAAAACCGGGCTTCATGACATTGTCCAGGACATGTAGTGTACCATTGGCCAGTACCACATTTTGACGGATAACCTCCGCGCCTCCAAAATAGAGTTCGTTTAAACTTCCGCCATTTATGTTGGAAGAAGCCCTTGAGGTATACAGCTCAGACCCTTCCAATGTGGCATATCGTACATCAATTCCGTTTGCAGGAATATCGTTTACATTCAGCCGGCGCGGCAGCAGGTGATAGCCAATCACTCTTTTCAGGCTATCCAAATTCATTCTATCGAAATCTGATGCATTATAAATGCCCAACCCGTTAAAAGCCGCATCTGTGGGAACCAATACTGTGAAAGGCCCCGTTCCGTTTAACTGCTTGGCATAGCCTGTCTTTTCGAGTGCGGCGTAGAACAAGCGCATTTCATAATTATTTTTCACAAAATCACCTGCAGGGCGGATGTTTTCATTGGGTTGTGCCATAGTTAAATCCTCATGTTTACAGGAAAGCGCAAACAAAAGCGGTATGCCTATTGCAAATAAATATTTTAGTTTCTTCATCGGAATCATATTTTTAGTAAACAGGCGGTGCATATTTTCTCTGGATCGTGGTCAGGTACACCTCGCCATTCACTACTTCGATCGTATTGACGGTCGCAAATGTCCTCGGATTGTATATACCGGAATGGATATTGACCAGTAAATTTGGAAGCAGCGCCCCGTTATCATTGCTTTTTAGATCAGTCTGTCCTTTCACGAGACAGTTAACTGACACCCAATTCCCTGCATTATCAATAGAACTGTCGTAAAAAGGATTGTTTGCGATGTCCATACCCGGAGTAAAAAAGTCGAAACGCTGCCAGATATCTGTTCTGATACCATCAGATTTAGCACTGGCCCAGATCGGAAAGCTGACATAGGGATTGACCACTCCTGTAGCCGTATTCATTTTTACATTGCTGATGTATTTGCCTTTGTAACCGGGAACTGTAGGCCCCAAATGATTCAGATTGGTTTCAGTTTCATAGAGCGTAAGGAAAACATTCATGTCTTCTCTCATACCCCCCTGGAAGCTCTTCAATCGAAAATTATCAGCCTTCAGCGAGTTGTCTGCCTGCCAGTAGCCCTTGCCGCTCATGTTGTAGAAATTCACATAAGCCAGGGAATCAGACAAAGGCAGTTTATGAAAGTTCTCCTGACGTAAAAGAATACCGCTGCGTTTGGTGACGAAATCTTTTTGCAATAAGTGCAGTGTATAAACCTCTTTGACAGAGAGATCTATGGTCGTATCCACCAGGATATCTCTTTTAAGACGGCTCTCCAGCTGAAAAAAAGGAATGGCGTTTTTTGGACGATAAGCAAACATGATCCTCAGCTTTCCGGAAGGCAGCTGGGCCCAGCTGCTCAGATCGAAGCCATTTAGTATCGGTCCGACCAGTACATTTTCCTTACCGGGATATTCCGGATTGTTGACAGAAGTGCTTGTACCGATATGAGATGGATACGGAGGTGCGTAAGCTACGCGTTTATCTAAAAAATCACCTGTGATCTCAGCGCTGACGGGCATGCCGCTATCGTCAAGTACAGGATTGATGAGCATACAAAAGAATGGCACCTTGTCATCCTTGCTGCCAAGCGTTTGTACATAATTCAGGTTATTGAAGACCCTCAGATAGGCCGGCTCGTCAATTTTGCTGTATTCCACTTTAACACAGCCGGATGACAGTAAGCTGAACAAGCCTAAAAAGCACAGGTAGGTAGTTAAAAATTGCTTCTTCATTATTTGTTGTGTTTAACGATGATCATTTTTGCTTTAAGCTGGGGGTTGGTACCTGCGGCCGATCCGCCGATCAGCGCAACGGTGTAAATTCCCGGTTCATGTACCGGAAGAGCCCTGCCCGCATTTTGATAAAGTGCTTTATTTGTTATAAAAGCATCACTTTTCAGGGGCTCTATATCCTGGGCCCAGAGACCCGGAACCACATTGGGCTTCGAGCGGTAAGCCATCAGCTGATAAGGCAGCTGCTCATAAGTTTTACTGCTATAAGGACGCTCGAAAAGTGGAAGACCCGGTTGCAAATTGACACCCGCATTTGGATTGTCCATACCATTTGCCACCGGCAATCCGTTGCCCTGTGTAAATGTAATATATGGATTACCCGTTGAGAGGTTCAAAAAGCGGCTTTGAAAAAAGTACCTCAATTGATGCCGGCTAAATGTTCCATCTTCCTGAGCCGCACCAGTAAAGAGCGCTCCGCTGAGGTCATTGGCCGCCACAAGCAGCTTCACATTCCCTGAAGCATCAGGATAGACCCATGCTGTATAATTTTGCGCTGCGCGCAACATTTGTGCCGTGCCCGCAACTACCTGACCAGAAGCATCCACTGCCTCAATAGTATGGTTTCCCTGGATGAAGGTATGGTATGCACCGGCATTACCGAAGGAAAGTACGTCCCCCGTAACCTTACCGTCAATACGGATGCTCAGATTGCGCGAGTCGAGCGCATTCACACCCTGTAATCTGAAGTAAGTATTGTTCGCAGCAGCATTGTTGTCATTCACGACCTGGAAAGAATTTTGATGAGTAGTACTGGTTTCATCCAGCTCATTGACCAGGTAACGAAATTGCTGCGGTGCCACCACGATGGTGTAAATGCCCCCGGGCTGGTAAGTTTGTATCGCAGCGTAAGTAAGATTACTCGATCTTGCAGAACCAATTGGAATGGTAGAAGTCGGGGGATCTATAATTGTCGTTCCATACAATTCAGAACCAAGCCCCGGCATCTGACGACCGTCCTGCATAAGGATTTTGAACTGATAAGTTCCATAAGGCAATTCGATATAGTCTGATGCTTTGGTGACATTACTGATGTTGCTGGTTTTCGCATCGACCATCGAGCCGTCTGAATACGCCAAAGAGACATTGCCGGTCAGGTCTTCCAGTTTCCCGTTAGTATTGAAAATCTCATTTTTGATCGCACCGGAAAGGTTAACTATCCTGATCTTGAAATGATCCGGTCTGGAAGGTGCAGTCACCTCCCGTTTAATTGGAACCACATCCGGCTGCCCGTTCATATATGATGTTGGCAATAAATAATAATCGATGGGGTTGCTATAGCTGTTCGTTACCTGAAATTTAAGCTCTTCATCTCCGGCTCCCTGATAATTCCTGGTACTCAGGTCAAGTTCAAGATGTCCTGCAGCATCAAACAAATCCTGAGGAATGAACCAGGTTTTACCCAGGCTGCCATTAACAGGAAAATACTCTGTTCCGGGAAGCTGATAACTATCGGGAGCATTGGGATTTCGCACAACAAAGCCCGTTAGCGTGTCGCCGTTCGCAATCACCTGACCATGGCCAGCAATATTGACCAGGCGGGCGGTGGAGTTTACGTGGTTACCAGTTACCGCACGATTGTCGGATTCAAAGTTGATCTTATCTTTTTTGCAGGACTGTAAGAACAGCAGGATCAACAGACCGCAAAGACCGAAAAATTTGTAATTTATCTTATTCATTACTTAAAAAGATTATAGGTAAAACCCAGCATGATTTCGGCGCCGCGGGTAAAACTTCGGTTGATGTACTCATTGGCATACCATTTACCTCCTGTTTGGGGGTTGGCATATACTGTCCTGATGTCCGGATTCAGTATGTTTTTTGCATAGCCTTTGAACTTAATGTGCTTATTCAGGCGCTGACTGAAAACAAAGTCCAATACCGGTACAGGCATCGTGTATAAATCCGGCTCACCGGTCAGGTTGATCTGTACCAAACGTTCGCCCACCATATTGAAGGTCATGGTGAAATCGGATCCCGTTTTCGGATTTTCGTAATTCAGCCAGGCATTTATTGAATAAGGTGCCTGTTCAAACAGCGGGCTGTTCTTCGGTGTATAACGATCCAGGGAACGTATGGCTTCGTATCGCTGCGGTGTTTTTCTGATTTCACTTTGCGCAAGCAGCAAATTAGACCCCAGGTAAAAATTTCTTAGCGGGTCCCACATCAGGCCCAGGTTCTTTACCACTTCCAGTTCTATACCATAAACTTTACCTACATTGGGGTCATTTTGAAACTGGATCGTTGGAAACTCAGGATAAGTGGCAGCAAGACCAGCAGTCTGTAAGCTGAATACTTTCACCAATTGGTTCTCTATTCGTTTTCCAAAAACAGAAACTGCAAATACTTCTCCTTTTTCGGGGAACCACTCCCATCTGAAATCAAGATTTTGTGTGGACTGGTTCTTCAGGTTGGGATTCCCTACTACCAGACCCATTTGAAAAGCATCAAATTCAAAAACATTTGTAATTTCTCTCAACTCCGGTCTGGCCAGCGTAGTGTTGTAAGCACTACGGAAGTTCATGTTGTCATTTAAGGTATACGTAGCATTCAGAGCGTAAAAAGGTTTATATCCCGTTTTATATACTGAGTTCGGATTAATCGGATTTAAAGGAATTTTACTGCCGTCTGCTCCTGCCGCCGTAAGTGACGGATCTAAAAATACCCCGGCAGTATCTACTTTAGAACCTATATCGGTCATTTCAAAACGAACACCCCCTGCCAGACGCAGCTCTTCGGTTAATTTCAGATCCAGCATTCCATAAAAGGCATTGGTCTCAAAGTACCCTGTATAGTTATTAGGAGATTTGAGGGTATTGTATAAAAAGCCGCCCACAGCCATCATGCCTTCACCCTGACCGGAAGCTGGTGCCTTTATACCTATAATGTCACTGCCCACCAGTTTGTCCAGATTGCCCTCTGCATCATAGATAGGCACAGCTCTGTTGGCTGTGAAGTTTGATCCCGGCAGGAAAAGCTGGTTCTCGGTGAAACTACGCTCACGGAACAGGTAATTGACACCGGTTTTGAGTTGCTGGATCTGTCCGAATAATTTAAAAGGAATATTCAGGTCGGCTTTATAATTATAATTCTTTTCATCCAGGTTACGCCACCTGCGCCCATTGGGCTCCGCCTGCATAATCCCGTAGCTGCCAAATCCGTTGACATAACCGGAAGTGAGCGCATACAGGTGTTTGCTGTATGTTGGCGTTGCAGCGGAGTTCGTAGCCCCTATGACCGGACGCATATACCATCCCCCGCCGCGGGGCATGTAATCGGCGAGACTGGCGAAACGGAAATCCGGATCATTCTGTTTCGAACGGGAACTGGCCACATTGTAGCTCAGACGGGGCGATAATTCTTTATCGTTTAGTTTATGTTCTCCCTGCAGGTTAAAGGTATTGAGGTTACGGAAGGTTTGCTTCAGAGAATAAGTCATCGCATTGACATCACCCGGCAATCCCGTGTATTCATAGCGTCCGGAAAGATTCGTAGCTTTATTCTCTCCGCCCCAGCTGCCCAGGTACTGCATACTGATCTCATTTTTGGCATTAAACCGGTAGGTCAGACCAGCCAGCGTTCCATAGTTAAGCGTTTCCACACCGGTATTTTCTTTATAGGTCTGGTATTTACCCATATAAAGGCTGTTTGGTGTAATGTAATTTGGAATATTGCGGGGGCTGTACACATCCGGATTACCCGTAACCACACCCTGATAAATGCTATACTGGGTTAAATCTCCGCCAGCAATGTCTGTTGTGCGGCGGTAGTAGTTGCCTCCTAATATTAATCCTACCTTATGCTTTTTAAAGACATCAAAGCTGTTTCCATAAGTAGCCGAATATAGCTGGTTCAAGGGTGCTTTCTTATACTGAGTTTTCATCACCGGATCAAAAGCCCGCATGATGTTATTGATGCGGTTCACCTCCTGATAGGCTCCGGGGCTATAATTGCTGTTGGCAATCATACTTTGAATGCTACTTAAACCCGCAGGATACTGTTTACCCAAATCCTTAAAATCCTGACTCAGGTTTTTATCATTGATCTTATTTCCGAAAGCCCCCATATCGCTGTTCCAGAAACTGTTGTATTGCCCGTTCATCCCCACATTCGAATTAAGACCGGTCTGGGCGATGATCTCAAAAGTCTCCTTTTCAGGAACCGATTTGGTTTTTAATTCCACAATACCCGCCGCCGCATCCGCCGGCTTATCAGGCGTCACGGTCTTGTAAATGGTAATGTTATCCAGCAAAGACGCGGGTACGAGGTCCAGGGGAATCGTACTGCGGTCCGGATCTGAAGAAGCCAGGCGCACCCCGTTTAACTGGCCTATAACGCTCCTGTCTCCCAAACCACGGATCGCCACATACTTGTCATCAGTAACCGTTACACCCGAAACCCTCTGCAGGGCCTGAGTAGTCGTAATACTTCCGGTACGTTCGATGAGCTGAGAAGAAATGGCATCCTGTATAATGGATGATTTTTTACGTTCATCCAGAACAGCCACATCTGTATTCGCTTTTCTTCTGGCCTGCACGGTAACCTCACCCAGTTGAGTGGAGGCAGCGTTCAGGTTCACATTTAAGGTTTTGGTATTGGCATCAACTCTGATTTCCCGGGTCTGATAACCGATATAGGAGAACACCAGTGTCACGCCCCCCTCAGGTACCGTAATCTGAAAATGACCATTGGCATCTGTAGACACCCCTGTTCGGCCACCCTTCACACTAATCCCTACACCGATCAGGGTTTCTCCTGTTTTTTCATCCCTTACCGTTCCGCTAATCACAATAGGTACGGGTTTGGCGTCTACCACCACATATCCCTCCACCAATTTATACTGAAGGCCGGTATTAACCAGCAGCTGTTTAAGCGCTTCACGAACAGTAATCTGTGCCGCTACCAGCGTCACATTTTTATTTACCGGTTTCATCGATTGTTCTCTTACAGAGAAACTGATGTTACTTTGTTTACTGACAGCATTTAAACCCTCAGCTACCGTAACATTCTCCAAACGCAGGCTTATTTTCTGATCAAGATCCTGGCTCTTTACATTATTGGCCAGCAGCATACCGATGAAGGTAAACTGGGCTGCAATAAAGACGAAAGAACATTTCATAATAAATCTTATTGAAGGATATTTTATAAATCCTTTTTGCATATTTTTGAACATTACTGGTTAATTCGCTGCAAAGCGATGATCTGTTAAAAACCCGTCCCTGTTCATCAGGAACGGCTGGCTTTAAACCGGCGGACGTCGAAATTCACACGGTTTGTAAGCATTACACTTATTCCCTGCCTTTTGGCGGGGAATTTTTATTTTGTAGACAACTCTTACATATCCTTCCTTTCTTAATTCGTTTTATTTAATACTGATATTTTTTCCCCGTATGGTATACTTAAAGTGCCCCGTGGCACTCAATACCTTCATGATGCTATTCAGAGGAACATCGGCTTGCAGCGTTACGCTGATGCTTTCCTCAGCTTTATTCCCATTTTCATAAGCGATGCTCACTGCATACCATCGTTCCAGCTCCCTGGTAATCTCCTTAAGCTTGCGCTGATGAAAAACCAGTTTTGCATCTTTCCAGGAAGCCACATCTGCTGCATCAACCAGCCCGGCTACCGCAAAATTATGCTGATAAGTGATCTTTTGTCCCGGCATCAGTACGGCCAGCGATCTCCCCGCAGCATGACCCGCATAATCATCCACACGAACTTTACCCGTAGCCACAGAGACAGTTAAAGGCATATTTCTGAAAGCCTCTATCTTAAATGAGGTGCCCAATACCTTTGTCTGCACCGAACCCGTATGAATGATAAAAGGCTTCTTCGGATTCTTAGTTACCTGGAAAAAGGCCTCCCCTTCCAGCTCCACCTCACGGGTATTTCCGGCGAAATGATCAGGCATGCGCAGTTTACTTCCTGCACCCAGATAGACAGCAGAACTGTCAGGGAGAATGATCTTCGAACGCTGCCCCAAAGGATTTGCTACCGTACGCATCGCCATATGCAGTTCCTTTAGCGCTGGCTTTTCCTTGTATTTCAACAATCCGTAAAACCCTAAGCCCAGGACAAAAACAAGCCATACGGCCGCCATAGGATAATAGTATTTCCTTCTTTTCAATGACCTGGCCATCCCGTTTTCTAAGGCAGGTTTTTCTAAAGACTGCTGATGAAGCCTGAGCTGAAATTGCTGCAGCTTCTCTTCCAGCTCAGGCCGATCCGGATCCTGCTCCGGCTCCAGTCCGCGAAAACCCTCAGAAATGACTTCATCAAACAATTGCTTTGCATGAGGAAGCTGCATTACTTTTTTCAGTTCCTCCAGCTCTTCAGGGCTGCAGTGCTGACTAATGTACTTTCTTAACAGGTTTTTAATTTTGTACTCCGAATCCATTGATATAGTGCTTCATCATACAAAACACAATTATCCGGGGGTACCACCTATGCGGAAGAAAAAAAAGTGATTTATTTTTTTGAGAGAAGAGCTACGTACTAAATGCAGTATCAAATGAACTCCGGAAAAAACTCAGAAGGTGCCTGGAAAAGCCTTAAAAAAACAGCGAAAAAACCAGTATAACAAGAATGAAATCCGCATGTTCTTTCAATTGCTTGCGAAAGAAGTTCAGCGAAGCCACCATATAATTCTCTACCGTATTTACAGACAGGTCCAGACTTTTAGCAATTTCAGCATAAGTCATATGTTCTTCCCTGCTCATCTCATAAACTTTTCTGCGCTGGGGGCTCAATTGATTCAGTTTCTCCCGGTACATTTTTTCGAGTTCTTTGCTGTTCAGCTCTTCATCCGCCGGTTTGGCAATCAGGTGTTCATCTGCCGGCAGCAGATCAAGTGTGGTGGTTGGCAGGATCTTTTTACGGTGATGGTTGTAGATTGCGTTTTTGATCGCACGGTACAGGTATGGGGCCAGTTCATCTTCTACCCTGACCTCTCCCTTTTTCTCCCAAAACCTGAGCATGACATCCATGACCAGCTCTTCTGCTGTACAAAAATCCATCCCGTTCTTTGCGGCATAACCCACAAGGGAATTGTAATAACGCTTAAACAAAACGTTAAAAGCCGAAATGTCTCCATTGCGGTAAGATTCCATTAATGATTTATCCGTCAGATTCCTTGCTGCTCCTGGCATAATTTTGTGAAAGAGATTCCTCGCAGCAAAAGTATACCGGCGAGTTCTCCATTAAGTTAAGCCTGTATTAACTTATAAGGTAAATGGCCAAATAAATGTGGTATCATCTTTTTCATCCCTATATTAAGTTTATGTTACCTCTGCTGAATTCGGATTTCAAAACCCTAATTTTGATCCCGGTATCAATCACCTAATTTTAAAGATTATGAAATATCCAGTCTTCATCTTTCATGAGCTGATGCTCAGACTTTCAGAAATTAGTCCTGAAATCGGCACCTATGATTCAAGTCTCTTCAGGGATGACCTGTTCATTATCTACAGTACAAACGGCCAGATAACAGTAGATGGGGAAACAATTGAGAAACAATATCAAAACCCAAAACTCCTCTCCAGAGCAGATCTGGACCTGCTGGCTCAGCGCTTCCAAACCACGGCAAAACACGCCCTGGCTTTTGGTTAATTAAACCTGGTACAGGCTCATAAGATTACAATTCAGGTGACATGTTTAGGCCATTCCGGCCGGATATCATGTTAACTTTACATTCGTATTTGTACAAATGTTAACGAAATGATAATTTAATGTTACCTAAATGTTATCTCAGTAACTCCCCTGACACCCACAACTACCTGCTTTTCTTTCCCCTTCCCCAAGTTTCATTGGGCGAATCGTTGTTCTTAATTTGTTGTGAGAGAAAAACCGGGCGTTCTCAGAGAAGACTCCGCACGCTGCTTCCCCTTAAAAATGATGTCCCCAATGCGCATTATTTTTATGTGCGAAGCACCTTAAAAATGCAGCGCCAGAGGAGATCACCATTTTTAACAATTACTGAACAACCGTCGCCAGCTGAAACTGACTCGTACTTACATCCTTTTGATCAGCACTCAGGAACGACAAATACGGATAAACCGTATCACCACTCCACAGCGCCGGCACCGCCAGGTCATAAGACAGATCAGACCGCACCGCATCACCAACCGATACCGCCCAGGCCTGCTTGGACGGGTTGTACACAATCAGCACCAGCTGATCCGCAGGTCCGCCTTTGAAAGTCGCTGGAACAACTGCCGACCAGGAAAAATCCAGCTGAGCATCCACAGTTGTTGCCAGGGCAGCATCCGTTGCCTCTGCCAGGTTACCACGGCTGAACAGCACCTCCGCATAATCGATAGTAAACGAGGGCGAAACACCCGTTACAGCGTTGTTCAGATTATACTTCACCGCAGCATTCCATGCGCTCATCTTTTGGTCATAGTCCTCAAACCCGAACCTGATAAAAGGGCCCATCCTTTTCAGCCAGCCTGTCATTAAAGTTAATTTCAGTTGAGTAGCCAACTGTGCCTCGCTCGGCGTTCTGTTGCCCCTTGCAGGACGCATAGAAATAACATTTTTTCCGCGAACCTTGCGGCCCACGTGGTTTCCGACCCTGCCAATCAGGTCATAGTCGATACCTCCAGTTAAAAATCCCATCTTTTTCTTGTTTTTGATGGTTCATTGTTGTTTTACTTCATCCCGGGAATCCGGAAAAAAGATGCCTTAATTAAAAGGCTGAGAATTGTCCCTGCCATCCAAACCTCCGCAGGCTCTTACCATTCTGCATCAGCTCCCATACCACCACTGTGGCCCTGCCGCTGTCCCCTTCACCTGATACTATCTCCACTGCCCATTTTCTGTTTCTCGGGCTTTGCAGCTGCACGATCCTGGAGCCAGGAACAACGCAGGCTTTGAATTCGCTGACCAGTCTGGAATAACCCAGCACTGTGCTGATCCTGTAAAGCATACCTTCGTGTTTAAATACTAAACCCGCCTTGTTGTCTTTCTTTCTGTAAATGTTTACCGGGAGGCTATCCCGCCTTCCCGCTTTTGTTTTGCCCATAAATGATTACGTTATATTTGATACTCCAAAAGTAAGAAGGCCGAAATAAAGTAAAATAACGGATCGTTAACTGGCGCTAAAAACAATATAGACTCAGTACTCCGTCAATAATCTTTTTAATCCTTTTATACGCCCATTAAGCCGCCTTAACTGGCACCTGACGATAGATTTGGCCATCTAACTGGCAACCACCTTTAGCGTGATCAGGGTGCTTCGCATCAATAGTCGGATCATTCTGGTTCACATTGAACTTCGGCTTGCCCCATTGTTTAAAAAAGAAAGGCACTTTGTATTCTTCACATTTGATCTTTATATCGTCCACCCACTCCTTTTTTAGTGGCCGGGCTTTGTGGCCGGATTCACCTCCTACAATAACCCAGTTTATGTTTCTCAAGTCAACGGTCTTTACGGCCCCAATGAGTGGTTCTATTGAAAGAAATTTTATTTTAGCAGGAGTTCTTCCCAGCTCATTAATTCTATAGCTGTACTCTTCGTTTTCAACTGATACACCCATCCAGATGTTTTCGGTCCAATTCAGCTCATTAGCAACTTCCAACAATCTTTCAGATCTTTTCGTCAAAACCTGATAAGTATGTTGTGGGGTTTGATTCATAACGGCAAAAACTGCCTTTATATAATCCAAAGTTACCTCCGGATGAAACAAATCACTCATCGAGTTTACAAATACAACTTTCGATTTTTTCCAGGTAAAAGGGGTAGTCAAAGTATCAGGATGTGTCCTGATCTTAAACCCTTCGCTGTATTTCTCTATGCCCATAGATTTTAGCCTCCTGGTCATCACCTCAGCATAACAGTTTTTGCACCCAGGGCTTATCTTGTTACATCCGGTAACAGGATTCCAGGTAAGTTCAGTCCATTCTATGTTTGATTGTGCCATTCTAATTATAAATATACAAATTACTAATAATTTTAGCAAAAAGAACACGAGTGATAAATCTATGTTTTTTTATTTAATACAACGTAATTTAAAAGCCTTGGTTTCTTATAAGCATTCTCATAATTAACCAGTGGTGATGTAGAATCATAACTGATTTCTTTACTTTTTTTCATAAGCTTTAAAGCAGCCGAAGCATGACTGCCAATATGCCCTCGCTCTAAAGAATAGTTATAAAGTTCTTTATTGTTTTTCAGTTCTCCATCCAATATCTTTCTTTTTATTTCATCCTGAAACGCCTCAATTTTCTTTTTCTTTTTTACTTCAAATAAATTTAATTGATCTTTAGAAACATCGTCTTCTATATCAAAATTCGCCTCACCATTGGTTTTATTAATATCCCAAGCAATAGTCAAAAATTTGTCTACAGCTCTGGGATGGCTGGCACCAAAGATGATCCCGTGTATATTCGGTGTCTTTTTTATGGAAAATGGGTATAATTTAAGTTGAGAATCTTTTGGTAGTTTTCTTTTAATTTGGTTCAACACACTTCTATGTATAAACTTATGCGGATCCTTTTTAGCTTCTTCAATATCTATATCAATATGCTTTTTAAACTCATCTCTTTTACCAAACCTACTGATATAGGATGATGAGATAAAAAACAGAAAATCTGTTTCTTTAGTTTTATCAAAAGAGAGAAAGTATTTTTCATGCGCAAATTTAACACCATTTTGATCCAGATACACAAGACTAGGATATTTCTTTATATCAGGTAGTAATTTTGGAAATAATGTTTCACAGTCTTCATTCCAATACTCTATTTTGATGGCCTTATCCAGCCCTGGATTTACAGACATAAAGTCCTCGCATGATGCTTTTAACAACTCGAATTTTTCCTGCTTTTTACCTCTACCGGGCTCAAATTCATTAAAAAATAATTTAATTTTAACCTGATTTTGAAAAATAGACCCTCTTTGTTCATTTATTTTCCTCAAAATTCTGATTGGACTTCCTGCTATCCCATTATTGTCGTAGCCAGTTCCCGCAAAAAAATCAAATACACAGATTTGTGGCTTACTTTGCATTATAAAAGTTGGCAACCACGCTTGTGCATAGTCTTCAAATATTTCAAGTTTAGTAATAGTCTCCTCATCAAAAGGTTTACTATGTAAATTGATAGCACCCATAGTTAGTTTTATTTGGTTACAAGCAAACTTAATATTTCCCGAACAGACTAGCACTATAAAACCGAAATAAAATACAACTCAATTATTTGATTATCAGAACAATAATATTAAAAAAGATCCAAAATAAATTTTAAAAAAGACAATAAATTTGGATAAAAAACATCATACTCAGATGAGGTCTGCAGGGCAAACTCCCGCATCCCCTCCATACTGCTATAAATGTCCTTCATCATATCCGCACCCACACTCCAGAGCAGCGTTTTCTTAGCCGCCTTTATGGTATACAAAGAGCGCTTGCGGTGCATAAAACAGTTCAGCGCCACGATGCTCCCCGGGCGATACATCCGCCACACATATTCATCCGTTCTTTCATCGTAGCCGCATACCATGACAAAGCCCGTTACCACATAATAGGCCTTTTTCGGCTTTTCGCCTTCCCGTTCCAGTACCTTCAGTTCCGTGCAGACCGTTTCTATTTCCATCTCCTTCCAAAGCTTGTACCGCAACGCCATGGGTAGCGGTACATCGGGGTTAATACTTTGCAATCCGTTCATTAACTCTTCAAAGGTTTTTTCATCGTTTAACATTTAAGATCATTGTTAATAGGTTAGGTGATTATTATCCCGGATACATACAACACGTTAAAAGGGAATGCCGATCGGGCAACAGTTTTGTCTTTTTATTAATAAGTTTACCGATGACAAAATTATATAAACCAAACCCTTACCTACAACTCAAAGCGTTATTCAATTTATTCATTATCACTCTGAATAACAGGTAGTTAAATAAAAAAAGGCCATAGTTTTGCCAACTACGACCTTGATCATACATTAAACCTAAATTCATACACCGGTAACCACGCCGGTGCGTTCTTAACTAACCTATCGCCGGATGAGAAGCCGGCAATCTCTTTATTTCTACCAAAACCTGATATACAACAAAGTGAGGAGGATCAATGTCACAGCAATCAGTACAACCGTCCCCGGCTTCAGCTTAAACATAGAAGCATCCAGTTCAAAAGCCTTCGGATTTACCTTAGGCCCAGCCATACTCATTCCGATCATCACTGCCATCGTGAAGAAAAATGACCAGCCCATATTGATCAGAAAAGGAATCCGCCAAACCTCAACACCACCTTCAAATGTTCGGTAAGCCGTGTATAACCAGGTCTCATGCCCCAGCACAGCAGGCGCATAATTATTAAAGAATACCGATAGCACAAAACCAGTGATCACCCCTGCAATTGCAGCAGCACCAGTCGTTCTTTTCCAGAACATGCCCAGGATAAACATGGCAAACACACCCGGACTGATAAAGCCGGTATACTTCTGGATAAAAGTAAAACCACCCTCACCACCAATTCCCAGCACATCCTTCCAGGTAAAGACCAGCGCCACAATCATAGCCCCAAAAACTGTCACCCTTCCTGTCCACACTTGTTTCAGTTCCGAAGCCTCCTTAGCAAGATATTTCTTATGAATATCCAGGGTATAAATGGTGGAGATACTGTTCAGTTTACCCGCCAGAGAAGCTACAATCGCTGCTGTCAAAGCTGCTACCGATAAACCTTTCAAGCCAGCAGGCAGAAAACTCAGGATCGCCGAATAAGCCCCATCTTTACTACCCCCCTCCAACTGTGGCAAATGCCCGTTTTTATACAACACATAAGCAGCAATTCCCGGAAGCATTACAATCACGGGCATCAGCAGTTTCAAAAATCCCGCAAACAGAATACCCGTGCGGGCCGTTTGCAGATCAGCACCCAATGCCCTTTGAGTGATGTACTGGTTGCAGCCCCAGTAGTTCAGGTTCACAATCCACTGCCCGGCCAGATACATCGCCACTCCCGGCAAAACCAGGTACTTATCCACTTCGATTTGCGGCGCACCAGCAGCAGGTTTCTTAAAGATCATGTGAAAATGGTCCGGTGCATCCCTGAGCAATACATTAAACCCTGCCAGTGCGCTGTTACCCACACCAAAACGTTCCGCAACAATGGTCAGGGCCATATAAGTGGTTGCCAGTCCTCCAACAATCAGTACCGCCACCTGGACCACATCTGTATACCCAATTACCTTCATCCCCCCAAGGGTAATGATCAGTGCAAATACAGCAAGACCAATCATAATCACATGCAGATATTCACCACCCATTAACCCATTAATGGCCACAGCACCCAGGTACAAAATCGAAGTCAGGTTCACAAATACATACAGGAACAGCCAGAAGACCGCCATAATGATGGCAACCGTTTCATTGTACCTGCGGGTCAGAAACTGCGGCATGGTATAGATCTTGTTTTTCAGATATACCGGAATAAACCATACCGCGATAATGATCAGCGCAATGGCCGCTACCCATTCATAAGCTGCCACAGCAATCCCGGCAAAAAAACCTTCACCGCTCATTCCAATAAACTGCTCTGCTGAAATGTTGGAAGCGATCAGTGACGCTCCGATTGCCCACCAGGTCAGCGAGCCTTCCGCTAAAAAGAAATCCTTTGTATCCGTAACTTTCTTTTGCTTCTTTTTATAGATCCAGTAGCCGTAACCGGCCACCAGGACAAAATATATCCCGAAAACGAGATAATCCAAAAACTGTAAATTGTTGTTCATTTTCTATCTTTTAAAAGCTACTTCGTTCCAGAGCAGCTCATTCTTAAATCCGGGTAACTTCGTCTCCTCCCCGATATTCAAATACTCAATCCCTGCCATTCCCGCAAAATCCTCCATCATCGCAGTAGTAATGTTCTGGCTGTAACAGGTATGATGCGCTCCGCCTGCCAGTATCCAGGCATGGCAGGCAGTTTTCAGATCCGGCAGTGGTTTCCAAAGCACCCTTGCCACCGGCAGGTTAGGTAACTCAGCAACAGGCGCAACTGCTTCAACCTCATTCACGATCATTCGGAATCTGTTACCCATATCGATCACCGATACATTGATCGCATTACCTTCAGCGCCATCAAAAATCAGTCTTGCCGGATCTGCCTTACCACCAATACCCAAAGGGTGCACGGCTAATGAAGGCTTACCAGCTGAAATAGAAGGACAGATCTCCAGCATATGCGCACCCAGCACCATAGGATCGAAAGGATCAAAGTGATAGGTATAATCTTCCATAAAGGAATTACCGCCTTCCAGCCCCAGCGCCATTACCTTCATCGCCCGCAGCATTGCGGCAGTCTTCCAATCACCTTCACCAGCAAAACCATAACCTTTCGCCATTAATCGTTGAGCGGCAATTCCCGGCAATTGCTTCATCCCATACAGATCTTCAAACGTATCCGTAAAGGCGGTATAACCATGAGTTTCCATAAAACGCAGCAAACCCAATTCTATCCTGGCCGCCTCCCATAAGGAATTCCGGAATTCAACAGAATCCTGCTCCCTGCTCACCCGCAGCTCATAGCTGTCTTCATATTCTTCCACCAATTTGTCTATCTCCGGTTCAGCAACCTCAGCAATCACCGCTACCAGATCACCGATCCCATGCGTATTTACCGAATAACCAAACACCAGCTGCGCCTCCAACTTATCACCTTCAGTTACCGCCACCTGCCGCATATTATCCCCAAAACGCACCACCTTCATGGTCTGCATCTCATGCCAACCGGCAGCCACCCTGCTCCAGTCAGACAGTTCAGCAATCACTTCAGCATCCTGCCAGTGCCCCACGATCACCTTCCGGTATTTACGCAGTCTTGAGACCATAAAACCAAACTCCCTGTCCCCATGCGCACTCTGGTTCAGGTTCATAAAATCCATATCTATTTTACCCCAGGGGATATCTCTGTTAAACTGGGTATGCAGATGTAGCATGGGTTTCCTAAGCAGCATAAGACCAGAAATCCACATTTTCGCAGGAGAAAAAGTATGCATCCAGCAAACCACACCAATACAATTCTCCGTCACATTGGCCTCGCTGCAAACCGCAGTAATCTCCTCAGCAGATTTCACTATTGGCTTGTAAATCACCCGTACCGGCATTCCGGCAGCTTCATTCAGCCCTGAAGCAATCTCTATCGAATGCTCCGCCACCTTCGCCAAAGTCTCCGCTCCATACAAATGCTGGCTACCGGTTAAAAACCACACCTCCAGCGTTTTTAAATCTTTTATCATTTATATTTGGTTATTCCTTTTATTCCCTCTTTTTTTTACTAAAAATTCAGTGTCTCAGAAGAGATCACTTAATTTTCTGCCCGTAGTACGCCTCCTTACCATGTTTCCGCTCCCAGTGCTTTTGCCTCAATGCAGCTTTCAATCTCGATGCTCCAGGCGCCACCTGCTCTGTCAACACCGCCATCTGCGCCAATTGCTCCAGGACCGCAGCATTGTAAACCGCTTTCCCGGCATCACAGCCCCAGGTAAATGGCGCATGGTTTCCCACCAGCACCATTTCACAATCCTGGTAACCGATCTGCTTTTCCTTAAAGCAGTTCATGATCTGAAAACCCGTCTCGTACTCATAATTACCTTTAATCATTTCGTCTCCCATTGGGGACGCACAGGGAACATCACACACCAGATGGTCCGCATGTGTCGTCCCGTAAATGGGCAGATCCCTGAGCGATTGTGCCCAGGCCGTAGCATAGGTAGAATGCGTATGGCAAATACCGCCGATCTCCGGCCAGTGCTTGTACAGCACTGCGTGGGTCAGGGTATCGGATGAAGGCCTCAGCTTTCCGGATACTACTTTTCCGTCAAAATCTACAATCACCATATCCTCAGCACTAAGCTCCCCGTAAGGAACGCCGCTGGGCTTAATGGCAAAAACACCCAGTTGTTGATCAGCAGCACTTACGTTACCGAAAGTGAAGAGCACAAGTCCAAGCTCCGGCAGTTCCACATTGGCCCGGTAAGCCCGCTCACGCAATTCATTATATCTCTTATTCACCACTGTTATTCAAATGCTATATCTTCAAAAACCCGGATATTATTCTCAGCAGCTGTCTCCTGCTGTATATAGCCGCCCAGACGCTTATACTTTTCATACCTCAACAGGTAATGAGCGGTGCGATCCCGGTCAGGCACATACTCCAGGTCAAAACCCTGTCCCATAGCCGCCATCGCATCTTCCACTTTAGGGTAGATTCCTGCTACAGTAGCGGCAAACATGGCTGCACCCATGGCGCAGGTCTGTTCTGAAGAATGAATCCGGATCGGCATCCCAGTCACATCAGCCATCGCCTGCATGATATAAGGAGATTTGCGGGCTACTCCACCCATTCCAATCAACCCTTTTATGGCAATCCCCTCAGAACGGAACCGCTCCACAATAGCTTTAGCACCAAAACAGGTAGCCTCCACCATCGCCTTAAACAACTCCCCCGGTCCCGTCGATAAATTAAGGTTTAGTAATCCCGCAGTGAGCAATTGGTTGGCATCCGGAGTTCTCCTGCCATTCAGCCAGTCGGTAGCCAGCACATCCTCCATTTTTAAGGGAAGGGCAGCAGCCAGCGTCGCCAGTTCCGCAATTGAAAAACCAATCAATTTCGAAACCCAGGCAAACACATCCCCAAATGCACTTTGACCCGCCTCCATTCCGATCATCCCCGGTATCACAGATCCGGGAACCTGCCCGCATATACCGCTAACCAAAATATTCTTTATATCTTTTTCCGGAGCAACCAGTATGTCACAGGTACTGGTGCCCATCACTTTGCTCAGGTAATAAGGCTCGATTTGCCCGCCTGCAGCGCCCATATGTGCATCAAAAGCACCTACGCCTACGGGTATGCCCACAGGCAATCCCAACAAATCCGCCCATTTGATACTTAGCCGTCCTGCCGGCTGGTCTGCGGGATAGACCTGGTAAAAAAGTCTGGTCTTCCATCCTGAAAGTACCGGATCCAACGCAGTCAGGAATTCCTGCGGGGGAAGTCCCCCGAATTCCTGCGCCCATAGCGCTTTATGCCCGGCTGCGCATACACTGCGTTTCATATCCCGTACATCATTCCCTCCGCAGAGCAGGAAAGGAATCCAGTCGCAGTGCTCCACAAAAGAATAAGCCAAGTTCTTAACCTGCACATCCTTTTTAAGTACATGCATCAGTTTGGCCCAGAACCATTCCGAGGAATAAATTCCACCAACATATTGTAAATAATTAACATCAAACGCAGCCGCCACATTATTAATCCTTGCTGCTTCCTGAACCGAAGTATGATCTTTCCAAAGCAGGAACATGGCATTGGGATTATGCTCAAACCCAGGCAGCAAAGCCAGCGGAGTTCCGGAACGGTCTACAGTCACAGGGCTCGAACCCGTCGTATCAATGGAGATTGCTCTGACCTGCGCAGCTGCTGTTGTTCCAACCCTGGCTACACAATCAATGATTACCGACTCCAGCCCTTCTATATAATCCAGCGGATGCTGCCTGAATTGTTGCAAAGCAGCATCACAATACAAGCCTTTTTTCCAGCGCGGATATTCAAATACCGAACAGGCCAAGCCCAGCCCGTTTGCGGCATCAACCAGCACCGCCCTTACTGAGTCCGTACCAAAATCAACCCCGATCACATAATTTTCCTGCCCGTCCATATGCTATTTCAATTTCACTTTAACCACTGTAAACGAATAAGGTGCAAGCTCAACTTTCAGTTCTTTTCCTTTAATCGCCATAACAGACGATACAGGCTTAATCAATTCCGGCATTTCCAGACTGTTTACTTCCTCAGGTTTACCTTTCAACACCGTAACGCTCACCTTACCACCATTCACACCAGCTATACTTTTCACTTTGGCAGTGCCCGATGGATTCACCAGCTTTAAAATCAGTTCTCCAGCCTTACGGTCTACTACCGCACCAGCCCAAATACTGTCCTGTCCGGCAATACTTTCCCCGTTTAACAATAAAGGCACGACCTCCGTTCCTTTATTCAGCGAGTACAATTGCTGTACATAATAACTCGGTGTAGCATAAGATGATGTATTGTCAAACCAAATCAGGTTTGGTGTCCACTGCCAGTCCTTCACATGAGCAAACAACGGCGCATAAGCCGCCATAGTCACCACATCAGCGTTGCGTTCCAAACCCGTCATCCAGGCCGCCTCTGCTAAAGCACATAACATCGTATTCTTATTACCCGGATTTCCAATCCGTACGCTGTGGCAGGCATATTCCCCGATAAAGATCTTCGGGCCTTTGCGGTCATAATTATCATACTTACCCGCATTCATCAAAAACCAGTTGGGAGTCTGATAATAATGCTCGTCAATGATGTCAACATGTTTAGCCCGCAATACAGAATCCATATATTTAAACTGAGGATTCGGTGTGTAGCCCGTACTCGTGATCAGCTGTATCTCAGGATAACGGGATTTTATCGCCCTGGTAAACAATTCCAAACGCTCTACATACTGCGGCCCCCAGTTCTCATTTCCTATCCCCAGTAACTTTAACTCAAAAGGAGCCGGATGTCCAAGCTCCGCACGCCGTTTTCCCCAACCGGTAGATGCAGGGCCATTGGCAAATTCAATCAGGTCTAAAGCATCCTGTACATAAGGATCCATTTCAGCTTCAGCCACCACCTCACCTGCCCCAAACTGACAACTTAACCCGCAGTTCAAAATCGGCATCGGCTCGGCATTCATATCTTCACAAAGTTCAAAATACTCCATAAAGCCCAGACCATAACTCTGGAAGTAATCGGGCATGGCTTTGCCAGAAGCACCACCGTCACGCCACTGGTTAGAGATTAACTTTCTTTCTTCCAGCGATCCGATGGTCTTTTTCCATTGATACCTCGTATTCAGATCATCTCCTTCCACAATACAACCACCAGGAAAACGCATAAAGCCAGGTTTAATGTCCGCCAGTTTTTGGACCAGATCAGCACGCATATTCTGCGCTTTTCCTTTCCAGTTATCTATCGGCATCAGGCTGATCCGGTCAATATCCAGCTTGCCCGCGCCTTCAAACCGCAGCACAAGTTTGCCGTTAACTGTCGTATCAGATGGGGTTATGATGGCGGTTAATTCCTTCCAGCGCTTTGGCCCAGCCTGTCCTGAATTCATTTCAGGATCATCCCTGACCTGATCCGGGATCTCCGCCCTGCCAACCACACTTCCCTTACTATTCACCACCTCAACCTTCACCTTCAACCCGGCAACCCGCTCCCTGCACATCAGCGTAAACTTATACTCCAGCCCCTTCTTCACGGTCACCCCGCCAAAACCCTCATTCTGCAACAGCACCGTTTCTGGTTTAGCAATACTCACCTGCAGATACTTCGGATCATTTGCATTCACAGAAGCCTGGTTGATGATCTGGAACACCTCGTTCCTGCCATAACTCTGCCTCGATGGTACCGTAGCCCAGCCCATAAAAGCATCAGGAAAATCAAAACTCCTGTTCTTTACCAGTTCAGCATACATACCACCATCAGCACCACGGTTAATGTCCTCAAAAAACAAACCCCACATGGTGGGTTGTATTTGAGCCTTCACAGACTTCACATCAACAATGTATTTATCCTGGCCGAAAGAAGGGCAGAACACCCCCTGAAACAGTACCAGGGCCATCAAAAATCTAATCGTCTTCATGGTACAATGATACCTCCGGCGACTACCCTAAAATTGTACTTTCACCAATAATAATTGTACAATTTCAATATCAATTTATCGCTATCACTAAGGCTAGTCACAGCAGACCATAAGCCCTACAGAACATCTTAAAAGAACCACTTTCACCAAAACATACACCTAACCCCCGCAAAAACACTAGAAATTATACCCAAAATGCAATCCCGGCTGCCCGAAGAAGAATCTTGACCATTTATCGTCAACCTGTTTAAACGAATCAGGCATTGTTGATTGATAAGGACGATGAGTCATTGCTATCGAAGGTTGAAAAAAAAACCTGTCCCTGAAAAGTTTAATATGATAACCAACGGAATAAGTATTAAAGATTTGAAAGCCATTGTCCCTATTACCGTTATCATTTACAAAGGTTTGAAAAGCAGGCATCACGTCAACCTGAGCAAAAAGATGCTTCCATAAAAACCTTTGATAATTAAGTGAAACTCCGTATTCACGAATATAACCTGGAAACCCCTCTCCTTCTGCTTCAAATGATTTTCCATACGGAATGCCAATTGGCCAGGCATATTTCCAGGTTTTAAATTCAAGTGAAACTACATCCTTTCCCGTAATGCGATAACCTAAGTTCAGGTAAACCATTTCAGGCGGATTATTATCAGCTACTATATTAGCGATCATAAATAAGGTACTCCCTATAAAATACTTTCGATAAGTACTGTCTTGTCTGGAATATTGAGCCTTAACATGTAGCGTGCCTGCCAACATTAAAATCAAGGAGAACCATAAAATATTCTTTTGCATATCAATCATTAGTTGTTAAACGATAATGCAAAAGTAGACTGGCGATAGGTCATAACTCGTTCACTTAAGTTAAGAAAGGAACCCTGCTATGTATTCTTAGCTCCCGAAGATTTAATATTATCAGAATTTTCATGTGAAATAAATTTTTGAGGGCAATTAATATATCATAAGGAAATGTTAAATTGACAGCCGTATCGCCTAAATATTACAAAAAATGCAGTTGACTAATGATAAAATGGATCAAATCCTCTTAAATTTTTTAGCGAGGTATGTAATCCTGTCTGAAGAGGAGCAAAATGTTATTTTAGATTTAGCCATTTTTAAAAGTTTCAGGAAAGGAACAATTTTATTGAAAGAAGGTCAACGCTCAAAGGATGCTTATTTTGTGCTTCAAGGATGCATCAGGTGCTATTATATGGTTGATACGGAAGAAAAGACTACCGCTTTTTATACCGAGTCTGAAACCCTTAACCCTCCAGGCGCATTAAACCACACCCCATCTGAATATTATGTTGATTGTCTTGAAGACTCTATTTTGATTGTAGGCAGCTCAGAAACAGATGAAGAACTTTTTGCAAAATACCCTATCCTGGAAAAACTGTGTCGTCTTGTTTCAGAAGATTTACACTCAAAAAGTCAAATAGCATTTGATAGCTTTAAGATTTCCACACCAGAGCAGCGCTATTTGAATTTACTGGAAATAAGGCCGGATTTGGCTCAAAGAATCCCCCAATACCATTTAGCGAGTTATTTGGGTATCACTCCGCAATCTTTAAGCAGAATGAGAAAGAGGCTGGTTAGGAAAGTTTCTTAACTTAAGGTAACGAGTTTAGGCTTTTATCATTTTTATGTTTGCATAGAACTAAAAATGATAAAATGAAAATTGTTAACATCCTTATCCTGGTATTTTTTACGACCACAACATTATTCGCCCAAGAAAATGGCGCCTTTAAAAAAGGAAATAAATTACTCAATATCGGTATTGGCGTAAACTCCTCTTATGACGGAGGCATACCTTTCGGTCTTTCTTATGAACAGGGAATCACAGGCAGCATCAGCATTGGTGCAAATGCAGATTATCTCTCAAATGAATACCTGTCCCTCAAATTTACAGCCATTTACTTTGGCGTAAGGGCGTCTTATCATGTTAATCAATTATTAAAAATTAACAGTGACAAGATAGATTTATATGGAGGGCCAACCCTTGGCTACAGAAGTTTTTCCTGGAAAGACAACGGTGAAGACCTGGGCGATAGTTACGGAAGCGGACTGTTTCTGGGTGCATACGTTGGCGGCAAATACTTCTTCAGCAATAACCTTGGTGTATTTACTGAGCTTGGTGCGATAGGCAGTACCAATGCCAGAATTGGAATAGCACTTAAATTTTAATTAAAAACATACCTTATGAAAAAGTCAATTTTTGCACTACTGATGGTAGTCACAGTTTCTATTTCCTGCAAGAAAGATTCCGATAAAAAGCCTGATAGCAAATCGCGCACGGTGCGTTATGAGATTACAGGAGCTTTTTCGGGACCAACACTGATCTTGTCATATACGACTGCTAACGGTGGTACGGCTAATGATCCGGTCGCATCACTTCCATGGGCAAAAGAAATCACTTACGCTACAAATGTAGCTGTAGCCATTGTCGCCATATCAGGAAACGGCGGAGTTGCTGATCAAAAAGTAACACTCGTGGTCAAGAGAGGCGGCAGTCAGGTAGGAGCACCAATTGATGCCGTAGCCGATGCCTCAGGAAGTTTCTCTAAATCTGCCCCGCCTATCGTTTTTTAAAGTCCCTTGTTAGGTCAGAATTGGAGGTAACAAATTGTGACCTCCAATTTTCCAATTAACGCTTACAAAGCAGCAGCTTTCCAAAATACCCGTATGTTCTTTGTATCTATCTTCTTTCTAGCCTGAAAAAGGTCATAATTGTCCTGTATCTGAAGCCAAAACTCAGCTGTGGTATTACTAAACCCCGCAGATAATTTTATCGCCATCTCAGGAGTTACTGATTGTTTACCGTTAATTATAGCAGATAAAGTTTTACGTGATGTACCCAAACCAATCGCAACTTCCTCAACAGTCAGTTTCTTCCCAGTCTCTTCGATTATACCATCAATTGTCTCTCTGATCAATTCCCCCGGGTGTGCCGGATTAAACATTGCCATAATTCTTTTTATTAATGATAGTCTATATAGTCTACATCCCTTGCGTTTTCAATTTCAATTCTAAAAGTTATACGATAATTTTTATCAACTTTTATCGACCAATGACCTTTGAGGTCCCCCTTAAGTTCATGTAAACCATATCCTGGAACCTTTAACTCTTCAACTGCTTTAGCAGCATCAAGCCTTGTTAATATCAGCCTGATCTTACCTACATGTTGTGGTTGCAATTTCGAAGCATCCCCCTTTTCATAAAAAAGTCTAAGTCCTTTGTGTTTAAAGCTTACAATCATATTGAAAATGCAACATGACACGTATCACGTTACAAAAATAAGTAAATAAATTTAAATACGGCATCTTTTTATAATACTAAAAATATGTAACATAATTTAGTTAGTTAAGCCAAACATAATCAGTATCATCGCAATTATCCGGTGATTATCCGGTTAAGTTTAAATTCATCAACCTTATTACCCCATCCCTGCCGCAATCCCCCCTTTTTTTGTCATTCCCACCCCTCTTTCTCCACAAAAAACATCTCCATCTTTGTTTCCAACAACAACAACAAACCCCAAACTCCAACCCATCATGAATAACACAAAAAAAGTAGACGATTTCCTATCCACCCTCGAACATCCGCTAAAAGCAGAACTCGCTGCAGTCCGATCAATCATCACCAACGCAAACCCCAAAATAGAAGAAGATATAAAATGGGGAGGCCCCAGCTTCTTTTACAAAGAAGACCTGGCAACCTTCAACCCCAGGATTAAAAACTACGTAGCCCTGATCTTTCACAAAGGCGACCTCCTCGACATCAAATCCGATTTCCTTGAGCAAGCCACAAAAGGAAAAGTTTACGCCAAGTTTTACACCATGGAAGACGTATCAGCAAACAAAGCACTGATTGAAAAAATGGTCAACACCTGGATAGAACTGATGGACAAGTGACCTAACATTCTCGATGAGCTGAGCCACATACCTTATAAAAGAAGCAATTTAATTTTCTGAAATAATGGATTGAATATCCGTTTCCAGATCTGGTAATTTTGTATTTATAATATCCCAAACGATATAATTATTAGTTGACTGATATTCAATATATTCAAAATCTATATTTGCCGTGTACCGGTCTTCAAACAGATATTTCAGGTTTCACTATCAAATATATCATTTGTACATTTAGATCACCAGAACGAAATACTCATGAACATTGAAGACTTACGTGATTACTGCCTGAGCAAACCCGATACAACCGAAGGCATGCCGTTCGGAGAACAGACTCTGGTATTTAAAGTAGGTGGTAAAATATTTCTGCTGATCGGGTTGGAACAAGCCAGCCGTTTTAATGCCAAATGCAACCCGGAGCGGGCTATTGAACTTCGAGAGAAACATCCTGAAATTATCCCTGGCTTCCACATGAACAAAAAACACTGGAATACCATATACATGGATGGCAGCTTAAAGCCCGCACTCATTCGCGAATTGATTGACCATTCTTATCAACTCGTATTAAAAGGCCTGCCTAAAAAGATGCGGTGAAATTTGAGTGCATCGAACTTTCCGGCAGCTATGATTAATTACCACCTGTAATTCCGTTGGTAACATTGGGTGTTTGACTGCATATTTCACCAAAACTGGTTCTTCATCACTTTTGGTGAAAGATTCCATATCCGACTTTAAAAGAGTAATTTTTCAAGGTCGAAAAAGTCATTGTGCAGCCAGGGATCTAATCATATACATATCACTTTTGGTGAAGATCAGTTTATAGCATTTTGTAATGCAGTTTAAACGCCCCAACAATCAAGTTAATAATTGGGAAGAAGAACCACTTTCCCGGAAATCCTCAGACTGATCGCCCATAAGTAATTATACTTAAGGATATTAGTCACAACGAAACTATTTTAGCTTGCTATTGCGTTTGGAGAATGCCTGCATTTCTTGAAGATGAATAAAATCAGTTAATTCCCTTGTAAAGCTATCTAGTAGTTCAGCTGACTGTTTAATGAGTGTGGTAATATCCTTGGTTTCTTCTGAAGTATTCACTTCGGCGTCCAGTATATTCGTAAGTCCCTTAATTTGTACAATAGGTTGTCGCAGCTTGTGTGACAAGATATACATCATCTTCTGCAAAGCACCAATGTGTTTATTTTGAATATCCTGTGCCGCTTTTAATGCGCTATTAGTAGCTTTAAGCTTATTCGCGATGGACTCCTTGTTTTTTACCATTTTAACCATACTGCAGTTCGCCTGTTTAAGGTTCGCTGCACATTCTTTAAGGTACTTTACCCTAAAGCTTAGTTTTCTATTAGCCACCAACAGGTCTTTGGCACCTTTAACTTTTTCAATCTTATGAACTATCAACTCAGCTTTGGCCACACCTAATTCTTGCGCTCGTTTTCCCTTTTCCCTTTCTTCAAAGACCAAATTTTGATTGGCAATAACCAATGCAGCAGACCTCTTCCGTTTTTCTTTTCGTTCAACTAATAACTCCGTGTTCAGGCTTTCTAAAGCTATTCCTTGTTTAAGAATTTCGTCTTTCTGTAAAATATTCTCCTGTTTTGCAGTTAGTCCTGAGTTCTGTTCTCTCTCCAAATCCATATTGCGATTTATTTATATTGGAATATACAAATAACTATCGTTATTAATTATGATAATCAAGCAGTTTGGAAATTTTTTGAGTATATCTTTTATGAGATTTTTTAAAACATATTTTTTATGCAGGATTATCATAAACTCATTCCATGACTGAAATCAGAATTTTAAATTAGGTCATTGCCTTACCTCCCGAACTTACTCATGGTTGATGGCTAGGCTAGCTTATCCCCTGTAACTTATTAAAAAGACAAATATATTTGTCTTTTTAATAAGTTAACTATACTTTTATATTTCAGTTATTAATCTATATAACATGAAAACTCTTATTAAATTCCCTCTGTATGTAGGTCTGTTCCTTATAGTATTGGGAATTCCAGTCCTGCTTACCTCAAAATCTTCAACTGCTGAAATTCCCTTGTTGGTGGGTCTATTTATGTTATTTATCTCTTTTCAGTCTAAGGAAGACGAAAGGTCGACTGCCATCAGGTCTTCCTCTGCGCTTTTTGCATTGGTTCTTGGTTACACCCTTAAATTGATCATTAGCAATCTTTATCAGCATCAAATAATCAGTTTTGATTTGACCTCGATCAATTACTTTCTAATCATTGTATTTGCTTTGGCCAATATAATCCGGTATTCCAGGCTGTACATTTTCATGGCATAACTCTAATCTTAATGAAAAATACGATAAAAGTAGAACGGGCAAAGCATGATCTCACCCAAGCAGAACTCGCCGATAAAGTAAACGTATCCAGACAAACCATCAATTCGATAGAAATTGGGAAATTTGTTCCTTCCAGCATACTAGCATTAAAAATTGCTGTAATATTTGACACCAACGCAGAATCCATTTTCATACTGGAAGACAAAGATTGGAAATAGATTTTCATGTGCGGCGATAGCGGTTATATCAGTCAATCCCGCCATTAAATGTTGTAAATGACATTTACGCCCTTATTTACTCCGCCAAATTTGATTGGACAATAAAGTATCCGCCTGTTTTAGCCGCACCTCTAAATTCAATTTTATTTTGTTCTTTTAATATCTTAAGCCACCGTTCGACGGTCCTGGTAGGAACATCTATTTTTGTTTGATAGAAGGGAATTCTCTCACCAGGATATAAACTAATTAAATTCAACAGATCATTTACTCCGCCATTTAGTCCGCCACTTACTCCGCCATTTAATCCCTCATCCGGTTGTTTGGTAAATATTTTTTGATCTCTATAACTCAGCTTATTCGAAAAGCCATTAGGCGCTTCCCGAAATTCCAATTTCATAGTAGGATAAGTCAATATCTCCTTCCTTATTCTTAAAAAGCCACTCCCATATTTCTCTATATCGCCGGTCAGATAAAATGCTTCAGCAATCAATTTATTGCGCGCGTGTGCTTTATAATCATCTCTTTTTAAGTCCTCAACAGTTAAACTACCTGCTAATCCTCCGGGATTATAAAATTCAACATAATTATCAAATAAGCAGATCTGCACATCTATCGGGCTTAGGTAATTCCTGTGTATCAAACAGTTTATAGCCATTTCCCTCAAAGCCGGCAAAGGATATTCAAATATTTCAGTTCGTTGCGTAGGCATACCTTTAATCTCAAAGGCCACCTTTATTTGCGAGATCAGGTACCTCATGATCGTCTCGACCATATCAAACAAAGTTCCGTTATGCATTTTGTCGTCTATGATATGAGAAGGGGTTTTAAAACGTCCCAAATGAACATTATAGCCCGTGCTTTCTTTACCGAAAAGCAACCACGCAGCGTTTGTCACCAATTGCCCTTTAATCAGACTGAGTTTTTTCAGACTCTCCAAAACACTTCCTTCCAGAACAAATCTTCCGGCATTTTTAACTTTATCAAAAAACACCTCAATTTTCTTAAAATCCAGATCAGCTAAAGTTTTGCTATGAGCTACACACGAATCCCATGAGATCTGCAAGGATTGTAAGTTTAGATCCGTTATCTCAAGAACAGACAATTGGTGATTTGAATTGTTAACACGCTTAAAATACCGTCCCTTAAAGGCTACTGGTTTAACTGGGAACTCCTGAATTCTTAAGAATACAACGTCTTGTCCTTCAAGCTTAACCAACTCAGCATCGGGTATAATGCTGGGTTGTGTTTTAGTCTTTATCTCATTGACCCATTTCTGTATGCTTTCTGCTCCAACACTAAAACTATTTATAGGGGCACCCTTATCATTTACCCCTATGATCACCCTGCCCCCTTTTGCGTTCGCAAATGCAACCAATGTTTCTATAACAGCATCCGAAAAACTACTTTTAAATTCCGTAAGGTTGTCTTCTCTGATTAATTGGCTCATAGCTTAATTTCCAAGCATCATTTGAGATGCAGGCAAAGCTATATACTTTCAACGACAACAACCAAAAAACACAGAATATTTTCAAAATAAACACCTGATTATCAGTGAAATAATCTGATATTTCATGTAAAAAAATGAATTGAATATCAGATTATTTAATGACCTAATTTGTCATTTATATAAAACAATACCGCCAGCAAGGTCATCATTGTGCGCAGGTGAGATAAGGCCCGTCCCAATTGGTTTTGTACGGTTTTAAGAGAGATCTGCAGCTTATCAGCTATTTCCTGCGTACTCAGGTCTTCCTGATAACGCATCTTAAATATTTGCTGCTGTGCAGGTGGCAGCGTTTCTATCAGCGACCCCAGTGAGCTAAAAAACTCGTGTTCCGGCAAAAGCGCATCAGCCTGGTTAGGTGAGGCATAAAGCTCCTCCATCAAATCATTTACCGGTGTAAAAAGTTCCTGCTTCCTTTGCAGCTTAAATACATTGTTCCTCACTGCAGTAAAAAAATAAGCCGCCAGATTATCAATCCGGTTAATTTCCTTCCTGGCCCAAAGGCTCACGAATACCTCCTGTGTGACATCCTTTGCCTGTTCCGTGTTTTGAAGCCGTTTAAAGGCCTGTCCATAAACCTTGTTCCAGTAGGCAGCATAAAGCACATCAAAAGCAGAGCTATCTCCTAAACGCAGCTGTTCAAGCAGTTCCTGATCGGTATATGCGCTATAACCCGTCATTTTTATGATTTTATCCCTCAGACTAAAGTTAATAATAAGTTACGGCAATATTATACTATTCCACTGACATAATGGTAATTGCAAAAGAATTATTTGTGATCAACTGTCCGCCACCGTACGCCTGCTGTTCGATATTGAACGCCTCTATTCATTACATACGGCCAAATCATTGCCCGATCGCACTATCAGACCATATCATCAGTATTGGCATAAACTTGGTCAATAGCAATTCAACCTTATCTTTAACAGACAAACCTTTACCCCCATGTTCAGACTCAATTTAAAAATCGCTTTGCGAAACCTCTGGAGAAATAAGACTTCTTCTGTGATTAATATTATTGGTCTGGCAATCGGTCTGGCCTCCTGTCTTTTACTGTTATTGTACGTGAACTACGAATGGAATTACGACAGGCAATTCAAAGATGCCGGCAAGATTTATCAGGTAATGATCAATTTCCAGGACGCATCAGGAAAAGTCACCAGTACGTATGAGGCTCCGGGGAATGGCATCCACAACGCGATCAGAGATCGTATCCCGGAAGTTGATATGGTAGCACGCGTAGCCGGAGGTGGGGAGACGCTCCTAACCAATGGCAGAACAAGCTTCAAAAAAGTGGCATTATTTGCAGATCCTGAAATACTGAAGATCTTCAACTACGAATTTATAGCTGGTAATCCCGCTACAGCACTTGATGTACCCAATTCTGTCGTCATCACCGAACAGACCGCAAAACTGTTGTTTGGCGGGGTCAATGTGCTCAACAAAAGCATAAAATACGAAAACGAAAGGAATCTGACCATCACCGGTGTAATCAAAGAGTTTCCGGCCAATACTTCCGTCAAGTCTGATTATGTCTTGCCCTGGTCTTTCCTGGAGCAGATCAATGAAAATGTCAGAAATCAGGATTGGGGCAGCTTCAGCTGGGCCGTAATGGTAAAGGTAAACGACCTCACAAAAGTCGACCTGATCAACAGCAAGATCAAAGGCCTGTTTAACGAGAGAAGCCGCGATACCAAAGCGGAAAATTTTATATTTCCATACGCCAAAACACACCTCTATGGCAAATTCGTGAATGGAAAAAGTGTTGGTGGTGACATAGAAAAAATTTATCTGTTTATTGGTCTGGCCTTCGGTATCTTATTGATCGCCTGCATCAATTTTATGAATATGGCGACTGCCAAATCCGAACGCAGGGCAAAGGAAGTGGGCATCAGGAAAACCATTGGCGCCACAAGGGCTTCACTGGTGATGCAGTTCCTTACGGAAGCGATGTTACTAACCTTTGGGAGTGTATTACTGGCCATAACCACTGTAGAACTGACTTTGCCCGTGTTCAACAATTTGCTGGGTACAGAACTCTCCATAGACTATGGCAATATCTGGTATTGGCTGATCATTTCTGGCGTGGTAGTATTAACCGGTTTATTATCAGGACTATATCCTGCGCTGTTTCTCTCTGCCTTCAATCCCGTTCAAACATTAAAAAGAAAGGCCGCAAAGGCAAAGGCAGTCCCGGTAAATTTGAGGCAGGTATTGGTTGTAGGTCAGTTTTGCTTTGCCATTATGCTGATCATCGCTACCCTGGTGATCTACAAACAGATCAGCTTCATTAAGAACAGGCCGATTGGCTACAATACAAATCTACTGGCAGAAATGCCTCAGGAGGGCGAGCTCTCCCGCAAATTTGAGATCTTCAAATCGGAAGTCCTGAAAACAGGCGCCGTTACCGCTGTCAACCAGACCGCTGGCAGTCTTTCCAGGGTGAGTAACTGGTTTACGGGTTTCGAATGGCCCAACATGCCTCCGGGAGGACCGGATATTCGTTTTAACCGTTTGGAAACGAATTATGATCTTGTCAGGACCACCGGTATAGAGATGATTGCCGGACGTGATTTTTCTAAAGATTTTGCCTCTGATACTGCAGGGGTTCTGCTGAGCAGCTCGGCCGTGAAAGTGATGAAACTTCAAAATCCGGTGGGCACCAGGGTGAAACTTCATGGCAACGATTTGAAGGTAATCGGGGTATTCAAAGATATCATTTGGGATTCGCCTTATCAGGCTGAAAAACCGATGATCATCAATTTCAACAGAAACGCGGGCTCCAGAATCAATATGCGCCTGAATCCGGCCAACAGTTTGAGCCGGAATGTGGAACTGATCTCAGCCGTCGCAAAAAGGCTGAACCCGGCCTACCCGATCGACATCAAGTTTGTGGACAACCTGTATGCCCAAAAACTCCAGTCTGAAAAGATCCTGGGCATACTGGCCAACCTGTTTGGCGGCATCGCCATATTTATTTCCTGCATGGGGCTTTATGGCCTGGCGGCCTACAGTGCCGAACAGCGCACGAAGGAATTTGGCGTGCGCCGTGTACTGGGCGCCTCAGTAAGCAATATCATGCAATTGCTATCGGTTTCGTTCCTGAAAATGGTATTTGTTGCCGCTTGCATTGGCGTACCTTTAGCTTATTACCTGATGAATAAATGGCTCACTAATTTTGAATTCCGGACCAGCATAACATTCCCGGTTATATTGATATCAATAACCGGCACTGCCGCCATCGCATTTCTGACGGTCAGTTTTCAGGCATACAAGGCAGCAAAGGCTAATCCTGTAGAAGCGCTTAAGTATGAGTAAAATGCTTTCTTTAAATATGATCCGAAAATTTTAGGACGCAGTAATCACGACATTAATATAAGCCATACCTGTGGGATCATACTTTGTATTTATAATACAGTCAAATGGCGCCTGAACTACAAGATTTGTTGTGGTATAAACCGCGTTCGGTATTTCTTCAACAGTTTTACTGGTAGTTGAACCATAATTATTGTTAATATCGAAGCTGGCTACAGGCGTTGAGGTTCCCTCGAGAGTAATCGCGATACCTGGCATGCTAGCTGTACTCAACGCTGCCAGGTTATAATTTTTGATCGATCCACCGGAGGGGCTATTGTTGGGGAAAGCAAAGGATCCCCCTGCCAGTTGCACAAAGTCATAAGGTTTGATATTGGGGATCGATTTCCAGGCAGTTTCTGTTTCATATACCAGTTGAGTTGCCACTGCGAGTTCCAAATTGGTGCAATTTTCTATAGTCACCAGGCTGGATGCTGAGGCAGGAACATTATTTGTATCGTAACATACAATATTAATATTTTGGTAGGCTTTTGGAATGCTCCAGCCGTTCAATCCCGTGTAAAAACTTACGGGATTTGTTCCACATGCCCAGACAATACTATTTAGTGGCGCATTTAAGTTTACTGAGTACCTGTTCTGGGTACCATCCTTGTTATCTATGTAATAACTTCCGTTATACAACCCGGCCGGCTGCATATTGTTAATATTGGTGTGTAAGGTCGCCGTAATTTTAAACACTGAATTGGCCGGGATCAGGGCTTTCAAAACACCTTCCGTATACGAATTCAACATCTGGCCTACATCTTGTGCTGTCAAAGAAGAAGGCCAGTACAAGGAAGACATACTCCCTGTTGTCTGTGTCATTTCTGCAACGGACTGTAATTTGCACCAATCAGATAGAATAACTGTTTCCACTTCTCCCAGTCCAGTACCTGCTGCTTTAAACTCATTTAAAAGGTTCTGTTGCAGTTCTCCTACAGTCATGCCGTAATTATAAATATTTTCCTCCGCTTTCTGAATCTTGGCGGCATAATTGGGTGTACTTTGTGCTATACCCTGATAGGTTGCCAAGCCGGTAGACATTAGATTTGCAAAACCGGAGAGTCCGTTTTTAGCAAGACCTTTTAACGTTGAAAACTCTTTGTTGAAACCCGGATCTTTCAGGCCTACCGAAAACAGGTTCAGGCTGGTAGAGAGGATTCCTTCAACCAGATCAGCTATCCAGCTTTTTTTCTTCTTTGGTGTTGGTACAGTTGCACTCAAACCATCGGGAAGCGCACAGGCAGTGATCAGCTCAGAAAGCGTCATAGCCTGTGCCTGGCTCAGTGAAAGATAAAGCGTGTTGGCCTGTTGAAAAAGTAACTGCACGGCACTAACCTTCAAAATCTCTTTATTCAGTTGTGTAATCACACTTTTATAAACAGCAGTATCGGGTTGATAAGGTGAGGTCATAGATGGTGGCAGGGGCAATGTCCCGCCTGCAAGAATTTCGCTGAACAATATGTTCAATGCAGACTGGTAAATAGCCAGGGGAGCAGCAAGGTTAAGATATTGCGGGCGGATATCATTTCCCGGCAGACCAAGGTTGAAGCACAAAATGGTATAAGCCTGCTGTTCTTCCGCCGTCCCGCCGGGAAATGAAAGGGCTGGCTGCTGAAGCACAGTTTGCAAGGCCATTCCAGGACTAAAATCCCAATATTGATAAGATTTTTCTGTTCCAATATCCGCCGTAGTAACTGCTATGGTCTGATCCGGCGAAGCAGAAGTTAGGACAGGATTGGCAATAGTAAGCGCCTGACCGTTGTATTGATTCACAATAAGCCCATCAGTAGTCACCGTCCACAGCTGGAATAATTGTGCTTTTGGCTGTTTGGAATAAGCCACCACGGTTTCTGTAAATACGGGGTTACCAGTCGTACTTCCCGAATCCAGCCCCAGAGACAAGACAAGGTCACTGTTGATTCCGCTTACCAGATAACCGGGATACTGGAACTCCCACATGGTAAATGCAGGTCCTGAGGGTCCAACTTCACCGGCACTAACCTGATAGCAGCCTGAACTTGGTTTTTCAGCCAAAGTCAAATATAAATCCGGGCTTGTGCCCCCTGCTACATTCCTGAATGTTGTACTTTCCCCGATCGGCATCCCTGAAGGAAATACCTGGAATAAGTATTCGTCCGTTATCTGCTTTCCGCTCACAACCGTCTTAAGAACCAGGGTACCGTTTTCATCACCATATACACAAAGACCCTGGTTAACCAACGTCGCAGTTACCATCATAGCACTGGAATTGTCTCCTTTCACAGTATATTCTCTCCCTTCCTGCCAGGAAAAAATTTGAGCCGCTGATCCGGGAATGAGCGGGCTCAGTGTGAGGGGGCTGTTGACACTACTTCCGGTGGCGGTCAGCGCCATATCAGGCATCCATGCACTGATGATATTTCCGGCAATAGTTCTTCTCCACAGCTGACTTATAGCAGGCCGTGCCGTGCCGTTTATAGTAGGCCCAAGGGGAACATCCATGAACGCATTGCCGGTTTCTTTTGATGTAAGCAGGATATTCGATACTACTTTAGACGAACCCAGTTCAATGGTAAACCACATACCACCAGGTTGATATGAGACCATCTGCCACATTGCATTTGAGGCATACTGGTGTCCATAAGATATTACTGCCTTGCCAGATGCTGCAGTTCCACCGCCTGATACGTTAGCATAGTAATTTGCTCCGGTGCCCCCGTTTGCAAGTAAGCCATTAGGCAACAGATACCAGTTCTGGATATCGGTACCTATTGGCTGTATTGAAACCTGAAGGTCTTCTCCGGTGAGTGTGGATATTGCCATTGTACGATCCAGCGCACTTACCAGCAAACCTTTGGGATTTACAAACCAAAGCTGGTTTAACGCATCTTCCTTCTGGGCATCGATGACCAGTTGCGTACCTGCCTTTGTAATTGAATCCGGTATCGCCAGCACATACACCGCATTATCCCCGGATGCATTGGGCATCTCTGACTGCAGATAAAAACAGGTTCCCAGGGGTATACTTTGGGCTGGCAGCACGTACCAGAGTTCGTTATTCGCATTTTGTGCTTCGTAAGTAATGATCTGATTGGCGGAGGAAAGCGTTCCATTCGCAACGTTAAGATAAAGTGTACCTGCCGTGCCTCCCATATCGACAGATAGCATACCATTGCCGCAAGTCCAGTTCTGAGCATTCCCCAACTTCGCGGAAGGGGCTTCTACACTAACTGAACTTGAACTGGTGCCACTGGTACTGTTTGAGGTTAAGACAATATTTGGGGCTGATGCCGGAGAGATCGTACCGTTGTCATTAAATATCCATATCTGTGATTGGTCACCTATTGCCCATTGCTGGATGTTGACCGAATTTGCAGAGTTGTAGGTCAGCATGTAGGGGTTAGCCGAGGCTCCGACACCAGGACACAAGCCAGTTTGTATATAGAATTGGTTGCCGCTGAGCGAACTGGGCGTGAAACCTGAAGGGGCCGGTGAGAATATAGGGTTTTCCATAGGGATTTGAATGATTAAATTGTATAACTATCAATAAATATAAATACAATGACAATTAACTAAGCCTATAATCGAGGCAATCATTTTATTCATTTTCCGTCTGACAGACAATTGTTGTTCGCAAAAAGAAAAATTTGCTTTCTATATGTTACCTTTTTGACACTATATCCTCATAGTCCTTTCATAATCCTTACGTAATGGTTGCAAGGTGGTTGGATGGTCTGGCGGATTGTGCAACCATGTCGGGATGTCCATTTGGCGTTGATTTGGGGAATACCGGATTATAGTACCAATATAGTAGCAGTAAGGAAACACAGCGTAATACAACTCCAGTTAACGAATCGCAAACTTGATTTTCTTTTGATCGCCTAATTTTGATTTTTATAATCATTAAAAAATTATGGGTGTTTTAGATAATGGACCTTTTGGTCATGTAAATGGCCGGGTGGGCCATCTGGTAAGCTATACGCTAAAAGGTAAAAATGTAGTTCGTGCAGTTGGTAAAAGCGCCAAGCCTCCTACCCTTGCAAAGTTGACCAATTACCAACGGATGAGCGTGGTCAATACATTTTTGAAACCTATGCTTGCTTTTTTAAATCTTGGTTTTGCCAAAGCTGTTGAGGACACGGACCGCAATCCTTATAATGAGGCGGTGTCTTACAATAAAAAATATGCTTTGCAGGGTGTTTATCCGAATATCAGTATGGATTACAGCAAAGCAATGGTTAGCCAGGGTGATCTGCCTCCGGCACAATCTCCTGCACTTAATATTTTGCCAAATGGCATAGAGTTTACCTGGGAAATGCCAGGCAACATCGCTCCGCAATGCCTGAACAACCGGGTGATGTTAATGGTTTATTTTCCAGAAGGGGTTGGTACCACTGGTATTCCAGCTGCAGTCATGGATTTAAGCGGCGCCAGAAGGCATGAGTGCCGGAATTTTATACCACTGAATGCAAAGCAGATGGCAAAGCCCTTTCAGGCCTACATTGCTTTTATTGCTGGTGACCGGTTTATTGTGAGTGATAGTGTGTGGGTGGGCTATTCCCCTGCTGTTCCCCAGGTATAAATTCTTTTGATCCCCGGATTCTTTTTCAAGGCACTTACCCCTAAGCCGGTTATTTTTGTTTCATTTAAATTGACGGCTTCCAGGTGTTTAAGACCCACCAAATATTCGCTTAGCCCATCTGTAACCGGGTTCTTTTCTATCCTGAGCTTTTCCAGGTTGACGAAGAATTTCAGGATACTCAGGTCGTTATCTGCGAAATCATTGCCTGAAAAATTCAGCCAGACAATGTGTTTGGCCAAAACCATCAGGTCCTCTTTGATTTCGGCCATCTTCACACCGGAATTAGCCGGAAGCGTAACGTCCAGCATCATGGGTTTCTTAAGCATCAGCCTGATCATCAGTCCTTTTTCCCTTAACCGTCCCATCGCCAATGTATCAGCCTGCATCGGTATGTCGCGGTTGATATTTTGGACAATTTCTTTATCTCCCGCATCATTGGTATTGTTCTGATTAAAGCCCAGATAGGTTTCGACGGCTCTTGTAATGGATCCGGCATTTTTTAACTGAGCCATTGTTTTTCCCTCCACTGCAGCAGCCTTCGCTATCCACCAGCCAATGATCTGTACTTCTGTTTTTGTCAGCGGGGGTTTACCATCAGCAGGCATGTAATCTTTATGTTCGGGGTTGAGTGTAATCCGTTTGTACAATTCGCTTTCGTTCGGCTTGCCGGGAACAACGGCAGGCCCGTTCTTTCCACCTTTTAATAGGTCCTGAAGGCCCGCCACTGAAAAGTTACCTTTCAATTTCCCCTCACGATGACATTGGGCGCATTTGCTATCGAGGATGGGTGCCACCACATCTTCAAAGATCATAGCTTGCTGCATACTGACTGGTTTGTCCCGGACCTTTTGCCGGAGTGTCTGCAAACTCAGATAATCCTTGCCATGGGTAAGACTTGCTCCCTGGTGGCCGCTATAGCTCATGAGCACGATCAATCCAACAAGCAGTACCGAAAATAACTTTTCCGGGACATGCACCTCTGCCCTTAGCCTGCTGGTAGACAAATAATACAAAATCCCCGTGAGAACGGCCAGCGTGATACCGGACAATTTATGAACGGTCAGTACCCCATTGTCATAGTCACCTGATAAAGACAGTACGTAGCCAAAAAGACAGGCCAATACTGCCGATATAAAGCCGGTAAGTAGTGCAACAGAGACAGCCGGTTTTAAGTTTTTATAGTTTTCCCTGTACGACAAAACATCAAAAACCGCAGCCAGCAAAATAAAGCCGATAGGCAGATGGACAATAAGAGGGTGCAAATGACCCGAAAATGTAGTGATGCTGGCTATCATATTATGTCAATATATCTCTGACAACTTTTCCTTCTACGTCTGTCAGCCGGAAACGCCTCCCCTGAAATTTATAGGTCAGGCGCTCGTGATCAATACCCATCAGGTGCAGGAGTGTAGCCTGAAAATCATGCACATGCACGGGATCTTTAACTATATTATAGCTAAAATCATCGGTCTCGCCATAGGTTATACCCGGCTTCACGCCCGCACCCGCCATCCACATGGTAAAACATCTTGGATGGTGATCGCGTCCATAATCATTTGGCGTAAGTTTACCCTGCGAGTACACCGTACGGCCGAATTCACCACCCCAGATCACCAGGGTATCTTCCAAAAGCCCGCGCTGTTTCAGGTCTTTGATCAGTGCGGCTGTGGCCTGATCGGTAGCTTTACACTGAGCGGCTATGCCAGACGGAAGGCCGCCGTGCTGGTCCCAGCCCTGATGGTATAACTGAACAAATTTTACATCTTTTTCCAGGAGCTTGCGCGCCAGCAGGCAGTTGGCCGCATAAGTACCCGGATCCCGGCTCTCAGCGCCATACATTTCAAATGTCTCGTCGGTTTCATCTGCGGTACTCATCACTTCCGGCACAGAAGTTTGCATCCGGAAAGCCATTTCGTACTGGGCAATCCGGGCATCGACTTCAGGATCTCCGTAAGTCGCATTCTGCATCTGGTTCAGTTTAGATAAGTATTCCAGCATCTCCTTCCGGTCTTTTCCATCGTATCCGTCAGGGTTGTTCAGAAACAAGACAGGATCTTTCCCGGCCCTGAACTGTACGCCCTGATGTTCAGACGGCAGAAAACCATTGCCCCATAGCCGAGCGTACAGGGGCTGGTCTTTTTGTGCGTTCTTGGAAACCAGCACGATAAATGTCGGGAGGTTATTGTTATCGGAACCCAAACCGTAGCTGATCCAGGAGCCTATAGACGGCCTGCCGGGCAATTGATTACCTGTTTGAAAAAACGTGATCGCCGGATCGTGGTTTATGGCCTCGGAATGCATTGATTTTACGATGCACAGCTCATCGACCACTTGTGCGGTATAGGGCATGAGTTCGCTCATCCAGGTCCGGCTCTCGCCATGCTGATTAAATTTATAGTAGGAAGGCACAATGGGGAGACTGCTTTGATTGGCGCTCATGCCGGTGAGGCGCTGGCCTTTGCGAACAGAATCAGGCAGGTTTTGCCCCAGCATGGCGGCCAGCTTCGGTTTATAGTCGAATGTTTCGAACTGTGATGGCCCGCCACTTTGAAACAGATATATGACCCTTTTCGCTTTAGGTGCAAAATGCGGCAATGCCCTTAAAATATCTGCTTCCATATCAGCCGCGGATGCAGCTGCAGTCTTTGGTGAATTGCCCGGAAGACAACCACCGAACAACGATCCCACAGCTAATGCGCCAATTCCAAGCGATGTTTTTGTCAGAAAATCGCGCCGGTCGAGTTTCCGGTTGAGTTCATTAAACTCGGGGGTATGGAGCCGGAACTCCTCATCATGGTGAAAATCAGACATACAAATTTATCTTTTGGTTAATGATGCATCGGAGTTGAGAATGGTACTGGCAACCACCATATTTGCGGCAATTACGGAGCTGTCCAGTGTCGGGTCTATTTTATACTGCCCGGTGTTGATCCAGCCGGTTTGTTTTTCAGGGTATTTTCTGAACTTTTTAAGCTCAGTTTGCTGCAACTTCAGCAGCAGGTTCACTTCGGCTGGCGATGGCCTGCGGCCGGTAAGTTTGCGGTAGGTGGCAGTGATGGCAAGCCGGCTGTCGGCCATGCGGGTCATCTGCTCGCCCATTACCTTTGCGGCCTCCACAAAAGTGGGGTCATTGAGGGTAACCAGCGCCTGCAATGGGGTATTGGTCTTTTGTCTGCGCATCATACAGTATTCACGCGATGCCGCATCAAAGGTCGCCAGCGTTGGGTTGGGTACAGAACGCTTAATGATCACATACAGGCTGCGCCTGTAAACCGCTCTGCCCGTATCCGGGGTATAGCTGGTGTTATTTATTTCCCACAGTCCTTCAGGCTGATACGGCTTTATACTTTTACCGCCAATTTCAGCATTGAGCAATCCACTTGCTGCCAGGGCATTGTCGCGGATCATTTCTGCCTGCATCCGGTAAGCCGGACCATGTGAGAGCAGACGGTTTTCCATATCTTTTTCTGTGGCTTCTTTGCCCGCCCGGGAGTCTTGCCTGTAAGTGGCAGACATGACGATCATTTTCTGAAGTTGTTTTACGTTCCAGCCGGATTCTATAAAAGTAACCGCCAGCCAGTCCAGCAGTTTGGGATGACTGGGCATTTCTCCCTGGTTACCAAAGTCTTCGGCTGTTTTGACGATTCCCGTACCAAAAAAGTTCTGCCAGAAACGGTTTACGGCTACTCTTGCAGCTAAAGGATTGTCAGGGCTGGTTACCCATTGTGCCAGCCCATAACGATTTTTAGGCAACCCGGGATCAAAAGGTAAAATGGCCTCAGGCGTGTTGGGATAAACCTGTTCGCCGGGCATATCGTAGTTGCCACGTTTGAGCAGGAAAGTTTTTTTAGGTTTGGCCATTTCCCGCATGACCATCAATTCCTCAATATTTTCAGTCGAATCTGACAACTGGCTGCGCAGTGCAGTTAATTTTTGTCCTTCAGCGTTTACTCCTGGGTCAACGGCGCTTAAATAATAGCTCTTCAAGTGATTCCTGTCTTCAGGGGATAAGACCGTCTTGCCGGCGACTTGCGACCAGCTGGCCTTTTTTGCCAGGGTTTTAATTTCAAAGGGTGTCAACATGCGGTTGTAAACAGTGATGTCATCGGCCCTCCCGCCTTTAAAACCACGGCCACGCCACCAGCCGCCTATCTGCAGTCCTGGCTGATGACCTGGAAACAAAATATCTTTAGTCAGCGCGTCCATCGTCGTTTCCATCTTCATCTCTGTGCCATCCCTGTATAATTTATAACCGGCTGCTTTAGATGAGCCATCGTAGGCTATGGTGAGCTGCATCCATTTATCGCGGGGCACATCTTCTATACTCACTTTGGTGATTGCATTTGAAGGGCCAGTATGGGCCATATTTAACTCCAGTTTGTTGTTTTTAAGGTAGAGGTGATAGCCCCGGAAATTAAAAAGCCTTTCGGCATTGCCCTTATGCAGAATCACTCCTTCGCTAAGCTGTTTGGGAATGTTTACCCAAATGCCAATGCTGAAAGGCTGGGACCGTCTGAAAACCCCGGTCTGGTTGAGGTCCATATAAGAATCGCCGTTTAACAGCACAGCCTTGCCTCCATCCCTGCTTTCATATAAGGGATCCTCACCTGGTGTACCACTATCCCGTTTCATTGAACCAACATCTTTCGATACGGCGTCTTTTAGGCTGCCCTGATCAAAAGTATAACGGGCCTGCAAACCTACAGCGGGGATATGATCTGCAGCAAGTTTTTTATAGGTGCCCTGACTGATCCATTTATCAAAACCTGCTCCTGCTTTGTTTTCTGTTTCTGCAAGCACCTGCTGTTGTTTTTTTATGCTGCTATTGATGAACTGCAATACCCTTTCTTTTTGCTTTGTAGGCAGCAATAGTGTTGGTGTGGGCAAGGCATCGTCATAGGAGATTTGACCGGCTTCCTTTACATTATTAAAGAAACTGAACAGTTCATAATAATTTTTTTGCGATACCGGATCGAATTTGTGATCGTGGCATTTGGCACAGCCGACCGACATGGCCAGCATGGCATTGCCAAAGGTATTGGTCCTGTCGATCACATATTCGGTCTGAAATTCTTCCTCAATGATGCCGCCTTCCATATTTTGCTGATGGTTACGGTTGAAGGCCGTGGCAACAATCATGTCCCGGGTTGGTTTTGGCATCAGGTCACCGGCCAGCTGCCATTGAATAAATTTGTCATACCTGAAGTTGGCATTGAAGGCTTTGATCACCCAGTCACGGTATGGCGACATATCCCTGATCCGGTCAACGGTATATCCGTGTGAATCAGCGTAACGGGCAACATCCAGCCAGTCTACTGCCATTTTTTCTCCATAATGGGGCGAGGCAAGCAGGCGGTTCACCTGTTTTTCATAGGCATTGGGCGATCTGTCTTTTAAAAAATCATCTATTTCCTTTAATGTTGGGGGCAGACCTGTCAGATCAAGTGTTAAACGGCGTATCAACAGTTCTTTATCTGCTTCTTTTGATGGCTGAAGTTTTTGTTGTTCCAGTTTTTCCAGGATAAAATTATCAATAGGATTGCTGATGTTACCTTCGGCATCGGGTATCTCCGGTTTTACCGGCTTCACAAATGCCCAGTGCTGTTTATAGATCGCACCTTCTTCGATCCATTTGATCAATACTGCTTTTTCCTGGGCATTAAGGGTATGGTGAGATTCGGGTGAGGGCATTATGTACTTAGGATCCTCAGACAAAATGCGGTGGAACACTTCACTTCCCTCCGGGTTTCCCGGGTCAATGGCTACTTTATCTTTATCATCAGTCAAACCGGCAAAAGCAAACTCTGCGATGTCCAGTCTCAGACCTGCCTTTTGTTTGTCCTTGTCCGGACCATGACAGGCAAAGCATTTATCCGACAGAATAGGTTTCACATCTATATTATAATCCAGGGTGTTGGGTAAAGTGTTATAAGCCTCTTGCACATCAGGTGGTAAATCGATCCTGGTCGAAGAATAATAAATACCGGTAAGCAACAATGCCGCACCAAGCAATATAAGTATGAGCCTCCGCATGAAGTAAATATTTGGTATGCGTAAAGCTACAAAACAGAAACCAGCTAGCCTAGTCTTCTGCCTGCCAAATCCTAATCTGCCAGATTCCTGTTTTATTCATTGCATAAAGCAATGTTTTGAATAGTATATTTTTGATTTAGCGTTTCCTTTTATATATTTGCATCTCCTCAGAGATGCTAGTCATTGTTGACAAGGAACTTAAAATAAAAAAATGAACAATATTTTGAACCATCACTTACATTTGCACCATCGCCAGCTGGCGATGTATATGTAATGTTTTGTACTTCAAAACTTGTTTCCGACCTTTTATTTCTTGTTCCATCAATAATATCATAAACAGCACAATTGAAAACACTTAAAATAGCTATCCAGAAATCTGGTAGATTAAACGAAAAATCAGTAGAGATCCTTAAAAACTGTGGTTTATCTTTTGAAAACTACAAAAGCTCATTAATTTCAACAGTTACCAATTTCCCTTTGGAGATTCTTTTCCTTCGGGACGATGATATTCCGGAATACGTACAGGACGGTATTGCCGATCTGGGTATTGTTGGTGAAAACGTGATCGTGGAAGCCGGTGCTGAGGTAACTTATCTGCAAAAGCTTGGTTTCGGAAAATGCACACTGAAGATTGCGATTCCTAATGAAAGCCAGATTACGGAAATTTCCCAGCTGGGCGGCAAAGCCATCGCAACTTCGTATCCGGTTATCCTGCAAAAATATCTGGACGACAATAAAGTCAATGCCGAGGTGAGAATGATCTCGGGTTCGGTAGAAATTGGTCCTGGTCTGGGATTGAGCGATGCCATCTGTGACATTGTTTCGACCGGAGGAACGCTGAAGAGCAACGGACTGAAACCTTTCTCTGAAGTGATGAAATCGGAAGCGATACTGATCGGCAAGGAAGGTTCTGACCTGCTGCCGGAAGTGCAGGAATTGCTGCAAAGGATCCGCTCGGTACTGCGTGCCAAAGAAACCAAATATGTGGTATTGAACGTGGCTAAAAGTAACCTGCAAAAAATAGTAGACCTCCTGCCGGGTGTGAAAAGCCCGACGGTTGTGCCTTTGTTTGATGAGGAATGGGTAGCGGTTCACTCGGTGATTGCAGAGTATGATTTCTGGGAAAAGATCAACAGTTTGAAAGCTGCAGGTGCAGAAGGAATTGTCGTGATGCCGATTGAAAAGATCATTGCATAATTCATAATTCTTTAAATTAGGCATTAACTAATAGTTAACACTAAATTATAAAACATTGAAGATCTATAGTTATACAGATTTATCTAAACAGGAAGTTGAAGAGCTTTGTTTGAGACAACTGGAAGACGACAGCAGCATTCAGGAGCGGGTGAAAGACATTGTAGCGCAGGTGAAAGCTCAGGGCGACAAAGCACTTTTGGATTATGCGCTGGCTTTTGACCAGGTGAAACTGGAGCAATTGTACATCGGTAAGGAAGAGATCGCAGCCATCGCTGCGCTGATTCCTGAGGATGCCCGGCAGGCCATTGACACGGCTTATGAGAACATCCGTAAATTTCACGCGGCGCAGGCGGTCAAAGAGGCCAAAGTAGAAACCATGCAGGGGGTAACCTGCTGGCGGGAAAGCAGGGCTATTGAGCGTGTGGGACTATATATCCCCGGTGGTTCTGCGGTATTGCCAAGTACTTTTCTGATGCTGGGTATTCCCGCACAACTGGCTGGATGTAAGGAAATCGTGGTTTGCTCACCCCCTCAAAAGGATGGTAAAACCAATTGCTATATCGCTTACGTAGCTTTGAAACTGGGCATTGAAAAAGTATTTTTGATTGGCGGTGCGCAGGCTGTTGCCGCTATGGCTTACGGAACGGAAACCGTTCCGCAGGTCTATAAGATCTTTGGTCCGGGCAACCGCTATGTGACCCAGGCCAAGCAGCTCGTGCAGTCGCTGGCGGGTACGGCGATTGATATGCCGGCCGGTCCATCGGAGGTTTTGGTACTTGCAGATGAGACTGCCAATCCGTCATACGTCGCTGCTGACCTCCTGGCTCAGGCAGAGCATGGTGCTGATTCTCAGTCAATTATGGTAGCCACATCAAGAGAGATCATTGCAGAAACACTTAAAGAACTTGACCTGCAACTGGCCGCACTTCCAAGAAAAGAGGTAACTGCCAGAGCCATAGACAACTCGTATGCGGTGCTTGTGGAGAGCCTGGAGCAGGGAATGGCCTTCAGCAATGTGTATGCACCGGAACATCTGATCCTGTCGACGAACAGTTCTGAACAGCTGATCCCGCTGATCAGCAATGCGGGCTCCGTGTTTTTGGGTAACCTGACGCCGGAGAGTGCTGGTGATTATGCTTCGGGAACGAACCATACTTTACCGACCAGTGGTTTCGCTAAAGCCTATTCCGGTGTTTCACTGGATTCTTTTGTTAAAAAGATCACTTTTCAGCATATCAGCCCGCAGGGCTTGCAGCAGATAGGCAGCACTGTAGAGGTGCTTGCGGAAGCAGAAGGGCTTAGGGCACACCGGAACGCAATCAGCATAAGATTAAAAGATGTTTAACCAACTCCATACCCTGAACGAAGAGCAGGGTACCGGCAGCAAAACCCGATAAATGACGGGAGCAAAAAATAATCCGAATAAAAATGGATATCAATAATTTACAAAGAGAAAATATTAAAAATCTGAAACCGTATTCTACGGCGAGGGATGAATATAAAGGGCAGGCCAGCGTGTTTCTGGATGCCAATGAAAACGGTTATGGTTCTCCTCTTTTTAACGAAGGGGAGCTGCAGCAAAACTACAACCGCTATCCGGATCCTTTGCAGCTGGACCTGAAGGATGCGATCAGCAAAATCAAAGGGGTGCCTATTGAAAATACTTTCCTGGGCAATGGAAGTGACGAGGCGATTGACCTGTTGTTCCGTGCTTTTTGTGAGCCGGGTCAGGACAATGTGATCATCCTCCCTCCTACTTATGGCATGTACGAGGTTTCGGCAGGCATCAATAACGTAGAGACCCGCAAGGTGAATCTGCTGCCGGACTTCCAGCTGAATCTGGAGGGTATCGCGGAGGCAATTGATGAACACACCAAGCTGATCTTTATCTGTTCACCTAATAACCCTACCGGAAATTCCATCAACAGAACGGATATAGAGACCATACTGGCCAACTTCAATGGTCTTGTGGTCATCGATGAGGCTTATATCAATTACGCGAAGCAGAAGACCTTTATACAGGAACTGACGGAATATCCGAATCTGGTGGTGCTGCAGACTTTTTCTAAGGCATGGGGCCTGGCGGCTTTACGTCTGGGTATGGCTTTTGCAGCCAGACCGGTCATCGACATTTTGAATAAGGTAAAACCCCCTTATAACATTAACCAGGCTACCCAGGACATTGCACTAAAGGCTTTGCAGAATATTGAACAGGTAAATGAATGGATCAAAATTACCGTGGCAGACAGGGAACAGCTGAGTAAAGATCTGGCTGAACTGGAGATCGTGAGGAAAGTTTACCCTTCAGATGCTAACTTTGTACTGGCAGAAGTGACAGATGCCCGGGCAATTTATGATGCGCTGGTTGCTCAGGGTATCATCATCAGAGACCGTTCCAAGGTAACCCTGTGTGAAGGATGCCTGCGCATTACCATAGGTACCGGAAAAGAGAATGAGACCCTGCTGAACGCACTTAAGAACATTAAAAACTAAACCACAGCTTTATAGCTGATATACTGAAATGAAGAAAGTACTTTTTATAGACCGTGACGGCACACTCATCAAAGAACCTGAGGATGAGCAGATAGATTCCTTTGCAAAACTGGAGTTTTATCCTAAAGCTTTGTATTACCTTTCCAAGATTGCAGCTGAGCTGGATTATACGTTGGTGATGGTAACCAACCAGGATGGTTTAGGTACAGACTCGCATCCGGAGGAGAACTTCTGGCCGGTGCATAATTTCATTATGGACACTTTTGCCGGTGAGGGTGTAATATTTAGTGAGGTCATCATTGACAAGACTTTTGCACATGAAAATGCGATCACGCGCAAACCGAATACTGGTCTGCTTCAGCACTTTTTGAATGAGCATTATGACCTGCCCAATTCTTTTGTGATCGGCGACAGGCTGAATGATGTGATCCTGGCAAAGAATTTAGGCGCTAAAGCGATCTGGCTGCGCAATAATGATCAGCTGGGTGCCGGGGAACTGATGGAGAAAGCGGAAACGCTTGAATCGCATATCGCTTTGCAAACTTCACATTGGGTAGATATCTATACGATGCTGAAAGCTGGTTCGCGTGTAATCCATCACGAACGCAATACCAATGAGACGAAGATCAGTATTGATATCGACCTGGATGGCACGGGTATAGCTGAGATTCATACGGGTTTGAATTTCTTTGACCATATGCTGGACCAGATTGCCCGTCATGGCAGCGTTGACCTGAAGATCAAAACAGACGGTGACCTGCATATTGACGAACACCATACGATTGAAGATACCGGGATTGCCCTGGGTGAGGCTTTTGCTAAAGCTATCGGCAATAAACTTGGTCTGGAAAGATATGGTTTCTGTCTGCCTATGGATGATTGTCTGGCGCAGGCTGCAATTGATTTCGGAGGCAGAGCCTGGATCGTATGGGATGCGGAATTTAAACGGGAGAAGGTTGGGGATGTACCAACCGAGATGTTCTATCATTTCTTCAAATCTTTTAGTGATGCAGCAAAATGTAACCTGAACATTAAGGCAGAAGGTGGCAACGAGCATCATAAGATTGAGGCGATCTTTAAAGCTTTTGCGAAGGCGATTAAAATGGCGATCAAACGGGATGCGGAGAAGCTGGTACTTCCGAGTACTAAAGGAGTGTTGTAATTAGCTATAAAAAAGTAAACGAATGATTGGAATTGTAAACTACGGAGCGGGCAACATCTTTTCGCTGACCTCAGCGCTGGACAGGCTGGAGCTGCCTTATGGTATGATCAATGAAGAAGCGGATCTGGAGAAATATGCTCATATCATCATTCCGGGTGTAGGCCATGCCGGTGCAGCAATGAAGAAACTGGAGCAGACCGGACTGGTCGCAGCGATCAGGACACTGAAAAAACCGGTACTGGGCATATGTGTGGGTATGCAGCTCCTGACGGAACATTCTGAAGAGGGTGATGCCGATATGATGAATATTATACCTGTAAAAACGAGGTTATTCGATAAGGATCAGGGGATTAAAATTCCGCATATGGGCTGGAATAATATCTCGCACAAAAACAATTTGCTGTTTGAGGGTGTTGAAAATCTGACACAATTTTACTTTGTTCATTCGTACTTTATTGAATATAACCCTACTTTTGACATCGCAACTGCTGAGTATGGCTTACCGTTCTCGGCCGGGGTGCAAAAAGACAACTTCTATGGCGTACAGTTTCACCCCGAGAAATCAGGGGCAGCCGGGGAACGTTTATTAAAGAATTTTTCAAACTTATAAGAATAAGATTTTTATAACTTAAAGCATTAAAATGTACATAATTCCAGCAATTGATATTTTAGATGGCAAGGTGGTTCGCCTGAGAGAAGGTGACTATGACCAGAAAACGGTTTATGATGTTTCTATCGCAGATATGATAGATACGTATAAATCCAACGGTACTGAATTCATCCATATTATTGATTTAAATGGTGCTAAAGGTGATTTCAGCAACCAAAAGGAGCTGTTTGAGATCATTAAAAAAACAGATATGCGGGTACAGTACGGCGGCGGAATCAGAACGATCAAACAGGTAACTGATCTGCTGGATGCCGGTATTCACCGTGTAATTGTAGGCACACAGGCCATCACCAATCCTGATTTTCTTTCGGAACTGAGTACTGAGGTGGGTAAGAAATACGATTATGCCAACAGGATCGTGATTGCGATAGATGTACTGGATGAGGTGATCAAATACAGTGGCTGGATGGAGAGTTCACCGATCAAACTGATGGACTATGTGGACAAGTGCCTGCAACTGGGCTTTTTCCGCTTCCTGTGTACGGACATCAACAAGGATGGTAAACTGGGCGGTGCCGCAGTTGATCTGTACCGTAAATTGCTGGACCATTCTCCTTTTATCAAACTGATCGCTTCAGGCGGTGTAAGTTCTATGGCTGACATTGAGGAGCTTGCTGAACTGGACATCCGTTCGGTAGTGGTAGGAAAGGCCATTTATGAGAACAAGATCACCATTGACGAGATTAAGCAATGGAACCTGAGGCAAATGACTTCTTTATAGATGTTAAGTAAACGGATTATCCCCTGCCTGGATGTAAAGGACGGACGGACGGTAAAAGGTGTGAATTTTGTGGACCTGAAAGATGCCGGTGACCCGGTGGAACTGGCCTGGCAATATGCACAGCAGGGTGCAGATGAACTGGTTTTTCTGGACATCACCGCCACACATGAAAGACGGGGCACGACCATTGAGATGGTCAAATCTGTGGCCCGTCAGCTCAATATTCCTTTTACAATCGGAGGCGGAATTACTTCTATAGCTGATGCGGAGGCCTTATTGAATTCGGGTGCGGATAAGATCAGCATCAATTCGGCAGCGGTAAGAAATCCTTCATTAATAGAAGATCTGGCAAAGGCTTTTGGGGTACAGTTTGTAGTGGTAGCCGTGGATACCAAACTGGTGGACGGACGTAATATGGTACATTTGAACGGGGGCCGTTTGATCACCGAGCTGGAAACGGAAGACTGGATTCTGCGTGCGGAAAGTCTGGGTGCTGGCGAGATCCTGCTGACCTCTATGGATCATGACGGCACCAAGAATGGTTTTGACTGCGTATTGCTGGATAAGATTGCCCGGAGTATCAATATTCCTGTGATTGCCTCTGGTGGTGCGGGTAAGACGGAGCATTTCACAGAGGTATTTCTGAAGACGGGTGTGGATGCGGCACTGGCGGCATCGGTATTTCATTTTGGTGAGATCCCGATTCCGGTATTAAAAAATGAATTAAAGAAACACAACATACCGGTAAGGTTATGACTATAGATTTTGAAAAAACACAGGGTTTGGTTCCTGTTATCATACAGGACGAACAGACCCTGGAGGTTTTGATGCTGGGTTACATGAACCAGGAGGCCTGGGACAAAACAGCCGCTGAGGGAAAGGTCACTTTCTTCTCCCGTACAAAGAACAGGTTGTGGACCAAGGGGGAAGAAAGCGGCAATTTTCTTTTTGTAAAGGAAACGCATATAGACTGCGATAACGATACAATACTGATCAAGGTCAGCCCGGTAGGCCCAACGTGTCATACAGGCTCCCGCAGCTGCTTTAAAACGGATTACAATCAGAACTTCATATTTGAGCTGGAGCAGATCATCAAAGACCGCTACGAAAATCCTTCTGAGGCTTCCTATGTGAACAAGCTCCGGGCGAAAGGACTAAACAAGATCGCTCAGAAAGTTGGGGAAGAAGGTGTGGAAACCGTGATCGCTGCACTGGCTGAGACGGATGTGGATTTCGTGAATGAGAGTTCAGATCTGATCTTTCACCTGCTGGTATTGCTGAGAGAAAAAGGAAAGACTCTTGCAGACATTGGTCTGAATTTAGAAGGCAGACATAAATAGTTTTTTTAAGCAGCATGCTCAAACACTTACATACCCTTAGCGGTCACCAGAACCCGGTCTATGCCCTGGCAAATGCTGCTGATGGCAGGGGGTTTTACAGTGCCGGCAATGACAAGGGTGTCGTGGAATGGTCTCTGGATACGATGGCTTTTGTGAAGGTGCTTGTTCCGGTGCAGAGTTCGGTTTATGCCTTACACCGTTTGGACAATCTGCTGTTCATTGCCCAGCGGAGCGGACTGATCCTCGTATTTGATCTGACTTCATCTCAGGTAACAGCTACGTTAACTTTCCATAAAAAGGCGGTATTTGCGCTGAAGACGATCGGCTATAAACAGGAATTGCTGAGCACGGGCGAAGATGGCACGGTAGCAGTATGGTCTTTAAAGGATTATTCGCTGCTGTATAGTTTTCCGGTGATCAACGATACGGTGAGGACGATCGCAGTCAGTAATGACGAGTCTGAAGTGGCCCTGGGGAGCAAGGATGGGGTAATCCGGATTTACAGTTCATTGGATTATGAGCTGACCCGTGAATTGCGCGTCCATAAGATGCCGGTTACTTCTTTGCAGTATTCTCCGGATGGCAGGTACCTGATTTCGGGTGGCCGTGATGCCCAGCTGAAAGTCTGGAGCTTGCCTGCTTATGAACTGGTGAATAACATCGCTGCGCATATGTTTAGTGTGTATGCAATTGCCTACCACCCTACCCTGCCTTATTTTGCCACCTGCAGCCAGGATAAAGGCATCAAGCTTTGGGGCAGTGATGATTTTAAATTATATAAGATCCTGAGCCTGGAAAAGAACACGGAAGGACATTTCCACTCGATCAATAAACTGATCTGGAGTGCAGATGGCAGATACCTGATCTCTACCGGCGATGACAGGCAGGTCATGGTATGGGAGTTTAATTCTTAAGCTTTATTACTCTTCATAAGTGTATTACTTTTTTTCTGTACTGCCGAAGAATCTCGGATAGTAAGCCAATGTAAACATGAAGTATTGCTGCAATACATTAACAGTTCCCGTGCTGATGCTATTGTTGTATCCATAGTTAATGATGCTTTTATTCTGCCCAAGCAGATCCAGTGCTGAGAACTTGATTTCTGCATTTTCTTTTTTGAGGAACCTGTAGGCCAGACTGGCATTCCAGATCGTAAAGTTTAGGGGATCTGAATAGACTGATGTGCTTCTGTTGAATCTGACATTGGTATTCCACTGTAAACCCTTCGGCCACTCCACACTGGTTCCGGCGGTAGTGCCATAATTTGTGTAACTATAATTGACATTTCCATCCTGTCTTGTAATACCGGTAGTCAAAGTCTGAGAACCGGAAATGGTGATTTTAGATTTGAAGCTATAGGTCAGGGAAAGCCAGTTATAGGTACTGAGATTTTTCTGAAGCACGATTTCGGTATTGACAAAAGCCGGGGTACGTGCGTAGTTTAAAGAGCTGAAATAAAGTACCTGTAATTGATTTTCCTTCATCTTAAAAGCTTTTTGCCAGTTGGCATCATAACCGGCAAATTCATGACCCTGCAGATTTACATTATAATGAACCCTTCGGCCCAGTGCGTCATAACTGCTGCTGTCTCCGATGAATTTATTGACCCTGCCTGCATTGAACTTTATGCTCAGCATACCTGCTCCTCCCTTTTCAAAGTTATTATGTTCAAACTTCAAAGAGAGTTCCTGCCTGTAGGCGGGTTTAAGGTCCGGATTACCGAAATGTAAGAAACTGACATTGGAGCTATCAGTAAGCGGGGCCAGCTGATACAGATTGGGATAGATAGCAGAGGTGTTGTAATTTAAACTATATGTCCTTTGGAAACTCCCGTTCTTTTGATGTGTATAGCGCACATCTGCCTTTGGTAAAAAACGGAAATAAGATTCATTGAACAGCTGGAATGCTTTACCCATGGTATTTTCCTGGTAAAAGAGTTCTCCTGCGGATTGCAGACTGATCATAAGCATTTTCTCATAGCGGCCGCTCAGGTATCTCCTGAAGTTTTTTGAAATACCGATAGCGGGTTTTTCGCTGATGGTATTGTACTGGATTTTATTGGTCAGGTAGCCATTGTTTGTATACTGTCCTGCATTGTTCAGATCACCTACCCGGGTGTCTTCCGTATTATTGCCAGTGTTCAGTGTATTTTCAAAGTACATGTTAATGCCTCTGTAGGCAAGATCCATTGGCTGAATACCTGGCATGGTAAAGCTGAGGGCGTGCGTGGAGGAATTAAAATCGGTGTCGTACTGCCTGTTGTAGTATTCATCCTGGGATGGATCTGAGGCCTTAAAGTCGGTTGTACGCTTACTGCGGTTCACATTGGAATTGTTTCTGTAGCTGTAAGCCGCATTAAAGGGAGCTGATTTGTCCTTTGCGTTTGGATTGGGGTTCTTGTTTTCAAATTTCAGGTCAACTTCAAGCCCCTTTTGATCTCCGTTATTTTCCTGTCTGGCTGAATTGCTGCTGCTTGCCCCTGTTGCGTTGTTTAGTACATCGCTCACTTGTGTGTTGACACCTGAACTTGCGCTGGCATTCATCCTGTAACTGGCATCCAGATCCCATTTTTCTGAAGAATGACGGTATGAGCTGTTAAACCGGTGGTCATTCCGAACTGTATTTGAGGTACCGGCAGCATTTTTTTCCAGTTGATTGCCTTCGTTCAAACTTTCTATAGTCCGCACTTTTTCCAGCTCTTCCTGCCTGGAATTGGAGAAAAAGTAATCGGTATTGAGGCGATCGGGCTTACTGAACTCATGCGCCAGGGTGAAGCCGGCAGAGGTAAAGACATTGAGTCCCCTCCTGCCAAAGTCAGACTGGTATTCATAATTGGTACCTTCACCTTTATAAGAGCTGTATCCCATCAGCGATTGTACACTATTGGCTGTTTTATTGACATTATTGCGCGTACCAATAATGCCCAGCTGAGTTTTTGGTGTATAGGCATTCAACATGCCGTCTGCAGCGTATCTGCGGTCAGTGCCATACCCTGCTCCGATTTTGCCAAACATTCCGCTCTTCTTGTCCTTTTTCAGCACGATGTTCATGTTCACATCGGGATTGAGTTTGTCGGGGCTATTTTTGTCCTCATAAACCTGCACCTTATCCACCACATTTTTGGGCAGGTTCTGCAAGACTATTTTAGGATCACCTCCAAAAAAGGGTTTTCCTTCAACAGTAAGATTATTGATCTTTTTACCATTTACGGTGATCAGCCCGTCGCTCCAGACAGTAACTCCGGTAAGTTTACGCATCAGGTCCCCGACTGTGGCATTGCTGTCGACCTGAAAAGCATCTGCGTTGAAAATCAGGGTATCCCCTTTTACTTCCACAGGGGCCCTGGCTATAATTTTTATTTCATCCAGATCGTTATCTGCCCTTTCTGCGATGATCGTTTTCAGATCGAACGTTTTGGTTTCTTTTGGGATTATAAATTCCTTCTTACTGGTTTTATATCCTACGTAGCTCATCATGAGATTTAATTTGACACCAACAGGCAGTTCTTTGAACTGAAACTTGCCAAAGTTGCTGGACAGCTGGTAGCTGAGCAATTGATTGTCTTCTGCTTTATAAACAGAGATCGTTGCTGAACGGAGTACATAATTGTGTACGGAATCTTTGACCATCCCTTCAATGGTACCTACATAGGTGGAGTCCTTTTTTTTCTGGGCCGCCGCATTTATAAGAAAAGCAGACCATGCTACCATGGTCAATAAAAAGATTCTGAGCGCGCTGAACATATTTTTGGATTTAAAGATCGTCTTTAAGTTTAACCTGAAGGATTACTGGATTATCTGTCTTGCTCCCTTTCTTGAAATAGTTCCCGAGAACAGGATTGTAGTTGACTACCCTGCCGGAGTTGTCCTGATGTGCATCAAACATCTGCAGGGAGGGAAAGCTGGTATAAACGTATTTGCCGTCGCATGCGGCCAGAGGAAAAGTATGGTAATATTTGCCCTTGTTTACCGGCATGAACCAGGTAAGTTCATCACTGAGGATTTTGTCGAAATCGATAACTGTACCGGAATTGATATTGCAGATGAGGTTGAGGGGACGCAGTTTGCCTGCATGAAACAGCAGATTCGGACCGGCCTGCTGGCAATTGCTGAGCGAATAAACGAGGTTTGGATTCTCTTTGAACATGTTTATTCGTTTACCGTAAAAATTATTGTCTGTCAGGAAGTTTTTGGGTACCGCGCTGATCAAAGGAAAAACAATCTGATAAAGCTGCTGAACTTTTGAAGGACTGACTTTGAATATGCCGTAGTCGTTTGACCTGGTAAACAAAGCCGCAGTATCCATCCCGGTTTCAAAAATCCCTGAGCCGGCATCAAAGTAGTCGCCCGTGATTTTAAGTTGCTGTACATCGTAAGGGAATGCGTTTGAGCTGACAGTTTTGAGGTTTTTTACATATTTGAGCAAAAAACGCGTCTTAATTCCGTCCTTTTTATCGTCATCGTAGCCCATCGCTGATGCGGCAAGATCTGCGGTCAGGAATACGGCATTATTCAGAAGATATTCGTCTTCTTTAACTACAATCTCCGTTTTTTTATTTCCATTGAAATCGAAGATCATTTGCGTCCAGTTGCCCTTTCTCATTTGAAGGAAAAGTACTTCTTTTGCTTTTCGGTTGACATTAAAATTATCGATTCTGTCACTGTTACTCATACTTTTGCTGCTTCCTCCAAAGATTTTGTGCTTAAATTTTCCCTGCCGGCTAAAGAACAGAATGGAATTGGTATTCTCATCGAAGATGATGAAATATTCATCTGTAACTTCGAGCTTGTCTATCTTTCCGAAGGTGCTTTCTTTGGTCGTTTCGAGCGGGATGTAATCGGCGGATTCAAAAGCTTCTGAAGCGGAGGCGCCAAAAGCATTATCAGGATCTACCCTCAGGATTTTAACGTTGGAGGTGTCTATCGGGATGGTACGGATCTGAGCAAAAACACCACTCGAAAACAGACAAAGAATAATGAAGAGCGTTTTTTTCATATCTGATATTTTAGAGGTCATCTTTCAATCTGATCTGTACCAGAACCGGGTTATCTTCTTTTTTTCCTTTACTGAAGTAACCGGAGAGTACAGGATTGTATTTGATATTTTTGTCTGCACTGACTTCCCTGGCCTGGAACATCTTTACTGATGAGAAGGAAGAATACAGGTATTTTCCATCTGAGGCTATGAAACCGGTGAAATTATACATCTGATCGTCTGCTACGGGTAAGAAGTAGGAAAGGGCATCTGTGGTGATATGGCCAAGTCCGATGACTGAACCTGATCTGAGGTTATAGATTATCGAAGAATGTCTGAAATCACTGGTTGAGTTTGTTGCTTTAAAGGTGAGATTGTTCCCGGTCTGAAAGCAATTACCCAAACCGTAGATGGCATCCGGATGGTCTTTGAGGTACTTCATCCGCTTGTCTTTGTAGCTGCTGTTGGTGATCATATCTGCAGGCAGGACGTTGACTAACGGGAAAATAAATTTATAGACCAGCTCAACAGTATGCGGGGTAATCCTGAAAATATTGTAATCGTAGTGCTTCGTGAAAAAGACAGCAGTATCGGCTCCATAGTGAAAAAGAGGGCCGCTTGCCACGCTCATGATATCACCATTGATTTCCAGTCCTTTGACCTGATAAGGAAAACTGCGTTGCTGGATCTCCTTCAAATCTTTAATATAGGCGATCTGGTACCTGGTATCTATACCTGCCTCTTTGTAATCATCCAAACCGCTGGCATTCACCATCAGGTTTTTACCAATGAACATACCCCTGTCAAGCTCAGGGTCTTTGGGGTCCCGGACCAGATCCCTGAGTTTTTTTCCCTCAAAATCGTAAAAATGATAGCTTGTAGTACGGGTTTTCATATCGATACTGGAAAACATAATTTCCTTTGCCCACCTGTTGACTTTAAAATCATAAATTTTGATACTATAATCAAAAAAATAACCGCCCGGCATTTTCTTGTCTCCGCCTTTGATCTTGCTGACAAACTTACCGTCTCTTTTAAAAAGCAGAATGCAATTGGTATTCTCATCCAGGATGATAAAACGGTCGGCTGTTACTTCGAGTTGCTCTATTCTTCCGAAAGTACTTTCTTTAGTTGTTTCCAGCGGAATGTAATCGACACTTTCGAATATTTCGGAAGCATTACCACCCATGGCATTTGCAGGATCGACCCGCAGGATGACCGTTTTGGAGGTGTCGACCGGAATCAGTTTCTGGGCATATCCGGGGGTAATAAAGAATGAAAGAAAAAAAATCTGCAAAAACAGACCTGAGATGAAATTTGAGTGCATTACTACTATTTGGTTTTTTTACAATTATAATAAAAATCCTGTTCCCTTGAGCGTCTGTAACGAGGGCTTTAGTTAATATTGATCTTCTTCATTTCTTCCCGGCCGTAAAACACCGGAAAATACATGAGCTCCGCTTTTGCCGGATTGAGGTTGTATGCACCCGAATATCTTGGCATCAACTGAATATTGAAAGTGTATTTTCCCTGTTTCAGTTTGCTGCAGAATATGGAAGTTTTATGTTTAAAATATTCCCTGTGCGTTTCTATACCCCAATAGCTTTGCGGTTTATTCTCGTAGGAACAGCCAGCGGGAATAGGTATTTCGATCATGACATAGTCTGCATCGGCACGTACTTCAACTTCCACTTTCAGCATCGCAGTCATTCCTGCTTTTAATGATTTCACCGGTACGTTCTGCTGTTCAAACCAGGTTTTAACGCTGAAGTCCTTGCTTGCCTTTTCGGGTTTGGGATTGTTGAACTGCTGATAAGCGGTGAAATAAACTGCACCACTTCCCTTTTTGCTTACAGAGAGTTTTGCGGGGCTTACTGTTTTGGTATATGGAAAGTTATTGACATGCTCATTGTTGATGGTCAATGCAGCAGACTCCTGTCCTTTTGTACCTTTGAGCAGATCGGGCAATATGGTTTCCAGGATCAGGGCTGACTCATAAGTGTTGCGCCATTGCCCATCTTTTCGCTGTTCGAGGAAATAACGGCCTATGCCGTCAAGCTCATTTTCGTAACCTCCTTTTCCTTTCAGAATCTGGTAGGCGAGCAAAGTATTCTGGATGCTGTTGTCCCAAAAATTCCGGTTTGCTTCGCCCCAGTAACTACTGCCAAACATTGTATGTTTTTTCTGGCTGAGCAGCCACTTTACATCCGTATCCATTCCGGCCTGCTGGCGAAGTAACAGCAAATGAAGTTTTTCGTATAGTGTTTTCTCCAGCGGATCTGCCTCAGTTTTTGCCGCTGCAGCTTCTATTTGCAGGACCCAGTCGTTGAGGTAATAGCTGCTGCTCAGCATATGGATCAGGCGCAGGGTATATAAGCGGTCATGGTCTTTTTTGGTGGCGAGCTGCGCTACCAGGTATTTGTAAAGCAATTCCTTGTTGAGCTGGATGCTGTACCCTTGCTTTTCTGCCTGCAGTAAGGCTTCTGTTGAGTGCAGGCTAATCCACATTTCTTCAGGACTGCTCTGCCACCATCCCCAGGTGCCTTCTGCGCGTCTGTTGTCCTTCAGTTTTTTCAGTATCTCCCTGATGAGTTTTTCCTTTTTGAAATTCTGATTCAGATAAATTCTTACTTTTTTCTCGAGCAGCAGGGATTTCAGTTTGGAGGCCAGTTGTTCATTGCAGAGGTATTCGTACTGGCTTAGTTTTTCCATCTCATCCAGCAGGACCGGAAATACAGAGGCTTCTGCTCTGAGGGTAACTGGTCCGAGTCTGGCGTCAAAATCATAGCTGACCGTCGTATCTTTTAAAAGGGCATCAAAGTAGCCTTTTGTTTCGGTAACTCCTGTTTTGAATACAGGAATTTTGCGCAGTTCTCCGTCAAAGTAGCCGTTGTTCTGCAGCATGCTATATTCAAAAGAAAGACTATCTGCCTGGTTATCATCACCTGAATTCTGAGCAGGAGTATGTGCTGCTGCAATAATTTTTACAGTATCTATATGTGCATTTTTGAATTGTATATCAGAGCTGAGGAGTTCCTTTCCATTGTAGGCAAACCTGCGCTTTGCACTTTCCGTTTTGCTGGTATAATTCATCAGTTTACCGATGACGCTGATCTCATCTCCGGCAAGCGCGAACTGCGGAGACACGAAATTGGCGCTTAAGGATTTGAATGACTTGATCTGCACGCTGCTCATGCCGCTTTGCTGCCGGTCATTCATAGCGATCGTATGGGCTGACCAGCTGGTGATGTCATCAGGAAATTTAACTGTGAAGGAAGCTTTACCGCTTTCGTCAGTGATCAGTTTGGGCTGCCAGATGGCATAGTCAGAAAAATTCCTGCGCATGCTTTGTTCTGTGGCAGCCATACTGCCGTCTGCGCTCAGGGCTTCATTTGCCTTGTTGGTTTTTATCAGAATGACGCCGTTTGCACCTGATGAACCATATAAGGCAGTGGCTTCGGCGTCTTTCAAAATGGTGATTTCCGCAATGGTGTTCTGGTCCAGAGATCCCATAGTCCCTGAATAAGGCAGGCCGTCTACAATCATCAGGGGTTGACCGCCGATGGCACCTCCACTACCGGTAGTACTAATGGAACTAAGCCCCCTGATGTTTACTGAGCCTCTTAATCCGGGTGCTCCTGTATTGTTTTGGATATTCAGGCCAGCCACTTTGCCCTGCAGCAATTCCTCTACGTTTCCCAACGGTACATCGGCTATTTCAAAGCCATATCCCAGATTAGCTCCGTCCTGCTGACTCTGCTTTTTATAACGCTCCAGAAGTGTTTCATCGGATGAATATTGCCTTTTCTTTAACAGGATAGTAGTTTGACCCTTCGCAACTGTATCTGCTTTATCTTCATACCCTGAAAGCTCAAAAATGAGTATACTTTTTTCCGGCACAGTAATACTATAGGCACCTTGTTTATTCGTCTTTACACTGATCTGTTTGAAACCTTTGAGGCTTACCCTTGCACCGGTAAGCGGCAGCATAGTCTTTTGATCGCGAACTATGCCGCTGACTTTTTTTCTGAACACTGAGGGATCTGAAAAATTACGGTTCAGTATCTCAGAGATTCGCTGTCTTACCTGATCCATATTTGATTTGTATCCGCTGGTTATTACAGATTTAATCAGCACATCAATTGGAATACTGATGCTGTCTGCCTTTTTGATTGCTGGATCTTTTATCCGGTAATAATTGGTTCCGCCGGGCCGAACAATAATTTGGTCACGGATAAAATAAGTATTGTTCTTAAACAGATACAGGACCTTGTATGTACCTTGCTCCAGTACCGCTGTTCTGTATGCGAAACCAGGATAGACATGTAAAAAATCCGGCTGGTCGGTCCTGTAAACGAGCACATTTTTTATACTTGTCTGTTGCTCTGGTTTAGCGAACGATACAGATGTAATCATTTTTCCTGAAGACGGGCCGTAGCTGCTATAATTATTGAACAGCATACTGCGCATGCTTCTGGAATCGTAGAATTCGTTCCAGATGCTGTCTATATCTTTGCTGGTCAAGGGCTGATCTTTATAGTCCTGTTTGATATCCCGGAGACTGGCAAGGCTTGTATCGAAAGTATATTTTCCGGGAATGGATTTCTGGCGGAGCAGATCTGCAGTAAAAGAATAAACGTAACCAGGTTCTTTTGCAAAAACCTGTTTTACAGTCCCTGAGTTGAGGTACAGATAATTTTCTTTAAAGGGGCCGGCGAGCAGGTTACTTCTATTGCCACTGTAACTTGGCGGATTCAGCAGGGTTTCATATTTCTCTCCCAGAACTATGGCCTTTTCTTCTCCGAAATTGTTCTGAATCCTGATCATGTAATTGTTCAGCACATCTGCTTCTGCTGCGGAAAGCCTGGATTTTGCAAGGGTAACCAGGGCTTTCTTATTTGAAAGGTCTGTTGATATACTGATAATGGCCTTTTTCCCTTTTTGAAAATACTGATCTTCTAAAACGACCAGCCGGTCTTCACTGCGTAACATTAGCGTATGCCTGCCCGGACTAACCCGGAATGCATAATGCTGCAACTGATCAGCCTGACTAAAGTAAACCGGAATGCCATCAATATAGACGATGTGAACAGGTTGTATATTTCCGTATGTTGTTAAAAAAGGGGCCACTACCGCCATTGAGTCCCTGCTGTCTTCATCAATGCGGTACATATCTTTGGTTTGGCTGAATTTATAATATTCTATGGTATCGAGCCCAAGTTTTTTTTCCCATTTGTCCCAGTCCAGGTCTAACTTTCCTCTGGCCTCCAGTGCAAGATCAAAATCTCTGGTCATTGGTTTCAGTTTTCGCCCAATAAACCGATTGCCGAAAACAGGCAGATAAATATCCTGATGCTCGCTGAATTTTGATGTTGCGGCGTAAGCGGTAACATCTGTGCCGGGAACCGGTTTGTTGTTGATGTCACTAACCTGCACGTCCACCTTAACAGTCTGTCCCGGATACACCACCTCAGGTGTCTGAAGTGCAACTTTTAAGCCTTTTTTATTGTAGTATGCACTTACCTGTGCTTCCATCATTAAACCACCCCAAAGGTATTTCAGCTCTATGTGTGCTGTCTTTTCAGAGGTATGCTTCATAATGGTATCCAGCCTGATCGTGTAACCACGCTGCAAAATCTGATCAGCGGAGAATATGGTGTACCAGAAAGGTATTCCGGCTTTGTTGTCCACTGCGATCTTCAGGGAGTCCTTACCCTGATCTGCATAGGGAGTGACAGGGTTTAGCAGCTGCTGCATGTAAATGTCACCACTAAAACCGTCTTCACTTACCAGGGAATAATTTAGTACCATGGGATTGATCTTCAAAGCTCCCGGCAAACTGAGTTTCAGGGAATCACCGGTCTTCTCGAAATCACACACAGAGGTAATGGTTATGTTTTTTCTGGCCGGCACACCATTTTTCAGGTAACTGATATAAAGACTGTCTCCTTTTACTTCTGACTTAAATTGCTGATCTGAAGTAATAAAATTCAGGTATTTTGTTTCGTGCGCACTTTCGTTGTTACTATTGAGAAACTGAAAATGAAGTGCAGCTCTAAGGTCAGCGTCCGGAAAAATACTATCAGGAATAACCAGTTTGGTTTCGCCAAGGGGATCCATGATGACACTGGTCTTCCATAGTGTATCTTTTACGAATATCTTATCTGAATGATATTCGGATATGGATTCTGCCATTACGACCAGCTCTACCCTCCCGTCAGCAACGGAAAGACCATTTTCATCGGTAGCTTTTAAATATACTGTAGAAGGACGATCCCTGCGGGATTCTCTTTTATCCAGACGCACATTAAAGTTCAGTTGTTTCAGTTCATAATCTTCGTATCTGAAACTCTTACTAAAGGCCTTTACCCATTTTTTATTCCGCAGTTCACTGAACACCAGTGTATAATGTTTATCCAGTTTTAAAGCAAGACTATCCTGCAGGATCAGGGAGGATTCATAACCACCTTCACGATAAGGCTGCAGGGTATCGAGGATGATCCCTTTAGCGTCAGGATTAAAATCCCCTTCGAACAATTCCAACCGCATCGCTTTTTTGCCGATTGCACTGCCTTTGCCGGTAACAAAGTAAGCTTTGAATTTTACGGTGTCGAGCGGTTTAAACTTTGGTTTGTTGAATACCACATAGCCCAGGTATTTGTTCTGTGTACGCTTGTCAACTTTCGGGCGTCTGTATGGATCTTCAGTTTTCTTTTTGAACAAAGTATTAAAGAAAGAGGGTTTTACTTCGGGTTTCCATATATCGTAATTATAGAAGCTGCTCTGGCCCTGGTACCTGACAGTGACCTTGCCGGACTTACCAATGAAACCGCTGGTATACAATTTTGTCTGCGGATCGTTGAGGATCTTTTTACTGCCTACCCAAACTTCCGCACCGGTGATCACATTCCCTTTAAGATCGGTCACCACACATTGAAAGTCTTTGGCGTTGTTGAGCAACCTGAAGTGCACATTGGATACCGGAAACACTTCGTACCTGAGTACATTGGCTTCGGGAGTAACCAGAATATAGTTACCAAAAGGAAGTTTATCTTTTTTTCCTTCAAGCTCTTTAGTTCTTGCGGAGTCAACGAGGGTATGAAAAAAATCATCGCTGATAAAAGGTTTTTCTTCAGAGTTCCTGCGCTGCCGCATTCTGAATCTGGAGGGAATTCCAAATGCTTCTTTATCTGTCAGCTTATAAATAAAGGTGTACTGGCTTTTTGTGGGACTGTTGCTAAGTGATTTTTGACCGTAGCTGCTCAGGACGGCGGCCGACAACAACAAGTAGAGAAAGAGGCGTTTCATATGTGGTTATAGCGATAACTGTAACCTAATGTACAAAAATTAACTATATCTTTTTATGATCCTGAGTTTGTGGGTATACCGTCCAAGTTCTGCATTGTAAATTCCCTGGTTGTCTATTTTATCAATTCTGACCTTACCTGAGGCATGGATAATTTCCTGATTATTCAGCATAATGCCGACGTGGGTGATCCGCCCTTCGGCATTGTCAAAAAAAGCTACATCACCGGGCTGAACTTCCGGCAGGAAATCTACTGTACTACCCTGCTCTGCCTGCTGGTATGCATCTCTTTTGAGCTGGAAACCGTTTAACTTGAATACAGTTTGTGTAAAGCCGGAACAATCAAGTCCAAAGAAATTACGTCCTCCCCAGAGGTAGGAAACATTTCTAAAAAACAGGGCATCAGGAATAATATTTCCGGAATCAGGTGCATTGATTCTTTTGGGTTCAAACAGTACTTCATATTTTTCATTGCCCAGCTGGCAAAAACCATCTTTATAATAGGGGAGATTACTGCCCGGGGAGAGGTAATACTTTGAGCCTTCGGTGTCCTGTACTACATTATTGGCTGATGCGGGGACAATGTATTCGCAGTACTGAGCCGCTTCAAATTGTTGCGGAGTAATGTCGGTAAACTGCTTAAAATCTACCCAGCCTTCGTAATGGTCATAGGCATTTTGCACTTTCCACCATCTGTCAGTTTTTTCGATAACGGTCGCATGATCGCCAAATAACAATTGTGAACTGATCTCGGCTTTATCTGAGGGTTCAGTGCGCAGTGGCGAAACTGCTACCCTGCATATGATATACTGTTGTTCCATACTGTAACGAATGTATAAAATTAAACTATTCACAGGTTAATTTGTTATATTAATGGTATAAAACTTAATCTAAAAAAAATGAACCTCAAGAAGATCTTAATCGCGGTAGATAACAGTACCTGTTCTGAAAAAGCAGCAAGAGTGGGTTATGAAGTGGCAAAGACCTTTGATGCACAGGTAGCACTGGTCAACATTATTGAACCTGTACCTGCTAATGTAAATCCGGATCTGACACTGGCTCCTGTATTTCTGGAAGCTTATGACAACAGCGAAGAAAACAGTCATATGCTGCTGAAAGAGATAGAAGCCAAGTATGGTAATGGGATACCCACTACCTATTTCAGTGTAATTGACAGTGCTGCTCACGGCATCATCCAGCAATCGGACGAATATGGCTCTGATCTTATCGTTATTGGAACTTATGGCCGTACAGGCTTATATCATTTTTTAATGGGCAGTGTGGCAGAGCATGTGGCCAGAAAATCGGCCTGTCCGGTACTGATTGTTCCCAACAAATATGAAGAAAAGGATTAACTTCTTTTTCTTTTGAAACTGAAGTCTGAAAACAATAAAAAAGGGTGCTTACTTTCATAAGCACCCTGTATAAGATTCTTTTAAAATTCTAGTTTTCCTGGTGCAGCCAGGCTTTTTTAGCCAGCAGCTCTTCTTCCGTCTCACGGACATCTTCATCATCTACACAGCAATCAACAGGGCAAACAGCAGCACATTGCGGCTCATCGTGAAATCCCTTACACTCTGTACATTTGTCTGAAACGATATAATAAACCTCATCAGATACTGCTTCCTGAGCAGATTCTGCATCAATTTCTTTATCACCAAAATCAATGATCCCGTTTAAATTGGTGCCATCTGAAAATCTCCAGGCAGTGCCTGCATCATAAATTGCATTATTAGGGCATTCAGGCTCACATGCTCCGCAGTTAATACATTCGTCTGTTATTTTAATAGCCATGTCTTCGTCTAAGTCTATTGGTAAAGTTACCTTTGCCACGCAAATATAACACTTAAACTTTAATTTTGTTGAAATTATGCCAATCCTTACTGCTGAAAAACTAATTATTGCATTTAAAAAACTTAGCGACTTTATCTCAGATCCTGATGCTAACTTTAAAAATCTGATTTTATCAGCACAAAACAGTAATGCCTGGTTTACTGTGGAGGAAGTGGAAAAGGCCTTGAGTGCCCTTCGTCTGATGCTCAACGAAGATGATCTGAGGACCTGGTTTGCTGGTATTAAGATTAGCGAATCACCAAAAAAAATAGGGCTTATTCTTGCCGGAAACATCCCTATGGTGGGTTTTCATGATGTATTGAGTGTATTGGCTACAGGTAATATTGCACTGATCAAACTGTCTTCTTCAGATGACAAGCTGCTTCCTGCTCTGATGGGAGAACTGGTAAAAATAGAACCTCTGCTGGAACATCAGATCGTTTACGTGGATCGTCTTAAGGATTTTGATGCCATCATCGCTACAGGCAGCAACAATTCGTCCAGGTATTTTGATTATTATTTTAGCAAAGTACCTAATATCATCCGTAAGAACAGAAATAGTGTAGCTGTACTTACAGGTCAGGAAAGTGCTGAAGAAATCGCATTGCTCGGACATGATGTGTTTGATTATTTTGGTCTGGGCTGCAGAAATGTCTCGAAGCTGTACATTCCTCAGGAATATGACATTAAGTACTTCTTTGAACCTCTGGAATCTTTTAAGGAGGTGGCCAATCATTTTAAATACAACAACAACTACGATTATAATAAATCTATCTACCTGGTAAATCAGGCAGAACATTATGACAACGGCTTTTTACTGCTTAAGGAAGATAAAAATATGTCTTCCCCTCTTGCCGTGCTTTTTTATGAGAGATATCAGGATCTGACTGAGGTCACTGAAGCACTGAAAACCCATCAGGAAAATATTCAGTGTATGGTAAGTACCGCTGAACTGAATTCAGAAATAGCTGTGCTTGGCTTCGGCCAAAGCCAGAATCCGAAACTCTGGGATTATGCAGATGATGTGAATACGATTGATTTCCTGATGTCGGTCTAGTTCCTCTTCTTCTTTCTGATTCCTTTTTTGGGTAAAGTTGAGTGAATTAGCCTATATTGTATGCTTAAATTCATGCTTTGATAAAGGGATATCCAGGATTAACCGTTCTATTTCTGATCGTGATCTTTAGCGTGGCGAAGGTCAGGGCACAGGTGTGCTCCGGCTCTTTGGGAGATCCTGTGGTCAATATAGATTTTGGAAGGGGATCCAGTTCGTTTGGGCCTGACCTGCATCTGAAAGATTACCTCTATGTAAGTGGCCCAAGGGTTGAAGATGGCCAGTATGCAATTGCAAAAACTACATTGGGCATGAATGACGGCTGGTATGAATTTGCAAACCATACGCCCGGTGATTTTACCGGGTATATGATGGTGGTAAATGCCGATCGTAAAAGAGGTGTGTTCTATGAATCGACTATTCCAATAGACCTTTGTCCGAATACCCAATATGAGTTTGCCGCATGGGTAGTAAATATGCTGAAATATTCCGGAATTAAGCCGAATATCACTTTCGTGATCCTGGATATGAGCGACAGGGAGATCGGACGGTATGATACGGGCGATATTCCTGACAGGGACCCGAACTGGAAACATTACGGTTTCATTTTTTCCACCACAGCCGCAACACGTGTAAAGATCAGGATGATCAGCAATGTTGACAATCCTAACCGTTTGGGTGGTAACGACATTGCTATTGACGACATTACTTTCAGAGCCTGCGGGCCGAAGATCACGAGCGGAATAGGTACCGACCTTAAACAATCTGAAGACATTTGTGAAAATACAACGGCGACTTTTCCATTGTCTGCTGATGTTCAGGGTTCTGCAACGCTGCTATATCAATGGCAAAAAAATGAAGGAAACGGCTGGACAGACATTAGCGGGGCCACAAATCCGGCTTTGTATACCCTGACTTTCACCAATGCCATACCGGGAACTTACGATTACAGGCTTACTGCTGCCGAGCCGGGTAATCTCAATTCCCCAAGCTGCCGGACGGTATCTCCTGTTTTGACTTTTCGTGTGAACCGGCAGCCTGTTGCAGAGATCCTTAGCAACAATCCCGTCTGTATTGGAGACGCGCTCACCCTTGATGTTAATTTGACCGGCACTTATGAATGGAGAAAACCCGACGGAACAGTATTCTCTACTGCCCGGTCACCTGTACTCCCCGGGGCTACGGATGCCTTGAAAGGCGTCTATACTGTAACCGTAAAAAGTTTTGGATGTGAGGCGACGGCTAGTGTAGATGTGGATGTCATTCCGCCTCCTGTGCCCGCCGTAGGCAATCCTGAACCCGAAATCTGTGATGGGGGCAATGTCGTACTGAGTGCCTCTGGCGGGACAACTTATCTGTGGTTACCTTCTGCGGGCCTGTCTGATCCAACCATTGCCAATCCGGTCGCTTCACCTGCCGTTACGACTTTATATACTGTACAGGTGAAGAGCGGCTCCTGCTACAGGGAAGCACGGGTCAATGTAATTGTCCATAAGTCCCCGAAAGCCGATGCGGGACCTGACAAAAAGTTGCTACTTGGAAATGACGTCAGACTAAACGGGAAAGCATCCGGTGACGGGATAAGGTACTTCTGGACACCTGCTCTTGACATCGATAATGCCGGATCTCTGAGCCCGAAAGTATCACCAAAACAGGATACGTATTATACACTTAACGTCGAATCATCTCTTGGCTGCGTAACGGCGGTCGATGAGGTATTTGTAAGGGTTTATCAGAAACTGATTATCCCAAGTGCTTTTAGCCCCAACGGTGATTCGATGAATGATGTATGGAATATAACGGCAATCGATGCATTTGAAGCTCCCGAAGTGAAAGTAATGAACAGGTACGGGGAGCTGGTTTTTGAAAGCAGGGGTTATGAAAAAGCATGGGATGGAAAGCGTCTGAATCATGATCTCCCGCCTGGGGTTTATTATTATATCATCAGGCTGCGAAATGATTTAGCCCCTTTAAGCGGCTCGGTTATGATCATCAGATAAATCAATGTAATGCCTTATTTCTCGTTTTGAAATACTATTTTTGACCTGATGTATGTTATTAAAGTAAAGGGCATAGCCAAAATACCGGATTACGTTCAGTTGAGGGATGACAAATTTACTTTACTGGCGTATTTCAGGGTAGACAGACCTGACAAATCGTTGGAAAAACTTGGTCTGGGTGATAGACTCCCTTATATTATGGAATTTGTAAATGATCTTCCTTTTGGACAGATCGCAAAAATTGATATTTAAAGATGGCGGGTAATACAGTTATAAATTTAAGAAAGGTAGACGTATTTCAACAAAAACACCTGGTGTTGTCAGATGTAAATCTGGACATTGACAAAGGTGAGTTTGTATTTTTGATCGGACAGACAGGCTCAGGTAAAACAAGCTTGCTGAAGATCATCTATGGTGACCTTCATATTGGTAACGGTGACGGACTGGTAGCTGGATTTGATCTGAAAACCCTTTCCACCAGCGATGTTCCTTATTTACGCAGAAAACTGGGCATCGTATTTCAGGACTTCCAGTTACTGACGGACAGAACTGTAGAGAAAAACCTGGATTTTGTACTGAAAGCTACCGGCTGGAACGATAAAGCACTGATACAGGAACGTATAAAGGATGTACTGGAGAAAGTAGGCCTGCGTTCTAAGATCAAAAAAATGCCTCATGAGCTTTCGGGTGGGGAACAGCAGCGTGTAGTGATTGCCCGTGCCTTACTGAACAACCCTGAAATCATCCTTGCAGATGAACCTACCGGAAATCTGGATCCAAATACTTCTGAAGAGATTGTACTGCTGCTTAAGCAGATCAGTCAGAGTGGGACAGCGGTGCTGATGGCGACCCATGATTATCACATTATCCGCACACTCCCTTCCAGGATCATCAAATGTGAAGGCGGCGTGGTGCATGAAGATGCCCAGATCGTTTAGCTTATTCCATTGCGTATTCATCTGTAAAATCTGACAAAAATTCTTTTTTAGTCATTCTGGTCAGTATATCCCAATTAAAACTGACAGCATGACTGAAATATGCTATTGGCAAAACTTTTGAACTCCCATCGAAAAATTCTACTATCCATGTTTAGCAAGAAGAAGAACAATACTAAAGAAGATCCTATTGTGGAAAATAATAACGAAGAGCAGGTAAATACCGGACAGGTGGAGCATGCGGAGAACATTGAAGATGTTAATGAAGATACTGCAGCCCCGGAAGCTGTTGCTGAACTTTCAGCCGAAGAAAAACTTCAGCAGGAAAATGCGGCATTGAATGACAAATACCTGCGTTTGTTTGCTGAGTTTGACAATTATAAACGCCGCACACAAAAAGAACGTATTGAATTACTGCAAACTGCCGGAAAGGATGTAATCGTTTCTTTACTTCCTGTTTTAGATGATTTTGACCGCGCCAATAAGGCGATAGATAGTGCTACGGATATCAATCCGATCCGTGAGGGCATTACTCTGGTGCATAACAAGCTGAAAAGTGTACTGAGCCAGAAAGGACTGAAAGAAATGGAAAGTATCCATACTGTTTTTGATACCGATAATCACGAGGCAATTACAAAAATCCCTGCTCCCAATGAAGAAATGAAGGGCAAAGTGATGGACGAACTGGAAAAGGGCTATACATTAAATGATAAAGTGATCCGCTTTGCTAAAGTAGTAGTGGGTAGTTAATATTATGAGCAAAAGAGATTATTATGATGTGCTTGGTGTAGCCAAAAACGCATCGGCAGAAGAGATTAAAAAGGCTTACCGCAAGATGGCGATCAAGTATCATCCTGATAAAAATCCGGGAGATAAGGCTGCAGAAGATAACTTTAAAGAGGCGGCTGAGGCTTATGAAGTGCTGAGCAATGCGGAGAAGAAACAAAGGTACGATCATTATGGTCATGCCGGCGTAGGCAGCGCATCCAGCGGTGGTGGTTATGGCGGCGGCGGCATGAACATGGAAGATATCTTCAGTCAGTTTGGCGATATCTTTGGCGGCGGTGGCGGCAGTCCGTTTGAAAGTTTCTTTGGTGGTGGCGGGCAGCAGTCCCGCGGTGGCAGACGCGTTGCCAAAGGCACTAATCTGCGCATCAAGGTAAAGCTTACGCTTGAGGAAATTGCCAACGGTACGGAGAAAAAAATTAAGGTGAACAAACAGATCACCTGTAAAACCTGCGATGGAACAGGCGCAAAAGACCGCTCATCGGTAAGTACCTGTAAGACCTGCGGCGGAAGTGGTGCTGTAAGAAGAGTAACCAATACCATACTGGGACAAATGCAGACGACCTCTACCTGTCCTACCTGTAACGGAAGCGGACAGCAGATTACTGCAAAGTGTAATTCCTGCCATGGCGAAGGTACGGTAAGAGGAGAAGAAACCATTACCATTAATATCCCTGCGGGTGTGAGCGATGGTATGCAGCTAAGTATGAGCGGCAAGGGCAACGCGGCTCCTAATGGTGGTATTCCCGGAGACCTGATCATCCTGATCGAGGAAACACCTCATGAAACCCTTAAACGTGAAGGCAATAACATAGTTTATGATCTCCATGTTTCTATTATTGATGCCGCTCTGGGATTCAGTGCGGAAGTACCTACCATTGATGGTAAGGCCAAGATCAAAATAGAACCGGGCACACAAAGCGGAAAACTATTGCGCCTGAAAGGCAAGGGTATTCCTGAGATCAATTCTTATCACAGAGGTGATGAGATCATTCATGTGAACATCTGGACACCTAAGGCGCTGAGCTCTGAAGAAAGGTCAATACTGGAAAAATTAAGGGAGTCCCCTAATTTTAAACCACAGCCAGGTAAGAATGATAAAAGCTTCTTTGAGAAGATGAAAGAATATTTTGAATAATTAATGATATCATGGAAAGCCCGTCCTTACAGACGGGCTTTTTTTGTGCAGCAAACTTTATCCCTGAAGTATTGTTTTCAGCTTAAAAAACTATGACAAAATGGAGGATCGGGTGTTCCGGTTTTTACTATAGAGAATGGAAAGGGCCGTTCTATCCCTTGTCCCTGCCACAGAAGCAGTGGTTTAGTTATTATTGCCAGCATTTCAATACGATTGAAATCAATTCTTCTTTTTACGGATTACCCGCTCCGAAAAGTTTCAGCACCTGGTATAATGATAGTCCGGAGGATTTTTTATTTACCATTAAAGCACCGCGGACAATTACCCACTACAAGAAATTCCATGATGCCAGGGAAGAATTAAATACCTTTTATGAGGTAATTGCGGATGGGCTGCAAGAAAAGCTGGGTTGTGTATTATTTCAAATGCCACCGGGATTTTCCTATACAGATGAACGGCAGCAACTGGTCTTAGAATCTTTAAAAGAGGGATTTAACAATGTTGTTGAAGCCAGGCACCAGAGCTGGTGGAATAAAGATGTTCTGTCCGGGTTTAAAAAACATCACATTACATTTAGCGGTATCAGTTATCCTTCTTCATTACCTAATGATGTGATCCAGGATTCGGATCCGGTATATTACCGTTTTCACGGCAGACCTGTTCTATATAAATCAGCATACACAACCGAAGAACTTAAGGCATTTACAGATCTCATAGACCCTGAAGCTAAACAAGTCTATGTTTATTTCAACAACACCTGGGGAGGAGCGGCACTGGAAAATTCAAGACAGCTCATTGAGCTGATCACAAATAAATAAATTGGTAGTTTTGCGCTAACGTGCAACTTTTAACGAACAGAAATCACTTTATATGAAAGCAGCTGTTATAGATCTGGGAACAAATACATTTCATCTCATTATTGCAGAAGTAACCAGGCAGAACATCGAAGTTCTTTATAAGACCAGCGTTCCTGTCAGACTGGGTCAGGGGCGCATCAACGAACATATGATCATTCCCGAAGCCTTTGAAAGAGGCATCAGGACGCTAAAGGATTTCAAACAGAAAATCGTTGAATACAACACGGAGGTGATCCGTGCCATTGCGACCTCTGCGGTGAGAAGTGCAGTAAACGGGCAGGATTTTGTAAAGGCTGCATCATCCGATGCGGGTATAGACATAGAAGTGATCAATGGAGATCAGGAAGCAGAATACATCTTCAATGGAGTGAAAGCCACCGGATTAATCAGTGAGATTTCACTGATCATGGATATTGGCGGGGGCAGCACTGAATTTGTGATCTGTAATCAGGAGAAACTGATCTGGAAAAAGAGTTATAATATAGGGGCAGCAAGGTTAATGCAGGCTTATTTTAAAACAGACCCCATCAGTGAAGAAAATCAGTTGTCTATTTTAAACCATCTGGAAGCAGAGCTGACTGACCTTAAAGAAGCTTGTTTGTGGCATAAGCCTCAGCGTCTTATCGGTTCAGCGGGTGCTTTTGAAACCTTCGCAACGCTGCTGACGGATAACTTTGACCTGGAGAATACTGTTTCAGCAGAGATCAACACCGAAAGCTATAAGGTTCTTGCGCATCAGCTGATCACTTCAGCACATGAGGAAAGGAAAAATATAAAAGGGCTTATCCCGCTCCGGGTAGATATGATCGTGATCGCTGCCCTGCTCAGCAATTACATCATTGGCATGCTGGACATAAAATCCATGTTCCTGTCTACCTATGATTTAAAAATGGGTGTACTAAACACACTTCAGGCCAATTGACAAGTATCGGGCTTAAATTGCCATTAATGCACGATAGAGCCGCTCTGTAGGCAATCCCATTACATTGGTATAGGAGCCTTCTATTTTTTCAACTGCAACCATTCCTATCCAGTCCTGTATACCATAGGCTCCTGCTTTATCCAGAGGATTGTAATTATCTGCATAGTATTGGATCTGTTCAGCAGTAAGCACCCTGAACTGAACTTCCGTAAGGTCATAAAAGGAAACCATTTGACCATTGCAGCTCAGGCTAACACCCGTATATACCTGGTGTACAGATCCTGACAGTTTATTAAGCATGGCTATCGCATCTTCCCGGTCTGCCGGCTTGCCTAATATTTCCCCATGATAAGCTACTATAGTATCAGCAGTGATCACAATGGCATTTTCCGTTTCCTCCTTAAAAGCTACCGCTTTCTTTTCAGCAATAAATACAGCTATTTCAGCAGGCTGCAGATGATCCGGATAACTTTCATCCACATCTTTAAGAACGACTTTAAAATCAAGGTCCATCGCTTTCAGGAGTTCTTGTCTGCGGGGTGACTTGGAAGCAAGGATTATCGGAAGAGTCTGCTTGTACATTTCAGATATTTTGCGCTAAAATAATAAAAGCGACTTAATGTCGCCCTTATTATTTTGAATATGATGTGTCGTCTCTTACAAATGGCTTAGTTACCTTCCTGAGCTCTTTTTTTCATGGCTTCTTTTCTTTCTTCCTGCCAGGTCACAAACGCTTTTTTCTGCTCTTCTGTTAATAAAGCACTGATCTTAGTTTCACTCTGCTCATTGGCTTTCAGCATTGCGCCTCTCCATGCAGTTCTGTCATCACCGATTGAATCGCGCAGCTTTCTCATTTTAGGACCCTGCTCCAGGTAAATTGCATTCACCTTTGCTTTTTGATCATCAGTCAGCTTTAATTTTTCTGCTAACCTTTCTGTTTGTGCTTTGGCTCTTTCTTCCGGAGTACCGCCGCGACGGCCTTGTCCGTCCTGGGCATTTGCGAAAGCTATTACGCCGAATACCAATCCGCAGATCATCAATAATTTCTTCATGTTGTTTTTGTTTTGTAGGAATTAGAGAGAGAATAACCTCATAGGTTTAATCCTCCAAAAGTAACATGCTTGTTGCATTCCGGAATGGTCTACTTACCCGAATCCACAGCAGAAGGGTTTTCGTCAAACCACTTTTGCTGAACTTTAAGTACCTTTTCTATGACATCTCTTACCGCCGTCCTGCCGCCTTCATGAGCTGAAATGTATTGAGAGATCTCCCTGATCTCAGGTACAGCATCAGCCGGGCAGGTCGGTAAACCCACCAGCTGCATGACTTTAAGATCCGGAATGTCATCACCCATATACAGGACCTGCTCAGCCGTAATCCTGTATTTCTGAAGCAATGCTTTGTAGATTTCAACCTTATCGGAAACACCAAGGAATATCTCCGTTATCCCCAGTCCCTCAAAACGCTTCTGCATCGCCTCTCCTCTTCCTCCGGAAATTACAGCCACCAGAAAACCTCTTTTTACTGCAAGCTGCAAGGCATATCCGTCTTTGATATTGAAGGTACGCAGGAATTCACCACTGTCTGAAGCAATGATACTTCCATCTGTCAATACCCCGTCTACATCAAAAATAAGGGCGGTTATACTTTTGAGCTTTTGCAGAAACATTAGTCCTGGTTATCTCTCCATTCATACACCCACGCAGACTGGATCTGCTCCAGGTGCCCCTCAGTACTTTGTTCGCGGGTTCCTTTAAAGTTAGGCAATTCCAGTACCCATTCTATCAGTTCTGTAAACCTGATCCTGTATATCTTAGCTTCGTTAAAATCATCACCAAATTTTTCATATAGCTCCTGAGCAATATCCTCATGATCATTCCAATATATTGGCAAAGCAAACTTATCCTGCATGTTATTCTGTTTTATAATTTAATTAATGACCTAAAAACTCTGACTGATCTGGTATCCTAACCTCGATATCACCGTTGATCACTACGCATTGACAACCTAGTCTGGACGTGATCCTCGGACGAACCGCTCTGTCTATAAAGTCTTCTTCTTTGTCTGAAATCTCCTGAATATTGTCCATGCCCTTAAGCACATAAACATGACAGGTACTGCAGCCGCATACACCTCCGCAATTGTGTTGTAACTCTATCCCGTGGTCCAGACAGGCATCTAAAACCGATTCCCCACCTGCTATTGGCAGTTCAATTGGCTCTTTACCCTGCTCTTCAAAATTTATTGTTAATTTAAAAATACTCATAATCGTGTTCAAAAATAAGCACCAAAAACCGCAATACTAACTATTAGTTTGTTTTTTTAATGCTGTTACTTAATGTTTGATAGATTTCCTGTAATTGAGGTTTACCCTTAAGCAAGTCCAGGTGTTTAAATATCGTTTGGTCATCATTTCTTATTGCCGGTCCGGTCTGTACATTGCCGGGCAAGTCTTTCTGAACTTTTTCAGCAGTCTCCATAATCAGAGGCCTCAGCATCTCAAAATCCAGATTGTGGTCATTCAATACATCATTACCCAAAGCATAAAGATGGTTAACAAAATTACATGCAAAAACCGCAGAAAGATGCAGTATTTTTCGTTTGCCGCTATCCACTTCATAAACAGCACCGCCCAGTTGCCCTGCAATCTCTTTCAGCTGCTCTGAAACAGTTACCGAACCCGCTTCAATACACAAAGGTACATTCGCAAATTCTATATTTCTGCTTTTTGAGAATGTCTGCAGCGGATACAATACACCATAATTTTTTAAAGCGGCAAGAACATTGATATCAGTAGCCCCCGAAGTATGAACGACCAGTCCCCGCACGCCATCTAATACAGCTGAAACCACAGGGATCGCATCATCCTTAACAGCGATCAGATAAAGATCTGCAGACACATCAATATCACTAAGCTCAGAAATCGCCTCTGCATTTGTCGCTGCAGCTAAAACAACTGCATTGTCCAAAGATTTACTCCATACCTGAATGATATTTGCTCCTGTCGCTTTTAATGCGACGGCCAGATGTGTAGCCACATTACCAGATCCGATACATACCACCTTCATTATACCGTCCCGATCTCCTTCTGTCTTCTGAAAATAGACAACAGGAATCCGATAACCATAATAATGGTACCCAGCCAGTACAGGTTGATGTATGGGAATTCAATAGATTTAAAAACCACCCAGTCTTTAGCCTGCTGTGGCTTTTCATAGATTTGCAATTCCATTTTACCCTGATCAGGAAGAACCTTGGTAAACCGCAATCTTAAACCAAGATCATCAATATTCCGTGCGAAGTCAAAGATATTGTTGCCCTTAACCAAAAATATAGGTTCAGTTTTATAAATCTTTCCGCTAACGTTAACTTCAATCGGTAAACCCACGGCCAGATCACCCTTAGCGATGACCAGATCTTTAGCCTCAGGCTTAGGATTGATCGCCTTAACAGTCAAAATTCCGCTACTGGTATGCAACGTATCGCCGATTGCTACATGTACTATCCTTGGAGCCTTATAATTTTCCTCTTCCCGGTGTCCTTCATGAGGAGCATGATCGTCCTCTTCCTTTACCGGAGCACTGGTAATATGGGTATAGATATCATAAGTAAGGTAGTGTTTCGTATCAGGAGAAGCAATTAAGCCCATCTTTTCATTGGACTGAATGTGCGGATTAAGATCAAAATCTTCTTTCACCGAACCGTCCTTTTCACTGTAAACTTTAAAATTCAACTTGTAAAATGTATTAGGAGCCACGGTAGTATCACTGATATAAGTCACCGTATACCGGCCCATTTTCTTTGGCTCATTTTTATACAGCACAATATTCTCTCCGGGCTTTTCAGCTTTTTCAAAATCCTTAACCGGAATAAATTTGGAAGCATTCAGGGAAATCGGCTTGTTGGTAGCCGCAGCAACCAGAGCTCCCAGAAGCAACAGGGCAAAACCAATATGAGCAACGGCTGCTCCAACCAGTTTCTTCTTCCCTCCAAATGCCTGACCGAGTACCCTGCCATTAGACATAATAGCAAACACACAGCTAAAAGTAAGCAAAATGAACATCAGGTTGTGATATACATTTGTAACGTACACGAAGCCGGCAGTAATGACGATAGAGAAAACTACAGTAGCAATCAAACTGCTGTAAAACTTCCTGGGATCAGTCCGTCTATACTTCATGAACTGTGAAAATCCTGAAATAATTGTCACCAGAACCGCAAACGGAGCCTGCCATTGATTGTAATATTTTACCGCATCAATAGGAGGTGCAAAATTAGTACCGAAGGCCGCATTAAATACCGGAACAGAAGTCACAAAAATAACCTGTATACAGGCAATGGTAACCACGAGCGATCCAATGAACATCCAGAATTCCCTGGAATAAGTCTCCTCATCCTTATTGGTAATCGGCAATTCCTTCCAGCGTATGATCAGCAGAGTTGCCGGAATCAGCAGGAAGATCACATTATAAAGGATCAGGTGACCAAACATACCAAGATCAGTAAAGGAGTGCACCGAAGTCTCGCCCAATATTCCGCTTCGTGTCAAAAAAGAGGCATACAGCACCAATATAAAACTCAGAAAGACAAGTACAATTGCGGTGAAATACGCATGCCCGGTATTCTTAAAAGCGATCATCACGTGCAGCCCTGCTATCAGTGTAAGCCATGGTATGATCGATGCATTTTCTACAGGATCCCAAGCCCAGAAACCACCAAAGTTCAAGGCTTCATAAGCCCAGAAAGAACCCATAATAATGCCTGTTCCCAGGATCATCACCGCAAACAAAGCCCATGGCATTGCCGGCTTGATCCATTCTTTATATTTTTTCAGCCATAAACCGGTAACTGCATAAGCAAACGGAACGATCATACTGGCAAAGCCCAAAAATAAAGTCGGAGGGTGAATTACCATCCAATAGTTTTGAAGCAGTGGATTCAATCCCCTTCCGTCTGTAATGAATTTAAGGTAATTTTTATAGTTTTCCGGATCTGCAAACACAACCGGGGCCATCTCTTTCAGGTTCAATGCTTCTCTCAATAAGATAAAAGGTGAACTGCCGATTCTTTCCCCAAAAACCTGTACACCCAGCAGCATGGAAGTCAAAAATACCTGTGAAAATGAGACAACGGTCATCACACCACTCTCCCATGTTTTTGCTTTCCAGATCAGGACCAGTCCCAGCAGCGACTGCCAGAAAGCCCATAACCAGAAACTACCTTCCTGTCCTTCCCAAAACGCGGAAACAATATAATACACAGGAAGTTCTTTGGAGGAATGGGAATACACGTAGTAGTATTCGTTATAATGATTTAAGATCAGGAAAAATAAAGTTGCCCCGATACCAATCACACTCAACCAATTTATCAGAAAGGCTATACGGCCTAAACGGTTCCATGACTGATCTGAAAGATCCTTGTTTTTTGCTGCAAAGAAATAAGAAATAGCAGACAATAAAGAAGCACCAAATGCTAAAACAATAAAGAACTGACCGATTTTACCGGGAAGGAGGTTCTCTCCAATAAATTGTATATCCATTAAGATTAGTTGTATTTTTCCACTTTACCGTCCTGCTTGACTTCAACGAGGTCATTGTTATATTTTGATGGACATTTCATCAGTATTTTAGAGGCATAGAATGTTCCGGACTTCATTTCACCGATCAGGACCAATTTTTCAGACCGCTCAAAATCCTGCGGTTTTGTACCCTTATAAACAACTTTATTTACCGAACCATTCTGGTCCTTCATAAAAAAAGCGAAGTGGTTTGCATCTTTCTGAGCATCATAATAAGTGCCCTTAGTCTTTTCCCAATAGCCCATTACATGAAATTCCCGGCTATCTTTGGCAGCATCAGTAAATGTAGCATAGCTGCTGGTATCAGCATTGAGACTGACCAGAAACCCTACACAGATCGCTATTGTGATTAAACCAATAATTGCACTTTTTTTCATGTTTGTAATTAAGCTTAAAACGAATCTTACAAAGATAAAAAATATAAGTACCTAAACTCTTTTAGCTCAGTTCAATTGAGTTAGATGACAGTTTATTGATAGTTCTCTGACAAAAAAAACAGGTTTAAGACAAATACACCGGGGCAATGTCTCCCTAAAACTACATTACTCTGTATATTCAGGCTTAATTAATCCCGGCATCGTCTTTCTGAGTTTCATAACCTTAGGCTTCGATACATTTCGGATATAAAAATCCCATGGCTTTCTCTTATAATAATCCTGATGCTCCATTTCCGCAGCATAAAAAGCTTCAAAAGGAAGTACTTGCGTAGCAACAGGAATCCGGTATCCGTTTAAAGAATCCAGCTTAGCGATAGCATTTTGTATCACTGTCTGCTCGTCCTTTGAACGATAAAAAGCGATCGAACGGTAATCTGAACCCACATCGGGGCCTTGCCGGTCCACCTGCTTCGGATCATGTGAATTAAAAAATGCCTCCGTTAACTTTTCAAAACTAATCCGTTCAGGATCATAATAAACCTGAACGGATTCAGCGTGTCCCGTCCGCTTTGTGAGTACCTCTTCGTAGGTTGGATCTGTAGTTGTTCCGCCAGCATAGCCGCTAATTACCTTATGAACACCTTTTAGTTCAATCATACATTCCTGCATCGCCCAGAAACATCCGCCAGCATAGGTAGCTACGGCCTCTCCCTTTGCAGGAAGAGGAAGTAAAGCAAAACCGTTTTTACTCTCCAGCTTTTGCCCGCCGCTGCACGCGATCAGTAAAACTGCAAACACAAACAACAGACACCTGATTCTCATAAATTATTCTTTAACTATACCACCACTATGGCCATACCCCAAGGCTCATATAAGAAATTGCGATCTTATCAATAGCTCCAACAAATGCAGCAGTTCTCAAGGTTTGAATGTCCGGTTTATGAAGCAGATTTTCTCTGATCTCATGATAAGAATGGATCATCGTATCTTCAAGACCTGAATTCACCAGTTCCAGTTCGGATGCACCCTTAACAATCATCAAACGGTTCTCCGCAGGTATTTTCTTACCCGTCAGATTTTCCAGTGTATTGATCAGGTTCGCATTGGAATTTTCCGCGTAACGGTTCTCCATACGCCCAAATGCAACATGAGAAAGATTTTTCAGCCATTCAAAATAAGACACCGTAACACCCCCTGCATTGCAATACATATCAGGAATGATGATACCGCCCATTTCCGTAAAAATAAGTTCGGCTTCCGGAGTAGTCGGCCCGTTGGCACCCTCGGCAATGATCTTTGCCTGTATTTTACGGATGTTATTTACCGTGATCTGATTCTCCAGAGCCGCAGGAACAAGAATATCGCAAGGCTGTTCAAGCCCTTCCATAGAATTTTTAAATTCGACAGCACCCGGGAATCCTAAAATAGAACCTGTATTTTTACGATGCGCAAAGACCTCATCAATATTCAAACCATTGGCATTGTAGATCGCGCCTTCAAATTCGCACAAACCGACTATCGTAGCACCAAATTCAGCAAGAAACTTAGCAGAATGGTAGCCTACATTGCCCAATCCCTGAACAATGACACGCTTTCCCCCTAACCCTGCAGTAAGACCGATCTTCTTCATATCCTCAGCTATATTCACACATTCCTTTACTGCATAGGCAACTCCCCTGCCTGTAGCTTCTTTACGGCCACGGATTCCATGGAGCGCTATCGGTTTACCGGTAACACAACCCAAAGCATCCAGTTGTCCCGGATGCATGGTCATATAGGTATCTGCGATCCAGCTCATTTCACGTTCACCCGAACCATAATCAGGTGCCGGAACATCAATCCCCGGGCCTATAAAATTCTTTTTGATCAGCTCAGTAGTGTACCTGCGCGTGATGGTCTCCAGTTCAGCTACCGAATAATTTTTAGGATTGATGCAGATTCCGCCCTTTGCACCGCCGAAGGGGACATTCACAATTGCACACTTGTAAGTCATCAGCGCAGCAAGTGCCATCACCTCATCCTCATTCACCATATCACTGTAGCGGATACCGCCCTTAGTTGGGTTCATGTGCTGAGAATGCTCCACACGCCATGCATCGATCACCTCAAATCCATTTCCCCTGCGAATGGGAAACTGGAACCGGTACACACTGTTACAAGCTTTAATCTGATTTAATAATCCTTCAGGATGGGAAGTAAACTTCGCCGCATTGTCAAAATTATTGCAGACATCTGCAAAGAATTTTGTCTCATTTGCTGTAGTAGCCATTTTAGTTTTTTATGAATTTGAAATAAGTTGTTAGTCTTATAAGTACAAAATTGCACTAAAAAAAACGATTATTACAAATGCATAAATACTTAGTGTAAGGGAAACACTACGGCTTTCAGCGGCTAAAAACAACGATTAAACCATTTAAAATTAGTTTTTAACCTCAGATTTTTTCTCTATTTTTTTTAATCTTTTATCCAGCGAGAACAGATAACCCAGAAGTCCCAAAAGAATAATCACAATACAGATCACCACAACGTAAATTTTACCATTGCTTCTTAAGGTATCAGCCATTTCAACCGGCCCTGTCTGCGCAAACAATTGTACTGAACACAACAACAGCATTAAAGCAAATATGATCTTCTTCATCTTATGAATTTTGTTTGTTTTCCAATATACGGATCCTGAAACGTATGGTATACACCCAGTATCCTATCAATATCCAGCCTAAGCATGCCGGGTAAAAAACCATCCGCATGTTGCGGTCCAGGTCATAACTGTTAAAGCCCGGATTACCCCCGTTTCCCGGATGCAGAGAGTCCTGCAGACGGGGCAGAACGAACAACAGCACCACCATCATCGGAAAGGCAAAAATGTTATAAATAGCAGATATCTTAGCCCTTTTCTGTTCTTCGTCTATCGCATTGCGAAGCACAGAATAAGCAAAATATAATAAAATTGAGATGGCCGCAAAATTTTGCTTCGGATCAAAACTCCAGAACTGGCCCCAGGTAAATTTAGCCCAGACCGCACCGGTAACCAGGCCCAGTAATCCAAAAATGATCCCGGCATTTACACTCTCGACAGCCCTGATGTCATCCGTTTCATTCTGATTAAGTAAAGACTTAATGCTGTAAAAAACAGATATCGAAAAGAGAACGATCATCGCAAACCACATCGGAACGTGAAAATACAGGTTACGAATGGTTTCATTAAGAATTGCCAGATGCGGAACTTGCAGCAACAACCCTGCAACCGCAGTATAGATCACTAACACAGAAGCCAAAATCTTCCACCAGGTTTTATTCATATTCTATTCTAATCAGTTCAAAGTTAACAATACAATTATTTATTCTGTCAATCCAGGCCATAAACTTAATCCCTCCAGAGATAAGGAAACAACAGCAAGGAGACCGAAACGATCATCACATTAACCACCAGGATCATCCCGATATCGTCCCAGCTGTTTTCCCAGGGTAATCCGTCTACTGCATTCTTTGCCAGTTTGATCAGCAGGATCATCACAGGAATGATCACCGGAAAACTCAAAATGGCCATCAGCATCCCTCCGTTACCCGCTTTACTCGCTATCGCAGAAACCATCGTAAAAAGTGTAGAGAAACTAAGACTCCCAAGAATAACCGCAACATAATACATCAGCAGATCAGGCGGGACAAAACTATCAAAAACCAGCAAATAAAAGCCAAGTGCAATGGTAGTCAGAAACAACATCAGCAGTACATTATAAATGGTCTTTGAGATCAGAATAGCCGCAGGGCTTGCAATCACATAACTATACAACTGCTTTCCTTTGGTCTCCTGAAGAAAACCCTTCGATACCCCATTGATGGAGGCAAACAGCATAATGATCCAGAAAAGTGCATTCCAGGTCAGTTTATCATGGAGTGTTACAAAAGATAAATAACAGGTAAATATGGTCGAAACCACATACAGCAACACCCCGTTAATGGCATATTTAGAACGCCATTCCAATAGCAATTCTTTCTTTATTAAGTATTTTACCTGGTGTAAAAGCTGCATGCAACCACAAATATAATTTAAATCGCTTATTTTTCTTTACCCGATCACATATCCGTTGAAAATTCAATAATATTGTATTAATGAACGAATACCTCGACATCATACTAAGAAGCCTCGCAGTCTATGTCTTTATGCTGGTCGCCATCAGGCTCACAGGAAAAAAGGAACTGTCACAACTCAACACCACTGATGTCGTTCTGATCCTGCTGATCAGCAACGCCGTTCAAAATGCAATGGTTGGAAATGACACCAGCTTGTTGGGAGGCCTGGTTGCAGCCGCGGTATTATTCGCACTAAACTACATCCTTAAAAAAGTACTATTCAGAAACAAACGTCTGAGAGACCTCGTCTATCAGCAGCCTGAAATCCTGATCCACAACGGAAACCTGGACTTTGGCAAGCTCAGTAAACTCGGCATCACCAATGAAGAATTACAGGAGGCCATGAGAGAACATGGCATAGAAAAATATAAAGAAGTCAAACTTGCCATTCTCGAAGTAGACGGCAACATCAGCATTATCAGCGGCGACGGAAACCTCAAACACACCAAGTACCTTCGTAAAAGAAAACACAAGACACTTGGTGAGTTCAATTAAAGAACAGTGCCCTCATTTACGGTGACCACCTTAGGCTTTCTCACCAGGGCCAGGACAAATGCCCCCGCCAGGATTACATACCATCCCCATTTATATTTTACCATTCCCGCAGCAAAGTTCACCAGTTTCCTGAAATGCAGAAAACTAAAAGAATCATGAGCCTTAAAATAAATACCCGCGAGTGTGATCAGCACCAAAACAATCGCTCCTATCCCGGCAAAACGGATCAAACCTGATCTGCGTGCAAATGCACCAATCACAGCAAGCCCCACCAGCACATAAAACGCGGCGGCAAGCCTCGTATCTATATCAAAGTAATTCCAGTTCCCTATGATTGGGAGGTGCATCAGCGGGCTTAAGCCCCCTATCGCCATCAATGCCGCCCCTATTATTCCCTGAGTTCTCATGCTAAACACAATTAACCTTGCGTATTGATCCCCATTTTATCCGCAAAATGCGCACAATAATCACGAAGATCTTCCACGATCAGTTTCTCACCCGTAGCCTTCAGAAAACTGTCGCCCATAGTCTGCAGGGTCTCGTAGAAAAACCGTTTCATTTCATCAACAGGCATATCTTTTGTCCACAGGTCAATGCGCATAGAGTTTTTGTAATTGTGATCCCATAAGGCCAGCATCATAGACTTAACCGGCACCTTTTCCTGGCTCTGCGCATCCGTTGATTCCCAAAGAATATTGTCAGGCACATTGTTATCATCTAATTCTACCGTGATTTTGATTTCTGCTTGTTTCATTAACTTATACTGGATTTTATAATAAATACTAAAATAACGATGAAAATGACCAACACACCTTCCACTACCCAAAGCCTTTTCAGGCCAGGGATAAATCTCCTGAAGATGAGGTCAGAGAGGAAGAAAACCACCGCACAAAGAAAACCAAATCCGGCAACCGTATTTGTCATGTCGATTTGCCCCGGCCGCTGAACAGATTGCTTATTCAGCAAGAGCCATACACCAATCACCAGGCATATCGAGGAAACCATATTGAGCGGAGTCAGTTTTATTTTCAAGCTGAATATTACTTTTTAAACTTTTTCTTCTTCCAGGAAGGTTGTTTATTGGTTTTATTCCTGGCAGCAGCAGCTATAGCCGCAGCATGTTTTTTTTCATGGAATGCTCCTTTAAAATCAGGATCATCCTTGCGTTTCTGGTCATCAATAGCCCTTGCTATCGCCTGACGCTCCTCATAAGGGGTTTCATCCACAAAAACTTCCGGAGGCAAAGGTACAACAGGAATCTCCTGTCTGATCAGTTTTTGTATTTTCTCAATGTAATATTTTTCAGCAGGCGTATAAAAAGTTAAGGCATCACCTTTTGCGTAAGCCCTTCCGGTACGTCCTATCCTGTGCACATAATCTTCTATGATAATAGGGACATCAAAATTAATCACATGACTTACTTCAGTCACATCTATTCCCCTGGCTGCTACATCAGTAGCCACCAATACCCGAATATTACCTTCCTTGAAACTGTTTATAGAGTTAATTCTCGTATTCTGTCCTTTATTGGCATGGATTACCCTTACTGCATCTGCTCCAAACCTGCGCTCAATAAAACTGAAAATGTTATCGGCAACCGTCTTGGTCTTACAAAAAATGATCAGCCTGTTAAATTCCTCCGTATCCTTCATCAAATGCTGCAGCAGATTGATCTTCGTCTTGAAGTTGGGTACCTCATACAACACCTGTGTAACTGTTTGCGCCGGTGTAGCCTGTTCCCCAACCTCCACAATTGTCGGATGCTTTAAAAAATCTCCTGCAATCTTTTGTACCAGATCACTCATTGTAGCAGAGAAAAGCAGATTCTGACGCTTGCGTGGTACAATTTCCAGTATCCTGTGAATAGAACCTATAAAGCCCATATCCATCATTTTATCCGCCTCATCCAGCACCAGAAACTTCAGATACTGCGTATTGATGTGCCCGGCAAGATAGATATCCAGAAATCTGCCCGGAGTCGCCACAATAATATCAACTCCCGCTTTGATCTGTTCGATCTGGGTCTTTGGACCCAGTCCGCCATAGACCACCACTGTTCTGAGGTCCGTATATTTGGAAAAGATCTTCACATGTTCCGTGATCTGCATGGCCAGTTCCCGGGTCGGGGCAAGAATCAGGGCCCTTGCGGAGTCACCCTGAGCATACTTCAGCTGCATTAAAATCGGCAATACATAGGCGGCAGTCTTTCCCGTTCCTGTCTCGGCTATGCCAAAAAGGTCCTGACCAGACAATACCGGTCCTATCGCTTTTTCTTGTATCGGTGTCGCAACCGTAAATCCTGCTTCTTCCACAGCATTTAAGATCTGTCGATTGAGGTTAAACTCTTCAAACTTTTTGGGCATTTTGCAAAAATAGACATTTTTTTTCTAAGTTTGACCGTATGAATACCATCCTGATCAAAGCAGCTTCAATTGTAAATGAAGGCAAAATAGTTGTTGCAGACGTACTTATCAAAGCAGGTTTTATAGAAAAGATTGCTCCGGTTATCGATCAACCCGCAGACCGTGTGATCCATGCCGAAGGACTTCATCTTTTCCCCGGAATGATCGATGACCAGGTACATTTCAGAGAACCGGGACTGACGCATAAAGCCGATATATTTTCGGAAAGTATGGCAGCGGTAGCCGGAGGCATCACCTCCTTTATGGAAATGCCCAATACCGTTCCAAACACGCTGACACAGGAACTTTTGGCAGACAAATACCAGATTGCATCAGAAATGTCCCTGGCCAATTATTCCTTTTTTATGGGTGCTTCCAATACCAATATCGAAGAAGTACTGAAAACGGACCCAAAAAATGTTTGCGGCATCAAGGTATTCATGGGCTCCTCTACCGGAAACATGCTGGTCGACAATGAAAAAGTACTGGAAAACATTTTCAGAGAAGCGCCCATGCTCGTCGCTACCCATTGCGAAGACGAACACACCATACAAGCCAATCTGGCCCTGTACAAAGAAAAATACGGAGAGAACATCACCATAGAGATGCACCCGCAGATTCGCAGCGCAGAAGCCTGTTACCTTTCTTCTTCCATGGCCGTCGGTCTGGCCAAAAAATACAATACCAGGCTCCACATCCTGCACATCTCCACCGCGGGAGAAGTGGCCCTGTTTGACAATATCCTGCCACTTAAAGACAAAAGAATCACAGCCGAAGCCTGCGTCCATCACCTCTGGTTTGACGACCGTGATTATGCCACCAAAGGGAACTGGATCAAATGGAACCCTGCGGTAAAGACACTCCAGGACAAGGAAGGTATTCTCAAAGGCCTGCTCGACGGACATATCGACATCATCGCTACCGACCATGCCCCGCATACCATAGAAGAAAAAGAACAATCCTACCTGCAGGCACCATCAGGCGGTCCGCTCGTGCAGCATGCCTTATCAGCACTGCTTGAAATGTACCATCAGGGCAAGATCAGTCTGGAACAAATTGCTGAAAAAGCCGCACACAATGTGGCGATCTGCTTCGATATCGACAAACGGGGATTCATCAGAGAAGGCTACTGGGCAGACCTGGTACTGGTCAACCTGAACGATCCTGTCAAAGTCACCCGTGCCAACATTCTGTATAAATGCGGCTGGTCGCCTTTTGAAGGACAAACCTTTCAGTCAGAGATCACCCATACCTTTGTATCGGGCAATCTGGCTTATCAGAAAGGCAAGTTTATGACCAATGAAACCGGCAAAAGATTAAACTTCAACAGGTGATGAATACCGGATACAGATCAGTCTTCAGCAAGTTCATCCTGCTTGCGGTCGCATCTGTAATCATATACATCATCGGATACAGCGACATTACCGTCGAAATCATTTATTCAGATGGCCTGTATAAAATCAGCTCCGTTGTCCAGCGTTTCATCAGCGGCCTGCTGCCCTTTGCCATAGGTGACTTCCTCTATGTACTGCTCATTTTGTATGTTATCCGAAGCCTGTTTCTTTTTTACAGAAAACTGGCAGGCAGAAAACTGCTGAAATCCGACCGGATCAAAATCCCCCTCCAGCTCATCAACTTCTCGCTTATACTTTACCTGCTGTTCAAAATACTCTGGGGATTAAACTATTCGCGCCCTACCGTGTCTACCCAATTGGGGATCGGCAATGAAAAATATACCACCCCCGAGCTCGTGCTGCTTGGCAAATTCTACATCAAAAAACTCAACCGGCTACAGCACATCAAAAAAGCGAGGTATGACATCACACAACTCCGCCATATCGCCAAAGCAGGGTACGATCAACTCGAAAAACGCTATCCCTTCTTCAACTACACCTGCCCTTCCGTCAAACCCGTCCTCTACAGTTACCTCATCACCAAAATAGGCATTGAAGGCTACTATAATCCGCTTTCCGGAGAGGCAAACGTCAATATGAGGTTACCATCCACTGAGCTGCCCTTTGTCACCTGTCATGAAATTGCGCACCAGCTCGGCATAGGCCGGGAAGACGAAGCCAACCTGATCGGCTACCTGGTTGCCATCAACAGTTCCGATCAGAATTTCCGGTATTCCGCAGCCTATGCAATGCTCAAAAGCATTCTGTTCGAGATCAGGATCAAATCTCCGGAAGATTATGATCTGCTTTACACCACCATAAACCCGGTTACCCTACAGGATTTCAAAAAAGACAGAGATTTCTGGCGCAGTTACAACAACCAGATGTTTGGCTACCTGGATGTAGCATTCGATAAATTCTTAAAACTCAACAACCAGCAAAGAGGCACTGACAGCTATCAGGATATAGTACTTTGGCTTTACAATATCCATAAAAAAGATTTGTAAATTTGCCCCACTATGGCAAAAATATCGATCAACCTCGCTACAGGTTCATTACAGCAAGAAGAAATCATCGTCGGAATTGACCTCGGAACAACCAACAGTCTGGTCGCCTTCATCAATCCGGATAAAAACCCCCAGGTCATCAATGATGCAGGAAAGGGTGTACTGGTTCCTTCTGTTGTCCATTTCAATGCACAGGGCGATGCACTCGTTGGAAATGATGCCAAAGAATTTCTGATCACCGATCCTGCGAATACCATATTTTCAGTCAAAAGATTACTCGGCCGCTCTTACAAGGATGTCGCCGGTCATCAGGACACCTTCTCCTATAAAATCATTGACGATGAAAATGATGCACTCGTTAAGATAAAAGCAGGTGATAAATTTTATACGCCTATAGAACTCTCCGCAGAGATCCTGAAAGAACTCAAGGCACGTGCGGAACATGCCTTAAAGACCCCGGTGAACAGGGCGGTCATCACCGTACCCGCCTATTTTAACGACAGTCAGCGGCAGGCCACACGCGATGCCGGCAGACTCGCAGGATTGGACGTGCTTAGAATCGTAAACGAACCTACTGCAGCCAGTCTGGCCTATGGTCTGGGCCTAGACCCTGCACAGCAAAAAACAATAGCCGTATACGACCTTGGCGGCGGCACATTCGATGTATCGATCCTTTCCATCCAAAACGGCATTTTCGAAGTATTATCTACCAATGGCAATACCTTTCTGGGAGGTGACGATTTTGACCGTGCCATCGTACACTACTGGATAGACAAAAATAACCTGAGCAAAGAAGAACTCGCCGGCAACAGCAGCCTGATGCAGTCGCTGAGACTGAAAGCTGAAGAAGCCAAGAAAGCCCTGAGTACCCAAAACCTTTACAACGAGAAGCTGGGTGAAATCTGGTGCAGCATCGACAAGCAAACCTTCCAGGACCTGATCTCAGCTAAAGTAGCCGAAACCATAGACTCCTGTAAACAGGCATTAAGCGATGCCAGCCTGAGCATCGAACAAATTGATGAAGTCGTTCTGGTAGGCGGATCCACCCGCACCCCTTTTGTCAAACAACAGGTCGCGTCCTTCTTTAATCTCAAACCACACGACCAGATCAATCCCGATGAAGTCGTTGCCCTGGGCGCAGCCATACAGGCAGACATTCTTGCCGGTAACCGCTCAGACATCCTGCTGCTGGACGTCACTCCGCTTTCCCTTGGCATAGAAACCATGGGTGGCTTAATGGATGTGATCATCCCCAGAAACGCCAAAGTACCCACCAAAGCAGGCCGTCAGTATACGACTTCACTCGACGGACAGGTCAATATGAAGATCTCCGTATTTCAGGGAGAACGTGACCTGGTACAGGAAAACAGAAAACTTGCCGAATTTGACCTTAAAGGCATTCCCGCAATGCCTGCAGGATTACCTAAAGTAGACATTAACTTCCTGCTCAATGCCGATGGTATCCTGACCGTTCAGGCCATAGAATTAAGATCCGGTGTAAAACAGGAAATAGACATCACACCAAGCTACGGACTGACCGATGATACCGTGGAGAAGATGCTCATTGACAGTATTACACACGCCAAAAGCGATGTAGAACAAAGAATGCTGATCGAAGCCAGAAGCGAAGGCGAACAATTGGTCTATACCGCCGAACGCTTCCTGGAAAAACATGGCAACTACCTTACCCCGGAAGAAATCAGTGCGACAAAAACACATATAGAGGCCTTAAAATCCGCACTGTCAAAAGCCGAAAAAGACGAGATACTTAAAAAAGCGGACGAACTCAACGAATTTACCAGACCATTCGCCGAAAGGGTAATGGACGTGGCCGTATCATCTGCCATGAAAGGAAAAAACATCATCGAATAAATGTAACCGGGTAAGATTACCTAACTTAGCTGATGAAAAATCCGATTTCATCAGCTAAGCTCTGCATTACCGGTACCACGCTACTTATCCTCCTGCCTTCATGGGGTTTTTTTGCCCATATGGAAATCAACCGTCTGGCAGTCTATACACTTCATCAGGGACTGACAAGGTTCTATAAATCAAACATCAGCTACCTCTCAGATCATGCCGTAGACCCGGACAAAAGAAGGTATGCAGACACCAGCGAGGCACCCAGACATTATCTCGACACAGAGTGTTATGAAATCCATATTGACAGCATCCCAAGAAAATGGAAAGATGCGCTGAACAAATACGGTGAAGGTCAGCTGAGAAAAAACGGCATCCTGCCCTGGCAAATCCAAAGGAGTTATTACCAACTGGTAGAAGCTTTTAAAGAAAGGGATTCCGCAAAAATACTGATCTCTTCTGCCTATCTGGGTCATTATATAGCAGATGCTCACGTCCCTTTACACACCACACAAAACCATAACGGACAGCTGACCAATCAGATTGGCATTCATGCGTTCTGGGAAAGCCGGTTGCCGGAACTCTTCAGCAAAAAATACAATTACCTGGTGGGACGAGCCCATTACATCGGTGATCCGCTGGAAGAAGCCTGGGCCATCATTACCCATACACATCACCTGGTAGACTCCGTATTGCAATGCGAAGCCACACTAAATGAAAGTTTCCCTGAGTATAGAAAATATAGTTATTCCAAAAGAAAGAATCAGGTGATCAGACAATACTCCAGGGAATATGCCACAGCTTACCATTTAAATATGAACCACATGGTAGAGCGGCAAATGCGTGCTTCCATCATGAATATAGGTTCTTTCTGGTATTCTGCCTGGATAGATGCAGGTCAGCCGGATCTCTAAAATCAGGCTTCAGGATTTTCGTTGATGACTTCCTTCTTTTTAAACCTCGACTTCAGGGCAGCAAATATTGCCGGGAAGAAAGTTACGACAGCGATCACTACAATCACCACATCAAAGTTGGCTTTCACAACAGGAATCTGCCCAAGCAGGTAACCCGCCATCAGCAAACTCACAATCCAGGCTACTCCCCCGATGACATTAAAGAAGGTAAACCTGCCAAACGGCATTTTTGCCACTCCTGCAACAAAAGGCGCTATCGTTCTGAAGATAGGAAGGAAACGGCTGAATATAATCGCTTTACCACCATGCTTTTCAAAAAACAGGTGTGACTGGTTATAATACTCCAGCTTCAGGATCTTATTCTTTTCTTTGAATACCTTAACGCCAAAGAAAGAGCCCAATTTATAGTTCAGAGAATTTCCGAGAATCGCAGCAGCGATCAGTAAAACGAGCATTACCCAGATACTGAGTCCTGTATTTCCACCGGCAATCAGTGTACCCATTGCAAACAGTAAGGAATCTCCGGGAAGGAAGGGGGTAACTACAAAACCTGTTTCAGCAAAAATGATGAGAAAAAGAATCGCGTAAGTCCAATTTTGATAATCCTTGATGATCTCTTCCAGGTGCTTATCAATATGGAGGATGAAATCGAGTAAAAATGTAAAAAATTCCAAGTTCTATAAATTAAGCCCAAAAGTAAAAATATCATGGCAATAACCATGATATTTTTGAACCTTATATTGTCATAATTAATTTTGCGGAGCAACATGCGCAACCAGCACACTATCAGAAGGACCGTCCACCCAGATGGTATAATTTTTACCTGCCTTCAGGTCCGGATCTATGATCAAAGGCACTTTCAGATTTGAGGAAGTAAACTTAAGCTTTGTTCCTGGAGCCACAGGATAATATTTGGTCGCTATCGCAAATCCTTTACCATCCAGAAGTGTTCCGTCCTCAGTCAAAAAGTTAATGGCATTGTTCAGAAAGTGATTCATATGAATAAAACTTACTTTAGCCTTATCAGCTACAGTAACCGGATCATCATATTTCAAAGCCGCAATGATCCCACCGCCATTGGTGACAAGCTTTTTGCTATAGAAAATAGAAACATGGTCCCCGATCTCAAACAATCCGGCTACCCCGGCATTGCCCACACCTTCAGTCACACCCATATTTGCAAAAGCAAAGGCATTATCCCCTGAGGTAGTAGAGAAATAAGGCGATACCTGTCCATACAATATAGGTACGGAACTTGGCACCTTATTTCCCCTTACAAACATATCCTGTGCAGTAGATGTTTCAAGGGCATTGATAAAACGGACCTTCATTTCTCCCACGGGTACAGGAGCAGGTGTCTTTACACAAGAAGCAAACAAGACGATCAGTCCCAAATAAAGTACTTTTTTCATTGAATTACATTTTAGGTTATAAACGTAAAAAAGCAGGCATTCGCTACAGGCAATTGCATCCGTTCATACATTGTATAACAAATATACCAAAAACAACAAAGGCCCGGTATCATACCAGGCCTTTTCACATATTTTAACAATATTTTAGTTGTAGTTGTTCAGCATCACCGGCATCACCAGCATCAGGACATCTTCGTTTTCATCATTGGTCTGAGGAATCAGTAATCCCGCACGATTTGGAGTAGACAACTCCAGAGTAACTTCTTCACCACTCAGGTTGTTCAGCATTTCGATTAGAAATTTGGCGTTAAAGCCTATCTCCAGGTCTTCACCTTCATACTGGCAGCTCAGACGCTCATGAGCCTCATTTGCAAAATCCAGATCCTCAGAAGAGATATTCAGCTCACTGCCGTTGATCTTCAAACGAACCTGGTGTGTGGTCTTGTTTGCAAAGATGACTACCCTGCGCAGGGTATTCAGGAACAAAGCCCTGTCAATCACCAGTTTATTAGGATTATTAGCTGGAATAACCGCTTCATAATCAGGATAGCGTTCATCGATTAAGCGACAAACCAGATTGATATTTTCAAACTTGAAGAAAGCACTGGTTGCATTATAATCCACCGATACATTGACATCAGAAGAAGGCAGTGCCGCTTTTAATAAAGTCAGTGCTTTTTTAGGCAGGATAAAAGAAGAGGATTTATCTGCTTTGCTATCTGTGCGTCTGTATCTCACCAGCTTATGTGCATCAGTCGCTACGAAAGTAATGTGCTGATCAGAAAGCTGACAAAATACGCCTGTCATCGCAGGACGAAGCTCATCATTACTTACCGCAAAAATAGTCTTGGTAATCGCCTCTGTCAATACAGAAGCAGGCAAATTCACTGAAGAAGCATTTTCTACGACAGGAATTTTAGGAAAATCATCCCCGTTCTCTCCGCTCAGTTTATATTTACCGTCACCTGCACTGATCTCTATGGAAAAAGTGCTGTCATCTATATTAAAAGAAATAGGCTGATCCGGTAAAGTCTTTAAAGTATCCAGTAATATTCTGGCAGGAACGGCTACTTTTCCGCCTTCTTTAGATTCGACCGGTAATGAAGTGGTCATACTGGTCTGCAGATCGGTAGCGGATATGGTCAAACTTCCATCTTTAATCTCAAAAAGGAAATTTTCAAGTATAGGCAGAACAGTGCTGCTGCTTGACGCACCATTTACGGTCTGCAAATGTTTTAATAACGTTGATGTGGATACAATAAATCTCATAATATGATTTAGTCAGTTCTCAAAAATATAAAAATTACCTTGCATACTTATGCTTGCGGTAATAATGTTGAAAAATCGCAAATGATATTAACAATAGCAATGGAAAGCCCAGATTGATCAGCTGCCACTGCAATTTCTCCGTACGAAGACGCGTCTTATCCAGTAGCCTGATCTTCACCTCCTTATTACGCAGTTCGATCAGGTTTTCATCATTGGAAAGGTAGTCCGCGATATTCAGCAGCAAGGCCTTATTTCCATAGTTCCGCTCGGTATACCTGTCATAACCCAATGGAAAAGCAGAACCATCCTTACTGCTCAGCTGGTTTTTAAACACATCTCCATCCCCTATGACTACCATTTTACCGGGCTTGCTCATCGCAGGAACCTGATAAGGCTCGGTGATACCCGGCGGAACAGCCCTGTTCAGAAATACAGAAGGAAAAACACCTTCCACCAGTACCCCGGCAGACTGAGGTACACTTGCATAAGCCCTGGGATCAGGCTGTTCTGCCGCCATCTGAAGGCTCAGTAATTTAGGTGTATTGTGCAGCTTATTAAAAGCAGAACTTTTTAGAATAACCGTTTTAGTCAGTCCTTTCACCCCTATGGTATCCACTGAACTCACAAACTCAGCCCGCACCCCATCAATATTCTTAACCAGATTACTGGAAGTATCAGGCATTAGAAGGGGGTAATACACCCAGGGTGCCATCTGGATCTGGCCCTGTCCTCCACCGGTACTCAAAGGAATTTCCGCACAATTGGCATCAGCGATCAGGTTATAATTCACACGCGTCCCGTACATGAACAGCATATCATCCAGGTTCAGCTTCCTGTTAAATGCAAGCTGCTCCCCCTTGTGAACCCCCATACTGTCCAGCTCCGCCCCTACCTGATCGATACACCAGACCACACGGCCACCATTCATCACAAAATAATTGATCTTATATTTTTCGGCTTCTGTAAACTCCTTTTGGGGTTTGGCGATCACCAGCATTTTCAGCTTATCCAGTCCCTGCTTATCTATGACGTTCAGGTCTACCCGGCCCACTTCATAACTATCAGACAAACTCCTGATGGCATCATGCAGCAAATCGTCAGACAATTCCCCGTTTCCTTCAGTAAATCCGATCCGGGGATGCTGCCCGCTCAGTACCTTTTGAATCGCAGAAGTAAACACATATTCCAGGTTTTGTATAGAATTATTGATGTTTTCTTCATAATTGCCCATGGCGTCCAGATTCTGAAGCAGTTTCACCGGATACTGGTTTCCATTGCCTTCCACGATCGCCATCGGAAATATCATCTTCTGCGCAAAACCCGCATCTGTCTTTATGTTCAGCGTAGTGGACTCAATACCTGCCTGATACAGGTCATTCATGGCTGTGTCCAGTGCGGTACCACTCAATCCGGCTATGGGATCCGCAAATACCACTTTAATATCCGTACCAGCATAAGCCCTGTAATCTGAAAGCAGGTCCTTTGCAGAATTTCTAAGCCTCCTGAAGGCAGCCGGCAGATCCCCTTCCAGAAACACCGTAATGACCACCTGTTTGTTTACTTTTTTCAGCATAGCACGCGACTTATCTGTCAGCGTAAACCTCTTTTCTTTGGTAAAATCAATACGTGTATAAGCAAATTGCGCAGCAATGTTCAATACCAAAAGCCCGGCAATAAATACCCAGACACCAGCCCTTTTTTTACCCTGAGAACCTACCATTTCCTCCCTCCCAATACCAGTCTTGTCAACCCTAAAAATACGAGTACCAAAGTGATGAAATAAACAAGGTCACGGGTATCCAGCACTCCGCGGCTGATCGCCTGATAGTGTTCATTAATACTCAGGCCCAGGAGCAGATTTTCAAAATAACGCAACCCAAATATCTTGCTCATCGCATCAAAGCCACTATACGCAATAAAACAAATGAATACCGAAACCGCAAAAGCGACCACCTGATTTTTAGTTACCGAAGAAGCAAATATGCCTACAGCAGTAAAAGAAGCCCCCAATAGCAACAAACCGATATAAGATCCGATAACGGCACCGCTGTCTATATTTCCGGCCGGCAATCCAAGTCTGTATATGCTGTAATAATAAATCAGCGTCGGCAGCAATGCAAACCATACCAGCAAAAAGCAGGAAAAATACTTGGCAAAAATGATCTGCCAGTCCGTAAGTGGCCTCGTAGCCAAAAGAATATAAGTACCTTCTTTTCGTTCTTCTGCAAATGAGCGCATGGTAATGGCAGGAATCAGAAACATAAACAGGAAAGGAGCCAGACTAAAAAAGCCGCTCAGTTCTGCGTACCCGTAATCCAGGATAGAAGTATCCGGGAAAACCCAAAGCAGCAAACCTGAAGCCAGCAGAAATACCCCAATGGTGATATAGGCCATCAGCGAGTTGAGCAGACTAAATAATTCACGTTTAAAAACTGCGTACATGCGCTTAAATTAGATGAAGATCCCGGGAAAAATTAAAAATTGAACCCTGCTCTCAGGGCAGCAAAAGATCTGGTGCCGTTACTTCTCGACCAGCCCTCATAACGCAGCCCAAAATCCAGGGACCTTCCACCTCCGACAGGAAATTCAACACCCAGTCCGGGCGCATAAGCGAAAGAGGTTCCTGTTCCGGCGCCATTGGCCGTCGATAAGGCCACACCTGCCTCCACAGAGCCATAGATATTCTCAGTCACAAAATATTTTAAGCCTGCTTTTATCGGTATATAACTCTCTCTATACTTAATCCCTACAAACACTTCTTTACCATCAAACCTTAGATAACCCACACTTACAGAAAATCTCAGCTTTTCCACAAGGGGTTGCTGATACACCAGAGAGCCGCCTGCTCCAAAATTCACCACATCAGCAGTACTGCCCAAAGGCAGCGAAAAATCTGCAGCTATACCCAGTTTCGGACCGCTGTTTGACTGAGCCCTTATTCCCGACAAACCGGCAAACCATACCAACGCCACCAATAGTAATAATTTCTTCATATGATTTCCAAAAACTCAAATCTACAAAAAAAGCCCCGATGTTAAATCGGGGCTTTCCTATTCATATTAAAAACGAGACTACAGACCAAAGTTCCAGGCCAATCTTACACCAATGAACGAAAGAGTTCCATCATTAGACCATCCTTCATAACGTCCGGACAATTCAATTGTAGATTTATCGGCTACTGGAAATTCAACACCTACACCTGGTGAATAAGCAAATGCAGTTCCTGTACCATCTTTAGTTCCGAAAACTGCACCAACCTCTCCGTTAACGAAGATGTTTTCGGCAAGGAAATACCTTAAACCAGCTTTAACAGGAATAAATCCCAAAGCCGGATTTTTGAACTTCGTACCAAGGATGTCAACTTCTTTCCCGGTAAAGTTTAAGTAACCTGCGCTACCAGTTACATTCAATTTGTCTGCGATCGGGTGTTGATACAACAAACTTCCTCCCACACCAAATTTGTAACCGTCACCGAAATCTCCCATAGGAAATGCGAAATCCGCACCAATGCCCAATTTAGGTCCTGACATTGCTGCGTCTTGTGCTTTTACACTTGAAAATGCAAAAAGACCTGCGATTGCTGTTAGTAAAAATAATTTTTTCATGCTTGTTTAATTTAAATGTGTTTTTAAATAATTATGATCCTTGGATGCAAAAATGCTGCCAATGGTTACTATAATTTATTAACATCTAAACATTTTGTTTACAAAGCACGGTTTTTGTTTAAGCAAAAGCAGAAAATCCGAAAACAGAATCATTAACATTAATAATCAGTAAGCTTTCGGATTATCTTTTTGTAAATCTAATCTATGCAGCATTTTAAGTTCAGTCAAACCAGAATTTAATACATCTGAAAATATGCCAACGTTAAATATTAAAACATAAAGCCGAGACCGAAGGAAATTACACTATTCTTTATTTTCACATCCTTGTCATCCCTGTTAATGGCGGCAAAACCCAGTCCATAACCAGCATGAATATTTAATCCTGATCGTATCTGAAATCCGGCAAGAAAGTTTAGACCAAAATCCGGCCTTTTGTACTCGCCGTCACTTCCAAAATCAATTTCATCACTATCAGATTCAGAAATACTTTCTCCATTACCATTTGCAGAAACCTTGTATTTTTCACGTCTATAAAGAGCCATACCATAATAAGGTCCCCCACCAAAAAACACTTTATTATCAGCTACGGGCAATTTTACCAGTAGATTCAATGGGATTTCAGCATAAATTACATTTGCCCTGGCATTGATTGCGGCTTTCACCCCCTCTTCATAATAAGTTTCCTTAATTTATACCCCTTACCAGTCATTACAAGCCCTGGCTGAAGGGCGATCAGATCGCTTAGAGATAACCTCAGTTTAACAATAAGTAAATTCCATAGGAGCTCCCGGCATCAGGGAGATTCAGATATAGCTGTGCCCGTAAGGATTTTAAATACGGTTTCTAAAGAATCAGATCTGTATTGCGTTTTAAGAACCTCTTTAGGGGCATTCGCTACAATTATGCCCTTGCTAATGATAATGATATCATCACACAAGACCTCAGCCTCCTGCATGATATGTGTAGAAAGGATCACTGTTTTATTCTTACCCAATTCTATGATCAGTTCCCTGATCTCCGTTAACTGATTGGGATCCAGTCCGGAAGTAGGTTCATCCAGGACCAGTACCTTCGGATCATGTATAATTGCCTGAGCAAGGCCCACCCGTTGCCGGTATCCTTTTGACAGCATATGGATCTTTTTATGTTGTTCAGACTTCAGTCCAACCTGAGCTATGGCCAGATCCACAGATAGAGCCGGCTGATCCAGGCTGTAGGTCTCTGCAACGAAATGCAAAAATTCCTTCACATACATATCGGTGTACAGAGGTGTATTTTCAGGAAGATATCCGATCAGTCTCTTTACTTCACGGCCATTGGTCTGCACATCAAAACCACCTACCTCAGCGCAACCCGATGTCGGTTTCAAATAACCCGTCAGCATTCTCATCGTTGTGGATTTCCCTGCGCCGTTGGGACCCAGAAAACCAAGGATTTTACCGGGGCCAGCTTCAAAACTGATGCCGTCTACTGCCCTGTGGCCTCTATAATCTTTCAATAAAGCTTTTACTTTGATACTCACGACAACTGACGAATGCCCTTACAGTTAGTTTGAAAAGTTATATGCGAAAAGTCGGAAATAATCAGAATCCAGCACGATCGGAATGCTCATTTTAATGTTAACAGGTTTATCTCCCTGCATTCCCGGAGACCAGGCCGGAAGTGATTTTACGACCTTAAGCGCCTCCATATCCAAATACGGATGTAAACCCTGCGCCACTGACGCCTTCACCACCTTACCTTCTGTATTGACCAGAAAATTTACAATTATGGTGCCGAAGACGACCGGCTTAACGTCAGTCGGATACCTGAATTTCTTCAGAATATAATTATTGAGTGCGGTTTGCCCGCCCGGAAATTCGGGCACCTTACTGATGCTCATTGAATCGGTAACAACATTGCCGTCCACATATTTCAACACCTTAATCACCTGTCTTCCAGAAAGATCAGCATCTGAATTTTGTGCACTGGCAAAAAAAGCAGACAACAATAAAACGCCGGTAAATAATAGATTTTTCATGAATAAATGTTTATAATAAGCTAGCGTGTTTTACACAAATATACGAATAATCTATATTTTTTTAATTGTATTATTATAGCTAAACAGTTTTATCTAAGTTTGCATCATTATGGCAAAAAACACTAACGACGAGCAATTTAAAAATGTAATATCACACGCAAAGGAATACGGCTTCGTATTTCAGAGCAGCGAAATATATGATGGCCTTAGTGCTGTATACGATTACGGACAACTCGGTGCAGAATTAAAGAACAACATCAAAACATACTGGTGGAAAGCGATGGTACAAATGCACGAAAATATTGTAGGCATAGATTCTGCCATTTTCATGCATCCAAAGGTATGGAAAGCAAGTGGTCACGTGGATGGCTTTAATGATCCGATGATCGACAACAAAGATTCTAAAAAACGCTATCGTGCCGATCAGCTTCTTGAAGATAAGATCGAACGTTATAAAAAAGACGGTAAAACTGATAAAGCTGCAAAACTGCAGTCTGATATGGACGAGGCCCTGAAGTCTGAAAACCTGCAGGAGCTGAAATCACTGATTGAACAGCATGAAATTGCCTGTCCTGTCAGCGGTACAAAGAACTGGACAGACGTACGCCAGTTTAACCTCATGTTCAGCACCCAGTTTGGTGCCATGGCCGAAGGATCTGAAGAAGTCTACCTGAGACCTGAAACCGCCCAGGGTATCTTTGTCAACTTCCTGAATGTACAGAAATCAGGCAGGATGAAAATCCCCTTTGGGATCGCACAAATCGGCAAGGCTTTCAGAAACGAAGTGATTGCCCGTCAGTTCATCATGCGTATGCGTGAATTTGAACAAATGGAAATGCAATTCTTTGTACGTCCCGGTGAAGACCAGAAATGGTTTGCCTACTGGAAGGAAGCCCGCCTGAAATGGCACAAAGCCCTCGGTACACCGGAAGAGAAATACCGTTATCATGACCACGTAAAACTGGCGCATTATGCCAATGCAGCCACCGATATAGAATTTGAATTTCCTTTTGGCTTTAAAGAAGTAGAAGGCATCCACAGTCGTACAGATTTTGATCTTTCACAGCACCAGGAATACTCAGGCAAGAAGATGCAGTACTTCGACAATGACCTGAACGAAGAAGGCAAACCTTACGGCAATTACATCCCTTATGTGATCGAGACTTCTATTGGTCTGGACCGCATGTTCCTGCTCACCCTGATCAATGCCTTTGAGGAAGAAGACCTCAGCACTGAAGAAAAACAGGACAGCAGAACCTTACTGCGCCTGCACCCCTGCCTGGCTCCGGTCAAAGTAGCCATCTTCCCGCTGACCAAAAAAGACGGCCTGCCGGAAAAAGCAAGAGAGATCATGAACAGCCTGAAACTGGATTTCAACTGTATCTATGAAGAAAAAGATGCCATAGGCAAACGCTACCGCAGACAGGATGCCATTGGTACACCTTTCTGTCTGACTGTAGATCATCAGACACTGGAAGACGATACCGTAACCATCCGTCACCGCGATACCATGGAGCAGCAGCGCATCGAGATCAAAGATCTGTTTGACATTATCGGCAACAAAGTAAGCTGGAAGAACCTGCTGAGGTAAGTAGGTAATTGGCAAAAATATACAAGTATGGAACCCGTCTCTGTAATAAGCACAAAGACGGGTTCTGCATTATAATATTATAGATTCGCAGCACGATATTGAAAAGAGAAAAAAACCGTTGCAGTTTGCCCGGTCACCTTAGAGGTCATTTGTAAATGGGCCTCTCCCGTAGTATATGCCCCTGAAATTCCAATATCTGTGGCTATGCCATTAACAGAACTTCCATGTCCATACAAATCAGCACTACTTGAAATAGTAAGATGGGGTAAGCTAATGTGTAATTCAGATATACCGGTGTTTTGAAGTCCCAAAGCAAATTGTCCATAAACGGTTACAATCGAACCAACAACGGTATATGTACTTTCCTGAGGATACACATAAGTGCCATTTTGTATGATAGTAATAGTTGGTGTATAAGTTCCACTTGTTGTATAACCTGTTCGTATGGAAATATTACCCGACCCTAACAAAGATTCATTGTTTATGGTCTTAATATTAATTTCACTGACTAAGGTATTTTGCTTGGTTGCCAGTTTAGGATCCACTACACCGTTTACCCTGGCATTGGTATAATACAAGTTAGTCCCTTCCGCGACATCAGAAGTACTTAAATTAACATCGCCTATCAGCCCATTAACCGAACTAACCATACCACCAGGAGTTAAGAGCTCCTGCCAGTTAGCCAACACGCCAGCAGGCGATCCGGTAAGAATAAATGATTTATTAATATCACTTCTTATTGCTATATCTCCTTTTTCTGCGCCAGATATGGCAAGCATTGCTACTTCAGATGACACAGGAAACGTATCAGTAATTGCGAGAGCAGGTAGTTGAGCATTTGGCACTTTACCATTTGCACCCAATGTAGCCAAACCATTATTAGCTCCTTTTTCATTATCGTTAATCTTATTATCCAAAGCTTGCCCTAAATCAGAGAGCAGGCCAAAAATATAGTCATCCTCTCCCTTAAAATGAATACATATCTTATTGACCAATTCACGCAGCTTAATACCTTGTGTTTTATTGATAGCAGGATCATACGCCTCGGTTGCTTTGATCACCTCATTGATATAATTTTCGTCGATATCCGGTGTGCGTGCCATAGTTTTATTTTTTTTAAATGACTTTATATTTTAAGATATTATTCCTTCTGATCCAATTGTGACTTCGTTATCTACCAGATTCATCAGTCCTGAAGAATTTTGCACTCGCACTTTAAATCTGTGATATATTTTCTCCTCGTTTTCATCAATCATCTCAAATGCTGACAGATCGAATTCCATTTTCTCACTGGTATTCGGTGGATTTACCGTATGGATTCTTTCCCAATTCCCTCTTAAATTCTGTTTAAAGAGATAGTATGTACCGCCCTGAGTTGTAGGCATCCAACTTAACATTTTAAAATTCTGATTATAATTAATAACAGGCACCTCAGGATTTATAGTATTTATTAATCTTACAGATATCACTTTTGACGCGTATGACATAACCTCTTCATATTCATCAAATTCATTGACAATAACCCTAATTCCTACAAATCGATAATACATTGTCTTATCAAAAGGTATTAAAGTCAAATCACTAAAGTTATCCAAAACCTCATATCCGGACAAAACACCTGGCAAAACTTCAACCTCTGGTCCGATATCCATAGTCTGAATGCTTAAAGATTTAGAAACTTCAGTTGACCTGTAAATCCTGATTTTGGATATCTGTTCTACCAAGGGTATCGAGGCAATCCTAAAAGTTACAGTTGTTAAATTTTCCAATACAGATGGAGGCCGTAAAGAAAATGAGCTAATAACAGGAGAATCAGAAGGTAGAGTTTGAAGTACACTAACAGGACCGCTAAACAAGCTTAAAGGCCCTGTTAAAAGTTGATTATCTACCTCTGCACCTGTATAAAAATATTGACTTCTGGAAGATCCGCTTAAATTATAATCAGTAAATCTCAAGTAAGCATCATTATTAACAATATATCTTCTCACCATAGGAAATGGATTAAATTTTGGGTCATAAGATGTTAACAAGTTGCCATTGACATCTTTTATAACCGGCAGAGCATTTTCTGTTTGAACACCGTTCTTAATAAAATCGTAAATAACCACTTGTTCTAAAAGAGGCAAAAGTGTTGCATGAATTGCTGTCTGATATTTACTTAGTCTGAGCAAATCACTATCTCCATTTACCGTCAAACCTTCTTTATTAGGAACAGGAAATCCGTAAGCCTGCGGTTCAGCTTCAAATACATTGAAATGCAATGCATTACCAGGATCAAAAATCAAATTAACCATCTCGTATATCCTCAAATTATAAAAAGGATCAGAGGTTAAGTTATTTAAGTTTTCTAATATTTCAACAACAGTTGAAGGGGTATAAAGAGCACCAAATACATCAGTAGCAGTTGTACGGTAAAACATAAATCCAAATGGCTTTCGTGACGAGCCGCCGCTATTACTTAACTGAACCGGTACATCAAAGGTAAGTGCAGCCTTGCCTGTTTCATCAGGCCGTACTTTCAAATTTGTTATCGCCGGAGTCTCCAATTGAAGTAGTTCTTCTATATTTCTCGCTAAGAGAACCGCAGGCATCGAAACTGAAGAAAATAAACCACTCGCTCCAGGTCTTTTATCAGCAGACAGTATAGCCATTAATGTCCTCCGATCATTCTCACCCCCCTTAGGCAGTATATTACCATCATTAAAAGTATCGGGTGATGGCTCCGAAAATAAATAAGCCCTGTATCCTGGATGGAAGTTGACTAAAATAAAATCCATAGGGCCTGCAGAAGTTTTTATCGGATCATCAATGTAGCCGGCATCGTAAGCATATAAGACAAGTCGGCTCTCCTCATAAGTAATTGCCTGAACTTCCATCAGCTTTCTTTCCGGTCTGTCACCGACAGTAGTCATCCTCAACCAGCCTTTGTACCATTCTACATGAGCCTCACGCAAAGTACCCGGTGCATTTTTTTGTGGTTGGAGAGGATCGAATGGTAAGTTAATCTGAGGATGAGGCAGCAGCTGCGCCGCTGCTTCAAAAGTAATTTTATAACAACCAGGTAAATCCCCTTCCTGTTGGATAGTGTGAAATAGCGGGTTTACATTCGCTTCAGCTACGATTCCACCTATCCAGTATTTAGTGATATTACCCCCTTCTTCATCTTCAAAAAATTCAATGACAGGATCATTTGGATCAGCAAAACTAATTAATGAAATATCCATCTTCAATGATTCCCAATTATCAGGTGCACTGAGGTTTTCTACCATCGTAAACCGGCTGTTGATCTCCGGTGAAACATAGGTCTTCTCAGCGAAATACTGGCCAGACTCCTGATCATCAGTAATAGCCCCTGTTTCAAGTACCTGCTCAATGATAATCTCCGGTCCAACACCTCCCTGTTCGATCGCTACAACTTTAAACTGTTGTTCCTGTGTAGTCAATAAACTGCCGGAGAATTTAGAAAAATCATTGTTAGAAATTGACGGACTTACTATTGTACCATCCAATAATACATAACTACCCGTAAACAATCTCAGGCATTTAGGATTGTTAGCTACAGAGACTATATTGCTGATTACTCCTTTTATTTCCAGGGGCAGTAAGGATCTGAAATAAACGTTTGCCTTGTCCGGTCTGACAATCTTCATTAATTCTTCGGCTGACCCTTCATGATACTTCGAAACATCATAAATATCAATCCAATTGAAAGTTATTCTCGTCAATCCTACATCTGCTCCGGGGAAAGCAGCCATCCGGCCACTTAACCAGGTCTGTTCTCGACTTGTTGTAAATAATATTGGTTCTTCTTTCTGAATATACTGAACCGTGAGATCGGACGGTGGAGTAAGCAAATTCTTAACAGGAAAAATAGTCTGATCAGTAGATATCAGGTCACTCAATACTGAAGCTCTGGAAAACCAATTGATCCCATAAATTGCATATACATGAATTCCAGGTTGTTTTTCAAAATGAATATACAAACTCGCCGGATCATCCAGAACCGGTACTGTTTCCGGAATACCTGTTTCCGGAAAATCATCATCATAGGCATTATAAACTATTCCGATAGGATTATTCGTGGTTATTTCTGGTTTTACAAATCCCGACTGATTTTCCTGGCGGTATTCTATTCCGAAAAACACCGGTCGCGGGTATTCAAATAGATTTTCGTTTTGGACAATATCCATATCTTGGAAAAAAACATATGGATCTAATTCTTCGGGATATGGCTCACGACCAATATTAACGGCCCGCATATCCTCAAAGCTGGCATAACCAAACTCGTCAAAATTAGTATTCACATCACTATCATTAACCGGAAGACCATACTGAAGTGGTCTTACTTTTGGCTTTTCGGGCAGTAGCTCATCTAATTTAGTTACAGGTAAAGTAGTATAGCGATAATTCTTGATCTCTGTACGATCTATATCTCTCCTATTAATATAACGGAGTTGATAGACAAATGGTGTCATATCACTCGCCTCATTCAACACATCAATATGGCCAAAACCAAACATACGGGCAAAGTGATAATCCAATGCCTGAATCCCGATTAGGTCAACGTAACTCACTTCAAATTCAGGAGACACCGATTCATCATTTTCTTCTTTGATCTGAACCATTGCCCGTGGATTAGACCGGCTGAGCAGCATGTAATCGGCAATCATTTCCCGAAGGGAAGGATCCAACGGACGCGAAGTTTCCCATTTATCCTTATAATTACTTATTCTGACTCTGGTTCCATTATTGTATTGTGGCCAAACATTATCAACGGGATATTCCGGACTCTCCAGACGATTATATACCAATTCATTATCCAGCGATAAACTGAAACCATTACCTACAGGTGTCCAGTCTGCCTCAACTCTTGTGACCAGGAAGTCATATTAGGTTTCTGCGTAAAAGCTCTTCAAATAACCATCAGGGCTTTTCTTTAACCGGATCAACTGAATATTATCTGCTTTCAATGTTTCAGTAATATTGGTGCCAGCATTTAAGGAAACGGTTTTTCTCACCTTAAGTGGCTCTATGGTTTCGTCATCAGTATTTGGAATACACCAGGCTTCCAGCTTTAGTCTGGCAGTACCGGTAGTCAAAGGTTTCCTGAAATCAAAACTTGCTGTAAAACTCTTCTTATCCAACACCTGAACATCGATAATATCATTATAGGCTTTTAAAAAGCCAAAGCAGTTAACTTCAGGACGTACAGAAATCGCTAACTGATTATACAAATCAGAATTCCTGAATGTTAGTCTTATTCTGCTAGTGATTTTTTTATCATTAATACTCTGACTGACAACATATGTCCATCTTTTACTTCCTGAATCAACAATAGGTTTATCATTTTCAAAATCCACAGATATGCCTACCCGGTTCTGATAAGGTGTGCGAAAAATATGAACAAAATCGTTGGCACGGTTGAACCCTGTAAGCTGTCCAGCTTCATTATCAAAGGTGCCTTTCGGAATATGATTCGCGCCCAATTGACCTACCAGGTTCCAGCGAAGGTGCAATCCCTTCGCAATACCTTTAGTGCCATCAGAGCCGGCAACCTGAAGGTAAACGCCATTGGTATTATTAAGAAAAATATCATCCGTTGGGGTACATGGCCGAAACGAAGTTTTACTCAAATATTCCTGTATCACTTCAAAGGCATCAAGAACAGGAATCAATGCCGCATCAATGGCTACTTTATTCCCGTCAGCAATTTCAGCCTCCCGGTCACACAATATACCAAACAAATTCAAAATTGATTTGAAAGTAGCACTATAACCAGTACCTGAAGTATCCATTAACCCCATGTAATAATCTGACACTAAAAAGTCTTTATCAAAGAAATCACCAAATAAAATTTCATCCTCCCTGTCACCGACAGGTAACAGATAACCGACATGAAATTTTGTATTTTCAAATTCCCGATCGTCAAAATCTCCTCCCAAATAAGTCTGTGTAGAGTCACCGCCATCAATACCAGTCAATGTTTTGACTGTTAGCAAAAACAATTTCTTAAGCAGATCATTTTCAAGTATCCGGATCAATTTCAAGAGCTCATTATCGCCAGAAAAATCGCCATTTTCTTCAAGGTTTTGAATACCCAGCAAGCAATCGTAAATGTAGCTGTAATTAGCGCAAAAGTCATATGAATTTGTTCCTGACATCTTGGTTACGCGATAGTTAAAAATCTTTAGTTAGTTGAATTTCACAAGCAGCAGGACTATACACATCATAGTTTAGTCCGTTAAATTCTTTATATCTGAATTGAATTTTCGCCTGACCTACAGGCAAATCCATCTCTATATTAGTAATAAAAACCCCTGAAGTATCCCTCGAATGGATATAAACAAATACTTCGGGTCCAAAGATCCCTTCACTCTGGCCGAATACTGTAAGCATAACTGTGTCAGCAAGTATTCCAGAAGATAATTTGGGGTCATTAAATGGCTCCGGATTTCTGATCAGTAGTCCCAATAATCTTTTACTATTATCATTCGGATCAATATTAATAATCGGATGAAATACAGTCGTCTGGATAAGCTCCAAATTTTTTAGACCTAGTCCACCATAAATTAAACGATCATATTTGACCGCGTATCTTAAAACCTCTGTCGGATCATTCTCTATATTTCCATCAATCAAACTTTTCAGATTTTGATTGATTTCCGTCTCTGTAAAATGAACCAAAATCGGATAAACAGCATCATGTTGATTATCTGGCAACCCAACATTCATAAAACTACCGACCTGATGATCAAACGAGCTGAAACGGGAAGTTTTAAAATTGAACTTATGAACTTCTGTCCTCTGCTCCCCCTGCTCAGCAGTAGAATACACAGCATTAAACAAAGCAGTATACAAACGATCAGGCAATAGTTCATCCAAACTATACTTACCATTTTTTATTCTTTTAGTAAACAAGATCGGATTTTCACCACATCCATCTTCTGAATTAGCAGCTGCATTCATTAAAAATAATACCTGCTGATCAGGTGGCAAAATCTGATAGTTTTCCATGGTAACAGGTATATCCAGTTGTCTCCAACTAAGAGTCGGGCTATTGGAGTTCCCAAAAGGATCGAGCACCTGCAGCTCCAGTTTACTTTCTACGGCAGAGAGACCCTGGTAGCTATCCCAATTGTGATACATTGCATTCACATAAGGTTTTGTAAAAAACAGCCTGACTTCAGCTGCCTGATAAAATACAGGTTTACTTAAATCATGACGACTCTGCACATCAGGGAACGACCGCTCTTCATCAATATAGCTTTTTAAAGTAGCCAGTTTAAATTCCGCAGCCCTATCCTGTGATGCAAGTATCTGATAGGCGGAACTATGCTGTTGAAAATGACCAATTGGACCTGCAGTTTTAAAGCCAATTATGGCAGTACGTTCGAGGTCGCTCTCGATATCCCGGCCTACCTTTCTCACCACGTCCCTGGTTTTCACGACAACAGCAAATATGGTATTGGGCCGCCAAACCGGTTGAATGGTCTTATTCAAATTATTACCTAACAATATACTTTCAGTTGTGAGCGCTTCTCTGCTAATTCTGTTTTCTTCCTTACGTTTTTGTTTGTCCTCTGAAAGATATCTGAGGCTTTCTATCTGAGTTCTCCTGAGTTGAGCCGTCATTAATGCCAACTCAGATGGAACCGGCACTGAAATCTTCAGAACCTGATTGATAAAAATCTCCACTAATCCGTTTATCCTGTCTACTGAAACCAGAATGTGTTTAAACTGTCTGCGGGAAACCACTCCTGTAGCGCAATCCAGACTATACTTTTCGCTTACTTTTATTCCGCTGCTACGCCCATCCTGATAACAAGTAAACCAAATGCTGAATGAAGGTACATCATTAATATTATTATAGGGTAAAGCACTGTCAGCAGTAGTATCCTGATACAGGTGAAGCGCAAATCCTTTTTTATTGCCGGTTAAAGGATCTATGTTAACTTTAGACAGCAACGTACTTATACCCGAAGAATAGGGGTCCATAATAACTGTTACCTCAAAACTAAAATTTCCCGTTTCAACTTTCAAGGCTGGCCTGTATGGAATAAGTAAGCTATCAGAATTGCCTGAAAATGAATAAACTTTATGAAACAGCTTCAAACCAGTCCAATCTTCCAGATAAAAGCCGTCAACAAGATCAGGACTACCTGTGATGACACCATTAAAACGTCCCGTAAGATCCTCATTAGAAAACATGAGCCATATTCCAGCCTTGCCTGAATTCGATTCATACTGACGTTCAAAGACCTCATGTACAGAGAAACTACGGGTAAACAATACCACACGAACCATAGCTCTGGTCTGTTCCAGTTCATGATGTTCAGGAAGATTATCCGAAGTAATATACTGATCAGGCAGGCTGAAGTGACCGCCGATCACAAAGTCTCCATTAAAATCCAGATAATTTTCCTCTTTGAAATTGAGAATTATTTTATCAACAGGAACAGCCAGATCATTATAACTCAAGGTTAAATTCTGTTGTGTTGCCAAAAGTAAAGACGAATTAACGACAATATATCTTTGTCCGGCGTATCCGAAATTCCCCGCAATGGAAGTCTTTCTCAGAAAATCAATCTTAACCTCACTTTCATTTATATCGAATCTCAGTGCGATTGTGCTTGCAGCCTTTGGAAGTGAAATAATGATTTTTCCTCCGTTCGCCCGAACATCCAAAATATGTGAACCGGTAATAAGACGTCCCCCAACTCTGGCATTTAAACGGTCATAAAGAAAGGAAACACCCTTGACAAAGCCTGTAAATTGTTCAGGGTATTCTGTCCCGAAGGCTTCACCTGTCCAATCGACAACAGATTCCTTCAGCACACTGCCATAACAAAACAAATCGTTTCTCCGATAATTAAAAGCATCCACATCCGACGCAGAACTACTTGTCTCATTTTTGTAGCTGAACATATTTTGCGCAAGCAAACGAATCTTATTGTACCTGTTAGGTTCAGCAAACTGCCAGTAACCCTGTTTTAATTCTGACAAATTGATTATATTATTACCCACATTTGATTCAACTATGGCCGTCACTGCTTCGTAAATGTTATATGGCTGCCAGGATCCGCCTCCACTCTCACGCCAAACATAAATCTCAAGACCAGTTAGCTCAAAACTATGACTAACCTGATCACTAATTCCTTTTTGAGGTGGCAACAGCTCAGAATACCCACCTGGTAATTGATTTGCCGCGCCACCAATTGCAGTAGCTGTCGGCCGCACAGGTTTCAAAAGTTCAATATCTATAAAGCTATCCATAGGCACAGTTACCTGCACGACTTCAGTATTGTTTGTAAAATCATATTTCCAGTCATTCAGTCTGTAATTGTGGATATTTCCAGCATCATCACTCTCAATATAATTCACCTTAAAAGTTTCACCCGTAAGAATATTTGTTGCAACGGCCGGCATATTTCCCGATTCCGCTCTGGACAATTCCAATACTGGTAATGGTGCCAGTAAAGCATTGTCATTATTTAATCTCCATGTGATTTCAAGTGTAAAGCTTAATTTAATTGGCCAAATTCTAACTTTGATGTTAATACCCCCTGTAATATAAAACGGACTTGGAGCTTCTACCGCAAGGCTAATCTGTACCGAAAGAGAGATTTTTAACTTCCACACCTTCAAATAAGCATAGCCCCCAATTTGTATAAAAGCACCTATCTGTATCGGTTTGAAACTCAAAGATCCACCCATGTCCAGCCAGGCACCTACCCCTACTGCAATGCCTAAATATTTCTTATTGAAATCGAATCTGGCACCCGCCCCGGCCTTAAAGCCACGTAAAGATATCATCAGGTAAGCATAACCTCTAAACAGACCCAGTATCTCTGCCCGAATACGCGCACTTTCCGGTTGATCCTTTCCAATATTCAAATACCACCCGGAAGCATTATTAAAGAAAAATGCCATATCCAGCGTACCGCTCAGAGCCAGAATTTTTCCGTCAATCCAGCCGCCACCTTCCGGTAGTCTGTAATTTACCCTAAGATTACCCCTGAATGAATTGTTGTCTATTGAAACCAGGGCACTGAAAGGAGGATCTACATCATCTGTCAAACCAATTCTTGAGCGTAGAATACCCGCCTGCCCCTGAAGCAGGAACACATTCGGCATTCCAAGCAATAAGAACAGTTTGCTTGAAAAAACCTTACCTGAATCAAATGCAGTAGCGATAGAAACGCCAGCGCCTACAGAATATCCAGGTTTGTCAGCAAACTTGTCAATTTCAATCCCTTCTTTATGAGTAAAAGTACTCGGCACTTTATAATAATCCCACCAGGATGCATCTTCGCCCAATGGTGGCGTAGTTGCAGCTTTTGAAGGTAAATAATGCTGACCAATCAGACCTCTGAATCCATAAATTCCCAATCCCGTTGCGCCAAGAGGCACTGGGGTTGACAATTCCAGACCAATATCCACAACGAATGAAGGAACAGCAGGATTTAAACGCATTCCAGCACTTCCTGCCATTTTAAGCCTCGGCATAGTAAAAGACACTGCGCCACTATATTCATGACCCGCAGCAGAACCGGATATAGCCGGATCCGGATTTTTCATACTTAAATAGCCATTCAAAATAAAGGCAGCATCATCTTTTTCGACATTCGCCGGTATGGTCATATCTATCGTCATCTTATCAATGCTCAGAAAACAATCGAATGGGCCATCATCATTTGTGTAATAAAATTTAATTCCATTTCCAGTTGCATTCACACCTGCACGCCCAGTGTTAATCATTCCATCAAAACCGAAGAACTTATATACCCGGTCAACATTGAGGTGATTGCGATGATGAGAGCCCGTGCTCATATTGGTCACTTCCAGATTTACTGGTCCTATACTTAATTTGAAGGCCTTAGGAATAACAAGTGATCCACCTCTAAATTCCAGATCCCCATCATCCCATATCCTTAACCCTTTTACTTCAATCCCTTTTGGAAGCACATCGCCCAAAACAGGCACATTGGCAATGAAACTGAGTATACCTGCCACCTCTATGTAAAAGCGGTCATCTTCTTTGCCAAAACTGAAAGCAACAATATTGATTTCAAGAACCCCTGGCAAGGTGAGTGGCGGTATCACCTGATCTGTTAATGCGGTAATATTAAAATCTCCATTATCCTGAAAATGCGCCTCAATATCAATTATTGCATCCTGCCCCCCCTGCTTCCATTTTTTAAGTTTCAGTTTTCCTTTGATATTTGAACTGATAATGGAATTGAGTCTGAAAGTCACTGAGAAAATATCCAGTTCTACTTCAAATTTTCTAAATTTCCGCAAAAGAGGATTCGACCCTGATTGAAGAGTAAGCGCACCTGACAGTCCCCCTGTTCCAATAAACAGATTATCAGCTGAGACTATACCACTTCCGGCAACATCTTCTCCGAAACGCTGAAAACTTATGGTAGCATGTTTGACATACAATCCCATAAAATCTACCGGATATCCGGCTGCATCTGCTTCGGGAATATTTGTTGTCCTGCTCAGGTCCAATTTGGCTCCTGTGAACCCGATGATCAATCCTGTATTACCAATTTCATTGAACTCAGGAATCAGTGATCCGGCAATCTCCAGTTCGGTTCCTATGCCGGACTCCGTATCGGCATAAAAAGTAGCCTCCACGAATTTAAATAAGGATTTTCCGGGTAGTGGCTGACCACTGGCATCTACAGGTCTGAGAACAGTATTCGGAAACTCTATGGCAGCCGAAAGTGTCAGGGACGCCCGCACTTTAGGGATCAGTAAATGCCGGATATATTGTTCAATGCCCTCAGGCACCATCAGGGAAAAGAATCGTCTCAGGTTTGTTCCTGTACGAGAGGGGTCAGCTTCAAGAACATATATAGAAAATAAGGCTTCAGATACGGTATCTGGGATGTTAGAGTTCTGAGTAATCAACTCAGCAATCAAGTCCGGTGTTGGCTCCTGTCCTGATGGAAGTGTAAGATTCGCCGAAGGATATTCTACATTGATGTCCGCAACCAGCTGGGTATACTTGGATGTACCAGTCGTTCCTGTATCTATAAAGTAGTTTATTGACTGGGCAATTACCTCTGCATCTGTGATCCTGAAAATCTGAAGTCCAAGCTCAAAAAATGCATTAGGGGTATAAGCAAAATTCTGAATATTAAAAGAACGGAGAAAAGCAAGAACCTCCCATTGATATTCCAGGGAAATCGGGAATGATGAAATGCTGGTATCACCGTCTACATCAGGGTTCAATACAAACCGTAAACCAAAAGGCAGATCAATCCCAATGTTCTTAGAAATGATATCCAGGCTATAAAATGCCGCATCTCCCCGATAACTTTTCGAGTACTGCAGGTTCTTGTAATAGATATTCTGCAATACCACACCCAGTCCTTGTTCGGCAAAATGCAGAAATTCAGGCAAATCATCCTCAGTAATGACTTCGGATAAAGCGGGATAGAATCTTTTGGTTACGGGTAGTTGCGTCATAATTTAATGCTTCCTTAATTCTTACTCTTAGTTAACTTGTCCAGTTCACGCAGTAGCGTTGGCATTCTATACTCACCTTTCATATGCTTAACAATTTCTACTGCGTCAACTAACTCCATTCCAACCGCTGTGACATACAATGGTTTTTTTCCAAGGCCTCTTTGTAATTCAACAGCAGAAGTAGTATTGCTATGGAAGGGATTTTTAGCGACATCGATAACAGGAATTTTATGTTCCAGCTTGTCATAAAGATGAGCACCTAAACCTTTTCTGTAGCCATTATCAACATATACATACCCATCGATAATAATCAATTCAAGATTTCTATCTCGACATTGATCAACAATTTTTAAAATACACGGTAGCTCCCGTTTATAAAATTCACCTGGTACATACTCTCGGGGAATTGCAGATATATCAACTATTGTATCAATCAAAACTTCGTCTTCGATTTCGAAAAGTACACCGACAGCTTTAGCATGTGCTTCCTTATAAAAAACGTCTACAGCAAGAACCATTAGCCGATAATTCTATTGATCTCATCGCCGTCATTGTCAAATTCAATATGACGGATTAAATTTCCCGAAGCATCCCAAAGCTTGTAACTGCCGTAAAACCGATTATATTTTAAATAGTACTCTTGTTTAATCTGCCCACTTTCAAAATAAATTCGTGTAACACCGTCGGTATAACCATTCTTGAATTCAAGCTCACCAATCAAATTTCCATTAGTCGCATATTCCTCAATAATTCCAGTAAAGGGCTGGCTCTGATAGTTATACATATTGCCACCTCCTGCATCAATTCCGGCATATTCAAGATCTTCATCATCAAAATTTACTCTTATCATTTCTATTTTATAAATGTTATTAAATCAGTTAAGTAAAAACAATCCGCACAAGTGTGCATAATAATGTTCGTTGAACTTTTGGTGGCTATATTTCGATTATATCCTAAAACTGAGTATTTCAATAATATCGTTCATATCGATAACTTTTTTTCCACTACAGTTTTGCAATGGATTTTACACAATGCTGCGTTTAAGGCATTTTCGGCGAGATGCAGAAACTCCAACAAATCATCCGCTGTAATTTGTTCTGAAAGAGCGAGGTAGACTGTTTTACTTAGTGGTTCTGTAGTTAGCATATTGCCAATTTATATTTTCATTAACTATTTCAATCCAATCTCTTTAAATCTCTTCCTTCCCGGACGGATTCGGGAATCCCATATAATAGACACTATAATTAGAAGATTGCCATGTTTCATTTAATAATTGTTCCATTATATTGATTGTAGCTACTAGGCTTTGAGTTTTAATAGGATAGGACCAATCAGATTTGAAATAATTATCTATTTTTCTACTTTCAAATGCATTTAAGTCAACAATACTTAATTCAATTCCCTCATTGAGAATACGTGTTTTAGTTTCCTCCAAAACGGTAATAAAATTATTTCTATCTATTTCATTTGTTATGTAGTCATCAAGTGAAATATTTACCATTCCCAGTTTTACACCCTTTCGATTGGAATCGCAGTCATCGTATATTTCCTGAAGGTTTTCAGAAAATATAATTAATCCTATATCCTCAAATGTTAGGCATATATAGTCGCTTATGACTTCAATAAATGCTTCGGGAATCCAGAATCCTTTGTCTTTATATTCAATAAATGCTTGTTCCGCCATGTGGTTTAATTTATAATTTCAAAATGAGTTGTGTTTACCAAATGACTATAGTTATCATTTATGTAGTTCATTATTTGGGTTCTTAAATTGGGATCAAAATCATCAAAGTTTTTAAAATCCAGAATAAATTTATCTAACGCCGGAATGCCTGCTTCAGGTTGGACTATTTTTTTAAAATGCTTATCAATCGCCTTTTTAAAGTCTATAATTGATTTGTTTTTTTTAGTGGGATTCGTCCAATTGGGCTTTTCAAATGCTTCCTTAGGTACTCCCATAGCATCGAAACTTTTGTTAATTTCTATCCCTGTTGTTGCAATTGCATCGCCAGCTTCGCTATCAAGATTCGGCCGTAAATTTGCCTTATATTTAATATTCATTTCTACGAGAGTTTCCAGTTCATGTAATTTATACGTCGCTCCTTTTCTTACGTCGAACCAAAGACCTGATTCACTTAATTCCTTAGCTAGTACAACCACCTTAGCCTTATACCAATTATTAAAGTATTCGACTTTATTCAAATTAAATACATCTTTTTCTGCATTCGAAAGCGAATTCCAATAAGCGACAAAATCTGGATTTCTTTTAAGGTTGATTTTCAGACCCTCGGGAATCACACCAAAATAATCTAAGAATTTCAGTTGTTCACCTTCAGTCATCAATTTTATTTCGAATCTGAAGCTGGGATCATCAAAAAAATTGATAACTCCTTTAGCTCTTCTGACAGCAGCTAAAACCTCAGGTTCATATCTGACTTTATAAAGTCCATTCTCAAACCGTTCTATTCCCTCACGTAAAATTTTGAGTTCATTTGCAGTTAACTTTGATGTAATGTTGATATCAGTTATTATTTGCTCAGACGTACCTATAAATCTAGCGGCCTCTTCAGCCGAGTATTTATTCAGAATTCCCGCACCCGAAGCTTCGGTTGCACCCAGTGATGCAAGGGCTCCGGCTATCAACATCACATCTAAAATATGCTGATAATCCTGCGGATACCTTTGTTGAAGATAAGTTCTAAATGACAAGTTGGTAGTTAGATAAGCGGACACATCTCCCGAGACAATCATAGCTCCTACAAAAAGCCGGGTGACTTGTACACCTGATCTGACCGCAGCGATTAACTCGCCCACTCCAACTGTTAATGAAATCACAAAAAGTGCGGCATTAAGTATTTCCACTACAATTTGTGTGTTTTCTTTCTCTATTAAATAATCTACAAAACCGGCAAAAGTGAAAACATGAGTGCCATTATAAGATGCATTCGAGGTTGTATCAACAAATGAAGGTTCTTCATAAAAGTGAATTGAAACCAGATCAAAATGTTCGACAGTAATAGGGTTCTTATCTTTTTGCACGCATTCTTCTGTAAACCCATTTGAAACAGGAACGCCAGCAGTACCAGTTGTGATCGTCTCTATTAATTTAGTATTCGCGCAAAATTCTTCCTCAAAATAAATTTTCTGATGATCTGATTTTAGAATACGATATCTGATCTTGTTCTTATTTTTTCTTGCTCCCCAAAGAAATTGGGCCGCTGTCTTTGATTTGAGTTCCGCAGGAGAATAGGTAACAGTATTATCTTCTGGATCAATTCCATTCTTGATCAAGACTAGCTGTTGAAGTTTTTTGACAAAGGCAGTAAAGTTGGCGGACCCGAAAAAATCATCAATCCGGTAGAATAATTTCTTATATAGTGTTATTGGTTTAACTTCTCCCTTTATCCAGGCAGATACCGAACTAGAGATGATCTTATGCAAAAATTCATCCGCCTGATTAGCTGGAACTTGCTCAATAATTCTGAGCGCTAATGATTCGCGATGCTGAAAACCTGTTTTATAATTGAGGTAATACCAATTCATTAAAGGCCGTTCGCATAAAACTTTTAAAATTTGAATCCTTACGTCAACAGATAATAGTGATAACATGTGGTACCGATAAAGAATATCGCATATGACATAAACTTTTTCGGCCTCATCAAGTTTTTTAAGTTGCTCCAGATTTTCATTATATATCTTAACCCACAATTCTAATCCTCGTTTGTAGTCTGATAGTTGTTCACGTAAATAATTACCCTGAACGTCCTGACTGAATGAAAATTGATCAACTGGTATACCTGCAACCGCAAAGCCATTAAATGCATCAATCATTTGTTCGCTCGTTTTCTGCATCAATGAAGCCACCTCACCTACAAGTCTTATATCCTCAATAGAAGACCCAGTTTCAAGGTTATAGAATTTTTTATTTTTAAATGTTTCAAAAAAGTTTCCCGCAACTGAACCTGCGGAGAAAACCTCGCAGGCGAAAGAAGGTCCGGAACCAGGTGCTAATATTGGGTTAACCGGATTTAGATAGGGAATAGTGTAATTCCAGGTAAAATAATTAAAACATAAACCCGTTTGATCTCTTAATAATCCATAAATATCATCGTTAACAACACCAGGTTCAAGAGTATCATAAGATTTAAACGTTAAATTTAGGTCTGAATTTTCAGCGTTTCGCCAAAGTTTCACGTCGACACCCCTATAGTCATTCCCTTTCAGAGCCTTTTCATTTGCTATTAAAGTCTTAAATTTTTCTTCATTCACATAATCTAAAAAGGTTTTTGTCGAATAAATAAACACAGCATAATATGAAGTGCCTTCATACGAAAATCGTTGAACCTTTCCATCCTTTGTAAACTTTAAATCATTAACATCAGCAAAATTTGATGCTTTAACAATCTTGTTATTTTGTAAAACCACTGAATATCCACTCATATACTAGCAATTGGTAAAGTGTTTTCATTCATAGTATCACCTCTAAGCGTACTGAGGTCTGGAGTCAGGTACCTGCTGTAATGTTCTGAAAAAAAATAGTTGCTAACTACATTATAAATTTTCACGTCAGAACTAGGCAAAAACAACTTTAACTTACTATCTGTAATTTCCGATGTTATTCCAAGAATGTATTTTGAATATTTCACTCCTTCAGGAGACGTAAATAAACCATTATTAACAGATAAATTCACCAAACATAAAAAGTGATTTACAGAGCCATCCGGCAGATCTTCGAGTAACCTTTTATATTCCTCTTTCGTGATTCCAATTATGATTTTACTTGGGATGAGTTCATTTTTCAACACCAGTCTAACGCCGTTTATAGGTTGAGATTCGTCAGTAAAAGAGACATTTTGATAGGAAAATAAGTCTGACAGATAATATTGATCGTTGATTTTAACGTTCCTTGACAATGAAGAAGAAGCGATCTGATCAGCAAATATGGGGTTCGAACTACCCGTAAAGCTATTCAGGTTATCAATATCCTGAGTTATAAAACTTACGCGTGCTAATTTAGATTCAGCAGGCTGACTTGTTTGTACTTCGTCATTGATAATGACTGTTTGCACTGCTGAAATTCCAAGCTGATTATTATCCTGTATATGAGAAACCAAACTTAATCGATAATGAGTATTTATAACATAAGTAGATACGTTTATTGAGTTAAACAATATTTTACTATCCACATTTCCAAAAACATTATCTAAAGAATTTGAGATACTCTCTACTTCTTTCGTTGCGCCATTATCGTCAATTACTTCTCCGATAGTATAAAGGTAATTGCTGCCGGTATATATTATTATATTAAAGCTTGAGATACTCAACTTAGCCCCATTTGCTCCTATATTCAAGTTGGAAATCTCGATCACTTTTGTCAATGGATTCGTTGTGCCATCCATGTTATCAGGTTGTTGAACCGAGTCGATTCCAAAGAAATTATTCTTTTGAGCATTATCTATCATTGCTATTTGTCCGTATAGCATTGCATTCACTGTATCTTTCAATACGAGTTGTAGATAAAAGCTGTTTTTCGGATATGAATGTGTTTGAACCAACTTATTGATTATGACAGGCCAGCCACTAACTCCATAAACCGCTTCTGTAAGGTTATCAGAAGTTATTCCGAACTTCAGATTATTGACATTTGTATCACTGATTCTGTAGTTGTCATAAAAATTATAAGAGCGACCACGGTCGCTTTGAATATACAGATATATAGAATTTTTAGTGTTAAATCCGCTAATGACATCATTATAAACTGCAATCCCCTCTTTTTTAACAAAAGAGCCACCCGACTTCACCTGAACCGCGCCATTTTCATTCGCATGAAAACCATAATAGGCAGCGGCGTCCAGGAATTGAAAGATCTGTTCGCGCTTAAGCTTTTTCTGATAGTCGCTCATCCCACCAGTCAATGTAATTATCGCTTCTGGTGCTCTTGCGTAGGTCAGGTCAAATACAAACTCGTCATCGGGTGCAGGCAATTTATAATCTCCGTAACTCAGTACCACATCAAATCCGCATTCACCTGGTACAAAGCTACCCAGGCTATTTCCCGCATCAATCATCGGAAGTTCAAACGCATCGTTTTCTGACACCTGCCCACTACTGTCCACTACAATGCTGTCCTTAAAAAAGAAATCAGACAACTCGATCGCATCCGCTTGATTTGCCGGGTCAAAGCCAATGTATTTGGCCAGAAAACTGGGCTTGGGCTGAGTTATTTTTATATAATAATTGGTAAAATTTGTATTGATCCTATTGATAAAGTCTGAGGTGGAAGTCCCTGCAGCAATCACCTGGTCGCCGGTAAAGAAATCGCTTTTATTTAGTCCTCTGTAAATAAAGTATTTAATATTAATTCCGTTGATCGGCTGGATATAAGGACGCAGGATTACATTGACCTTACCTGACTGACCTGTCTGTGGCTGCACCAGGACAACTCCCTTGCAAACCGCATAAGCCTTACCCGCTGATATATTGAACTTTGTGGTCAGCCGATATTTATTGGTCAGATCCGTTGAAACCGGACCAAACGCCTGTGCACTGCTTTGAGCAAGTGCTATCGGATCCGTAAAGAAAAACGAAGCAGGTTTAAACTTAGAAATATAACCATTTGGGTTGCCAGCCATATCAATATTCTAATAAATTCTATAAATAATCATTTTTGGCCAGCCAGGTTGCAATCTGTTTCAACACAATCGCATTTCTGTCCATGCCTTCGCTTCTTGCCGTCAATGCTCCATATATTCCTTTGCTGGGAATTGCTGCATTTTGGGTTCTTCTGTCTTTATTGGTACTAACAGTACAATTTTGTGCGCCATTTCCACCCGTAAAACTCGCAGTACCAATTACCAGTCCATCGGGGAGACTAAACTCGTAGGTATCAAACTCTCTTCGCCCGCTGATGTCTCTAAACCTGCCAATCAGCATATTTCCCTGATAGATTCCATTTTCCTTAATCAATACAATATCGCTCCTGTCCCGGCGCACGAGATGGTATTCAATTACCACTTCAGGATTTTGACTCTTTCTTGCGATCAACTCTGTGACCAGCTTTGGATCTAACTTACCATCTATCACTATCCCGCTCTCACCGATCAGCTTTGCAAAAGACTTCTCCGCACCCAATTTATTCAAGGAAAAGATTCCGACTTTATCCAGCGTCCGAAAAGTGACTTGATAATAGTAGGTACTATTATCATTTCGGCTAGGCACAAAACCATTAGCCAGTGTAGCCAGGATCAGCTTCTCTCCAGCCAGACTATAAAGCTCATAAGTAGCGGTCAAACCAAAAGTTTCCTTGTCCTTTATCCGGACAATTTTGGCAACATCTTTTTCATCTACCTGCAGCAAACCATTTTTGTAGTTCACCTTTTGGGCCGTTGCAGGAACAGAAATCAGAGGTAAAAAAAACAGCATCAGTAATGATTTAAAATGGGTCATAGTTTTAATAGTTTAAGTGAATTTTAGCTGTATTCGTATTTTTATTAAACCTTAAAACACCTACTTTGTATGCTGCCGATTGATCATAAAGCTGACTCTGATAAAAAGTACTGACTTCAGCAGAAACTGCCGAGATCTGAATACCGCCAACGTTATAAAATTCTTCAAAATTATTGTCCATTGTTCCTCCCTTATATGTTTTTATTTCCACTCTAAAATCCCCTGAAGACCTTGTGCCGTTCCAGTAAGCATATAAGCCGACTTCAATAACAGCAGGTGATTCTGCAAATTCAGCTTTGAATTCTTTAATGTTGATTACTGATGCGGGAGAAAGAGGGTTACTAGGAGTAAACCACAAAAGCGCATCAGAAAGCGGAATTTTTGCCGCAGGTATAGTAAAATCTTGTCCAAGCCCGACATATCTGCCGTCCACTATAGTGCCGTTCCTTTCATAACCTATGTACATCAACAAATCAGATCCTGCGTCAGCAAACCATCTATAGGATATTACCATAAAGTCGAAATCTTCAAATTGGAATGGAACTGGCACAAACGGTGTTAAAGTTTCCGTAATTCTATTAAATCGAAATCTTATGAGCGTATTGAGATCATTCATCTCATAAGTGTTATCTTGTCCGCCAGCCGCCTGACTAGAAAAATTTGTCTTAGCAGAAATATCATCACCTCCGATGACCGAGGGCATAAAAGTTCCGGGTGAGCCATTCATTATCATTTTTGAAAAGGAATTTTTAAACTCGAACGAACCATTAATCACGGAATCATTTTCCGATCTGCCTCTAATGCACAGATCGAATTCATCCGGGAATCCAAGATATGTTTCCACCATAATTTTAGCTATGTTAAATTCAAATCTCCAATTGTTGTCCGAGGAGATATTTAAATCCGAGGCAAGAATTATAGCGTTATTAGCGGTACTACCATCAACAACACCATTATTTCCAGTATAGACCGGCGGGGGATAACCATTTATAGCCGTACGCTTTATAAATGCAATTACATCCAGATGCAAATCGTTATAAAAATCAACAATCAGGATTCCAGGACCTAAGTCAATATTTTCAACATCTACAAGTTTTGTAAAACCCGCAGTCCCCCCTAATTCCTTTAAAACAGTGATGCGCATTAGCGTATCAACATACGTCTTGGGATAATGTTCAACATGAAGTTTATTACCTTGAAATGGGCGCACCTGAGTGGTTAGAAAAACATATTCTCCGGATACATCAACTGCAGTACCATCTGTAAATCCCTGAAACACATTATACGTTATATGTTGATCTTCTAACACCCTGTCAGGTCCCAAAAGAAAACGTCTTGTGGGAATTTTACACGTAGCAAATTTGACATACTTAAATCCCGACCATCCTTCCTCAGATAATATTCTTACGCCTATTGTATGTTCACCACAATCTATTATACCGCTAAACTCAATACCATATTCCCTAAGTAACAGCGAATCATTCAAATGCCACTCGCAACCAAATACTTTCGCCTTGTCCAACTCATTATCAAAAACAATCTGAAAGCGAACATTATTATTCGGAAAGAATAAATCACCTGTCAGCGAAAAAGAAGGACCTAAAAAACAGGCTGTATTGAGCATTTCTATAATTTTAACAGTTAACTTTAAGAGTGCAGTTGATTATTAATTCAACTAAAATAACGATTTATCGTCGGTACGGCGTTAATAAAATATTAACTCAATATAATGTTTTTTTATTCATAAAAACATATGGAACGAAATTTTATAAATTTAAGAACATTTACATTTAATTATTATATTTACAGTTACACGCTCAATTCTTTACACCATTGCCGACTTAATGCACTTATAAAAGGATTTAGCTAAAAAATTGACCTAACGATTTAACAGGATAATAATGGCAGTTAGAACAAAAGCACAACTTAAACAATATCTTGCTGAAAAAATCAGGTCTGGTGCCATGGGCGGATTAACCTCCGCGTTAGATCTTCGCCAGTTTGAAACTGACTTTATCGATTCCATCTGGAAGGTATACGACGACCTTTCAAATTCTCTTTCGAATGTGGCTATTACCGGTGATTATGATGACCTCATTAATAAACCACAAACCGGAACTTTAGATTTTAGCCCCCTTACAATTTATAAACGAATACCCCAGACAGCTACCGGATCAACAATTTCTTATCCTGAATTGATTGGTATGGAAATCTATGATATTGTAAAAGACGGTGTACTGGAAGTATTAAAAAATAACGAGCCGTTTACATCAAATGACCAGGTACTTTTCACGGGCGCAACGGGAAATCTTAAATTCAGTGGCCCCATAAATCAGGGTTCCCGTTTGATCAGAATACTGGCGTATTTAAAGAACGGAAAGCTGAACCAGTACCTTACATTTCCCCCAATTACCTATAAATTTATCACCGCATTAGACTTTACACCTCAGGCTTCCGTTAATACCAGCTTACCACTTGTATTTACCAGTAGCAATCCGGCCGTTGCAACTATCCTTAACAATCAGATCCACATTACCGGAAAAGGAAATACAACCATAACAGCGTCACAAATAGGAAATACAATTTACAACCCTGCAGTTCAGAGCAGAATTTTACTGGTAATTGATCCTGCTGACAATCCACCATTTTGGATTGATGATCTGCCATGGATTGATGACCTGCCATGGATAGAATAAAAATTAAGAAGCAATGATTCCACTATATAATTATCAAAAACAAATAAAATGGCAATAGCAGAAGAATTTGATAATGGAGACTCGCACGCCTCCATCAGAGCAAAACTCAACAATCATGCAAACCAGATCAACAAATTACTTCCCGATGATACGAATATAGTACCCAAGGAATTATTGCCTGGATTCTGGATAGTCGGCAGTGCTGTTGGCGGAGGTGACGGATCGTCACTGGAACAGGCTGTGCAGATAAACGGAGTAAACGAAGAGCAGTTGGCGGGGCTGCTCGGCAATTATTTCCGGGGTTTACCTGGCTGGCAGTCCGACAGAATATTGCAGGGTGACCTGACCTGGATAGACCCTCCAAGCGGAGCTGAACTTGAAAAACTGGGAACACCAAATCTTGTCTTCGGCACAGCCGGCGGGGATGCAATACCGGTTAGCTGGAGTGCAGTTACAAATGGCATTACTTATACCCTGCAGCGCGCCAGTTCAAACTCTTTTTCCGACGCCATTCTAATTTATACTGGATCTGCATTATCTTTCAACGATATCGGACTAAGCCCAACTACTACTTATTGGTACAGACTTAAGGTTTCGGCTGCCGGGTTTGCAAGTTCGGACTTTGATGTCGACAGCAAAACCACAGATATAGCAGGAAACACCACTCCTGCTCCTCCAGCATTAACAGCAAATGATACCGCAAATACCTTAAGTGCTTCACATCCCCTGGGCGCTTCCGAAATAGTTGTCAGTGAAAACAATGGCACATTTGCAGCCTACACCGGTACAATAAATGTAGGGAATGTAAACAGACCTGCCGGCTATTGGAAATTTAAAATTAAAGCCGCGGCCGGAAGAAATGAATCGTCTGTAGCAAGTAGTCCGGCATTTAATGAAGCAACTCTGCCAAAACCCGCTACACCAACCTCTGGAGTTGTAGATGACATAGCGAACACATTCAACTGGACCAACACACCCGGATACGGTACAACCTCATCCTATCAGTATACAGTTAATGGAGGCTTAAGTTATTCCCAAGTGACCGCAAAGCCAGTAGTAATAGGAGATGTTCAGCTCGACGCAGGTATGGTTGGAGTAAGGATTAAAGCAATTGCCGGGGTATCTCAAGCTTCAGATACATTATTTAGCACACAAGGCTTTAACGAATCTCAGCCGGATTTGAGCATACCGGTTACCAATTTTAGTACGCTGGATAACGTTGAACTGGTACCGGGCCATAATAATTGGCTAAAACAGGTTAACGGCACTGATTATTGTTCAATGGTTGCCAATGCGACGATAAACGAAGGTGAAGAAGGATTTATTCAGATGGAAGTTACTTACGGTCAGCCATCGCCCTATTTAATATTAGCCTCAGGTACAGGTACGAGCAATAGCAACAACGGATTAGTCTGTGTACAATTAAGTATTAATTATGCTACTGGCGCAAACAGGGTTAATGGCCGTTATTACAATGGAACTGAACAATCATATTTGAATGATGCAATTGTGACTTCTGTAAGCAAGATCAGACTAAGATGCGACGGCGTAAATATCCACGTCGAATATTTCACCACATCCTGGCAGGCCTTAACTAATGTAATCCCACAGACAGGACTTCTCCGTGCCAAAGGTTATTTTGAAGTTCAGCGAAATGCCCCGCCAAGTACAGGAGCACCAAACGATGGGTTAGTAAGTCCGATCATGCAGAATTTAAAGCAACTTAATTTTTCATAATTATGGCAGTAGCCCGCATACACGGAAGACGATTTATTTTTTTAGGAGATGGAACAAATCCACCTGTTGAAGAGGGAAAAATAATCATTGATATAACTTTTTCTAACATTCCGTCAGCTCCCGGCTCCACCTTTGCCGATTTTAAGTACGATAAAGAACTTGCACTGATCTTACAAAAGGATGATGGCTACAGCAGTGACGTAAGCACTGTATACAGATGGCTGGAAAAAGGTGAGGCTTTTAATGGAACTGTCCTTGGAGCTCCAACCTTTACCGATGGTTGCGGGAATAATTTAAAATGGAAATATTCCTTTGCGGTACCTACATTAAATTTTGGAGAAGATACACACAACGGAACAAATCCGGCATACACTACCTGGGCAGAATACGCGGAAATGTATTCCAAAGGCTGGACCATGATAAACCATAGCTACGGAAGTGGAGACGGAACCGGTAAAGATGGAGATAGAGAATATATGATCAAAATGAATGAGATAAAATTCTTTAATGAGCTCATTCAATCGGGAGTATACTGCAGAACCCGGCACCTAGTTATACCGGATGTCCAGGAAGGTTTTACTTCATCATGTATTTCTATGGGATATAAAAGTGTGTGCTCCCAGTTTGGAATCAATTGTGATGATGGATATAGAGATAAAGGTGAACTGTTATCCCCTCCTGCATCAGATTTTGCCAGAGACTATTTTTTATTGTATCGTGAATATTTTGGTGATCTCTGGACACAGCATACTTTAGATTATGATATTCCATTAATTATAGACAGAATGTTTGAAGCTAAAGGCGTCAGGAAAGCCGCAATGGTTGCATTTAGTCATGGACCCGGTCCTGAAGAAGAGCATTATAATATTTTTCGCGGTTTAAGTGATTATGTGAAAAACCATTCTGCAAATAATGATTGTCTTTGGGTTCCTTCAATGCACGAATTCTGGGATTATCTGGAAACTAAAAAGTACGCTACCAAAACAGAAACGTTGACCGGAAATAAATTAAGAATAACTATAAATCATGGCAATATTCCGATTTTAAATCAATTTAGAGATATGTCACTACTTGTTACCGGAGGTAATATAGCTTCTGTAGAAGTACAGGGAGCAGATAATTATAGCTTCAATAATTCAACCGGACTAATCAATGTATTTAAGAAAAAACTAATTTTCCCTACGCCTGAGCTCGACGAGAGACCCGCAAGAATCTTATCAGCTTCTGTTGTCGGAAATACGCTGCAATTAATCTTTGATAAAGCGATAGCTCAATCTATAAAAGAAGCCTGGTCTGTTGAAGATAGAATAGTCACAGCACTAACAGGATCCGGAACAAACTGGGTACTTACTTTAGATGCTCCTGCGGCTATTGGAAAATTCCTTTATTATAGAATGCAGAATGGTAATGCCGTAACAACTCAAAACGGGCTGAAGCTCTGCAGTTTTATTAATTGGCAAATATAGAAGCAAAACATATCCTATATTTCAAATACAAGCCAATCCTAAAGTTTCCAATTGTATTTATGAGCGGATTAGCGAACCTAATCGGCTCATTTGTTTTTACAGATTCCAAAGTTTATCCTCCCTCCCGTTTGTTTCGATCCTTCTTTCGATATAGTTTTAAATAAAATCATAATAAATTCAGTCTGTCAAGCACATCATGAGACCCTGGAAGATCTGATTTATATTTTTAAAATCTATAAAAATTTAACCGAAACATAGGAATTCAGACTGATCTTACTTAGATTAATCAATAGTTAATTATGACCTGCAAATCTGGTTAAAATTAAGTAGTACTTATACGTATCATTTTAACTTATTCGTACTTCAACCATACATAAGCCATACATGAACCGTATTTAAGCCATAAATAACGCTCTAAACCCGGTTAAGACTCGGCTATGTTCAGCTACAATAAATTTAAATCAGTAATTTTAATTTTTCTTTTTAAGAACCATTTGTTAACTTTATATCAGTCTGACTGCAAAACTGGCCGTCAGATAACTTATACTTTATTTATAAAAAATGGGAAGAATTAAACATGGAATCATGGGTGCTGTATCCGGCACAGTAGGTCCGGTAGTCGGGTCAACCTGGAAGGGTATACCTTACTTACGGTCCAAACCGGAAAGGAGGAAAAGCAGAAAGAAGACAGCAGGAGAAATCGCTACTACGACAAGTTTTGGCTTTTTGAGTAAATTTCTTAAACCCTTTCAGCCTTACATCAAGATCGGTTTTATGCACTATGCTACTGAGCAGACCGAACGTAATGCCGCCCATGCTGAAAACCACAACAACAAGCTTATAAGTCCTTATCCTGACCTTGCGGTAGACTACAGCAGGCTGATCCTGAGCAAAGGCAGCCTGCCGGGCATTCTGAATCCTGTAATGACTTTCGCAGAAGGCACGATCAGCATTCAATGGGAAGCAAATCTGGTCGGCAGCGCATCTGGCAGTGACCAGATCATGCTTAGTGTTTATGACAAGCGCAGTAAAACGGCTACGGGATTTATCGGTGCGGCACCGGGCGGGCCTGCAATGCAGCTTAGGCCTGGGTCCTGTGATGCTTACCGGAGAACTGGAAGTTTACATCAGCCTCACCTCCTGGGACAGGTCCCTGATCTCCGGAACACAGTATCTGGGGAGCATGATTCCTGCTGAAATTTAATGGCTAAGTCAATAAATGGCGCAGGTTTTGCGTGCTCTGCTACATGAATTCGATAGGATTGTTTTTACTTCCTGTGATCACCGCGGTATGTACTGTTTTTGCGGGGGAACCCCTGAAGACAGAAAATGGCTGGTCTAAAGAGGAGATTACCCTTGCCAATACCGCGGGCGACAAAAAGTACCTGAGTGCCGAAGAACGGGATTTTATTCTCTATACCAACCTGGCCAGAATGGATGCCGAAAAATTCTTCAACACCTTTTTCCAGGACTTTGTAGCAGCCCACAACAAGCAGATGGAGCAGTACAGCAATTACAATGAACTCCGGATCAGCAGGACTGATAAATATTACAAAAGCCTTGAAAAAGAGGTGAAGAACAAAAAAAGCCTCCCCATACTGTGGCCGGATGAAGCGTTGAGCTGGGTAGCCCGGCAGCATGCCACAGACATGAACAAATACAATTATGCCGAACACAAATCCCGTGACGGAAGAACAGCCAAAGACCGGATCAGCCAGATGTACCCGAGAAGGTCCATGGGTGAAAACCTTTCTTTTGGTTTTGCGACGGGTCTGGGCAATGCCTGTATGCTGTTGCTGGATAAAAACGTGCCTGATCTGGGCCACAGAAAGCTGATGCTCGATACTTCTTATGACCTCAATTTTGTGGGCGTAAGCATCCGGCCCCATAAAGGCTATAAGTATAGCGCGGTAATGGACTTCGTATCCCTGCCGCGTTAATTTAATATAAACTAATCGTTACTATTATTTAAATTTGCCCAATAATTAAAGGGCAGATTTGAAAACAAAACTTAGCGCCGGATTAAATCTTTACGGCATACTGGCATACCGCTTCGCGATTGTCCTGATCATTTATACCCTATGCAGAATAGGTTTCTTCCTGTTCAACGCAGGGCTTTTCCAGGACATCAGCTTTGCTAAATACCTCCGGATCCTGCATGGCGGGCTCAAATTTGATGTCTCGGCTTTGGTGTACATCAATGCGATATTTATCCTGCTCCATGTCATTCCCTTTGCGTTCAAATACAGGACAGGCTATCAGCAATTCTGCAAATGGCTGTTCATCATCAGCAACAGCATAGGCATTGCAGCCAATTTTGCAGATTTTGCGTATTATAAGTATACGCTGAAACGCACTACGGCTACGGTATACAGTCAGTTCAGGAATGAGCAGAACAAACTCAAGCTGCTGGGAGATTTCCTGGCCGACTACTGGTACCTGCTGGTGCTGTTTGCGGTATTCATCTGGCTGTTCATCAAGGCTTATGATGCCTTTAAGATCAAGAATCAGGTACGCTTTACCTGGCCGGTCTATTTGCTGCAAACTGTACTGATGCTGGTTATCGCCCTGGGTTGTATCACTGGAATTAGGGGCGGATGGGGCTTTGGCACAAGACCGATCACCCTCAGCAATGCCGGGGAATATGTGGATACTCCTGATCAGATGAGCCTGGTTCTGAATACACCTTTTTGTATTTTCAGAACCTTAAAAGCTTCAAAACTGCAGCCTTTGCAGTATTATGAGGAGCAAAAATTAACCGAAATCTATAATCCTGTGCATTTGCCTGCGGATAAGGGACATTTCAATAAATTAAATGTGGTCTTCCTCATCATTGAGAGCCTGGGCAAAGAGCATGTTGGTGCGCTGAACAAAGATCTTGATGGGGGCAAATATAAGGGCTACACTCCTTTTATTGATTCCCTGGTTGGCGAGAGCTATACCTTTACCCATACTTATGCCAACGGACGCAAGTCGATTGATGCCATTCCTTCGGTCATCACGGGCATTCCGTCTATCAGAGAACCTTTTGTGCTGTCCATTTATTCGGGTAACAAAACCACCAGTATTGCCAAACTGCTGGGCGATGAAGGTTATGAAACCGCCTTTTTCCATGGTGCACCCAATGGCTCCATGGGCTTTTCTTCCTATACCCACCTTGCAGGGATCAAACATTATTTCGGCCAGAACGAATACCACAATACCGGTGATTCTGACGGAACCTGGGGCATCTGGGATGATCCCTTTATGCAGTACATGGCTCAGACCATGAATACGCTGAAGCAGCCTTTTTTCTCCAGTTTCTTTTCTTTATCCTCGCACCATCCTTTCCGGCTGCCAGAGGAGTATAAAGGCAAATTCCCTAAGGGTCCGCTGCCGGTACAGGAAGTGATTGGCTACACAGACATGGCTTTACGCAATTTTTTTCATACTGCATCTAAAATGCCCTGGTACAAAAACACCTTATTCGTACTTTGCGCTGACCATGCCACGGTATCGCATTACCCGGAATACCAAACGACACCGGGTTATTTTTCCATTCCGATCCTGCTTTATTATCCGGGAGGAAACCTAAAAGGAAAGGATGACAAAATCATGCAGCAGATCGACATCATGCCTACTGTCTTAAATTATTTACATTACGACAAGCCTTATTTTGCACTGGGCTTTGATGCTTTTGCAAAAGGTAATGATAACTTTGCGGTGAACAATAACGATGGAACCTTCAGTTTTTATCAGGGCGATTATTTACTGATCAACGACGGAAAAGTGAATACGGCATTATACAATCTGAAGACTGACCGCCTGACGCGGAACAATATTCTGGAAAAAGAACCCCTGGTGGCCGGTAAAATGGAACAATACCTGAAAGCATTTGAACAGCAGTACAACAACAGAATGATAAACAACACTTTAACAGCGAAATAAAGGATGCGTAAGGCCTTATTAAGAATCATAGATTTCTTCTATCCTCCTTTTTCGCGGTGGTTTTCTGTGGATACCTTCAGGTATATGGTGAGCGGTGGTACTACCGCAGCGACCGGAAGCCTGGTGTTTTACCTGGTGTACAATCTGCTGCTGCACCAGCAGGACGTGGCCATTAATATTCCGTATTTCCCAAAGCTGATCACGGCTCCGACTGCTGCACTGATCATCGAAACACCAATTACCTTTCTGGTGGGCTTTACCCTGAACAAATACCTGGTCTTTACCAAATCAACCCTGAAGGGCCGTATCCAGCTGTTCAGATACGGATCGGTGGTGGGCACCAACTTTTTGCTGAATCTCGCGCTGATCAAGATCATGGTAGAGGGTTTTGGTTTTTATGCGACTGTCGCTAAAATAATCACCACCGGTATCCTTGTCATCTTCAGTTATTTTTCTCAAAAACACTTTTCTTTTAAAGTTAAAAAATAGATCAGTTCAAGGTCATAGCAAGCTTTTTTTGGTTAGCACTACCGATAGAATTATATTAGGCAACATCAATGCATTTTGAAACGATGAGCGATTTTAATGATTTTAACAATCCGCAGGTAGCACAGCTGCCCAGACATCTGAGACAATTTATTGTAGCGCAGCATTATGAAAAGTATACTCCTGTGGATCAGGCGGTGTGGCGATACGTGATGCGTCAGAATTACAGCTATTTAAAACACGTGGCTTATTATCCCTATATCAGGGGGCTGCAGCGGGCCGGCCTGAGTATAGAGTATATTCCTGATCTGCAGAAGATGAACGACAACCTGGGCAAGATCGGCTGGGGCGCGGTCACGGTAGACGGATTCATTCCTCCTGCTGCATTTATGGAATTCCAGGCCTATAGGGTGCTGGTCATCGCAGCCGATATCCGCCAGATCAATCATATTGAATACACACCCGCTCCCGATATCATTCACGAGTCAGCAGGCCATGCGCCAATCATTGCAGATACGGATTACAACAATTACCTCAGTTACTTTGGTTCCATAGGGGCTAAAGCGATGTTCTCCTCTAAAGATTTTGAGCTGTATGAGGCCATTCGTCATCTGTCTATTTTAAAGGAAGCCGCTGATACGTCTGAATATGAAACCGCTAAGGCAGAGAAACAGTTAAAACACATTTCAGAAAATATGGGCGAGCCTTCTGAAATGGCACTGCTGGGACGCCTGCACTGGTGGACTGTAGAATACGGGTTGATCGGCACACTGGAAAATCCTAAGATCTACGGTGCCGGATTGCTGTCCTCTATCGGGGAAAGTGCTTCCTGTATGCAGCCTGAAGTAGAGAAATTATGGTACAATCTGGATACCATCAATTACAATTACGACATCACCAAACCGCAGCCGCAGCTGTTCGTAACAGCCACTTTTCAGAACCTGATCGATGTACTGGAAGCCTTTGCCGATACCATGGCCTTCAGACAAGGCGGTATGGATGGGCTGAGCAAGGCGATAGAATGCAAAAACCCTGCTACAGCAGTATATAGTTCGGGATTACAGGTAACCGGTGTATTTACAGATATGGGGCTGAATGCTCAGGATGAACTCACTTTCCTGAAGACTACCGGACCATCGGCGCTGGCTTTTGAAGGCAAACAGCTGGAGGGTCATGGCAAGCATTACCATAAGGATGGTTTCTCTTCTCCGGTTGGCAGACTAAAAGGTGTTTCCGTTCCGCCGGAACAATTGTCTCCTGATGAACTCAGTGACCTGGGTATTGTACTGGATTCAAGGGCTGATTTTAGTTTTGAAAGCGGCATCCACGTAAATGGCCTGGTCAAAAAGATCCTTAGGTTTAACCATAAGACCCTGCTGATCACATTTGAAGATTGTACGGTGAAGGAAAGCAATGGCAACATCTTGTTTCAACCCGAATGGGGCACTTATGATATGGCGCTGGGCGAAAGGATTGTTTCTGTGTTTAACGGCGCTGCAGATAAGGATGCCTATGAGGAACTGACTTATCTGAGCAACAGGCAGACACATCAGGTGATCTATGAGGAGAAAACAGCGAAATTGTTTGAAATCTATAAAAAAATACGTGCCGTAAGAGAAGGGCAGACCGGATTTGAACAGTTACCGGAATTGTTTGCTGCGCTTAAAACCGGGCACCGCAATGACTGGCTCGCCTCACTGGAAATTCTGGAGATCCTGTTTCATAAGCAGCTGTATCCTGAACTGGAAAAAGAGGTCCGCATCTACCTGGAGTTAAAATCGGCAGCTGAACAGGAACACAGTAAGCTCATCAATGATGGTTTGCATGTCATCGCAAACCCTGTAACACAATTAATCACAGAAGAAGATACAGAATGAATATAGTACTGACGGGTGCCAGCAGCGGAATTGGATTTGAGGCCGCACTGGAATTGACATTAACTACAGCAAATAAAGTGGTTTGCATTGCCAGATCCGCGGATAAACTGCGTAAACTGCTGGAGATCGCCAGGGGTATTAATCCTGACTGCGTATTGTTCCCTGTAGAATTTGACATTGTAAATGACAATTATACCGCACTTATTCCCTTTCTGCAGGAACGGCTGGGAAGTGTGGATATCCTGATCAATAATGCAGGGGCACTGGTCAATAAACCTTTCCTGGAGACTACTCCTGAAGACATGTACCAGATGTTTGAAAGTAATGTGATGGGGCATTTCAACATGATCCGTCATGTACTTCCGCTGATGGGCCCGGGCGGGCACATCGTAAACATAGGGAGTATGGGTGGTTTTCAGGGTAGTGTTAAATTTCCTGGTCTGTCTGCTTATTCGTCCTCCAAATCGGCGCTGCATACGCTGACCGAATGCCTGGCTTATGAACTTGCGGAGACTGGAATTAAGGTGAATTGTCTGGCACTGGGTTCGGCACAAACGGAAATGCTGGAACAGGCTTTTCCGGGTTATGAATCTCCGGTTCCGGCATTTGAAATGGGCAAGTATGTAGCTGATTTTGCCAGGACAGGCCACCGGTTTTTCAATGGAAAAACGCTCCCTGTTGCTGTAACAACGCCATAACCAACAAGTTATCAACATTTTTACGGTTCAGGGATAATTTTAATACCTTTAGCCCATTGAGAATATGAAGCAAACCATTCTTTTTTTTAGTGTTTTACTTTTGAGTACGCTTGCCGTTAAATCGCAGACTACTATACCTGTACAATACCAAAAAATGGTGATGGAGCTCTCTAATCAGTTACCGGAACAGCCTGAGAAAGTTCAGGAAACTACCTCCCCAAACCGCTTAATGGATTTTGCAAAATCTATGCTGGGCATCAGGTACAGGAGTGCGTCAAGCAGTCCGAAAAGAGGATTTGACTGCTCCGGATTTGTCAACTATGTATTCAGTAATTTTGGATTTAAGGTACCCCGGTCTTCCAGGGATTTTGCCGCAAGCGGCGAAGCGAAAAGTCTGGAGGATGCCAAGATCGGGGATGTAATTCTGTTTACCGGTACCAACAGCAGATTGCGCAGACCGGGCCATGTAGGCATTATTTATTCTGTAGATGGTGACGAGATTAAATTCATCCATTCTTCTTCCGGAGGTGCTAAGGGGGTAACCATTACCAGCTTAAATGAAGGCTTCTACAAGAAGCGTTTTCTAAAGATTGTAAGTATTCTTTAATACTTATAAAAGCACTACTTTAAGTGCATCAGTCACTTTTCCTTCTTCCAGTAGCTTTTTTGCGTATTCCTGAAGCTCACGTTCCCTATGGCCTGCATCACCGATGGTAGCATCAAGAATTTCTTTTACCTGGGGCCAGGTCGCTGCCAGGTCTATGTCATCTGCAGAAGGCAGCTGTTCTAGATTACCCAGCATACCGAGGTCATTACCGGTCAGCACTTTAGAATTTCTGACTGCTTTGGGTAAGGCGTCTACCCCTATCCCCAGGGTAGTTAAAGGTTTCGCTACTTTAAACAGATTTTCAGGAGTGACACGGCAATACCAGTCCCCTCCAAGGCGTGCCACCAGGTCTATTTTAGCCTGGTCAATTTTGCCTTCGGCATCGAGGATCTCTTCCCTGATGTGAATGAGCCTGACTTCGGCAAGAATCAGGTTACCTGCTCCCGGATTTTCACCAAGACTGATCACTTCCCTGACCGTACATTCCATTTGCACAGGGGCTTCGGCAACACGGGGAGGTTTTACGAGCTGCGAGGCCAGCATCGTAAAACCGGCTTTCTCAAATTCATTGATACCTTTGGCATATTCAGTACTGGCCAGGCTCATTTGCTGTACCATGGGATAGTTCACGATGTTAATCACACATTCCTTTACTTCCAGCACATTGTCCAGGCTGTGTTTTGTACTATTGTCCCGTACCCTTCTTGAGGGCGAAAAGATGCACAGCGGCGGATTGGTGCTGAACATGTTGAAGAAACTAAAGGGGCTCAGGTTGATGTTCCCCTCCTGATCTATCGTCGTGGCAAAACAAATGGGTCTGGGCGCAATGGCATATTGCATGTAATTTTGCAATTGCGCAGGGGAAAGCGCTGAGGTATCGAGGGTCAGCATTATTTTTTCAGGGCAAATATAGAAAACCGGGTATCTGCTTTTTTAATGGTATTACTCAGGTGTCCCAGGCCGGTGATCTCCATCTCGACCACATCGCCGTCCTGCAGCCATTGCGGTTTAAAATCAGGATCATTCAGCAGTCCTGTTCCGTTAAGTTCCAGGAAACAGCCGGTACCGACGGTACCTGAACCGATCACATCACCGGGAAGGACATCTGCTCCGTAGGCACAGCGTTCTATAATTTCAGCAAAGGTCCAGTCCATATCTGCCATATTGCCTTCTGAAACCTGAATGCCATTTACGGTACAGGTCATTTTAAGGTTGTAAGCATTCCCGGTATGCCCTGGTTTTGCACTGGTTTTATAGGATTCCAGCTCTTCGGGGGTCACGAGCCAGGGGCCGATTACGGTAGAAAAATCTTTGCCTTTGGCCGGGCCAAGGTTCAGCAGCATTTCCTCCATTTGAAGGGTGCGGGCACTCATGTCATTCATAATGGTGTAACCTGCTATATAGCTGTCTGCTTCAGCGGCGGTAATGTTTCTTCCCTTTTTACCGATCACGACAGCTACTTCCAGTTCAAAATCAAGTTTATGAAAATGATCGGGCATGCATTCAATTTCACCGGGTCCCTGAATGGCATTGTGATTGGTAAAATAAAAAATCGGATACTGATCGAACTGGGGGATCATATCTGCATTGCGGTTCCTGCGTGCAGCCGCTACGTGCTGACGAAAGGCATACCCATCTCTGCAGGATGCGGGATGAGGTACAGGAGCGAGTAATTCAAAAAAAGCCTCCTGTTTGGGTTCAATTCCGGCTGATTTAATTTGTGCATCAACCTTTTTAGCGCGTTCCATTAGTACTTCGCCGCCCTGAAGGAATTCATTCATGTTATCTGGCAATTGCTTGTCACATGAGTTCAGGTTATAAATGTGTCCGTTTACAAAAACACCCAGGTGTTCTCTGTCTTCTGTTTTATAGGATACCAGTTTCATATCGTCAGTTTTTATGTACTTGTTCAAAGCTATATAAAATACAGCAAACCTGTTAATAATATAAATACTGACAAGATAATTGGTTTATTGTTTGTTATTTACACTTATAAATACTTAGTTTTGCCAATGCTATTCATAAAATGACAAAAAGCGATTATATATCTCAAAATCAGATCGCCAGACAGGTACTGGCTGCGTTTAGATATTCCATGCTCTCCAAAATCATTTTTGCCCAATATTCTCTGTAAACCCTTTCTTTTTTAACGTATACTCCTGCGGAGTACTGCGCTGATTTTAAAACGTTTATGCGTTTCAGTCGTTATTGTTAATCAGTTTCACCATTTTAACCTATTGCCATGCCTATCTATCATACGTTAGGAACGATACCTGCCAAAAGACATACGGTTTTCAGAAAACCGGACGGGCAGCTGTATGCTGAAGAACTGGTATCTACAGAAGGTTTTTCAAGTTTATATTCCCTGGTATATCACTGTCATCCCCCGACCATTGTAAAATCACTGGGAGAGGCTTATTCGGCAGAACCAAAGATCGCGAGGGAAAAACATTTGCGGCATACCAGCCTGATCGGGTTTAATATTAAGCCGGAAGACGACTACCTCCAAAGCAGAAAGCCGGTGCTTGTAAACAGTGATCTTCATATTTCACTGGCCGCTCCCCGGAAGTCAATGACGGACTATTTTTACAAGAACAGCCAGGCGGATGAGGTGATCTTTATTCATGAGGGTACAGGCGTATTGAAAACGGGCTTTGGCAAGATCAGGTTCAGCTACGGTGATTATTTGATCGTACCCAGGGGAACCATTTACCAGATTACCTTCGATGGTGAACAAAACCGGCTGTTTATCGTAGAAAGCTTTAGTCCGATCCGGACTCCAAAGCGGTATAGAAACGAATACGGGCAACTGATGGAACATGCTCCTTATTGTGAGCGTGACATCAGAAAGCCGGCTGATCTGGAAACCATTGATGCGTACGGAGATTTTAAGGTACTGATTAAAAAACAGGGCTTGATCTATCCTTATGTATATGGCACGCATCCTTTTGATTTTATCGGATGGGATGGATTTCATTATCCTTATGCTTTTTCTATTCATGACTTTGAACCCATTACGGGCAGATTGCACCAGCCGCCGCCGGTTCACCAGACCTTTGAGGGACATAATTTTGTGATCTGTTCATTTGTGCCGCGCAAATACGATTATCATCCTTTGTCTATTCCGGCACCTTATAACCACAGCAATGTGGATAGTGATGAGGTTCTGTATTATGTGGATGGTGATTTTATGAGCAGGAAAAGTGTAGTGAAAGGTCAGATCACGCTGCATCCGGGGGGCATACCGCATGGTCCTCATCCGGGAACGGTGGAAAAATCCATAGGTAAGGGAAGTACTGACGAACTGGCCGTGATGATTGATCCCTTCAGACCGCTGATGCTGACGGAAGATGCAGTTGAGATTGAGGATGAAGGGTATTATAAGAGCTGGGTTATTTGAGTTTAAAATTGCCGTTCTCTTCGAAAGCTGCATCCCTTGAAGCTTCGCATCAAGGACGCTATGCCTTCTCTGAGAAGACAATTTTAAGACTATGCAATTACCAACTTAATAATACAGCCAGGGGAAAGGAAGGAAAGAAAAATAAAAAACTGAAACTGATTTATTATTCATAAAAAACTAACATGTCAACACAAACATTTGCGGAGAAAATCGCCGTGGCACCTGATTTCCTGCCGATCAACGGAACAGACCATATTGAGTTTTATGTAGGGAACGCCAAACAGGCTGCACATTATTACAAAACGGCATTTGGTTTTCAATCACTGGCTTATGCCGGTCCGGAAACAGGCTTAAGGGACAGGTCTTCGTATGTATTGCAGCAGGGAAAGATCAGACTGGTGCTGACTACGGCATTAAGATCTGAGCACCCTGTTGCTGAGCATGTCAGAAAACATGGTGATGGGGTTAAAATCCTGGCACTTTGGGTTGATGATGCGTATAGTGCTTTCGAAGAAACCACCAAACGGGGTGCTAAGCCCTACCTGGAGCCTGCCATACAAAAGGATGAGCACGGGGAGGTACGCCTGTCGGGTATTTATACCTATGGTGAAACGGTACACCTGTTTGTAGAGCGCAGGAACTATAAAGGCATATTTTTACCGGGCTACAGGGAATGGACAAGTGATTACAATCCTTCAGATGCGGGTTTGCAATATATTGATCATTGTGTGGGCAATGTGGGCTGGAACAGAATGAACGCTACCGTAAAGTGGTATGAGGAGGTGATGGGTTTTGTAAACATCCTTTCTTTTGATGATAAGCAGATCAATACAGAATACAGCGCCCTGATGAGTAAGGTCATGAGTAATGGAAACGGGTATTCTAAGTTTCCGATCAATGAACCGGCTAAGGGTAAGAAAAAATCACAGATTGAAGAATATCTGGAATATTATGAAGGTGAGGGGGTGCAGCACATTGCGGTAGCGACAAAGGATATTTTGACGACCGTAAAGGACTTAAAAGCGCGAGGGGTTGAGTTTTTAAGTGCACCTCCAGATGCCTACTACGATAGATTGCCGGATCGTGTTGGCCCGATCGATGAAGAAATAGCGCAGCTCGAAGAGCTGGGCATTCTGGTGGATTGTGACGAAGAGGGTTATCTGCTGCAGATCTTTACCAAGCCTGTGGAAGACCGGCCTACTTTATTTTTTGAAATTATACAGCGAAAAGGGGCCCAGTCATTTGGAGCGGGCAACTTCAAGGCATTATTTGAGGCTTTGGAGCGCGAGCAAGAGTTAAGGGGAAATTTATAAGACCTCTTATTCATTTAAAAACGGGGAGGGCATTCACTTGTGTATGTCCTCTTTTTATTACGTTCGATTTCTTTTGATTTTAAAAAATTTAGCTACTTTCGATGCTCATGGTATTAAAGAGGGGCATGGAGTTTAATTTGATCGGCAGGGTAAAATTGTTTTTCACCAGGTTCAGTGCTGCATTTAAGCTATTCCAAAAAAATGACCCGCTTCGTTTGGCTGGTGCTACTGCCTTTTTCGCCAACTTTGCACTCCCTCCCATTTTATTGATCCTCATCAGGTTGTTTGGTTTTTTCATAGACAGAAAAATTCTCGCTTCCAGACTGTTTGACCGGCTGGCCAGTATGCTTGACGACAGCAGTACATTACAGATCCGGCAGACATTGAGAAACATCAGGGGAATTGACCATCAATGGTATGCCACGTTGCTTTCCTTTGTTTTTTTCCTTTTTGTAGCGACCACATTGTTTAGTGTAATTAAAAATTCTATGGATCAGATCTGGTCCATCGCCAATAAGGAACATTCCGGTTTTTTGTTCAAACTGAAACTCAGAGTCCGCTCTATGGTGATCATTTTGCTGGCCGGTGTATTGTTCTTACTCGGTTTTCTGACAGACAGCATACAGGCCTTTATTGGTGAATACATCAGCAATGCGGCTCCGACTTTTGGCAAGATCTTCTTATACGCGCTGAATCAGGGACTCTTTATTGCTATTGTTATGATCTGGTTCACAGTATTGTTCCGGTTTCTGACCAATGGCAGGCCTACCTGGAAAACCGCTATGAGGGGTGGTTTGCTCACAGCGGTTCTGTTTACTTTCGGAAAGTATATTCTGAGGATCATGCTGCCTTTAAGCGGCATAGGAAATGTTTATGGTACTTCCGGCTCTATTGTCCTCATTATGCTCTTTGTTTTTTACTCTTCGTTTATCTTTTATTTCGGCGCATGTTATGTAAAAGTGCTGAGTGATGCAAAAGAGACGCCCATTCGACCGATCAAGGGGTCGTTCAATTATGAGATCAAAGAAGTTTTAAATGATAAGGCACAGCACTAACATGCCACGGGCCTGGGGACCTGCTCAAATCCCTGCATTTCGAATACGGCAAGTTTATTGAGTAAATTGTAGTGCAGGGTTCCAAAAAAATTGACAATGCCTCCTTCTTTGTTCTTTCCTTCAATACAAATACTTTCTCTTATAATCTCACGGTGTTCTAAATTCTGATCATTCAGGATGACATCTTCATCCTGGATTTTAACATCACGGGCGTCGATTGAGAACTGTTTCAGCAGATCAGAAAAGCTTTGGCCATTTAGCAGTAGTTCCTTGATATTCATAGTCGTATTCATTAGGTTAGGGAAGAAAATAACATCAATTTTGAAGCCAAAAAAAGGGCTGAACTTAAAAGTCCAGCCCTTTTACATAAATATGTTAAATCTGTATGCTAGAATAATCTGTAGGCCAGTCCTAAAGTAAACAGACCGAGTTTAGTATCGTCGTATCCGTCCTTACCGATCTTGGAAAGGCCTGCTTCATATCTGAGATCAATACCGAGATTTTTGATATCCAGGCCTGCTCCAAACTGCCATGCAATGTTCTGTCCTTTGAAGTTTCCTTTAAAGGCACTTCCTGCGGCCTGTCCGAATGACTGCTCATCATCCAGAATAAATGAAACAACCGGACCTGTGTTCAGACGGATACCGATACCGGCAGCACCAATTTTAGTTCCTACCAGAACGGGCACGTCCAAACTGGTGAATTTCACTTTATTTTCCTCACCATTGCTTGCTTTTAAGGTCGTGTTCTTACCACTCAGATAAAGTTCAGGCTGCAGGTGGATTCCTGCGGCACCGATACGAGCCCAAAGTCCGCCATAATAGCCGGCTCTGTTGTCACTGCTGAAAGTATTGTCTGTGCTTAATTTTGATAAGTTTGCTCCTGCTTTGATACCAAACTGGAAGCTTGGAAGCACCTGACTGAATGCAGCAAGATTGAAACCTGCGAATAGTACTACTAGGAATATTTTTTTCATTTTTTTAGGGGTTTTATTTTTTATAATGAGAAAACAATCTTTGTTCATGATAGTTTTCAACGTGTATACGGGCTTTGTTATTTCATTAAGCAAAGTAAAAATAAGAATATTTTTAAATTGGGACTAAATTACGTAGTTTTATCATAAAAGTATAGATATCCGCTTTTATTGTTAAATGACAACTGGTATTGAGCTTCAGGATCCCCCTTTAAATGGACTTTACCTTTAATTTTTATTCCCTTATTCTAATTATTTGCGGATCAGTTACCCTATTTCTGTCCTATTATGTTTACAGGAAAGAGGGAGATGCAGTTCGCTTTTTTGCCATTATGATGCTGGCCAATGCCATCTGGTCGCTTGGCTATGGTTTTGAACTGGCCAGTACTACGCTGGTGCAAATTAAATCCTTTATAAATGTAGAGTACCTGGGAATTGCCGCACTACCGCTCACCTGGTTTCTTTTCTGCCTCAAATTATCAGGTAAGGAAAATTGGTACAAAAGCAGGCGCAGGCTGGCTTTGCTTATAGCAATTCCGGTGATCACGACCCTGCTGGTCTGGACAAATAAATATCACCATCTGCATTACAAAGAATACCACCTTGACCTGACCGAAAACTTCCCTATGCTAGCCATAACACCTGGCATTTCCTACCGGGTGTTTACACTCTACTTTTACACTCTCCTGGCAATCGGCAGTTATCTGCTGATCATCAAATTCCTAAAAGCAGATCCAATTTACAAAAGACAAAATTACAGTGTTATTATAGCTGCTGCAATTCCCTGGATCACCAACATCTGTTATCTGACCGGATTCAGACCGATGAAAAATCTTGATCTGACACCATTTGCCTTTATTGCCACCATTTTTATGATCGCTCTGGCCATCTACAGGTTCCGGCTTTTTGATATTCTGCCTATCGCAAGGGAAAAAGTACTGGATCTGATGCAGGATGGATTTCTGGTATTGGACAACAAATTCAGGGCTATAGACTACAACCGGGCATTTAAAAAATATCTTTCTGATGATGCGGATGACCGCATAATTGGGATACCTATAGAAATACTGCTGCCGGATCAGAAAGAGCTGTATGAGTTCTTAAAGGAACACAGATCAGGCAAACTGGAGTTAAATGTGCTTATTGAAACAGATCTGTTCAACCTGGAAGCTGACATTGGCTACCTGGATCAAAATCAGCTTAACAATGATGCCATTATCATTAAACTGCAGGACCTTACCATACTCAGGGCAGAATCTTTAAGATCCAGAATACAGGCCGAGGAGCTTCAGAGGCTGAATCAGCTTAAGGACCGGATATTCTCTATTATCGCACATGATCTGAGGGGCCCCCTGGTTAATCTCTCTGAAGTACTGAAGATGATCTCGAATGACCAGATCAGTAATGAAGAATTTAAGACTCTGTCTCCTACCCTCAGCAAGGACATTCTGTATACGACGGATCTGCTGGAAAATATTTTACACTGGTCAAGAAGCCAGTTAAAAGGATATGGCATTAATAAAGAATTTTTTGACCTGAAGGGACTTATCGTTAATGAAGTGAGCTATCATATGCCCTCTGCCAAGGTGAAGAAAATCGAGATCATTCAGGATGTTTTTCCCGGAGAAATGGTATATGCAGATATATTAATGATCCAGATCGTGGTCAGGAACATTTTAAACAATGCGATAAAATTCTGTCACGAAGGGTGTACCATTCATATTTCAGCAGTCTATTCCGGTGAAAATAAGATCCGGCTCTGTATCAGTGACACTGGAATTGGCATGTCTGAAGAGACAGTGGCTCAGCTATTCACCGGTGAAGCGCATTCGACAAGAGGAACGATGAACGAAAAGGGAACAGGTATAGGCCTGGTTGTCTGTAAAGAATTTATCGAAAAGAATGATGGCGAGATCTCTGTAGAGAGTGAGACAGGAAAAGGCTCAACATTTTTCATCTACCTCCCGGTAGACTATACAACCTGAGCCTTTTAATAATTACTGAAGGCCTTTAATGACCTGTTACCTGGTTAATGGCTTGTTGTTCTTTCAGCGCATCCACATTATTTTTATTTCCGAAATTCTGGGTCTTATCGGCAAAGTAATCCAATATCCCCACTATGGTATCCAGATTGTCGGCCACCCTTTGGTGCATGTCTGGTAAATCTGCTTCCAGCCTTTTGTCACCAAGGTCTATGTTATCGACTTCAATCTTGCCAATCTTTTGAATAATAGCCTGTTGTGAGTGCTGCAGATCTTCCAGCTCTCTCACTATCTTTTCCATCAATTCAAACTTTTTCAAAGTATCCATATTCGTATTCCAATTAAGATTAACATTCTGTTTACTGATTAAGTAACGATCTTGGAGGCCATTATGTTTTAAAAATTATGCACCCGGAAGGGTTTTGGCCATGAAATTGCTGATCATACTGTGCATTATATTTGGATAATTCCCAAATAACTAATACTTTAGTTTTAAATTACCGTACTGATTTTATGAAAAGGATACTGTTTATATTTACGATACTGCTCTTTACGAAAACCCTCATCGCTCAGGATAGCCTGAAACTGGACAATGCAAAATTACTGGAATATTACCAGACCCAGCGTTATGCTGAGGCTGCACAGTATCTGGAAAAGATCTATAAGCCGGAGACCGGCAACCCTAAAGAATTGTCTCAGCTGGGTTATGTATACCTGATGGCAGGCAAACTTCCTGAAGCAGAAAAGAGCTATATGAAACTGCGTGAACTGGATTCTGCAAATCTGCCTGTTCTTTTTAGTCTGGCAGGAATCAACAGCAGAAGAGGCAATAATGAAAAGGCTAAAGAATTTTACCTGCACATCTTAAAAATAGACAGCACAAATTTTAATGTTTATAAGCAGCTCGCCTACCTGAGCAAAGGCGATTTTGACCTGGACAGGATCAAATATCTGCGCAAGGCAAATGAGCTGAACAATACGGATGGTGACATTGCATTTGACCTGGCAGAACTTTACTACAAAATGAACTTCTTCGATAAGGCAAACGACGTGCTTAAACCTGCGATTGCGGCTGATACCGCAAATCTTCAGCTGCTGAAAATGAAAATACCTGTCAGCATCTCTTCTAAAAATTATGAAGATGCTATCGCGACCGGAAGAAAGGTATTGAGTTATGGGGACAGTTCGACCTTTGTACTGAATAACCTGGGCAAGGTCTATTACCTTACCCTCGACTACCAGAACGCATTAAAATCCTTTCTGATGATCAAACAACAGAAGGTTGGTGAAGGGGAAGCACTTAGTTTTAATATCGCAAGAAGCTACAGGGGCTTAAAAGATTATAACAATGCGATCCCATACCTTCAGAAGGCCATTAAGGAGGGTGTTTCTCCGCTTGTGGCCAGCTACTACGGACTGCTGGGAGATTCCTTTGAAAATGTGAATAAGAACGAAGATGCCAGTAAGGCCTATAAAAAGGGGCTGGATTTTGAAAACGACGGAAGCTTACTTTACAATATTGCCCTGGTGTATGAAACCAAACTGAACGATAAAAAAAATGCGATCAGCTATTATGAGCAATACCTGAAAACAATAGACAAGGACAAACAGCCTAAACTGATCAAATTCATCAATACCAAGCTGGAAGAACTGAAAAGGTAGAAATTACCTACCGGTTAGGCGGGCCACGTATTTACCAATGATGTCAAATTCTATGTTCACAGTATCTCCTTCATGTACTTCATGTAAATTGGTGTGTTCAAAGGTATAGGGTATGATGAATACAGAAAATTCGTCGCTGCCCGAATTAACGACCGTCAGACTGATGCCGTTTACACATACGGATCCTTTCTCTACCGTTACATTTCCGCTGGAAGCATCGTATTTAAACCGGTATTCCCAGCTGCCGTCCAGTTCTGCCCGTTTGACACAAACCGCGGTCTGGTCTACATGCCCCTGAACAATGTGACCATCGAGACGCCCGTTTATTTGCATACAACGTTCGAGGTTGACCTTGTTTCCTTCCTTCAAACCAGAAAGATTGGTTTTTTGCAGGGTTTCGTCAATGGCTGTGACGGTATGTGTATCCTCAGATAATGCGACTACGGTAAGGCATACGCCATTGTGCGCTATGCTCTGGTCGATCTTCAGTTCTCTGCTGATCGCCGATTGAACGGTATAATGTACATTTGTTCCTTCTTTTCTGACTGACCTGATTTCGCCCGGCGTTTCTATTATTCCTGTAAACATGTTTATGAGTTAAACTTTATCCTGTTCTTTTTCCAATTGCCCGGCACCGGATCTGTTTGCTGTACCTGTGCTGTGGCAGATTGTTTATTAAATGAAATTACAGCTGCTATAGCGGCAACCAATGCCTCTTCTTCATTTTCTGACCTAAGGCTGTCTGCCTTAAAATATTTATTTACGAAATGGGTATCAAAAGCGCCGCTTTTAAAAGCTTCATGCTGCATGACAAATTTCCCAAAGCCAAGTGTAGTTTTTATACCGGTAATGTCATATTCGTCAATTGCCCTGATCATTCTTGCTATAGCTTCTGTCCTGTCCTTGCCATAGGTGATTAATTTTGCGATCATGGGATCATAATAGATCGGAATTTCCATGCCCTGCTCAAATCCGTCATCCACGCGCACACCATTGCCTTTAGGAATGTTATAGGTTTGTAGCGTACCTATATCCGGAAGGAAATTGTTAAGGGGGTCTTCTGCATATACTCTCAGTTCTATGGCATGTCCATTTACAGAAAGGTCCTCCTGCCGGAATGATAAGGGTTCGCCCCTGGCAATTCTGATCTGTTCCTTAACCAGGTCCAGGCCGGTGATCATCTCGGTTACGGGGTGCTCTACCTGCAGGCGGGTATTCATCTCCAGAAAAAAGAAGTCCAGATGTTCATCCAGGATAAATTCTACCGTACCTGCTCCTGTATAATTCACTGAACGGGCTACCTCTACTGCACATTGTCCCATTCTCCGGCGGGTCTCTTCGGTAAGTATACTGGATGGTGCTTCTTCAATTACTTTCTGATGCCGGCGCTGTACAGAACATTCCCGTTCAAACAGGTGTACAATATTTCCATGTGTATCACCCAGGATCTGGATTTCGATGTGACGCGGAGACGATACATACCGCTCTATAAAAACCGAACCGTCACCGAATGCGGATATTGCCTCGCTTACTGCCAGCTGCATTTGCTGTTCAAAATCGGCTGAATGTGTTACAATGCGCATCCCTTTGCCGCCGCCACCGGCAGCAGCTTTGATCAGTATTGGAAATCCGATCTCTTCTGCTCTTAACTTCGCTTCCGCAAGATCTGTAATGGCTTCTTCCGTACCGGGAACCATAGGGATATTGTATTTCATGACCGCAGCCTTGGCTGACAATTTATTGCCCATGATTTCCATAGCCTCTGGTTCAGGGCCGATCAGGATAAGGCCTGATGCTTTTACCAGCCTGGCAAATGCAGGATTTTCTGATAAAAATCCGTAGCCCGGATGTATGGCTTCTGCAGCGGTGACCTTGCAGGCATCAATGATCCGCTCTCCGAGCAGGTAGGATTGATTGGATGGGGCTGGACCAATGCAGACTGCTTCATCCGCATACCTCACATGGAGTGCTGCTCTGTCTGCTTCTGAATATACGGCTACTGTTCTAATGCCCATCTCGCGTGCAGATCGCATGATACGCAATGCTATCTCTCCTCTGTTGGCGATAAGAATCTTCTTCATAAACAAGGTATAAATGACCTAAGGATGTAAATTTAATATAGTTTCAACCGTTATGCCGATCATTTCTTCAGAAATATCCAGATGTGTAACCATCCTGATGGTGCGTGGTCCTGTAGTACTACATAATATTCCCTTTTCTCCAAGCTGATGTACAATGTGATCAGCCTGGTATCCTTCGGCTACATCAAAGAGAACGATATTTGTTTCCACTGGCAGGACCGATGCTACATAGCTCACGCGTTCCAGTGTATCTGCTAAAATCTTTGCATTTATATGATCAGTGGCCATACGGTCTACATGATGATCAAGGGCGTAAATGCCTGCAGCAGCAAGATATCCGGCCTGACGCATTCCGCCTCCAAAGGCCTTTCTAATTTTAACAGCTTTGCTTATGGTTTCTTTTGAACCCAGCAATACTGAGCCTACGGGTGCCCCCAGACCTTTAGACAGACACACAGAAATGCCGTCAAAATAACGGCCGTAGTCTCTGGCATTGTCTCCGGTACGGATCAGTGCGTTAAAGATCCTGGCCCCGTCAAGATGCAGTTTTAGCCCTTTAATATTACATAAGGTATGGATAGGCTCTATCTGAGCAAGATTATAGCAGGCTCCCCCACCCTTATTCATTGTATTCTCCAATACGACCAGACTGGAATTTGGATAATGAATATTGGCTTCATTGATCTCGGGTTCTATAAGTTCCGGGTTCAGGATTCCTCTTGGTCCGTTTAGCAAACGGACAGAGGCCATAGAGTGGTAGGCAATTCCACCGCCTTCATAGCGGTACACGTGTGAGTTCTGGTCACAGATCACTTCGTCCATTGGTTGCGTAAAACACTTTATCGCAATCTGGTTACTCATGGTCCCTGAAGGGCAAAACATTCCAGCTTCCAGACCAAACAGCGATGAAAGCTTATGTTCCAGTGCATGTACTGTTTCATCTTCTCCAAAAACGTCATCACCCACTTTCGCATCCATCATGGCTGCAAGCATTCCCGCTGTGGGTCTGGTAACGGTATCACTTCTTAAGTCAACTTTTATACTCATATATCATCCGGAAATACAGAAATTCAGCTATTTTTTGTATCGTTGTTAAAATTCGTTTTTTTTTGGCTTAATAAGTTAAAAAAACAAAGGTTAATTTTGATTAAAAAGCAGGCCTGAGCGCTATGGGATTACGGCATAAGCAGGCAGATTATTTTTAAATTTGGATTTTAAAATACTAAGTGTATTTTAGGCTTAGTGTTTTTTTAACAATATGGTAACTTTCAAATCACGAGCAAGATTAAAAAAAAGTCCGTTTAAACACATTTAAAGGCATAAAACTTAAACTAAAACCAAAACATATAAATTAGATTTATGAAAAAAAACCATACCAAAGTGTTAGGATTATTTACTTTTATCCCGAAAAAAACAAATTAAGATGATAGTTATTGCAGACGGTGGTTCAACCAAAACCAATTGGTGTTTAATTAATGAGGCAGGAAGAAAGATCCTTTTTAACACTGAAGGTTATAATCCTTATTTTTCAAGCACAGAGTACATTGTTGAGTCTTTAAAAAGCTCATTACCTGATCATTTAGAAACAGATAAACTTACAGAGGTAAACTATTACGGGGCAGGCTGCTCTACAGATGCCAAACGTAAAATAGTTGCTGATGCGATGAAACAGATCTTTGTAAATGCGGAGATCAATATCGGTCATGACCTTTTGGCTTCATGCAGGGCATTGCTTGGTGATGAGCCTGGTTTTGCAGCAATTTTGGGCACAGGAACTAATTCTTGTTTATATGACGGAAAAGAGATTTCACTGAATATTGACTCTCTGGGATATTTTCTCGGTGATGAGGGAAGTGGCTGTTATATCGGCAAAAGAATTCTTTCTGATTACATGAAAGGTTATATGCCTAAAGGATTGAGAGAGAGTTTCTACGATAACTTCGCGCTTACCAACGAGGATATCTTTGACAATATCTACAACAAACCTTTGCCAAATCGCTTTTGCGCGAGTTTCAGCAAATTCCTGTATGATTTCAAAGACAATTACGAAGATTATACTTATGCTACTGTTGACTATGCTTTCAGCGCATTCTTTGAAGCTCTTGTTATCCATTATCCGAACTATAAAGATCATACCTTAAACTGTGTAGGTTCGGTTGGATATAGTTTCAGAGATATCCTGAGTGTAGTGGCTGACCGTTATGAAATGGGCATCGGTAAGATCATTCGTTCGCCTATAGATGATTTAGTAGATTATCACCTGAATGTAGCAGCCAGGAAATAATATTTTTACAATAATTAAGAAACCCCAATAGTTAATGCTATTGGGGTTTCTTAATTTTCAGGGATATGGTTTTGGGCAATCCCTGAATCAATAATTACTTTATGATCGTGTTCTTAGAAAGAGATCTCTTTGCTGAAAAGTTTAGCGTACCTGCGTTTGTCAAACTTATACAAAGTCGCAGCCCTGAATGAAACCCCCTGCTGCTTTTCGTCCAGATCTTTCAGCACACCAAAACTCAGCATCTTCTTTCTGAAATTCCGCTTGTCCAGTTGCTTGCTGAGGATCACTTCATATACATTCTGCAGCTGGGTCAGTGTGAATTTCTCAGGCAGCAGTTCAAAGGCAATAGGTTGATGCTTGATCCGTCTTTTAATCTTCTCCAGTCCTTTTTCAAAGATCTGCTGATGATCGAATGCCAGTTTCGGCAGGTCTTTTACATTTCTCCAGTAAGCTGTTTTGGCATAGGTACTGATCGGCTTTACCGACTTTTCACCGCCAAGCCTCAGGAGTGCATAATAGGCGATACTGACCACTCTTCCCTGCGGGTGCCTGTTGACATCCCCGAAGGTATAGTATTGTTCCATATAAATATTTGTCAGACCGGTCAGTTCATTCAGAATTCTTCCTGCAGACTGATCTAAACTTTCATGTTCGCCTACTATATTACCGGGCAATGCCCACCAGTCCTTATATGGCTCTTCATTACGTTCTATTAAAAGAATCTTCAATTCTCCTTCATCAAATCCAAACACCACACAGTCAATCGAAAAAGTGGAATCAAACTTTGGCAAAACTTCTTTCAAAATATTATTACGTTAATTATTTATTATTTGTATGTCTAAAATCCTGTTTCAACTATGATTTTGCATAAAGATAGATAAGAATACCAATTTAGCAAGATCAGGTCAGTCATTAAATTTTTATATATAAAAGCAAATAAATATACTTGCTGCCGAATTAACGAGAAAAATACAAAATAAATTACTTAGTGTAAAAAATACACGCTATATTCGTATAAATAAATCATGAAACCAAATATCAAAAATATTGCTGTATTGACCTCCGGCGGAGACGCCCCGGGAATGAACGCCTGTATAAGAGCAGTAGTTAGGACCGGAATATACAATGGTATCAATATGTTTGGAGTTTTGCAAGGATATCAGGGATTAATTAACAATAACATTATCCCTATGGATGCAAGATCCGTAAGTAACATCATTCACCAGGGAGGTACAATACTTAAAACAGCTCGCTGTTTAGAATTTAAAACAGAAGAAGGTCTGGATATCGCTTTTGAGAATTTAAAGGCAAGGGATATCGACGGACTGGTCGTAATAGGCGGAGACGGTACATTTACAGGGGCACAGCGTTTTGCTACAAAACACGGTGTAAGGGTAATAGGCATACCGGGAACGATTGACAATGATCTTTATGGCTCGGACTTTACCTTAGGCTATGATACGGCAATCAATACAGTTATCGAGGCCATTGACAAGATCAGGGATACTGCTGATTCTCATGACCGGCTTTTCTTTGTGGAAGTAATGGGCAGAGATTCGGGATGTATTGCATTGAGAAGCGCGATTTCAAGTGGCGCGGAAGCCGTTCTTTTGCCGGAGAAACAAACCAGTCTGGATGAACTGATTGCTCAGCTGGAATCAGGTGCTTCGACTAAAAAATCTTCAAGTATTGTAATCGTATCTGAAGGCCATAAAGCCGGTGGAGCATATGACATTGCAAAAAAAGTTAAGGAACGTTTTAATCATTATGATACAAAAGTGACTATCTTAGGCCACCTTCAGCGCGGGGGCAGCCCAAGCAGCTTTGACAGGATACTGGGAAGCAGACTGGGTTTTGCAGCTGTAAATGAATTGCTTAAAGGAAATACCATGCAAATGGTTGGTCTGCGCGGCAATGAGATCAAAACAACCAGTATTGAAGAGGCACTAAATAAACACAGCTTTAAGCTGGAAAGCGATTTATTGGAAATGACTAAAGTTTTGTCAATATAACAGATGATAGCGGTAGTATACAGCGGTTCGAAAACGGCTTTCTGGAAGATAGCCAGGGATGGAAAAACCATTGCCGAATGCAGTATGCCCGGTATTAACCCCTGCTTTAATGACCAGAAATCCATTCTTCAGTTTCTGAATAAAAAAGCTACCCTGATCAATCACGCGGAGAGCATCAAAAAAATCTATGTATTCGCGGCAGGTGCATCGTCTCCGGAAAGAAGGAATGAACTGGCAGAAACTTTAGGGCTTTTCTTTAAATACAGTAAGATCACAGTGAAGGATGATCTGTATGGGGCGGCAATTTCTGCCTGCTATAACCATACCGGAATTGTAGGCATTTTAGGCAGCGGTGCGAACTGTGCCTACTTTGACGGCAAGACACCTGAAAAAAATAACTTCGGGCTCGGCTTTATACTTGGTGATGAAGGCTCTGCCAATTATCTGGGTAAGATTTTACTAAAGAATTTCATTCAATCTAAACTGCCCGCTGATCTTCAGCAGAAGTTTGAAATAAAGTATAACCTGGACAGACCTCAGATTCTGGAGCGTGTTTATAAGAAACCTATGGCTCAGCAGTTTCTGAGTTCGTTCTTTGATTTTTTCCTGGAGAACAGGGATCATAAATATGTTCAGGAACTCATTACCAGATCATTTGAGCGTTATTTTAAAATCTATATGCTGCCGACAGTTAAGCTTCATCCGGGGAAACAAATTCATTTTGTCGGTATTGTGGCAGGAAACTTCCAGGATCAGCTGCGTGAAACCGCAAAGCGGCATGGTCTTGAAATTACATCAATTACTAAAGAACCTATATACAATCTATTAAACTACTATTCAAATTAATACATTAAGATGAGCAAAATTGGAATAAACGGCTTTGGCCGTATCGGCAGACTGGTTTTTAGAGCTGCTTTAAAAAGAGGATTAGACGTTGTAGCTATCAATGACCTTATAGAGCCGGATTATATGGCTTATATGTTAAGATACGATTCTACCCATGGTAGATTTGAAGGTACCATTGCTGTAGAAAACGGAAATCTTGTAGTGAACGGAAAAACGATCCGCGTTACCGCAGAGAGAGATCCTGCAAACTTAAAATGGGATGAAGTTGGTGTAGAAACTGTAATTGAATCTACAGGTCTTTTCTTAACTAAAGCAGATGGTGAAAAACACCTTGCTGCAGGTGCAAAAAGAGTAGTGTTCTCTGCTCCGGCAAAAGATGATACCCCTACTTATGTAATGGGTGTAAATCACGATAAACTGACAGCTGATCAGACTATCGTTTCAAATGCATCATGTACAACCAACTGCCTGGCACCTATCGCTAAGGTATTGAATGATAACTTTGGTATCGTGGAAGGTTTAATGAGTACAATTCACGCAGTAACTGCAACACAAAAAACAGTTGATGGTCCTTCAGCTAAAGACTGGAGAGGCGGACGTGGTGGTTTCTCTAACATCATCCCTTCATCAACCGGTGCTGCAAAGGCAGTAGGTCTGGTTCTTCCAGAATTGAAAGGTAAACTGACAGGTATGTCTTTCCGCGTTCCTGTGGCCGACGTTTCTGTAGTCGATCTTACTGTACGTTTGGCTAAACCTGCAACTTATGAAGATGTTAAAAAAGCGATGAAAGCTGCCTCTGAAGGTGAGTTGAAAGGCGTACTGGCATATACTGAAGACGAAGTGGTTTCTTCTGATTTCATCGGTGATCCTCATGCATCAATTTTTGACGCAAAAGCAGGTATTTCACTGAATGACAATTTTGTTAAAGTGGTTTCCTGGTATGACAACGAATGGGGTTATTCAAATGCTTTGGCCAAATTCGTAGAATATTACGGAACCTTAAAATAAAAACCTGTTTTCTTACAGGTTTACATTTGGTTAGAAAAGGGATACTGCATACGCAGTATCCCTTTCTTTATGTTAATCGCTTTCTTTCAGATCTTTGTAAAGAAATTCAGGAACTCCTGCTTCTTTGTACGGCTCAGGTTGATGGATACATTATTTGTCATAATCACCTCCCCCCCTTCCCCGCGTATGTAATGCTTGATGAAATCCAGATTTATGATGAATGGTTTATGTGCCCTGAAAAAAGAGTGTTCATTTAAAGCGTCCTCAAATGAAAATAAGGTTTTACTGACCAGATGAACATGTCCGTCATTCATGACAATATTGGTATAGCAGCTGGTTGCTTCCAGATACAGGATCTCTTTGATTTTTATAAAATGAAGTCCTTTGCTGCTGGATAGGGCGAGGGTATCCATCATACCGGATTGTGTAAAGCGCTTCGCCATCTGGACCTGTTTCTTCGAGGACGACGACTCTTTATTTGTAAATCTGTCTATTGCGCCTTTCAGCTCTTCCTGTTCTATAGGCTTCAATAAATAATCAAGTGCATTAAGTCTCAGCGCGGCGATCGCATACTGGTCATATGCAGTGGTAAAGATGGTTTGAAAATTGAATTCGTCAAACTGGCTCAGTACATCAAGACCACTCATCACCGGCATTTCAATATCCATAAAAACAATGTCCGGCTGGTATTCTTCAATAATCTGTTTGGCGGCAGTACTTTTCTGGCATGTAGCGATCACCTCAACCTGTTCACAATGTAATTTCAGCAGGTGCCGGAGTGTTACAATACCGTGTTTTTCATCATCAACGATAATGGCTTTGATTAAACTCATTGGGAGGAATTTAGATGTACAAGTATGCTATCAATCACTTAAATTTAATTCATTAAATCCAAAAAAAGAGAAAAATTTTTATCGAATGGTATATTTTTAGTAATTGAATGGTAAAATCTACAAAAAATTCAGATAAATATGAACGGCGGTTCCTGCTGTCTCTCCTGATTCACCGATAAGATCTTCTGTCACGATGCTGCTGTCATTGCTCAGCAGTCTGAGTCTGCTGGATGTAATATCAACTCCGTATGATCTATATTTGAACTGGCTGGCCATAAAAGTTGCTGCAGCCTTTCTTCCTATCCCGTTATCTTTAATCACAATGTGCAGAATCTTTTCGGTTTCCATACTGATATTGATCTCCAAAAGCCCTCCGCCGTCCTTATCTCTCAACCCGTGCCAGATCGCGTTTTCCGCAAATGGCTGCAGGATCAGCGGTGGCACTCTTAGTATTTCCTGTGATACTTCATTGCTTACCTTTATATGGTAGTCAAAAATATGCTCCAATCTTCTGGATTCCAGATCAAGGTAAAGCTTCAATGTCTGCAGTTCTTTTTTTAAGGGGATGGCACTATGTTTGGAATTGTCAAGGATATCCCGCATCAGCTTGGAAAAGGTAATGAGATATTCACTGGCCTCATCAGTTTTATTTTCGATGATAAAGCTATTGATTGAATTGAGTGTATTGAACATAAAATGCGGATTCATTTGTGAACGAAGCGCCTGCATTTCTGCCTCCTTAAGCTTTCTCTTATATTGTTCCTCGATCTTGTGCTGGTGAAGCAGATAGCGGTAAATACAGATAATGACAATAACTATGGATAAGAAAACCAGTGAAATAAACCACTGGGTATTATAAAACGGAGTGGGCAAATATACTTTCACCCTTAAATCTTTAGACTGCCAGTTACCCAGGTTATCGCCAGCCTGCAGGATGATGTTATACCTTCCCGGTGCGAGATGCCTGAAGGAGAGCTCGGCTTTATTGCCCAGGTAATTCCATTTGCTGTCTTCCGAAAATCTGTACCTGTAGATGATCTTTCTTTTGTCGAGATAAGTGAGTGAGGAAAATAAAAGCTCAAGTTCCGTTTCCCCTTTTTGCAGTCGGATATCTGGATTGCACGTATTGATCATCTGCCCGTTAATCTTTATGGCGCAGAGCTCCAATTTATTGATCAGTTGAGACCTGACCATCATAGTGACATCGATCAGGGAAAATCCGTTTTCTATTCCCATCGCTATGTTCCCGTTTCTTAGCTTTCCAAAACCGTAGATCAGGTCATCCGCGGGCAAGCCATCTATCTGTGATATCCGGACCACTTTATCGGTATTCTTATTATAAACCTGCAGTCCTTCTTCAGTTCCAAACCATATTTTACCATTATTGTCTTCCGCAATCCCTTCTACCCTGTCATTGGCCACTTCATATTTTTTGGTATGCAGCAACTGCTTTATTTCTCCTTTTTTATTCAGCAGATTCCAGCCCCCATATCCTGAGATCAATAGATTACCAGCTCTTGTTTTAGCGATACGGTTATAATAATCACCAACAAATTTGGATTGGTCTGCATTTGCTTTCAGGTTACTGATTTCATTAAAAGTATGTTTGTGCGGATCATAAACAGCGATACCAAAACCTTTTGGTGCCCAACCGGCCAGCCAGATACCCCCGTCCGTATTGCTGAAGAGGTCATTCCATAAATTATCCTCCCAAAAACCCCTGCTATTGACCACCGCATTCTGTTTTAATTTCAGATCAGGCCAGGAATAAACCTGTACAGCCTGTCTCAATGGTAGAATCCACAGGTTTCCATTTCGGTCAACCGTACATCTTTTTATAAACAGGTTATTGAGTGCGGGGGCCAGATCCAGGCGGCTAACCTGATCATCTTTAGCCATAAACATTCCCTTATTGGTAGCAATCAACAGGGTATCCCCCACGGCAAAGAGACCCTGGGTTTGTATCTTTTTATCGGGTATACTGAGTTCCTTCCAGCCAGTATGCTGACGATAGGCCCAAATGAGATTGCTTCTGTTGCTGCAATAAATACTGCCCCCCGGATCTTCAATAAGATCAGTGATCATGTTGCCAGATCTCCTGCCGGACGGAGGCAGCATGACATTCTTTACAGAAGAATAAGAATTGAATAACTTGATGAGTCCCTTATTTGTCGCTACCCAGACCACATTGGTTTCCTTGTTGACTACAATTCTGTTGATCAGCCTGCCTTTTGATTGGTAGAAAGGAATCATTCTTTGATCGTCATCATTTTTCAGGTAAATATTTTCGCTGGAATAGATGATCAGACTTTCCCGGCCGCCAAATTTTATTTCATCAAAACCATTCACCGTCTTCTTATCAGGGAGGACATTAATTTTTTCGAGTTTCTGACTGCTGATCCGGTATTTGTAAACATCTCCTTCTCCGGTTCCCAGAAGGATCGCATCAGGGCCGATTATCTTAACTGAAGAAAAAATCCTGTTCAATGCGGGATCAGCATGTATGCTTACACGGTTGGTTTTCGAATCCCATACAAATACTCCCTTTTCTGTGAAAGCCCAGACCTTACCTTTTTGAGGTTCCAGGAAACTGACAGAATACTTTACCTTATCAATATTTTTGTTGATCAGAAACACCTTGCTGCCGGTTCCCTTACCATTAAAATATTTAATATTATTAAAATCGCTGCACCAGATCCTGCCTCCGGAATCCACGAAGATATTATTGTAATGGTCATTATTGGGATCAGCATCATGATACTGATTGGCTGCGATTATTTTTGGATGACCATAGAAACTCCGCACACTGCAGAGGCCAACGTAACTGTCATGATAATAGATCACCTCGTCTTTGATGGCCAGACCTGTAATATTGGCTTTGGCCCCTGGATGCTCCAGAAAACGGTATCCGTCATACTGAGACAAACCCCTTCGTGTCGCCAGGATCAGGAAGCCTTTATTGTCCAGGATCAGTTGTTTTACAAAATCTGAAGGAAGGCCTTCACTAAAACGGATCGTTTCCTCCTTTAGCTGGGCAACTGCACCTGACGCCTGCAACAAAAGACCAAGTAAAAAGTAACAAATACAAGTCTTTAGGCGAATCATGATTGAACTTGCGGATCTATTCAGGAACAATATAACCACCAAAGTCCATATTCACCTTATTAAATATCTTTTTTAAACGTTCATGATCTTTCTTTTCTACAGCAGACTGATACAAATAAACACTTCTCAATTCCACCAGAGCTTTAAGTTGTTCAACACCTGCAGCTGTAATTTTAGTACCCACCAGGCTGAGGTATTGTAGGTGTTTCAACGCCTTTATCTGCTGCAGACCCTTATCGGTAACCGCTGTGCGGTTGAGGCTGAGTCTGATCAGCGAAGTCAGTCCGGACAGGATTTTTATTCCCTCATCATCAAATGCAGTATTGGCCAGATTAAGCCAGATGAGTTGTTTTTTTAACCCGGAAAGTAATTTTAACGTTTCAGGATTTGCCTTCGCGGTTACGAAACTTACAGACAGATAATTACTGGCACCGGTTACCGGAATAACTACTACACCCTTTTTTTTGAGATCAGCTATAATTTCAGCATCAGCCTTGCTCACTTCAACAGCAGGAACCTCATCTGGTAATTCCATTTTTTTAATGGCTCCTGACTGAAAACTCAGTAAGGTCTGTTTTATTTTTCCGGGCTGCTTAAGATCCTTTATTTTTTGATCAAAATCTGCTCCCTGAAGGATCCACCAGCTTAGCAGTTCAATTTCTTCTGCTGTCAGCTGAGGTTTTTCCTTCGGGGGCATGTGGTCTTCAGCAGACAGCGGTAATAATAATCTTTTGATCAGTTCACTTTCTTCAGCACTCCCCGGAACAACAGCTTTGCCATCTTCACCGCCTTTTAACATAAATGCCCTGGTATCCAGTCTCAGTTTTCCTTTTTGTTTATCCGCACCGTGGCAACTGTAACAGCGGTTCTGGAGCAAAGGCTGGATCATGTGTGTATAGGCCAGGGCCTCCTGCACATTGGCCACAGGAGGAATGGCTGTCTTCAGTGCTTTGCCCTCGTCAAGGCCTGCATTTAAATAATCTGCTCCGTGCGTTAAAGTACCACCAAAATGACCTGTCAGGGTAACCAGGATCAACAGCACTCCGGCCATTGTATGCAGCAGAAAAGGTTTCATCTCTTTTCTGGAAATCAGATAAGCCAGGGTAGTCAGTATGGCCAGTCCTATTCCAAGCCACTGATGGATGTCAACAGTTGCTCCATTATAATCTCCGCCCTGCGACAGCAGGTATCCGGTAATGCAGGAAAGTATAGCGCCGAATGCACCAAATAAATAAACAAGAGGTATGGAAGGTTTCAGAAAAATAAATTTCCTGCTGATCGTCAGTAACTGAAAGAAACAGCCAAGCACAAGGATACCTATAGGAAGATGCACCAATACAGGATGAAATCTGCCGGCAAATGTGGTTATGGATAGAAGCGTCATCAAATCTGATTAAAGTATTAAGCTACCACATCATGAATGACCTTGCCAGCTACATCTGTGAGTCTGAAGGGCCTGCCCTGAAAAGGATAGGTAAATTGTTCATGGTCAAAACCAAGTTGATTCAGAATGGTCGCCTGTATGTCAAAAGCATCGACTTTACCGCTCACCGCACTGTATCCGATTTCATCTGTTTCGCCATGGGTGTGCCCTTTTTTTATACCTCCGCCTGCCATCCAGATGGTAAAGGCATCGGTATGATGATCTCTTCCATTATATGGGTTTTGTACACCATTTCTGTTTTCCATCATCGGAGTACGGCCAAACTCACCGCCCCACACCACCAGGGTTTCTTCCAGAAGGCCTCTTTGTTTTAAATCCAGCAGCAATGCCGTAACCGGTCTGTCTATACTGCGGCACTTGTCCTTGAGGCCAATGTTCAGCGAATTGGCTGGTCCGTCTCCGTGCGCATCCCAGCCCCAGTCAAACAGCTGGACATACCTTACTCCTTTTTCTACCAGCTTCCTGGCCAGCAGCACATTATTGGCAAAACAGGCTTGCCCCGGCTGGGTTCCATACATTTCATGAATATATTGTGGTTCATCGTTGATGTTCATCACTTCCGGAGCAGAAATCTGCATGCGGTAAGCCATTTCATATTGTGCTACACGTGACAAGATCTCAGGATCATTGTAAGCGGCATACTCCTGCTCGTTTGCCGCGTTGATCGCTGCTATAGATGCCTTTCTCAGGTCCCGGCTCATACCATTCGAATCTTTAATGAACAGTACCGGATCGCCCTCACTCCGGCATTGTACACCCTGATAAACAGAAGGCAGAAATCCGCTTCCCCAGATGCTCTTTCCGGCATCGGGGAAACTGCCGCCGCTGGTGAGTACCACAAAGCCCGGGAGGTTCTGGTTTTCAGTTCCCAGGCCATAAGTTGCCCAGCTGCCCATACTTGGTCTGCCCAAACGGGCACTGCCGGTATGGATCAGCAATTGTGCCGGGGCGTGGTTAAACTGATCTGTTGATACGGCTTTCAAAAAGCTGACTTCATCGGCCATGCTTGAAAAATGCGGCAGGTTCTCACTGATCCATGCCCTGCTCTCTCCATACTGTGCAAAACTTGCCTGGGGGCCAAGCATTTTGGGTACCCCGGTAATGAAGGCAAATTTCTTTCCGGCCAGCAGGGATTGCGGGCAATCCTGTCCATCCATTTTCATCAGCTCAGGTTTATAATCGAACAGTTCCAGCTGGGAGGGTGCGCCGGCCATGTGCAAATAGATCACACTTTTGGCTTTCCCCAAAAAAGGAGGTGATTTGGGCAGCAGCGGATGTGCAGGATCGTAAAGCACAGGATTGTTGCCCTGAGCGCCAAAATTACAGCCGCCAAGCAACGTACCCATAGCCAGAGCGCCAAGTCCCATCGCACTTTCCTTCAGGAAATGCCGTCTCGTACAGCCTCTTAAGTGTATTTCATTGGCCTCTTTTACCAACCGGTGCGCGTTCAATTCGTCTCTGGTCATGTCTTAATTTTTAGTAACTACCTCATCCAGGTTCATTAGTGCATTGGCTACTACGACCATCGCTGCCATTTCAGGTTTAGCCTCTGCATTTCCGGGCAGCATTTCCGATACACTCTTCGGGCTGGCTTTGTAATCCTTCAGCGCTGTCAGATACAGTTCATTCAAAATATGGAGTTTTTCCTTTGTAATGGGCTTATACATCATCAGCTCATATCCTTTAGCAATCTGTGCTGAAGCATTCTGTCCGCCGGTTTGTTTCATGCGGCTGGCAAAATGCCTGGCCATGTCCATATAAGCCTCATCATTTAATGTGACCAGTGCCTGAAGCGGTGTATTGGTCCTGATCCTTCTGGCATTGCAAACTACACGCTGGGCACCATCAAAGGCAATCATGGAAGGGTAAGGAGCCGTTCTTTTCCAATAGGTATAAATTGCCCTGCGGTACTGATCTTCTCCCACGGAATTGTTCCATCTGGCACCATTATAAGGAGAATTCCAGATCCCTTCCGGCTGCCATGGCATTACCCCGGTGCCATACATTTTAGGACTCAGCATACCGCATACCGAAAGGTGCTGGTCACGAAGCTGTTCAGCACTGAGCCTGATCCTTGGTCCGCGGGCGTAAAACTTATTGAAAAGGTCCTTTTTTTTCATTTCTTCAGTAACTTTGGAATCCTGCCTGTAAGTGGCACTCATGACCATCTCCCGGATCAGTTTTTTCATACTCCAGTGATGATCATTCATCAGCTGCCAGGATAAATGATCCAGCAATTCCTTATGTGTCGGGTTCATTCCCTGGGTACCCATATCTTCAAGGGTTTCCACGATGCCTGTGCCAAAAAGCTGTTCCCACAGTCTGTTGGTGATCGTTCTTGACAAGAGCGGATTCTTTTTATCTGTCAGCCACATGGCCAGCCCCAGCCTGTTCCCGGGTGCATTGGCCGGCATGGCATACCTCAGTGACCTGGGAACGCCTGCCTGAACCTCTTTTCCCGGAGTAATCCAGGCACCCCTCTTGAATACAAATGTCTTGCGGGACCTGTTGGCCGGGTTCTCCACCATGACCGGTAAGGATTGCGGATTGGCATTCAGGAGCATCCAGAAGCGTTCCTTATTCTCTGTGTAGCCCGGCTTTCCGGCACCGGGGAACTGTTGCCCGAAGTGAAACCAGTCAAAATAGACCAGCACTTCATCTTTGTTGGTTGCAGCAGGATTCTGATAGCACAGGTAAACATCGTGTATACCTTTCTTCGGCTTAAAATCTACCGGTACATTTTGATAAGCTCCACTATTTAAAACTTTCCAGCTGGCGATTAATTCACCGTCCGGCCTGTCCATGCGCAGCTGCATGGTTCCTTCCGGTCTGTTGGAATAGTACCTGTAGATGAACTGGTCAACCTCATTAAGATCGACCCGGGCAAACCTGGCAACAGCATTGTTCTTGAAGTTCAGTGCAATGTTTTTGTTTGCAATAACAGCGTTTACCATACTATCGACTGTTGTAGAGTTGATAATGGGTTCTCCGGTCTTTAAAAAATGGCGGATTTCTGTGGCTTTGGCCGCCGATACCTGCTGCTTCAGCCATGCAGTCAGCGAATCCAGTTTCTTATTTAAAGGTTCATCATACTGTCTCAAAAGGGGATATTCTGTTGGCACATCCTCATCCATGGTATTGTTGAAATAAGCCATGAACTGATAAAATTCATCGTGTTTGAAAGGATCATACGGATGACTATGACATTGTACACAAGCAAATGTTGTACTCAGTAAGCCCTCCCAGGTGGTATTGACCCGGTCCAGCACTGCGGCAACCCTAAACTCTTCATTGTTTGTTCCGCCCTCGTCATTGGTCATCGTATTTCTGTGAAACGCGGTAGCGATATACTGCTCATCAGTAGCATTGGGCAAAAAATCACCCGCGATCTGTTCGGTAATAAAGCGGTTATACGGCTGATCAGCATTAAAGGCTCTGATCACCCAGTCCCGGTACTGCCAGATATTCCGTCCTGCATCCGCTTCATATCCTTTTGTATCCGCATACCTGGCCACATCCAGCCACATGGAAGCCCATTTTTCTCCGTATTGCGGAGAGGCCAGCAATGAATCGACTAAAGCTTCGTATGCTTTATTCTCATCCGGATTAGAAAGGTATTGTTTGGCAAGTTTTTCAGCAGGCAGCATGCCGATCAGGTCCAGACTCAACCTTCTCAGCAAAGTCGCCCGGTCTGCCGGTCCGGAGGGTTTCAGGTCATTCTCTTCGAGTTTCTGATCAATAAAATGATCGATATCATTTCGTACCCAATCACCATCGGCACCGGGTATCTCTACCTGTTTTACAGGGAGGTAAGCCCAGTGATCACCCCATTTTGCACCCTGCTTTATCCAGCGTTTGAAGATGTCGATTTCCTGATCATTCAGCGCTTCGTGTTTGTAAGGCATCCGCTCTTCAGGATCCTTGCTCAGGAGTCGTCTGATCAGCTCACTTCCCTCCGGATCGCCCGGAATAATAGCCGGCTTGCCGCTCTTTGTTGCCGCAAGTGCTTCTTCATGAAACAACATGCTGAATCCGGCCTGTTTCTTCACCCCACCGTGACAGGAAATACACTTTTTATTGATGATCGGCTTGACCTCTGTGTTAAAATCAACAGTTTTGTCATAAGACATCAACAGTGAACACAGGGCGGCCACCAGCAAAAGTACAAGTAAAACAATTAGCTTCTTGTTGCGAAAGAATTTCATAAGGGCATGACTATATCTGGCTTCTTGTGTTGATGTAACTTACTAATTTTTTCACATAAAAACCTAAGAATCAAGTCAGAAATTTTTAACACCAGATGCTCAAAATAGCTGAAAAAGCCCTTTAAATAACAAAGCAAACCTTTGCGTGATTTTCACAACAGGTACAGAATTTATTCAGTGGAAGCTGAATAAAATCAAATTACCGGATCAGAATCTGATCCGTTGAATCCGGACCGCATTCAAAATAGCCAGCAGTGCTACGCCCACATCAGCGATAACAGCTTCCCAAAGTGTAGCCACTCCGCCCGCACCCAAAACCAAAACGATGATCTTCACCCCCATAGCCAGCCCGATGTTTTGCCATACAATGTTTCTGGTGACCTTACCGATCTTAATGGCAGTTACGATCTTTGAAGGCTGATCGTTCTGGATCACAATATCAGCAGTTTCAATAGTCGCATCACTCCCCAGGCCTCCCATTGCGATACCCGCATCTGCCAGTGCTACCACCGGCGCATCGTTTACACCGTCTCCAACAAAGGCCAGACGCCTCCCTTCTTTTTTCAGCGACTCCACCTTTTCTACTTTATTTTCGGGCAGCAGGTTGCCAAAAGCCTGATCTATGCCGAGCAAACGGGCGATCTTATCCACCACGCTCTGCTTGTCACCGCTGAGCATTACCGTTTTTATATTTAGTGCATGCAGATCTGCTATGGCTTGTTTTGCATCTTCCTTCAGTTCATCCGCGATGGTGATGTAGCCGGCATACCTGCCATCCACAGCAATGACTACAATGGTATCTGCCTCCAGATCAATCGCTGCGTCATAACCGATATTGAACTGTTTTAACAATTTCGTATTGCCTGCCAGAACTGTTTTTCCGTTGATGGTTCCCCTGAGGCCATGACCAGGCACTTCTTCTACATCAGAGATGCTGATCTCAGCTATTTCTGGAGCATACCTCACGATCGCCACTGCGATAGGGTGGGTAGATTTACTCTCCAGAGCCGCAGCCAGCATCAGCAATTCATCAGGATCAAATTCACTATCCACCACTTTCTGAACATCGAAGACACCTTTGGTAAGCGTACCGGTCTTGTCCATTACTACGGTATCCAGTTTGGTCATCACATCCAGGTAGTTTGAACCCTTAAACAAAATACCATTTTTGGATGCCAGACCTATTCCTCCAAAATAACCCAGGGGAATGGAAACCACCAGTGCACAAGGGCAGCTGATCACCAGAAAGACCAATCCGCGGTACAGCCAGTCCGAAAAAACATAATCTGCGACAAATAAATAAGGCAAGCCCACAACCAGTACGGCCAGCAGGAAAACAATAGGGGTATAAACTTTTGCAAAACGGGAAATGAACAACTGTGTTTGTGATTTTCTGGCGGTGGCATCCTGCACCATCTCCAGTATCCTGCTCAGCTTGCTGTCCTTAAACAAGGCTTTGACCCGGATTTCTGCAAGCTGATTGAGGTTGATCATGCCGGCAAGCACAACCTCTCCTTTGACTTTATTGTCAGGCTTGCTCTCTCCCGTCAGCGCAGCGGTATTAAAAGTGGCCCTTTCAGCGATCAATTCTCCGTCCAGGGCCACTTTTTCACCGGGCTTAACCTGTATGATCTCCTCTATCTGAACGTCCGAAGGACTTACACTGATCAGCTTGCCCGATCTGAGTACATTTACGCTTTCCGGTCTGATGTCAAGCAATGCTTTGATACTTCTTTTGGCATTGCTTACCGCAGCATCCTGAAACCATTCTCCAATAGAATAAAATACCATGACCGCTACACCTTCACTGTAAGAACCGATGCTAAAAGCACCTAGCGTAGCGACACTCATCAGGAAAAATTCATTAAAGAAATCCAGTCTTAATGCTTTTCTGAAGGCGAGCTCCAGTACATTATATCCGGCCAGCAGATAGGCAGGAAGGTAAATACCCAGCTGCAGCAAATTGCTGAACCGGATATGGAAACCATACTCCAGTACCATCATGGTGACAACGACCAGCAATGCGGTAAGCAATGGCCAGTGACTTAGCCAGCCCTGCGGCTCCCCATCTCCATGGTTGTGTCCGTCCTCATCGCTGTGCTCATGTGCATGAGGATGTTTGTGTTCTTTTTCTTCTGTACTGCAGCAGTCTTTATGTTGATGTGATGATGGCATATCCTTAAATTATACTCAAAGATACAGTCAATCGCAATGCAATGCTATTGCAAAGGTTTCAGAGGGTTACATTGTTCGCAGGTTCCTTTAATGATCAGGTTCATTTCCTGACGGATGAAATGCTCAGGTAAGGCAATGTCTGGTATCCTGGTATCTGGCAGGCAAAAAGTTTCCTTACATAAATTACAGTAAAAATGTACATGAAGATCGTGATGGCTCCCGCCATCACAATCTTTTTCACACAGAGCATATTTAGTTGCTCCGCTCCCATCATCAATACTGTGTACCAAACCTTTTTCTTCAAATGTTTTTAAAGTTCTGTACAAGGTGATTCGATCTGAAGGAGCCATAGCCCGCTCCAAATCATTTAAACTAATCGCTGTATTTTGTTTCAGTAAGAAGTCAAGCACCAGTAACCGCATCGCGGTAAGGTTAATTTGCTTTTCCCTGAGCCTGTTTTCAATATCATATAACATATCGATGCCTGTTAATGCTCATGCGCTGATGGACCTGATGATTTAGACTGCAAATAAAAGGCCCCTTTGGTCACTACCTGAACATCTGCAGGTAATTTTTCTAAGGCCGTAATCTGAATATAACCCAATTCTGTAATACCTGTAGTCACTTCAATCTTTTTAAAATGCACAGATGCTTCTTCTATTGCATCTTCATGCTTATCCTCTTTAACATTTTCTACTATAAAAATATAAGATCTGCCTTCTCCGCGCACTACTGCATCGACAGGAACCGCATCAGAAACCGCCGTACCTACACCGATCAGTCCGGTCACATACATTCCGGGGATCAGGTTGGCTCCGGGTTTTTTAATCACTGCATGCACCACTACACCCTTGCTGTCATTTTCGAAAGATTTGTTAATGCCCCTGATCTCTCCTTCGATCTGTTCGTTCTTCTGATTGGTTAACTGAAAATCTACTTTTTGTCCAGGTTTGATCTTACCCAGGTCCTTTTCAAATACGATCAGATCAGCATGAATCTTTGAATTGTCTACAATATCCATAATAGAAACACCAGGCTGGGCGTAGGACCCGGTCTGTGCAATGATCTTTCCGATGGTTCCGCTGATTGGGGACCGGACAGGTACTTCCGTGGCAATATTTCCTGTTGCAACCTTATCTGCTGCTATTCCGTATTGCTGCAACTGACGTTCTATCGCCCTGAGCTTAGATTTCTCGGCATTGTAATTGGCCTCAGCAAGTTGCTGTGCCTTTCCCGTGCCCGCATCTGCTGCTTTCAGCTGCTGCTGCCGCCTGTACTCTGCTTCAGTGTAACTAAAACCTCCTTTGACGGTAAGGTATTCCTGCTGCAACCGGATCAGTTCCTGGTTTTCTACTGTGACCAGGAGCTGCCCTTTGCCTACCTGCTGGCCTTCTATGACATTGATCTTTCTGATAATCCCTCCCGAAAGTACGTTGATCTGGGCCGCATTCTGGGGTGGTACAGCCAGTTGACCGCTTGATTTCACTACTTCCGTCAAATTCTTTTTCTCTATACTGCCGATCACAATACCTACCGCCTTCAGCTGTTCTGCACTGAGTTCCAGACCATTTTCATGGGCACCGTGCTCCGCTTCCGCTGTTTCTGATTTTTCTGATTCTTTCGGTTTGTCCACCCCTGTGCAGGCACTAAAAACGGAGACCGCCATCAGCAGCCCCAGAAAAACCACTGTGTATGTGTTCTTATATCTGATCTTTTCCATTGATTAATTTCCCTTTAAAAATTGTAATTGTATAACTGATTCATTCAGCTGCTGAACAGCCTGAAGATAGCTGAGCTTGCTTTGAACGGCGAGGGCCATATTTTGAATGAACTCTATATAGCCGATCTCACCCAGGTCATAAGATACTTGCGCAATCCTCATTTGTTCATCGGCCTGTTTTGATCCCCCGGAAATATAGTAATCCGCCATCTCTTTATACTTCATGTAATGCTGCATTTCCTGCTGATATTTTATGTGCTGTTGATTCTTAATCCGTAGATAATCGGTTTCAGCAATCTGCACCGCAATTTTCTCACTGTTAACCCTTGCCCGGCCTGCAGCGTTGAACAAAGGAATACCCACTCCAAACTGAACACCGGCAATGCGGGTTCCGGGTGTATAGTTCCGGTTCAGGTTTGCAGGGTCAAATGACCTGATCACCAGCTGCTGTGCATAACCTATGGTAAACTCCGGCATAGATTTGGCGCGTTCCAGCCCCACCTTTGCTTTGGCCAGTTCCATTTGCTGCCTGTACATTCCGGTCAATGAATTGCCGGCAGTGGTATCGGGATCCCTCAGATCCAATACAGGAAGGGTCTGCTCTTGCGGAATAACTTCATCAGTCACATTCAGCAACTGCCGCAGCGTCAGCTGCTGCATCTTAAGGTCTGCTCCGGCGGCTCTTTTCATGGTCTGAACCTCCTGATATTTGTTCCTTGCCGTGATCAGTTCGAGATTGGAGGTTTCCCCGACTTTAAACCTCAGCTCGGATTTCTTAATGAAATTCTGATAGACACTATCTTGCAACGACAGTACTTTTAAGGAATGGAGGCTGAATAAATAAGCATAATAAGCCAGTTTTACCTCCCTTGCGATTTCGGCTTTCGTATAATTACCCGAACGCTGCATCAGACCGGTCTGTGCAGACAAAACCCTTTTTTGATGCTGATACATGCCAGGCCAGGCAAAACTTTGGGATACCCCGATCGAATTGTCATTGCCCCCGCCGCTGCTGGGGTCCTGAGAAAAGTTAAATGATGTTTTTCCGGGGTCAAATGCTGATTTCTCCATTGCTTTTGACTGCACAGCTGCCAGATCAGAGGATTTGATCTGAAGATTATTTTTCAGGGCAATAGCCACTGCAGCATCTGCACTGACACGCAACTGTTGTGCGTTTGCCGGGGTACTGATGCCAAAGACGCCGGATACCAGCAGCAGGAACAACGAAATCACCAAAGCGTCCGAACCCTTTTGGTGGCCAGACCTCTTCTTTTTGCGGCCGGAAACCAGTACATATAAGGAAGGTAATACAAACAAGGTAAGCAAAGTAGCAGAGAGCAAACCGCCGATCACTACAGTAGCCAGGGGCTTCTGTACTTCTGCCCCAGCACCACCCGAGAGGGCCATGGGCAGGAAGCCCAGTGAGGCTACTGCTGCGGTCATTATTACCGGCCGCAGCCGTACCGCAGTACCCCTGATCACACGTTCATAAACATCTGTAACCCCTTCTTCCTTCAATTGATTGAAATAGGAAATGAGCACGATACCATTCAGTACCGCCACTCCAAATAAGGCAATAAAACCAACCCCTGCAGAGATGCTGAAAGGCATATCCCGGAGCAGCAATGCAAATACGCCGCCTATGGCTGAAAGCGGAACAGCGGTAAAGATAAGAATGGTCTGTACTACAGATCTGAATGTAAAATACAATAAACCCATGATGAGGATCAGGGCCAGCGGTACTGCTACTGCCAGTCTGCTTTTGGCTTCCTTCAGATTCTGAAACTGTCCGCCATAGGTAATGTAGTATCCGGAAGGAAGTTTTAGTTTTGTATCCAGGATCTTGCTGATTTCGGCAACCGTACGTTCCACATCCCTGCCTTTTACATTGAAACCAACATAGATACGCCTTTTCCCATCTTCTCTTGAGATCTGCGCAGGTGCTTCTTTTAATTCCACTTTTGCCACCTGGTTCAACGGAACTTTATTCCCGGAAGGCAAAGGAATATACAGATTTTCTATGCTGGAGATGTTCTCTCTGAGATCCCGCTGCAAACGAACGACCATATCAAAACGCTTTTCCCCTTCAAAGACCACCCCCGCCACGTTACCTGCAAATGCAGTCTTCAGAATCGTATTGATGTCGGCTATCGTCAATCCATACTGGGCAATCTTATCGCGGTCATACTCCACCACCACCTGCGGCAATCCGGTCACCTGTTCCACAAAAGGCTCGCTCACCCCTTCTACAGGTGCGATCAGTTTGGCTACAACAGCCGCCTGCCGGCTGAGTACATCAAGGTCTTCACCGTAAATTTTTATGGCGACGTCCTGCCGCACACCAGTCATCAGTTCGTTAAACCGCATCTGCATGGGCTGGGTAAGCTCAACATTTACTCCTGGTAATACAGATAATGCTTCTTCCATTTTTTCAGACATTTCTTCCTTGCTGTGTGCCGATGTCCATTCTTCCTTAGGCAGCATCGCTACCATCATATCCCCCCGTTCCATAGGCATGGGATCCGTAGGAATTTCCGCACTCCCTATCCGTGTAACTACCTGCTTTACTTCCGGAAACTTGTCCTTTAATATTTTTTCCGCCTTACCGAAGGTCTCGACTACCTGCGAAAGGGATGTGCCCTGTGACATGGAGATTTCTACGGTCAGGTCTCCCTCCTCCAGCTGTGGCAAAAACTCTCCGCCCATCCGGCTGAAGATCCATATTGTTCCTGCAAAAAGCAGCAGCGCTGCAACAACGACCGGTTTTCTGAACCGGAGCACCCATTCCAGTGCGGGCTTGTAAACAGCCCTGAGGTAGTCCATGATCCGGTCTGAAAAGTTTCTTTTGTGTTCGGTACTTTTACTGAGAAACAAGGCACTGATCATGGGCACATAAGTTAGCGACAGAATAAATGCACCTATGATGGCAAATACGACCGTCTGCGCCATGGGCTTAAACATCTTCCCTTCTATACCTACCAGTGAAAGCAATGGTAAATAAACGATCAGGATGATGATTTCACCAAAGGCAGCACTCGATCTGATCTTTGAAGAGGCCGTAAATACTTCCTCGTCCATTTCTGTCTGGTTCAGCAGAGGCTTATCCTTAAAGAGTTTACTTTCCGTCAGCCTGAAAATGATCGCTTCGACAATAATCACGGCCCCGTCTACGATCAGCCCGAAGTCTATTGCCCCGAGGCTCATCAGGTTACCTGAAACACCAAAAAGTCTCATCATCGCAAAAGCGAAAAGCATTGCCAAGGGAATAACGGAAGCCACGATCAAGCCTGCCCGCCAGTTGCCCAGCAACAGCAGCAGGACAAAGATCACGATTAGTGCCCCTTCTATCAGGTTTTTCTGGACAGTACTGATCGAGCGGCCAACCAGCTCGGTACGGTCTATGAAAGGCTCTATCACTACGCCTTCAGGTAATGATTTCTGAATTTGAACGATCCGTTCTTTTACATTGGCAATCACTTCATTAAAATTTTCACCCTTGAGCATCAGCGTAATTCCGGCAACGACTTCTCCGGTACCATTTCTGGTTACTGCTCCGTACCTGGTGGCACTCCCAAACTGCACTGTACCAACATCTCTGATGAGTACAGGAACTGTACCTGAGGTTTTGACTACGATTTTCTCTATATCGTCGAGCGACCTGACCTGTCCGATGCCCCTGATGGTATAGGCATTACTTTGCTGTTCGATGTAAGAGCCACCGGTATTTTCATTGTTGCGTTCCAGGGCCTCATAGATCTGGGCAATGGTAACATTGCTGGAATTGAGCTTTTCATTATCAAGCGCAATCTCATATTGCTTTACATAACCTCCCCATCCGCTCACTTCGGCTACTCCTTTGGTACCTGCCAGCTGTGTACGCACTACCCAGTCCTGCAAACTGCGCAGATCAGTAGCACTGTATTTATCTTCATAGCCTTTTTTGGTATGCAGCACATACTGATAAATTTCACCCAAACCAGTTGTAATAGGTGCGAGGGCAGGCTGTACAATTCCCTTCGGAATATTTGCTTCTGCTTCCTTTAACTGTGCGGCGACCTGCTGCCGCGCCCAGTAGATATCAGCATCATCTTCAAACACGGTGGTGATGACCGATATTCCGGATCTCGAGATGGATCGTTTTTCAATTACTTTTGGAATATTGGCCATAGCCAGTTCAATGGGTGCAGTGATGAACTGTTCTACTTCCTGGGTGCCCAGACTGGGTGCCTGGGAAATGATCTGTACCTGATTATTAGTGATGTCCGGTACCGCATCTATGGGTAAATGGCTGACTGAATATATACCCCATATCATAAGGGCCAGTACCATTATACCAACCGCCAGTTTATTCTTTATGGAGAATCTAATGATTTGATCTAACATATAACCTGCTAAAAATGAATAATACAATATCTTCCCGGTGATCTTCGCAGGGATTGCGAAGGTCAGTCAGGATAATCATGCACCTTTTAGGTGCTGTACTATCTTATTTTAGGCGGCTGAAAGATGGGCAGACTAATGTCTGAGGACCTGCCCTCAAAATGAGAAATGTAATCAGCATTGCTGATCTTATAAGGTACGGGAGGAGCTGCGGTTAATTTTACGACCACTGTGCTTGCACAGCAGGAACAATGACAAAAGGGGGTACAGGCATCTGTATGCGAAGGAGCATCCTGATGTACAGAAGTACCTAAAGCAAGGGGCCCATTTCCCTCTTCAGCGTGTACGTCAGCACAGGGCACAAAATTAAGTACCAGCACCATCATCACACACAGGAGGGCAATTATTCTCATTGTCTGTTATTTGTGATCGTCATTTACCTCCAGCCAGTGGCCATCAGGGTCTTTAAAATAAATCTGTTTTATGCCATCCGTACGTTTGGTCACTGCCTGCTGCTCTCCCGCCCAGTTTTCAAAACTGATCTTCATGGTTTTCAGCTTTACAATAAATTCGTCTATAGAAGCCACGCTAAAACACAAGTGTTCGTTTTTGTCATGTACCACACTGGCCTTTGCGCCGGAAATGATATGGAGGTGCCCTACAGCACCGATAGAGAACCAGGTATGCCTTCCATCATGAAAGGGTTCCGGAATAATTTCCAGGTCAAATACGTTCTTATAAAAATCAGTTGCTATCCGGAGATCCACCACATACACTGCAATGTGATTCAGCACTGCGGCAGTTTTCTTTTTCTCTGTCTGGGCCATTGCTTTCTGAAAAGGGTTGAAGGTAACTCCCACTAAAGCCAACAGAACAAATATTTTCATCGATGCCGATCTTTTTTTCCTTGTCATGAAGCGAATATAGGATTTATCAACTAATGCTGTTTAATTTTTCCTGAGCAAGATGGTTAAAATTCTTGGAACATCACTCCTGTTGTTATCATCAAAGTATTCTTCAAGGTCAACCAGGGATAAGCCGTGTTTTTTGCCCGCCTGTATAAAATCAGAAACGTTGTGATTGAAGCAATCTACTATTTGTCTTCCTTCCTCGGTATCAAATCTGGCCTTGGTACCACTATATTGTTTAAAAGGATGCAGCTCACCGATGTAGACATAACCACCCGGATTCAGGGACTTTGCTACTTCATTAAATACATAATCCAGGTTATCGATATGTTCGAGTACCAGACTGAAGGTCACCAGGTCATACAGACCATCCCTGAAGTTCCAGCGTAAGGTGATATCTGCCTGCTTAAACTGTACCCGGTTTGAAGTGATCTTATCTTTTGCCCTGGCCAGCATCTGGTCTGAAAGGTCAACCGCGGTGATCAGCGCAGCCCTGCCGATCAGCCATTCGGTATTTTTTCCTGTTCCGCAGCCTATTTCAAGTACCTTGTTGAAGGGCACGCTCGCCAGAGAAATCCTCAATGCCAAGCCTTCCAGATCACGTGTTTTATTGTCGTTGGTATCGTATTCCGCAGCCCAGATATTGTACGCCTGTTTAGTATTCATACTGCAAAAATAATAAAAATCCACCCTTTGTAATTGTTTTGCGGCAGAAATTTGGTATACCCTGTTTACTGGTATTCAGTGCTGTTGAATTTTGTATCCAGCCAGACGATATGGCTGGTCAGGAAATCTTTAAGATATTTTACATCACCAGCCCAGCTGCCGGAATTATACATTTCCAGGTAGGTCTGCTTTCCAAGAATGTTCCATTTCACAAAGTTTCTTGACTGAGATACCACAAGTTTTTTTTCAATAGCCGGAATTGAATTTGGCAGCGCTGTGATTTTGGGTTTCAGTTCGTTCCATCGACTCCTGATCCGTTGTCTGAAAGTCTGATCCTGCATCAATCTCTTAAACCAAATTTTAGGTTCGAAAGCAGCATTGGACATTAAGCCATTCACCTGGTCGCCCAGCCGGTTATCATTGTTTGCGGCTTTATCAAAATCCCATACAGGACCGATATAAATCTTATCATCATTACTTTTTTTGAACATATAGGTACTTCTGAATGCATCAGGATTACCTATTACCTCGTTAACGATGTAAAAGTCTACATAGGTATCCACATCAAGGTACTTCCTGTATCCATTTGCCGGATCAGTAAAATTATCAGCATACAATGCATCCTCTGCTTTCTGAAAATGCGTCTTTATGTAATCTCTTTGTCCCTGGCTGATCGCTTTTTCATCCGGATATTTGATCACAAAGGGCATATTTTTAACAGTATAAAAGTATTCAGGTTCTCCATTGGCAAACAGATCCTGTTCAATTAAATACCCTCCGTCTTCCACATCAACCACTCCCTTACCTTCTTTAATCTGTTCGGTAAGCTGATAGTTGCCCAGGTAGCTGCCATTCAGAAACAGTTCAACATACCTGGAAGCCGGAGTAAACGCACGCCCTATAGTTCTGCTTAAGCTAAAGGCCAGCTCATTCCTCATCAGTGTTTTATCTGCGTAATTGGCCAGCAGTACCCAGTTTTTATTTTCAGGCATTCCCAGCAGGGAAGCTTTCTTATCCAGTTTAATCCGGTAAGGTTTTTTCGGCATGTCCCAGGTAGAGTTCCCCCTGCCTTTTACTTCTGTCTTGCCATCAAAAAGCACATCCTTAAAATTACCGGTAAGCTTTAAAGTACCGGAAACGTAAATGTCCTTGCTGGTGATGGCAGTGCCATTGGTATTGATATAAAGTGCAGAGATCCCATTGTCGGTAAATTTAACAACGTATGCTTTTATGCTGTTGTCTTCAGCAATGACATTGTAAGTAACTAGTTTGGTAAAATCATTGACTGTTGTACTGCTTTGTTGCTGCGCATCCCCAACCGTTACCTTTATACCGTCATAGGTAAATTCGGGTATCAGCTTGCTGATGTCCGTTGCTGCGAAAGCCCTTGCATAAATGGTATCGCCAACGATCTCTCCGGTAATGTCATTGACCAGAACAGGGTTTTTATCTGCTTTAAAATTGAATGTTTTGAGCAGTTTTTCACTATTCAGGATCACCGGTGCTGCTTCCTGCTCTTTCTTTTTGCAGGAAGAAATTGTAAGGAGTATTATTATACCTGTTATCTGGCAAAGCTTTATGGCCCGTCTTACGGCATTGGTCGTGATCAGCATATTTTATATTTGGATGCTTCAAGATAGGAATTATTTTTTAGACTCTGATGCTCAGTATATCACGAATAGCATGTCCTGCATTGGCAAACTGAAAACTGAAACCACTTTCCATCAATCGTTTTGGCGCCACCCAGCGGCTCTTTAATACCAGTTCAGTTTCAGAACCAATCATCCACATGCCAATTTCCAGCAGCCATTGAGGGCTGGGCAGGCCTAAAGGTATTCCGTAGGCAGATCTTATCAATTTCATCAGGTCTGCATTTCTGACCGCTTCAGGAGCCACACAGTTTACAATACCCCTGAGCGTTTTATGTTTCATCAGCCATTCAGTACACCTGGCAACATCCTGTTCATGTATCCATGACACATATTGTGTTCCGCTGCCCTGCCTTCCTCCAAGTCCGGACTTAACCAGGTTAAGCAATCTTGGAAAAACACTTTCCTGCCTGCCCAAAACAATCCCCATTCTCAATGCGACCTTCCGGGTACCCGGTGTTTCTGTTTCCAAAAATGCGGTTTCCCATTGCTGACAAACCTCTATAGAAAAGCCATAGCCGATGTCTCCGTTGTATTCGTCCTGAGGCCTGTCCTCGGCATGGCGGTAAATGGTAGAAGAGGTCACGTTAATCCATAGCTCAGGAGGCCTGGTCATGGTGCTGATTACTTTATTCAAAAGCCTTGTAGGGACCGTACGAGAAGAAATGATCTCTTTTCTGTTCTTTTCATTATACCTGCAGTTCACATTTTTCCCGCATAAATTGATCAGCATGTCTGCATCAGTTAAAGTTTCGATCCATTCGCCCGGCGTCTTCCCATCCCATAAAATTGTTTCAACATTACCCTCTTTCTTTTTGGCTTTCCGGCTCAAAATGACCACCCGGTCAGCAAGTGTTTTATAATAATCGGCCAATACGGTACCCAGATAACCATTACCTCCGGCCAAAACGATTTTTGCGTATTTCATATATTTCAGATAAAAAGAATCATCAACAAAACGATTATCCGGTAGAGCAGCCAGCTCAGTGTAGGGATATACCCCAGCTTCAGGATTCCCATTCGCCTGAAATGTTCCATGAACATTAATCCGGCAACAACCAGAAAATATAAGGTATAGAAAAGTGCCGGAAAAGCATACAATTGAGCGATTAACAATGCAGGGAGTAGTATTAGCGCACCAGCAAAAGAGATGGTCATCATGTTGCCCAGGTAGTCCCAATTCTTCTCCCGGTTGACCAGGCTGATCATGACGCCCTGAAAAAGAACCTGGCCGCCGCAAATCAGGTATTCTCTCCATTCAGTGCCGGCAGGAACCATACCTTCCATCAAACCGGCGTAGTACCTGAGTATATAACTTACAGTGAACCAACTAAAAATAAGATAAGCGATTCTGTACTTCAGCTTAAATGCGGGCTGTAACACGGCATTACTTTCTGTGATCTCAGCCGGAATGATCACCTTTCTGTTGTAAGATATAAAGGCATAAACTTTAGCCATCAGCCAGATGAACGGCTTCATAGCAAACAGACCGCCAAATACAGGAATTGCATTTGCAAGTACTTTAAACAAACTGTGAATGCCATAAGTGACTTCTCCGGTAATGGTATCGACGAGTGCAATTTCATTAACTGCTCTCTGGAGGTCTACATAAGGACAGATTTCCTGAGGCATGTGCTGATAAGGCTGCGCTCCTGTTGGGTCAAGCATTCCGGCACTGGTAAAACCTCTGGTATACAGCCTGCACATCGGGCATTCTGCATCAAATAAGATCAGGTGGTTCTTTAAGCTTTTCATAGAACAAATGTACCATACAATTATTAAACTTTCAAAACATATTGAAAGTTTAATCTAAAAGTCTTCACTTTAATCTATTATATAACTTTTACTCTTCTCCTCCTCAGTCATCTAAAAGTAAATCGTTAAAATCCACAATCTGTTTAACAGTCGTTTGCGTTTATTAGATCAGATGCGGGAGAGAAGGGATGATAAGCAGTGTTGGAGTGCAGTTGAATAGATTAGGTGAGTTGGATGAGCAGGGAGGGTGCAAAACCGGGAGTTTAAAAAGCTCCCGGTTTTTTTTCAGCAAAACCGGGACCTTTATGGCACATTCATGCTACCTTATCCCGATGATCCTTGCATGATCCCTTCTCAATGGTTGCATGATCCTTGCATGATCCCCCTGACCTTGCAAACATTGTTCTTGCATTTACGAATGTACATGTACTGATCATAAGGTAATGATAGCATAACGGCGGCATCTGGGATACAGATGAGCTGTACGATCTGGAGCAGGACCCGATGAAAATCAATACTCAGATGAACAAGCAGCTTTTTAACATTATGGGCAGCACCGGCGGCATGTACATCCCTTTATCCCGGATGCGGGTACTCAGTCTAACCTGCGTAATGAATATGGTTCAGGCTCTGCTGAGTTCCCTTCTTATCTAAAAAGAAGCGGTATCGCGGAAAACAAAAAGTAGGCCGGCCGCCGCGGGGCTATTTAAATACTTCAGAAAGTACTTCATAAGAACGCAGTCTGGCCTGATGGTCATAAATATGAGAGGAAACGATGAGCTCATCGATCTGTGTTTGTTCAATAAAGCGATATAGATCCCGCTGAACAGTTAATTGATCACCTACAAAAGTGCAGGCAAGCATCTGACTGGCCTGTGCTTCTTCATACTCGTCCCAGACACCTTCCATGCTGTCTACCGGTGGCTGCAGCAGCTGGCGTTTGCCGGTGACAATGCCTCTAAACAGCTGGTACAATGAAGTCACCAGTTTTTCTGCTTCTGCATCGGTATCTGCCGCGACTACATTGACGCAAGCCATCACATAGGGCTGGTCGAGATAAGCGGATGGTTTAAATTCTCTTCTGTAAATGCTTATTGCATTGAGCAACTGCGCCGGAGCGAAATGACTGGCAAAGGCATAAGGCAGGCCAAGAGCGGCAGCCAGGTGCGCACTGTCTGTACTGGACCCCAGTATCCATATCGGGATTTCCAGCCCCTCTCCAGGAATCGCCCTTACGGAACTGGTACTGTTTGCGGCTGAAAAATACTGCTGCAGTTTTAAAACGTCTTTTGGAAAATCACTTGGCCCGCTGAAGCGCTCACCTCTGATGGCCATTGCCGTTACCTGATCGGTTCCGGGTGCCCTGCCTAATCCAAGATCTATCCTGCCAGGAAAAAGAGATTCCAGTGTTCCGAACTGTTCCGCGATAACCAGTGGTGAATGGTTGGGCAGCATAATGCCACCAGAACCTACCCTGATGGTATTCGTATGTGCGGCTATATGCCCGATCACTACTGAGGTAGCTGAACTGGCCACACTGATCATATTGTGATGTTCTGCCAGCCAATACCGGCTGTATCCCCACTGCTCTGCATGCTGAGCAAGGTCAACGCTGTTCTTAAAAGTATCGGCAGGAGTTTTTCCTTCTATTACAGTGGCAAGGTCTAATACAGAATATTTCATTGTCATATTTAATGAACAACAAAATTACTGCCTGCATGTATTAAACTGCGCCCTTAGGGTGTGATATGACTTTAATTCTACATGCGCTATTTCTGAAGCTCGGCAATGAGTTCTTTTGCTTTGGCAGAATTTGCATTTCCGGCAGGAATCTTTTGAAGCCAGATTATCGCTTCTGCCTTGTTGTCTTCTTTTAGAAAAGCAAGTGCAGTATAAAATGCTGCATCATATTTAAATACGGATTCTCCATCATACAGATGCATCAGCAGTGTTCTTGCTTCATAAGTTTGTCCGCCTTCAATCAGTGTGATGGCAAAATAATAACTGAGCAATGGACTTTGAGGATTAAACATGTATTCTTTCTGCAACAGTTTCCTGGCCTCCTTATAATCACCTTTATTGAACAGTTCTGCTGCTTTTGCCAGCTGGCCGGGTTTTTCGCCACCCCGCTCGGTTACAGACATCTGCCTGCTGAAACTGTACTTTTCGTAAAGGCCTGAGGACCATGGTGCCCATACCAGCAAACCTATCACCAGTACTGCTGCAATGCTCACCCATTTCAAATAAGGCCTTAAAGAGACTGTCTTTGCCTTATGTTCAGGAGCGGATATCAAAGCTTCCTTAAAATGCTGCCGGTTCATGTCTTTAAGTCTTGATGCCAGCTGTCTGTCCTGTTCATCAGGGGCAAGCTTCATCTTCAAACTTTGATGAATGTTTTTATATTGCCTGATAAGTCCTGTTAATTCAATATCCGTCTGAAGCTGAGCTTCGAAAGTCTCTTTTTCATCGTCTTCCATGTCCCCTTCCAGATAGCGGGCTACAATAAGTAATTTATCCTCGTTTGTCATTATTCTTCAGTTTTAGTCGATTGAACCATTTTTATCAGAGCAGCCATGCATTCAGACTTCTTTTTCCGCAGGTATCCATAAGTAACGCCAAGGGTTTCAGCCACTTTTTCCTGCGCTTCGCCTTTCATGCTCCAAGAAATGATCTCTTTACAGCGTTCACCCAATTTCTCAAATGCGCTGAAGAACAATTTCGATTGCTGTTCCTGTTTTTCAAGTTCATCTGCACAGGCAAATGTATCTTCTCCGATATGTAATAAATCGTCTTCGCTATTTGTTACCGGTAATATGGATCTTTTTTTGATCTCATTGAGCCATTTACGTTTGCAGATCAGCAGGATATAAGGTTCAAAAGGGCAGCTGAGCTGCAATGATTTGTATTTACCCTGCCGGTACACATCCAATAACGCTTCCTGAAAGATATCAGCTGCATCATCTTCAGAACCACTGTTAAAACTGATCCAGGATTTGACCTTGCCGGCACATCTTTTATAGATCTCATTGATCACAGCAGCGTCGTTGTTTATTAATCCGGTAATGTAACGCTGATCTGCATGTATGTTTTTCGTCATTGATTGGGTTGTTTGAGCGATACCGGCACTAAATTAATATTTTTTTGAAACAGGGGGGTAACAAAGTTTCAGAGTCATTGATATCTAAGCGAAACACATCAATGGCGTACGCTGAAAAGCCTGAAAAGAGTAAGCAATTAAAAATTAAGATCATGAAAACATTTAACTTAACATCCGCATTATTCATCGCAATGATGGCATTAACCATTGCCTGCAAGAAAGAAAATCCTTCTGTAAGAGATAACACAGTCAATAATGCTAAAGAATTTACAGCCAAATTTGGATCGCAAAGACAGGTTCAGGAGATCGACGCCTCGGCCTTACCGCAAACACTTACCTTTCTGGATGGGACAAAGATCACCTTCCCCGCCGGATCTCTGACCAAAGGGGGCATACCGGTAACCGGAAATGTTTCAGTAGAAGTTTATGAGGTTTTGAAAAGAAGTGCCGTTCTGTTAACGGGTGCAAATACGAATCATGCTTCAGGTGCTCCTCTTGAATCAGATGGTTTTATCTTTGTAGATGTAAAATCCGGAGGAAGCAGTGTAGATCAGAATCTGGCTGTACCCATTAAAATCTCGATCCCTACAAAAAAGACTACTGGATATACCCAGCTTTGGGTTGGAGTAGATCAGCAGGACAAACCTCTGGCAGCTATTGGCGGCGATCAGATGGCATGGCAGGCGCCAAGGGTAGCAAACGGACAGGGTGTTAAAGAAGTTGGTGTGACTGGTGCTAATTTTACTTTTGATTTCGGAAACCTGGGATGGATCAATTGTGATGTATTTTATAGCTACAGCAATCCTAAGACTACGGTTAACGTTAGTATTGCCAATAATCCGGGTACTTTCGCCAGCTTCCGCGGATTTAGCGGAGAGACCTTTGTATTCTTCTGTGCAAAAGGTAGTAATGTTGCAGCCCAGCTGTATACACCGAACAGTTCAAATGGTGTAAAAAGTTATGACAACATGATGCCGGTAGGTGCTGAGGGACGTATGCTTTCTTTCTCTATAAAAGATGGCAGGTATTATTACGCTGCTGTTGAAACTACGATCACAGCCAATCAAAACGTTACCCTGACCCTGACAGAAACTACTGAGGCTGCAGTACAGGCTGCTATCAATAGTCTTGATAATTATTAACGCTGCCCTACAAATACCAAAATGAGATAAAGCCCTGTATGGGGCTTTATCCTTTTTAGTCATGTTTATCATTGGTTTATTGTATTTTTAAACCTGTGATGGCTTCATAAAATTTACCAAATTCACGCTGATGAGAACACGGTTACCAATTACTTTAATGACCTTTACAGGCCTTTTGCTTTTGCAAGTGGCTGTTTCACAAAAAGGCTTTGCGCAAACTGAGCCTGCAAAAGTCAGGCCTGCTCAGCTTCAGGTATTGCCGGAAGATACGGTGCCTGCCATTGTGAACTACAGGGAAGAAAATGGTGTGTTCAGGTTTAGTTCTGTATTGCGGCCATTGCGGCCAATAGCCGGAGCCCCTGAACCTTTTTATACTTATTTCTGGGAGTTTGGTGATGGTGATTTTTCTTTTGAAAAAGAACCTGAGCATAGCTACAGGGATTCCCTGCTGCATCAGGTGAGGCTTTTTGCAACCAACAGTTATGACGATGGCAAGCGCCCTCCTACCCGGCCGAAGCCGCTGAAACCCGGCAGCAGCCGGCCCGTACTGGCCAGCAATAGTTCTGATCCGGTATTTTTTAAATCAGCAGGGTCTATTGAGATGAAGACCAATTGCATGCCGAAACCAGGAGAAGATATGATGCTGATCATCGGGTACAAAAACAAACGGGAAAACGGCCTGGCCAGTCTTGGGGGAACATTGAGTATTTTGTATAACGATAAGGAATTTAATAAGGACAATTTTGATTTGCTGGATACCAGAGCTTATCACAACGAGAAGAAAGCTGTTTTTGAGAAACCCGGAGCCTTTGCGGCTCTGAAACCGGATGATGCTGAAAACCCTTTCTATGGGTATGTGAGTGGCCCAAACACTGCTGGTAGTTTTTCTGTTCCTGCTGATGTATTACCTAAAGCTGCGGTGCTTGATCCGGCAGGAATGGCCCTGATCAGAGAAAAAACTGCTGCTTTTAAAACTGCTGAAAGCTGGAAATTTGAGAACCTGAAGTCAGGTGAAGAAAGATTCCTCTTTATGCAGTTCAGGACTACTCCTGATATGATCCGGGATACCAATGCTGTCTTGCAGCTAACTGGCATTTTTGCTCCTGATGATCCTTTGGCGGCAGTGGAGCTGTTTACGATAGAGCTGCAGATCGTGGCTTCTCATGATCCGAATAAAATCATGCTGAAGAACAGCAGGATGAATTTTCGTTTTACAGGAAAAAAGAAAAAACTAACTTATAAGGTTCGCTTCCAGAATACGGGGAAGGGACCTGCCAAAAAAGTAGATGTAGGTGTGGCCATTGCTGAGGTGCTGGATATGGCTTCTATAGAGATCATGGATTCCAAACCTAAACTGATCCTGAGCGATTCTTCGGGTTATGCCAACCAGAGCAGTCTGGATACCATAAGAACAACCGACAGTGTTCATTTCGTATTTAAGAACATTTACCTGCCTGGAATGCAGCAGAAGGGTGTGAAAGACGCGGATTCCACTATGGGTTATATTGAATACAGGATCGGATTCAAAGAAAAGCCAAAGAAACTGCCTTTTAAAAGCGGGGCGGCAATTGTATTCGACAAGAACGACCCCATTTATACCAACCGGTCTGTGGGCCGTTATAAAACGGGCTTTTCGCCAGGGATTATAGCCGGTTATGGCTTCCCTTTTGAAAGAGGCAACACTCCTTTTTCCGGACAAAATAACATTACTTTCGGAGCCAGCATAGCTCCATACGCCCCGCACAGGTATTATCTTCAGGCTGAATTGTATATGAGTTCGTATGCGGAAAAGGAATACCTGATTAAAAGGACGCCGGGAGAGGGAAGGATTGTGGTGGTGGAAAATCCCAATGGAAAAAGAGAAGAGGCCAGAGTGAATTATATAGACAGCAATGCTGTAGTAAAAGTGGTCACCATTAATGTAGTGCCTTTGCAGCTAAGGAGGAATTTCAGTAAGTATATGGGTGCAGGTATAGGGACCCTGGTCTCATTTAATCTTGATAAGCAGTCTCTGCCGTCGAGAACGGCTGCTCTCGAGTTTTTGCAATCGACCGGTACTGCTTCAGTCAAGAAGGTTTATGATAAAGTAAAAAGCAGCTTTAATGATTTTCAAAATACTTTATTTGCCGATATTCAACTGGGGAAGGTTCATGTAGGGCCTTCTGTTAGCTTCAGATATTTATTTACAGTACAGAACGGCAGCAGCAGGATGGCCACTTATCTGACCTGGAAGTTTTAGCTAAAAAAGGTTATTTTAGCTAAAATCATGTGGAATGAGTTCAGCTAAATTTTGGTTTTGCGTTTTTCTGCTGCTGTTTGCACAGGAGGCAAATTCCTTTGCACAGCCTCCGGAGCATGCCCCTGCATCGCTAATCAAAACACTGGATTCACTGAAAAAAGCGGATGATCTGAGTACCTGGCTTTATACAAGGGTAGATTATAGTTATAATGCGCCTGGTCAGACACTTCCTTTTTTGCTGAATACAGAAAAAGAAATGTGGAGAAGACCCACAACATCGGCCGGTGAAAAAGAAGCATGGCTTATCGTACTGAGTAATCTGGGATACAATCAATTGTATGCGGGTAATATCCTGGAGTCAATCCGCTTTTATGAAAGGGCTTATCATTATTGGGAAGAACATAAACTAAATACGGACATCAGGGATTATGTCCTGAAACCCTGGGCCAACAATTATACCCGGCTCGGAGACTATGAAAAGGCCCTATTTATTCAGCAGAAGGTCCTCGAATTTGCAATAAGGGATAAAGAGGATGATGAAGTGGCTTCTGCTTACAACAATATGGCCATCTCCTACCGTGCTCTGGGTAGTCTGCTAAAGGCGGAAGAATTGACTGCACTGGGACTGAAAAAGACCAGGTCATTAAATACGCTGATCCTGCTGAACAATACACTTGCGGATATTTATAAGGAAGGGAATAAACTTGACCGGGCGGAGAAAGTCATCGCAGCTAATATTTTAAGGCAAAAAAACCTGACACCCGACTTCGATTTGGCTTACCGGTTGCTGAGCAGCTACATTACTGCAGGAGATATTGCGCTGGCCAAACAGAATTATCCCATGGCTCAAAAATACTACCGGCAGAGCTTAAAGGTCAACAATACTTATTATAAAGGAAACAGACTCAGGGAAAGGGCATACATCATTAACCAGCTGGGAAAGGTAAAACTGGCCTTGAAGAAACCTCTTGAAGCCATTGCTTATTTTGATAAAAATTTAAATGGTTTTGCCCTGATAGCGGCTGACAAGACGATCATAAAAGACAGGTTTTTTGGGGACAACCGTCTGATCGAGACATTCTATCAGAAAGCCCTGGCTTACCTGATGCTGGGTAATGAAAAGGAGGCACTGGAAAACATCAGATTTTCTTTGTTCGCTTCAGACAAAATACGTTTTGAACTGGCGGACGTAAAGACAAGACAGCGTTTTCAGGCGGAAACCAAACAGCAATCTGAACGCGCCATTGAACTGGCATTTGATTTACTGGAAAAAACAAAAAGTTATCATTATGCCGAAGTGATCGCTGAACTTATTGAGCAAAGTAAAGCGCGTACTTTACTCGATGACATCAGGAGAAATCAACAACAGCTGACCTTGCGGAATAAAGATACTTTGTTTGCTCATAAACAGACGCTGGAAAGGGTGATTGCTTATCATGAAAAAGAAATGCTTCAGTCTTTACAGGAAAGCCAGCCATTAAAACGTTACAACGCAGAGCTAAAATTCAAACTGGAATCAATAGAAAAACAGATCAGGGACAAATATCCGGCGCTGAACAGGTTATCGGAGTATGAGCTTTCTGCAGGGGATTTACTTAAACGCTTACCTGCCGAGACGCATCTGATTGAGTATTTTGCCGGCCGGAAAAATTACTATGCTTTTGAAATAAAGGATAAACGCATCAGACAGGTAAGAAAGATCACCGATGCGGAGCGGGTAAAAAAAATGATCTCAGGTTTTATGATGACTTATTACCGGCATGGTCCTGATGCAATGATGAACGATCCAAAGCGTTATTATGAGGCCTCTCATGGCATTTACAAAATATTGCTTTCAGGATTTGACAGATTTAAAAATGACCGGCTGGTTGTTGTGCCTGATGAGGTAATTGGTTATGTCTCTTTTGACGGACTGGTCACGGAGGCCGGGTATAATGCTTCTATTTCGGCCTGGCCATTTCTGATCAGGCAGACCGCTGTTTCTTATGCTTTTTCCATCCATACCCTCATCAATCAGGCTGCTCCGAAGAATCACAGTAAGGAGTTTACAGGGCTGTTTATTACGCATCAGGGTACTGGACAGCAGTATATCCCCGCGGTTAAAAAAGAAGCCGGGGCCATAAAAAATGTGGTCTCAGGGAAATACCTGATGGATAAACAGGCTACTGTACAGCACTTTTTTGAGGCATTTGATCATTCATCGGTATTGCATATCGGTACACACGCTTATTTGTCCGGAGTACAGAAAGAACCTGCAATTGCTTTGGATGATGATCAGATATTCCTGTTTGAATTATCTGCCAGACAAAATGCACCTGCACTGGTGATGTTGAGTGCCTGCAGAACTGCCGATGGCATATTGGCTGAAGGAGAAGGCATCATCAGCCTGAGCCGAGGTTTTACAGCCATAGGTGCTCAGGGTACTATTGCCGGGTTATGGAACGTAAATGATGAGGCTGCGGCAGCAATCACTACAGACGTTTACAAATACCTGGTAAAGGGTCAAAAAATAAGCACTGCTCTGCATCATGCGAAACTGAACTGGCTTTCTGCAAAAAGAAATGCTGAACAGGAATACCTCCCCTATTATTGGGACGCCCTGATCTATATGGGTTATGACCAAAGTCTCGGCCTGAAAGCTGCTGATCAGTTTAGCAGCTATACCATTCTTTTCGCTGTGGTATTGATTGTGCTGGTTATTTTCCTTGTTTTAAAACTAAAGCGGCTAAAGGCGGCACATCCAGCAAAATAGAGTATTCCCGGCCATGACATCCTTCCTGTTCGGATTTCAGCAGAGTTCCGTTGGATTTTCCACTCCCAAAAAATTCTGAATCGTCGGTATTAAAGATCTCCTTCCAGTTAGCCTTGAACGGCAATCCTACACGATAGTTTTCCCTGTATACAGGTGTCAGGTTGAGGATCACTATTAGGGTATCTTTTGCCTTGGTTCCTTTTCTTATATAGATGTAAATGGAATTTTCTCCGTCATCTGCATTGATCCATTCAAATCCTTCATGAGAAAAACTATATTCATAAAGTGCCGGTTCAGATCTGTAAAGTGCATTGATAGCCCTCACTGTTTTCTGCATGCCCAGATGCGGTGGGTGCTTTAGCAAATGCCAGTCCAGTGAATTCTTAAAATCCCACTCATGTGTCTGTGCAAATTCATTGCCCATGAACAGTAGTTTAGTTCCTGGCTGGGTAAACATATAGGCATAGAGTACACGCAGATTGGCAAATTTCTGCCATTCATCACCAGGCATTTTATAGATCATGGAGGACTTGCCATGTACGACTTCATCATGCGAAAAAGGAAGCATGAAATTTTCGCTGAAGGCATAGGTAACGCTGAAAGTAAGCTGATGGTGATGGAATTTTCTGTTGATCGGATCGTTTTTAAAATACTTGAGTGTATCGTTCATCCAGCCCATCATCCATTTCATCCCAAATCCAAGTCCACCGGCAAAAACAGGATGTGTAACTCCTGGATAGGTACTGCTTTCTTCTGCAATGGTTTGTACGCCTTCGTAGTTACCGTAAACAGCTTCATTGAGGTCTTTTAGAAATAAGATGGCACCGAGGTTTTCACTTCCGCCATGCTCATTTGTAGCAGCCTCCTCTGCTTTTCTGGAGAAATCGAAATAAAGCATGGAAGCTACGGCATCAACCCGGAGTCCGTCGGCATGAAATTTATCTAACCAGTAAAGTGCATTGCTGATCAGGAAAGACCTCACTTCATTGCGATCGTAATTGAAGATATAGGATTTCCAGTCCGGATGAAAGCCTTTCCGCATGTCTGCATGTTCATACAGGTGGGTGCCGTCAAAATGGTAAAGACCATGTGCATCACCCGGAAAATGAGAGGGTACCCAATCCAGAATCACTCCGATATCGTTCTTATGAAGTTCTTCAATGAGATACATCAGTTCCTGCGGGGTGCCGTGCCTGGAACTGGCGGCAAAATAGCCCGTGATCTGATAACCCCAGGATGGGTAATAAGGATATTCCATGATAGGCATGAGCTCCACATGGGTAAAACCCATATCCAGGATATAAGGGATCAGACTTTGGGCAATCTCTGTATAGGTCAGGATGCGCCTCGGTTCTGAAGGGTCCCGCTGCCACGAACCAAGATGCAGTTCATAGACAGACATCGGCTGATTTAAAGCATTGATCTTAGGCCGCTTGTCCATCCACGCTTTGTCCTTCCAGGTATAATCATTGTCCCATACAATGGAGGCCGTTCTGGGCGGGCGCTCCCATCTGGTTGCATAAGGATCACCCTTTTCAATATCTGAGCCATCAAATGATTTAATGGCATACTTATAAACATCGCCCTTACTTACTTTGGGAACGAAACCTTCCCAGATTCCTGAGGAATCCCAGCGCGGGTTCAGCGGATGGGCAGTCCGGCTCCACTGGTTAAAATCTCCCATGACGCCTACTTCCCGGGCATTTGGTGCCCAGACTGCAAAATAGGTTCCTTCTGTATCACCGACAGTGGTAAGGTGTGCACCAAATTTCTCGTACAACCGAAAATGCTTGCCTGAAATGAATAATGATATATCAAAATCGCTGAATAAGCTGTAGGCAAGCACTTCCATTAGTTATATATTTTTATAGTGGTAAAATTCTTATTTGATGCAAAATGCAGGCAACTGCGTTCGTCTAAACTAAAATCAGTGACTTCTTTATCGTCAACCGTAACCTTGCTTACCTTAAATGGCAGGCCAACCACATTGTACTTATACAACTCGTAATTTGGTGTGTACAGACCAGTCCTGCTTTGCTCAATAACTAAAGAGGTAGCAGAACCCTTTACACTAAATTTCTTTTCAGAGTAGATGTCCTGCTCATAAGCAAAAGTATCTCCATGGTCCTCATAAAGGAATGAGTTTACTTCATAATCTGCAAAGTAGACATTTAATAACACTTCTTCTACTTCTTTCTCACCCACATACTGCATGACCGGATATTCAGGTATTACTGATCCTGCTCTTACAAAAAGCGGCATGTGATCAAGAGGTGTCAGAATACTGTGCTCGCTTTCACCGGTCAGCACTTCAAGTGTCCAGAAATTGTACCATTTGCCTTTAGGAAGGTAGACCATACGGGAAGCGGCTCCCTGTTCTAATACAGGGCAAACGAGAATCTTATCTCCAAAAGTAAATTCATCCTGACGGAAACTGGTACTTGGATTTTCCTGCTCGAGCATCACGAGTGGTCTGAGGATAGGGAAGCCGTACTTATGATGCTCCCAGAAAACAGAATACAGGTAAGGAAGCAGGCGGTATCTGAGTTCAATATAAGTCCTGTTGATGCTGGTATAGGGTTCACCGAAGCTCCATGGTTCTCTTTCTGCGGTGTCACCGGCAGAGTGCGCACGCATGAAAGGTGAAAAAGTTCCCAGCTGGATCCATCGGGTGAACAATTCCGGATCAGGTTCCCCGCTGAAACCACCAATATCGGTTCCGCAGAAAGGCACTCCTGATATAGACATACGCTGACACTGGATATTGCCGATCTTAAGGTGTTCCCAGGTTGCTACATTATCGCCTGTCCATACGCAACCATAACGCTGCATGCCGGAGTATCCTGCACGGGTAATGGTAAAAGGACGTTTATTGCGCATGAGTTTTTTCAGGCCGTCATAGGTTGAACGGACCATCTGCATACCGTAAACATTATGCGCTTTACGGTGTGAGCCTCTGAAGCCATCGTAGTTGTGTCTTACGTCATTCGGAAAGGTTCCCGAGCCAAAAACGGCGGGTTCGTTCATATCATTCCATACACCGGCTACGCCTATATCTACCAGTTCCTTGTACAATCCGCCCCACCATTCTCTTACTGCGGGGTTGGTAAAGTCAGGAAACTGACATCTTCCCGGCCACACATGACCTTCCATGAAGTAGTCGTCACTCCTGCGGCAGAAAAAGTTATTTTCTTTTCCTTCCTTGAATACCCAGTAATTATCATCAACCTTGATCCCCGGATCGATCATGACTACGGTCTTAAAACCATCATTTAACAGTTCCTTGATCATCCGTTTAGGATCAGGGAAATGACTTTTATTCCAGGTAAAGCAACGGTAACCGTCCATATAATCGATATCCAGATAAATGGCATCACAGGGAATATTCCTGGATCTGAAACCTTCAGCGATCTCTTTTACCTTTTGTTCGGGATAATAGCTCCATCTGCACTGGTGGTAGCCAAGTGCCCATTTAGGTGGCATAGGATGCGTACCTGTAAGTGTCTGGTACCGCTTTACTACGTCCATCAAATGCGGGCCGTGGATGTAATAATATTGAAGTTCTCCTCCGTCTGCCCAGAAGCTGGTCTTGGTATTGTCTTCACGGGCAAAATCAAAATAGGAGCGAAAAGTATTGTCGAAAAATATACCGTAGGCGGCCTGCTGATGTACGCCAATATAGAATGGAATGGTACGGTAAAGTGGATCCTGATCCCATCCAAAAGAATAAGCGTCGGTATTCCAGTTCTGGAATTTACGCCCCCTGAGATTCATATTACCCGATTTGTCACCCAGCCCGAAAAAGTTCTCTTCTGTCTGACATTTTTTAGTGGCGTATACATAATAACCTCCAAATTCGGTATTCTCTTCCCAGTGCATTGGTGTATCGTCTTCGCTCATCACCATATGACTCTGATTTTCTACAAATGAGATGAAGAAATCACTCTTTCTTATCTTACAGGTGATGGTATTGGTGGCAACTGAATAAGCGTCTTCCTGTTCGCTGAGTTTGAAGGTCGTAACTTTTTGATCCACGACAGGTACAGCATAAGAAAAATCGTCAAGAAATACACCATGTGGTGCCAGCCTGACACGAATGATCTCATCACTTACTACCCTTACCTCTACTTTAGCGCTTCCGTCAGCAAAAAAGAATCTGTTTCCGTCTACTACGACTTGTTGGACCCCGCTAAGGTATTTTTTTACTACGGGCTTCAGGTCGGTAACCGGGTTGTTTAAATGCTGTACTACTTCTTCTGCCGCCTCTGTATTTATATCTTTTATAATCTCCTTGCCTGATTCGTTTATTTCTTCCATGAAAAATCGGTTTAGTGTTTTTAGCTGCTCGCTTAACCCTGTATTTTATACATCTAAAGTGTTAAAATTTCTATTAAAACCAAAGGATTATTATGAGATAAAGTAAAGTCCGTAAAAAAGGCCCCTGATTGTCATCAGGGGCCCAGTTAACTATAGATGAGAAATGGGTTAAGGGTTATAGGTAAGTCCTACATAATAGAGTGCACCTATGGAAGGGTTACCGAATGAAGTATAATAATATTTATTCAGAATATTGCTTCCTCCTACTTTTAGCATTGTTTTTACTGATGGTATTTTCAGGTTAACCTGTGCATCAACAGTTCCGAATGCGGGAACATTTCCGGAAGCAAATGACGAAGTCCAGTAAAAAGCATCCTGCCAGCGGTAGTTTACATTAAAACCTATATTCTTAACGATCTCTTTATTGCCCAGCCCCAGGTTGTAGCGGATAGTCGGGGTATTGAAATCATTGATGTAGTTGGCTGGAAGATCTCCGATCTCATTATAGGATACGTTTCCGCTAAGGTTATAGCTACCCAGCAGGTAATCTATACCCAGAGCTGCTCCGTAAGTATTTACTTCACCGTCAGCATTTACAGGCACCCCGAATTTAGAGAATTTACCGCCGTTCAGCTGGTATACTTCAACTGCAGTAATGAAATTTTTATAGGTATTGTAATATGCGTAGGCATCGATCAGGAGCTTGGTACCCAAAAGGCCCTTATATCCCACTTCATATGCTTTTACACTTTCAGGACGGACTCCTTTAGGGTCAAAATTATAAGCCTGCAATAAACTCTGATCAGGTGTGCCCGCAGCAACTGAATTTAGAAATGCGCGGTAACTAACATCTGTAAATGGTTTGTTGGTCATCAATTGATATTTTTCCAGATTGGCTGGCAAACCTCCGATCAGACGCTGTCTGCCACCGGCAACTGAAAGATCGATGTATTGGTTTTGAGTGGTTGGATTGCGGTAACCTGTCTGGTAAGAAACACGAATATTATTGTTTGGCGCAACAGTATACACTCCTGAAATTCTTGGCGTAAAACGGCCGTCAAAATTAGAACTTTTATCGTATCTTCCTGATACCGATAGCTTTAATTTTTCATTAAAAACCTTTTTACTCAGCTGTCCGAATGCACCGTAATCCTTGATGTCTATACCTCCGTTCAAATCATCGAATATAGTCCCTCCTGATCTTAACTGATAAATCCGGTATGAACCGCCAACCTGGAAGTCTACTACATTATTCAGCACATCTGATAAATTATACATGCCTTCATAATGGTATAGATTTGACTTATCATCAAATTTGGCTCCTTTGCCTGAGGATATGGTATTGTTAGTAATGTTATCCTTTACAGCTTCGTACTGCGCAGTTCCGGGCATTAAACGACCACGATCTGCCACTCCTCTGGCTGCCGCATGCGCCGCAAGGTCGTCTGCCCCTTGGGCGCGGGCACCTGAATAGGCAAGTGCATATTGTGCGAACCAGCCTGATGTCGGATCACTGGCCGGACCCTCACTGGGGCGATAGGCTTCATTAATGAAGGCGCCCAGGATTGATGAGATGTAAGAATCACCGGAACGTTCCTGGGTAGTATAACCACGCAGGAAGAAATCTTTTCCTTTAAGTTCTAATTTGTATTGCCCTATACTGAAATTACGTAAGGAATAACGGTCTGTACCTGTGTAGACAGATGTTCCTGTACCCCAGTTAATCTGAGCAATAGCCTCTATTGTAGGTGTAAATCTATAATGAACTGATCCTGATGTTTTTAGTGACTGTGTATCATAGTCTACCAGGTTTGCTTCGTTATACCCTGTTCTTGAAACATCCTGACTGGGCGTAGTCCCTTTATTCAAACTGTAAAGTACTCCTAAAAATGGTAGTGCCGGGCGCAGCTGTGCGTAAGCGGGATTGGAGTTTATAGTTCCAACTATCTGAGGATAAGTTAATCCGGCACCGATCAGTTGATTGAATGCACCAGCGCCGGCAGGTGATTGCGCAGTAAAAGCCTGCTGAAGGCTTCTTGAAACTGACAAAAGATTGGTATTGGTTTCATCTCCATATACGTTTACACCATCATAATTCGGATCTGTCTGACGGTTGCCATCTTTAACAGTTCTGGAGGCCCGGTCAAAGTTGGAATAGTTATCTGCCTGCCAGTCTTTTGCCTGAAGAAAAGAAAAAGTAGCCTTAACTGCAAACTTGTTGTTCCAGGCTTTGGCTAAACGAACATCAAGCTGTTTGTACTCCTGATTGCCTGTATTATTATCATTTACATGATTCACGCCCGTTTTCAGCTGGAAGCTTGCTCCCTGATAATCAAAGGGGCTTTTGGAAGTCATCAGCATGGTACCGCTGATTCCACCGGCGCCGTACAGCGCAGAAGATGCGCCAGGTAATAACTCGACATTGTCAACATCCAGATCATTAATACCTATGATATTGCCTACAGAGAAGTTTAAACCGGGAGCCTGATTGTCCATTCCATCTACAAACTGATTGAACCTGGTATTCCCGTTTGAATTAAATCCCCTGGTATTGATCGATTTGAATGTTAAACTTTGCGTACTGGTCTCTACGCCTTTTAAGTTGGCCAATGCATCATAAAATGAAGGAGCGGATATTTCTTTTAGCATAGTTGCACCCATCCTTTCTACTGAAACGGGAGATTCAAGAATGCTTTCGGGAGTTCTGGATGCGGAAATAACGACCTCTTGTCCTAAAATCACCCCTGTTTCGAGTTCGAAATCAAGATTCGATGTGTTCCCGGTAATTTCTTTTTCAATGGAGGTATAACCTACATAAGAAACCACTATAGTAAATGGGGTCTTTTCTGTAATGTTCAGTGAATATTTACCATTTGAATTTGTAGCAGTAGCAGTTGTTTTTCCTTTGACGGTAACCCCAACACCTGGTATCGGTTCTTTGGTGGACTTATCAACTACAGTTCCACTAATTGTTACATTTTGCGCGTATGCAGAAATTCCTGTGACAAATAACGCGACAAGTGTAATGATTACTTTAGTAAAAGTTTTGCTCATACGAAAAATTTTATATTGGGTTAATTTATAGATTAAATCTAATACAAATTTTCATTTATCCAAACTGAATTTCTGTTAATATTTAGCGGGCTAAATCTAATTTTCATTGCAATTGAATTAAGTTTTATGTTAAATTGCAAATGCATAACAAGCACATCTGAATTTGTTGATGTGGTGCAAATTAAATGAGCTATGATGAATAAAACAAAAGCCCTTGTTTGTGTTATTGTCCCAATACTTTTAGCATATGCACTGAACACCAAATTCGGTGATACGCCCCCCCTTCTTAAGTTTTTAAATCCTTTTACTGGTTTTTGGCAAAATGCTGAAAGCACAATGATTAAGACCAATAAAAAAATAATTCTTAAAGGTGCAGATCAACCTATTGATATTGTATTTGATGACCGAATGATTCCTCATGTTTTTGCTCAAAATGATCATGACATTTATTATGCTCAGGGTTATGTAACTACAATGCACAGGCTATGGCAAATGGACTTTCAAACACGTTTTGCAGCAGGAAGGCTATCTGAAGTTGTGGGCAAAAAGGCCATAGAGCTGGACAGGTATCAGCGTAGAATGGGGATGGTATATGGCGCTGAAAAGTCTCTGGAGGGAATGATGGGTGATCCTCAGTCGAAAGAAATGATTCTTGCCTATTCAGCAGGCATCAATGACTACATCCGTTCCTTATCAACTGGAAAACTTCCCATCGAGTATAAGTTACTTGACTTTAAACCCGAAGAATGGACGCCATTAAAATGTGCCTTGCTACTTAAGCAGATGTCGGCCGTGCTGGCCATGGGATCTGACGAATTTTACATGACAAATATCCGGAAGAAGTTTGGAACTGACGTGGTTAAAGATCTTTTTCCGGATTATCCTTTTAAAGAAGATCCAATAATTCCGTCGGGAACAAAATGGGATTTCGATCCGCTTCCTGTTCCTGAACCACCTGCGTCCGCAAATGAAGTAACTGCCGGAAATATCAGAACAAAGGAAAAGGAAGAAGGCATAGGCAGCAATAACTGGGCGCTTAGCGGAAGTAAAACGGCATCAGGTTTTCCAATACTGGCCAATGATCCTCACCTCGATCTTTCTCTTCCTTCCATATGGTATCAGATACAGCTCCATGCACCGGGCTTGAATGCCTATGGGGTTTCTTTGCCGGGAGCTCCGGGAATAATTATAGGGTTTAATCAGAAAATAGCCTGGGGTGTAACTAATGTGGCCGCAGATGTACTTGACTTTTACCAGATCAAATTTAAAGACAACACTTATAAAAGCTATTGGTATAACAACCAGTGGAGAAATACAACCATGAGGTTTGAAAAGATCGGGGTAAGGGGTGCCGCTACAGAAACTGATACGGTTTTCTATACGCATCAGGGCCCTGTTGTTTATTTAGAAAAACCTAAGGAATTTTCAAGATCAAATAATATTCCACAAGGCAATGCGCTTAGATGGATTGCCCATGATAAATCCAATGAACTGAAGACGTTTTACCTGCTCAACCGCAGCAAGAATTATACTGATTACCGTAAAGCACTGACTTTTTATACCGCTCCGGCTCAAAATTTTATTTTTGCATCGGTTGATAATGATATAGCCATAACCGCCAACGGAAAATTCCCATTGAAATGGAAAGATCAGGGGAAATTTATTCTGGATGGATCTGATCCAAAAAATGACTGGCAGGGCTGGATTCCGGCAGGGCAGAATCCGACAGTTAAAAATCCTCCAAGAGGTTTTGTGAGTTCTGCGAATCAGTCTTCTACAGACCAGAGCTATCCTTATTATATCAATTGGGAATTTAGTCCTTATGAACGCGGAAAACGAATCAATGATCGCCTGACTGTGATGACGAATGCTACTGCGGACAGTATCCGTCGTATGCAAACGGATAATTACAGTATCCACGCCCAAAATATCTTAACTACTGTATTAAACCTGATTGATCCAAATAAGCTGAACGCAACTCAGAAGGAGGGTTTTGCTATTGTAGGTAAATGGAATAAATACTATGATGCAAATTCGATTGCCGCGAGTATATTTGACTTTTGGACTAAAAGACTTAGTTACGACATTTGGGATGATGATTTTACCATTGCAGATATTCCTATGAGATATCCTTCTAGGGACAGAACAGTGAAACTGATACTGGAGGAACCCGACTCAAAATGGGTGGATAATGTAAATACTCCGGCTAAAGAAACTTTGGCGGAACTTGTGAATGAATCATTTAAGTTCGCCTGCGACAGTCTTGAAAAGAAATTTGGCCCTATTGGAAAGGAATGGGAATGGGCAAATGTAAAGCATACAAATGTACCTCATCTTGCGAAAATACCTGGTTTTGGTTCTAAAACTTTAATGATCGGGGGTGGTAAAATGACCATTAATGCACTAAGTGAAAGCAACGGCCCTTCCTGGAGAATGGTAATAGAACTCGGAAAAACGCCTAAAGGACACGGTGTGTTTCCAGGCGGCCAGTCAGGCAATCCGGGGAGTAAGTTTTATGACAATATGATTGACACATGGGCCAGCGGACAACTTTATGATCTCTTCTATATGCAATCAGTTGATGACCCTTCGGCAAAAATAATATCTAAATTAAAAATCGTCAAAAAATAGATCATGGTATTTATAGTAATCATAATAGCTTGTTTTCTACTGCAAATGGTACTGCCGTGGTGGATCATCGTAGTGATCTCATTTGCTACCTGCGGGTTGATCGGTAAAACCGGAAAAATATCCTTCTGGTCACCGTTTATGGCTGTATTGTTATTATGGACAGGGATTGCCTTGTTTAAAAGTCTCCCCAATCACAACGTACTGGCCATGCGGGTAGCGGAAATGTTTGGGGTAAAATTATGGTGGGCAATCTTGATAATCACTGCTTTAGCTGGTGCACTCGTATCTGGTCTGAGTGGTTATTGTGGTTATCACTTCAGAAAAGCGCTGCTGGATAAGAAAGCAGAAGTCTAATTGAAAGTTTGTACGTATTTTTGTGCCTGTGAAAGATTTAATCAGGCAAATTTTCTCCATAAACAGCGCTGAAGAGTTTGAAAGACTGGCATTACAGGTCTTTAGACATCAGGCAAAAAATTGCTTAGTCTATAAGGAATATATAGGTCATCTGGGCATTAGTATTGATCATGTAAATTCCGTAAAAGCAATACCATATCTTCCTATCGTTTTTTTTAAGACTCATGACATATTAAGTTCAGCCGAGGATATAGAAATTGAATTCAGCAGTTCAGGAACTACGGGAATGTCACAAAGCAGGCATTTGGTTACTGACCTGAGTATTTACGATGAAAGTTTCAACAGGGCTTTTGAACGGTTTTATGGAAAAATCAGGGAGACCTGTCTGCTGGCATTGCTTCCTTCTTATCTGGAAAGGGATGGATCATCACTGATTTATATGACGGATGCTTTGCTGCAGCAAAGCAGACATCCTGACAGCGGATATTTCCTCCATAACCATGAAGAACTTTACCAAAAACTTTTGGACTTGCAGCAATCCGGCCAAAAAACTATTCTGATTGGTGTTACTTATGCACTACTTGATTTTATAGAAAAATACAGGATTGTGTTTCCTGAACTGATTGTTATGGAAACCGGTGGAATGAAGGGCAAGCGAAAAGAGATGGTAAGGGATGAGCTGCATGGAGAATTGCAAAGTGGTTTTGGGGTTAGTGCAATTCACAGTGAATATGGTATGACTGAGCTCCTGTCACAGGCGTATTCCTATGGCGAGGGCCTCTTTAATTGCCCGCCCTGGATGAAGGTATTACTGAGAGATACCAATGATCCTTTAAGTTTAATAACAGGTAATAAGACAGGAGGGATTAATGTCATTGATCTGGCAAATATAAACTCTTGCTCATTCATTGCTACACAGGATCTTGGTAAACTGTTTCCTGATGGATCTTTTGAAGTTCTGGGTCGTTTTGACAATGCGGATATCAGAGGTTGTAACCTTCTTGTAAACTAATTATTCTGCGATCAGCAGATAATAATTCTTCTTACCTTTTTGTACGATGATAAATCGTTCATTTAGCAGGTCAGTTGATGTAATCCGGATCGCAGGATCATTCAGTTTCATCTTATTTACGGATACTCCCCCACCCTGAATCAATTTCTTTGCTTCACCTTTTGAACCAAATACACTTGATTTTTCAGCCAAAAGGGTTGCTGCATCAATCCCTTCCTGAAGTTCAGATTTTGAAATAATAAATTGGGGAATACCTTCAAAAATCTCCAATACCTGTGATGCATTTAGTGTTCTAAAAAACTCAAGGGATCCGTTGTTGAAAAGAAATTCTGAGGTTTTAATCGCTGTTCCCAGCGCTTCTTCTGAATGTGTTCTTATCGTGATGTCCTCGGCCAATGCCTTTTGCAAAATACGCAAATGAGGGGCAGTATCGTGTTCAACTTCCAAAATTTCTATTTCTTCCTGCGTTTTAAGGGTAAATATCCTGATCCACTTTTTGGCATCGTCATCAGATGCATTCAGCCAAAATTGATAGAACTTGTACGGGGAGGTTTTTTCTGCATCAAGCCATACCGCACCGCTTTCAGTTTTTCCAAATTTGGTGCCATCAGCTTTTTTGATAAGCTGTGTGGTTAGTGCAAAAGCGGTACCTGAGTCTTTTCTTCTGATCAGCTCCGTTCCAGTAACGATATTACCCCATTGATCTGATCCTCCCATCTGCACAAGGCAATTGTGATGTTTCCACAGATAGTAAAAATCATATCCCTGTATTAACTGGTAACAAAATTCAGTAAATGAAAGACCGGAATCTCCTTCGAGTCGTCTTTTGACACTGTCTTTAGCCATCATATAATTTACGGTGATGTGCTTACCTATGTCCCTGATAAAAGTAAAAAGACTCATATCTTTAAACCAGTCGGCATTATTGATCATAACAGCACCGTTTCCTTCTTCCTCAAACTCGAGAAATCTTGCCAGTTGTTTTTGAAGTTCACGGAGGTTATGCCCAACCATATCTTCTGTCTGTAAATTCCGTTCTGCTGATTTACCTGAAGGGTCTCCTACCATTCCGGTAGCTCCGCCTACAAGCGCATAAGGCTTATGACCGGCACGCTGAAAATGGATCAGTGTCATGATCTGTGTTAAGTGTCCAACATGTAGAGAATCTGCGGTTGGGTCAAAGCCAATATATCCCGAAATCATTCCTTCATTCAGTTTGTCTTCAGTACCCGGCATGATGTCCTGCAACATACCTCTCCAGCGTAATTCTTCAACGAAATTGGTCATGATAATATCCTTTTGGCGCAAATATAGGAAAAGGTCTGATATCGCTAAATTCAATGATCCTTAAAAACCAGTGAAACGGACAAAAATAGTTACTTTTAAAGCAATGAATTTCTTATCGCATTTTTATTTTGAAAAGGATAACCCAGACGAAAACATGGTAATGGGTGTAGTATTGCCCGATCTCGTGAAAAACGCTCAAAAAGAAAGTAACCTTTACCCATTGAAAGACAGGCATCTTTTTGAATCTGATGCCTTTCAACGTTCTATTTTAAATGGATGGGAAAGACATGTAATGGTTGACGCCATTTTTCACTCCTCTGATTTTTTCAGAGTACAAACCGGCAGCCTTAAACAAATGATATTGCCGATTTTGGAAAACAGCCCGGTTAAACCCTTCTTTCTTGCGCATATTGGACTCGAACTTTTACTGGACCATCTGCTGACTATAAACGGAGTTGTCAATATCGGTATGTTTTATACTCATCTCAGCAAAACTGACAGGAATGCACTGGAGTCATTTCTTAAAAACTGTTCGGTGACCGATACACAAGTATTCTTCAATTTCCTGGATGGCTTTATTTCAGGTAAATATTTGTTCAGCTATCAAAAGATCGAAAACATTACTTATGCATTGAATCGCATATGTATGCGTTTGTGGGATAATCCGTTTTCCGATCAGCAGTTATTACAGCTGACTGATCAACTTAATATTTTTAAGGAATCGTTAGCCGGAAATTATACATCTATCTTCGATGAAATTGAATTGCTGTTAAAATCAGACCGGTTATAAAAGAGCTTATTTGTATCTTCGCTGTATGTCGTCATCAGATGTAAAAGACAAAATGGATGCTTTGGTTAAGGAGCTTAATCAACACACTTACAATTATTATGTGCTCGCAATGCCTACCATTGCGGATTATGAATTTGACAGGAAACTGGAAGAACTTGCCAAGCTGGAAAGGGAGCATCCGGAGTTGGCTGATCCAAATTCTCCTACCCAAAAAGTAGGCGGTGATATTACCAAAACCTTTACAACTGTAAAGCACAGATGGTCAATGCTTTCATTAGGGAACACTTATAATGAACAGGATCTCAGGGATTTTGACGAACGTGTTAAAAAATCTATAGGAGAGAATTTTGAGTATGTCTGTGAATTGAAATTTGATGGCTTATCAATAAGTTTAACGTACGATGACTCGAAGTTAGTAAGGGCGGTGACAAGGGGTGACGGCACTAAAGGCGATGATGTGACCACGAACATTAAGACCATCAGCAACATTCCCCATAAACTGAAACATACCGGAGTTCCTCCTCTTTTTGAGATAAGAGGTGAAATCATTATGCACAGGGCGGCATTTGAACGATTAAACAGGGACCGGGAAAACCTCGGGGAAATTCCTTATGCTAATCCAAGAAATTTTGCCGCCGGAACTGTTAAAATGCAGGATTCCGGGGAAGTGGCAAAACGGCCGCTTGATTGCTTCTTGTATTCATTGAATACAGATAAAGATTACTTTAAAACGCACTGGGAGAGTCTACAGAACTTGAAAGTATGGGGCTTTAATGTTTCTGATCATACAAAGCTAAGCCCCAATATTGAAGATGTGCTTTCTTTCATCAAATATTGGGAAAATGAAAGGTTCAATCTTTCCTATGACATCGATGGTATAGTCATAAAGATCAATAGCTACGCTCAGCAGCAGGAATTGGGATTTACTGCCAAGTCGCCGAGGTGGGCCATATCATTTAAGTATAAGGCACAGGAAGTTGAAACCATTTTAGAGAAAGTAACCTATCAGGTAGGCCGCACGGGTGCAGTAACCCCGGTAGCTAATCTGAAACCTGTGCAGCTGGCAGGTACAACTGTCAAGAGAGCGACATTACATAACGCCAATGAAATCGACAGACTTGATTTACACGAGGGAGATAGTGTCTTTGTGGAGAAAGGGGGAGAAATTATTCCCAAGATCATCAATGTCAATCTAAAAAAACGGAGGACAGATGCATCCAAGGTCATTTATCCTTCGTATTGTCCGGAGTGTAATACCCGACTGGTCAGGAAAGAGAATGAAGTTGCGTTCTATTGTCCCAACGATGAAGGTTGTCCTCCACAAATTGTGGGAAAGATTCAGCATTTCATCAGTAGAAAAGCGATGAATATTGATGGACTTGGGGATGAAACTGTTGAAGCCTTTTATCAGAAAGGATTGGTTAAACACATCAGTGATCTTTACACGCTTCATGAGAAATCTGATCAGCTGAAAACTTTAGAACGGTTTGGTGATCGGTCTATAGACAATATGCTGCTGGGAATAGAAGCTTCCAAGCTAATGCCATTTGAAAAAGTTCTCTTTGGACTTGGAATCAGGTATGTTGGTGAAACCGTTGCCAGAAAACTCGCTGCCGGAGCTAAACACATAGATAAATTGATTACCGCCTCTTTAGAAGAACTGGTATCGATCGATGAAATAGGACAAAAGATAGCTGAAAGCATTATGGAATACTTTAGCAAGGAAGAACATTTACAGCAAATTGAACTCTTAAAGTATTATGGATTGCAGTTTGAGATGCCTGAAAATGAAATAGCCTTACAAAGTGACAAATTAACTGGAAAAACATTTGTAATTTCGGGCGTTTTTGAGAATTACAGCAGAGAGGAGCTCAGGGAAATAATTGAAAGCAATGGTGGAAAAATATTAAGTGGAATATCTGCTAAGTTAACCTGCCTGCTTGCCGGAGATAACATGGGGCCGTCAAAGCTTGATAAAGCTAAAAAACTAAATATACCACTAATTTCAGAGGGTGATTTATTAGAGATGTTGAAATAATAATTTAAAAATGAAAAAATTTCATGGAACGGGCGTGGCATTGGTTACGCCATTTAACGCAGATGGATCAGTAGATTTTGACGGACTGAAAAGCCTGATTAACTACCTGATAGACGGAAAGGTAGAATACCTGGTATCGCTGGGCACTACCGGAGAAGCTTCAACACTCAATAAAGACGAAAAGAAAAAGATCTGGGAATTTACAGCTGAAGTCAATAATGGCCGTCTACCGCTTGTGGCAGGCATTGGTGGCAACGATACTGCGTCAATTGTAGACAGCATAAAAAAATTCGAAACTATTGGTTATGACGCCATTCTATCGGCTAGTCCATATTACAATAAACCTACACAGGAAGGTATTTATCAGCATTATAAAATGATCGGTAACGAGAGCAGATTACCTGTGATACTCTATAATGTTCCAGGCAGAACGGGAAGTAATGTGAGTGCAGAAACTTCATGCAGACTGGCAAATGACTGTAAAAATATAATTGCGATTAAAGAAGCCTCGGGAAATTTTGATCAGTTTAACCAGATCATGAGAGATAAACCTGAAGACTTTTTGTTAATTTCAGGTGATGATCCTGTTGCTTTGCCAATGATCTCATTGGGTGCTGTTGGCGTGATCTCTGTTGTTGGAAATGCTTTACCAAAACAGCTTTCGGATATGATCAGGTTGTGTCTGCAGGGTGATTTTGCATCAGCAGTGCCATTACACCTGAGTCTGATTGAGTTTACACGTCTAATGTTTGCTGAGGGCAACCCTGCGGGTGTTAAAGCCGCTCTAAAACAATTTAGCGTTTGTGACGACAATTTAAGATTACCTTTGGTAAAGGTATCTGCTGCTTTAAGAACTGCTATAGTTTCAGAATGTGGAAAGTTAATTTAAATACACCTATTGTGCTATAACAAAAAAGAGAATGTTATAAGGCATTCTCTTTTTTGTTCGCTCAAAACAAAATAGGATTCTTACTAACCTTTATTTTTCGTTTCCTGAACTTCAAGGCGTATTGCCTGAGCTAAATTTTTAAGATCCTGCATACCTTTACGTACACGGGTTCCTGCAGCACTGTTGGCTTTGTTGTAGAATTTGTCAGCATCAGCTTCCAAAGACGCAACAAGTTCTTTTACTTCATTAAATTTTTTCATCGTTAATTTACTCCTTTTAGGTTTTTAAGGTTTTGATTAATACTCTATTACTAAAGTAAAGATGTTTATTTTAATAATGAAACATTTGGTTTAAGAAAAGAACTGCCTGAATCCTGTTTTTTTCCACATATTGATGTGTTATACACAAACATTTAAAGTGTTTAAACATACATTACAATGGCATTTTACATCTATGCTAACCACGGATAATTAAAACCCCCGTTCAGTTTTATTTGAACGGGGGTTCATTTGTAAAAAAAATGATCATTTAACTGAAAACTGATTCTCTTTATAATAGCCATTTTTCAACTTATCTGAAACCTCACTAAAGGCATCTAAGGTGCGTTGTACATCTTCTAATGTGTGTACGGCAGTTGGTATCAATCTCAACTCGATTAGCCCTTTAGGGATGACGGGATAAACAACAATTGAACAAAATATGCTATAGTTTTCGCGAAGATCCATTGTGAGAGCAGTAGCTTCCAATAATTCGCCTTTTAAAAATACTGGTGTAACCATAGTATTCGTGACTCCCAAATCAAAGCCGCGTTCCTTTAATCCCTTTTGAAGTGTTGTAGCAATTGTCCATAACTTCTCTCTAAGTTCAGGATTATTTTTAAGAAGCTCCAGCCTCTTTAATAGTCCAATAACCATTGGCATTGGTAATGCTTTTGCAAAGGTCTGAGAGCGCATGTTATAACGGAAGAAGTTAGTGATTTCTTCGGTAGACGCAACAAATGCACCTATGCCTGCCATCGATTTAGCAAATGTTCCAAAATATACATCAACGCCCTCTATACAATCCTGCTGCTCGTGGGTACCGGCACCTGTTGGCCCCATGGTACCAAAACCATGGGCATCATCGATCAATAAGCGAAAATTAAATTCTTTCTTAAGCTCTACAAGTTCTTTTAGCCTGCCTTGTGCACCAGACATCCCAAACACACCTTCTGTGATCACCAGGATCCCGCCCCCGCTCTGCTGTACAAGTTTGGTAGCTCTTTCAAGTTGTTTTCTTGCACTTTCTATATCATTATGCTTGTACACAAATCTCTTACCCATATGCAAACGTAAGCCATCTATTATACAGGCATGCGATTCCGCGTCATATACTATTACATCATTTCTGTCTACGAGGCTATCGATTATTGAAACCATCCCCTGATAACCATAATTTAACAAAAATGCATCGGGTTTACCCACAAACGAAGCCAGTTCCTGCTCCAGTTGTTCATGGTATTTAGAATTTCCTGACATCATTCTGGCACCCATTGGATATGCCATACCAAATCTGGCCGCCCCGTCTTCATCTGCTTTTCTAACTTCAGGGTGGTTAGCTAAACCCAGATAATTATTTAAACTCCATACCAAATGCTCCTTTCCACGAAAACTCATGTGAGGTGCTATATCTCCTTCCAGTTTAGGAAATGAAAAATATCCGTGAGACCATTTCTGATGTTGCCCAATTGGGCCCATGTGTTTCGCTATCTTTTCGAAAATATCCAAAGTTATATTATTTAAGTTTTTTGTACGCAAATTTAAGTTTTATAGATCTGATAAACAATTCGAGTTATTTAAAGTGTCCCGATCTAAACGAATACAATAACAAAAGCCCTAGCTAATGCTAAGGCTTTTAATTGATATAATTAGAAATTAATCAACATTGTCATGTAAAAAGGAATTATTTGGTCTGATCTCAGCAGATCCGTCTTCATCATTACTCAAGGTAAATCTAGAAACCTGAGATTCTGATGAATGCTGAACCTGCTGCAATTGCATTTGTTTACGTTTATAAGCTGGTTCATTTTCTAATTCCTGAAGACCATTACTCGTCCTTAGCTTCATGCTAAGATCTTTTAATCTTAAAATTCTTTCCTTAGATTTTTTGAGCTGGTCTTCTATTGAATCATCACTTTTATCATCATCTGCTCCTATTTCGGCAACCTCTTCATGAAGTGCCTCAATATCGTTATTAAAAATCTCCGCCGGTGTCTCAAAGACAAAATCCGTTTCGGCTACTTTTATTTCAAATTCAAATCCACTTTCCTGCTTAACTTCCGTAAAAGCATCCTCTTCTTCAACCAGAGTGTGTTTTATCATTGTATTCTCTGGCTCAGAAGCAGTTTTATTCTTGTTGGCATTAAACAAATCTCCGAAAAGGTCAGATTGTTTTACGTCTTCCTTTAGCTTAAGCATGGGTTCTCCAGAGTGAATTTCAGCTTTAGGCGCAATGAATGAATTAACAGCTTCAACAGGCCTGATTAAGGGAGCCTCTTCAGGTGTAAGCAAAGAAATTTTCTTTACATTCTTTCTGTCCTCTTCCCGTTGTTCTTTCGTTTGGAAACCTGTAGCTATGATGGTTACAGAAAGTTTGTCACCGAGGTTTTCATCTATACAATTACCCCAAATTAAATCAGCTGAAAGCCCTGCTTTGTCCTGGATATAATCGGTAATAATAGTTACTTCATCCATGGTTACTTCACGAAGACCTGAACTGATATTGAGCAGGATATAACGCGCTCCTTCAATTTCGTTATCTTTCAGCAGTGGAGATGCTAATGCCCCTTCAACTGCATTTAGAGCCCTGTTCTCACCATCACATGCAAAACTACCCATGATAGAAACACCGCTTTCCTTCATTACTGTACGCACATCTTTAAAATCTACATTGATATATCCGGGCACTGTTATGATCTCAGCAATTCCTTTTGCTGCAGTGGTCAGTATATCATCTGCCTGCGCAAAGGCCGAACCAAGAGTAAGGTTGCCAAAAATCTCACGTAATCTGTCATTAGATATTACGAGATAGGAATCTACATATTTCTTCAGTTCATCAAGTCCATCGTTTGCCTGCATTTTCCGTCTTTTGCCTTCAAATGCAAACGGAGTAGTAATGATTGCCACTGTAAGAATATCGAGTTCTTTCGCGGCTTTTGCAATGATAGGGCTTGCTCCGGTACCAGTACCACCACCCATTCCCGCAGTTATGAAAAGCATCTTTGTAGTACTTCCCAACATCTGCTTAATGTCATCTATATTCTCTATAGCTGAATTCTTACCTACTTCCGGGATCGAACCTGCACCCATACCTTCAGTGAGGCTAGCTCCTAGCTGAACCTTATTGGGAATAGGGCTTGACTCTAACGCCTGAGCATCAGTATTACAAATAATAAAGTCCACGCCCGTAATTCCCTGACGGTACATATGGTTTACAGCATTACCACCACCACCACCAACACCAATTACTTTGATGATTGATGATTTATCTTTTAACATTTCGAACTGCATATCTTTATGAATCAGTTATTTAAAAATTCGTTTTACCTGTTCATCTCTTTATGTAATATTAAGACTTTTTTAACAGGCGTTTTCCACAAATGTTAATAATGTGGAAAAATCATCATTTGTTGAAAAATATTAAGGTTTTATATAATCTTCATCACTTACATTCATGTCGTCTTTAATGAAATCCTTGGTTTTAGCCAATAGTTTATCAAACAATCCTCCACCTGAACGTTTAACCTTTTCTTTGTCCTTCGGTCTTTCCACAAACACACCGGGCTGTTTCATTTCTTCCAGCAATTCTTCTGCTTTTTGAATTCCTTTTATCAACAGACCAACACTTGTCGCGTACATAGGACTTTTCAGATCGTCGTATATAGTCTTGGGCATATCATCATATTTAGACAAATGCTCATTTGGATAGCCTACACGACAGTCCAGACCAGTTACATATTCCACCAATTGGGAAAGATGCTTCAACAGGGCCCCGCCCCCGGTAATCACCACACCACCAATTAATTTTTTCTCATACCCGGAGGATTTGATCTCATAATATACGTGTTCTATAATTTCTTCCATCCGGGCCTGTATTACGTAAGCCAGATTCTTAACTGAAATTTCTTTTGGTTCTCTTCCTCTCAGACCCGGTACACAAATAATTTCATTCTCTTTATTCTCTTCCGCCAGGGCAGATCCAAAACGTGTTTTTAGCAGTTCCGCCTGATTTCTCATTACTGAGCATCCCTCTCTGATATCTTCAGTAACACTATTCCCTCCAAATGGAATAACAGCAGTATGACGAATAATCCCCTCGTGGAATATCGCAATATCTGTGGTACCCCCTCCGATATCTACCAGTGCGACACCTGCTTCTTTTTCTTCATCGCTCAACACCGATTCAGAAGAAGCTAATGGCTCCAGAATTAATTCCTGAGTTTGTAACCCGGCATTGGTTACGCATCTCATGATGTTTTTTACAGCAGTTACCTGACCAGAAATGATATGAAAATTGGCTTCCAGCCTTACACCAGCCATACCTATAGGGTCTTTGATTCCAGGTTCGTTATCAATGGTAAACTCTTGCGGCAAAACATGTATGATCTCTTCTCCTGGGGGCATCACCAGTTTGAACATATCATCAATCAATTTGTCTATATCTTTTTTCCCTATTTCATTATTCAGTTCTCTTCTTGTTAGAATGCCTCTGTGCTGCAAACTTTTGATATGCTGACCAGCAATACCTACATTGACAACGCGAATTTCCACATTGGATTGTCCGCTTGCAAGTTCAACTGCCTGAGAAATTCCCTGAACCGTTTTCTGTATGTTAGATACTACTCCCCGGGTTACACCGGCTGATTCTGCCTTGCCGATACCCAATACTTCTATTTTGTCATGCTGGGTTCTGCGGCCCACAATCACACAAATTTTAGTGGTACCAATATCCAATCCTACTACTATTGGAGATTGAGTGGTTATTTTTTCTTTGCCCATGATTATATTGATTTGTTGAGTTTATTATTATTTGTTTTTCCAGATATTTCGTTGATAATTGAATCGGAATCAGGTTGTACCACCACATCCTCTACCATCTTTTTCTTAGCAGATGGTAAGGAGTCTATCTTGCTTTTCTCACATACAATCTGATTCGTATATTTTATATTGATGGTTTTATAAGTATCCCATCCAATTTTAGGCATCGCTTGTTTATAAAACGCCATCAGGTTTCTCATTTTAACTTCCAGAGAATCTGCAGTCCCCAGGATTACTCTTTGATTTCCTACCCTTGGAATAAGCTCTATGTCATTTTTATCATTGACATAAATCTGCTCAATTTGTGCATCCCATAAGCTGTCTTGTCTGATGAACAGTGCAGTTGTGTACAGATCTTTTGCTGTAACTGTAATCAGGGTATCCACTTTACCACTAAAGTGCTCCAGAATCTTTCCATTGGCAACAAGTACATTAGCTGTAAAATTGGATGAAACCGGCATTTTAAGACCATTTTTATCAATGTAAAAATCCTGATCACTCGCATTAATTATCCTTAAAATAGGTTCTCTTTGTTCAACCTCAACATGAATCAATCCATCCATATCAGCATATACTTTAGCGAATGCGATATATGGGTTGTTTTTGATATTCTTTTCTATCCTTTCGAGATTGATCTGGCTCATCTTAAGTCCAACCAATAAGCCTTGTCCTTGTTTTAAAATCAAATCGATCTCTTCTCTTTCGATAAAATTATCGGCACCGGGAATGAGTACCTTAACCTCTTTACAGATAAGTTCTTGTTTTTTATAATTGATGAAACTCATAAGCACAACAATTCCTGCCAGACATACTACCCAGCTAAAACTCTTTAATACCAGCCTCCAATTGATTCTTCTAATCATCTGATAATAATATTTTAAGGGGTTGTATCAAGGTATCAATATCTCCTGCACCAACTGTAACGAGCAATTCCGGTCTTTTCACCGCTATTAGTTCTAATATTTCTTCTTTATTGCACAAGTGCTTTTGCTGTAATATAATTTTATCCAATAAATATGCCGAACTGATGCCTTCTATAGGTAACTCACGTGCAGGGTATATTTCCAGAAGGTATAATTCATCAACAATACTTAAGATATTTGCGAAATCGTCTGCAAAGTCCCTTGTTCTGCTAAACAAATGAGGCTGAAAAATCACAGTCAGTTTTTTATCAGGGTACAATTGTCTGACAGCATCAAAACATGCAGCTAATTCCGTTGGATGATGCGCATAATCGTCTATATATATATGGTTCTCAGACTTTACAATATATTCGAATCTCCGCTTAACGCCTTTAAAATTTGAAATGGCACTTTTTATCTTATCTGATGGAATGCCAAGATTAAGAGCTACGGCTATTGCTGCAACTGCATTTTCTACATTGTGCCGGCCAGGCAGCATTAGTTTTACCTCTTCAATTTGGACATCCGGATCAAAATAGTCGAAAAAGAAGTGAGCGTCTTTAATTCTTATATTTCGGGCTCCAATGTCAGAACTCTGTCCGGAACTATAAGTTGCGCCCTCGATTGGAAGACCTTCTTTTATAAATAATGCCCCTTCCGCTTTTAAATTCCCCGCAAACAACCTGAACGATTCCTCCAGATGAGCTGCATCTCCATAAATATCCAAATGGTCCGCGTCCATCGAGGTGATCACGGAAATATCCGGATGAAGAGTCAAAAAAGAACGATCATACTCATCCGCTTCAACTACAACAACATTATTGGCTCCTATTAGAAAATTACTATTATAATTACTTGCAATCCCCCCTAAAAAGGCCGTACAACCGAACTCTGTTTCGGTCAAAATATGAGCTATGATACTTGAGGTAGTTGTCTTACCGTGCGTTCCTGCGACCGCAATACAAAATTGCCCTTCGCTTATAATCCCCAATACTTCGGATCTTTTCCATAACCGAATGTCCTTATCCCTAAAATAAAGCAACACTTTTGAATCTTTAGGGATCGCTGGAGTATATACCACAAGATTTTCAGGTCTATCCGCCAGAATATCATCTGGTATGGATGAGGCATCATCAATATATGAAATGGAAATGCCTTCATCCTGCAATGAAGTTGTTAGTTTAGTTTTCGTCTTGTCATATCCGTAAACCTGACACCCTCTATTCAGGAAATAGCGCGCAATAGCACTCATTCCAATGCCACCTATTCCTATGAAATAAACACGTCTTATTTTTTTCAGTTCCATCATACCTACCCTCCTTTGTTCGCTAAATTTAAAACTTGCCTGGCAATGATATCATCCGCATCGGGTAGTCCCATACTTCCAATACGCTCTGACAGGTTTTTTCTGCGCACCTCGTTTTTAAGTAAACTCAGGGCCTCATTAACCAGTACATCTTCTGCCGAACGATCAGTGATTAAAACTGCAGCACCATTCTTTACCAATGCCATCGCATTCTTTGTCTGATGATCTTCTGCTACATTTGGGGAAGGAACCAAAATCACTGGTTTCCTGATCAAACACAATTCGGCTATTGTACCCGCACCGGCTCTTGATATAATTATATCAGCTGCAGCATAGGCCATATCCATTTTATTTAAGAATTCCAGAATACGAACATTAGGATGAAAGTCTATCCCCAAACGTTCAATAATTCCATTATAATAAAATTTACCTGTCTGCCAGATCACCTGTACATCTGCTTTGATCAATTCCGGTAAATGTTTTTCAATACTTTTATTTAATGTTCCGGCACCCAAACTTCCTCCGGTAATTAATATTGTCTTCTTTAACGGATCCAGCTTAAGCAATTCGGCACCCGCATAATGCTTATTATGAATATCAACCACTTCCTTTCTCACAGGATTTCCTGTTTTTATTAAACTGGACGCAGGAAAAAACTGATCCATATCATCGAAGGCAACGCAGACCTTAGCGGCTTTCTTTCCAAGCCACTTATTAGTTAACCCGGCATAGGAATTTTGCTCTTGTATTAAGTAGGGAATACTTTTCAATGACGCTGCAAAAAGTATTGGACCTGAAGCGTATCCGCCAACACCAACTACAACATCAGGTTTAAATTCATCGAGCAAGCCCAGGGCTTTCCTCATACTGCCAAAAAATTTAAAAGGAAGAGCCAGGTTTTTAACAATAGATCCTCTTTGAATCCCGCTAATATTTAATCCTATGATCTTGTAACCTGCGGCTGGCACTTTTTCCATTTCCATTTTGCCCATGGCACCAACAAACAGTATCTCACAATCAGGCTCAATGCGTTTTAGCGCATTAGCAATAGATATTGCCGGAAAAACATGTCCGCCAGTACCACCACCTGAGATAATTATTCTTGTTGATTTCTTCATTTTCTTTTATGCCATTGCCGGTATTTCTCCAACAAAAATCTTCTTATTATTGTCGTGTTCCTCTACGTCCTTACTTACACTTAAAATAATCCCGAATGCAATACTTGTGAACAACAATGAGGTTCCCCCCATACTTACCAATGGCAAAGGCACTCCGGTAACCGGACCTAAACCTACCGCAACAGCCATATTTGAAAATGCCTGAATAGATAAACTAAAACCTAAGCCAGCCGCAAGCAGTGCCCCAAAAGCCTTTGGTGCTCTTGTTACGATTTTTATACACCGATAAAGCAAAATCAAATACAACATCATCACAATACCACCTCCAATCGTTCCATATTCTTCGATGATCATTGCAAAGACAAAATCAGAATAGGGATGCGGAAGAAAATTCTTCTCAATACTATTTCCCGGACCCTTTCCAAAAAAGCCACCGGATGCCAAAGCTATCTTTGAATGGTCGGATTGAAATGTCTTATCGGAATTTTGTAATTCCGGATGCAAATACGTATTTATTCTTGTTTTATAAACTTCTCTTCTTGGCCCTAGAAAAGCCACAAAAAGAAGTAAAACAAAACCACCGGCACATACCAATAGAATTTGTTTAATACTGATACGACCAATAATCAGCAATAAAATACTCACTCCGAAAAGCATTAATGCAGTAGACATATTTGCCCATGCAATCAGTACAAATACCGCACAAACTGACCCCATTATAGGCACAAATGCTTCCCTTACATTTTTAATATTTTCTTGTTTCTTCGTAAGCATTCTCGCTAGAAATGTAATCAAAGCAAGCTTGGCTAAATCGGATGTCTGAAAGGTTAGCTGAATAACAGGGATCTTTACCCATCTGGATGCATCATTTACATTAGCTCCAAAAATAAGTGTATAAATAAGAAGCGGAATCGTAATGATCATCAGAATTTTGGATATTCCTGCGTAATAACGATAATCCAGTAAGTGTGCAATATAAATCATAGCGATACCAATTAACACAAAAATCACGTGTTTGGTAAGCAATAATTTCTCCACACCAATTCCTCTTTTAAATGCCAGTGTACTGGTTGAACTATATACAACCATAATAGAAATCAGAGACAACAAAATAATGATCAGCCATATCCAGCGATCACCTTTTGTTTTGTCCAGAAGTTTATTTATAGCAATCATATTCTTTATAGTTCTTTTACTGCATTTTTAAACTGGTTACCCCTGTCTTCGTAATTTTTAAAGAGATCAAAACTTGCACATGCAGGAGAAAGCAAAACTGTATCTCCCTTTTTAGCCAGGTGGTAGGCAATCTGTACAGCCTCATTTGCAGAAAATGTATTTACAATAATCTCAACATCTTCTTCAAAAGCCTCATGAATGCGCTTATTGTCTTTCCCCAGACAAATAATAGCCTTGACCTTTTGATGAACCATATCTTTCAGCATAGTATAATCATTACCCTTATCTACTCCACCCATAATCAGGATAACATCAGCACCCACACTTTCTAATGCATACCATGTGGAATTGACGTTAGTTGCTTTGGAATCGTTGATATAATCAACACCTGAGATCTTTGCTACATGCTCCAGCCTATGTTCAATATTCTTAAAATCACCCATACTCTCTCTAATGGTTGTATTGCGAATATCTAATACTTTGGCTACTATGCCCGAAGCCATAGAGTTGTAAATATTATGCTTGCCCTGAAGGGCTAACTCTGAAATGGACATGGTCAATTGATCGTTTAGGTTTATATTTATGTGTATGTTATCGCTCTCCAGATAGGCGCCTTTTTCAATTTTCTTCCTGATAGAGAAAGGATACCTTTTAGATTCTGTATGAACAGTATTCAAAGCCTTTAACGTCTCCTCATCATCTGCACAGAAAATGAAAGTATCATCGGCGGTTTGGTTTCTTGTTATTCGCATCTTTGAAGCTGCGTAGTTTTCAATCTTATACTCATACCTGTCAAGATGGTCCGGTGTAATATTCAACAGAACAGCGACATCAGCTTTAAAACTATGCATGTCATCGAGCATAAAGCTTGATAGCTCCAATACATACCAGTCAAAATCTGAAGAAGCGACAAGTGCTGCAAAGCTATTTCCTATGTTGCCTGCGAGACCAACGCTAAGACCAGCATTCTTCAGAATATGATAAGTGAGCATTGTTGTAGTTGTCTTACCATTTGAGCCGGTTATACATATTGTTTTTGCGTTAGTATATCTTTTCGCAAATTCAATCTCCGAAATAACAGGTATCAGATTTTTCTTTATGGTTTTGATAATAGTCACAGCATCTGGTATCCCGGGGCTTTTAATGACCTCTGATGCATCCAGAATTCTGGCTTCAGTATGTTGATTTTCCTCAAATTCAATATTAAGCTCAGTTAATCTTTCCTTGTAGTGATTTGAAATGAGGCCAAAATCAGAGACAAAAACATCAAATCCTTGTTTTTTAGCAAGAATTGCAGCTCCCACACCACTTTCACCCGCACCTAATATTACTATCTTCTGCCTCCTCATCATCTTAATTTTAAAGTGATTATGGTAATGATCGCAAGCAATATCCCAATGATCCAAAATCTTGTAACAATTTTGGCCTCATGATATCCTTTTTTCTGATAATGATGGTGCAAAGGAGACATTAAAAAGATCCTTCTTCCTTCTCCGAATCTTTTCCTGGTATACTTAAAATAGCTTACTTGTATAATAACTGAAAGATTTTCAATAAGAAATATCCCGCAAAGAATGGGGATGAGCAACTCTTTCCTGATCATAATAGCAAATGCTGCTATTATACCTCCTATCGCAAGACTACCAGTATCTCCCATAAATACCTGCGCAGGATAAGAGTTATACCATAGAAACCCAACGCATGCTCCAACAAAGGCCCCAGCAAAAATCATCAGTTCCCCTGAATTAGGAATATACATAATGTTTAAATAGTCAGCAATGACCGTATTTCCTGAAACATAAGCCAGAAGCCCAAGTGTAACGCCAATAATAGCTGACGTTCCAGTTGCCAGACCATCTATTCCGTCTGTGATATTTGCACCATTGGAAACGGCAGTGACAATGATGATTACAAACAAAAGAAATACAAATACAGCATATTTTTCATAGCCAGGCCCTAAGAACTTAAGTACCTTTGCATAATCAAATTCATTGTTCTTATAGAAAGGAACATTAGTCACTGTAGATTTAACATCCTGGGTATAATAATAAACACCTGATCCTTTTTGAGTTTCTCTAAGTACCATCGGTGAAGTAGCTTTCGAAATACCACCTTCATCTACAGTTTGCCTTACTACGATATTAGGATTAAAATACATCGTCCAGCCAATGATCAACGCCAGCCCAACCTGGCCAACAATCTTAAATCTACCTGCCAGTCCTTCCTTATTTTTTCTGAATACTTTTATATAATCGTCAACAAAACCTATAACGCCCATCCATATTGTTGTCACAATCATTAGGATAACATAAATATTAGTAAGATTTGCCAGCAACAGAGTTGGCACTAAAATACCAAGGAGTATCATAATCCCACCCATTGTTGGGGTGCCTTGTTTTTGCATCTGCCCTTCAAGACCAAGATTCCTTACCGTTTCACCAACCTGCATCTTCTGCAGATAATTGATAATTGTCCGGCCATAAACTGTTGTAATGATCAGAGAAATGATTACAGCCAAAGACGTCCTGAAGGTGATATATTGAAATAACCGCAATCCAGGAAAATCATAATGATGATTTAAATATTCAAACAAGTAATACAACATTAGCTAATCAGTTTAAATTGTTCGGTTAATATTTCCTTATCATCAAAATGGTGTCTGACACCATTTATTTCCTGGTATTTTTCGTGTCCTTTGCCTGCCAAAAGAATAATGTCTCCCGGAACAGCAAGATGGCAGGCGGTTTTAATCGCTTCTTTTCTGTCCGGAATGGTTAAGGTTTTACGCCGGTTAGTCGGAGATACTCCCTGTTCCATATCGTTTATAATAGCATTTGGATCTTCAGTTCTGGGATTATCAGAAGTCAGTATCACCTTATCACTCCAATCACATGCTACCTGTGCCATGATAGGTCTCTTACTTTTATCCCTGTCACCGCCGCAACCAATAATTGTAATTACTTTTTCATTACCTCTTCTGATGTCCTGAATAGTGCTTAGTACATTCTGAACCGCATCAGGAGTATGAGCATAGTCAATTATCCCAATTACATTTTGCGGTGAAGAGATATAATCAAATCTTCCTTCTGCCCCGCTGAGGTTACTTAAAGCAGTCAGCACATTAAGCTGATCCTGCTCTAACAGCAGCGCTGTGCCGTATACTGCAAGCAAATTGTAAGCATTAAATGAACCAACCAGCCGAAAGAACACATCCGCCCCATCCACATCCATATGCAAGCCACCAAAACTGTTTTCAATGATTTTTGCATTAAAATCAGCCAATTGTTTTAAGGCATAAGTTTTCTTTGAAGCTTTTGTGTTTTGCAGCATTACTAAACCATTTTTATCATCAGCATTGGTCAATGCAAAAGCAGACTTTGGCAATGCATCAAAAAATGCCTTCTTTGCCTTAATATAATTATCAAAAGTCAAATGAAAATCCAGATGGTCGTGGGTAATGTTAGAAAACACACCTCCCGAAAAATTCAGGCCTTTAATTCGGTTCTGCACTATAGAATGAGAACTAACCTCCATAAAACAATAACTGCACCCGGCCTGAACCATATCATTTAACAGGCCGTTTAAAGCTACTGGATTGGGTGTAGTGTGTGTCGCCGGAATGATTTCATCATTAATATGATTCTGTACAGTAGAAATCAATCCCGTTTTATAATCTAATTTCCTAAACAACTTAAATAAAAGAGTTGCTATAGTAGTCTTTCCGTTTGTACCGGTGATTCCTATTAACTGAAGCTTTTCAGATGGATTACCATAGTAATTTGAAGACATTATCCCTAACGCAGCTGAACTGTTATCAACCACAACATAGGTCACAGATGGTTCAATTTTCAATGGCAGATGTTCACAAATGATTGCAGAAATTCCACTTATCACCGTAGATTCTATGTAATCATGCCCATCGGATAATGTACCTTTTATTGCAAAAAAGACTGCACCCTCACTTGTCTGACGAGAATCAAAAACCAATGCATTGACTTCTATGCTGGTGATTCCAATCAGATCAGTTATTGCGACTCCATATAATATATCTTGCAACTGCATGTTATTGTAATTGTATTTGCACCAATAATCCTTTTCCAATTCTGGTCCCGGCTAATATGGACTGTCCCATAACTGTTCCGCTCCCCTTCACTCTTGTTTTTAAGCCAGCATTCCCCAGTAGGTATAGCGCATCCTTTAAACCCATTCCTTTTACATTAGGCATCACCCCCTTTACAGTACTAAAATCTGTATACTCAACACCATTATTCGTATCAACAACATTGAAATAATCTGATTTAGCTGCATAAAGTGCCTTAATGCCAAATGCATTGTAGACCTTTTTGACGGCTTTTGTTTGACCCGCCTTAGCTTCCGGCTTCTGTGTGTTGCCAACCATGTGTTCAGTAGTTATGCTGTTGTACATCTGTGTATCACTGGCATAAATTCTATCAGCAATTTCTTTGAAAACCGGCCCCGCTACCGCTGCACCATAATAACCATTTTTAGGTCCGTTAATTGCAACCATAATTGAATATTTCGGTTTATCAGCAGGAAAATATCCACAAAATGAAGCCTGATAGCTTTTCTTAGCCTTATAGCCCTTGTTGCCATCTGCAACCTGGGCAGTACCGGTTTTACCAGCTACCCTATATAATGGTGAACCCATTTGTTTACCAGTACCTTTGGTAACTACGGACTCCAGCATTGCCTGCAGTTTCTTAATAGTTTTTTCAGAACAAACCCTGTCAGCGATTACTCTTGCTTTATATTGTTCAATCGGATTGCCTAAGCGGCGGATCTCTTTTACGAAAATTGGTGCGATATATTTTCCATCGTTAGCAATAGCATTGTAAAATGTCAGCATTTGCAAAGGAGTGATTTGCATTTCATATCCATAAGCCATTTGAGGCAGGGTCATGTTTTTATTCCAGCTTTTAAAAGAAGGATTTTTTATAACCGGTTTAGTTTCTCCAGGTATTTGCAGTCTAAGTTTTTCATTCATATGGATATCATACAAATGATCCGTGAACTGAGAGGGATTATTTTGATAATGCATATTAACGAGCTTCGCAACTGCTGTATTTGCTGATTGTTCAAAGGCCTTCATTACTGTAACAGTACCAATTCCCCCATGTGAATCCTTAATTGTATGTCCAGGAATCCTGTAAGTACCGTCTCCTGTAGCCACCATCGTATTGGTATCTACCTTATTGTCTTCAAGTAAGGCCATATAAGAAGCCAGCTTAAAGGTAGAACCAGGATCCTGACTGCCACCTATTGCATAATTAAATTGCTCCTCATAAACACCTTCCTTTACTCTGGTATAGTTTGCAACTGCCCTGACTTCTCCGGTTGTAACCTCCATTAATATTACTGTTCCATGATCTGCATCACTTATTTTTAACTGCTTTTCCAATGCACTTTGTGCCAAATCCTGCATGTTAATGTCTATAGTAGAAATGATATCAGCGCCCTCCCTGGGTGCTATCTCGGCTTCATCATTCACAGGCACCCAAACACCACCTGATATCCTTTGCACCAATCTTTTACCTTTCTCACCATTTATAAACTCTCCATAGGCACCCTCGAGCCCAACCCCGTTATCCACATTTTCATTCTTATATCCAATAGTTCTCGCAGCAAGATATTTGAATGGTTTTATTCTTTTATTTTGCTGAACAGCAATCAGGCCACCAGTATACTTTCCAACATTATAAAGCGGGAATGTCCTGATTGTTTTCAATTCCTGATAACCTACTTTTCTTTTAATCAATAAATACCTGGCGCTGTCCCGCCTTGCAGAACGGAGATATCTGGAATACTCCTTTGGAGTCTTATCACTGAAGAACTGAGATAATCTTAATGCGAGGGAATCAACTTTACTATTAAAAAGATCATTATCTGCAATTCCTCCCGCGAACATATCCATACGCAATTCATATTCAGGTATTGATGTAGCAAGCAAACTACCATCTACAGAATAAATATTACCCCTTGCCGCCTCCACAGTGACATACTTTGTAGAGAGACTATCGGCCATGGCACGCCATTTATGCCCCTCCACAAACTGTACGTCGCAAAGTCTGATAAATACTGCCACGGCGAACAGCACTATCAGTCCAAAAGACAGATAAACACGTAATAATATGTTAGCTCTAATGCTCATTACTACTTACAATTATTTTTTTTGGAGGCTCAGTTAATTCCTTAATCCCCAGGGTATCCACTATTTTCGCAACCTCTGTTAACTTACTTCTGAACATCAGGTCAGCTTTAAGAGATTTATATTCCCAGCTCAGTTCTTTTACTTCTTTATTCAACTGATCAATATTTCTGATATTTTTAACCGCCATATGGCTATTAGCGATATACAGCATACATAGTATAGAAAGAAATATCAAAAAAGGAAGAACCTGTGTAGCAGCTTCCTTACTGACTACTCCTTCAGTAAACAATTTTTTAAAGAACAGATTTTCACTTTCAGATGTCTTTTTGAGCTTTGGCTCCATATCCTGCTCGTTCTCGAGTTCTTCTCTAAATCTATTGCTCATATCCGCTCTCCCACCCTTAACTTTGCACTTCTGGACCTGGTATTAAGCTTTAACTCTTCTTCTCCAGGCACAATAGCCTTTCTGGTAATCACCTTAAATGGTTTCAACTCATTACCAAAGAAATCCTTTTCAGATTCTCCCCTAAACTTACCTTTAGCCAGATAATTCTTTACAGGTCTGTCCTCAAGGGAATGATAAGACATCACTACTAGTCGACCTCCCTCATTTAACACTTCTGAAGCCTGCACCAAAAAGTTCTCCAGCACCTCTATTTCAGCATTCACCTCAATACGCAAAGCTTGAAAAACCTGGGCCAGATATTTATTTTCTTTTCCTTTCGGAATGTGATTGCCAATAACTTTTTTAAAATCAGACAAGGATTGTACAGGATGCTCAACTCGCCCCCGAACAATGCTCCCTGCAAGAGATTTTGCATTTTTCACTTCACCATAAATACCGAATATCTTGTGAAGTTTATCTTCAGAATAGGTATTCAAGACTTCAGTTGCCGTTAATGACCGTTGCTGATCCATCCTCATGTCAAGATCAGACTCAAATCTTGTTGAAAATCCTCTTTCAGGCTCATTGAACTGATGCGAAGAAACACCCAAATCAGCCAGAATACCATCCACTGTTTTATACCCCAATAAACGCAGGTTGTTTTTGAGGAAAGCAAAATTCTGATCTACAAAATGAAATCTGGGATCATCAATTTTATTTCTTTGTGCATCCGGGTCCTGATCAAACGCAATCAATACTCCTTTTTCACCCAAATGTCTAAGGATTTCCCTGGAATGCCCTCCTCCGCCGAAAGTCACATCCACATAAACACCATCAGGCTTGATATTCAAACCTTCCATACACTCATTCAACAATACAGGAACATGATAGCTATCTTCCATCTTGCCTCCTGTTTTTATCACCCATCACCTCAGCTGCAAGCAGCGCAAAGTCAGCAGGATCTTTATCAAATAAAGCTTCGTATGATTTCTTGGACCAAACCTCAATCTTGTCGATCTGACAGGCGAGCACCAATTCGGTATTGAGTTCAATACCTACCGATTCCAATAAAGTCTTAGGTAAATTGACGCGACCTGTTGCATCAAGCGTCAATTCAGTAGCACCACGGGTAAACAGACGAACGAACTCCCTGTTTTTTGGCTCATATGGATTGAGTTTACTCAAATCCTCAAGAATGGTTTCCCATGATTTTTTAGGATAGATCACAAGGTGTTTTTCAAACCCCCTGTTCACCACAAGTCCTTCTTGCTCAACGCCGGGCAATTGCTTTTTCAGACTCGAAGGCACCATAAGGCGTCCCTTCGCATCTAACTTACAATCAAACTCTCCTAACAATTGAACCATTTTAATATGCACACTTTTTATGTAGTGTAAAAATAGGCACTTCTACCACTTTTCACCACATTCTACCACAAAAAGTTTTCCACATATTAAAAGCTCACCACTTTCACCCATTTCAGCCCTAAAAATGCGATTTCGGACAGTGGTAAGTAGTGGTAAAAAAAACAGCCGTTTCGCACTTAAACGAAACGGCTGTCCCAATATCTGTCAAGTCAATTAATCGTTAATTGCTTTAACACCAGGCAATTCCTTACCCTCCATATATTCCAGCAATGCTCCACCTCCAGTAGATACATAGCTCACTTTATCTTCTAAATTGAATTTTGCAATAGCAGCTGCGGAGTCACCACCGCCTATTAAAGAGAAGGCACCATTGTCCTGAGTTGCAGCCACAACTGCATCAGCAATAGCACGTGTGCCCTGCTCAAAGTTAGCCATCTCAAATACCCCCATGGGACCATTCCACAGGAGGGTTTTCGACTCAGCAACAACCTTCGAAAACAACAGCACAGTTTTAGGACCGATATCCAATCCCATCCAGTCAGCAGGTATTTTACCAGAGTCTACATTTGCCTTTTTAGCTTCATTGTCAAACTTATCAGCGATTACCGTATCAACCGGCAAAATCAAGTTGACGCCTTTAGCTTTGGCTTTTTCCAACAACTCCAGACAAAGCTCCATTCTGTCTGCTTCTAATAGGGATGTTCCTATTTCACCACCCTGAGCTTTTGCAAAAGTATAAGCCATACCCCCGCCAATGATGAGGTTGTCTACTTTATCCAGCAGGCTCTCAATTAGCAAAATCTTATCAGAAACCTTTGCCCCACCCATAATCGCAGTAAATGGTTTATCTGCACCATGATTTACTTTCTCTGCATTTTTCAATTCTTCAGCCATCAGATAACCAAAGTATTTTGCATCAGGGAAGAATTCTGCAACAATTGCAGTAGAGGCATGTGCCCGGTGCGCTGTACCAAAAGCATCGTTCACATACACATCACCAAGCTGAGCCAGTTTTCCTGCAAATTCTTTATCTCCTTTTTCCTCTTCTTTATAGAAACGAAGATTTTCTAACAATAGAACTTCTCCGGCAGCCAATGTTCCAGATTTTTCAATAGCTTCATCACCAATGCAATCATTAGCAAACTTAACATCCAGCCCCAGCATAGCGGAAAGGTCTGCCAAAATATGCCTTAGAGAATATTTATCTTCAGGACCTCCTTTTGGCCTGCCAAGGTGAGACATTAAAATCACGCTCCCGCCGTCTTTCAATATTTTATTGATAGTTGGAAGTGCTGCACGCATTCTTTTGTCATCCGTAATATTAAAATCCTTATCCAAAGGGACGTTAAAATCAACTCTGATTAAAGCTTTTTTGCCTGCAAAGTTGTATTGATCTATTGTTCTCATCTTTTAAATTATTGTTTTTTATCAGTTTGACTCTAAAATTACTTAGTTAATCTATTAATATTGAAATATTTACCTTAAACCAGGGAAAGCAAATTCGACTGAAATTATCCACATTTCACCAAATATAAGAAGCATTAGTGGATGTCAGTGACGAAACTGCGAAATTTATCATGTTGTTTTATGATTTTTCCCACCACATCAACAAGCCGTGCTGAATATCCTGATTCATTATCATACCAGCCAACTACCTTAACCAGATCACCTACTATTGATGTCAGTTGTGAATCAAAAATGCAGGAATGTGGATTATCAAGAATATCTACCGACACAATGGGATCCTCTGTATATTCCAGAATTTCCCGCATCTCATTCTCAGAAGCCCTTTTAAATGCCATATTAATCTCTTCAATCGTCGTCTTTCTTTTAAGAATGCAAGTAAAATCAGTCAAAGATCCATTCAATACCGGCACTCTGATACCTGCACCACCAAGCTTCCCATTAAGGTGTGGGAATATACCGGTAATGGCCTTTGCCGCACCGGTACTAGTAGGAATAATGGAAGCAGAAGCCGCTCTGGCCCTGCGAAGATCCTTATGCGGTGCATCATGCAGATTTTGATCTCCCGTCATGGAATGCACTGTCGTAATGTACCCATCCAAAATACCCCAATTCTCATCCAGAATTTTAACCATAGGGGCAACATTGTTTGTAGTACAGGAAGCATTGGATAGTATTGGAGCACTAAGATCTACCTTATCATCATTTACTCCGAGCACCAACATCTCTACTCCCTTATCGCCACAAGGCGCTGAGATCAGTACCTGCTTAGCTCCCGCCTTTAAGTGAAGCTCAGCACTCTGTCTGCTTGCAAACTTACCGGTAGCTTCCAATACAAGATCAATCTCCAGTTCTTCCCAGGGAAGTTTCTCCGGATTTGGCTCAGCATAAATTTTGATCTTTTTCCCATTGATGATCAGACAATCTGATTCAAATTTTACTGTTCCGGCAAATCCACGGTGTACAGTATCATATTTAAAAAGATGCGATAAAGTGGCAGGATCTCCCAGATCATTGATGGCTAAAATATCAATATTCTTTTCAAGAGCGGTACGCAAAAAAATGCGTCCTATTCTACCAAAACCATTAATTGCGATATTCATCTTACTCGTTTTATTCGTAAGCAAAAGTACCTATTATAAAAGTAATGTAAACAGGCTTTCCTCAGGGAAATGACATTTCTTCCAACATTCATCTGAACTGACCTAGCTTTCTGATTTTTTTCAGAATCATGGCCAGCAAAGGCTGTGGCACATCATTTTTTACTAAAATCTTATAATCATACAAAAAGGATTTCAATAGGTTTGTACAAGATCCATTACTCATTCCCCCACGCCTCATCAGTACAATTAAACAGTCCAGAAAAACAGCTTTTATTTTCATTCTATAAAGTAAATGCAGCATAAAATCATAATCACCACATGTTCCATATTCCAGGGAATAGGGCGTAGTGCTCCAAAATACTTCTCTCTTTATAAAAAATGTTGGATGTGCCGGCATCCAACCGAATTCGATGCTTTTTAATTTATACTGTTTTGACCTCCATCGTCTTGTTACTCTTTTTAAATCCGTTCTGGAGACAACATCTAAATTACCATATATCGCGTCGAAAGTATTCAAATTAAATTCCCTCACAATAGAAGAGATGACATCTTCACTTGCAAGCAGATCATCAGCATTTAAGCATCCAATTAAGTCCCCTGTGGAAATTGCCAATCCTTTATTCAAGGCATCATACAGACCTTTATCCTCCTCACTCACCACATAATCTATATACGCTTTATATTTTTCAATTATTGCAAGAGTTCCATCATTCGAACCCCCATCTATAATGATATGCTCAATTTTTCCATAATCCTGATCCTTTACAGAGCAAATACACTGTTCAATGTATTCGGCACAATTCAATACTGCAGTGATAATTGATACTTTCATAAAAAAGAAATATATTTGCACAAATAGAACAAATAATAGCAACAAAATCAATAAATAAATATTTTTAATTAATTATAAATCTTTTGGAAAAAAAATCAAAATTCTTCATAAATACACAAAAAGCTGAAGTAATCTTTTACTTACCGATTCGATCCCCGAAAAAAAAGGAGGTACAGGATGCAGAACACTAAACAATCCGGCGTGCCTCTGAAAGAGTTCAATTATCTAGGGGTTTTTGAAACAATTGCTGGAAGGTGGTACTGGGTGGTCATCGCATTATGTCTGGGATTGATCTCATCAACCATGTACATCTATGGGGCATTACCTGTTTACATCGCAAACGCATCTTTTAAAATAGAAGAAAGGCGTTCTGAATTATCTGAACTTGTTAGTCTCCGCAACTTGTATGATCGTTCCAATAAAGCGGAATCAGAAAGGTTTATTCTTAAATCCAGAAATGTTCTTTTAAAAGCATTAAAAGCAGTTCACCATGATGTTTCTTTCTACAAAAAGAAAGGACTTCTTTTAAGAAACATCTATCCTGAAAAACCTTTTGATATACATGTTACCAGACCAGGCATCAAGAGCTCCGACATGTTCCGCTTCAAATCCATCGATCGGTTTACTTATAAGCTGGAATATTCAGATGAAGATGAAAAAATCTCTGCAATATACCACTATGGACATAACATCAATACAAAGAACTTTCATTTTAAAATCACGCAAACAGGATTTGCCGGAAGTAACCTAACTTATATCTTCAGACTCAGCAACCCTGATCAGATGCTCAGAGAGCTTACACCAAAGCTTAATGTTGAGGACACACAAAACACCAATATTCTGAGTCTTAAATTTGCCTATGAAAACCCACACTTTGCAAAGGATTTCTTAAATGCTGTACTCGATCAATACTTGGCTTTTGATCGCACACAACGCTCATTATCTATCAATCAAACAGAAATTTACATCGGCACGCTCCTTCAAAAAATGTCCCGAAAGATCAGAGCATCAGGGGACGATATCAGAGCGTTTAAAAAAAACAATAAGCTGTCAGATAATACACCAGAATTAACATCAAATTCAAAAAAACTCACAGAGTTTGAGACTCAGAAACACCTGCTCGGGCTAAAACAACTCAACATTAAGCAACTAGAGAAGCACTTTGACAATTCTACCTGCAAAGAAGAGCTACAATATGGTCTTCAAGATCTTGCAGATCCTCAATTCAATAGGCTCACAGAAAGTTATAACGTATTGGTCATGAAAAAAAAGCACCTCATGAACTTCTACACTGGCAGTGCACCTGAAATAAGCAGAATTGAAAACGAAATTGATATTTATTCCAAAACCATAAAAAAGTATCTCCACAGCCAGTTTCTCGCCAACAATGGCGCAACGCGGCTGATAAATAAGGAAATTGCCAGCATTCAGCAAGAAACCAATAAACTACCCCTCGTTGAACAACAATTTGTTGACCTTAAATCCAAATTCGACATCAATCAAAAAGTATACAATTATCTTTCGGAAAAAAAACTGGAAGCCCAGATCTCCAGAGAATCGATAATCCCCGCAGCTTCTATTATTGACCGGGCCATCCTACCTGCAACTCCTGTATCTCCGGACGCTGCAAAAATCTATGGCCTGGCTGTACTGATCAGTACTATAATAGGGATAAGTTCAATTTTCCTTGTACACATGATGAACCCCTTTATCTCTACTCGTGAAAATATTACTGAACACACTGAAATTCCAATCATAGGTACGGTTAGCAGGCATCTGTCTTTATCAAAAACTGAAAAGATACCTTTTATTGAGCGACCGAGATCAGCATTCGCAGAATCCCTGAGGTCTTTAAGGAGTAACCTGACTTTTCTCGCCTCTGAAAAAACAAATAAAGCCATTTGCATTACCTCTGAAATCTCAGGAGAAGGCAAGTCTTTTATTGCACTAAATATTGCGGCTTCACTTACACTGATAGATAAAAAGGTTTTATTGATCGATACCGATATGCGCAACCCCATAATTCACCATTTTTTTGATACTACCAATACATGTGGTCTCTCAAATTACCTTTCCGGACAACTAAATTTAACTGATGTTATCAAATCTACCCCGGTAAGCCATCTCGATTTTATTGCGTCAGGAGATATCCCGCCTAATCCTTCGGAATTACTTCATAAACCAAAAATGCAGATCCTGATTAATAAACTGGCACTAAAATATGACTTCATTATTCTTGATTCCGCCCCTGTTGGCCTTGTTGCAGACGCCAAACCTCTGATGTTAATTTCCGATATCAACTTGTTTATTTTACGATGCGGAATCTCAGTCAAATCCTTTGCCACCAGACCCGATATCTTACAAAAAGAGCTAAAACTTTCTAATTTCGGAATCATCTTAAACGACCACAAAGAAGATCATTTCAATAGTTATTATTCCACTCATCCGGACATTTATTCCAGAGAAATAGAGGCTTGATGTTATTTCTCACCTTAAACATATTTAGCAGCATAGGCGGAATACAAACAGTATGCAGAACCCTGGCATTTGCATTCTCATCTATTTACGGAAGAGAGCTGAAAGTTCTTGCACTAGAAGATGAGGCTACCGATAACCGATATATTCCATCTCAATATTTCAAAGGCTACAAAAAAAACAAAATGTGCTTTGCATTTGAGGCGATCAGGGAAGGTTATCGACATCACACAATTATGATCAGTCACATCAATCTACTGCCTCTTACATTATTGATCAAGATATTTAATAAGAAATCGAAGATCATTATGCTGGCACACGGAGCCGAAATTTGCAGACCCAAAGCCCTGTGGAAAAGATGGTTTATTAGAAAACATGTGAATTGCTGGGCTGTAAGTTGCTTCACAGCTGAAAATCTATATCGATTTCATGGCATAGACAAAAACGTACAGGTTGTTAATAATTGCCTTGATCCGTTTTTTCATGTGCCCGATAAGTTCTCCAAACCCATATACCTATTAAACCGCTATGGGCTATCCATGGGGCAATCTATCCTGATGACCGTTTGCAGAATTGGTCAACATGAACTGGAAAAAGGGTACGACAAAATCATAAAACTGTTAACGCAAATTAAAGAACAATTCCCTGACATTCATTACCTACTGTGTGGACAGGCAGAACAATCAGAACAGCAGAGGCTCCAGGCACTCATTAACCAGAATATGCTTAATACACATGTTACTCTTACAGGATCAATCCCCATCCACGAACTCACAGACCATTATCTGCTTGCAGACACCTTTATACTTCCCAGCAATAAAGAAGGATTCGGAATTGTATTTACAGAAGCCTCAGCATGCGGTTGTCAATTAATTGCCGGCGGGTCTGATGGCAGCAGAGATGCACTTCTCAACGGAAAAACCGGACTTCTTGTCAATTCTTCAAGCCCTGAAGAGCTTTTTAATGCCATTATCAGGCAGTTAAAGACAAAATGGAATAGGGAAGATAAGAGGGCACAGCAAGAATTGACAATAAAACATTTTGGTTATCCACTCTATGAATCGAAAATCAGACAACTCTTAAACAGGAATAAAAATGTCTAGAAAAACAAATACAGACAGAAGAACAGATTGGCTTATAACACCAAACAATCGTGTTTTTGATCCTGGTGCTCCTCATCTTTTTTCATACAGATACCTTTTGTCCCGTTTGATACACCGGGACGTCACCGCATTCTACAAGCAAACCATACTGGGGCCTCTGTGGCTCATTATCCAACCTCTATTAAGCACTGCAGTCTTCACTTTAATCTTTGGGAAACTCATTAAAGTCCCTGTTGATAATATCCCAAGCCCCCTGTTCTATCTGTCGGGCCTCATCCTATGGAATTATTTTTCCGAATGCCTTAACAGGACCTCAGGAGTTTTTAAAGACAACGCTATCCTTTTTGGAAAGGTATATTTTCCAAGACTACTTGTCCCAATCAGCATTACCATCTCACTGTTATTCCGTTACGCTATTCAGCTGCTCCTGTTTCTCCTGATAGAATCCCTGCTCTGGTTCAATGGCTATTTTCATTTTCAATATAATTGGCTGATGATCCTCTTTCCTATTCTGACCTTACTTATGGCAATACTGGGACTTGGTCTTGGGCTTATTATAGCTGCTCTTACAGTTAAATATAAAGATCTTAATCTTTTGATTTCCTTTGGTATTCAGCTATTGATGTATGTCACACCAGTGATTTACCCCTTATCAGCTGCACATCCGAATCTTAGGTGGATCATCTCCATAAACCCTATGACACCACTTATAGAAACTTTTAGGCTTGCCTTCTTAGGAAGCGGAAGTTTCAGTTGGATACAGCTCGGGCAATCGGCAGCAATCTGCAACATTATTCTTTTTATGGGTATTGTAATTTTCGGCAAAACAGAGAAAAACTTCATTGATCACATTTAACAATTATGTCAACTTACGCAATTAAAGCAGAACGACTATCTAAAGGATATTTTACCGATCAGATTAGCACCAGAAGCATAAGCAGAGACTTCGAGAGCTGGATTTCAAGACTAAAAGGGAAGCCCGATCCTTATTTGACCATCGAACATACACGAATCAATACCAAAAAACGCACTGAGGTATGCTGGGCCCTGAAAGACATTAGCTTTGAAATCAAAGCCGGAGAAATAATAGGGCTTTGTGGTCCAAACGGCGCTGGAAAAAGTACCCTGCTAAAAATAATCAGCAGAATCACCATCCCTACCTCCGGAAAAATATACGGCCGTGGGAAACTTATCAGTTTGCTGGAGATTGGTTCGGGCTTCCACCCTGAACTTACAGGACTTGAAAACATATATCTGAACGGAGCCATGCTGGGCATGCATAAAAAAGAGATAAGCCTGAAATTGGATGAAATGATTTGTTTTTCAGGGGTTGACAAGTTTATAGATGTCCCGGTAAAAAGATATTCCTCAGGAATGTATACGCGTCTTGCTTTCTCTATGGCTACACATCTGGATTCAGAAATTTTAATTATTGATGAAGTCCTGGCCGTAGGTGATTGCACGTTCCAGTTAAAATGTATACAAAAAATGAAGGAACTCAGTGCTGCACAAGGCAAGACCATTATCCTGGTCAGTCATAACATGGATCATGTCAGAGGGATATGCAACAGAGAAATCAATCTGTTAAATGGCGAAATCATATGACACCAAAGCTAGCTATCATCTGCAGTCATCCCATACAATATTACACCCCTGTTTTTAGTATGCTGGCCCAGCATATAGATTTGAAGGTTTTTTATACCCGGGGTAACCATAATTATGACAAATGTTTTAATCTAGAGATAGAATGGAACATCCCTCTGCTTGAAGGATACGACTATGTATTCCTCAATAATACCGCTAAAAATCCGGGTACCCATCAATTTTTCGGGATCATTAACCCTGGAGCCGGAAAGATAATCGGGGAGTTCGCTCCTACTCATATTCTAATATATGGATGGGCATTTTACAGCCATTTTAAATTACTTCTTCACTTCAATAACCGCGCAATAATATTATTCAGGGGTGACTCAAATTTACTAAAGCCAATGAGCACGTTAAGGTCCATGATAAAAAAACAGTTACTGAAATATGTTTATAAACATGTCGATTTGGTTTTGTTCGCAGGTACACAAAATAAGGCCTACTACAAAGCATATGAGCTGACAGAGCAGCAATTGATTTTTGTTCCCCATGCGGTTGACAACCTGCGGTTCTCTTATTCTGCGAAAAACTCCGAAATCAGAACCCAGCTCGGCCTCAGGCAAGATGATATATTAATCCTTTTCACAGGAAAGTTCATTCCCCTGAAAAATCCTGAATTGCTCATCAAAGCATTCCAAACCTTAGACCTACCGGAAGTACATTTACTACTTGTGGGCGACGGGCTATTGGCTTCTCAGTTACAAACCAGGTATCAATCTGAAAGGATTCACTTTTTGCCCTTTCAGAATCAACTCAGCATGCCCGCAATATATCAGTCTTGCGACCTTTTCTGTATGCCCTCACGTAACGAGTCATGGGGCCTCGCGGTCAATGAAGCAATGGCAGCCGGAAAAGCCGTAATCGTATCAGATCGCGTCGGATGTGCCAAAGACCTGATCCAGGATTCAAACGGGCTGATCTTTCAATCAGATAATATACTGGATCTCCAGCAGAAACTTAAACGGCTATGTAAAAGCCGGGTACAGCTACAAACCATGGGACAGTCCTCCAAAAGCATCATAGAAAGATGGAACTTTGATACACAAGTTAATAGCATCATTAATGCATTATCTCTATAAACCGTCAAAAAAGATGATCATCCTTATCTGCATGCCCTGGATATTGGCTACACTCATGTCCTATGATCCGGTAAGCTCTTATTTCGTTGCCTGGCTGGGTACCTTCTTCATCTTTTTTATATCGATCGGTTCAAGGCTGAGTTACCACCAGCAAGATCTTCTATTAAGCCAGCAGACCATGCGGCCAATAGTCTTAATACAGCTTGTCTTCGCTGGATTCATGTGTTGCACATCTATCTTTTATTTTATGGATCATCTGGGCTATCAATATTTTAAAAACATGAATGCGGATACTTTTGAAGCCACAGAAAAGACCCGGTTAATTGCCAAATGTCAGCGACTGGCTCTGCTTGCACATACCGCTATCGTTATCGGAATTACCATCTCTACCAAAGTAGTATCCTCATTTAAATTCGTTCCCGCTGTCGAAACAACCAGCTTATTGATAAGGATGGGAGTTTGTAGTTTTCTTATTTCACAGGGAGTATCCTTCATACCTGCACTTTTACAATTCAAACAACCGATACTTAATATCAGCATCAGTTGCAGTGCCACGTTGTTCATTACAGGAATAGCACACAGTAATCCGAGAGCCTTTATACCAGGAGCGGTTGCGTTTCTATTTAATCTCACAGGCTCCTTATTTACCGGCTACAAGGAAAATGTCATACTCAATTTCATTCTCATTACAGCTGTAGCCTATCCTTATTATAAAAGAACAGTGATATTTCTTTCTGTACCTGCACTGTATCTCCTAATCTATCTGCTACCGTTGTTTACCACAGTAATCCGTAAAGAATCCTGGATAAACGGGAAAAACAAAGTAACAGCAGGCAAAGCAGCTTATCAAATGCTTACAGATGAACAACAGGATGAAAAGATCATACTCGACAATTGGGAATTTCTCAGAAACCGTCTCAGTGAGATCGGGATGTTCACCAGTTATGTTCATCAAATACCAGATCAACATCCTTATTACGGAGAAAAGATTCTTATCAATGCCTTTTATGCTTTGATACCCCGTGCACTTTGGAAAGAGAAACCGGATACAGAACAGCTGGCAATGGAACGCGTATATCTTGCCGGGGTCGCCAATAGAACATCTGCAGTCTCCGCAAAGACCAGACCTGTTGTAGATGCCTATCTGATTGCAGGCGCCCCCGGAGTTTTCCTGGCTATGCTACTATATGGCATACTGGCACAATGCATCTGTAATCAGGCAGAATCACTATTTGGTGGCTACTATTTTGGCTGTATCATAATTTTCAACAGCCTCTTCCAAAGCATGTGGCGTGGCAATACTTTCGAATTTCTGATTAACAATATCCTCTATGCATACCTGCTCATGAGAATCATACACTGGTTAATGAGCACAACAAAAATTCTTATTCCAAACACTCATGAAGATTCTACACATTAGTCCCTCTTACAAACCTGCTTACATATATGGTGGCCCCATAGCCTCCGTTTCTCTTCTTTGCGAAGCAATGGTTGATTCTAGTTTTAATCTGGAAGTCATTACAACTGCTGCCAATGGCAGAAATGAATTGGCTATCGATACTTCCAAAACGCATTGTGTAGATGGTGTCAACGTCAGATATTTCCGGCGATATACTAAAGACCACACTCATTTTTCACCTGGATTACTTAAGTATCTCTTCCGGCAAATTTCCAAAAACCCAAAAGACCTGGTCATACATATTCACTCCTGGTGGAATTTTACCGCAGTGCTGTCTTGTCTGATTGCCAGCTGCAGAAACATACCAGTTGTACTTTCTCCCCGGGGAATGCTAACAGGATATTCAATGCTCAACAGGCACTCCAGGCTGAAATATGCACTACATCAACTCATCGGTAAAAGGTTAATGCGCCATTGCCATATACATGCTACCAGTGAGCAGGAACACCAGGATATTTTGCAAATAGATCAAAAAGCCAACGTAACCATTATTCCTAATCTGTTACCCGGTAATCTAACTTATCAGGTCTCAAAAGTAAACGAACACCCCTTCAGTTTTTTATTTCTCTCCAGAGTTGAAGAAAAAAAAGGCCTTGAATTGCTTTTTGAAGGCCTTGCGAATCTCCGTTTTCAATGGAAGCTCATCATTGCCGGAACGGGCAACAAATTCTACATACAAAAACTCAGAAACATTTGTGAACAGCTAAAAATAAATAATTCAATCGAATGGGCAGGGCAAATTGAGGATGCGAAAAAATACAACCTCCTTGCGCAATCAGATCTGCTGGTACTCTTTTCTTTCAATGAAAATTTCGCGAATGCAGTAGGAGAAAGTCTTTCCGTCGGCACCCCTGTAGCCATATCAGATCAGGTAGGTCTAGCTTCATTTGTAAAAGAATATGATTTGGGCTGGATAACAGATCAAAGCATCCAGGGTATCATTAAAACCTTAAATCTTGCCCAACAGGATAAAAATAAAAGAGAAAGAATTAGGGCTACAGCACCGGCACTGATCAGTAAATACTTTTCAAAACAACATATCATAGACCAATACCTTAATATCTACAAACGGTCATTAAGATGAATCCATATTTTTCCTTCATCCTGCTAACACACAATGAAGCAATGCACCTGCCCAGGTTGCTGGAGTCCTTAAGATCACTATGCGCCTATACATTTGTATTAGATTCGGGCAGCACAGATCAGACACTTGATATCGCCGCCCAATATGGTGCTATTGTTAAACATCACCCTTTCGTCAATCACCCTAAGCAATGGAATGCAGCATTAACATCCTTTGATATCTCTACCCCCTGGGTAATCTGCCTGGATGCAGATCAAGTACTAAGCCCGGACTTGATCAAAAAACTTCACGAATTCCGTGATGAGGATTATCCCGGAATTCATGGCATCTATTTCAACAGAAAGAACTACTTCAAAGGCAAATGGATCAAACATGGTGGTTACTACCCAAAATACCTGCTCAAAATGTTCAGATACGCAAGCGGCTACTCTGATCTGAGTGAAAATATGGATCACAGGTTTCAGGTTCAGGGAAAAACGTTGATTTGGAAAAATACCTGCCTGATAGAAAGTAACCTAAAGGAAAACAACATCAGTTTCTGGATCAGCAAACACAATATTTATAGCGATCTGCTGGCAGAAGAAGAAATTATCAGAAACACAGAAACTAGGGGAAAACCATCCAAAGTCAATTTTTTTGGGTCACCTAACGAGCGTAATGCCTGGCTAAAGATCCTATGGCGGAAAACGCCCCTTTACCTTCGGCCTTTTCTCTATTTCATTTATAGATTCATCTTCCAATTGGGCTTCCTTGATGGTAAAGAAGGTATAGTTTTCCATTTTCTTCAGGGATTTTGGTTTAGGTTGATCGTAGACATAAAGATTGAAGAGAAAAGGACCATTATAAAAAAACAGCAGCAAACCACATCAAAGAAGTTCCTTTTTTTCTTTTTTCTTCTGTTTATAACCTTTTATATGTCCAACATCTTCTTCATAGGTATCACCAACCCTAAGGGAATTTATTTTCCTGACCTTGACAGGCACTTCAATTACATCAGCAAATGGAGATCCTTGTATATAAGCTTATCGGCATATCTGCTGGAGGTTTTAGGCTATGAACCAACAACCTGCAAAACCGGACTCTCAGTAAAAGGTTTCTCTGGCTTCAGACTCGTTTATTCCTGTCTCGGCTATGGCATCATGAGTTGCTTCTCTGCATTTGTTATCTCCTTTCCTAAACCCTTTCTTTCAAAAGTCTTGTTTCTATTTACTGGTCTGCTACTCATCCTGGTTCTCAATACATGCAGATTCATTCTCCTTGCGATTTATTATAAACCTGAAATGTCCAACATAGACCACCATACGATCTTCAACTGCACCATCTACCTCACTATGATCATTTTAACATATATATGGACGAACAGAAAAAACTAAGAATGACAAAGACCCACCTCAAAAAAAAATTCGACAAAGGAACCTTCGACACAGGCGCTTCCACTATGAAAATAGCATGCTGGTACCTGATTAGTCTTTTGTTTTTCCGGAGTGGCCTTATTCCCTTCAGCTTTGTACTCGTGCCTCTGCTTCGGCTTTTCGGTTCCAGCATAGGTAAAAAGGTCAGGATTAAACCTCATATCTACATCAAATATCCCTGGAAACTAAAAATTGGAGATTATTCCTGGCTTGCCGACTGTTATATCGACAATCTGGAGTACGTTATAATTGGCAGTAATGTCTGCATCTCCCAGCAGGCCATGCTCCTCACCGGAAATCACGATTACAGCGTTCCTTCATTTGACCTCATTGCAAAACCGATCCGAATTGAAGATGGAGTCTGGATCTGCGCCAATTCCACCGTCACTGCGGGAGTAATTGTCTGTTCACATGCTGTACTCACTGCAGGATCTACCGCTACAAGCCTGATGCAGGCTTATCAGATCTATCAGGGCAATCCGGCTGAGGCTATAAGAAAACGACAACTGTTTTAGTTTTTATCACAAATGTTATACCTTGCGGATACTAAAAACATCACATCTAACATGGCTACATCCCGAAAGGCTGCATTAAGTTTCATATTCATCACACTCTTACTTGATGTCATTGGAATCGGAATCATCATTCCCGTTTTCCCTTTACTCATTGAACAACTCACCGGCGGAAACATTAGTCAGGCCTCACAATGGAGCGGATGGCTCACTTTTGCCTATGCCATCATGCAGTTTGTTTGTGCACCTATTGTTGGAAATCTGAGTGACAAATACGGCCGCAGGCCAATACTGCTGATGTCTCTTTTTGGATTTGGCATAGATTATATTTTTCTTGCCCTTGCCCCTACGATATGGTGGCTGTTTATCGGCCGGATCATTGCCGGGGCTTTTGGAGCAAGTTTTACAACTGCAACCGCGTATATAGCCGACATCAGTACTGAAGAAAACCGTGCCCAGAATTTCGGAATGATCGGAGCTGCCTTTGGCCTCGGTTTTGTAATCGGACCTGCACTAGGCGGTCTGCTAGGTGAGCTGGGTCCACGTGCACCATTCATTACCGCAGCCATACTGACCCTGATCAATGTAGTTTACGGCTTCTTCGTACTGCCAGAATCATTAGACAAAGAACACAGAAGACCATTTGAATGGAAAAGAGCTAATCCACTCGGTTCCCTGCTACAGCTCACAAAGTATAAAGGTTTAGGAGGTCTCATCGTTGCACTGGTATTCTTATACATTGCCGGACATGCCGTTCAGAGTACATGGACATTCATCAATATTGAAAAATTCAAATGGAGTCCTTTTACCATTGGCATTTCACTGACAGTAGTCGGCTTGCTTGTTGCCGCTGTTCAGGGGGGACTGATCAGGTATATCAACCCAAAAATAGGCAATGAAAAAAGTATTTACGTTGGTCTGGGTTTATATGCATTAGGAATGCTGTTGTTTGCCTTTGCTACAGAAAGCTGGATGATGTTTGCTTTCCTTATTCCGTATTGTTTAGGTGGAATCGCAGGGCCTGCCTTACAGGCCATCATGTCAGGAAATGTCCCTCAAAACGAACAGGGTGAGCTACAGGGTGCATTAACCAGTCTGATGAGTGCAACAACCATTGTAGGTCCTTTATTTATGACCTATCTTTTTGCCTGGTTTACCAAACCAAATGCTCCGGTAAAATTTGCAGGTGCACCCTTTCTTGCAGGTGCCATATTGATGCTGATCAGCGCATGGATTGCAGCCCGCGCAATGAAAAAAGATGCATTTATAAACAGAAATCAGGATCCAAGGGCTTAAACCTCAGCATTAATTGCAGACCATAGCATATCCTTGAGCTCAACAAGGCCTTTCTGCGCCACAGAAGAAATAAAGATTGCAGGAATATTTTTAGGCAATTCTTTTTTCATTTCTGCTACAAGTTCCTCATCCAGCAAATCCGATTTAGTGATGGCGAGCAAATGTGGCTTCTGCATTAACTCGGAATTGTAATCTTTAAGTTCCGCCTTTAGTATCTCGTATTCTTCAGTTACAGTTCTGTGGGTATCCGCTGGAACCATAAACAACAATACTGAATTTCTTTCAATGTGCCTCAAAAATCGATATCCCAGACCCTTACCTTTGGATGCTCCTTCTATAATTCCTGGAATATCAGCCATGACAAATGATTTGCTATCGCGGTAAGACACAATACCCAAGTTAGGGACCAAAGTGGTAAACGGATAATCAGCTATTTCAGGTTTAGCCGCAGAAAGTACAGACAATAAGGTCGACTTACCCGCATTAGGAAAACCAACAAGACCAACATCTGCAAGTACCTTCAACTCCAGCACCATCCAGTCTTCACGTCCGGCTTCACCGGGCTGTGCAAATCTTGGTGTCTGCAGTGTTGGTGTTTTAAAATGCCAGTTGCCAAGTCCTCCCCTCCCGCCCGGAGTAAGGATCTTAGTTTCGCCCTCTTTTGTAATTTCAAACAAGACCTCTCCCGTTTCAGCATCTTTTGCGATGGTGCCCAAGGGTACATCAAGAATCTCATCCTTACCCGATTTACCGGTTGAAGTAGCACTGGATCCGGGAGCTCCGTCCTGTGCGATGATATGCTTGCGGTATTTAAGGTGAAGCAAAGTCCAGAATTGTGCATTACCCCTCAGAATAATGTGACCACCTCTGCCGCCATCACCACCATCAGGTCCGCCTGTTGCGGTTCTGATATCACGGTGTAAGTGTGCGGAACCTGCCCCTCCTTTACCGGAGCGGCAGCATATTTTAACGTAATCTACAAAATTGGAACCCTGCGACATGAATCTGATTTAGTACTGGTCAACTACAGCACACAGATCGGCAAAAATATCTTCTATTTTACCAATACCATTTACCTTACTCAATTTAGCCTGACCTTCATAGTATGGCAAAACATGAACTGTTTTGCTAAAATATTCTTCTATTCTTTTCTGCAATTTATCTGCCTGATCATCCACACGGCCTGTTTCCAGCTGACGCTGCGCGATGCGCTTAGTCAATTCTTCCTGGTCAACATCCAATGCAATAACACCTGCCAATGCGCTGTCTTTACTTTTCAAAAACTCATCCAGCGCTTCAGCCTGAGGCACCGTTCTTGGAAACCCGTCAAAAATAAATCCTTTCGCCTGCGGATTTTTATCCACCTCCTCTTCCAGCATCTCAATCGTTATACCATCCGGAACCAATTGTCCTTCAGCAATTAACGCACTTACCTTTTGACCTAGCGAAGATTGACTTTTAATGTGGGCCCTAAAAAGGTCGCCGGTTGATATGTGAATCAATTGATATTTATCAATCAATTTCTCTGATTGGGTGCCTTTGCCTGCACCCGGTGGGCCAAAGAGAACAAAATTCAGCATTCGGGTTGTCTTTAAGTTAAAAGATCCTCATTATCTCACAAGAATCCAAATATATTTCGAGGCAGCAAATATAGGATTTTAATTCAGTTTCAGTTCCAATAGCTTCATAAAATATCCGCCAACTACACTTCTGGCCTGAAAACCCACCGACTTTGGCACTGTAGTTTCGCTCCAGTCGCTTAACGGAACACGGGAACTTGTCTGAGTGGCATACTTGTATACCGGAAGTACAAATTTTTCAAATTCTGCCTTATCTGCCGACAATACTGCGGTCCACAATACTGAATAATTGATGGTATAGCTCTTTCTGTTGTCCAGCGGCAAGCCAAATTCGTTTTGCTTGCTCAGGTAGTACTTGATCTCCTTTCTGAATACATCCCCCGGAAACAGCTCCATATTGAATAACTTATCCCACACCAGGTTGTACTTTTGGCTCCATGTGCCCTTTTGTTCAAAGGCCAGTGTATAATGATCACCATCATCCGCCAGCTTCATCCATTCCGGCACCATTTTTCTTGCACTTTTCCAATACCGCTCAGCCACTTCCCTTTCCCCCAGCTGATCGGCCAGTGAGCCATAACTGCCCAGGGCAATTATGGCTTTAAGTGATAAATTTGCGTTACGTGCCAATCTGCCTGAAAAGTCCTCTGTACACAACTGATCGGCCGGATCAAAGCCTTCTTTTTCCAGGTAAGCGGCCCAGACCGACAAGGTCTTCCAATGTTTTCTGGCATATTCCGCATTCCCTTCAGATTTCGCTATGGCTGCTGTCAGGATCACCATATTCCCTGCCTCCTCCACCGGCATATCTTCGCCATAAGTCTGCCCGTTAGCCAGCGGATAGGTTCCCAAATCATGCGCAGGAAATGGCTTTTGCCATTTACCACTCTCGCTGTAATAAAAGATTCCGTTCAGCATTCCCTTCAGCAGGTCAGGACTATAAACCAGATACAACGGAGCAGACGGATAGGTCACATCTACAGTATTAATGGATCCGTTGCTAAAATTCTCCTTGGAGAGGAACAGCAAGTCACCCTGCGGACTTTTCACCAGTTTGTGTCCTGAAATGCTTTGTCTGTATGCCAGTTCACATAATTTTGCATATGCTTCCCCACCAGAAAGAACTGCGTCTGCATGCATCTTTTTGTTAAAAGCTTCACACCTTTTCATCAGAGAAACATATTCACCGGCGGCAAGCGCAAACTGATGTTCTATGCTTTCACCCGAAGTCTCTTTCCAAAGAGGTTTTAAGTTCGTTCCGAAATACTGTATCGAATACAGATCATCATACCCCAGCATAAATATCTGTTCCTTTACCATGTTTCCTACCCTGCCAAGATCGACAGTAGTATTCAGCATCAATTCCCTGTCCGTCACTCCCGCAGTAAGCGGTACGATACTTTGCTTAACACCGGGCTTTTGATCAACAGCTACATACACATATCCCCAATCGATCCTCAGGTCATCACCTCTTTTTTGCAGTACTGGCTGCTCTTTTGTTCCTGCCTTTAAAAACGATTGCTTTCCTGAAACATATTGACTCGCCGTTACAGCCTGTGATACTTCGTTGACCGCAATGGAGGAAGATGCACCAAAATACACCTCAGCCTCATGCGGTTTGCCATCATTCGAATTCAGTTTATAAGAAATGTAAGAGATCGGTCTCGATATCAATTTCAAATCATCCATCAGCAATGGCGAGGTAAAAGTCAGCTTCAGATCTAAGCCGCCACATACGAAATCATAGCTGGTTTGTGTGGCACTGATCTTACACTTTTTCTGAACGGCGGCCTGCATCTCCATCGGTATCCTTGTTTTTTTCTCACGGGATAATCCAGCATCAAGCCATGCACCTCCGCCTACATTCTGACAATGGATAGCCATTACATTTTTTCCCTTCTTCAATTTACCTTTCAGCCGGTCCAATGCAAAATACTGCATCCTGTTCAGCCAGCACTCACAGCTGTAGATTAATTCCCCGTTCAGGTATACCTCTATATAATCATCATGGTTGATCTTCAGAAAAAGCTGGTTCAGGTCAATTTCGGCTATTCCATTGAATGTCCTTCTGGTCCAGATCTCTTTACTCTTCCAAAGCGTCCCACCTTCATCCTCACGATCAGAAAAAGGTGCTTTGGCAGATTTCCATGCACTATCGTCAAAGTTGTCTGATTTCCAGTCTTCCAACGGTTTTTCTTCCGTATATCTCATTTCATATCCCAGCTCTTCAGAGGTGGGCGCTACTGTTTCATACACGACAGGCCTTTCTCCAAGTACCCTGTAAGTAACTCCGTCTACCTTTACCATACCCATCAGCGGCTGATTGAAACCCGTCCAGTGTGTAGTCGGTTTCGCATTCAGCAGTTCAGTGTTGGACCAGATGCTGAAATAAGGATCATGCGTAATCAGCGGATAGGAAGGCGCAATCTGTTGTTGGGCGTTTAGATGATGAACCGCCACACACAAGCACAGCACAGCCATAAGAAAATTTTTCTTCATGATAAAAGGGATTTGAATTCAATTACAATACCAGGGGGTTGATTGCTGATGCGGCAAGTTCACCTACAGGAGTATTCAGCAACCATTTCTCACGGTCATTGACCTGCCATTGGTTTTTAGGTTTCGCCACCCTGGCCTCATCGGCCATATAAATTACTGTCATTACTTCCCGCATCCGGTCACTTTTGTTGCCGGGTGCACTGTGTATGGTATTTCCATAATGCCATGTCGCATCTCCTGCCTTCATTGTAGCTGATCTGGCTATCTTAAAGTCATTGTCTTTGACATACCTTTCATATTCCTGCTCAGATTCGTCAGAGATCTCGTAATCAAAGACCACACCTTTCTGATGAGATCCTGTTGCAAAAGTCAGCATACCCATGTCTACATCAATGTCTATCAAAGGCATCCACATCGTAACGGTCCTGGCAGTATCGATCGGCCAGTAGTACTGATCCTGATGCCAGGGAGTAGGTCCGCCCCCAGGTTCTTTAAATAAGGCCTGGTCATGGTAGATCCGAACATTTTCCACACCCAGCAAATCCGCTGCGATCTTACCCATACGTGCCGCAAGCGTATATTGCTTCACGGCATCATCCACTTCCCAAAGGTTCATGATCTGCAAAAATGCCTTGCCATAGGTATCACGTTCCTTCAGTTGGCGCTTCTCCGTATTGCAGCGATCTGCTGCGGAACTGATCACATCACGATATACCTGCACCTCGTTTTCGCGAAGCACTCCCGGTATCAGGACATGGCCATTTTTACGGAATTCAGCTGCCTGTGCAGCACTTATCTCATGAAATTCAGTTAATGCGGGTAATTTAATGATCGACATAGCAATGCGTTCAAGGGTTTATATTTGGTTAGTACTAAATAAGCGTTAATCTCATGCTGCTGAAAGGAGTAATTTGGACTTTTAAGGGCGAATATTATCCATTTAAGCATCCGAAGCATTAACTTTATGAAAATATGAACTAAACAAATGGCCAAAGCATCCTTTGAAGCACTGAATCCTTATACCAGTAACTCATTCCTGCTGCGACAGTTCAATGAGTTTACAGCCCCATATCATTATCACCCCGAATATGAACTCACACTCATCCTCAGGGGAAAGGGCAACCGGTATGTAGGCAATCATATGGGGGTATATGATGATGGCGACCTCGTACTTGTGGGTTCGAACCTCCCGCATTGCTGGAAAAACCAGCCTTTACAGGAAACTGAAGAAAATGTTTCTTCAGTGGTCATACAGTTCGCTCCCGATTTTCTGGGGAGTGATTTTTTGATCAAACCTGAACTTTCTGCAATCAGCAACCTGCTCCGAAAAAGCGCACATGGCATACAATTTACCCGGAAAACTGCCCGTACCATCAGTACCGCTATGGTCTTGCTCTGCAGCGAAGAAAATTCATTTAAACGTTTACTCGGCCTTTTGAATATGCTCCATCAACTGGCTTTGTCCAAAGAATATGTGTTACTTGACCAACAGGCTCCGACAGCAAAGCAAACCGGTACCAAGGCAGAGCGGATCAACGTCATCCTGGGTTATATTGTAGACAATTATAAAAACGAAATTCTTTTGGATGAAGCAGCCGGCAGGATAAACATGACCACAAATGCATTTTGCAAATACTACAAGAAAACCACGGGAAAAACGTTCATAGAGACGGTCACAGACTACCGCATCAACTACGCAGTTCAGCAACTCATCCATTCAGACCTTTCCATATGCGACATTTGTTTTGACAACGGTTTTAGTGACCTCTCACATTTCTACAAGCTTTTCAAGAGAAAAATGAAACTCAGTCCTCTCAAATACCGGCAGCAGTTCAGAAAAGAACTATGATTATTTTTTAAGCACTTTGATGTTAAAAATGACAGGCTCAAGCGGCACATCATCTTTATTGGTTTCCACTGCATTAATCGCATCCGCAACATCCATCCCCTCAGTGATCTCTCCAAAAATTGTGTAATCGCCGTCCAGTTGTGGTGTTCCGCCTATAGTTTTATACACTTCACGCTGATGTTCATAAAATGGCTTTCCTTTCTTTTTTTCTATCAAGTCCAGTTGCATATCAGTCTGAACTTTTCCCACCACAAAATACAGCTGGCTAAAATAAGAGGCCTTTTCCGGATTGTCATCCCTGCCTGCTCCCAATGCACCTTTCTTATGAAACAGTTCAGGCTTCAGTTCAGCAGGAAATCGCTTAACCCCCAGATCAGGATGCTGCTTTTCCCGGTTTAAAATCGTATCATCCAGTTCTCCGCCCTGACTTACAAAAGCCCTGATCACCCTGTTGAATACAGCATTTTTATACAGTCCCCTTTTAATCGCACTCAGGAACATGTCCCTGTGATTTGGGGTCGCATCATACAACATTACTGTAATGTTTCCCTTATTGGTCTCAAAACGCACAGAAGCAGATTGCGCATCAGCATTCACGTCAAGAAACAACAGAACTAGCAAGGTGATCATTTTTCTCATCTGCAACAAAGTTAGCGGATTAATTTTATCCCTTAACGGACTGATCTTAATCGATTTAAACTTCACATGACCATGCTTGGCATAAAACCAAAGAAAGTTACCCCTTTGTTCCGGCACCCGGTTTACTACACAACGTTTGTTGTCTATGCTCACATCGATGATGTCATCCTTCATGATCAAATCAATTTTGATGGTCTTATATAGTCCCTTTACCCCTTTGATCATGGTATTTCCGAGGCTTACCGTCTGATTGTTCTCGGAAAAATTTAATCTGTAACCACGATCGGCATGATCATCAGCGCGCAAAGAGATTACCTTTTGGTCTCCAGTACTGCAGATTTTTGACAGATTAAATACCTGGATCATATTTATTATTATAATTTTAATTCCATAATACTCACTTTAAATGATTAAACAAAATATTTTAAACAGCTTTTGTAAGCCGATCCTTTTTTTATACGATTATTGGAATAACATATGGTTTTAGTAAATTGGCAGTATATTAATCTCCTCTGCGCGGCATGAAATTTACGAGAATTGCACCCCATCCCTGTCTCGGAAAGCTCATCGAATGTTATTGGATGATGCAAAGTGATGATCGTTCACCACGAATAGAAAAGATCATTCCGGACGGCTTCACCGAGCTCATCTTTAACTACAAAGATGTATACAAAGCTAAAACCGATGGAGAATGGCATCTGCAGGAACCTAATCTTCTGGCAGGGCAGATCAGCAGATTTTTTTACCTGGAGAATACCGGAGTTACCGGTTCTTTTGCAGTGAAGCTTAGACCATCCGCATTAACGCAGTTATTTAACATAAGAATGGATCTTTACCTGGATAAGATCGTTGACCTGGATACTTTTCCTGATCCGCATTTATCAACCATGAAAACAAAAATACTGCCGTTTGTAAATGAAAAAGATCTTAAACAGAAGCTGGACCATTATTTTATAGCACTTAGCCACAAGGCATCCAAAAATCCACTTGAAGAAGCTTTGGATCTCCTGTTTACGTCACATGGAATGGCTTCAGTTAAAGAACTGACTGCCCGGGCAAAATTAAGTGAACGACAGCTGGAAAGGCTGTTTAAAGAATACATAGGCCTTCCACCTAAATATTATGCACGAATTATCCGTTTCAATTATATTTTCCAACTGATCAGATCAAACAACAGTACCTGGGCAGAAATCGTTTATCAGTCCGGCTATTATGATCAGTCACATTTCATCCGCGACTTTAAAGCTTTCACGGGAGAGGATCCCTCTGCTTATTATTTTGAAGAAAAAAACATGGCCAATTTCTTTCTTAACAGATAAACTTGCCAGGTCGGGTTTGTACAATACCGCAAAGAGAACTATCCCTATTTTTGAAATAAAAAACTTATGAAATTTAAAAAACTCCTTGTTTTAATTGCTTTGCAGGTATTGATAATCAAAGCCTATGGACAGGAAACGACTCAGCAAAGATTCAAAAAGCTGGAATGGCTTGTTGGCAGATGGACCCGCACCGACAATCAACCGCGACAATCCGGTTATGAAACCTGGTCAAAAAAACTGAAGCAAAACTTGTTGGGAAAGGCATAACTCTCAAAGAACAAAAACCTGTTTTTATTGAAAACCTGGAAATCAGCATACAAGGGACTGACATTTTTTATGTAGTCAGGATCACCGGAGAAAAGAAAGCAGTTCACTTTAAACTTATTGAAATTAACGCAACCGGTTTTACCTGCGAAAACCCACAACATGATTTTCCGAAAAAAATAACCTACAAAAGAGAGGGGAAAAAAGTAAAGGCGACCATATCAGGAAATGGTCAGCAGATAGATTATCATTTCACACCCGGTTAACACCATCATTTCACCTAAGAAAAGGTCACCTTTAATTGCTCACCGGTTTTAATATTAATCTTCTTGTCTATCACAATTCGCAGTTCAGTTCCATTCTGTTTTAATTGTACAGGTATATTTCTAGCCCCCAGCAGTACTGAAACCGACTTTATATTGCCAGAACCTATTTTATGGAAAGCCAATTCCTGTAACTGCAATTCACCATACTTCAAATTTATGAGGTGTGATTGTTGAGTACCGGTACCTTGTTGTGTATAACTGCCCCAACCCTTAGCTGAAGTAAAGGGAGCTTTAAAATTCTCCGCATTCCAGGCAGGCGAGAATTTGATATAGCCCTTTGGTCCATGGTACTCAAATCCGCACGCACTGATAAAAGTCCCATAACTTGCCATAGCCCTCGCATAATGATCACTGCATTCAATCTCATTAAATGGATTCCTTTTAGCCGCATGATACCTGTCATGAATAGAGCGGGTAAGGATCAGACTTTCTTCTACCATACCTTCTGCCATTAAATGTGCTGCTACCTGATGCTCGAAACCGCTCATACACTCATGAAAGTACCCCAGCTGCCAGGTTATATTTTCGCCAAAGGGTTTAGGTTCATCATATGGATTGGTGTTCATTACCATTCCCCCCTCACCTGGCAGTGCATACGGCCTGCCACCCAAATGGGTTTTGATATATGGCCCTACATCCATGGTAAAATTATATTTCCACAAGGCTTTTAATGCAGCAATTGTTTTATCCTTACTCAATACCCTTGGCAATCCGACCTGAAATGCCCAGCTCTGGCCATACACCTGATCAATATGACAGGTATTATAAGATCCCAGGTTTTTTCGACCCTGGATCTTATCCGGCCGGTGGATAAAATATTCCCCATTGAACAATGACTGCTCCATATTCTTACGACCATTCGCAACATAAGTCCCGCAAGTCCGCGCAAATGAAACATCATTCATTTCTTCCGCCATTGCCTGACCAGCCCTTGCTGCAGCAATACAAAGCCCAACAATCCAGGCGATCTCTCCCTCCCATACAGCATCCAGGGTATTCTCCATAGGTGTATCCGTCATCCCATCCCCGTTCTTATCCTGAACAAGCATAAATTGTATCGCTTTTTTAATTTTTACCCAGTTTTCCTGCAAAAAAGTGTAGTCGCTACTCATTTGATGCTCCCGGTAAAATCTTAGTACAGTACCCGCCTGTCCATCAATTGCCGGTCTGCTTTCATTCTCGGCACGAAATATAATGGCACCGCTTTCTTCCTTAAAGCCGATACCCAAATCTACCCGATGCCTCAAGTCACGTTCCAGTTCAGGGAATATTCTGGCTACGGCATGGGCATACTGCCACACATGCGTACAGGTTCCCGCACAAGCCCCGACACCCTCCCAGCTCCAGAACCGGCCATTAGCGAAGCGATAAGTATTGGCCGTTGCCAATGTATTGATATTGATAAATGTACGCTCGAGAAACCAATGCGGAAGTGTAGAATCGTTCCATGTGGTGTTCCATAATTTTGTTGTCCTGGTTAATTGCTCAAAATTTTCATGCAGATAAGCACTTACTTCATGGGCATCTTTAAATTTCGTTGCATAATGAAATCCATCAGCAGCATCCTTAACTATTTTTTTAAGATTAACATTTGCATTGTTGAAATGCCAGCTGATTGAATAATCTGTGACCACCGATTTGCCTGGGCTGAGCAGCTCAGTAACCCCGATCCCTCCTACTAGTTTTTCCAGCGCATCTGCATAGGTTAAACCAGCTGAAGCTCCGGCACTGAAGTGTTGATCTGTAATCGGCCAGGGATGGAGGGCAGGATATGTTTTTCCTTTTTCACCATGCAGCGTAAAACACATTGTCCCGTAATCCTGTGCATTTTTCAGCGCATCATTCGCGGTTTCAAAAGAAGAAAAAACGCTGCTTGAACTTTCATCTGTTAAAATCTCATTCTTCTTTTTTCCACTTTCCGCTTTTCCGCTTAACTTACCAGCTCCATTTTCCATCCAGCCCAATACGGATAAATTTATATTATTTGCGGTAGTATTCTTTATTGCTAATCGTAATATGGTTACAGGCAAGGCTGAATTCTGAGCATCCAGCGGAATAAATGGGGCGTAAACTTCCAGATTTACTGCAACAGGAAAATCCTTGCTGCTGTATGTTATAGTCGCTACCGGATATGCTGGTTTAAAAACAATCTCATCCCAATGGTCTTCACTCAATTCTTTAATATAGGTTTTACCATTAACGACAGCTTTTACCGCGAAACCCTGCTCTAAAATCCTTTTGTTATTGGCTATTGCAGGTTCAATGTAAGCTGAGCCATCTCTTGACCGAATCTTTCTTACTTGTACCCCATCATTCCAGTTTATCGTTTTAGGGTCTATTCCTTCTTCCTCACCCTCAAAAGTTTCATTATAAATTTGCCACAACCAAAGTCTGCCATCACCGCCTACGTACACCGTTCCGGCATGAAGCCCCCCAACTGGCATACCAATGTATTTAAGTTCATTTTTGCTTTTAAAATAAGCCGTTTTCTCTCCTCTTTTAAAAAGAGAGTTAACCCAGTGAGGATCTATCCCCTTATTTTCAGCTATGTTATGAACAGGATAATCCAGCGCAAATATGCTTTTACTCCATACAGGGAATTGTATGGATGCAAGACCTGCAGTAAATAACCCGGCTTTTTTAATGAAATCCCTTCTGTTTGATAATTGCTTGCTCATTAATTCTTTATATCTTCTTAATTCAGTCAGTTCACAGAACAATACCGATATTATTACTTATATCTCCATAAAAGTTCTTACTCAACCTATTAAAGGAAAGTAATTGTATGATAGAATTTGTAATATACCAAAATCACCTAATTATATCCATGTGATTTTGCAGACGCTCAGCAACCAGGTGCAATGAAACCATCCGGAAGCAGCTTTATTTTTTTATGAATTGTCTTGGCTTATTTTGTTCCTCACAGGGTCTTAGTGTCCAACAAGTGAAGGACAAAACCAGCCCAGATCCAGGATTGCTTCAGAAAAAGGCACCTGTTTTCTGAAGCAATCCTGGATCTGCCTTGGAGCTTTCCTGGAGTTGGCAGCACCAGAGTAGTTAAAAATTGGCTCTTAATTCTTTTCTAAAAAAAAGCATAGCGATTATTATCTGCACAAATTAATACTCAATTACTATTTTACCAATAGTGCTCCCGCTTTCAAGCATTTGATGCGCTTTTTTAAAGTTATCTGCCGTAAAGCCTTTGAACGTTTCATTCAACGTTGTTTTTAGCATCCCGTTATCTAATAGTTCTGCTACCTTATTTAAAATATGGTGCTGCTCAATCATATCTTCGGTTTGAAACATAGATCGGGTAAACATCAGTTCCCAATGAAAGCTTATGCTTTTACCTTTCAACTGGCGAAGGTTTACGGGTTCTGCGGGGTCACTGATAGAACCAATTCGGCCCTGAGGCTTGATCAGTTCAACAAACGCATCCCAATATTGGTTTACATCTACAAAATCTACAATAAAATCTACCTGCTCAAAACCGGCATTACGTACTTCTTCAACCAGATTCTTATGGTTCACCACAAAATCTGCACCCTGAGTTTTACACCATTCCACACTTTCGGGACGGGAAGCTGTAGTGATGACTTGCAGACCTGCCAGTTTTTTGGCGACCTGAATGGCTACAGAACCTACTCCTCCTGCACCGCCAATGATCAAAATGGATTTCCCTTTGTCTTTTTCGCTGATGCGCATCCGGTCAAATAAAATTTCCCAGACGGTAAGTGCCGTTAATGGCATTGCTGCGGCCTGGGTATCGGATAATTTAACCGGTTTTTTACCTGTAATTCTTTCATCTATTAATTGATATTGGACATTACTTCCGCTTTTGGTAATGTCGCCTGCATAAAAAACCTCATCTCCTACTTTAAATAAGCTTACGTTTTTTCCTGTAGCTTCTACAGTTCCTACAGCATCCCAACCTATAATTTTAGGTATTTCCAGAATTTTATCTTTGGCACTATTCTGACGAATTTTAAAATCAACCGGATTTACCGATACTGCATTTATTTTAACCAACAAATCAAAGGCTCCGGGGATCGGTTTTGCCATATCAAATTCAATAAAACTATCCTCTTCTGTTATTGGCAGTGACCTTTTAAATCCTATTGCTTTCATATTCTAATATGTCTATTTATGTCTAATGAACACCCATTCACCTCTAATTTAGATTACTACTAATCCTTGCAGCTGCGGATGGCGGTAACACCATACTGATTGTTAATAACGTTATTCCTGTAGAAGATACGATCATTTTTTAAAAGTTTAAATTCATAGATACAGTTTTATTTTTGGGAAATTTACAGAACAGCTTTTGATGGAGAAGCCGGAGAGGGGTCTACAAATGAAAATAGACAAAAAAAAAGAGAATTTCATTACTGAAATTCTCTTTTTATCTGGTGCACTTGTAGGGATTCGAACCCCAAACCTTCTCATCCGTAGTGAGATGCTCTATCCAATTGAGCTACAAATGCATTTAGATACTTCTTAAAGCACCCCGTTTCGTTAACGGACTGCAAAAGTAATGCTTGAAATTCAAATTCGCAATTTTTTTAACAATTTATCCAAATTATAGTCTTAATCAATTCATAACTAAGGCAATAATTGAAACTCCACGGCTATTACATTCCAAATAAAGCCAGCTCCAGGATCAGGCTCCTATCGTCTTATCCCTTTAATTGCTTATCCAATATAGCCAACCCTTCTTCAAAACTATGTGGATGATATCCCAGATCATTGATCGTCTTATCCAGTATAAATCCTGTTCTTACAGGACGTTTGGCAGTCTGATTCAGTGTCTCGGCACTGATCTCACGGATAAGGCCCTTATCCAGATTCCAATAGTCCGCTACTTTTCCTACCAATTCAGATATACTCATCATATCCTTACCAGAAGCATTATAAACACCCTGAGCTTCTTTAGTTACGGCAAGCAGACAACAATCCGCCAGGTCTTCAGCAAGCGTAGGCATCCGCCACTGGTCGTTCACCACATTAATTGGAGATCCTTTTTCAAGAGCCCCCTTTGCCCACAGCACAATATTGCTCCTGCTCATATCACTCACAATACCATATACTATAATGGTTCGCAGGATAGCCCATCTGCAGGAAGAAGCCTGAAGTTCCTGTTCGGCCTGAAGTTTAGTAAGGCCATAATAGCTCAATGGGTTAGGCACTCCCTTTTCAGTATAAGGTCCATGTTCACCATCGAAAATAAAATCCGTAGAAAGATGTACCAACTGAATGTCATGCTGTTCGCATAAGTTGATCAGCGTCTTTACCGACTCAACATTGAGCCGATAAGCCAGTTCTTTCTGATCCTCACAGGTATCTACATTGGTCATAGCAGCTGTATGTATAATGGCGTCAGGCTGAAAGGATTCTATAACGGCTCTAACATTCTCCGGATCCAGGATATCCATCTCTGCATATATATAGCCTTCCTTTACCGGATAACGGTTTGGCCCCTTGGAAGTCGAGATCAATTCTGCCTCCCCTGTTTGCAGAATACGTTCGGTGATCTTTTGGCCAAGAAGACCATTGCTGCCAGTTACTAATATTTTTTTCATACGAACTATAGATTAAACTTTAAATTATAAACAAGATGATAATGGCTTTAAAATGGTTAATTGCAGCATGTTTAATCCGCTTTTAATGCAACGAAAATATCGAATAAAAAACTGTGGAAAAACTTTTTATTTATATATGCAATTCTTGTTTAAAAATTTTAACTTTGCAAACCGAATTGTGGGCTTGTAAAAGGGCCTTTAACAAATTGATATTTATAATTTTACCCAAAACAATATATGCCTAACATTGGAAAAATAGCGCAGATTATAGGACCGGTAGTTGACGTGAGTTTTGCTGACGATGCTCATTTACCTCAAATTTTCTCTGCATTAGAGATTACAAAAGAAAACGGACAGAAGGTCGTTTTAGAAGTTCAACAACATCTTGGTGAAGACCGGGTACGTGCAATCGCAATGGATTCGACTGACGGTTTGGTTCGCGGAATGAACGCGATCGACACAGGTGCTCCTATTAAAATGCCAATCGGTGATCAGATCAAAGGCCGTTTGTTCAATGTTGTAGGTGAAGCGATTGACGGCATCAATGTTGTTGATAAAACCGGAGGTAAATCTATCCACAATGCTCCTCCAAGATTCGATGAGCTGTCTACAGAAACTGAAGTACTATTTACAGGTATCAAAGTAATCGATTTATTAGAGCCATACGCAAAAGGTGGTAAAATCGGTTTGTTTGGCGGTGCGGGTGTTGGTAAAACTGTATTGATCATGGAATTGGTAAACAACATCGCGAAAGCATATGCTGGTTTATCTGTATTCGCAGGTGTTGGTGAACGTACACGTGAGGGTAATGATCTTTTGCGTGAATTTATCGAATCCGGTGTAATCAACTATGGTGAAGAATTCCTTCACTCCATGGAAAAAGGCGGATGGGATCTGAAAACAGTTGACATTGAAAAATTAAAAGAATCTAAAGCTACACTGGTATTCGGTCAAATGAACGAGCCTCCAGGTGCACGTGCACGTGTGGCTTTATCAGGATTAACTGTAGCTGAATACTTCCGTGACGGTGATGGCGAAGGCGCTGGAAAAGACATCCTTTTCTTCGTTGACAACATCTTCCGTTTTACTCAGGCAGGTTCAGAGGTATCGGCATTATTGGGCCGTATGCCGTCAGCGGTTGGTTATCAGCCAACTCTTGCAACTGAGATGGGTTTGATGCAAGAGCGTATTACCTCAACAAAACGCGGTTCAATTACATCTGTACAGGCGGTATATGTGCCTGCAGATGATTTAACTGACCCTGCTCCGGCTACTACCTTTGCCCACCTGGACGCAACTACAGTATTGTCCCGTAAAATTGCTGAATTAGGTATTTACCCTGCTGTGGATCCACTGGATTCTACTTCAAGAATTTTATCGCGTTCAATTTTAGGTGATGAGCATTATGATACCGCTCAGCGCGTGAAAGAAACTTTACAGCGTTATAAAGAACTTCAGGATATCATCGCCATCTTAGGTATGGATGAGCTGTCTGAAGAAGATAAACTGATTGTATCGCGTGCGCGTCGTGTTCAGCGCTTCTTATCTCAACCTTTCCATGTGGCAGAGCAGTTTACTGGTCTTAAAGGTGTTTTGGTTGACATCAAAGATACCATTAAAGGATTTAACATGATCATGGATGGTGAAGTTGATGAGTATCCTGAAGCCGCATTCAACCTTGTTGGAAGTATTGAGGAAGCCATAGAAAAAGGCAAAAAATTATTAGCTGAAGCAAACTAGTCAAAAAAACAATGACACTAGAAATATTAACCCCAGATAAGAAGATTTTTGAAGGTGAAGTAATCGCAGTTACGGTACCGGGTACAATGGGCTCTTTTCAAATTTTGAAAGACCATGCTCCGATCATTTCAACCTTGGAGGATGGACCTGTGATCATTAAAAACAAAACCGGAGAAGATATCTTTAATATTAAGGGTGGTGTGGTTGAAGTTTTAAAGAACAAGATTATTGTGCTGGCCGAAGGGGTAGCTTAGTATATTATTTCATTCAATATGAAGAAGCCCTTTGAAATATCAAAGGGCTTCTTTTTTGTGTTGTAGTTTTCTGAAATTATAAAACAAAAATCACTGAACTTTGATAAGTTTTTCTTTCCCTTTACTCGTTTTAAGAAGAAAACAGACAAAATTATAATGCTTGCATAAAACCTATACCGAATACCGATTTCATATCTGGTATAGTAACATCCACTTTAAGATATGAATTATACATAAAATAAGATATAATATTCTGTATATTTTAAAAAATAAAGAATATTATTTTTTTTAATTTATTTTTGATGTACTATTGATAGTTTAAACTTCAAGCAGTAAATTGGATTCTATAAAACAAGAACAACAAACATCAATATGAACAATCCATTTAGCGTCTTATTAAATGTCATTACTAATGTGATTCTTCTCCTGATTATTCAGAAGGAGGCGGCGCTATAATAGAATATTGAATACAAAATATACTAAGCGCCACCCAAAAGTGGCGCTTTTTTAATGAAACATTTGAGACAATATATATACTAACAAAATGCAGTACTTCAATTCAAACACAGTACTTTACTTAAACGGCCGGTTTGAAAAAGCCAGTGATACAACTACCAGTTTGTATGGGCAGTCGCTGCATTATGGATATGCTGTATTTGATGGTCTAAGGGCATATCATACACACAATGGTACGCGGATCTTTAAAGCCCGGGAGCATTTTGAAAGATTGAAACGTTCAGCTGAACTGGTTCATATTCCTTTTAAATGGAACATTGATGACCTGATCAAAAAATCTTATAAACTATTAGAATTTAACAACTTAAAAGACGCGTACATCCGTCCACTGATCTTTTGTGCTCCAAATATGTCTCTTGTTGCGGCAAAGGATGTTTCAATTATGATCTGCGCTTTTGAGTGGGATGCTTACCTGGGCCATAAAACCCAAAAGGTAATGATTTCCAGCTACGAGCGTCCAAATCCTAAGTCTACTCCTATTGAAGCAAAAGTAAGCGGCAATTATGTCAATTCCATATTGGCAACAACAGAGGCCAAAAGTAAGGGCTTTGACGAAGCTTTATTGCTGGACAGCGATGGAAATATTGCGGAAGCACCGGGAGCAAATATCTTTATAGAAAAGAGCGGCCGACTGTATACTCCACCGCTTGGTAACATCCTTTCAGGAATAACCAGAGAAACGGTGATCGACCTTTGCAGGGTACTTGACATAGAGTTGATTGAAAAACACTTGCGTGTTAAGGATTTGAAACACGCCGACAGTGCATTTTTCTGTGGTACTGCTACAGAAATCGCCGGAATCGCTTCAGTAGATGAATATAAGTTCCCCGTCAAGTGGTCAGACAGCGTCGGAGCTACCGTACAGCGTACCTACAAGTGCCTGGTATTAGAAAAACAGAATTACGAAGTCATTATATAAAATTAAACACACTACAGACCTATTATATGTCACAATCACCAGAAATCAACAGATACAGTAAAACGTTCACACAAGATCCTACACAGCCAGCGGCACAAGCAATGCTTTATGGGATCGGCTTAACCAAAGAAGACATGGACAAAGCTCAGGTTGGTATTGCCAGCATGGGTTATGATGGGAATACCTGTAACATGCACCTGAATGGCCTTGCTCAAATTGTGAAAGAAAGTGTCTGGAAAAATGACATGGTGGGACTAACTTTCGGCACCATTGGTGTAAGTGATGGCATGTCTAACGGAACGGAGGGCATGCGTTATTCTCTGGTATCGAGAGATGTAATTGCCGACTCCATCGAGACCATTTGCGGTGGACAATATTACGATGGTTTAATCACTGTTCCGGGCTGCGACAAAAACATGCCGGGCTCAGTTATGGCGATGGGTCGTTTAAACCGCCCTTCAATTATGGTATATGGTGGAAGTATCCATTCCGGGAAATACAAAGGCGCCTCTCTGAATATCGTATCTGCTTTTGAAGCTTTAGGTCAGAAATTGGCTGGTAATTTAGAAGAGGAAGATTTCCAGGGCGTAATCAGGAATGCTTGTCCGGGTGCAGGTGCCTGCGGCGGTATGTACACCGCAAATACTATGGCTTCTGCTATTGAAGCACTGGGTATGAGTTTGCCTTACAGTTCTTCCCACCCTGCAACAAGTGAAGAGAAAAAGAACGAATGTATTGAGGCGGGTAAGTATATCAGGATTCTACTGGAGAGAAATATACTGCCTTCGGATATCATGACAGAGAAAGCATTTCACAATGCGATTGTTATCGTGATGGTTTTGGGTGGCTCTACGAATGCGGTATTACACCTGATTGCAGTAGCCAAATCTGTAGGTCTCAATTTGAAACTGGAAGACTTCCAAAGGGTAAGCGACAACACACCAGTTTTGGGTGATTTGAAACCAAGCGGAACTTACTTAATGGAAGACCTGCATGAGATTGGCGGCGTACCGGCAGTAATGAAATATTTATTAAAGGTAGGTTTGATCCACGGCGACTGCCTGACTGTTACTGGTAAGACCATTGCAGAAAACGTTGCTGATGCAGCAGATCTTGATTTTGATACGCAAAAGATTATTTTTCCGGTCGAATCTCCAATTAAAGAAACAGGTCACTTGCAAATGTTGTACGGCAATTTGGCGACTGGTGGTGCCGTAGCTAAAATCAGCGGTAAAGAAGGTGAGAAATTTGTAGGCCCTGCACGTGTATTTGACGGAGAGAAATCGCTGATGGCAGGGATCCAGAGTGGCAGGGTAAAAAGCGGAGACGTGGTCGTCATCAGACAGGTAGGCCCTAAGGGTGCACCTGGTATGCCGGAAATGTTGAAACCTACTTCATTGATCATTGGTGCAGGTTTAGGTAAATCGGTAGCATTGATCACAGATGGCCGTTTTTCTGGTGGAACTCACGGATTTGTAGTTGGTCACATCACTCCGGAAGCATGGGATGGCGGAAACATTGCGCTGGTCCATGATGATGATATCATTACCATCGATGCGGTGAATAACTCTATCGATGTACACCTTACCGATGAACAACTGGCTACACGCCGTGCGTTATGGACGCAGCTGCCTCCACCCGTCACTAAAGGAGTGCTCTATAAATACCTTAAACAAGTTAGCAATGCCAGTGAAGGTTGCGTTACTGACGCCTACACGGATTAAAAAATTAATAGAAACCCCTATAAAACATTATAAAAATGGACACCATACAAGCAGAAGCAAACACTTTGACAGAACCCAAAAAAACTGTAACAGTTTCAGGATCTGTAGCTTTATTGGAAGGATTGATAGCTGAAGGTACAGATACCATCTTTGGTTACCCGGGCGGTGCGATCATGCCCATCTATGACGCATTGTATGATTATAACGACAAACTTAAACATATTCTGGTACGCCATGAACAAGGCGGCACACATGCTGCCCAGGGTTATGCACGTACTTCAGGGAAAGTTGGAGTAGCTTTTGCTACCAGCGGCCCCGGAGCTACCAATCTGGTAACAGGTCTGGCAGATGCCCAGATCGACAGTACACCTATGGTTTGCATCACCGGACAGGTATTTGCCCACCTGCTGGGTACAGATGCCTTCCAGGAAACGGATGTGATCAACATCACTACACCGGTAACGAAATGGAACTATCAGGTAACTGATGCCACTGAAATTCCGGCAGTACTGGCAAAGGCCTTTTATATTGCCCGCAGTGGCAGACCAGGCCCCGTATTGATAGACATTACCAAAAATGCTCAGTTGCAAATGTTTGAATATGAAGGCTATGTTCCATGCGAGCACATTCGCAGCTATCGTCCTAAACCATTAGTAAGGAAAGAGTATATACAAGAAGCAGCAGCATTGATCAATTCAGCAAAAAAACCTTTTATACTGTTCGGACAAGGTGTTTTACTGGGTAATGCAGAAGCTGAGTTTAAAGCATTTGTAGAAAAAACAGGTATTCCTGCAGCATGGACCATATTAGGTGCAGGTGCTATCCCTACTGATCATCCGCTGAATGTAGGTATGCTGGGCATGCATGGCAATTATGGCCCCAATGTACAAACAAATGCCTGTGATGTAATGATCGCTATAGGAATGCGTTTTGACGACCGCGTAACCGGCCGTCTTGACAAATACGCCAAACAGGCTAAGGTTATTCATCTGGACATTGACCCTGCAGAAATTGACAAGAACGTAAAGGCTGATGTACCGGTTTGGGGCGATTGCAAAGAAACTTTGCCTATGCTGACCGCTTTGGTTGAACAAAAAGAACACCCGGAATGGGTAGCTGAATTCAGGGAGTATGATAAAACGGAAGTAGAAACTGTCATTCATCAGGAATTGAATCCCGAAAGTGGTGAAATGACTATGGGTGAGGTCATCAATAAATTAAATGAGCTGACCAAGGGAGAAGCTGTCATCGTAACTGATGTGGGGCAGCACCAGATGGTGGCTTGCAGGTATGCTAAATTTAATAAGACCAGGAGCAATATTACCAGCGGTGGTCTGGGTACAATGGGCTTTGGTTTGCCGGCAGCGATTGGTGCTAAATTTGGCGCACCGGAGCGTACCGTAGTGGCGATCATTGGTGATGGAGGCTTCCAGATAACTTGTCAGGAGCTGGGAACCATCATGCAAAGTGGTATTGATGTAAAGATCATGATCCTGAATAACAGGTTTCTTGGCATGGTGCGTCAGTGGCAGCAATTATTTCACGAGAAGCGTTATTCTTTTGTAGATATCACCAGCCCTGATTTTGTAAAACTGGCTGATGCCTACTACATCGCCGGAAAGAAAGTAGATGAGCGTGAAAATCTGACAGCGGCGTTAGAAGAGATGCTGAACCACAAAGGTTCTTATCTTTTAGAAGTGATGGTAGCAAAAGAGCACAACGTGTTTCCAATGGTACCACAAGGCAGCAGTGTAAGCGAAATCAGACTTAAATAAACAGCAACATCATGAGCAATTTAAACGATACAGAAATAACCGCCAAACAGGAATTTACAATTACTGCATACACGGAAAACCGCATAGGAATATTGAACAGGATCGCTATCATCTTCTCGAGGAGAAAGATCAATATCGAAAGCCTGAATACCTCACCCTCGGAAATTGAGCACATCCACCGCTTTAATATCCTGATACATGAAACAGAAGAAGTAGTTCGTAAACTCGCACGCCAGATAGAAAAACAGGTAGAGGTCCTTAAGGTGTATTACAACACCAATGAGGACATTATATGGCAGGAAATGGCACTCTATAAAGTACCTACCGATGTTGTGGCCGAGAAGGTTTTGGTAGAACGTTTACTGCGTGAAAACGGAGCAAGAGTAGTAGTGATCAGAAAAGATTATACCGTATTTGAAGCAACCGGACACAGAGAAGAAACCGATAAGCTGATCGAGGTGTTGCAGCCATACGGACTGATCGAATTTGTACGGAGTGCAAGGGTAGCTATCATTAAAGACAGTGAAGGCTTTAACCGCAAACTGAGAGAATTTGAGCGCAAACAACCTGGGGAAGATGTCATTGAAAATGAATATCTTGACAAAGAAAAGAATGTGTTTAGCATGTAACGATGGAACAACTTTTAAAAACGATCAGGCAGACCAGAAAGAACTTTATTCAGTTGATTGAAGCATCCTCTGTTGAAGAATTGAATGAAGTACCGGCAGGTTTTAATAACAATATGATCTGGAATTTTGGTCACATCATCGTAAGCCAGCAATTACTTTGCTATAAGCTCGCTGATATAGACCCAAAAATTGAGATTGCTTATATTCAGGATTATCAGAAAGGGACAAAACCGGAAAGATTTATCGGGGAATCAGAAATTAATACTTTAAAGGAATTAATGCTGAGTACCGTAGATGTACTGGAAGATGATCTTTGGAATAACGTTTTTGTAAACTACCATGCATTTACCACAAGTTACGGTGTGACTTTGAACAGCACTGCTGATGCAGTTGGATTTTTCCCGGTACATGATGCTTATCATTATGGCTGTGCATCATCAATAAAAAAAGCAATTAACAACAAATAAATATTAAACGAACCTTAATCAAAAAAATAAAAAGATGTCAAATTACTTTAACACATTACCTCTTAGAGAAAAATTAAACCAATTGGGTGTATGCGATTTCATGGACAGTGCTGAATTCCTGGATGGCGTAAATGCACTAAAAGGTAAAAAACTGGTCATCGTAGGTTGCGGTGCACAAGGCCTGAATCAGGGTTTAAATTTAAGAGATAGTGGTTTAAATGTTGCCTATACTTTGCGCAAAGAAGCCATTGAAGGCAAAAGAGATTCATGGAAAAACGCTACAGAGAACAATTTCACGGTAGGTACTTATGAAGAATTGATTCCTTCGGCTGATGTGGTAATCAACCTTACTCCGGACAAACAACATACTGCTGTGGTAAATGCGATCATGCCGTTGATGAAACAAGGTGCTACTTTGTTATATTCACATGGTTTCAACATCGTTGAAGAAGGCATGCAGATCCGCAAGGATATCAGTGTAATCATGGTAGCTCCTAAATGCCCGGGAAGTGAAGTAAGAGCTGAGTATGTAAGAGGTTTTGGTGTACCTACCCTTATTGCGGTTCACCCGGAGAACGATCCGGAAGGAAAAGGTCTGGCTCAGGCCAAAGCTTACTGTGTAGGTACAGGTGGTCACAGAGCAGGTGTTTTGAAGTCATCTTTTGTGGCTGAAGTAAAATCTGATTTAATGGGAGAGCAGACGATCCTTTGCGGTTTGCTGCAAACTGGTTCTATCCTTTCTTTTGATAAAATGGTGGAGAAAGGGATTGATGCAGGCTATGCTTCTAAACTGGTTCAGTATGGTGTAGAGGTGATCACTGAAGCCTTGAAACAAGGTGGCATCACGGCTATGATGGACAGATTAAGCAATGTAGCTAAGATCAAAGCTTTTGAAGTATCAGAAGAATTAAAAGACATCATGCGTCCTTTGTTCCAGAAACATCAGGATGATATCATGAGTGGTGAATTCAGCCGCATCATGATGGAAGACTGGGCTAACGGAGATAAAAATCTATTGGCATGGCGTGCAGAAACAGGTGAAACTGCTTTTGAAAAAACTCCGGCTGGTGAGGTAAAAATCGGCGAGCAGGAATATTTTGACAATTACACACTGATGGTAGCTTTTGTAAGAGCAGGTGTAGAACTGGCATTTGAAACTATGGTTCAGGCAGGTATCAAACCTGAGTCCGCTTATTATGAGTCATTACACGAAACACCTCTTATCGCAAATACCATTGCGCGTAAAAAATTATTTGAAATGAACCGTGTGATCTCTGATACTGCTGAATATGGCTGCTATCTTTTTGATCAGGCTTGTAAGCCGCTTTTGGCTGACTTCATGACCAGAGTTGATACTGATCTTGTCGGTAAAAACTTTAACGACGGTAAAGACGGTGCGGTTGACAACAGGGCTTTAATCGCTGTAAACGAAGCCATCCGTTCGCACGAGGTTGAACAGATCGGAGCAGAATTGAGAAAAGCAATGACTGCGATGAAAGCTATAAAAACTGCATAATGTCACAGCCCGTCGTCCATATCACCAATCTGGATTTAAGGTACCGCCAAAAGCCGGTGCTGCAGGGTCTGGATTGGACTATAGAACGGGGAGCGCATTGGGTACTTTGTGGCCAAAGCGGAAGTGGCAAAACTTCATTGGCTAAAGCCATTGCCGGGCAGATCCGTTATAGCGGTGATATTAAAATTAATTTTGATGCTTCTAGTGCACTACCTCCGGTGGTGCACTATGTAGCAAACTGGTACCAGTTTAAAGATCTGGAAGGACAATCGAACTTCTACTATCAGCAGCGCTATAATAAACAGGCAGTTGAAACCACTGCCACAGTAAGGGCCGAACTGGAAAGTTACGGCACAAAACATCTGCTTGACTTTAGCCATGCAGAACCGATCCTGGAAGCATTGAACTATGCTGAACATCTCGACGCAACATTAATCCAGTTATCCAGTGGTGAACATAAAAAATTACAACTGATAAAAGCCCTGTGGCTGAAACCTCAGTTGTTGATTCTGGATCAGCCTTATAATGGTTTGGATACGCTATCCCGAAGAAATCTCAACAATCTGCTGGAAGATATTACGGAATCAGGCACACAGCTGATCCTGGTCAGCAATGAAAAAGAACTGCCTTCCTCTATCCAGCGCTATGCAGAAATAAAAACGGGTAAACTGCATGAGTTATCGGTCAATGAACGTGCAGACAGTACGCGCCATGAAATCATTAAACCTGTTCCTGTATTTTTAAATGAAGCTCCTTTATCCTCGTCCGGAGATATCATTAGAATGATAAATGTCAACATCAGTTATGGTGCGAAGCAGGTACTGAAAGACATTAACTGGGAAGTGAAATCCGGAGAGAAGTGGTTATTACAGGGACACAACGGCTCCGGCAAATCTACTTTACTGAGTCTAATCACGGGCGATCATCCTCAGGCTTATGCCAATGAATTTTATTTATTTGACAATAAAAGAGGCAGCGGGGAGAGCATTTGGGAAATCAAAGAACGTATCGGACTGATTTCACCTGAACTGCACTGGTACTTTGATCCTACGGCTACTGTATGGCAGAGCATTGCCTCCGGATTTTATGACAGTTCGGGGTTGTTCTGTGATCCAGGATATACTAAAAAGGCACATACAGACGAACTCATTGGCTATTTCGGATTAGAGGAATACAAGAATGTGCTGATGAATGAATTACCACTGGGCAAGCAGAGACTGGCTTTGCTGGCACGTACGATTATTAAGAATCCGGAACTGCTGATATTAGACGAACCCTGTCAGGGGCTTGACCAGCAGCAAACCGAACATTTTAACAAACTGGTAGATGAATTGTGTAAAAAAGGAACGACACTGATTTATGTCGGACATTTCGAATCACAGCTACCCAGGTGTATTGAAAAAAGAATTTTATTAGAAAACGGCAAAGTTAAGTCCGTTCAAACCATATTAGAGCATGTTGAACCCGCTTTTCACCTGGATAGCGCGAACAACACGCAAAACGCTTATACAAACTAAACACTAAGAATTATGTTACACGATCCGAATAGAGTTTATGTGTTTGACACCACCTTAAGAGATGGTGAACAAGTGCCGGGTTGCCAGTTGGCCACACCAGAAAAAATAGAAATCGCCAAGGCCCTGGAAGCACTTGGTGTAGACGTTATTGAAGCCGGCTTCCCTATTTCCAGCCCTGGTGATTTCCAGAGCGTAGTAGAATTGTCCAAAGCAGTAAAAGAGCCCATCATTTGTGCACTGACGCGTGCCAACAAAGGCGATATTGATTCTGCGGTTGCTGCATTGCAATATGCTAAGCGTCCTAGAATTCACACCGGTATCGGTTCTTCGGACATGCACATCAAACACAAATTCAACAGCACCCGTGAAGAAATTCTGGAGAGAGCAGTTGAAGCTGTAAAGTATGCAAAGAAATCGGTGGAAGATATCGAATTTTATGCTGAAGATGCCGGACGTGCTGATGTGCATTTCCTGGCTCAAATGGTAGAAGCAGTTATTGCTGCCGGAGCCACAGTAGTAAATATCCCGGATACCAATGGCTACTGCCTGCCTGATCAGTATGGTGCCAAAATCAAATTTCTGAAAGAAAATGTAAAGAATATTGACCAGGCAATCATTTCTGTGCATTGCCACAACGATCTGGGTCTGGCTACTGCTAATTCGATCGCAGGTCTGCAAAACGGTGCCCGTCAAATTGAAGGAACCATCAACGGTATAGGTGAACGTGCAGGAAATACTTCAATTGAAGAAGTCGTCATGATCCTGAAAACACACCAGGTACTGGGCCTGCATACGAATATCAATGCCAGGAATTTTTATGAACTGAGTCATATGGTGAGTTCTCAAATGCGCATGCCGGTACAACCTAATAAGGCTATCGTGGGCAGCAATGCATTTGCACATAGCTCAGGAATCCATCAGGACGGCTTCCTGAAGAACCGGGAGAACTATGAGATCATACGGCCTGAGGATGTTGGGTTCCCTGATGCAAGTATTGTGCTAACTGCACGCAGTGGCAGACATGCACTGAAATTTCATCTGGAACGCTTAGGTTTCAACCATAGTAAAGAGGAACTTGCTGAAGTATATTATCGCTTTCTGACATTGGCAGATACTAAAATCGATATCGATGATCAGGATCTGTTACTGATGATGAACGCAAAAGAATTGATAAAGAATTTATAATAAATACAAAAAAATGAGCAAAACATTATTTGATAAGGTGTGGGATACTCACGTGGTACGTAAGATAGAAGGCGGGCCGGATGTGCTTTTTATTGATCGCCATCTTATCCACGAAGTGACCAGCCCTGTTGCCTTTTTAGGATTGAAAAGCAGGGGTGTAAAGGTTTTATATCCTGAACGTACATTTGCTACAGCAGATCACAATACACCTACAATTAACCAGCATCTGCCAGTTGCCGATCCGCTTTCAGCCAACCAGTTAAAAGCTTTGGAGTCCAACTCTAACGAGTATGGGATCAGCCATTGGGGATTAGGGCATCAGAAGAATGGTATCGTTCACGTTGTTGGACCTGAATACGGTATTACTCAACCCGGGGCTACTATAGTGTGTGGTGACTCACACACTTCTACGCACGGGGCTTTTGGTGCGATTGCCTTTGGCATTGGCACTTCTGAAGTGGAGATGGTACTTTCTACGCAGTGTATCATGCAGCCGAAACCTAAGAAAATGCGCATCAATGTGAATGGTAAATTAGGCGTTGGTGTTACACCAAAGGACGTGGCGTTATTTATCATCTCACAACTATCTACTTCCGGTGCTACAGGTTACTTTGTAGAATATGCAGGTGATGTTTTTGAAAACATGACCATGGAAGGCCGTATGACCGTTTGTAACCTAAGTATTGAAATGGGTGCACGTGGCGGGATGATCGCTCCGGATGAAACCACGATCAATTATGTAAAAGGTCGTGAATTCAGCCCTAAAGGCGAAGCCTGGGATAAAGCACTGGCTTACTACAAAACACTGAAAACGGATTCTGATGCTGTTTTTGATAAAGAATTAACTTTTAACGGTTCTACGATAGAGCCCATGATCACTTATGGCACTAACCCTGGGATGGGTATGGGAATTTCACAGGACATCCCAGATGCTGAACATGCTGAAGGCGGTGCTGCTACTTATGCAAAATCACTGGATTACATGGGCTTCCACGAAGGAGATTCGATGATCGGCAAGAAAGTTGATTTTGTTTTCGTAGGTAGCTGTACAAACGGCCGTATCGAAGATTTCAGAGCATTTACCTCCATTATTAAAGGCAAACACAAGGCCGATGATGTTACTGTGTGGCTGGTACCAGGTTCTCACATCGTTGAGGCACAGATCAAAGAAGAAGGTTTGCTGGATATCTTAACTGAAGCAGGCTTTACTTTGCGTCAACCAGGCTGCTCTGCCTGTCTGGCCATGAACGATGATAAGATCCCCGCAGGAAAATATGCAGTAAGTACTTCCAACAGGAACTTTGAAGGAAGACAAGGTCCAGGTTCAAGAACTATGCTGGCCAGCCCGCTGGTAGCAGCAGCAGCAGCTGTTACAGGTGTAGTGACCGATCCAAGAACATTAATTGAAGAACTTGTCTAAACACACTATTAAAAGATTAAAATGGCCTACGATAAATTTGACATACTAACAAGCACTGCGGTTCCGCTTCCAATAGAAAATGTGGATACCGATCAGTTGATCCCCGCACGCTTTTTAAAAGCAACAGAACGCGTTGGATTTGGTGACAACCTCTTCCGCGACTGGAGATACAATCCTGATAACACACCTAAGCAAGATTTTGTACTGAACAATCCGGTTTACAGCGGTAAAATATTAGTTGGCGGAAAAAACTTTGGTTCTGGTTCTTCAAGAGAGCATGCCGCATGGTCGGTATATGATTACGGATTCAGATGTGTGGTATCCAGCTTTTTTGCGGATATCTTCAGGAACAACTGCCTGAATATTGGTGTATTACCAGTTCAGATTAGTCCTGAGTTTTCTGAAAAAATCTTTACCGCAATTTTTGCTGACCCCAATACAGAACTGGAAATAAGTCTTCCTGAACAAACCATCACCTTATTGGCGACTGGTGAGAAGGAAACCTTTGAAATCAGTCCTTATAAAAAAGACAATATGTTGAATGGTTTTGATGACATCGATTATTTGCAGAGTATAAAGCCTGAAATTGAGGAATTTGCTAAACAACTTCCTCTTTAACAGGAGAAGAAAATAAATGAAGCTGTATCAATTCATATTGGTACAGCTTCTTAATAGTTACTGCGCTTGCGCAGACAAAGGAACATCCTGTACATGGAAAGAAGGAAAATAGAGATAATGGACACGACACTCCGTGATGGGGAACAAACATCAGGTGTGTCATTTTCCATTTCAGAAAAATTAACAATAACCCAGTTATTATTGGAGGAACTCCATGTTGACCGGGCGGAAATTGCCTCTGCACGTGTATCTGACGGAGAATTCCAGGCAGTAAAGTCCATTTTAAAATGGGCAGAAACCAATGGCTATGCAGACCGCATAGAAGTTTTGACCTTTGTAGACAATGGTGTTTCTATTGACTGGATGTTAAATGCAGGGGCAAAGGTGCAAAATCTGCTGACCAAAGGTTCATTAAACCATTTGACTCATCAGCTTAAAAAAACTCCTGAACAGCATTTTTCAGAGATCGAACATGTAATTGGATTGGCTGTCAGTAAAGGCATTGCGACCAACGTTTATCTGGAAGACTGGAGTAATGGCATGCGTTGCTCCGCAGATTATGTATACCAGATGCTCGATTTTTTATCGTCGCAACCCATCAAAAGAATCTTACTTCCCGATACACTTGGCATTTTAACACCCGGTGAAACCTTTAAGTTTATCAGTGAGATAAAATCAAAGTACCCTGCCCTGCACTTCGATTTTCATGCGCACAACGATTATGATCTTGGTACTGCAAATGTGCTCGAGGCTGTTAAAGCAGGGATCAGTGGTCTGCACCTGACCGTAAACGGCATGGGTGAAAGAGCCGGAAACGCAGCTATGGCCAGTGCTGTTGCAGTGATTAAGGATTTTGCACCTGATGTTGAAATACAGATCAAAGAATCCTCTATCTATAAAGTCAGTAAACTGGTAGAGACCTTCTCCGGTGTAAGAATCCCGTCAAACAAACCAATTGTTGGCGACAGCGTTTTTACACAGACCGCCGGCATTCACGCCGATGGCGACAACAAGAACAATTTATATTTTAATGACCTGCTTCCGGAACGCTTTGGAAGGAAGCGGCAATATGCACTGGGCAAAACTTCCGGTAAAGCCAACATCGAAAAAAACCTGCAGGAGCTGGGATTAAAATTAAACGATGCAGACCTGAAAAAAGTCACGCAGCGGGTGATCGAACTGGGTGATAAAAAGGAAACAGTCACCAAGGAAGACCTTCCTTACATCATATCAGACGTCCTGGATAGCAGCCTTTATGAAGAAAAGGTCATTGTAGAATCTTATGTATTGATGAATGCAATGGGCCTGCGTCCTTCAGCAACGATCTCTGTTCTGATAGACGGAGAGAAGTTTGAAGAAAATGCACAGGGGGATGGTCAGTTCAACGCCTTTATGAATGCGCTTGCCCATGTTTATGCCAAAAAAGGAAGAAGTTTACCAAAACTGATAGACTATGCGGTGAGAATAGCACCCGGCAGCAGTTCCGATGCACTTTGCGAAACGATCATTACCTGGGAAACCGATCAGAAAATATTCATCACCAGAGGATTGGATTCAGACCAGACAGTCTGCGCGATTAAAGCCACTCAAAAAATGCTGAACATTCTTTAGAAAGCAACGAAGAATTAACACTTTATATCATTAAACCGAATAATAAACAATTAAAGAAATATATGAAACTTAATATCGCCCTTCTGGCAGGAGATGGAATCGGTCCTGAAGTTATTGATCAGGCAGTGAAAGTATCTAATGCTGTAGCCAAAAAATTCAATCACGAAATTGTATGGACCTCTGCACTTACCGGTGCAGCAGCTATTGACGCTGTTGGTGAACCCTATCCGGATTCCACACATGAGATTTGCATGGCGGCTGACGCCGTACTGTTCGGAGCTATCGGACACCCGCGTTTTGACAATGACCCTAAAGCTACCGTTCGTCCTGAGCAGGGCCTGCTGAAGATGCGTAAAAAACTGGGCTTGTTCGCAAATGTTCGTCCGACCTTTACATTTCCTTCATTAATTGACAATTCTCCTTTAAAAAGAGAGCGTATCGAAGGTACAGACCTGATCATTCTTCGTGAACTGACCGGAGGTATTTATTTTGGTGAAAGAGGAAGAAAAGACGATGGCAACACCGCCTTCGATACCTGTACTTATACCAGGGAAGAAGTTCAGCGTTTAGCTAAATTAGGTTTTGAAATGGCCATGACACGCAGCAAGAAACTTTGCTGTGTAGATAAGGCAAATGTTCTGGAAACCTCCCGTTTATGGAGAGAAACCGTACAGGATATGGAAAAAGATTTTCCTGAAGTAACCGTCAGCTATGAATTTGTAGATGCCGTAGCTATGCGTCTGGTACAATGGCCAAGTTCTTATGATGTACTGATCACAGAAAATTTGTTCGGTGATATTTTAACAGACGAAGCATCTGTAATTTCAGGTTCTATGGGTCTGATGCCTTCTTCTTCCATTGGCGTACATACCTCCCTGTTTGAGCCAATACACGGTTCATATCCTCAAGCGGCCGGTAAAGACATCGCAAATCCTCTGGCAACTGTATTGTCTGCTGCCATGATGTTTGAAGATGCCTTCGGACTGAAAGAAGAAGCAGAACTGATCAGATCAGTAGTTAACAAATCACTTGCGGAAGGTATCGTAACAGAGGATCTGTCCGGAAAAAACAAAGCGTATAAAACAAGCGAAGTCGGCGATTGGCTGACAGCGAATATCTAACAGACCAATCTCGTTATCAGATACTCATCGTCATTTCAGCACAGGACCTCTTGCTTAAATATAGTTCAAGACCCTGCGTTGAGATGACGTTAAGTTAAATACCCCTGCAATTCCATATCACCACATCAATGACTGACTTCAATTCTAAACTAGACTCCGAATCTGCATCAAAAAGGTTAGCACATGTAGTCAAACATACTCCGCTGATCTTCAACCCCAGACTATCCGAAAAATACGATTGTGAAATCTATCTGAAACGTGAAGACCTGCAAATCGTACGTTCTTATAAACTGCGGGGTGCATACAATATGATCAGTCAGCTAAGCCCCGAAGAATTAAGCAGAGGTATTGTCTGTGCAAGTGCAGGCAATCACGCCCAGGGAGTTGCCTTTTCCTGCGACAAGTTGGGTACAAAAGGCGTCATTTTTATGCCTGAGATCACTCCGAAACAGAAAGTCAGACAAACAGAAATGTTTGGTAACAACAGCGTTGAGCTTGTTCTTGTCGGAGATACCTTTGATGACTGTCTGGCCGAAGCCTTAGCTTATACAAAGGCCAACAACATGACCTTTATACCTCCATTTGATAATTACAGTATTATAGAAGGTCAGGGAACCGTGGGCGTAGAAATACTTCAGGATCTGCCGGATGTTGAAGTGGTCATCATGCCCGTTGGCGGCGGGGGCCTTTCAGCCGGGGCGGGAAGTTACTTAAAGGATAAAAAGCCAGGTCTGACACTGATCGGTGTTGAACCAGAAGGTGCCCCCTCCATGTTAAAGGCATTTGAACACGGCGGCCCGGTAACTTTACCCGAGATCAACCGCTTTGTTGACGGAGCTTCCGTAAAACGTGTAGGTCAGCTGACTTACGGACTTTGCAAAAAAGTTCTGGATGACGTATTATTGGTTGCCGAAGGAAAGATCTGTACCACCATATTGAAACTCTACAATGAAGAGGCTATCGTCGTTGAACCTGCAGGAGCATTATCGGTCGCTGCATTGGATGCATACAAAGATAAAATTAAAGGAAAGAAAGTAGTTTGTGTGATCAGCGGCGGAAACAATGATATTGAGCGCATGCAGGAGATCAAAGAAAAGTCTCTGCTTTACGAAGGTCTGAAGCATTATTTTATTGTTCGTTTTCCTCAAAGACCAGGTGCACTGAAACTGTTTGTCAATAATGTACTGGGCCCTCACGATGACATCACCCGCTTTGAGTTCATCAAAAAAACCAATAAGGAAAATGGCCCCGTCTTAGTAGGCATCGAACTGACGGACAGATCTGATTATGACGCATTACTGCAACGAATGAAGGAATTTAAGTTTGAAATTATAGAATTAAACAACGATAAGACTTTATTTGAATATTTGGTCTGACACTACCCGGATAAACTATTATTTTGCCATTAAATCAACAGACCAGCATAACATTTTGATTACAGTAAAAAGATTTTTCAGGAGATGTATATTTACTGGCAATAGATTTGCTCTATCAATTGCAAAACACACAAATCATGAGAAAATTACTCTTACTCCTACTCTGTACCACCACGCTGGGCCTGGTGTCGTGCAAAAAAGACAACATTATTCAGGAGACTCCGAACAGGACTGTTATCATTAATATACAGCCAAATTCATGGGTACAATCAGCTGATAAAGGGACTTATACCGCAGACATCAACATTCCGGAAATAGACGCGATCAATGTGGATATAGAAGGTATCCTGGTTTATGTGGATCACCCGGCCAATAAGAACAGCTACATACAACTTCCTTATACCTATGAAGGAATTACATACAGCTACGAACATTTGGACGGCGGTATCCGTGTTGATATCCAAAGAGCCAATTATGCCAATGAAGATCCCAATAAACCTACCGTTCCGATCAGACTCAAAGTGGTCCTGATCCCATCAAGAGACGTAACCTAAGGCTATTTTAAAATATTAAAAAACGACCAATGTTTGCCTGAACATGGTCGTTTTTTTTATGTTCACCCCTGTTTAACTGTATAGCTCTTATCGTTACTCCATTTCTTTCCAGCAGCAGTTCTTCATAAAAACCTTTATAATACACATCCTTCACCTCAAATCTCCTGCTGTTCCAGGAGATTTTCAGTTCCACCCATTCCGGGTAGAACACAGCCTGCCCCTCATTTATTTCAAGGCCCAGTTGCCTGGCCTCAGTTGCATTCAGGACAACAGCATTACCCAGAATCTGAGCAGTATAAATATGATCCGGATGATTATACACATGAGCCGGGCTACCCTTTTGCAGCAAGTGCCCGTCTTTAATGATCAGCAGTTCATCTGCCAAAAACAAACCATCAGCCGGGTCATGAGAGACCATTACTACAGTAACCCCTGTCTCAGCAGCAATTCTTTTGATGTCGGCACGCAATTGATTTTTAAGCAAAGCATCTACCTGGCTAAAAGGTTCATCGAGCAACAAAACAGAGGTATCACTGACCAAAGCCTTTGCTATGGCCACACGCTGCTGCTCACCACCACTCAGTTGCGTGATCTTTTTATCTTTAAGATGCTCAATGTGCAAGTGCTGCATCATTGCCGTCGTCTTATCCTGCTTGGATTTCACATCAGTATTGGAAAGCATAGCAGCAATATTATCATACACCTTGGCATAGATATTTAATGAAAAATCCTGTGTCACCATTTTCATTTCCTTATGCCCCGGAATCAGTTGCTCATCAGGACCGGGAATTCTTTTGCCATTGAACAGCACTTCACCCGAATCCACCTTCAGCAGACCGTATATACATTTCAGCAACGTAGATTTACCACTTCCGCTTTCTCCGATAATAGCCACAATATTTCCCCTTCTTATAGAAAAGCTGATGTCCTGAACCCCGGATGCCCGTCCGGTCTGATATTGCTTGCTAAGATGATTTACACTGATGATCTGATCTTCCACATTTCAAAGATAAAATAAAACAACCAGCTAAAGGAACAGCCGTAAATGTTTAAATAAAAAGCTCCGCAGTAAAAATACTGCGGAGCTGGTTTGCATTTGTGTGTTATACATTGAATGGTATTGGTTCCAACCATCCGGTCATTTTTAGTTCAAACCAAGAGTGATTCCAAAAGACATGTTCTTCAATCCTTTCTGAGGTGCACTTGCAAACATATCGTTCATATAATATTTGGCAAATATGCCCAGACCACCATAACCCAGCCTTACAGTTCCTCCGTAGCGGAAGGGCTCAAAATTATAGTCATCTTTAAATTTCTGTTTGCCCCGCTCAGAACTGATCTGTTTTACTTTACCATTCAGTAAAAAACTTACCTCCGGGCCGAAAACAAAATAAAAGCGTTTGCCATTTTCATTCTCCTTCGTACGAATCTCAAAGTTCAGCGGAATGTGTACATAACTATTAGAAAATCTGTTTTTAGAGAAATTAACAGTATCTGTCACATAGCTCAATGCCGGCATATTTGGCTGCATTGTAATGTTCTTTTTCAACCTGATCATCGTCCAGTCAAAACCACCCGCGATGTAAACTTTAAAATTAGAGTTGAAACGATAACCAATCTGTAAAACATCAAACGATACCATACTGGTTTTGCTTGCCCTGTAATCCAGGAATTCATTTTCCGGTGATAAGGTAAAACTTCCGTTATCAATCAGTTTGGAAAATCCCAGATCAAAACGTGTCAGTGTAATTCCTCCGACAAAACGGCCCTTACTTTCCTTAGCCTTCCGCAAGCTGTCATCTTTACTTTTGTCCCTTTCGGTATGCTCCTTTTCATCCCCAAAACCCAGAGACAAGGTGAATTTTTTCTTTTTATTCGTAACAACTTTCTCCGTGTCGTCATCCTGGGCATAAGTTTTTTGAGCGATAACACCGGCAAGTCCGCTTACCATTAGTGCTGTTAATATCAGACGTTTCATATCTAGTGTGTGTATTATTTGTTTGATTTTTTATTAAATCTTATAATTCCCAGGTTTAGCGATATCAATGATGAATTGTCATCATCCGTATCAAACTGTACAATTTTATTTTCCCTTTTATCTACTTTATTTACGACGAAGTTGATCAGATCCCCTACGTTTCTTATCCCTTTATGTTCCTGCTGGGCAGATTCCGTTACTGCATCCTGATTAGGAACAGCTACAACATCAGCACTGGCCAGCATCACCTCAGTTGCAGGCATTGCTTCCTCCGGCAACTCTTTTATTTCAGCTTGCTTACTAACAGGATGAATGAACAGCTCCTTTGGTTGCAAGGCAGCCAAATTATTTTGCATTTCCTTCTCCGTAACTCTCGGTGCAATCACCAAAGGAGTACTCACACTGGTTCCGGCAACAGACTGTATGGCATTTTGCTGTACAGAACGTGTTACCTCCTCAGATGAAGGTATCTGTTCTTTAAACATGGTACCCGCCAGCGGTGCCTGAAGTCTGATCGTTTCACTTTTCGGACTCAACAGACTAACCGCAGCGACCAGCAATGCTACGGCAGCAGCAGACACCCAATAGAAAGAAATACCCCGCCTCCGCTTAGGCTCCAATTCCTGAGCAATCTCATTCCAAAGACCCGCTGCAGGCGCTATTTCAGCATTTTCAAACCTGTCTCTGAACAATTGATCAAATTCCTTATCCTGCATTTGTTGCATAATTTATGCCCTCCATTTTTATAATCTCTTCCTTTAATATCGATCTGGCCCTCGATAACTGTGATTTACTTGCCCCTTCAGTGATACCAAGTGTTGCCGCTATTTCTTTATGAGAATATCCCTCAATGATATACATGTTAAATACCACCCGATACCCATCTGCCAGTTTCTGGATCACTTTCATCAGGTCCTGCATACCCAGCCTGCTAAAATCAAATCCTGTTGCAGGCTGTTCATACGCATCTTCAATCGGGACCACATTCATAGCTTTCAGATTTTTGCGGTAACTCTCTATTGCCGTGTTTACCATAATTCTCCTGATCCACCCTTCAAAAGAACCCTCTCCCCTATAATCCTTTACCTTTTGGAAAACCTTAATGTATCCTGTCTGCAGAGAATCCTCAGCCTCCATTTTATCCTTAGCATAACGCATGCAAACGGCCATCATCTTTGCTGAAGTCTGCTTATACAGTGCTTCCTGCATCTTTCGATTACCTGCTTTGCAGCCCTCCATCAGTTCATCTATACTATATTGCGTCAATTTCATAGTGTGTTTGGTATATAGAAGATGAAGCAAGCTAAAAAAAGGTTGCAAGCACTCGAAAAAAAAGTGTTAATTCTAAAAAATAAACAGAGAAGAGAATTTTAGCCGTTGCGCTTATTTCTATAATGTTTGTACCATTTTACCGCAAGCATGATCACCGCAGAGAAAATGATCAGGCCTATCAGCCCATAGATCCAGTTTACAGCACTTTTTAATACCACAGTAAACACAATGGCCACCAGGAGTACCGTAGCTACCTCATTCCACAGGCGCAGTTTAAAAGAACCGATTCTACATTTCCCCAGTTTCAGTTGTTTCATGATGTTCTGGCAAATGAAATGGTAGATCAGCAGCAAACCCACAAAGAAGAGTTTTACGTGAAACCAGGGCGTTTGGAGCAAATCCTGGCGGATGCAAACCATACACACACCTGCAAGCACCGTAAGTACCATTGCAGGTGTGGTAATGATGTTCCAAAGTTTGGCTTCGATCTTTTCATATTCCTTTTGCAGGATATTACGTTCGATCTCGGGCCTCGCCTCAGCTTCAGTATGATAAATAAACAAACGTACACTATAGAACAATCCTGCCATCCAGCTTACCACAAAGATGATGTGAACAGAAAGGAAATAACGATAGTATTCCGCCATTGTATGATTAATATTTAAATTCCTTAATGACCTCTATCGCATATTTAACATGATCAAAAGGAATATCAGGCATGATACCATGCCCCAGGTTAAAGATAAAGCCATTCTCGCCGCGCATGCGTTCAAACAACCTCAGGATCTCTCTTTTGATCACAGGTTTATCTGCATACAAAATATGCGGATCAAGATTTCCCTGAACAGCAATACCCGCAGGCAAACTATTTTTGATATTCAGCAGATCTGCATTCCAGTCAACAGAGATGACATCAGGTTTCGCCTCCGCCATCACCGGAGCAAAAACAGAACTTCCTTTACAGAAGGAGATCACCGGAATGTCCTTTCTGTTCAGATTGGCAATGATCTCTTTGATATAACGATGTGAAAATTCCTGATAATCATTCCAGGACAAAGCCAGTGCCCAGCTGTCAAAGATCTGTATCGCATTTACACCCGCAGCAATTTGCAGGTTCAGGTAATCCGCCGTCACTTTAGCTATCTTAGCCAGTAATTGATGCGCCAGCTCAGGCTGGTTGTGCATTAACAATTTGGTTGTTTTAAAATCCTTTGAAGACCCACCCTCCACCAGGTAACTCATCACCGTAAAAGGTGCACCTGCAAATCCGATCAGGGGAATACTTCCGTTCAGCCTTTGCTGAATAACTTTAATCGCATCAGCCACATACTGTAAACGATCCAGCACATCCACCTCCAGCGCATCCACATCCGCAGCAGTCCTTACAGGATTGGCAAATTTAGGCCCTACCCCCTGAGTAAAGCTCAGGTCTCCACCCATCGCCTCTCCGGTCACCAATATATCAGAGAACAAGATCGCGGCATCAATACCCAAAAGGTCAACCGGCAACATGGTCACATCAGCGGCTATCTCAGGAGTTTTACACATTTCCAGAAAAGAATACTTGTTTTTGATCTCCCAGTACTCAGGCATAAAACGCCCTGCCTGGCGCATCATCCATACTGGCGGACGTTCTGTTTGCTTTGAAAATGCTGCGTCTAAAAATAAATTGTTCATCTAAAATCTAATTGGTTTATAAGCGGTTCGCTTCTATCTCTATTTTATTAATTATCTCTTGTGCCTTAGGTGTACTGGCCATCTCTTTTGCCCTGGCTATGTAGGCTCTGCTCCTTTCACCATCCTTCTTTCTCAGGGCCAGATTAGCCAGATGAATCATTACAAAAGCCTTGTCGTTCTTACCTCCAAGCGGAAAGCGGCTGGCAATCTGAAAATGCTGTTCAGCAGCCTCGTACTCTTCACGCTTCAAGGCAATATTGGCCTTCATAAACTCATAATATCCACGCCTGCTGCGCGACAGCCTGTCCGGATTGGGCACCTCACCCAAAAGTATTAAAGCCCTGTCATGATCACCCTTCTGAAAATATTTAGAAGCCAGAACAATAGAATTATGTTTGAAATGACTCCACAACACAAAAGCAAAAAACAACCCTGCCAGTGCGGCCAGCTGTATCTGATCATAAAAAAGGCATGCAGCGGCGGCAATTACAAACAATGCCATCAGTGCATACCTGCCCTTATTGTTATACATTAATGAATATCAGTGAATTTATAACCTACACCTCGTATGGAGTGAAAATAAACCGGGTTTTTCTGATCCGGTTCAAAATATTTACGGAAAGTCAGAATAAAGTTATCAATTGTACGGGTAGAAGGGTAAACATCATAGTTCCATACCGTCTCCAGAATCTGCTCACGGGATACAGCTTCGTTCTTACGTTCGATCAGCAATTTCAGCAGCATCGTTTCTTTTTTGGTCAATGGAACAATTACACCATCATCCTGTTTCAGTTCAAATGAATTGAAATAAATGGTTTTATCACCAATTTTATACGAGTTCAGTTCCTTCAGATCATCAGCCTTCATGCTGCGTTTCACCAGGATACCAACTCTAAGAATCAGTTCTTCCAGATTAAAAGGTTTTACCAGATAATCATCAGCTCCTTTTTTAAGGCCCAATACACGATCTTCGCTCGTATTTTTGGCAGTTAAGAAAAGAATAGGAACTTCCGTATTCTCCAGACGAATGGTTTCACATACCTGGAAGCCATCCATTTCAGGCAGCATCACATCCAGGATGATCAGATTAAAACGTTCTTCCTTAAAAACTTTAAGCGCGGTTTTTCCGTCTTTCACAGCATGCACCTTGTAGCCTTCCAGTTCAAGGTTTAATTTTATTGCGTCTAATAGATGGTCTTCATCCTCAACAAGTAATATTCTTAATTTCTGTGGCATATCAATTAAATGTTATTTCAAAAATTGCACCATGCGGTACGTTATCTTTAACGCTGATGTCCGCGTCATGACTTTGTAGAACTTCTTTAACAATAAACAGGCCTAAACCAGTTCCTTTTGATTTTCTGACATTTTCATCACCAACCCGGTAAAATTTGTCAAAAACCAGCATCTTTTCATGATCCGGAATACCTGGCCCTTTATCAGATACCCTCAGGAAAGGATGGCCATCCTTATTTGTCAATTCTACTCCTACTTCTGCGCAAGGTCCTGAATATTTAACTGCATTTTCAACGAGATTTGTCACTACAGAGGATAGTGCAAACTGATCACCCACCACTTTTACTCCCGGTTTAATCACCGGACTTATGACCTGTTCACAGCCACAGGAGTGGATCTGTAAACGGTCTGTTATCTTTGTTACCAGTTCAGAAAGATCAAATTCCTCCTTAGGAAACGAATAAGACCTGTTTTCAATTTTTGTGGCCAGCAGCATGTTCTCCACCAGATCATCCAGACGCTCTATATCCTTCAGGGAGTTGTTGAGCAATGAAGTCTGTCTGGCCTTATCCAGATCACGCTTCACAATAGTCTGCAGTGATAGCTTAATAGCAGCCAGAGGCGATTTTAGCTCATGAGTTACAGAAAGCAAAAAATTCTGCTGCTGTTCCCTTAACCTGTCCTCCTTGCTGATGGCACGGTGTAAAAAATAAGCACCAACACACAATAAGAACAAAAATACCGATCCCTCACCCATGACCATAGCCATCCGGTCACGCTCCAGTTTAACCACCAGCGTACCCCAGGAAATCAGTTGTACCAATGAGTACAACAGCAGGAAATAAAATATAACGATCGACTTTTTCAAAACAATGTGGTTAACCTTATAAAGATACCTATTAATTACTTATTCCGGAAAACGATATCCAGGCTATCAAAAATAGCTCTTTTAGCCTTTTCCAGCTCTATTTTAGTATGTGCAGCAGATACAAAACCAACCTCATATCCTGACGGACCAAGGTAAATACCCCTGTTCAGCAGCTCTCTGTGCATCATTTTAAATTTCTCCATACTTGCAGGATCAATATCCTCAGCTGTCTGGATCTTATCCTTATCAGTAAAAGCCATCCAAAAGATAGACCCTACATGAAACACCTTCAACTTATAATTTCTGGCCGTTGCAAACCTCTGGATACTTTCTGCGAATTCTGTAGCCTTGTTATTCAGTTCTTTATAAAAACCTGAACGCAACAGTTCCGTCAGCTGAGCAATACCAGCGGCCATAGCCACAGGATTCCCAGATAAGGTTCCAGCCTGATAAACGCCCCCGTCGGGAGAAATATGTCCCATAATTTCTGCAGAAGCACCGTACATTCCCACAGGCAATCCGCCACCTATAATTTTACCATAGGTAACAATGTCAGGCTTAATGCCATAATGTCCTGCCGCTCCCTCAAATCCCAATCTGAATCCGGTAATTACTTCGTCAAAGATCAGCAGCGCTTTTTGGTCATTACAGATTTTTTGTAAAAACTGCACATACTCCAGATCCTGCATCAGCAATCCGTTGTTTGCAGGAATACCCTCGATGATCACTGCCGCAACCTGATCCTTAAACTGATCAAATGCAGCTTCCAGTGCTTTGGTGTCGTTCAAAGGAATCACGATGGTCTCCTCAGCAAAAGACCTGGGCACCCCCGCTGAAGAAGTCTCCCCAAAGGTCACCAAACCCGATCCTGCTTTAACCAGCAGTGAATCACTATGCCCATGATAGCAGCCTTCAAATTTGATGATCTTATCCTTACCTGTATAACCGCGCGCCAGCCTGATGGCCGACATTACGGCCTCTGTACCTGAACTTGTAAACCTGATCTTCTCTACAAACCTGTTGTTTTTGATGATCAGCTCCGCCAGTTCATTTTCCAGCGCCGTAGGTGCACCAAAGCTCATTCCGTTCTGCATCACCTCAGTCACTTTTTCACGCACTTTAGCATGATTGTGGCCCAATATCAGCGGGCCCCAGCTGCCGCAAAAATCAATAAACTGATTGCCGTCAGCATCCCATACAAAACAACCATCTCCTTTTTGGATAAACAATGGAGTTCCATACACCGATTTAAAAGCCCTTACCGGAGAATTTACCCCACCCGGAAAATACTTCCTGGCCTTCTCATACAGCTCTGCCGATTTTTCTCTCGAAATATCAGGTTTACCCCCCGTATTCACAGGCAATTCACCTTCATTTCCCGAAAACATTTTTTTTAATGACTCCAACATATTACAACCAGTTCTTTTCTACAATATCTCTTATATGGTAAGTCGTGATGATGCTTGCACCCGCACGCGCAAAAGCATGCATGGTTTCCATCACTACCTTCTGTTCATCTATCCAGCCCTTTTCAGCCGCTGCCTTGATCATGGAGTACTCCCCCGATACATTATAGCAGGCAACCGGCACATCAGTATGCTGTTTCAGGTTATGGATCACATCCAGGTAAGCCAGCGCCGGCTTTACCATCAGTACGTCCGCACCTTCACTCTCGTCCAGCAAAGCCTCTCTCAAAGCCTCCTGTCCGTTTCTAAAATCCATCTGGTAAGCCTTCCTGTCACCCTTACTTGGCGTGCAGTCCGCAGCTTCCCTGAACGGGCCATAATAGGCAGAAGCAAACTTAGTAGCATGACTCATGATCGCAGTATTTACAAAACCTGCACCATCCAGCACACTCCTCATCGAGGCAACCCTGCCATCCATCATATCCGATGGTGCCAGCATATCAGCACCAGCCTGAGCATGGGTCAGACCCATTTTAGCAATCAGTTCAACCGTCTTGTCATTCTGCACATAATCGTTTTCCAGGATACCGCAATGCCCATGGGTGGTATAAGAACACACACAGACATCCGTCACGACATACAAGTCATCCCCAAAATTCTGCTTAAGCAAACGAACCGCCGAAGGTACCAGGGAATGGTCATGATAGGCAGATTTCGCATCCTCACTCTTCTCATCGCCCACACCAAACAGCATGATCTTATTCACCCCAAGCTTCAAACCCTTCTCAACATCCCTGATCAGTGTATCTTCAGAGAAATGACTGATCCCCGGCATCGCCTCCAAAGCATGAACCACATTTTTACCCGGCACTATAAAGTAAGGGTATATGAACATGTCTTTAGACAACCTCGTTTCAGCTGTCATCTCCCTCACTACAGGGTTCTTTCTCAATCTACGCGGACGGTGTAACATATTCTTTTTTTATTATCAATTATGTATTATCGGGTACCTGCTACCAGGTACCTGATAATAAACACTATTTTATATCAATTCCGAATACAGCCTCAGCCAGGCCAATCTCATCAGGAGAATAAGGAAGCGCATATTTTACACCCATCTCATCAAATTTCTTCCCGGTCGAATTGCCAATCGCAATCACCTGCTGCCCTGGGTCCAGTAAATTGTCTGCAAAATACGCATCCACATTACTCGGACTGGTAAAGATCAGCACATCAGCATACGTCTGATCGATCTCATCTTCCACCACAGTCTCATAGATCGGAAGATCAACCACCTTAGTATCTGCCTTCAGAGACTTCTGAATACTCTGCAAAGAATCCTGTGCCCTTGGGAACAATACAGTCTTTCCGGCCACCAGCTCCGCAAAAGCCTCAGCTATTTCTGTAATGTCACCGCTCTCCCCCACAAAATCCGCAGGCTCACCATGTTTGCGCAATTCATCTTCTGAACCTCTGCCCACCACACCAAACTGTACTTTTTTAGATAAGGTAGGATTCAGTTTAAAGAAATACTGAACCGCATTTCTGCTGGCGAAGAAAATCCAGTCTATATTTTTCAGGTAAAAAGGATCCAGCACATTTACAATCGGGAAAGTACGGATCAATGACCGGCCTTCTATCTCTATATCGTGTTTCTCTAATGCTTTTCTAAAATAATTATGCTCGCCGATCTCCCTGGAAATAAATACCTTAGAAGGCTTCTTACGGTCAGCAGCAAATTTACTCACGATCTTTTCCGCAAGACCATCCAAATTATCCACCCTGAAGAACAAACGGTCAGGAAAATCCTCATCCGTTTCCGCTTTAGAAGTCCACACTTCATATTTACCATCCTCTTTCCTGCAATAACAGCCCAGAGGCATATGACAGCCGCCTTCAAACAGGTTCAGGACTTTTCTTTCCACCGCAATCTCTTCAGCAGTTTCCTGATGATTGATCTGCTTTAGCAAAGCAGCAAGTTCAGCATCATTCTCCCTGATCTGTATCGCCAAAGCCCCCTGTGCAGGAGCAGGCACTACCTCAACAGGATCGATCACTTCTACATGAAATTCTGAGAGATCTATATTCAGACGGTTTACCCCCGCCCTGGCAATCATAATCGCATCATAATCCTCATCTCTGAGCTTACCAATCCTCGTTGGCACATTACCGCGAAGATCTTCTATGTTCAGGTCCGGGCGCAACGCCAGCAACTGTGCCTTACGCCTGTTAGACGAAGTACCCACCATGGCACCTGTTTTCAAAGAAAGATTCTGTGTAACATCTACACAATCCTTCAGGATCAGCAGCAGTTCAGAAGGATCTTCCCGTTCCGTCACCGCAGCAATCGTCAACCCATCCGGATGAACCGTAGGCAAATCCTTATGCGAATGCACAGCAATATCAATAGTACCGCCCAAAAGCTCTTCTTCCAGTTCCTTCGTAAAGAAACCTTTGCCCTCAAGTTTATCTAACCGTAAATTTAAAATTTTGTCGCCCTGCGTTTTGATGATCTTAAGATCGGCTTCCACGCCGATACCCGCAAGTTTATCTTTAATGAAGTTGGCTTGCCATAAAGCCAGGTCGCTGCCTCTCGTACCTATAGTAAGTCTTTTCACGTTGATGCTGTTTTTTCCGCAAATCTAGCTATTCTTTACCAATATCTCCTTTGCCATGACCATTGGTACACTGATGTATTTTTTCTCCATGTAATTCATTACACGTTCCAGCACCAGCCTGGAGTTTTCATCCAGGTTATTGATTTCGTCGGCAAAGACGCCATTGATAGCAGTCTGCTTAATTTCTTTGATCTTTTGAGGAACAACGCTCATAGCGATCTCAATCTCTCTCTGGCGCAATACCAGTTCAAAATCTTTAATATTTTCTTCGATGATGTGCTCTGCATTCACCAGCTCATCGTAACGTTCCTGAATGTTCTTACGGGCGATCTCCTTCAGAGATTCAACCTCTATAAAATGTACAGGAAAGTTTTCTACAACCTCAGGAGCAGTATCATTGGGTACAGCCAAATCGACAATTACCTTTTTACCAGTATCGCCATTCAGCAGTTTTTTATAGATTTTTTCAGTGATGATGGGCTCTGTGGCACCTGTACAGGTAATGATGACATCAAAACCTTTATCGTAATTTTCTAATTCTGAGAGCGGGTAAGCCGTGCCTTTAAGATCTTTGGCCAGTGCCGCGGCATTTTCAAGAGTTCTGTTGAAAACAGAGAAGTTGGAGTATTTGTGTTTTTTGAGGTATTGTCCCAGAAGCTTATTGGTTTCTCCGGCACCAATGATCAGGAGTCTTGCTTCACTCGAACACATCTTCAGGTCGCGCAGCTTACGGTAAGCAAGAGAGACTATAGAGACGGGATTTTTGGAGATATTGGTATGTGTGTAGACCTCCTTGGCCGTTTTGACCACCCGGTTCATGATCATCCGCATATAGTCACCGGTAAAGCCCGCTACACGACATGCTTCATAAGCCTTGCGGATCTGCGCCAGGATCTCCTTTTCACCGACCACAAGACTCTCCAGTGAGCAGGAAGTACGCAACAGATGATTGAATGCTTCTCCCTTTTCGTACACCGACACTTTATCAATAAAGTCGTCCATATACTTCTCAGGAAGCCCCATGTTCAAAACCGTCAAAAATTCACGGATAAAATCTTTATCAACAATACTTGAAGAAGTGAATACGAATTCCACCCGGTTACACGTTCCTACATAGAATATTTCTTTTACGCCAAGTGCAGATTGAATATTTCTCAACCTGTCGTCCAGCGTCTGCTCGCATATTACCAATTTCCCCAGCGACTGCAGGTCAATGTGTTTATGAGTAAAAGCAATGATCTTTAAATATTCCAAAATGTGTTACCCTGTTTATTTTTAGCGAAACAAAAGTAATAACCAGAGGTTGTTCCACTGTCATTATGCTGTAATTAAGAGCTATTTAGAAAGATTTTAAATAGTTGAATTTTATGCTAAACATCAATTCATTAATTTTGTTATATTGGCTAAACATCATAACAGCAGTTACATATGATATTAAATGAGCAGTTCACTTTGCCTGGTGCAGGCGGAAAAACCCTATCCGGCGATTACACATATGACGATAAAAACACAATAAAAGGCACCATTATATTTGTTCACGGCTTCAAAGGCTTCAAAGACTGGGGTGCACACCACCTTCTTGCCCGCTGGTTTGCCACTCAGGGATACCGTTACCTTAAGTTTAATCTCTCTCACAGCGGGGTAACAGCGGCCAATCCCAATGACGTGACCGACCTGGAAGCTTTCGCACAGAATACCATCAGTAAAGAACTATTCGATGTAAATGAAGTGATCGGCTATACCGTCAAAACCTTCCCGGACGCCCCGGTTCATCTGACAGGCCATAGCAGAGGCGGGGGATTAGCGATCATTACCGCAGCAAAAGATAAGCGTATTAATAAGCTCATTACCTGGTCAGCTATCGCAGACTTCTCCAGTCTATGGAGAAAAGAACAGGAAAAAGAATGGATGCATACCGGGACAATACAGGTAGTCAACGCGCGTACAAAAGAAGAAATGCCTTTAAACAAAACCCTGCTGTATGATTTCCGTGAGCATAAAGCAGAATATGACATTTTAAGCGCTGCCCGTCAGCTGACCCAACCCTGGCTCATCCTGCACGGAGATCAGGACGTGAATGTTGATTTCAGTGTGGCGCAGCAACTGGCCCAGAGACAGATCAGGGCAAAGATCCAAAAAATAGAAGGCGCTAACCATGTGTTTAGCGCCTTCCATCCTTATACTTCCACCGAGCTTCCTGCGCATTTACAGCAGGTCGCCGATAAAACATTAGATTTTATTTCACAGTAAAAGGAACTGCGATATTGCCCCAAAGCAGGGTAACCTTACCTGATGTTTCAATCTTGAAGGTCATTTTTTCTGTAGCAGCAGCAGCTTTACCCGGCTTTGCTGTTACACGAAGCGCATCTTCCGCTTCTTTATACTCATACGAACCCCATTGATTGGCATTCTTGTTAAAGATCCATACCCAGGTTGTCTCACCCGGAACAGAGTGCAGTGAATACTTACCGGCAGGTAATGCTTTACCATCAATGGTTACATTCTTGCTCACTTCAAATGTGGTTGCTTCATTAGCGCCCGTACGCCATACCTTTCCGTCATAAGGTGCAATCTCTTTACCAATCGTCCGGCCTTTAACAGAAGGCTGGCTGTAATCAATAGTAATAGTCACACCAGATTTAGTGGTCGCTTTAGCAAGCGCCGGAGGGCTCGGACGTTTACTTTTATCTTCTTTCTTGTCCTGGGCAGAAACTGTTACTGTGGTAAGGAAGGCCACAAACAGGGATAATACAAATACCTTTTTCATAAAAATTTAATTTTTGATCTCTACTAAGATAAAGAAAATTTATGATGACATGCAATTGCTTCCTATATCTGTTCTGATCCTCCTGACCTCTTCACAACGGTTGCTCAAGGGTTGGTAGGCCCTTGCATGACCCCCGGATCATCCAACCACCCCGCTATCATTTAGAGAAACCGTCGTTAAGTACCTGTAGAAAGGCAAACAGAAGCACATCAAAGCCTCAGCAGAAGAACAGCACCCTCCGGTCAGATTTCTGCGATTAATAATAATGCATGATTACTCAGGGCCTCTATCTCCGCATATCCAATATCCCATAAGGCCAGCCCGTCTTTAGGATGAAGCAGCCGGCCCTCTATTTCAAAGGCACCAGCTACTGCAAAACAAAACAAACCTTCACTCGTCTTTTTAATTTTATATATCACCTCCTGTCTGCCCGCAAACTGACCCATGCTCAGCTTAAAGGGCGGGGCATCTTCTTTACAAGTCTTCAAAATATCTGTCAGATGACCTCCGGCCCGGTTAAGGTCAAAGCTTGTAACCTGTGCACGCCCAGGCAAAACAGGTTCCCCGCAAATAATTCTCAGATGAATGAAACAAATCTCTTCATCAGGATATGGATTGTTTATTTTGAAAGATCCTCCCGCTGAGATCTGACTGACCATCACCTGCCCCACCTCCACCTCATGCCTTCCCGAATGAATATCATGGTATACCAGATCTCCGGTAACAGGAATCAGCACTTCATACACAGACTGTTCAGGTCTTATATTCATCATACCGTCTCCGCTGAGATATTCCTCCTTCATCATTACGAGCCTGTCAAACGATTTGACGGTGTTGTACTGCTCTTCATTTAAAAAAATTCTTCCCGCCCGTGTATCCATGGTGTATCAGTATTTAGGTGTGTTAAACATTGATGTTCATAACCAACGCAAATCCATCTGTAAGGCTGCCAGTCACCGTGGCCACTTCGATCCCTACCATATCGTCACTGAACACATTGTCCTTCGCATTCACCGTATAGCCCGTCATCCCTTTCTTGTAGCCGTTTACCAGTGCCAGTGCTGTCCCTGAACCTTCAGGAAAGGCAATCTGGGTAATTTTCAGGGAGTTGCCAGCGGCGCTGTATACATGCACATGAATATGCGTAGAGCGGCCGTTATACCAGCCCGGAAAAATGGTTGTAAAATTCACCTGACCATTCGCATCCGTGATCTGCCTGCCTCTTAAAAAGTGCACCGACTGATAATTGACCTGCTGCATCCCGCTGCCCCCATATTCAGAATAATTCCCTTCTGCATCACAATGCCAGATGTCTACAATTGCTCCTGCTATTGGCTCGCAATTGTTACTATTGCTTTTTACCGTAAGCTTTGCTGTCATTTTATAACCGCTCCTGCCATCAGTAATGTCGCTCCGGTTATAGCTGGTGGGCACCTTAGTAGGAAAAGGTCCTTCCGTTTCATTGGGTGCAACGGTACAACCGCTTGTACTGCTTCCCGGATTGGTTACAGTTCCCGTTCCGGACGGATCATCTGCCGCAACTGCACTATCCTTTTTGCATGCATTCAAAATTGACGGTGCTGAAACAGCACCAATAATCAGACTCCTGATAAACCCTTTTCTTTCCATGATCTGGTTGTTTAATTAAATACATATCTAATTTGATCAATCGCCTGCAAATGAAAACCGGTGTATCGGTAAAGGGCTAAAATGTGTCGATGAATTAACTGGTCTTCAGCCAGTCCAAAATTACCTGGATATAAGTGTCGCTGATGGGAAGTTCTTTTCCACAGGACAACTGAACCTTGCGGTGATGTATTGTCTTTATCAGTTTCAAAGGGACGATATAACTTCTGTGAATTCTTTTAAAATGCTGCTCAGGCAATTTCTCGAGAACCTTTTTTAAGGACATAAGCGTCGATACGGGCTTATCGTTCAGCAGATGGACCATGACATAATCACCAAAACTTTCTATATAACTGATCTGGTCCAGTACGATCCTGACCAGTCTGTATTCTGAATGCACATAAATGCTGTCACTGACATCAGATTTTGGATTCTGCTGATATTGATGATAGTCAATTGCTTTACCGACCGTTTTGGAAAACCGCTCGAAGTCAATGGGTTTCAACAGATAATCCAGGGCATCTAATTCGAAGCCTTCAAACGCAAAATTCCGGTAAGCAGTGGTGAAAATAACTATTGGTCTCCGCTCAAGTGACCGGACCAGATCTATCCCGGTAATATCAGGCATATTGATGTCTATAAAAAGCAGATCCACGGCATTGTATTTCAAAAATTCTGCTCCGTATATTGCATCTTCAAACGTATGAAGCAACTGAAGTGCAGGAAACCTGGAAACATATTCCCGGATCAGTTCCAGTGCCAGCGGTTCGTCGTCTATAGCGATACATTTTAATTTGGGCTGATCAGACATGAAGCTTCAGATTTACGGTAAACAGTTCATTTTCTGTATTCATTTCCAGCTCATGCTTGCCTGGATACAAATGCTGGAGTCTCTGCCTGGTATTGTCAATCCCTATTCCAGTACGGTTTAATGCAGATGGATTCGAAAAAATTCTGTTTTGACTAAAGAAATGAATGCACTTCCCCTCTATAGTAATTTTAATCGTAATCACAGATTTCACCTGTTTGCTCACCCCATATTTAAAGGCATTTTCTACAAAGGTCATCAAGATCAGGGGAGCAATTTCAAGGTTGAACACCTGCCCTTCAATGTGGTAGACAATAGGGTTCCTCTGCCCCAGTCTTAGTTCCTGAAGACCAATAAAATCGGCAATGCAATCCAGCTCACCCTTTAGTGAAACACGGTCTGTACTGATGTCATCTGTAAGGTATCTCATCATATTGGATAACTTCATAATACTGGCCGCAGTGTTCGGATTTGATGTAACCGCCAGGGTATAGATATTATTCAGCGTATTGTACAGAAAATGCGGATTGATCTGGGCTTTCAGGAACGACAACTCAGCTTCAGCCTTGTCTGCTTCAGCTTTTATCGCCTTTCTTTGGGTCAGGTACAATTGTTTATTGATTTGTATGGCCATGGTTACCGCAACAACCATAATGAAAAGAAATACGCTCACAATGTCAAATTTCAACAGACTGCTTTTATGACGCTCAGGGGGAGGGAGACCGGGTCTCATCCGATCATGGGATGGCCCTTCTCCCAGCGGAGGACCTTCATGAAAAGGAGCTGGCCCGTTTTCATGCCCGCTCATCAAACCGTCAAATGGCTTCAGCACATATACCCCGGCAAAAAGCAAGAGAACGGCTCCGAAATAAAGGAAATATCTGTTCCTGAGGTACAATAAAGGAATAAGTATGAAACCGATGAGGTAAAAAAGGAGGAAATAAGTGAGACAAAAAACCCAGTAAGCCGGCCTTCCGGCAATGGCGGTCAGATCACCTTCTGTATGCTGGCTGTACATAAATACCAAGGGCAGACTGAAGAAAAGTATCCAGCCTGCTAACTGGCTGACGAGACGGGCAGTCTTCAAATTATTCATATTTTAAAGATCTTTAATATCATCAAAAAAGACCCGAATGACCCGATGAATGTGCTAAATGTATAGATGAAAAGATTTATTTCAAAACAACGTCGGTCAGTATCGGAAAATGATCCGATACAAATTTACCATGATAGGTATCGGTAAGCACACCCCATCTTTTTGCTGTAAATCCTTTCGTTACAAATACATGATCAATGATTTCATATCCTTCCAGGTTCTTGCCCCAGGCATTGAACGAAGCATTATTGACATAAGGCTCTTTTACCTGTTTATACGTATCAGTCAGAAAACCCGAATTTGCAAGGGTAAGGTACCATTCACTGGTTGCTCCGCCATTCAGGTCTCCGCTAAAAATTGCAGGGGTACTGCCAGCTATTTCCCGGATCTTCTTTAGGATCAGTTTACTGCTTTCCACCCTGGCTATTTCACCTTCATGATCAAAATGCGCATTAAAATAATAGAAATTCTTCCCGGTGCTGATGTCCTGCAGCTGAACCCATGAACAGATGCGGTTGCAGCATTTGGCATCCCAGCCTTTACCCGGTTGATCCGGGGTTTCAGACAACCAGAAATCACCTTTTTTCAGGAGTTTAAATTTGTCCCTGCGGTAAAATATAGAAGAATGTTCTCCGGCGTCTTTACCATCATCACGGCCAAGCCCGTACTGATCGAAGCCGGGAAGAAATTTACTTAAGTCATCCACCTGATTCTTGAATGCTTCCTGTACTCCGAATATGTCATACTGGTGAAACTTGATCAGGTTGGCCGCGATTTGTCCGCGCTGAGCCCAGCGGTTACCTGCATCGCCCGCATTGTCATTGCGGATATTAAAAGAGCCGATGGTATACTGCTGCGCAGAAGTACTTAGCCCGGCAGCACATAATAATAAAAGTGACAAAATGTATCTGAATTTCATTGCCTGTTTTTTGGTGCCTTCAATATACGACTTATTTGATTTTTCAGAAATCAGGATCAGAAATAGGTATTTATACCTATCAGATTTAGTACCATACTCTATTTATCAGTACTGGTCTATTATCCAACTTTGATTATCTAAAAACACTTAATCAATTAACGACATGAAAACAAGACTACTAACAGGCATAACCTTGCTGATGTTAACTTTTGCAGCCTGCAAAAAAGACAAAAAAGAACCTGAAATTTCACTCGCAGCAGGTGCCACCGTAACTGCTGAAAGATATGGTTTCGATGGTGCGACCATTGGCAAGTTCAGCTCCAATAAGGCGGGCATTACACAGGTCACTGCTGCAGGCATCACCACTTTTTCCATTACTGCAATCAAAGACGGAAGCAACGAATCCTTCAGCCTGATCATCCTTAAAAAGATCACTTCAACCGGCAAGATCAGCTTTGGCTCTGCACTTAACAATGGTGGAATGATCATCAGTAAAGATTACACCAAACCTGCTGATCTGGCGCTGAATTATTCCAGTGACCGCAACAGCAAGCTCATGCAGGGTGGCGGGGAAATAAATGTCACCAAACTGGACGGCAATGAAATAGAGGGTACTTTTTCCGCCATTTGCTTCAATAATGCAGAAAAAGAGGCCTATGCGGAACAGGGAACTTTCAAGGGAACGATTAAATAACAGCAGCCATGAAAAAGCAATTACTGATCATCACATTTCTGACGCTGGGTATCACAGTAACCACTGAAGCCCAGTTTGGCAAACTCAAAGAAAAGCTGGGGGGCATGGTAGGCGGCGGAAAGGCCGGAAAGAAAACAGGTAATTTCCAGACCGTCTGGGAAGCCGAATTTTCCAATAAAGCCAGCCGCCTGGCCATGTGCAATACACAGGGTACATTTATACTGGGAACCGACGACAACTCGGCTACGGTACTGAACGATCAGGGTAAAGAAAACTGGAGCGGCGATTACAAAAAGCTCACTACCAACAAGACCAATTCTTCTGAATTTCAATATTACATCCACAGCGAGGATGGCGGTTACCTGTTTCTCTTCGACAGACGAACGCTGGGCAAGGACCGTATCGCAGTGCTAGATGTAGCTACAGGCAAGGAACTGTGGAATTCTGAAGCCTATCAAAATCTATTGCCAAAGGAGGCCATGGAGGATTCTGAAATTGAAACCGTAAAGTACATCTCTGAGCTGGATGCCTTTCTGATCACCCAAAAAGAAGCCCTGCACATGATCAATGCAAAGACCGGCCAGAAAATCTGGGAAACTAAAAAGTTCAGCGGCAGTGTTGCCCGGTATATTTATGACAAAACCAGCAACCAGATCGTGATGTTCAACTACAAACCCACCCTGCTTGCAGCTTTGTTCTCCGGTTTCAAAAATCAGCTGGTCAAAATAAATGCTGCCAACGGAGAAGTAGCCTGGGAAACGACCTTCAGAGGAACGGTGGAAAAAGAACTGGTGACCAGAAAAGCCATTGCCGATCTGAAAATAGTGGGCGACAGATTATACTTCTGGCTGGATGGCCTGCAGGTCTACAACCTGGCCAATGGAGAAAAGATCTGGGAAGTAGCTTATGAAAATGACATGCAGAAAACCGGGGGCAGTACCCTCCTGGGCAACAGGTCAAATAAAGCCATTTACAGAACCCTTGCCGACCCTATATTTACCAGTGACGCCGTTTACATTGTGGTATTCGGCAACCGAGACCGCACAAAATATGTAGAAAAACATGACCTCAGCACAGGAAAACTGATCTGGACCTCAGAAAAAATAACAGGGGCGCTTTCCATGCCCAACATTTACAAAGCCGGCGACCGGATCATGGTACAGGCAGGCGGCAAGGTACAGATCCAGGAAATCGAGCGTCACCGCAGCAGTGACGGAGTAAGGCTGGAATACAAAGTGTACAATGACTACATCAACCAAAAGAACGGCATTCTCTCACTGGACGACAGCAATGGTAAAACCATATGGCGTTCTGAAAAATTTGATAAGCGCATTACAGATATGATCATAGATCATGACAAAACTGTATTTGTGGGTGATGGAGATGAGTTTTACAGCTACGACATCGAAAGCGGCAAACAACTCTTTGATGTGAAACACAATGATGCAAAAGTAGGTAAGGCCAGCGATGTGGTTGACTTCGGTGATGATGTAGTGATCATTTCAGAAAAAGGTCTGGCCAGTTATAAAAAGGCTGATGGCAAGAGAAATTATGCCACAGAAAAACTTCCGGAAGTAGATTTCTATTATGAGGTGAACGGCAATTACTTCCTGCGCAATCAGAAAAACTCGAAAAATGTGCTCTATGGTGTAGATATGACCAATGGCAATATCAAAGGATCTGTTACCTCTAAAGGTAAAGGCGGAAATGCAGTCTATGGCGACGGGCTGGACATTACCGCTGACGGAGAATTTATATTTGCGTTCAAAGGCAAGAAGGTGGAGAAAATTAAGGTAAATAATTGATAGCGAATTAATTTTGATTATTTTCAGTGCTATGATCAGGAAAACGCTCCTTACCTTAAAACTAGTACTTTTACTGGCACTTTTTACTGCTGCACAACAGCCCCAGACAGACTCTGTTAAAAAGTCTATAAAGGCTCAGATAGATCAGGGAAGGGCGCTGGCTGATAAGGGTGAAAATGTAAAGGCATTACATCAGTATCAGCTGGCGCTTCATACCGCAGAAAACACGGGCAATGAAAATCTTAAAGCACATATTTTCAAGAACATCGGTGCACTTTACATCAGCTGGAAGAAATTTGACGAAGCCCTCGACTATTACGAAAAAGCCGGAAAGATTGCCGCTGAAGTGAATGATACCGAGCTGATGGCCGATTGTCTGAACAATAAGGGTACCGTATATGAGCAGCAAATCCGCTACGCGGATGCACTTGCTGTTTACAAACAAGCGCTGGAGGTCTATACCGAAAAGAATATTGCGGATAAAATGTCTATGGCTCTGAGCAATATCGCCATCGTCTATAAATTCCAGAAAAATTATCAGGCTTCCGTGGACTATAACCTGAAAGCGCTGGCCCTCTCTTCCAAAACCAATGACAAATGGATGATGTCTGCGACCTACAACAACATCGGCAATCTTTACGGGGAAATGGGCGACTACAAAAAGGCTATCGCCTACTGCGAAAAAGCATTGTCACTGGCCAAAGAGATTAATGCGATAGAGATCATCGAATCTACCTATGACAGCATGAGTGAAGCCGCTGCAAAAGCGGGAGATTATAAAAATGCCTACCAGTACCACAAACTGTTTTCCACGACCAACAGCAAGTTCATTAATATAGAAAGCACCAGGCAGCTCAGTGAGCTCAACGTAAAATATGAGACCGCAAAGCGGCAGAAGATCATCCAGCAGCAGCAGTTTGAGATCAGCAAAAGAAACTACTGGATCTTCGGATCACTGGTGCTCCTTGTACTGGCGGTAGTGGTCGCCTACCTCATGATCCGGAACTTCAGGTACAAGCAGGATCAGCGGCTGAAGGAAGAGCGCTACAAACAGCAGGAACTTGCCAATAAAGCTTTGTTTGAAGGCGAACAAAAGGAGCGCATCCGCATCGCCAGGGACCTGCACGACAGTATAGGGCAAATGCTGTCTGTGGTAAAGATGAACCTCTCCGGACTTCAGCACCAGTCACCGGAAAACCCCGTTACAGCAGCAACAGCAAAACTGGTTGATGACACCATTGCTGAAGTACGCAACATTTCGCACAACCTGATTCCCGAAGAACTGAACTTCGGTCTTTTCTCTGCGCTGGAAGACTTATGTGATAAAATTGCCGGCACCGGGACCACCACTGCAACACTGAACATCCCTGATGACCTGAAGCAGCTCCATTTTGAAAAGGCCAATGAACTTTCCATTTACCGTATCGTCCAGGAAGTACTCAGCAATATGGCCAAACACTCCGCTGCGACAAAAATTACCCTCGATGTATACAGTACGCCAACAGGTCTCAACCTGAGCATTAAAGACAACGGAATCGGATTTGATACCGACAAAATAAAAGAATCCAGAGGCCTGGGATGGAAAAACATCTCTGCCAGGGTAAACCTGCTGGACGGCAAAATCCAGGTCCATTCTGAAAAACTAACCGGAACACAAATTGAAATCACCATACCCGCATGACAGACCATAACAAATCCATTTCTATCCTTATAGCCGATGACCACCAAATGGTGATTGACGGCATCAGCAGCATGCTGCAAAACGAAAAGCGGTACGAAGTTACAGGACAGGCCAACAACGGGCAGGCGGCGTTTGATATGATCATGTCCAAACCCGATAAATACGCGTTACTCCTCACAGACATCAGTATGCCCCTGCTGACCGGCACAGAATTGTGCAAAATGGTTAAAAGTCAGTTTCCGCATATCCAGGTACTGATCCTGTCCATGTACAACAATGCACAAGCCATAAAAGAGGCGGTAATGGCAGAAGCCGACGGCTATATCCTCAAAAACTCGGGGAGAGAAGAATTGCTGCTGGCGCTGCACAAGATCACCAACAATGGCACCTATTTCTCCCAGGATATCGTACCCATCATTTACAATCAATATCAGAAGCAAAAAGACAGGGATGAACAGCTAAGCACGCTGACAGCCCGTGAGAAAGAGATATTGGCACTTATTGTCAGTGAGAAGACAAGCGAGGAAATTGCAGACAAGCTGTTCATCAGTAAAAAGACGGTCGACAACCACAGGCAACACCTTCTGGAGAAATGCAATTGCAGAAGCACCGTTGGCCTGGTCAAATATGCCATCAAAAATGGCATAGAGTAAGGATTATTGTACCTCAGTCCAGTTACCGTCTTCCTTGATCAGATCGATCAGGTCATCCAGCGCACGGGAAGTATTCACATTCTTTTTGACCACTTCTCTGCCACGGTACAAGGTGATCTTATCCGGGCCGGTACCTACATAACCATAATCCGCATCAGCCATCTCTCCGGGTCCGTTTACAATGCAGCCCATGATGCCGATCTTAATCCCCTTTAAATGATCTGTACGTGAACGGATCAGCTGGGTGGTTTCCTGCAGGTCAAATAAGGTACGGCCACAGCTCGGACATGAAATGTATTCTGTCTTGGAAATACGTGTACGTGTAGCCTGTAAAATCCCAAAACTACTGGCATTGATCAGGGAAAGTCCTATCGTCTGGTCTGCATTGATCCATACCCCATCTCCCATTCCATCGGTCAGTAAAGCACCAAGATCTGTAGCAGCGTACAGCATCAGGTCGTCAGCAGTAATACCGCTGTAGCTTCTTTTAATGAGCACCGGGGTTTTTATCCCGGCATTGATCAGGGAAATAAAGAACGTTCTTTGTTCGGCCATGCCGTGAAGGGCATTGGTCTCGAGAACCAGGATCACGTTATTTTTATCTTTCAATACAGAAAGATCATGAGCTGAGGCTTCCGCAGCATTTATACTCAGCAAATTCAGCTGTCCGTCAAGCAGCTCAGCAGACAGGTAATCGGCATAGCTCAGCAGCGGATGACAGTTGCCCTTGTCGTTCAGCCCTAGCCAGGTTCCGTAATTATAGATCTGCCTCAGATTTCCCGGGAAGGAAAAAGAAGGCAGCTGATCGCCCAGATAGACCATATCACAGGCCTGATCGGCCATGTTGTATTTATCCAGTACAGCACTGTATTTATAACCTGCTGCACTCAGAAAATAAGGGTCTTTAAGATTTTGTGCAGATACATCCAGCATCACCACCGGATGATGATGACCGCCGATATGCTGGACAGGTTCTGTTTGTCTGCGCTGATATTCGAAGGGATTATAAGGCAGCGTTTCCTTACTGAAGTGCAGATTCTTTTCCGTAAACAAAGGTTTTCCATAAAGGTCTAAAGCCCTTTTTTCATACCGCAATGCAAGTGCCTTCGCCACCGGGGCCTCAAACTCAGGATCTTCAGTCAGTGAAACCCTGATGGTATCTCCCAGCCCGTCTTCCAGCAAAGTACCAATCCCTACCGCAGATTTGATCCTTCCGTCTTCTCCATCTCCAGCCTCAGTAACCCCAAGATGCAGCGGATAATTCATCCCTTCTTTGATCATGGTTTCTACCAGCAGGCGATAGGCCTGTACCATCACCTGGGTGTTGCTGGCCTTCATAGAGATGACCAGGTTATAATAGTTCTGATCCTCACACATCCTGATGAACTCCATCGCCGATTCGACCATACCTCTTGGAGTATCCCCATAGTGACTCATGATCCGGTCAGACAATGACCCGTGATTAGTGCCTATCCGCATGGCCGTACCATATTCCTTACAGATCTTTACCAGCGGTATGAACTTCTTATAGATGCGGTCCAGTTCGGCCTGATAGGCCTGTTGTGTGTATTCTATATTTTCAAAACGTTTCTTATCCGCATAATTACCGGGATTCACCCTTACCTTTTCTACAATCCGTGCGGCAGCTTCAGCAGCATTGGGTGTAAAATGGATATCGGCAACCAGGGGTACGTGATATCCCCTCAGGCGCAGTTCCTTTTTGATATTGGCCAGGTTCTCCGCCTCCTTCATACTCGGTGCAGTAATGCGCACATATTCACAACCGGAAGCGACCATTCTGATGGTCTGCTCTACCGTGCCTATCGTATCCATGGTATCGGTGGTAGTCATAGACTGAATACGAATCGGGTTTAAACCGCCCATTGGCACATCGCCAATCTGAACTTCCCTAGTTAGAAAACGTGAATATTGAGTTTCTTCCATTATGCCCTGCAAATAATGATGCAAAGATAGAGATTATGTTGATAACGGAAGGTCAGATGAGTCTCTCTTTTACAACCAGCGTATTGGCAGCCAGGTCATGAAAACACTGCTGCTTTTTGTTGAGAAAGCTATAAAGATAGCCGAAAAAAAAGGGAGCTACTGACAAGATCTTTGCTGCATTTCTCATCCAGGCTGTTGAAAGTGTGATCCTGTTGCCTCCAAGATCTGTCACCCTGATGTTTAACAACTTCTTCCCTATGGTGGCCTGTGTTACAGATGCCTCCGCGATGCTGCTGTAGATGTATTTAACTACAGGCAGCAAAAACAAGCCACCCAGTGCCACTCCTATCCGCTGCCCTTTTTCTTCGATAAATACAAAGCTCAAAAGGATCAGCAAGGCATAACCTATGGTAATAAAGAAATAATCGATCACCGATGCCAGCAGGCGCTGGTCAAAAGAAGCAAAATACTGGGGTGCAGTCTTCTGGAAAGTAAAACCAAGAAGCTCACGCAGTTCAGGGAACTCGTGAGCTTCTTTATAATCGTCCATGCCCGGCTTTCTGATAAAGGTTCCGGTCTGGATGTTCAGTGTTGTTAATTGTCCTAACTGGTATGGACCTTCAGGTTTACCATTTATGACTACTGTATATGCTATATTGTTATCTTCCATTTGTCTTGCAGGCAGCTGCTGCACCCAATCTTGATACCAGTTACCTGAAACCAGTTACTTAGTACCTCTTTACCTCAAAGCTACTCAATCCTCCGTCTAAATTGATAAAAATCTTTTTAGCAGAGGTCTGGTAATTGGGTGTTTCGTAAGTCCCGTCCTTCAATTTGGTAAAACCTGTAAAGTCTTTAGAAGAAAGACCGGTCTTGGCTTTGATCCTGCAGCCGGAACTTTCAGGAATATTGATCTTTACCTCAGCTACTCCTGTTTTGATATTCACATCCGCTATAGGTAGTATATCTCCAAATTTGATGTCCAGCGCTGCTGCCCCACCATCAAAGCTAAAAGTACGCACCTTATAGGCAGACAGGTCAAAATCAACCTCACCGGCCCCCATACTCATGTGGATGTCCCAGTCCGGATTGGTATTCAGATGGAAATCTACATCATTGGTCCCGTCGCCCATATTCCAGTTTGATTTGCCCTTCATTTTGAAGTTAACGGTAGTGAGACTATCGTTCTGAACGGTCTCTAAAGTGAAATTTCCGGCCTTCTTTTCTACATGTGCAGTGATCAGACTATCGGTTGCTCCCTTCAGTTCAAAAGAAGTTCCGCCACCGGATATATTCAGCGTGGTCTTCCTGTTCAGCGAATCTATGTAAGGAGAAGAAAAATCCAGGGTTTCAAAGTTTCTGCTGGTTTCCTCATCGCCATTCATGACCCTGTCGTTCATCCAACTGTCCCTGCCTCTAGGCTGCTGTCCTTTATAAAACAATACGCACAAAGTAATGACCAGCACCGCTATAGAAACGATCCCTCCTATTTGCGATTTATTTTTATTGAAAAGAATATTGACCCCGGCTATGATTAAAAATATAGGCCAGAAGCGCCATACACTTCCCCAGTAAAACTCAATGATATTAAAGTTCTGTAAAAGGAGTACGCCACCGATAAACAGCAGTACAATACCCCACATTATTCTATCCAGTTTCATGTCTATATGTCTTTTTTAGTGAATCTGTCGTCTGCCTTGGTTTCGGAAGGAGCCCCCTGATCTGCAGTTCCCGGCACTGCAGGTTCCGGTGTAGCAGGTTGCTGCGCGGTATTACCTGCATTCATATTCTGCTCCTGTTCCCTTTTCCAGTCTTCCCATGCATTTTTACGCTTGGACTTAAGAATAAAGCTCACCCCGATGGCTACAAAAACAAGCGGCCATAATTTACTGATACTGAACCAGTATGGAATGAAGTCAAACTCGCTCATCAAAAAATACAGTCCTACCACCAGCAGAAACAAGCCTCCAACGGTCCGTCCCGTCTCATTGTTGTTCTTTTGATAGGGTTTAAAATCCTGAGTCTTCTGTTCTGCCTTAAAAGGCTGCTCATTTATAGTCGATGATGTCCAGGCAGCTGACGGCGGCGGAGTTTCAGGTGTATTGGGCGGCTGCGAAAATGCATTAGGTGAATTAAAAGGATTTTTACCTGCATAAAAATCATTGAACCTTGAAAACCGCTTTGCGGGATCATTGTTCACAGGTACTACGATCCACATCACGATGTAAACCAAAATTCCGGTACCCACCAAAAATACCGTTGAGAGCACAAATAACAACCTGATTATGGTTACATCCACCTCCATGTATTCGGCAACTCCGGATGATACCCCGGCAATTACCTTATCGTGCTCATTTCTAAATAATCTCTTGTCCATAATATATGTCCTCCTATGTTTAAAACTGTACCGGTTTTATTGTTATCTCATCCACGTTTACGCCACTGCTTAAACTGAGTATCGTATGTATGGCATTGGCTATGTCTTCCGGTTGTACAAAACGCTCAGCAGGAATCTGTGTCCCTTCCCATGAAGAGGTTAATGTAGAACCTGGCAAAACAGCCGTTACCTTTACATTGTATTTTGATAACTCCTCCCTAAATACATGATTAAGACTGAGCAAAGCTGCTTTAGTTACACTATAACCACCTGCATTTTCTACGATTTGTTTACTGGCCACGGAGCAAATGTTAAAAATATGCCCTGAAGCCTGTTCACGCATCATTTTTCCAAAAAACTTACTGGTAAAGTAAGCTGATTTCAGGTTCAGATCTATTTGCATTTCAAACTGATCATCAGCCTCTTCCAGCATACTTCCGGTCAGATAAATGCCCGCATTGTTTACCAGAACATCTACTACAGGCATTTGTTTTTGCACCGCTTCACAAAACCTGTAGACCTCTGATTTAACGCTGCAGTCTGCCACATGCAGAAAAACCTTACGCCCCGTATATTTTAATGCTTCCCGAAGTTCTTCCAAACCAGTTCTGCTTCTTGAGCATACTGCCAGGTCGTATCCGTTTTCCGCCAGTTTAATCGCTATCGCCTTACCAATCCCCCTGGTTGCAGCCGTAATGATGGCATTCATTGTTTAAACATCTTTATTTTCCACAATATTACAAAAAACCAGTGCATCGCAAAACTTTGCCGCCTAAAGATTTGTTAGAAACCCTGATGCTGTCATTTATTCAAATTTTATTGTTTCTTTGTACTAATATTGCATCTATCCTACAGCTAATTTTTCAAGAATGAATTTTACCAATTTTGGCAAGTATCTTCTGTTATTAAAAGCGGTATTCAGAAGACCCGAAAAGTTTAAGATCTACATGAAGGCCATTTTTAAACAAATGGACTTTATCGGAGTTGGTTCTTTGGGGCTGATTGCCATCATTTCTACCTTTATTGGTGCGGTAATGACCTTACAGATTGCCTTTCAGCTGGTGAGTGACTTCATTCCTAAAACCATTATCGGCTCTGTAAACCGGGATTCTTCTATTCTGGAACTTAGCCCTACCATCACCGCAATTGTACTGGCAGGAAAAATTGGTTCAGCCATCTCTTCCGAAATCGGAACCATGAGGGTGAGCGAACAGATTGACGCCTTAGAGATCATGGGGATCAATTCGCCAGGCTATTTAATCCTGCCTAAAATCCTTGCCGGTATTACCATGGTTCCACTACTGGTGATCATGTCTATGTTTCTGAGCATTACCGGAGGATACATTGGAGGTACTTTATCCGGTGCCGTTTCTCCTGCTGAATATATACAGGGGATCACTACTGATTTCAATCCGTATACTATAGTTGTTGCTTTGGTAAAAGCTTTTGTATTTGGATTCATCATTACTTCAGTTCCTGCCTACGAAGGCTTTTATGTAAAAGGCGGTGCCCTTGAAGTGGCTCAGGCAAGTACCAGGGCCGTAGTTGTGAGCTGCATCTCTATCCTGGCCTGTGATTACATCGTAACCCAGTTATTATTATGATCGAGATTAAGGACATCAATAAATCGTTTGGCAGCAATGACGTACTGAAAGGTATATCAGGCAAATTTGAAGCCGGAGTGACCAATCTGATCATTGGTGGTTCAGGTTCTGGAAAAACCACGCTGCTCAAATGCATGATCGGTTTGCATCAGCCCGAAAAAGGCAGTGTAGAGTACGATGGACGCGAATTTACCACCATGAATTTTGAACAGCGCATTGAGATCAGAAAAGAGATCGGAATGCTGTTTCAGGGTTCTGCATTGTTTGATTCCATGACGGTAGAAGAAAACATTATGTTTCCGCTCAATATGTTTACCGATCAGACCCGCAAGGAAAAACTGGACCGCGTAAATTTTTGTCTGGACCGTGTAAACCTGGAAGGAAAAAACAAACTCTTTCCTGCAGAGCTATCGGGAGGGATGAAAAAACGGGTAGGTATTGCCAGGGCCATAGCGATGAACCCTAAATATCTTTTCGTTGATGAGCCAAACTCCGGTCTTGACCCCAAGACCTCCATCGTTATTGATGAACTGATTAAGGAAATTACCGAAGAATACAATACCACCACGATTGTAGTAACGCATGATATGAACTCTGTTATGGGTATTGGAGATTATATTCTATTTTTGCACGAAGGGAAAAAGTTCTGGGAAGGCTCTAACAAGGAGATCGCCCATACTGATATCCAGGAACTAAATGATTTCGTTTTTGCGAGCCGGTTTATGAAGGCGGCAAAAGGAAAGTTTTAATAATACCCATTTTTATGATAAGCCTGCTGACACCCACACACTGGAAAGACTATGAGTTGCTGGATTGTGGTGATTTTGAAAAATTAGAACGTTTTGGCAATCTGGTGCTCTCCAGACCAGAACCCCAGGCTGTCTGGAAAAAAACCCTTTCCGAACAGGAATGGAAAAAACAAACCCACATCAGGTTTAAAGGCCGTTCTGCCACATCAGGCGAATGGGTCAAAAGCTCCGCACATCTTCCGGACCGCTGGAACGTGGAATATAAAAATGATGACGTCACCATCAACCTGCGTCTTGGGCTCACCTCATTCAAGCATGTAGGTGTATTTCCCGAGCAGGCGGTTAACTGGGATTATATCTCCTCTTCTGTTCGTAAAATGAAGACCAAAAGTCCTAAAGTACTGAACCTGTTTGCCTATACCGGAGCCGCCTCTTTAATTGCAAAAGCAGCCGGGGCCGATACCACTCACGTAGACTCTATTAAACAAGTAGTCAACTGGGCCAACGAAAACCAGGAGCTTTCCAAACTGAAGGATGTGCGCTGGGTAGTAGAAGATGCCTTGAAGTTTGTCAAAAGAGAACTGAAACGGGGTAAAAAATATAACGGGATCATTCTTGATCCTCCGGCATTCGGTCATGGACCAAACGGTGAAAAATGGAAACTGGAAGATCATATCCAGGAAATGATGCATGATGTAGTTCAGCTTCTGGATGAAGAAGAACACTTTTTGATTCTGAATACCTATTCTCTTGGTTTTTCTTCTGTCATCGTAGAGAACCTGATTAAGACTTCATTCCCACAGGTAAAAAATCTGGAAACGGGAGAGCTGTATCTTCAGGCAAAATCCGGCACGAAACTGCCACTGGGTGTATTTGGCAAGTTCAATAATTTCAAGTAATACTGTCGATAAATCGTTTTATAAAGAAAGGCGCCGGGGACCTATTCCGACGCCTTATAACACACCTAAATCAGTAACACCTCACTGACTAGTACCTTCCCTGCTTCCGCAGATGATATCATCTCATTTGGAAAAGAGGACCTTCCGGAGGGCGCCGGAAGTATCCTCATTCTAACCAAACTAAACCAAATTCATTTTTCCGGGAGATTCAACACCCCCTTCTTTATTTAGAATCATTTCAAATAACTCTGCAAGTATAGTAACTTATTTAGAATAATTCCAAACAAATAGAAGATTTATTTTCATGTGCAATTCCGCAGCGTTTTTTTATTCGTGCCAAGAGTGTTATACTTGTAAGATTTTAATCTTACTTATAAAAACCACATACAAAAAATGAAACTATCTCACCTAGCAGGGATGCTTTTAGTCGGAATTGCCCCCTTCGGTATATTCACCAGTTGTACCTCAGACGGAAAAACTGTTAAGGGAAAAACAAAAACAACTCTTAATGGTGATTCAACCGCAACAGAAGATTTATCTGGCGACACCGCTACCGCAAGAACACCAGTCGATACCGCAAAATATAATGCACTGATGAAAAAACTGGCCAATGGTGACACCACCGGCAAATGGCCTGTAAAAAAACAACCTTATCCATTGGCAGGTGCCATACTGCCATTTAAACGCATTGTTGTTTATTATGGCAACCTGTATTCAAAGAAGATGGGTGCTTTGGGTGAATATGCACCTAAAGAAATGTTGTCCAGACTGGACACTGAAGTAAAAAGGTGGGAAAAAGCAGATCCTTCTACTCCTGTACAGCCGGGACTACACTATATTGCCGTAGTTGCGGCAGGTGAACCGGGCAAAGCAGGGAAATATCGCACCAGGATGCCGTTCAAGCAGATTGATTCGGTAATGACGATTTCCAAAATGCGTAAAAACCTGATCGTATTTCTTGATATCCAGGTGGCATTGGGCAGTATCAGAGATGAATTGCCTCAACTGGAAGAATATTTAAAATTACCAAACGTACACCTGGGCATAGATCCTGAGTTTTCGATGAAAGATGGCAGCCTGCCGGGAAGAAGGATTGGAACCTATGATGCAGCGGACATCAATTACTGTTCGGAATATCTGGCCAATCTGGTTAAGAAATACAACTTGCCTCCTAAGGTATTTACCGTACACCGCTTCACTCAGAAAATGGTTACCAATTATAAGAATATCAAATTACGTCCTGAAGTTCAAATCGTTATGCATATGGACGGATGGGGTGAACCGGAGCTTAAGAAAGGCACCTACCGCCACTTCATTTATTCAGAACCCGTACAGTTCACCGGCTTTAAGCTGTTCTATAAAAATGACCTGAAAAAAGCTCCTAATAAGCTTATGACACCGGAAGAGTTGCTGAAACTTAAACCTGTTCCGGTTTACATCCAGTACCAGTAAAAAGAGCTGATTAATTCATAAAAAAGGCAGGATCCATATATTTGGGTCCTGCCTTTTTTTAGGTCACTTAATGGGTCTGGTTGTCATCTGCTGTCCGACAGAACCGGGGCAAAACCGTAACAGAAGCGTACCTGCTTCGGAAAACGGGTACCTTTTTCCGAAGCTCTGTCGAAGCTGCCCCGCAGCAGAACCGGAGCTGGTGGCCCGCAGGTGGCTTGCGAAGCTTAATATTAGCCATAAGAGCTGCACGAGTTCTTTCTCTCTTTAAAATTTTATTTAAGTAATTTTAAAGAAAAAGATATGAAAGCACTGATCATTGGAGCTACCGGGGCTACGGGCAAAGACCTGATAAATGTCCTGTTGCAGGATCCTTATTATACCGAAGTCATCATTTTTGTACGCCGCCCTACCGGAATCACTCATGATAAATTATCCGAAGTGCTGACTGATTTTGACAAATTAGACAGGGTGTCTGGTCATATCAATGGTGATGTACTGTTTTCATGTCTGGGAACCACACTGAAGACCGCTGGGTCTAAAGCTAAGCAGCGGCATATCGATTATGAGATCCAGTTAAAATTCGCAGAAGTTGCCAGGAAGAACGGGGTTTCCAGGATGGTTTTATTATCAGCTTACGGTGCATCTCCTGCAAGCAATGTGTTTTACTCCAGGCTCAAGGGAGAACTGGAAGAAGGGATTGCCGGGCTGTACTTTGAGCAATACATTATATTCAAACCCGGTTTACTGGTGCGAAAAAACTCAGACAGGCTAGTTGAACGCATATCGGCCCGCTTGCTAAACTTTTTGAATGGCATGGGGTTGCTCAGGAAATTCAGACCCCTGCCCACAGGTATACTTGCAGAAAAATTAGCCAAAGCACCTGAGGTCTTTGCTAATGGATCGCATGTTGTGGAGTTAAATGAAATCTTTAAATTATAATTATCAATCTCTTTACATCTTTTGATGCCCATTTTCATATTATTTAACAGGCCAAAGTAAACTTAACAAGTATCCTTATGGGTATTTTGAGTTATGGAAAAAACGTTAAGTAAAAGAGCTGCTTCTTAACGGAAGCAGCTCTTTTTTGTTTTAGAATAATTTTGTCTGGCCCTTGTCGTCAATGTCGATGTCATCGGGATTGGTGATCTCCAGCTTAACATCTTTTACCGGTGTAGTCCAGGTCTTCTTAGCAGGCTGTTCCTTTGTCGGTTTAGGCTTCGCCTTTGCTTCGGGTTCTGATTTTGCTTCAGGCTCTGTTTCTGGTTCAGGCACTGGCTTTACTTCAGGCACTACTTTGGCGGCAGGAACTGCTGGTGCTTCTGGCTCTTCCCTTGTTTCAGTTACCGGAAGACGCTCATCATCTGCTGGTAATGGCACCTCTTCTTCATCGGCGTCTTTGATCATTGCCGGATCTACCAGTTCCTCATTAGGAATATCTTCAGGATTTTCAGTGGCATTACTTAAATTATCCAGATCAGGTTCCTCATTATTTGAAATGCTGATGTTCTTCACTTCGTGCTGGGTCAACCTGTTGCCATTGGCTTTAATGCCTTTTACATCAATAAAATCCGCAAGTACGATCTCCAGTGTTTCCGGAGTCTGGGTCTTACCCTTCGATACATCGACAGTAAGGACCGCAGCCGGGTTACTGGTCAGGAACAGGAACTTAGATCCCGGTTCTTCACTGATCAGATTACCTTTTCTGCCCACAGCTATGGCTTCAAAAACAAACCTCTTGATGAAGTAATTTTTGGCCTTTCCTTCATACTGCACTACGGCAAATGGTCTTTCAGGATCAAACTTCTGGATCAGGATCAGGTCAGCATCAAAGTGGTTGCTCAGTTCAAAAGTACTGAGTTCATACCAGCCTTCTTTGTGTACCTGCAGTATTTTGTCATCCCCGTCAAATTCACCAATATATTTACCTCTTCCGTCTACGTTTAGTCTCCTCAGCAGATCATCGTACCAGATCTTAAGGCCCGACAGTGTAGATACGCCTTTAGTTTTTAGCAGTACCTTTTTGACCGGGTATTTTGAAACGATATTACCCTGTGAGCCACGGCCTTTAATGGCTACTTCAGCATAGTCGATGTCAAATTGTAATTTCTTCAATTTGGTATGCGGCTTGAGCTGTACGGTAATTACTTCGGCTTCTCCATTAGGGTTAGCGGTAAAGTAAAGTACCCTGGAGCCCTTGCTGCCCTTGGTCAGGTCATATTCCTTATCTCTGGTTACGCCTACCACAGCAAAGCGCTTGATGTAAGAAATCCCGCTTGCACCGTCTTTGTAGATCATGTTGTACACAGTCCGTTCATCTCCTTTTTTAAATACCTGGGCATGGAGGATTCCTTTGCCCACAAAGGTTTTGTCGGCTACCTTGGTAATGATGCATTTACCATCTTCCCGGAATACGATGATCTCATCAATATCAGAACAGTCGGCTACAAATTCATCTTTACGCAATCCTGTTCCGATGAAGCCGTCTTCACGGTTCAGGTAAAGTTTTACATTGGCAAGTGCTACTTTAGAAGCCTCTACCCTATCAAATAAACGGATCTCTGTCTTGCGCTCCCTGCCTTTGCCGTATTTGTCGCGCAATTTCTGAAACCAGGCAATGGCATATTCTGTCAGGTGACGCAAATGGTTTTTGACTACTTTGATGTCGTCATTGAGCGCTTTCATCTGATCATCCGCTTTCTTCACATCAAAGCGGGTGATGCTGCTCATCGGTTTATCGATCAGCTTCTTAAAATCTTCCGGCTGGATCTCCCTGTACAGGCTTGCTTTGAAAGGTTTAAACAAACGGTGCAGGACCTCAACTACCATCTCAAAATTACCTGAGTTCTCGTATTCAGCATTCTTGTACATGCCCTCCTGGATAAAGATCCTTAGTAAAGAGCTAAAGAAGATCTTCTCCTGAAGTTCATGAAGCCTGATCTCCAGTTCCTGTTTGAGCAGGTCTTTGGTATGCCGGGTATTCTGAGTCAGGATGTCATTGACACTCAGGAACTGAGGTTTGTCGTCCTTAATGACGCAGGTATTGGGTGATATGGAGACTTCACATGAAGTAAAGGCGTATAGTGCATCAATGGTCACATCGGGAGAGATTCCGGGTGCCAGGTGGATGACGATCTCTACATGGGCGGCAGTATTGTCTTCGATCTTTTTGATCTTGATCTTGCCCTTGTCATTCGCAGACAGTACGCTGTCTATGACTGAACCTGTAGTTGTACTGTACGGAATTTCGGTGATCACCAGGGTTTTCTTGTCCTTTTCGGTGATCTTGGCGCGCACCCTGATCTTACCGCCCCGCATTCCTTCATTATAGGCAGAGAAATCGGCCATACCTCCGGTAAAGAAATCGGGCAGGATATTGGGCCTGTTGCCCTGCAATATCTCTATGGAAGCATCGATCAGTTCCAGGAAGTTGTGGGGCATGACTTTGGTGGCCAGGCCTACGGCAATACCTTCGGCTCCCTGCGCCAGCAGCAACGGGAATTTGACCGGAAGGGTGATCGGCTCATTGTTACGGCCGTCATAACTGAGCTGCCAGTCGGTTGTATCCGGATTAAAGACTACTTCATTGGCAAATTTGGATAGTCTGGCTTCGATATAACGGGGTGCTGCTGCGCTGTCTCCGGTTACGGGATCGCCCCAGTTTCCCTGGCAATCGATCAGCATATCCTTTTGCCCGATCTGCACCATGGCATCGCCTATGGATGCATCGCCATGCGGGTGATACTTCATGGTATTCCCGATCACGTTGGCTGCCTTATTGAAACGGCCGTCGTCCATTTCTTTTAAGGAGTGCATGATGCGCCGCTGAACGGGTTTCAGACCATCGTTGATATGTGGTACTGCACGATCAAGAATTACGTAGGAGGCGTAATCGAGGAACCAGTTTTCATAAAGCCCGTTTATGGGGATTACGGTATGCGTATTTTCTTCGTTTACGTTGTTTTCTATTTCGTCACTCATCAAGAAAGGGTTTGGATTTTGTAAATATAAGGCTTGAAAGCAAATTTAGGAACAGAAGTTTTTAACAGTTACTCCTTAAAAATGACGATGCTTTTAAACAATTTAATTGTACTGTTTGTAATATAAAGGAGAAACGTGGTTATCGGATCGGGTGGCATGGTTTTGGTTATAAATTTACTATCTTAAATCTCACAAATTATTTCACTTGAATAAATACATACGCAAAAGTCTTAAAATTTTACTTTGGGTAATTGCAGGCATCATCATATTGGTTGTGCTGATAGCGGTTTCCTTAAATATTCCGGCTGTACAAAATTTCGTTAAAGATAAGGCCATTGGTTATCTGAAAAAAAAGACCCATACCGAAGTCAGGCTGGAAAGTATTAAGATAGCGCTACCTAAAGATATTGTACTAAATAATTTTTACATAGAAGATCAAAAAAAGGACACTTTATTGTATGCCCAAAAGCTTTCTGTAGACATCAGCCTGTTTAAGCTGCTGAGCAATAAGGTTGAGATCAACAACATCACCCTGGAAAAAATCAGGGCTAATGTGACGCGTATTGATCCGGACACGGCATTCAATTTCTCCTTCCTGGTGGATGCGTTTATGTCTGAACAGAAGAAACCGGAAGATGAGGTGGCCAAAGACAGTACATCTACCATGAAGTTTGCGATTGATAAGGTCAATTTTTCGGACATCGGGATTGTGTATCGTGATGATGTGGCGGGTAATGATGTGAAGCTGCATTTGGGAGCGTTCAAAGCAAAGCTAAAAGATTTTGACCTCGCCAATCAGCATTATGTGATCAAAACACTGGAACTGAACAATACAACTTTGAATTACCTGCAGCAGAAACCGCTTACGCAGTTGCGGGCTCACCTGGAGAAAAGCATTGACAGCACCGAAACGGAGGCAGGCAAGTTGCCGGTAATAGAGGTACAGGATTTTGCATTCGGCAACATCAAGATCGGTTTTGATGACCGGGTATCGGGCATGAATGCGAATGTGGATCTGAACAAGCTTGAGCTGAGCAAATTGTTTGTCGACCTGAACAACAATAATTATAAACTGGATGAAATTCAGCTGAATAATACCAAGGTTGGGTTTAGTAATGCGGGAAGCAAAGCTGATGTGTCGCTGACGGAGTTGTCATTGACCAAACTGCTTGCTGATGTGAAGAACGGAAATTATAAGATAGATGATGCTAAACTCAGTAAGTCTAAGGTATTGTTTGCTTTAAAACCTGCACCAAAATCTGCTGATGTGGCTAAGAAAGATACTTTGACCAAATCTGCACCGCTCTCTTTGCAGCTGGGCAGTGTCTCGCTGGCAGAGAACGATGTGCAGTTTGACAATCTTGGCGCTAAGCCGGTGCTGAAAGGTATGGACTTTAACCACCTGAAATTTGCGGATCTGACTTTACTGGCTGAGGCCATCTCTTACAGTGATGCGGGAATAAAAGTGAAGGTAAAGGAAGGTCATTTTAAGGAGAAAAGCGGATTCCAGCTGAGTAAGCTGCAGGGTGATGTGGCCTACACGCAGAAAGAGATCAAAGTACGTGGTTTCCAGCTGAAAACGCCGAATACGTCTATTGAAAACAATACACAGCTCAATTATACCTCGATGGAGGATCTGACCAAACATCCGGAGCGGGTGAAGCTGTCAATGACGGTAAACAATACGGTGATAGGTTTGAGGGATGCGGCTTATTTTAGTGATGCTGTACCTGTGGCCTACCGCAATGAAAAGATCCGGGTCAATGCCAGTGCCAACGGCTATATGAACAATCTTGTGGTGCCTAAACTGCAGGTAAGGGGGTTAAAGAGTACTCAGATAGACATCAGCGGAACGGCTAAGGGCCTTCCGGATGTCAACAAAACGGTACTGGATCTGAAGATCAAAAAATTCGCGCTGACCAAAAAAGATCTGCTGGTGCTCATTCCGAAGAAATCTCTGCCTGCGAGTATAGAACTTCCAAATACCATTTCAGCGAATGGTTTGTTTAAGGGTTCTATAACGAATTTTACAACGGGTTTCAATATCAGTACGGATATGGGCTCTGCTAAGCTTGCGGCTAAAATGAGCGGGGCTAAGGGCTGGGAAAAATATATGGCTAACCTGAGCCTGAATAACTTTAATGTGGGCCGCCTGATTAAACAGCAGGCTACCATAGGCAGGATCACGGCGAAGGCCAATGTGACGGGAACAGGTCTGGATGCTAAAAAAGCAGCTGCCAAAGTAAATGCACAGATCCTGAGTGCTGTTTACAACAAATACGACTATAAACTCCTGAACATCATCGGTGATTATGCACAGCAAAAACTGAATGTTAAAAGCAGCATGGCAGACAGCAATGCCAACTTTGAGCTGACCGCAGCGGTTAATATGGCGGGAAAATACCCTGCTGTAAAAACCGATCTGAATTTAATACGGGTGGATTTGCAGAAACTCAACTTCAGCAGCACTGAATTTAAACTGGCAGGTTTGGTAACAGCCGATGTTAAAACTGCTGATCCGGATTATCTGAATGGTGATGTAAGTATCAGGGGGCTGCAACTGGTCAAAGAAGGTCAGCGATTTAACATGGATACGATAGATGTGCATTCTGAGGCATCAGATACGCATAATCTGCTTACCTTGAAGTCTGAAGTATTGAATGCTAAAGTAGACGGAAAATATCAGCTGACCAATCTGGGCAGTGCTTTGATCAACCAGATCAATAAGTATTACCAGTTTGGCGAAGTGACTAAGATTCCTGACCAGAGGTTCAGGTTTTATGTCAACATTTACAATCCTAAATTCCTGAAGAACTTTGTACCGCAGCTAACGACCTTCTCTCCTTCGAGCATGAGTGGATTGATTGATACGCAGAAAGATAGCCTGCAAATGAAGGCTTCTTTTCCAAGGGTGGTATATGGTGATTTTAAAGTAGACAGCACCTTGCTGAATGTGAACAACAATAACCAGCAGCTGAGTTATAAATTGCAGATTAAGAGTTTTCAAAGCTCGTCCATTGCTTTGTACAATACGGAGCTGAGCGGACAGGCGGCCAATAATTTATTGGGGGTAAATATCTTTTTGAGAGACAGCAAGCGCAAAGACAGGTATATACTTGGCGGAACCTTTAAATCAATCCATAAAGATTACCAGTTTTCACTGGACCCGAACAAGCTTTTGCTGGATTATGAGAAATGGGCGGTATCTCCTGAGAATTATTTACAGTTCGGACAGTCGGGGATCCTGGCCAACCAGTTTAACCTGAGTAAGAACAACCAGTTGCTGAGTATCAACAGTTCTGATCAAACGCCCAATTCACCGCTGAAGGTCCAGTTCAAAGATTTTAAAATAGAAACGCTGACTAAATTTGCGGAACAGGACAGCGCATTGGTTGGCGGGATCATCAATGGCTCTGTTGATGTAAAAGAACTGATGGATACACCTAAGTTTGAGGCCAACTTAACGATAGATCAGCTGCGCTACCAGAAAGATCAGCTGGGAACGCTGAGAGTGGCAGTCAATAACAATACGGATAATGCTTTTGATGTGAATGTTGCGCTGAGCGGTGTGCATGAGCTGAGAGTGAATGGCTTTTATTACACCAATTCGGAGGATAATGCGCTTGACCTGACAGTGAATATAGACAAGCTTGATCTTAAGGAGCTGGAAAGCCTTTCTATGGGACAAATTAAACGGGGTTCGGGGGCCATAACAGGTGAGCTGAGTGTCAAAGGTGCGATCAAGGCGCCTAAGGTGCTGGGTGACATCAAGTTCAAACAGGTGGCTTTTACGGCGACTTATGTAAATTCTTACCTCCGGATTCCTGATGAGACGATTATTTTTACGGATCGAGGGGTCGACTTTAATAATTTCACGATCCTGGATTCTCTGGGCAGAAAAGCAGTAATCAGCGGGGGTGTACAGACTACGGATTATACGAACTTCAAGTTCAACATGGACATTAAGACCAATAATTTCAGGGCACTGAACTCGACTGCGCAGGACAATGAAATGATCTATGGAACGGTATATCTGAGCAGTGACATTAAGGTGAGAGGCGATCTGAATCAGCCGGATGTAGACATGAACATTACGGTAGAAAAAGGCACCAAATTCTTCTTTGCCTTGCCTGTAGATGATCCCTCTGTGATAGAGCAGGCTGGTATCGTCAGGTTCATCGATGCTGATGCTCCTCCTTATAACGGACAGAAAGCGCTGAATACGGATAGTATCAGCAAATCGGATATTAAGGGCATCAACCTGAGTGCGACCCTGAATATTGATCCGGAGGCGGAACTGAATGTGGTGGTAGATCCTTCTAACGGGGATGCCCTGAAAGTAAGGGGTCAGGCCAATCTGACGGCTACCATGGATCCAAGCGGAAAAACGAGTTTAACAGGAAGGTATGAGATCAGCAGTGGTTCTTACAACTTGTCTGTAAGTGTGCTGGGTAAAAAAGAGTTTAAGCTGGTACAGGGCAGCAATATTGTCTGGACGGGCGACCCGATGTCTGCCAATGTAAATCTTAGTGCGCTTTATGAAGTGAATGCAGCACCAATTGATCTTTTGAACGAACCGGACAATGTACTTGCGAAAACCAAGCTGCCTATCCAGGTGTACCTGATGATGACAGAGGAATTGCTGAAGCCGAAAATCGCTTTCAGACTGGATCTGCCGGAGAATGAACGCGGAGCCCTGGGCGGTTCTGTTTATTCCAAATTGCTGCAGGTAAACAGGGATGAAAGTGAACTGAACAAGCAGGTATTTGCTTTGCTCGCATTGAACAGATTTATTGCGGATAATCCTTTTCAAAGTCTGGCTGGCGGCGGTGGCGGGGTATCTTCAATGGCCAGGTCGAGTGTAAGTAAGTTATTGACAGAACAGCTCAATAACCTGGCTTCTGACCTGATCCAGGGGGTAGATATCAACTTCGGCGTTAACTCTTCAGAAGATTATTCGAGTGGCTCTATGGAGCAGAAAACGGATCTGGAAGTTGGCCTTTCTAAAAAACTGCTGAATGACAGGCTTACGGTAACTGTTGGTAGCTCGTTTGGGTTGGAGGGCCCTGCCAATCAGAATCAGAATTCGACCAACATTGCTGGAAATGTAAATGTAGAGTATGCCCTTTCATCTGATGGCAGATACAGGCTCAGGGCCTACAGACGAAACCAGAATGAGGGTGTAATAGAAGGGCAGATTATTGAAACGGGACTCGGCTTTGCGCTGGTGGTAGATTACAATAGGTTCAGGGAGATCTTTCAGAAAAAGGAAAGCAGGGATGAAAAGCGGACCAGACGGCAAAAGAATGAAGCCCGCGAACAGGAAAACAGGAATAAGGAAGCAATAGAACAAAAACGTACCAATGAGATCAGCAATTAAACCCTTTATATTTATTTTGACATGCGTATTTCTGTCTGCATGCAGCAATACCCGTTATCTTAAACCGGGTCAGAATCTGTATACAGGAGCTGAAGTGAAGATCAATCCCGATTCATCGGGAAAGATCGACGATCAGAAGGCTGTAAAAAGTGAACTGGAAGCCAAGACCCGTCCAAGACCTAATAAATCTATTCTGGGCCTGAAGTTTAAATTATGGGTGTACAACGTGGTTGGTGAACCTAAAAAACCTAAGGGCCTGAAGAATTGGTTGCGGAACAAAATCGGGGAACCGCCTGTATTGCTTAGCGATGTGAAACTGAAATACAACAATGATGTGATGACCAGTTATCTGATCAGTCAGGGCTATCTGCAGTCGGCTGTAACGGGTGATACTGTGGTAAAGAGCCGCAGGGCCAAGGCCATTTATACAGCTCAGACAGGCCCGAGGTATAAGATCAACGAGATCACTTTCCCTAAAGACAGCGGAGGTTTGGCGCGGATCATCAATGAGCATAAAGGAAATTCTCTGCTGAAAAAGGGTAATTTTTATGATCTGGAAACTTACAAGAATGAGCGGATCAGAATTGACAACGACCTCAAGGAACAGGGTTACTTCTATTTTAGCCCTGATTATCTGATCATGGACGTAGACAGCACCATTGGTAAGAACCTGGTCAATATCAAGGTGACGGTAAAAGAAATTGCTCCGGATGCCGGACTTAAGCCGTATACCATCAATAATATCAATATCTATCCGACATATAGCCTGCGCAGGGATTCGGCACTGAGAAGCCTTACTCCTGTTAAGTTTGAAGATTTTAATATCTATGACAACAGGAGTACGTTTAAACCATGGGTGTTTAACAGGCTGATATTCTTTAAAAAAGATGAATGGTACAACAGAAGGGACCACAACCAGTCACTCAACAGGCTGGTGAATATCGGGGTATTCCAGGGGGTTAAAGTAGAGTTTCTCCCGCTGGATAGCTTTAAAAACAATCAGCTGAACCTTAATGTCTACCTAACTCCTTTGAAAAAGAACTCGCTTTCCTTTTCGGTAACGGGAACGAGTAAGTCGAATAACTTTGTCGGTTCAGAAGTGAAGCTGACCCAAACGACCAGGAACCTGTTCAGGGGTGCGGAACAACTGGATGTAAGTGTGAGCGGTGGATTTGAAACCCAGGTCAGCGGGCAATCCAAAGGTCTGAATTCCTATTCCTTTACTACTGAGGGCAAGCTGACCTTCCCGCGTTTTATCATTCCCTTCTTCAGGTTCAACAGTACCAATGCTTTTATTCCGAAGACGATCGTTTCTGCTTCGTATCAGTTGCTGAGCCGCGGTTCTTTGTATAACCTCAATTCGATAAAAGGCGAATACGGATACAATTTCAAGGAAAGCAAATACAAGGAGCATACTTTTAACCCGATCTCGATCAACTACGTGCAGCCCTCTAAACTCAACGAGAAGAAAAGGGACAGCTTATACAGGATCGGTCTGAGGGGTGCGCTGGAAAAACAATTCATCATCGGGAGCAATTATAATTTTACGTATACCAATCAGATGGATGACCAGAGAAGGAATAACCTGTATTTCAACGGAAGCATAGAAACCGGGGGTAATGTATGGGGTCTTTTTGTGGGCAAGAATGATAAGGGTGAAAAATCTTTATTAAAGACACCTTTAACCCAGTTTGTACGTCTGGAAACAGATCTCCGCAATTACTATAAGCTGACCAAAAATGTGGTTTGGGCTAACCGGTTTAACCTGGGTTACGGATATGCTTATGGCAATAGCAATTCACTGCCTTTTGTACGTCAGTTCTTTGCCGGTGGAAGTAATGACATCCGTGCTTTCCGTGCCCGCGCGCTTGGGCCGGGTACTTATAAAGTTCCTGATACGGCTTTTGCGGATCAGGGAGGAGACATTAAGATGATGCTCAATACCGAATTGCGGTTTAAGATCGTGAGTGTGCTGCATGGGGCTATATTTGCAGATGCAGGCAATGTCTGGTTAAGGAAAGAGGATCTGGGAAGTCCGGCTACAGGTGACATTCCGGCCATCCCGGGTCGTCCGGGTTCGGAATTTAAACTGAAGAATGCACTTAGTGAACTGGCTGTAGGTACGGGTGCGGGTTTACGTGTCGATGCGACAATATTTGTGATCCGCCTGGATGTGGCTTTCCCGATCAGGAAACCCTACCTGCCTGAAGGACAGCGCTGGGTAGCTGATCAAATTGATTTTGGCAGCAAAACATGGAGAAAAGAGAATTTAATCTATAATATCGGTATCGGATATCCATTTTAATCAGTCTATGAAAATCATTGAAAACATAAAGTGCTTTTTTATTGCGACCTATCATCTATTTGTCGCCGCGTTCAAGGGCTTTCAGGAAGACCGTGTCATGAAGCTCAGTGCTGCGCTTGCTTATTATACGATCTTTTCACTTACACCGCTCATCATCATTGTCATCTCTGCCGCCAGTTTATTCCTGGGTGACAATATGGACCCAAATGATAAACTGTTTGGGGTCAATGGTGAAATCCCGAAAATGGTTGGGCCTGAGGCAGCCAACCAGCTTAGAAGCTTTGTGAATAATGCCAACTATTCCGGGAAAAGCACGCTTGGCCTGATCATCGGAATCGGCACATTAATTCTTGGTGCGACTGCGATATTTATTGAAATACAAGACAGCATAAACCTGATCTGGAAGGTAAAGGCGGTTCCTAAAAAAAGCTGGAAAAAGCTGATCACCAACAGACTGCTTTCATTTTCCCTGATAGCCTCACTTGGTTTTCTTTTATTGGTATCCCTGGTCGTTAACAGCATAGTAGTTGGTGTGGGAGATAAACTGGAGAGTTATGCAGGTAAGGTGGGCGTTGAGCAAGTATCGGAATTGTTTATGCTGATCGTTACCAACACGCTGACGCTGACCGTGGTGACCAGTATCTTCACGGTTATATTTAAGGTATTGCCGGACGTTAATCTGAAATGGAAGCCTGCCATCATAGGTGCTTTGTTCACTGCGATATTGTTCAGCATCGGAAAGTATGTAATCGGGATTTATATTGAAAAGGTAAACCCAGGTTCGGCATTTGGTGCTGCCAGTTCTGTAATCGTGATTCTGGTCTGGATTTATTACACTTCGGTGATCTTGTATTTTGGAGCAGAATTTACTCAGGCGTATGCCGAGAGGTATGATAAAGGAATCACACCCAGCAAGTATGCTGTACATACCAAAATAGTGGTGGTAGAACAGCATCTGGATAAATTACCACCCCAGCATCCGGAAGATACTAAGGCTGACCTTTAAATATATTTACTGATCTGGTCTATCAGTTCCTTTTCTAAAAATGGTTTTAACACCAGATCGTTCATTCCTGCTTTCAGATAGGCATCCCTGTTTTCCTGTAAAACATGCGCTGTTATTCCAAGGATCGGAACACCCGACTTCGAAAGATCGTTGTTATACCGGATTTCATGGGTGAGCTCTACTCCACCCATTACGGGCATTTGAATGTCTGTTAAAACGAGATCATAATGGTTTTTCCTGAATAGTTCGAGGGCTTCTTTTCCATCATAAGCACTATCGTACTCCAGTTTCCATTTTTTTAATATCGTCTGAGCCAGTAATACATTCATTTTATTATCGTCGACCAGTAAAATGCGTTTCCCTTCGAGACCGCTGGTAACTGGTTCTTTGTGCTCTGTCTTAACTTCTTTTATCTTTTCTGCAATTTCATAAGGAATCTCAAAGCTGAATACAGAGCCTTTCCCAACTGTGCTGCTTACGCTTATTTTGCCACCCTGCAATTCCACTATTTTCTTACAAATAGCCAGACCTAGTCCTGTGCCCTGCTGCTTTGCGGTGGCAGGCGAATATACCTGGGAAAACTCATCAAAAATAAGCTCCAGGTCATCTTTACTCATACCAATACCTGTATCTTCTACCTGTACTTTCAGGGTTCCCTGTTTTTTGGTATCCATCAGAAACTGAACCTTTAAAACAACCTGTCCCTCTGTTGTAAATTTAATGGCATTGGTCAACAGGTTCATCACAACTTGTTTTAGTCTGAACCGGTCTCCGGCTATCACTATATCGTTTTGAAAAGTGACCTTATTAACAAGTTTAATGTTCTTATTGGAAGCGAGTACATTCATGCTATTGAAAACTTCCATGATCTCATCTGCCGGAACAAAAGACAGGTGTTCGAAGTTTATTTTCCCTACTTCGAATTTAGAAAAGTCCAGGATCTCATTGACTACTTCCAGTAACATTTCTGAAGAACTCCGTATGGCATTGACCTGGCTCATTTGTTCTTCTTCCAACTTGCTCTTTCCAAGCTGTTCAGAGAATCCGACTATAGAATTTAAAGGGGTACGAATCTCATGACTCATGTTTGCGAGAAAACGGCTCTTGGAGTGCATTTCCTGTCCAGCTCTTTTGTTCAGGCTGACCAGTATTCTCTCATGTTTAAACAGCTTCATTATATTATACAGGAGTATAACAATCAAACTCAGCAGCAAAATGGAATTGATAATAGAAATTCCGTCAAGAGATTTAAGTTGAGACTGAAGTTCATTACTTAACATGGCTTTATTCTCTGCAATGAAAGCTATCTCGTTACGTTTGTATTCATTTAACAGAACTATAATTTGAGCGATCAGTTTGTCATTCAGCATTAAGATTGCTTTCTCATCGTCTTTCAGTTTATTAGAGTTGTTATACAGATTACGGTAATATTCTCTTATTCCCTTTAACTGCTGATCATTATAGCTTTTGATCTGATCGGCAATCTCATCTGCTCCTTCACTCCTTACTTCCGTTTTTGTAATGACTACAGCGCCTTCATTTTTCTTTTTTGAAGAAAATGCATCAGCAATTCTCCCGAATAATTTTTTCTTGGGCGCAGCCTCCTGTTTGATGGTGTCCATCTTGACCACAGTCCTGGCAGGTCTTTTAAGTGAGGGCATTAAAAATTTTGGTTCTTCTGCTTTAAGCAAGCCGAGCTCCAGAAAACCCATTTCAAGACTGTCTGTCAATTGCCTGAGCTTTAAATAATTTTCAGTCTGTCGCTTCTTCTGGTAGAGAAGTCCTTTAAAATTGACTGTAGCTTTTCTATCCTCTCTGTTCTTAAGCTCGTCCAGAAAGCCCGATATCTTTTGGATCTGAGCATAAAATTGACGGATATAAGCCCTGTCTGCGGTAACAGCAAAAAGACGGGAGTTGTTTTCTGCCTTGTATAAAATGTAGATGCAGCTGTCGATTTTTGAATAGTCCTCTTTCAGCCTGATGAGTTCGGCAACATTCGTCCTTAAATTTTTAATGCTGGTGTTTCTGAGGTATTGAAAAAAAGCAAAAACAAACAATACAAGGACTAGAAATACGACTAAAAAATAGCGTATGGGTGATTTTTTGGAAGCGTTAAATGGCATATTTTTCTAAAATTTACCAATAGGGAGAATCGATAATCATGCAAATATACCCCAAAAAATCAAATTATTACAACTTTTCGCTCTACTAGGCTACATCTAATGTTGTGCTTTCGTCTTCAGTTACATTAATTTCGGCAGCCGGAATAAGTAATTCCTGCACGGTATCTTTTTCTATTCTCAGGTTTCTGATGATGTGCTGCTGTCTGTCGGGTGTGTTTTTTCCCATATAATACTCCAGGAGACTTTTAATCGTCTGATCTTTAAGAATAACGGGGTCAAGTCTGATATCTTTCCCGATGAACAGACCAAATTCATCCGGGGAAATCTCTCCTAAGCCTTTAAACCTGGTGATTTCTGGTTTATTCCCAAGTTTCTCGATGGCTCTTTTACGTTCCTCATCGCTGTAACAATAGATGGTTTCCTTTTTATTACGTACCCGGAACAATGGTGTTTGCAGGATGTATACATGCCCTGCTCTTACCAGGTCAGGAAAGAACTGCAAAAAGAAGGTCATCATCAGCAGCCGGATGTGCATACCATCTACGTCTGCATCAGTAGCGATCACAATGTTATTATAATGAAGACCATCCAGACCATCTTCTATGTTCAGTGCGTGCTGCAGCAGATTGAACTCTTCGTTTTCATAAACTACCTTCTTAGTGAGTTCATAGCAATTGAGAGGTTTTCCCTTTAAGCTGAATACGGCCTGACAGTCTACATCCCGCGACTTGGTGATCGATCCCGAAGCTGAGTCGCCCTCTGTAATGAACAGTGTGGTTTCGTACCTTTTCTCGTGATTGGTATTAAAATGAACTTTGCAGTCCCTTAGTTTCTTGTTGTGCAGAGAGGCTTTCTTAGCTCTGTCATTAGCTAGTTTTTTAATACCCGCGATATCTTTACGCTCCCGTTCAGACTGCATGATTCTTTTCAGCAGCGCATCGGCCACATCAGCATGTTTGTGCAGGTAGTCGTCCAGTTCTTTTTTAACAAAGTCATTGATAAAAGTACGGACAGAAGGTCCTTCAGGACCCATATTCTGGGAACCCAGCTTGGTCTTTGTCTGCGATTCAAATACAGGTTCCTGAACCCTAACCGAAATCGCGGCAATGATAGAAGACCTTACGTCTGATGCGTCAAATTCTTTCTTATAATATTCCCTGATGGTTTTTACCACAGCCTCACGAAATGCAGCCTGATGAGTTCCTCCTTGTGTGGTATGCTGACCATTGACAAAGGAATGGTAATCTTCACCATATTGCTGTCCGTGAGTCATCGCAACTTCAATATCGTTGCCTTTCAGATGGATCACCGGGTAGCGGATATTTTCCACATCTGCCACCTTATGAAGCAAATCATATAAGCCCCGTTCAGACAAAAACTTTTGCCCGTTGTAATTTACAGTAAGTCCGGTATTCAGAAACACATAGTTCCAGATCATACTTTCGACAAAGTCAGATATATAGTGATAATTCCTGAAAATGGTCTCATCCGGATAAAAGGTAATCGCGGTCCCATTGCGTTGTGTAGTATCAATAATCTCGTTATCAATTACGATTTCACCTTTTGAAAACTCTACCTTTTTAGTCTTTCCATCACGGTAAGACTGCACAGTAAAGTTAGCAGACAATGCATTTACAGCCTTGGTACCTACACCATTGAGGCCAACTGATTTCTGAAAGGCGTTGCTGTCGTATTTACCTCCTGTATTGATCTTGGAAACGCAGTCTATCACTTTCCCAAGCGGGATGCCACGACCATAATCTCTGACATTTACCTTATGCTCTGACACCGAAATCTCAATGGTGCGACCCGAACCCATCACAAATTCATCAATCGAATTGTCAACGATCTCTTTGAGCAGCACATAGATACCATCGTCCTGGGCAGAACCGTCACCCAGTTTACCGATATACATTCCGGGACGCAATCTGATGTGTTCCTTCCAGTCGAGTGAGCGTATGCTATCTTCGTTATAATTCGGTTCAGCCATGATGTAAATGAGTATACTTACAAACATAACCGAATAAAGTACTTCAATCAACCACAAAGTTTCAACAAATACACATTTTCCTGTATATTCATAGAAGTTACCAGAATATGCCGATAAAAGTGTTGCCTTTTAAAAAAGAGATTGCCTATGCTGCAGGGATGATGGGCTGGAGTATTATGACAAATATTATCATTGTGATGCTCCCCTATTTTTACCTGCCGCCAAGTAATTCCGGACTGAATCCTCTGGTGCCGCAGCTTTTGGTATTTGGTGCATTTAATATTTTATCGCTCATCGCTGCATCAGGCAGGTTAGTTGATGCGGTCTATGATCCGTTTATTGCTTCTGTAAGTGACAGCAGCAGGAATCCAAAAGGCCGGCGCATCCCAATTATGAAATATGCCATTTTACCGGCAGTGATCTGCTGTTCACTGGTATTTCATCCGCTTAGCAATGGTGAAAGCATCACCAATGCCTGGTGGCTTACTTTGGTCCTGTCGGGATTTTTTATTTCTGTAACTACTTATATTATTCCCTACAATGCATTGCTCGCTGAACTTACAGACAATGCCGAGCAAAAGGTAAAATTATCCAGCTATCAGCAAGTTGGGTTTGTATTGGGTATGATTTTGGCCGGATTGTGCAACAATTATGCAGATCTGATCCAAAGTGCCTTCCATGTCAGCAGCAGATCTGAAGCCTTGCAGTATACGATCTGCGGCCTTAGTATTTTTTCCGGGCTGGTGATGATCCTACCCATCATTGCCATTCGGGAAAAAGATTATTTTGTTGCCAAACCAACTCATATTCCATTACTGCCTGCCATCAGAAGTACGTTTAGAAATGTCAATTTCAAGTATTACCTGATCTCAGATTTTGTCTATTATATTGCGCTTAGCATCATCTCCAGCGGATTGCTGTTCTTTGTTACGGTACTGCTTGGATTACCAGATTCAGACGGGGGCAAATTTCTGGGGCTCATGGTTATCCTTTCCCTTATATTTTATCCCTTTATCAATTACGGATCAAAAAAATTCGGAAAAAAATCACTGGTTCTGATTGCATTTGTCCTGCTCAGCATCAATTTTATCCTTATTTATTACCTGGGAAGACTTCCCTTCTCTCCTGCTGCTCAAATGTATATTCTTGTTTGTATAGGTTCATTTCCGCTGGCTGCTCTCGGCATCCTGCCCAATGCAATTCTTGCCGATATTGCCCAGAAGGACACCGCTGAAACAGGGGAGAATCATGAAGGAATGTATTTTGCGGTTAAGTACCTGTTTGTAAAACTGGGCCAAACCATGGGTATTGCCATATTCGCCATGCTTACCATTTATGGGAAAGATCCGGGCAATGATTATGGCTTGCGTTTAAATGGGGTAGTAGGTTTTGCACTATGTCTTACAGCCCTGCTCCTGTTCAGCCGATTTAAAGAAAGTAAAAATTAAAAGCCCGATCTTTATGCTTACCTTTGCCACAAAGTGAAACTCTTTCACTTTGATTATACATTAAAATACAAATACATTGTTATTTCAAGATTTAGATCTGATTGAGCCCCTACTAAAAGCGCTGCAAACAGAAGGTTATACACAACCTACCCCAATACAAGAACAATCTATCCCATCTATATTACAAGGCAAAGACCTGTTAGGCTGCGCACAAACCGGAACGGGTAAAACCGCCGCATTCGCTATTCCTATGCTGCAATTGCTAAGTAAGCCTCATCAAAACACCAAAGTACACAAAACCGTTAAGGCATTGGTGCTTACCCCAACCAGAGAACTTGCTATACAAATCGAAGAAAGTTTTAAGGCTTATGGTAAAAACCTTCCTTTGCGTCATTTAGTGATCTTTGGTGGTGTGGGACAAAAAGCACAGACTGATGCCCTTCACAGGGGTGTAGACATTTTGGTGGCTACGCCTGGTCGTTTATTAGACCTGATGAACCAGGGCTTTATTAACCTGAAGGATATTGAGCTCTTCGTCCTGGACGAGGCAGACAGGATGCTGGACATGGGGTTTATCCATGATGTAAAAAAGGTCATTGCCAAACTGCCGGCCATCAGGCAAACGTTATTCTTTTCGGCTACCATGCCAAAAGAGATTCAGAGTCTGGCAGATACTATTTTAAGGAATCCTGTAAAAGTTGAAGTAACTCCGGTATCTTCAACTGCAGAAAAAATACAACAGCAGATGTTTTTTGTGGAGAAGAACGACAAGAAAGACTTGTTGTTGCATCTCTTAAAAGACAAGACCATTGAAACTGCATTGGTTTTTGCCCGTACCAAGCATGGTTCGGACAGGATTGTAAAAGACCTGATCAAGGCTGGCATCAAAGCTGAAGCCATACACGGAAACAAATCGCAGAATGCCAGACAACGTGCACTGACCAATTTTAAAGCTAAAGTAACCCGCATCCTTGTGGCTACAGATATTGCTGCACGTGGTATTGATGTAGATGAACTGGCTTACGTGATCAATTACGAATTACCAAATATTCCCGAAACTTATGTTCACCGTATCGGACGTACTGGTCGTGCCGGATTGAGCGGCACAGCCTTTTCTTTCTGCGATAGCGAAGAAAAAGAATTCCTGGATGACATTGAAAAATTAATCGGTTTAAAAATTCCTGTGACGGAAGATCATCCTTATGCCATGAGCTGGCAGAGCCTGCTGGCAGGTGCTGCTGAGGCAAAGGCCAAAGGTAAAACTAAGCCCGCAAGAGGCGCACGTCCATCAAGGCCGGATCGGTCAGATCGTGCACAACGTGCTCCGCGTTCAGAGCGTGAACCAAACTTAAGCGGTGCTAAGAAAGCTCCTTCAGCGGCAGGTACAGGCAAGAAAAAATGGTTTAGTAAAAACAAGCCAAAGAATACAAATTCTTAAGGAAACAGTTTCCTGATAAAGCAACAAAGCCGGTGATCAATGATCATCGGCTTTGTTGTTTATTTCCTTACCCTGACCTTTTCTTACCTTTCTGTATTATTCGGCCTTGCATATACCATTTGCATCACATTGATGTTGCGCATTTCAAATGCGGCCTCACAATAGTTAAAATAATAGTTCCATTTTCGGATAAATTCGTCATCAAACCCAAGTGCCTTAACTTCATTGATATTCTTATTGAACTCCTCATACCACATCCTGAGCGTACGGGCATAATCAAGCCCCATATCTTTGAGGTCAACCATAGTCAATTCACTGGTGCGATTGACAGCCTGGTTAATTTTGGCAACAGAAGGCAATAATGATCCGGGGAAAATATGCTTTTGAATCCAATCCACTCCCTTTCGCAAACTGTTATAACGCGAATCTGGGCTGGTGATCACCTGAAGTACAAATATTCCGTTTGGCTTCAATAGTTCATTACATTTTGAAAAGTATACTTCATAATAATTATGTCCTACAGCTTCCAGCATTTCTATGGATACAATCTTATCATAACTTCCTGTTATGTTTCTGTAGTCCTGAATAATGACCTGTACCTTATCAGATAATCCTGCTTCCGCGATACGCTCTGCTGCCAGCTTTTGCTGTTCTTTAGATATAGTGACTGAGGTAACTTTACAGCCATAATGTTGCGCCATGTAAATTGCATTTGCCCCCCATCCGCTTCCAATCTCCAATACATGATCTGTAGGCTTTAAATGCAATTGATCACACAGTCTTTGATATTTTGCGTATTGGGAATCAAGCAGAGACATACCTTCCTTATAAAAGTACCCGCTCGAATAAGTCATTGTAGCATCCAGAAACGTAGCAAAGAAATCGTTGTTCAGATCGTAATGTTCAGATATGTTCTTTTGTGAACCTGAAACACTATTTGATCTCCCGTTGTGATAAATCCTGTTGAACCATTTGAATAAATTGAGTGCAAGCACTTTTGTTTTACTTCCGGATACAGAAGGTGCATTTTCTATATTGAGCAATATCCATTTAATTACATTAGTAATGTTGTCGGTTTCCCATAGACCGTTTACATAGGCCTCTCCAAAACCTATATCACCATAAAGTACAATACATTTAAAAAACTCATCGTATTTTACCTGTATATCAGCACGTATACCGGAACCGATGGCCCCGAATTGTATAAGATCACCGTTTGGCAATGTAAGGTTCAGCTCACCTTTGGTCATTTTTGAAAGCGCCGCAAGTACTGTGCTCTCATAAAACCCCGGCTTGCTTTTTACGATGGTAAGTGATGACATAGTATCAGTTTAATTGTTTCTATAAGGTTTATATACGTCTTTTTGCAAATTCTGGTTTGCAGATTTCTTATGAAAGGAGAAGTTCTTACACCATAATAAGAACGCCTGCCAATGAATCAAGCCCATTATTCTCATAGGAATGAGCGGGATCATAAAGAAATATCGCAATAAATTTCCGTTTGTCAAAGACCTGCGGCTCCCCGTTAAAGTACTGATAAAGAATTTCTTTCCTTCCTGATCATAATCATCTATCCGGATATCCAGCTGCTCATTGGGTATGCTCAGATTGAAATCAAAAATGGTATCGAGATCGATAAATGGTGATACATAAAAGTATTTTTCTGCACGCTGTCTGAACCTGTCTCCCTGCAATTCTTCCTTACCAATCACAAATAGTTTCATCTCATGAAAAGTATTGCTGATCTCGGCTACTGCACACAGCGGCTCCCCCTGTTCATCATAACAAAAGTAAAAGGAGACCGGATTAAAATTATAACCGAGTACACACAGATTGGTAAGGAGCATGACCCTTCCCTTACCCAGCTTAATATCATGTTGTTCCAAATACCGGGTCAGATGATGCCTGACTGACTTGCCCGTATCCGGATTTTCTTTAGGCAGTTGCAAATGATCTTTGTCCCTGAAATTAAAAAGATTGAACGCATTGTGGCTCATCCAGCGCAGCTTTCTTTTGAGCAATTCAATTTCATCAAGATCTATATAAAATAAATACACACTGTACCAGAAACTGTGCTTTTTTGGAGCAAGTCTGTTGTGCATTACTTTACAGATATACATAGATGAATTCATGGATAATTATAATTTACATATTCTTACAAAGATCTGCTGCACTTGCATAGGCATCTTCATGAAAACCATATTTAAAATAACTCCCGCAGTAATAAACAGGTCCTGTTTCGTTAAGTAAATGAAGTTCTTTCTGAGCACCCATAGCGCCTACATCAAACAACGGATGTTCATAGTCGATTTCCTTAATGATCTTTGATTCATCAAGCTGTGAAGAGGGATTGATAGATACAAAATAATCCTGCTGATCTGAGACCTGCTGAAGTCTGTTCATCCAGTAAATCGTACTTGGTACCAGTTCAGATCCATTTTGCTCAACACGATAATTCCAACTGCTCCATGCCAGTTTCTTTTTGGGCATCAGGCTCCGGTCGGTATGCAAAACCGCTTTGTTGGGCTGGTACTTAAATTTACACAATAAACGTTCTTCGTGTATTGTTTTCTCCCCCAGGATACGATAAGCCTGATCCGCATGACAGGCCATAATTACCTTGTCAAAGATTTGTTCCTCATTACCTGTTGTTTTTACGGCTACCCCTGCACCCGGCAGCCTCCTGACAGAGACAACCTTGCTGTTTGTCCTGATCTTGTCTCTGAAAGGAGCTATCAGCAATTCCCGGTAAGACTGACTTCCATGATGTAAAGTGTACCACTGGTGTTGTGTATCCAAACCAAGGAAACCATGATTTTTAAAAAAACGGATAAGCGACACAGCAGGGAAATCCAAAACCTGCTCCATTGGGGTAGACCATACCGCAGAACTCATAGGAATCAGGTATTGCCATAACATATCCTGACTGTAACCAAATTCCTGAATATACCGGCCTATGGAATAATCTGTGTATTCAGGTTTGTCCAAAATATCTACACTCTCTTTATTGAAACGGTTAATTTGCATTAGCATCTTTAAAAATCTGGGATTGAACAGATTCCTGCGCTGCGCAAACAGATGATTAAGACTGGACCCACTATATTCCAGGGCATTCGGAAGATATTGAACGCTAAAGGACATATCTGTCTTTTTTACAGGCGCCCCTATTTCTTCAAACATTTTAGTCAGGTTAGGATAGGTCTGATAGTTGAATACCATGAATCCCGTATCAATGTGAACAGGTTTGCCACCCTCATCTACAGTTACTGTATTGGTGTGACCACCTATGTAATCCAGTTCTTCAAAAAAAGTAATGTCGTATTTGTTGTGCAGAAAATGACCGCAACCCATTCCGGCTATTCCGGTCCCGATAATGGCTAGTTTTTGCATTAATCGTTCTTTTTAAATAAGTAATGGCACACCATCCATTCATTACCTTCGTTATAACCAAAAAGCTCAGCACAAGCCATATAAAACAGTCTCCAGTATACCCACCACTTAACAGCCTGATCTTTTCCATATGTTTTCTCAAAAAGTGGTATGATTTCATCTTTTCGGGCATCCATATTCTGAAGCCATGCTTCTGATGTTTTAGAATAATGTGTACCATTGACCACCCAGTGACGGTCAACCTTAAGATCATCATTGAAATAAAACAACAGGTGATTTGAAGGCATAATTCCGCCTGTAAAAAAATATTTGCTCATCCAGTCCGTCTCATCTTTAACTTCAAATTTATACGCGAGTGTGCGATGGGTAAAAATATGAACGAATAAACGGCCATCTGGCTTCAAAAAGGAAGCGACTTTATGCAGCAGCAATTTATAATTGCGCATATGTTCAAACATTTCTACAGACACCACCCTGTCAAACTGCTGTTCGATCTGAAAAGTATTCATATCAGCAGTGATTACTGTCAGGTTATTGATATTTCTATCTCTGGCCGCCTGGTCTATGTATTCTTTTTGCGTTCTTGAATTGGAGACAACGGTAAATTTACTTGACGGAAATCTGGCAGACATGTAAAGGGACAATGAACCCCAGCCACAACCCAGTTCAAGAACGTTTTGTCCGCCATGCAAACCGGCACGTTTACAAGTGAGTTCAAGCATATCCGCTTCAGAGGTATCGATATCTTTTACCCCCTTATTCCAATATCCGCCGGAATATTTAAGATGCCTGCCTAAACAATACTGATAAAATGATGTCGGAACTTCATAATGCTGTTCATTTGCGTCGGAAGTATTAATCGCAATAGGTGAACTCCGGAGTTCATCCAGCAGATGATTAAAGAGTTCCTGTTGCACCTCTGCATCTCCTGCTATTTCATCATCCAGACGTTGTTTGAGTAAATTCCTGATCCCTTTTCTAAGCAAAAAATCAGGTAGTTTGTTTTTTTCTACTAAGCTATCGTACCACATTAAATATTCCGGTTGCAAGGTTAAAATATAATCTTCTAAATTCATTGAGTGCTGGAGACAAAATCATCTACAACCTTTCAGAATAAACTATACGTTTTTTTTTACCGCACAGATTGATTTATATGCTTTCTTTTTCTACAAAAGATGCTTTCTTTTTGAACCAGGGAATTAATGCGCTCGTAGTTTGCTGGTAGTGAATATACTTATCTCCTTTTGACCTGATGGATTGTTCTTCTGTTGCGGGAATACCCGTAACATTAAGAATGAGATAAATAATTATAAAGGGGCTGATAGCAGCGATCCATCCCCAAGGAGCTGTAACTGAAAAAACAAAATAGGCAACCCACATCAGACACTGAAAAAAATAATTAGGATGCCTGGAATAATTCCAAAGACCCAGGTTACATACTTCTCCCTTATTACCAGAATCCTTTTTAAATCGGGCAAGCTGCCGGTCTGCGATAGTTTCACCAAGGATTGCGACAACCCAAATACCTATTCCGAGATACTCTAACCAATGCATGAAAGCATCAGGGTTTAGTGAAATAAGGAAAAATGGTGCTGCAAGTATAACATTAGAAATAGCCTGGAACTGAAAGAACCAAAAAAATCTGCTATTTTCATTAGGGGCCCATTCTTTTCTAAGCTGTTTATACCTGCCTTCTTCTTCACTAATATGACCGATGACCCGCTGCCAAAGATGAATACCAAGCCTCGCTCCTGCTAAAATCACCATGCTGCAGATGAGTTGCTTCCTGATTGCCATGCCATCTGCCAGAAAAAACAGAACAGCTGCAATGACCGGAAAATTGAATGCCCAGAATACATCCACAACTCCTGCATTAGTAATTTTTTTTGCCCACACCCAAACAGCAGTCATGATCAGACTACAAATGATCAGGCAAATCAGAATCAGGAATAGCGGGTTCATGTCTTGGAAACTAGTTTTTCTTATTGATCAGTTCAGTCAGCCCCTCATTTGCATTCAATCTAAACAATTGAATAAGCATATAAATACAGGTCCCAATACTTCCTAAACAAAACAACAAAACAAACCAAAGTGTTTTGACAAGGATACTTCTTTCTTTATAAAGCACCCATAAATAGATGAGAAAAAGATTGGCATAAAAATCCCATAAGGTTGCCCTCATCCAGGGAATATTGCCAAGAAAATCCCATTCTTTAAAAAGATTGCTCTCCAGACTTGTTGTAATTACCTGATAGGAGACCCAAACCAGGATTACGGAAAAAATGATCTTAAGAGCAGTAATTATATTCATGGATTTAGGTTTTCCGGATCTGGATAATGCGCATCCAGTGCATTACCTTCATAATGGGATAGGTTGGATCCAGCTCAAACCACTTTGAAGCAAAATTAGGACTATTGGGTTTCTTGTGGTGATTATTCTGAAATAATTCCCCAAGCATAAGAAAATCCAACGGAAGGGAATTTTTACTGTGATCATTATTATCGTGATTTGAATAACCATACTTATGCCCGCACCAATTTACAATAGCACCATGCAAAGGCCCCATCAGGAAATGGATGGGCAGCAGCAGAAACATCCACCATGCTGTGGCAAAAGTCACATAAAACCAAATATAAAAACTGATGAATAAAATTCTGGTAATCCAGGAATCTCCAATCTTATCTATAATCGGCCATGAAGGATATTTGTCTCTAAACTGTTCCTCTGGTTCATGATTGTATTTTGAATAATTCAGATAAATATTTTTGGTCTGTATCATCATACCCCATACATCCTTTACAAAATGCGGGGAATGAGGATCCTTTTCTGTATCACTGTAAGCATGATGCATACGATGTAAAATAGCATATGCACGTGGGTTTAGAAATGATGAACCCTGAGATAAAAACGTAACAGAATAGAAGAACTTTTCCCAAAAACCATTCATTTTAAACATCTTGTGCGATGCATAGCGATGTAAAAAAAAGGTTTGGGAAAAAAGTGACAAGAACCAGTGTAAAAGAAAAAAGGCTAAAATGATCATATATATGATATTAACGAATAAAGCAGGAAATTAGATGTGTTTTGTTCCGTAATTAAAACGGCATAACTACCTTATCGGCCGAAGTCGTCCTGAACGCGTACAATATCGCTTTCATCTGAAGGATTAGCAGGATCAGTATGTTGCCAGATCTCTGAAACAATCCCCCAGTCTTTCAAACCGATCAGACGATGTCTTTCTCCCTGTTTCAGTTTGATCAGCTGACCTGGAACTAATTGTTGCAATTCTCCTTCTTCATCTGTATCACTCGTTTTTACACCTACAGTTCCATTGACTACTCTCCATATCTCGGCACGGCGATGATGATATTGCCATGACAAACGGGTATCGGGAGCTACGACCAGTATTTTAGGACTAAGTTTACCTGAAATTTTAAGATCCTCTACATTTAAACCCTCAAAATAAACGTTGGCAAACTGCTGAGCCTGATCCTCATCAATTACAAAAAAACCTCCCCAGGGACGGGTTTCATCACGGTTTACTACATTAAATCCTTCTATTTTTAAGCGCTGTGCTACTCCTTCAAATATTTCTTTTTTCTGATCTGACATTTTATATTGGTATATTCTAATCCCCAAACTTAGATAAAATAGCGTTAAGATGCAATTTTCTCATGCCGTTATTCCGTCCTCGAAAGTTTGTCAATTTCGAGTAAATCACTATTTAAATCAATTATCAGGTCATAAAGTAAGGCCACGTTCTTATCATTAGAATAAACCTTTTCCATCAGCAGGTCAGAATATTTTTCAAGAAATTCATCATAGACTTCATCCGGGACTTCGATTTCATTTAGCCTGAGCTGGCAACTTGTATGGTATAAAAGCTGTGCTATTGAAAAGTATACCGCATTCAGATTATGTAATACATCTTTATAGTTTTTACTCTCCCATTCTATAATGTAAATAAAAAAACTATCTGAAGCGAGTTGATTGTATTCATCATTTTCCATCACTTCCATTTCATCGAGATTATTGATCAAAAAATAAGTTTTGGAACAATTGATCACCTTATCAATGGAATTGAGCAATATTTGAACTATTGGATCATTTACAGATTCTAATAATTCAAAATCATCAGAAGAAATAGACTCCGGCTTAACTAACCCCTTCAGGTCAGACAACTCATTCTCATAAGCGAGGATAAAGCCGTTCTTGCAGAATTCTGTGATAACATGACTGAGTACGTGGGGAACAAGCCCTTTTATAGCATCTTCCAGCATTGGCACATCTATAATGTAGCTTAAGTTAAATACATCCCTTCATATAACAAAATATTTGCCGCAATAAAGCAAAAAGCCCAGGTATGGAACCGGGGCTTTCCTAATCGGGAAGCTGTATCAAATTATTTACTTAGCTGAGTATTGATCCGTTTTACAATATAGTCAATATCAAACGGTTTACTGATGTAGTCATTTGCACCGGCATCCAGACTTTTCTGTTTATTTTGATCGTTAGCGGACATCACTATGATTGGAATATGCCCTGTAAAAGGATCACTTTTGAGATCAGTACAAATATCAGTACCATCTCCATCGGGGATCATTACATCAAGAATGAATAAATCAGGAACTGAATCCTTAAGTTTGCTTTTTAGTTCAGCAAATGAGGATGACAACTGGAGTTCATAACCTTCGTCCTTTAATAAGACACCAATTATGTACCTTATATCCTCATCATCTTCAAGCACATGTATTCTTTTTACCATAGTTGATTAATTTATGTGGTTTTTTTTCGTGTTGATATAAGCAACAACTTTGCCACATCTGGTAAGGCGCTACATAATTGTTACTTTATTTGGATTTTATCCAAATTGCCAAGTCATTAATTAACGTTTGCGATACGTTGGCAGGAACATCATATTGTTTCAGATCTGTTTTTTCTTTTTGAGCCATCATAAAATGATTCGTTTCCGGATAGAGCTTAAATGTTACTGTCTTTTTTGCTCCTAAACCGGTTTTCCACAAGTTATAATCTGTAGTGGTCACCTGAAAATCATTAGCCCCCTGAGCCACAAAAATACGCTGTTTTATTAGTTTTTTTGCTGTGGAGACCTGGTTGTAAAGATTGATATCCACCCAATAAGAGGCGGGCAATCCGAAAAGGACTGAATCCGGCTTTAAAGTCCCGAGTTGTGTGATTCTTGACTTATTCAATTCTTTCAATGCACTGTCCAGCCTTAGTTTACTTACCGCAGTGGTATCCTTTTCCAAAGCAAACATAAACTTACTCTGGTCAATGATCACATCTGTAAGTTTCCTGGCAGGTGCTGCAAGTAAAATGATTCCATTCAGATCAGGTGCCAGTGTTGCTGCCTTAGGAGCAAGCATCCCGCCAAGACTATGTCCAAGCAGATAAATCTGCTTTTTATTTACCGAAGGAATCGTTCTGGCAAGTGCAATAGCAGCCATTGCATCTTCCATCACTTCCTGCTTAACAGTAAAAGCTCCGGTAAACTCCTGACCATACAGCATCGTTCTTTTCACATAGCGTATGCTGCCTATGCCTTTAGACGCTAATCCTGTTGCAATATCTCTGAAAGGTTTGTTAGGGCCCTGGGTTTCATCCATATCCTGAGGCCCCGAACCATGTACCAATACCACTAATGGATAACTTGCAGCCTTTTTAGGTGCCGTTAATATCCCAACCAAACTATGCTTAGCTGTTTTTACATAAATTTCAGTTTCCTTATAGAGGGAAGTATCGGCATAAACAGGGCGGACATATGTGCCTGTTTTATTACCCGGCTGCAAAAAGAAACCAATAATTTTTTCATTCTTATCAAAGGCCAGCAGGAATTCCTGAGTATCATTTGTAAATTTCCCTTCAATAGTAACCGCAAAATAATCAGCTTGCGCCTTACTGCTGTTCACCTGCAAACCTTCCAGCTTACCCAGCTTTTCCGTGAGTTTAGTCCATATTTGTTTTACGTTTTCTTCTGAAACTTTAGCCTGGAAATCAGGACCGAAATAGGAATAAGCCTCAGTGAACTGTTCTTTGGAAAGCAAATCAAAAAAATCTTCCGATCTCCCGATCATTTTGAGTATGCCCTGAGAAAATGCCGATGTAGTAAAAAAAAGAGCGAAAATTATTAAAATGGTTTTCTTCATAAATCAAAGTTAATTTTTATTTGTATAAGTAAACACAACAGGAAGATGATCACAAGTATGAATATCATTCAGCACCTTATACGATGTAACCTTAAGTCTACTGCCTTTAATAACAACTGCATCTGTTTTTTCAAATTCCTTCTTATTTAAATACACTAAAGCTATACTGTGCGTCACACCAAAAAGCATCAAGTGCGATAATCCCAGGCTTAAAAAAAGAGATCAGTGCAGGCCAGTCTTCCTGTCTAAATATACTTACATCTTTTAATGTTTTAGAGATCCGGCTCACTGTTTTGCCATTTTCATCAGTAGTATGCAATTCCCATTGCCAATCTTCTCCCAGAGCATCTTCAATTATTTTTTGAAATTCCTGAAACTGCTCATACATCAGTTCCTGTATGCTATGGTCAGGATGAGCCATTTCAATGGCTACAAAAGCAGAACGGTTATCTGCCTGCATCTTAAAAAACAAATGCCTGACACCTGTTTTATAATTAACCCAGTTAATTTTTAATCCCTCGGCAGAAAGCTGAGGGGCTATATACTGTCCGAAGGCTGTCCAGAATGCCTGCTTAAGTTGTGAGGCCTGATCTTTTGAATACAAATTGTGTGTCTTACCTGTTGATTATACTATACAAATATAACAAATAGCGCTGCAGGGAAAATTAAATCTATTTCAATAACCCTAGTTCTTTAAACAACATATCCCTGTAATTACTCCCAATAGGCACTTCTGCATGATTAAGAAATATTCTATTACCCTCAATGTGATCGATTTTTGATCTGTTGATGATAAATGACCGGTGTGTGCGTAAGAACAAATTCGGCGGAACCAGCTCCTCAAAACCAGAAAATGGCATTTTGGGCATTAAAACACTATTTTTTGTTACTATACGGGTATAGTTCCCCTGTGCTTCCGCATATAGCAATTCATCATACAGAATCTTATAAATTTTTCCATCTGTTTTTATGAAAACAAAGTCCTCGGAACTTAATACCGCCCTGCCTGCCCCGTTTAAACTTTTGTAAGCAGGATTGGTCTGAAGCCTATCCATTGCTTTATCTATCGATATAATAAATCTGTCAAATGAAAAAGGTTTCAGGAGATAATCACATGCAGCAAGATCAAATGCATCAGCAGCAAATTCTTTATAAGCTGTCGTAAAAATAATCTGCGTTTGATTTTTTAGCGTCCTGACAAACGAGACGCCATCGATTACAGGCATATTTATATCAAGGAATAAAACATCAATAGGCTGAGATTGCAAAATTGCCTTCGCTTCCAGCGCATTGCCACAGACACCAACCAAATTCAGGTTTTCCAGAAAACCGCAATAATTTTTTACAATATCCCTCGCGATCGGTTCATCATCTACTATAAGACAGTTGATTTTCATGCTATTTCATTTTTAACTGCAGCTCTACAGTATAAAACATTTCATCAGTCCTTACATTAAGATCGTGGGCACCGGGATAAAGTAACTGAAGCCTTTTATTTACATTAGGTAATCCCACACCACCACTCTTATGGAGCATATAATTTTCTTTTTCCTCTTTTCCATAACTGTTCTTTACCGAAAACAATATCGAATTGCCCCATACCTTTAATGCAATATCCACAAATATTTCGGGAGCGGCCGTATTCTTTGAATGTTTAAATGCATTTTCTATAAAGACGATCAGAAGCATAGGTGCTATTTTTATTTCAGGATCAATCATCACTTCGATATCAGTAGTCAGCATCAATCTGTCACCAATTCTGATCTTCTCAAATTCTATGTAGTTTCTGATATAACTTACCTCATCTTTCAAAGACACATATACCTCACTGGCATCATACACCGAATAACGCAGCAGTTCAGACAATTTGAGCAATAAAGGGGGAATCTTCTGATGGTCGGTAAGCGAAAGACCATACAAATTATTGAGTGTATTGAACAAAAAATGCGGACTGAGTTGCGATTGCAGGAGGTTCAATTCACTTCTACTCTGTTCGGCATCGCTTTGCGCTTCGATCAGTTGGTTTTGAGTTACCGCATGGATTACCTTAATCGTTATACCTAATGCAAGACTGATCATAAAAAGTGGAATCCAAAACAAGATCAGATTAATAGCAACCCTACCTTTCAATGGAAAATCAGCATGGAAAAATAACCAGGCAAGACATGCAACAATCAGCAAAGTCAGTGCTAAGAGTAATGTTCTTGGAAGGGTATTTAATTTATCTGACCAAACCTGTGAAACATACCTTCCCGTAAAAACACCCAGTATGAATAAAACAGTTGTAGCAAAAGATACCGCTTCATCTTCATGTATCTCTATCGATTTCACATAAAGTTCAACAGCGATAAACACAGGGATACCTGCAAGACAGGCCAGCATGAAATACAGGCCGCTGCCAAAAAAACTGTTACCGGATTTCTTATTAATAGCATTCATTTCGATTCTTCAATTTGTGTAGATTATTGATACCTACAAATCTGGACAGGATTACTCTTTACCGGAAATCATGTTGACGAACAGGTAAAAACCGACTACGAAAGACACAACAAAGGTTTCCGGAATACTCAACACCCAATATCTGCCTTACGTCATCTAACATCCAAGGTACGACATATTTTTTTCCCCACCCCTTCGCATCATTGAATATTTGTACCATCAATATGAATCAAAACTTTAAAAACCAACAACAATGAAAGCTATAATCATCATTCTGATTGCGCTGACAGCCTCAATCACAACAAGAGCGCAAAGCACGGGTAAAAAAAATCAGGCGGTCAAAGACACCACGACTACATCCAATAAAAAAATTCAGCTGAAGGAAGTCATCATTAAATCGAAGCGCCCGCTGATTCAGATGGAAATAGACAAAACTATAGTCAATGTTGCCTCAATGATCAGCAGTGCAAACAGCAATACACTTGAAGTACTTGAAAAAACTCCCGGCGTGACCGTAAACGCAAATGGAGAGATCAGCTTAAACGGACGGGATGGTGTTATGGTCCTTATAGACGGAAAACAAACTTACCTGTCCGGCCCTGACCTGGCGAGCTATTTAAAATCTCTGCCCGGTGGAAACCTTGACAAAATTGAACTCATGGATAATCCGCCTGCAAGATACGATGCCGGCGGAAATGCCATCATCAACATTCGTTTAAAAAAAGACCGTACAGGAGGTTTTACCGGAAATATTTCTTCCGGACTCAGCCAGGGAGAATTTAACAGGACTAGCAATTCATTAAATCTCAATTACAATCACAAAAAAATCAACGTATTTAGTAACCTGGGCTATAGCTATGAAAAAAATTACAGTACAGACAACTACAGCAGAAGCTTCTTTAACAGCGCCTCAGCCCTCGCATCAAATGTACAGCTCGAGAACAGTCAGGAATATAAAAATAACGGATACAATATTAACCTGGGCATGGATTATGCTTCTACCGCAAACACAACCTATGGAGTACAGGTCAATCTCAACAAAAATCAAAGAAATGGATATCTGAACTCTATCAGCAATAATTACGGCACCAATAACCTGGATAGCCTTGGCCGCGGATCTACGGACGGTGTCGATGACAGATCAAATCTATCCACCAACCTAAACTTTGTACACAAATTTGGGAAGACAGGTAAAGAGCTTTCTGCAGATGTGAACTATCTCCGATATAACGGAAATGGGAATCAGTCTTTAGAAAACCAGGTCTACGAGCCAGATGGCTTACCAATCAGCAGCACTGAATTTCTTTACAGATTACCATCAACGATGAACATCTATACCATAAAGTCAGATTATGTTCATCCGCTGCAAAATAAAGCAAAAATTGAAGCCGGATTCAAATGGAGCACTGTAGAAAACGACAATCAATCCAACTACTACAGGATAAATGGTCAGCAGCAAACAATTGACAATGGAAGATCTAATCACTTCATCTATAAAGAAGATTTTGCTGCCGCTTATATTAGTGCTCAGAAAAGCTGGAAACAATTGGGTTTCCAACTGGGACTTCGAGCCGAACATACCCGTTCCACAGGACGACAGCTTGGCAATACCGAAACAACAGGCAGCAGTTTCAGTAAGAATTACGGACAACTATTCCCCAGTCTTTTCATCAATTACAAGCTGGATACCAGCTCCAGAAATACTTTGGCATTTAGCCTCACCAGAAGAATCAACAGGCCTAATTATCAATTGTTAAATCCTTTCCTGTTCTACAGGGATCAATATTCTTACAGTTCCGGAAATCCTGAACTCAACCCGCAGTATCAATATAGGTACGAATTAAAATACCAGTACAGACAACTACTCCGGATGAGTCTGAGCTACAATCATTTCACCAATGTGATTTTTCAAACCACTAATGTAGTTGACGATATCTTCATCACCAAACCCGAAAATGTCACTCAGGGATACATGCTCTTACTCAATACCGGGTTATACCTTTCTCCGTTCAAATGGTGGAACTTAAACACAGATGTAATGCTTTCAAACATGGGACTGAATGGACAGGCATATGGCCAAAAACTAAATCCGCAAACTTATGTCGCCAGGATCAATATATTGAATCAGTTTCAATTTGATAAAGGCTGGAGTGCTGAACTCGGCGGTTATTATGCCAGCAGAGATCTGAACGGGCAAACTTTTACAGCGGGGATGTTCCGTGCAAATGCTGGTGTACAAAAAAAGATCCTCAAAGACAAAGGCAGTATCAGATTAAGTATGGACGATATTTTTCACAGCTGGAAGTACGAGAACCGCTCCGTAGCGCTAAAACAAGCTTATTACTATCAAACCAGTGAATCAGATACCAGAAGAGTGGGAATTGCATTCACCTACAGCTTTGGCAGCGAAACATTTGCCCGAAAAAGCAGGCACAGAGACAATGCCCTGGATGAAGAAAAAGGAAGAATGCAGTAACATCCTTCCTTGAATTTTGAGTGCAGGGGTGATTATACCCCTGCCTTTTTTAATACTTCCAGTGTCTTTTTCAAGCCAGTTTCAGCAACTTTCTGAAGATCTTCCTTCCAGTATCCCGGATTATACATCTCAAGGCTGATGCAACCTTTATAACCTGTCGCTTTCAGATCACGGAAAATCTGAGGCAGAGGTAAAATTCCATCCCCCGGATAAACACGATGCTCATCTCCCAAATCAGCTATAGCTGATGGAGTAGCCGGTACGTCTGAAAACTGAAATATGGCAATCGCACTCCCGTTTATCATCTTCAGCCCTTCAAAACCTCCTTCTGAGATATACATATGATAAGTATCAGGAATGATCATTGCTTTCGGATGATTGGCATCCATGGCAATACCCATTGCCTGTCCCATTGTTTTCACCGGCTGGTACTTAACAAATACCAGAGCGGGCTGTATGTTATATTCCTTTAAACCTATTTCGATAATATCCCTGTAGCGGCTGGCTACCCATTTCTGATTGAAGTTATCCCCTGCCGTATTAGGAATCGTTTGTATATGCTGAGCTCCAATATCAGAAGCCATACGCATCCGGTTTCTTGTATCTTTCAGGGACTGATCAAACAGTTCCTTTGTTGGTGGCAGTGCATTCCATAAACCGATCACACTGGGAACAAACAATCCCAGATCCTTTATTTCCTTACCCAGATCTTTCAGATTACCACCCTTGGCTTCAAATTCCTGCAACTCACCATCCCAGGGTTCAATCGCATCATAACCCGCCTTTGCGGCAATTTTGATTTTATCCTTTAATGAAGCAGGTCTGATGGTAGCTGTATCCAGACATACCGGCCATGGGCTAACCCCCTTTTGATAGCGTTTGTCTTTTTTTTGAGCCGGTGAAACAGTACCAGCTAATGCAAGTGTGGAGGTTCCCGATACTAGCGCTGCAGCAGCGCCAAGATTAATAAAATTTCTGCGATTCATGGTTATAATTTGGTTTGTCGATCTAATATACAATTAAAATCCCCTTACTCAGAAATCGATTGCCCTTCCAAATGCGAAAATAGCTTTAGCCGCAGATTCGGTAAAAGGAATATTACACTTTATCAACCGGATGCTTTCGCATCCTCTTATTGTAAACCCCATGAACATGTGATTGTAGCATCTTGTATCAGTCAGTAGTTTTGCGGACAATACTTTACCAGAAAAACAAAAGACATGAAAAAATTACTACCTATTGCATTTTTGCTGTTATCTATGACCGCATGCAAAAAAAACAATCCTAAAGATATCATCTATAACGTCAATGGAACTACCTCAAAAGTTGAATGGAAAGGTTCGGCACCAGATCATTTTCACATCGGATCGTTTAAATTAACAGGTTCTTTAAATACAAATTCTAAAGGAGTAATCAATTCCGGAGAATTTAACATCCCGATTTCGTCAATTGAAAATTACGACCTGGAAAACCCTCAGAAACAAGTATTATTGGATGACCTTTTGAGCGATCATTTTTTTAACGTACTGGTTCATCCCAATGCCAAATTTCGCATTACTGAAGTCAGAGCATATACTACCGCTGTAGAAGGCGCAATTGAAGGTGCAAACTATATGATCACCGGAGATTTCAGTATGCTTGGAAAAACCAATACCATCACATTTCCTGCAAAAGTAAATTCTGCAGCAGAAAGTCTCATCACCGAAGCCAAATTTAAAATAGACAGAACCAAATGGGGAATGAACATCTATACAGACCCTGCTGCACAGCTTTATATTTTACCTGATGTCAATATCAGCCTGAATATCCATTCTTCCAAAACACCAGATTAAGAATTTAAAAAAGTGGTTGGTTATATTTAATGTTAAGGTACTCTTTCAAGGGGTACCTTATTTATTAACCTACCACAATGACAACCTTATGTCAGTCTGATTATTAAATTCAACAAAACATTGCTATAATTGTTATCCTATAAAACTCAAAGTTATGATAAACCTTATTATAAAAGTTTTGCTAATGGGATTAGCAGTTTTTATTGGTGCAAAACTGGTTCCGGGCGTTCAGGTAAACGGCTACGGCACGGCAATACTCGCCGCCATTTTAATTGCTCTGGCGAATGCAACAGTAGGCTTTATTTTAAGGATTCTTACTTTTCCAATCAATTTCCTGACCCTGGGCCTGGTATCATTTATCATTTCAGTATTGATGATTCTGATGGTAGACAGCTGGATGGAAGGTTTTTACACCAGGGATTTTTGGGCTGCAGCTATATTCGCAATTGTGCTGGCTATTATTAATACCATTTACAGCATGATAGCAGGATCAGAGAAAGCCTGATATATGAAAAAAATAGTGATCTTAACTGGTGCCGGCATTAGTGCCGAAAGCGGACTCAAAACATTCAGAGACTCCGGTGGGCTCTGGGAAGGCTATAACATTCAGGACGTTGCCACTCCGGAAGCCTGGTTGCGGAATCCCAAACTTGTTCAGCAATTTTACAATGAGCGAAGAAAATCTGTGCTAGAAACCAGGCCAAATGAAGCACACAGGGCCCTGGCTGAATTACAAAATAAATATCATGTCCAGATCATTACACAAAATATCGATGACCTTCATGAGCGTGCCGGTTCAGAAAATGTACTTCATCTTCACGGGATTATTACCCGGTCACAATCAGATGCCGACCCCAGGATCACCTACCCTATAGAAGGCTGGGAATTGCGTTTCACGGATTTATGCAAATACGGCAGACCATTACGTCCTCATGTAGTTTGGTTTGGTGAAGCTGTACCCAATATAGAACCGGCAACTGCATTTTGCGCAAGCGCGGATATCTTTGCCGTAATTGGTACAAGTCTGCAGGTATATCCCGCAGCAGGGTTGACGCAATACGTCCCAAAAAAAGCACTCAAATATATCGTCGATGTAAATATTCCCCGCATCAGCGACGGGCGTTTTGAAACAATCGAGCACCCTGCTACCATAGGTGTCCCAATGATGGTAGAAAAGCTACTCTCAAATGATCAGTTCATCGCATGATGATGCGGAAACGGATTTGAGCCCCGATTGAAGTTCAGTTTTTTCAATTTTATCTTTTCTATGGACCCGCTTCCCTCCTTAATCTTAATAAATTGATTAGGAACAATGTTTTTGAATGTCTCGACTTTACTGCTGCCATGCCATTTTATCTCAATTTCATTAATAAGCGCAGCCTTTCCGATACCGATTTCCCGCCTGAGCGGAGAAGAACCGAAACTTCCTCCCGAATTTACATCTCTGTAAATATAACGCAGCTTTCCGTCTTCAATTACAGACAGCTTTACTCTTGAACCAATAGCAGCTTTATTAGAGATTGCCCCTTCTAGACTAATGTTGATCCAATTATTTGTGTTCTGACCCGGATTCAGGAAAAAAGATCCAGGGAAAGCATCACCTTCATAAGCACCGCCCAAATCTATGTAAATATCCTGATCACCATCATTATCCATATCAGCAAAAGCCACAGCATGTCCTTTCTGCAAACTACCCACCCTGGCCGAGGCTGTCACATCCGAAAAGCCTTTGCCACCTAAGTTTCTAAACATTTTATTGGGTACCAAAGACTCAAAATTTGGATTTCCGGTTCCCAGAAACATATCCAGAAATCCATCATTGTCAATATCTCCAAAGTTCGATCCCATCGCAAATGCAGTCCTGTATAATCCGGCCTCCTTCGTTACATTGGTAAAAGTACCATTTCCATTGTTATGATATAGAACAGGTTCTCCTTTTGACTCCATAGGCACCTTTGCGCTTTCGGCTCCTGCGTAATAGGCAAGAGTTCTTTGAAAAGAATAATCACAGGCAAGAATATCCAGCCAGCCGTCATTGTCATAATCCCAAAACCAGGTAGCAAAACTGCTGTTCTTCTCCTTACTTAGTCCGGCCTTTTCTGTTACATCCTCAAAAACCGGGTATTTGCCGCCAACGCCTTTATTTCTAAGCAGCAATCTTTTGCCATCCATACAGGACAGGAATAAATCCTTCCAGCCATCATTATCAAAATCTCCTGAAGTAACTCCTTTAACAAAGGCACTAAGGTCCACCTTCGCTTCTTCAGCCATATCCGTAAAGGTACCATCCTGATTATTGATATAAAGCTCGCATGGATGATAAAGACCAGCCTCCAGGGAACTTTCATTTCCGATGAACAAGTCCAGCCATCCATCATTGTTAAAATCATTCCAGGTAGCAGCTTGTGTAGGATGAGAAGATAAAAGTCCGCTTTGAATAGTGACCTCGGTAAAAGTGCCGTCTCCGTTATTTTTCATAAGCGAATTGTGATGATTTCCAAACACAGCCTTCCATGCCCCTCTTAATACAAAAATGTCCTTAAAACCATCATTGTTATAATCCGTCTGCATAATATTTAATCCACTTGTAATCAATCCAAGCCCGGATTCTTTGGAGACATCAGAAAAAGTACCATCAGCATTATTTTTAAAGAAGTGCATGGCCTCATTAAGGCCCCATCCGGATGTTACCAGATCCAGATAGCCATCATTATTAAAGTCTTCTACAATTACACCCCCCGCCTGGTTATTAACATTAATTTTTAACTTAGCTGCAATATCTTCAAAAGGGATTACCTTATCCGTATCCGGATAAGGATTTTCAAGGAGATACTTTTTAGGTACTCCATCCGGGTATTTACCTAGTGTCATGTAAGCGAGGTTCAACAGCCATTTCGACTCCACATCAGACGGATCTCTGGTCAAAATCTCTTCATACAATGCTATCGCCTTCGATGATCCCGTTCTGTCTTTATGTAATCCGCCACCCTGTATTGGGAAAACACAAGATTCAGCAGTATGATTGGTCAGGCAGTTGTTTACTTCTCCCAACCTCAAATACGCAAAAGCCAGCTCATGAGATAACCTGTCTCTGTCAAAAGCTGTATTTTTAACCGTAGGATCGGACCTGATCTGAGTGAGCAGCTCGATTGTTTTCTCTACATTCCCCATCTGCATGAAAACTTTTGATCTCTGGTAATTAATTCGTAAAACAGTGTATGCGTCGGCCTGTCTGGCCATAGAATCCAGAAAATGCATCCTGGCCTTCGGGTTAAATATATTATCAAAATTAGCATCATCCAATTCCTCAGCTCTGATAATTTCCTTCATACGTTTCTTTGCTGTTTCATCAGCATTTGGCTTGCAGCAAACCAGGAATAAGTACGGTAAAACAAATAGAATGTATCGCCTAAAGGCCATTGAGATGTCGTTTTACAATCTTAAAGATCATAGTAATTAATTAGGTAAGTCTTAAAATAATAGAATGTCGAAAGATAGCAATTATAACATTGAATAAAAACTATAATCCATGACTGATGTTTTATTAACAAAAATGTTATGTACGACGAACTCAAAAGGAAGGTTTTGCATAAAGCGGGAATAGTTTTTCCGACTCCAAATGATTGCAAAATAATTTCAGAAAACATCTACCGAACCATTAACAGGCATGTAAGTGAAACGACTTTAAAAAGATTGCTGGGATTTGCAGTAATGCATCATAAATTTTCTTCCTATACCATTTCTTCCCTGTTGGAGTATGCAGAGAACAGTTGTCAGATCATTTTAAATACCAAGATCAACTCAGCATCCACAAAAACAGCACATGACAAAGACATCACACTCAAGCTTAAAGATGGCCACATCAAGTCCTCAAACTGTGCCAACGAAATCAAATTTGAACAATTCCATGATGAAGAGGTTCCCATTAAAATCAAGCTCAACAACAAGCAGCTCAAAGTAGTGTTAAGTGCGATAAAAAATCGTGACGAATGAATTACCTTTACGCGTTCTTCTATAAAACCTTTAAAGCTTAAATTTGGTTATATGACTATGGATGCTTCAGTAAAGAAAATCGTAATCGTTGGCGGAGGCTTTGCAGGCCTTAATCTCGCCAAAAAATTAGCAAATCACAATCACTACAAAGTCACGCTGGTCGACAAAAATAACTACCATTTTTTTCCGCCATTACTCTACCAGGTTTCCACTGCATTTATAGAAGCTTCAAATATCAGTTACCCTTTTCGCAGGATGTTTCAGGGCAAAAAAAACCTGAGCTTTTACATGGGGTCATTAATAAATATCCATTCCGCATCCAATACCCTTGAAACCAGTAACGGCACACTAGAATACGATTATCTCGTACTGGCCATGGGCACAGAAGCCAATTACTTTGGTTTAGAGAACATCAGACAAAGGGCATTGCCAATGAAAACCATTGATGACGCCCTGCACATGCGAAATCATGTCCTGCTTAGGCTCGAGGAATCCGCACGTTCGTCAGATCCAAAGAATAAAGAAAGACTGGGTAATGTTGTGATTGCAGGTGGAGGCCCAACAGGTGTAGAGATTGCAGGTATGCTGGCCGAAATGGGCAAAAATATCATTCAAAAAGATTACCCGACAGCCAAAAGTGTTTCCGGAAGAATTTCATTGGTTGACGCAGGACAAACTCTTCTGGGCCCGATGAGTAAAAAATCACAGGAAGAATCTTACAAAGTATTAAAAGATCTGGGTGTCAATATTTATCTAAACACCCTTGTTAAAGACTATGTAGATGACAAGGTCTTACTGGGCAATGGCGAAACCATCAACAGTGCTACCCTGATCTGGGCTTCAGGAGTTATTGCCAGAGAAGCACCCGGTCTGCCCCCCGAAGTCATCGCACGCGGCAGAAGAATTATAGTAGACGAACACAACAAAGTCAATGGCACGGAGAATATTTTTGCCATCGGAGATCAGTGTATTCAGCAAACAGATCCTAAATTTCCAAACGGTCACCCACAGCTCGCACAGGTTGCCATCCAGCAGGGACAGTTGCTAGCAAAGAACTTTTTAAATATTTCTGAAGGAAAACCTTTAAAGGCTTTTCTTTATCATGATAAAGGGAGCATGGCAATCATTGCCAAGTACAAAGCCGTTGTAGATCTGCCAAAAGGATTTTTCAAAGGCTTCTTCGCCTGGGTAGTCTGGTTGTTCATTCACATCATACCTATCGCCGGATTCAGGAACAAAGGAAAACTCGCCTTCAACTGGTTCTGGAGCTTCATCACCAATGATCCCACTTTAAGACTGATCATCCGTCCCGACAGACAAAATAAAAGCTAAAAAATCCAATTGATTTTGCCTTTATAAAAGAAAGGCAAAATCAATTGGATTTTTTCTTATTTAACAGGCACCAGCTTATACAAAGCACCTGGCCCTTCAGTAACAGCATAAAGATAGCCATCAGGACTCTCTGCAACATATCTGAACCTGCCTTTACCCTGAAACATCCTGTCTTCAGATTTATATTCGGCACCATCAAGAACGATCCTGTTCAAATGAGTAAATGCAAGCGCACCAACTAACAGATTACCTTTCCATGAAGGATACTTATTACTGGTAACGATGGTCATACCGCATGGGCCAATAGAAGGTACCCAATAATGTTTAGGATTTTCTACGCCAGGTAATTCTTTGTCCGGTGTAAGCACAGTACCATCATAATTGATACCATAAGAAGCTTTTGGCCAGCCATAGTTTTTGCCTTTTTCGATTAAATTTAATTCATCCCCGCCCTTAGGGCCGTGCTCCACTTCCCATATGCGATTGGTAGCCGCATCGTAAACCATACCCTGAGGATTGCGGTGTCCGTAAGTCCAGATAGAACCATGCGCACCTTCTTTGCTTACAAATGGATTATCAGTAGGTATGCGGCCATCATCAAAAATACGGTGCACTTTACCATGATCGTTGTCCAGTTCCCAAACCTTTGGCTGAGTACCCCGTTCACCCACACTCACAAAAAGATACTTATCCTTATCAAATACTACCCTGCTACCAAAGTGAAAATCTGCCTTCAACGCCGGTTTAGCCTCAAAAACATCCTGTTTATCAACAAACTGGTTTCCTTTCAGTTTAAACCTCACTACAGCTGTTGAAGCAAGATCAGTACCTACAGGCTTTGAAAAAGTGATATAGATCCAGCCATTTTTCTTATAATCAGGATGCAGTTTAATATCCATCAGACCGCCCTGTCCTTTACTGAACACAGCAGGTACACCTGTGAGTTTTTCTCCGGTAAATTTATCATTCTTAAATACCAATATCTCCCCTGAGCGCTCAGTAACCAGCATACGGCCATCAGGCAGCCAGGTCATTCCCCATGGGTTTTTTAATCCATCATATATTTTTTCCAGGTTCACATTGGATTCCTGTTTGTCCGCTTCCTGAGCCTGAGCCGAGAAGAACATGAATCCTGTCAGAAGCGTTAATAAAAGATATTTTCTTTTCATAATGATATTTGGCAATTGGTTTGTGTTTTTACAAGTACAAAAATGCAATGTATTGTGCATGTTTTGCAATTAAACACCAATATAATCATAAATTTTACAATGATATCCTGAGCAGCGCTACTACTCCGTCCATAGTAGACACCAGCACCCTGTCTTTGCTCAAAACATTTACAGTATTCACCATAGAATTGTCCACTTTGTGTGCCCAGACAGGCTTTGGTACAGAGGGGTCAAAAGAATAGACTACTCCGTTCTTAGTCCCAAAAGTAACCTGTCCGTATCTGGCAATTAGCATAGACGGCACATGTTCATAACCAAAACCAAGATTCAGACGCCACAAGATACCCGGATCCGTAGCCTGAGTTTTGTAGGCCACCACCTCATCATTCATTGTCTTTCCAAAAACCATGGATCCATCCTCAGCCATCCCGGTTGATTCCCTGACTGTTGCCTCTTTATTTCGCCACAACGTCTTCCCTGTGGCCGCATCAATAGCGGTTAGGTAACGATCAGGTGCAGCTATATATACAATCCCTTCATGCGCCAGTGGTGTACACATTGCAGGTGAAAACATACGGTTAGCACTGCCATTGCTCCATTTCCACATCAATTTACCAGTATGCTGATCCAGGGCATACAGATGTCTGCCCCAGGATCCGAATATCAGTTTACCCCCATAGATCAAAGGCTTATCCACAACACTTCCCTCCACCCCCTCAAAAGCCCACAATAACTTACCGGTCTGCAAGTTAATAGCCCTGAAATTCCCATCGCTACCACCTATATAAACCGTATCTTTTTCTATAACCGGAGAGCCCAGTACTGAAGCACCAGTACGATATCTCCAGATTTTTTTTCCATTATCCAGCCTCAGCGAATAAATACTACCGTCGCCAGAACCCAGTACCACCCTATTATCCGCTATTGCCGGAGAAGAATAAATGGCACCCCTGGTCTTAAACTTCCAGCGTTGCTTCCCGTCTTTCAATTCAAGCGCTTCAACCTCACCGATACTATTTCCAAATACCACCACCTGTTCATCCGCAGCCGGGGTCATAACCACGTTGGCAGGAGCATGATACTTCCAAACCTCCTTTACCATCGGGTAAGTGCTGTTAATTCCATATGATGGCCTTTCTAGCTTTCTTGAAGCAGTGGTATACCTGCCTAATGCGATTTTACGCCATGCAGATTCCACTGTTATTCCCGGTTTTTTCACCGCAAACAACACCGAATCCTTACGCATCGTCACTACATTATATCCCCCTATACTGTCTTTTGCCCTTAAATTAGAACGGCCCATCGTTCCGGGTACTCCCTCAAAATCCAGCGCCTGATTGGCATGTCCGTGACCGCATATCGCATACTGAATGTTGTATTTTTTTATCCTGTCCGTAGCCTCATACCAATTGTCAAGGCTATTGTCTACAGGATAATGATTGATAAAAACCACAGGCATCTCAGGAGGAGTTTTCTTTAATATTTTATCCAGCCAAACTACTGCGTCACGTGGAATATGCCCGTCAGACATTCTCACATAAGGTCCCGAAGCACAGGCAATAAAACGATACCCCTTATGATCAAACGTAAATTTATCATCGCCAAAGGCCTTTATAAAGTCTACCCCGCCAGATTCAGACCAACCCGTATCATGATTACCCGGAATCACATACCAGGGCTTTTTTAAAGCTTTCAGAATCTCCTTAGCCAGGGCAATCTCCACTCTTGTTCCCATCTCTGTGACATCTCCGGTCACCAAAACGAAATCAAGATCATTCTGGCTGTTGATATCCTTCACCGTATTGCGCAGGTCCTCTTCACCAGTAGCAGTACCTACATGTGTATCGGTCACAAAGGCATATTTAAAAGTCAGTGCCTCCGCACCAATACAAAACAGAACAAGACAAAAAGTAATCAGATACCTCATAAAGGACTCAAACCATAAAATGCCAGGATTTGTTTGGCAGATTTCACCATTTCTTTATCAGTCAGCGGGCGATCGTAGATCAGAAATCTGGCCATTTCGCCGACAAACGACTCCCTGCCGGGATGTTCAATGGCATCACGTTCCTGTCCTATCGCCATTCTTGAAGAATTTGCCTTGGTATTTACCGGGAAGGGGTGCGTCGCTATCGGAACAGCCCCGTCGTTAAGATACAACGAAAGCGTAACCGTATCCGTACCCTTACCCATTCTGCCCATGATCAGGTAATACTGATTCTGGCTCAATATTTTATTAGAAGTTACGTAAGGATTATTTTTATCCCATCTCCCAAAAGTAACCGCATTTCTGCTGCTCATCCAAAAGCTGTTGTCATCGGCAAAGCCACCCCAAAAACCCTCATTATTCGGTTGGTTACGCAGGTTTCCAAAAAAACAATTGACATCTTTCAGCTCTCCGGGCTGTTTGCCTGGTTTCAGCACACAGAACCAGGTATACCCGGTTCCGGTAATCAGATGATCAAAAGCATCCTCATCCATATTCAGCAATTCCTGCTGCTTAAATGCAAGGGTGCTGTGTCCTTTCAGCTCAGATATATTTTTGATCAGGCGCGGCCTCCCCGATCCGGGTTCCTTACGCCCTTCATCACGTCTTGAAAAATCCTTCACTACAAAAGAAGTCACCTGATTCTGCCATTTCTCCACCAGATTTCCCTCAGAGACAATTACCCCCTTATCCGGATTCAGATCAACAATTAGATTTTTCTGACTTAGTTTCTGCGCATAAACACTGCTGACCAGCAAAGACAATGCAATAGCAAATGATAGTTTCATACGAATGATTTTATCATCTAAAATACAATATATATTGTAAAGATACCGGTTCAGCCCAGCAAAACAGCTTCCGCCAGTTTTGTTCCCTCCACGCGAGCTCTTATTTTAGCAAATGCCGTTTCTCTTGTCGTAGAAACATCATCACAAAAAGGAGAAAATCCACAATCATCCGTTGTTCCTAACTGATCCACCGGTATATACTCCGCCGCCTCTACAATTCTGTCCCTTACCTCCTCATTCGTTTCCACAACAGGATTGAGTACATCAATTACGCCGACAAATATCTTCTGCCCAGGCTTCAGGTAACTTTTTATGGTTTTTAAAACCTTAACCCTATCCGGCTCACTGGCCAGCTGAAGGTAAAAATTACCCACATTCAATTCAAAAAGCAAGGGTAAAAAATCACTGTAATCAATATCCGCACTATGAGTCGAATCATGATCACCACCCGGGCAAACATGCACGCCCAGTTTCTGTTGCTCCTCTTTAGTAAAGCGATCAAAAACCTGGTTATTCAAACCTATAAAATGCTTTAAAACACCTCCCGAAGGATCCAGTTTAAGTGAAAGCCTGCCTTCAGTAAAATCCATCTGAACCTTAAAAGCACCCTGCTCCAAACATTGCCTGATGTCTTTTTCACACTCATTAAGCAAGTCAGCAACAAATTCATCCTGACTATATCCTTCGATTCCCGACTGGGGATAGATCAAACTCAGTGCCGACGCAGAAATAATGGCCTGTTTCACCGGCAAACTGGTTTTACTTTGAGCAGCCTTCAAATATTTCACTGCATAATTACGGTATCTGAATGGTCCGCTGGTCAGCAAAGGCAACTGGCGAAAATGACCATCCTTAAAATCAATCCTCATCCCCTCGGCAGCCAGGTTGGTAAGACCTTCAAGCGGGTAAGTCACAAAACTGGACTTGGTCTGCTCGCCGTCTGTGATCACTGGGGAGCCGGTTTTTTCAAATTCAGTCAGGGTATCGGCAACAGCCTGATCATATAATTTATTTAAATCTATTTCATTAGTGCCTGAAGCCGTAATGGCTGCGATCAATTCCGCAGATCTTGGAATACTTCCGATTGGTTCTGTTTGTAAGCTCATAGATTTATAAGTTGGTTTGGTGATATAATTTAAGATAATAAACGAATTGGCATAAGATCTCAGGGGTTCCAAATCGCTTTAATTGTTCGTTCCGTATTAGTTCCCCCCGGACAATCTGCGGAACGGGTATTGCCCCTGTATCGGGTCCTCGGATGCCCTGGCCCCAGGGTCACTACTCTTGAAACCGGCATTTGCAGCCAGCCCGTAAGGTCATGCTCCGCCACCCATTGATGAGCATACCTTAACCACGCATTTCTTTTCTTTTCAGGCAGCAGATAAAACCAACTGATCTCATCATAACCCCATATAAAATGCGAAGACGTATCGGCCACTCCCGGCCTGTCACTGATCCCGAAATTATCAAACTCTACCAGATAGGGCAAGTTTGCACATGTCCAGCCGCTTGGTGTAATACAACTTTTACTCCGCCGAAAGATCGCATCCAGATAACCCACCTCCAGCACCCCGTCCATCGGTTTTTCAGGAATCTCTTTAATACGCAGCGGAAAAGAATTAAAATCAAGAATACTCGTACCGTCCACCACCATACCGCCCTGAGGCGTATGTGCATCCAGTAATACCCAGTGATGCGCAGTATGACTCTTCGCATACTTCCTGATCTTCAGAATAAACGCAGCCCAGGTATGCAAACCCGGATCCTCCATTCCCATCAATGCAATTTGTCCGAGATGTAAGGCTTCGCAACCCAAATTCATATATACCCCCGAGAGATACATCAGCCAAAGTTGTGCTTCAGGCCGGGTAATATCCGGCACACTGCTTCCCTTACCCCAGTGGTCCACAAATTTGCCTTTGACATTGAGCATATCCCCGTAACGGAAATTGCGTTTCTCCACCGGCATATCCAAAGCCTCAAAAGCCCAATCCGGCACAGGAAGCTGTTCCACCTCCCCCGAGACTGCCTCAAAGACCGCAGCCTGGAAAATCACCTCCGGATCTTTGCTATGAACCTGTTTGATCAGTTCAGCAGCTTTATTCAAAAAATCCGGATTGCCCAGTGTAGCCTCATTGCCCCAGCGGTATATCGCGCGGCCAATAAACTTAGCCCCAATATTATGAATCAACCGCACATCATCTTTTTTATACGGATAAGGCCCATCGTTCCCATAAGGGTTCACAGCTAAAAACTCAGCCATGGTCACTGCCCGTTTCAGGTAAAATATCAACTTCTCCCTTGAAATACCCGTACTGTCAAAATCTTGCGCAATAGCATTTGAAGAGTACAGGAACAATACCACAAGTATAATTTTGGAAGCGTATTTCATACAAATATTAAAATGGTTAGCGGTGGGTTAATTCCTTATCACTAAGCTAATTATTTTTTTGAACGGCAGTACAGATAAAGCCCTACTATTTTTTTAAAATTCTCATAAGAACTCAACAATTTAAATTAGCTTTAATAACCATTGACTATAACCAACCAAATATTCCCCATTATGAAACAATTTGCGCTCATTCTGTTAACCGTTTTCATCTCATTTATCTCAACTGCTCAAGATAAGAGTACCGCTGCCACACTCATTTCGGAAGGCATTAAATTAAACGACGAAGGCAAATACGATGAAGCTATGGCAAAGTATAAAGAGGTATTACAGACAGAACCCAATAATGCTAATGCCAATTATGAAATCGCATTTACACTTTTCAGTACCAATAAAGGAAAAGATGCCATTCCTTATCTAAATAAAATAACTGAATTAAAAAGCCCTGTTATCGTCAAAGCTTATGATATGCTCGGAAGCATCTATGACATGGATAACCAGGGGGAAAAGGCCATTGAATACTTTAAACTGGGAATAAAAGCAGACCCGAATTATCAGCGCATCTATTTTAACCTTGCCATTACCTATGGACGTCAGGGCAAATATCCGGAAGCCATGGATTATGCGGCTAAAGCACTGGAGCTGGATCCTGGTCATGCCAGCGCTCACAGGGTCTACGCGATCATGGCTGCCAGCACAGGGCAGGATGTCAAAGCCATCTATGCTTACAGTAATTTTTTACTCCTTGAAGCTACCTCTGAACGTTCTGCCGCCGCCTACAAGGAACTCAAAACCCTATTAGCCGGCGGACTTACCCAAAAAGACGGAGTAAACAACATAACCATTTCAAACGACAAGGACGCAGACATGAACGCCGCAAGCATGCTGGTCTCCATGTCAGGGATCTCCACCGGCGCTATCCCCGGCTTGTCTGAAACAGAGAAATTCGAAGCACAGTTAAAAACGATCTTTTCCACTACAGGAGGACTCTCTGCAAAGAAAAAAGAGAAAGATTTCTTCTGGTCTTATTATGCCGACTATTTCGCCAAACTTTCCAAAACTGAATTTATGCCTGTGGTTGTACAAATGATGTCTTTTACCACCAATAATGAAGAAAACACCAAATGGTTTAAAGAACATGAGCAGCAGTTAAAAGACTTCACAAAGTGGCAGCAGGAAACCCCGCACAAATAAAAGCGTTATTTGCTGCCCAGGTCCAGCACTACCATTATCGGAAAATGATCAGAAGGTAACTTCGCTTCGTACTCCTGCAATTTCAGTTCTTTAGGAAAATTACCTGAAGTATTTACCTCTTTTGTCTTTTCTTTCGGAGCACGATAACTGTCTGTCAGTACGCCGTACCTTTTCGCAGTGATTGATGGTGAAAGAAAAATATGATCAATTCTGCTGTCGGTTTTGGCATTAATCTCAAAATGATTAAATGTACCATTCGTAGCATATTTAAACGGCACTGTTTCATAGGAATCGTGCAAAAGATCAGATCCGTTTAGAATACCATAGATTTCATTGGTCTGGTCCACGTTAAAATCGCCCGTCAGGATTACCGGGGCGCCGGCTGCAATCTCTTTAATTTTTGCAAGAATCAGTTTTGCACTCTCCCTCCTCGCCTGAATCCCTACGTGATCAAAATGCGTATTGAAAAAATAAAATCTTGTACCTTTTGTCTGCTCCTCAAACTCAGCCCAACTGCAAATCCGGGGCAGGGCAGCATCCCAGCCCCTGTTGGATTTATCCGTTTTTTCCGACAACCAGAAATCTCCTTTTTTGATCAGTTTAAACTTATCTTTTTTGAAAAAGATAGCCGCATGTTCACCCGCATCTTTACCATCATTCCTGCCCACCCCCGTATAACTGTAATCTGTAAGTTTCCCCGAAAGATCATCCAGTTGCTCTTTCAACGCTTCCTGAGTGCCAAAAACATCAAAATCATGAAATCTGATCAGGTCTGCAATAACGGGCATCCTTTGGTCCCATCCATTACCATTCCTTGCATCCCCGCCATTCTTATACCTGATATTAAAAGTGGCCACATTGAGCTGCTGCGCATCAGAAATAAAAACAGCTGAAAACAAAAGAGAAACAATCAGAAAGAAGCTTTTCATAATAAAGAGGGTTTAAATTTAAGAAAGATGCTAATTTAACAAACTCTATTGAATCTCTTTCAGTAAACTATTTCCCTACTTATTCCCCTGCTCTGAAGGTATTAGAAACCAGCTTACGCGGACGCTTGCTTTTGAAATCCTCAGAAGAATTCACCTGAGATTCACCTGATGGAAAGGAATTTGATTTGAACGCTCTCGGCCGCTCTTCCCTGTTCTCATCTGCCAGTTTAACCTTCAGTTTCCTGCCCCTGATCACCATACCATTAACAGCAGCAATCACACGGTCAGCTCCCTGCTGATCCACCATTTCTATAAAACCAAAACCTTTATGCCTGTGAGTCACCTTGTCAGTCAGTAATTCTATGCTGTGAACCATTCCGTGAATACTGCAAATCTCGATCAGCTCAGCATCCTGTATATCCAGTGGATAACCCACTATAAATAATTTAACCATTACAAATATTTAAAAGCTGCAAAATTACACTATTCTTCTGCAATGACCCCAATAAATTTCCAGCATAGTTTTTGCGAATCACAACCCAATGAAATACTGGAGCATCATTTTCCCCAAGCTACCTGCAAGCGCTATGGCCATATATCCGCTGATGTTCTTTAAATACTCCCATCTGAAAAATGAACCATCTATTATACGGCACGAGCAAATTCACTTCCGGCAGCAAATAGAGTTACTTATTCTGCCATTTTATGTCCTCTACCTGATCAGCTACCTGTACAACCTCCTGAAATATCAAAACCACGATAAAGCCTATCTCAACATTTGCTTTGAAAAAGAAGCTTATGCCAATGATCAGAACCCAAACTACCTTAAAACACGAAAACTTTACTCCTGGATTATGAATAGGTAATCATAAGGCCTGAAACCGGTTTCCGCTCAGACATGTTTTGGCATCAGTTCTGCATGCCAGCATACTCAATTCTGCATGATTACTGAATAACAAGACTTCAACATAGATGTTGAACCATTGTTGACATATGGTTGAAATATCTGATGGGTATACTAATGATCAGTCAAGGATCAACCAAGGGCCTACCAACCCCCTGTCAACCACGTTGTCATATAGAAATTAAAAGGTACTGTCCTATACCGTGTCAAATACGGACTACAATTTCATCGCCCAGAACCATAGTAAATATCCCCGAAAACCATTTATTGTTGATCTGCGCCAGATCGGAGTGATAAACCCTACAATACAGGATCCCAAATCAAAAAATGCTGTTCTAGCTTGCTGTTCCTGTAGGATTTTGGCGGAAACTTCTAAATCAAATATCATCGGTCTTGCAGGTATCGTCATAACAAACTGCAGCGATGAACAGATTTTCACTTACCATACCTCTTCAGCACCAGACAGGAAGGTCCTTTAACCTGAATCTTATTTCCTGTGTTGCTGAGCAAACCTGTTTTAGGATTGCGCCTGAAAACAATGACATCTCCGCTATATTCGTTGGCCACCAGCAAGAACTTTCCAGTCGGATCAATAACAAAATTCCGGGGGTGTTCGCCTTCTGTGGTCTGATAAGCCACCGGGGAAAGCAAGCCGGTAGAGGCATCCACACGAAGTATAGCAATGTTATTTTCTTCTCCCCGGTTAGAGGCATATAAAAACAAGCCATCAGGAGAAATATGGATGTCCGCACTACTATATAATTCATGGGGCTGATCGTGTAGTTCTACTTCCTGGATAGAATCCAGCACACCTTTAATTAATGAATAAGCCGTTACAGCTCCTGAAAGTTCCGACACACAGTAAGCAAATTTACCATTCGGATGAAAGGTCATGTGCCGGGGTCCGCTGCCCGCTGGTGTATGAGTGAACAATTCCTGACTTAGCGGCTCTTTCAACAAACGATTGAAATTAAACCGCCGGATCTTATCTGCGCCCAGATCCGGCAGGTAAACGAATTGCTGATCCGGAGAAAAATTAACTGAGTGAATATGTGCTGATTTCTGTTGTGGTCTGATGCTGCTGTCCTGAAAAAGGAGAACCTGAGCGACTGCTCCAATCTCTCCTGTTGCGTTTAATGGAAAAGCAGCCGCACCACCACCGGTATAACTGCCGCTGAGCAACCATTTTTCTGATTTATCTAAGGCGACATAAACCGGGTTCGCGGCTTTGGTGGGCTGTTGGCTGATCAGGGTCAGGCTGGTCTTATCGAATTTAAAACTGCTCACGCTGCCGCGTTGTTCAGCTCTTGATTCGGTGCAGGCATACAGGTATTTACCGTCTCCGGATACGGCTAAATAAGAAGGATTCAGTACACCTGAATATTCCGTCAGCTTACTTAATTTCCCGGTCCTGTCATCAAACCGGTAAACATAAATTCCGGGCAGGTTCCTGTCAATGTTGTAAGAACCGATGAAGAGCAGTGTCTCCTGTGCTTTCAGGTTGAGAGAACCTAATAGGAAAAATAAAAAGAGCTGATAAATTTTACGAAGCATCTAAATTGTTATACGTGTTTATATGAAGATACATTTTCTATGTGCTACTCTCAATTTTTTGAAGGTAATTACAAAATGTTGAGAATTTAAACTAAAAATTGAAAGATCCGGGCCTACTTTTGCAAGTATGAAAAAGTCCCTCCTGTTCCTGTCTGTCATTGCGCTTTCCGTGATCATTATTTCCTGGGGTTCCAAAGGCCACAGGGCAATCGCTGCGATTGCCGAAAAACACCTGAGTCCGAATACAAAATCTGTTGTTTCAGGTTACTTAAATGGTGACAGCATGATCGACGCCAGCACATGGGCAGATGAAATACGTGATGATCAGGAATACCGGAAAACCTCATCCTGGCATTTTATCAATGCTCCTTTGGGTCTGAATAAGGAACAGTTTTCAGACTATGTCATCAAGCAGGATAAGGATAATATTTATACGGCCATCCTGAAAGCTGAGGCCAATTTAAAAGACAAATCACTCGGCAGCCAACAAAAAGCAGAGGCTTTAAAATTCCTGATCCACCTGATCGGCGATGCCCATCAGCCGATGCACGTCGGCCGTGCAGAAGACAAGGGGGGCAATACGATCCAGCTGCGATTTGATGGTAAAGGCACAAACCTGCACAGCCTATGGGATAGCAAGCTGATCGATCATGAAGGCTTCAATAATGCCGAAATGACCAAACAATACGATTGGGCAAATGCAGATCAGATCAAAAAATGGCAGGCAGACAGTCCGATGCAATGGCTGTGGGAAAGCTACCAGATCAGCACCGAGCTGTATAACGACATCCAGCCCGGACAAACGATCGACGAAGCCTATTATAAAAAGTCAATCCCTATCGTTCGTCTTCGTGTAGCCCAGGCAGGGATTCGTCTGGCAGGTGAACTGAACAAGTTGCTGAATGACCAGAAAGCATTAACCCCAGGTTCTGCCACCACACCTCCCCCTACCGCAAATGTGGCTCCCGTTGCTAAATCGATTAACATCAAACTGACTGACGTTAAAAATTCAACGGGTAAAAATGTGATTGTTACCGGCAAAGTATTCAGTGCAAAAGATATAGGAAGTATGGTACTTGTAAATCTTGGTGCAGCTTATCCGAATCAGCTGCTTACAGTTGCCCTGAAGGGTAATGCAAAAGCGTTGTCCGGAAAAATCGACGGCAAAACCATCACCATTGAAGGAACGGTTATTGAGTACAAAGGCAAACCGGAGATTATTGTTACCGATCCGACCAGGATTAAATTATAATTTTGATTTTTTTCGCAACTTAATCTCATTTAAGTAATTAATCAGGGCTTCCGGATGATCAGTCTGCAAGCCCTGTACACCTTTTTCCACCAATGGCTTCCAGGAAGCAGGGCTTTCTTCCTTGCTTTGCGCATCCAAAAATACACTTATCCCTGCTTCTTTTAAAGCTGCCAAAATTAATTCGTCCCTTCCATTGTCAACCGCTTCCAGGTTCATTTTACCGCAAAACTCCTCTAAGTCAGCTTTTGTTTTTACAGTTTCAGGTAAACTTCCCATTAATGGCATTTCCGGGGCAATCTTCCGCCAGGCATCATATTGATCATGCTTATTCAAATAGACCAGTACCTGCTGTTCCATCCCCGCCGCTTTAATCTGATCATAAGCCGCTGCGACATCTGCGTCCTTAAAATCCAGGTACACATTTATTTTACCCCTGCAGACTTTTAATGCTTCGCTAAACTTTGGAATACGGTAAGTACTGCCGTCTTTCCCGGAAACGGCAAGCCCGGAGATTTCGGACCAGGTCAGATTTTTTACTTCTCCCCGGCCATTCGTTTGTCCCTCGACCGTTGCGTTATGGCTCAGCACAATCTGACCATCTTTGGTAGTTCTGATGTCGATTTCCACATAATCTGCGCCCAGTTTAATGGCGTCTTCAATGGCTGCAATGGTGTTTTCGGGTTTAACCAGATGGCTGCCCCTGTGAGCGATGACAATAAAATTGTTTTTACTGACAGGAAGAGCTGCATGAGTACGCTGCCCTGATGCCGAAAGAGATAAGCAGCTCATGCAGGAAAAAAAAAGTAATTTTTGTAAACAAGTCATTTAGGGTATCTTCTATGATGTATGCCGTAAATTTATAATTCCTGCATTACTAAGGTGTTAAATCTGTATCCCTCATAATTAACAATTTTGTATCTGTACACTACAGTTACAGGTTGTTAATTTTGTGGAATGTCCAGAGAAGTATTATACCGTAAAATAGCGAATGTAGTAGAAGAACAGATTGCCGCACAGACACTTAAGATTGGAGACAAGCTACCTTCTATCAGAACGGTACAGAAGATTTATGACGTTAGCCTCAATACCGTTAAACAGGCCTTTCTGGAACTGGAAAGTAAATCTCTCATCGAGTCAAGACCTAAATCAGGGTATTATGTGAGCAAAACCTTCAACCCTAAGCTTTCACTTCCTGACACCAGTAAACCGGGGCTCAATGAAAGTGAACATCAGCCAGTGGATCTGATCACCCGCGTTTATGACACACTGAAGGACAAGAACATTACCCAATTTTCTTTAGGCGTGCCTGATAAAAATTTATTACCGATCGCCAAACTGAATAAAGGTATCATTAAGCTGACCCGCAGTCTTGAGGATAGCGGTACCAGCTATGAGCCGGTAGAAGGGAGTATAAATCTTAGGCGGAATATTTCCAGATGGTCGTTTGTATGGGGCGGAAAGCTTACAGAAGATGATATCGTCACCACATCCGGTGCCATGAATTCCATTTACAATTGCCTCCTTGCAGTTACAAAACCAGGCGACACCATTGCGATGGAAAGTCCTGTTTATTTCGGGATACTTCAGACGGCAAAGGAGCTTGGGCTGAGAATTATTGAATTGCCGACCAATCCGGTAACAGGTATTGAAATTGACGCTTTAAAAAAAGTATTGCCGGTGATCAAGGCTTGTTGCCTGATCAGCAATTTTAACAATCCCCTGGGCAGCTGCATGCCGGATGAACACAAAAAAGAAGTGGTAAGGTTACTGACCCTGCACAATATACCTCTGATAGAAGATGACCTGTACGGAGATCTGTTCTTTGGAGCATCACGCCCTGTGCCCTGCAAGTTTTATGATGAAGCAGGGATCGTCATGTGGTGCGGTTCATTTTCCAAATGTCTGGCTCCTGGCTACAGGGTTGGCTGGATCGCTCCGGGCAGGTATAAGGAAAAGATCATCAGGCAAAAGTTCCTGCAAACCATTTCCACACCAACATTATATCAGGAGGTGATTGCAGATTTTATGGAACATGGACGCTATGACCACCACCTGCGTACTTTAAGGCAGAAGCTTCACACCAACTGTCAGCTCTATCAAAGGGCAATCGAAGCTTATTTTCCTGAAAACACGAAGATTACGCAGCCGCAGGGAGGTTTTGTGCTATGGCTGGAACTCGACAAACAAGTAGATACAGCCCGCTTATTCGATATTTCGATCAAACAAAATATCAGCTTTGCCCCGGGCAGGATGTTTACCCAGTATAACCAGTTCAACAACTGCCTGCGGTTAAATTTTGCGCTGGGCTGGAATGAAAAAATAGATGCAGATCTGAAACGCCTGGGCGCGCTTACAAAGATTTTCGGACGTTAAGCTTCCAGGGGTTCTCGACGGTACAAACAGTCCTCGTTTCGATTAGTTCTGACATGGTTTGTCCCATCAGTTTAAAATCCGTGGAAAGCGTCGTAATCCCTCCGGCCAGCAGCTCCTTAAGCGGTGTATCGTTATAGGAAATGATGCCGAAATCTTTTCCCGGATCCAGCTCCTGCAGGGCCGCCTGCTTAAGTAAATCTACGAGATCCCGGTCCTTAACCACAATAAAGAGATCTCCGGGAACGATCTTCCTCCCTTCTGTATTTGACAGGTAATCATGTCCGAACCCATACTGACTGCAAAAGCTTTTAAGGCCATCATACCTTTCCAATGGTTCCTTTTCTTCTTTCTGAACCATGAAAATCCGCTTGTATTTTCTGATCTGATCACTAGCGGAAACCAGGGCTTCATAGGTATCCTTCTCAAAATTCTGCGCAACAGAGGAATATTTTCCGGTCAGTTCCGGATGAAAATGATCCAGCAGAAATACCCTGCCGGATAGTGTTTCCAATAAAGGTTCAATGCCTTCAAACTTCCCGGACATGATCACATAATCTGTATATTTATTATTGGAATCGCTGATCAGCGTTTCAAATACCCGCCTGTTATAGTTATGAAAATAAAGATCTACAGTTGCGGAACTGCCCACGGCCGCTGAAAAAGAGTTGAACAGATCTTCCTTAAATTCATTCAGTTCATTAAACAACAGGAAAATATGATGGTTTGAGCTCGGCTTTGTACTGGTCACAAAATAACCCACACCATGATTGGAATCGATAATCCCTTTAGACAT